>Ga0066256_1000035_pt1 | contig 681242 bp, 655 predicted proteins | sample ThiBio_1000_biof_FD_87107 | JGI IMG/M metagenome (GOLD analysis project Ga0066256, IMG submission 87107) | Wastewater bioreactor microbial communities from Cape Town, South Africa - Thiocy_expt_1000_biof (version 2) | ecosystem: Engineered > Bioreactor > Thiocyanate-remediating >... | reverse complement strand
AAGGGGGGCTAGGGGGCGCTGATCGGCAATACGCAGAACGCCCCGGAGCGCGGGGGCGACTATCTGCGCTTCATCAGTTCCACCCAGGCCGATGGGCTGATCCTGCTGCCCGGCCCCCTGCCCTTCGGCCCCGGCCAGCCAGGCGCTGAACCCCGCCTGCCGCCCATGGTGGCGGTGAACGAGCCGGTGCCGAACAGCGACGTGCCGTTCGTGGGGGTGGACAATTTCGAGGGCGCGCGGCTCGCCGCCGAGCACCTGATCTCCCAGGGTCACCAGCGCATCGCCTTCATCGGCCGCTCGACCAGCCGGGCGGTGAACCAGCTGCGCGAGAAGGGCTATCGCGCAGCACTGGAGAGCGCGGGCCTCACGGTCGATCCGCGCATGGTGCTCGATGGCGACGGCACGACCGAGAGCGGCCGGCAGGCCACCGAGCACATGTTCGTGCGCGATGTGCTGCCGACGGCGTTCCTGTGCGTCAACGACGCCACGGCGCTCGGCGTCATCATCTCGCTCAACGCCCGCCGCTACGACCTGCCGCGCGAATTCTCGGTGATGGGATTCGACGACATCTCGTTCGCCAGCTTCGTCACCCCGTCGCTGACCACCATGAAGCAGCCGCGGCTCAGGATCGGCGAAGCCGCCATGGATATGCTGCTCGGGCTGCTGGAGGGCAACCGGCCCGACCGCAACCAGGTATTGCTGCGCAGCGAACTCATCGTCAGAAACTCGGTCGCCCCAAGGCGCTAGGCGACGCCGCGAGTGACGCCGGCGGCATTGCCCCCAGGTTCTTCGCTTCGAGCGCTGCGTGCCCTGAGGGGCGGTCGCGCGACCCGACGCGGAAGCGCGGCCCAAAAGCCCGCCACACAGCAATTCCTCAGTTAAATCCCTCCAGATCCATGCACTCCGTCAAGAATCTTGCCCCGCATGCGTCCATTGCCCGGCAAGAATAAGTCCGCCACAATACATCATGATCAATGATCGGCGAAGATCGCGAGAAGCATTTCCGATCTTTGTAACTTGATCGAGGCTTTTTGGGTTGACACTGCCGGCGACATTCTTAGGTTCCGCGAGCATATTTATCGCAAGGAGAAAACGACTGATGGCATTCAGCCGGAGAAGCGTGCTGCTCGCAGCATCGCTGCTTCTGGGAGCAGCGTTCGCGCTGCCTGCACAAGCACAGGAAAATCCGTGCGGCACCGACCGCACCATCGATATCGCCGAGATGACGTGGCCCTCGGCCGCCGCTCTCGCCCATATTCACGCGACGATCCTCGAAAAGGGCTTCGGCTGTAATGTCGAGATCGTCACCGGCGACACCGTTCCGACCTCGTCGTCGATGCTGTCGCGCGGCACGCCCGCCATTGCCCCCGAGCTATGGACCAGCACGATCGCCGAAGCCTGGCAGGACGGCATCGAGGCCGACAAGGTGGTGCAGCTTGGCGAGGCCATCACCGACGGCACCGTCGAAGGCTGGTTCATCCCGCGCTATGTGCAGGAAGCGAACCCCGAACTGGTAACCGCCGAGGACGTCATTGCCCGGCCCGAGCTGTTCCCCGACCCCGAAGAAGGCGGCCAGGGCCGGCTCTACTCGTGCCCGCCCGGCTGGGCGTGCGAGCTGTCCACCTCGGCCCTGTTCGAGGCCTATGGCATGGAGGATCGGTGGAACCTGTTCTCGCCAGGCTCGGGCGGCGCCCTCGATGCGTCGATCGCTCGCGCCTTCCTGCGCAACGAGCCGATCCTGTTCTACTACTGGGGGCCCACCGCCATCCTGGGCAAGTACGATGCCGTACAGCTCGACCTGGGCGCTGCCGATCCCGCCATCTATGCCTGCAATACCGATCCTGAATGCCCCGAGCCGGCGGGCAAGACCGCCTATCCCTCGTCGCCTGCGGTGATCGGCGCGGCCAAATGGATCGAGACCGACGCTCCCGCCGTGGCCGAGTATTTTTCTCGGGTCGGGCTGAGCAACAGCCAGATCAGCGAACTGCTGGTCTATGGCGACGAGAACAAGGCCGATGCCGCCGCAACGGCGGAAAACTTCCTCAAGACCAGGCAGGATGTCTGGACGACCTGGGTATCCCCCGAGGTCGCCGACAAGGTTCGCGCCAGTCTCGGCTAGTTGCACCTCACTGGACTAGCCGCATGGCGGTCGGGTCGCGTGACCCGGCCGCTTCCCGTTTTTCGATCCGCCCGGTCGGCGCGAACGCCCGCCGACCGCGTGGCCGGATCTTTTTCAGATCATCGAGACAATGTTCCCTGAACTCATCGACACCAAACCGCTCCGCCGCGCGGTCGACGACGCACTCGGCTGGGTGGTGACGAACTGGGGAGGCGCCTTCGAGGCCGCCGCCCGACCGCTGCTGCTGTTGTTGAACGGCATCGAGGCCCTGCTGCTCGCCACCCCGTGGTGGCTGATCATCGGCCTGCTGACGGCCATCGCCTGGCTCGCGACGCGTCGCTGGACGCTTCCGGCGATCGTGCTGGTCTCGCTGGTCTTTCTGGGGCTCATGGAGCTGTGGAAGGACGCGATGAGCACCACCGCGCTCATGCTGGCCGCGACGCTCACGGCAATCGTGCTGTCGATACCGATGGGGGTATGGATGTCGCGCTCCGGGCGGGTTCGCCAAGTGATCACACCGGTGCTCGACCTGATGCAGACCCTGCCCAGCTTCGTCTACCTCATCCCCACGGTGATGATCTTCGGGCCGGGCAAGATCCCGGCGCTCATCGCCACCATCGTCTACGCGGCGCCGCCGCTGGTGCGGCTGACCGATCTGGGGCTGCGTTCGGTGGATCCGGCGATCATGGAAGCCAGCCGGGCCTTTGGCACCAACCCGACGCAGCGGCTGCTGGGGGTGCAGATTCCGCTGGCGCTGCCGACCATCCTCGCCGGCATCAACCAGACCACGATGATGGCGCTCGCCATGGTGGTGATCGCCTCGATGATCGGAGCGGGCGGCCTCGGCTACCAGGTGCTGCAGGGCATCGGCCGCCTGGAAGTCAGCCGCGGCCTGTTCGCCGGGCTCGGCATCGTGGTGCTGGCGATCGTCTTCGATCGCATCACCCAGGCCTTCGGCAAGCAGCTGCAGGCCCGTATCGGACTTTCGGAGGCCCGCGCATGACCACGTCCCCAGCAGAACGCGCCATCCATATCGAGGGTGTAACCAAGATCTTCGGCCCCGCCCCGCAGCAGGCGCTCGCCGCCCTGCGCGGCGGCATGTCGAAAACCGAACTGCAGACCGAAACCGGCCATGTCGTCGGCCTCGACGACGTCTCGCTGGACGTCGCCAAGGGGCAGATCCATGTGGTCATGGGCCTGTCGGGCTCGGGTAAGTCGACGCTGATCAGGCACGTCAATCGCCTGATCGAACCCACTGCCGGAGCGATCCGCGTCTACGGCTCGAATGTTCTCGAGATGTCGCGCGAGCAGTTGCGGGCGTTCCGCCGCACCCGCGTCGCCATGGTGTTCCAGAAGTTCGGCCTCTTGCCGCACCGCTCGGTGCTCGACAATGTCGGCTATGGCCTGGAGGTGCGCGGCGTCCGCCGCGTCGAGCGGGAGGCCGAAGCGCGCAAGTGGATCGAGATCGTCGGCCTTGCGGGCTATGAGAGCGCCTTGCCGCGACAATTGTCGGGCGGACAGCAGCAGCGGGTGGGGCTGGCCCGTGCGCTCGCGCTCGACACCGACATCATCCTGATGGACGAAGCATTTTCGGCGCTGGATCCGCTGATCCGCTCCGGCATGCAGGATCAGCTGGTGAGCCTGCAGAAAACGCTCAGCAAGACCATCCTGTTCATCACCCACGATTTCGACGAAGCCCTGAAGATCGGCGATCGGGTCGCCGTGCTCAAGGACGGCGCGGTGCAGCAGGAGGGGCGCCCCGAGGATATCGTGCTCAACCCGGCCAACGAGCATATCGAGGAATTCGTGCGCGACGTGAACAAGGCGCGCGCCATTCGCGTCCGCACCATCATGGAAACCGGCCCGGCGGAGCCCTGTTCGATCGCAGTGCCCGCCGATGCGCGATGTGAAGACGTCCTGCCGTTGTTTGCCGAGCACCAGTGGGTCGGAGTGCTCGATGCCGCCGGCCAGCAGATCGGCCGGGTGACGGCCCGCCGCGTCATCGGCGCCCTGGCCCGGCACGGGGCCCGGCCTCCCGCCGCTGCCGAGCCGGCGCTGGAGGCGGCGCAATGAAGATCGTCGCCTTCGTCGACTCGTCGCTCTACGCGCACAGCGTCATCGACCATACCATCTGGCTGGCGCTGGAGCGGCGGGCCAGCGTCGAGCTGGTCCACATCGTTTCGCCCAACGAGGTGGCGGCGTCCAACATCGCACCCATCCATCCGGGCGGCGCTGTCCTGCTCGAACGCGACGACACGCTCAATGCCAAGCTGGCCGAACTCGAGCGGCAGGGCCGGGAACGGCTCGAGCAGGCCCATCGGGCCCTGAACCAGGCCGGGGTCAACGATGTGCAGGTCCGCCTTTGCGAGGGCCATACCGCGCAGACCATGGTGCAGGCGACCCAGTCGGCCTCGATCGCCATCGTCGGCAAACGCGGCGAGCACGCCGACCTGGCGCGGCTGCCGCTCGGCGCCAACCTCGAGCGCCTGGTGCGGGGCAGCAAGGTGCCGGTCCTGGCGGTGTCGCGCAGTTTTCGGCCGATCAGGCGGGCGCTTGCCCCCGTCGATGCGGAGGCCGCCACGTCCCCCGCGCTGGAGGTGCTCGCGGGCGGCCTGCTGCCGGCGACTCCCATCGAGCTGCTGCATGTCGGTGACGCCAGCGAGGCAGCGCGGCTGCATCTCGACCAAGCCGCTGCGAAACTCGCAGGAGCTGGTTTTGCGAGCAGTGCCAGGATCGAAGCCGGCGCGCCAAATGTGGTCATTCCGCAGCGCGTCGTCCTCGACGATATCGACATGCTCGCCGTCACGGCGTTTGGCAGCTCACGGCTGAAATCGATGCTGCTGGGCAGCCTGACCAGCGAGCTGCTGCGCGCCTGCCAGGTGCCGGTGCTGCTGTGCTGAAGCCTTGCAGCCGTGGCCCAACCAGCCGGTGGACCGGCGGCGGGATCAAGGCAACAAAGTGGCAAAATTGCAACTTTACCTGAGTGGCTGGGTGTCCGACCATGGCTGTGGCGGTTGCGGAGGGCCTGGTGGCCTTGGCTCTCCGGCATTCCATGCATGGCCGCCGCATCCCGTTGCGTGACGGGAGTCCTCCGTCACGAACAGGCCCCGTGTGGGCGGTCTCCGAGTACCGTAGGGAGGATATTCGAGACCGGCGGGGTGGTTCGGAGCACGTGTCATAGCGCGTGCCCCGCAACGATGGAGTCGCCCGCGTGACGCCGCACCATCAGACGCGGGCGTCTCCATCATCCACTGACGAAGACAGGCGATATGGCTTTGAGATCACTCGAGCATTTCAACGTTCAGCCGTTGCTGGACGATGGCACCATCGACAAGACCCGCAGCATCAGCATCGAGGCGACCAGCGCGCTGCGGGCCGGCGAGGCGGCTCTCGGGCGGCCACTGGCCCTCGAAGGCAAGTCCGCCCGGGCCGTCGTCTGGCGGCTGACCGAGGCGTTTGTGGCGCTCAGCGTCACCCTCTACGAACCCGAAACGATCGCCAGACCAGCGCCATGACCTGGCGGTTCTTCACGCGCGGCGGCTCTCGCGACGAACGGGCGGGATCGTATTTCGTGACCTTTCGCATGCAGACCGGCGCCGGCAGGCTGGAAGCGAAATCCCAGCCCGAACTGTCGCAACTGCTCGGCGAGCTGCGCCTCGCGGGCGCCAGCGACATCACCGTGGTCGACGCGCAGGGACGGCTGGTGTCTTTCGATCCGGGAAGCTGAGACGGCGCCGACGAGAGAGCTGGTCCGGCGCCGGCCAGGCGGGTCGATCAGCGATCGTGAACGCTGCTTGCGGCGTGAGGGCATCTGCAACACCATGCGCCGGCAGGTTTCAACTGGTGGCGGTCGCGGGTGTCGGAGCAATTACTGGGGGCAAAGCTCGCCGAGGGCGCTTGCGCGGAGATTTACGCGTGGGGCGCCAATGACCAGGTGGTCAAGCTGGCCAAGCCCAACACTAACCGGTTCGCACTCGAGCGCGAATTGCGCCTTTGCCACATCGCCTGGCGGCTCGGGCTACCGGTGCCGCAACCCTATGAACTGGTGCAGGCGGATGGTCGGCCCGGCATCGTCTTCGCCCGGGCCAGCGGCGAAACGCTGTTGCAGAGGTTTGTCGCAGCTGCCCTGAGCCTCACACCGGGGCCCGTCGCTGCAGGCGATCGGGACCACCTCAATGCCCGGACGACGGCGCAGGCTCTGCAGCTCATTCACGACAAGAGTTCGGACGCCATGCCGGACCAGCGGGTCAGCCTCGAGCGCGACATCCGCCGCACCATCCACCTCACCGATCGGGAAAAGGATGCGGTGATGAGCCGGCTCGCGGCCCTGCCGCGGAAGCGGCAGCTCTGCCATGGCGATCCCAACCCCGGCAACTTCCTGCTCGGCGCGGGAGGCGTCATCGTCATCGACTGGAACAACGCGACACTGGGCAACCCCGAGGCCGACCTCGCCGAGTATGTGCTGATGATCCGCCATGCCCGGCTGCCGCAGGGCAGCCCGGCCCAGGTGGTGAGCCTGTTCGAGGCGACGCGCGACCACTCCATCCGCCTGTTCATAACAGAGTACCAGCGGCTGACCGGCATCGGCGCTGCCGAGATCGAGCCGTGGATGGCACCGATCGCGGCGCGCAAGCTTGCCGCGGATGCCATAGGCGACGACGAGAAGGACGCGCTGGTTGCGGAGGTGCGGCAACGGCTGCAGCCAGGGTACTAAGAGCCCGATGGCCGCTTGCCCGGAGGTCCTGAGCCGTTGAAGGGCGCCGCCGAGGAGAAGCTGGAAAGAGCCGCCGCCGGCGGCTCCTTCCCGATCGCGAGGTCCGATCAGAACTGCCCGGTCAGGCCAACGGTCGCCTTGTAGGACCAGGCATCGCCGAAGGCGAGGACGGTGCCGCCGGTCGCATTACCATCGTTGTAGTCGGCATCGGCATCGTCGACCCCGTTGCCGTCGCCGGTGAGAACGGCCCCATCCTCACCCACGAAACGGCTGGTCGCAACGCGAGACATGTATTCCGCGCCGAGCCCGAAGTTGATCTGCATGTTGTCGCTGATATCAGCCGAGAACGTGCTGCTGCCTTTCAGGGTGTAGGCGAAGCCTTCTTCCGGATCGAGGTCGAAGTTGCTCGTCACCCTTTCGTCGACCGTGCCGCCAGCGCCGCCAAAGCCGCCGAAGATCGAAGCCTCGGTGGTGGAGTCATACGACGAGGAGGCGTAGTACACACCAGCGCCGAGGCCGAGCGACAGCTTTGCGCCGGCCCAAACGTCGATATCGACATTACCGCCAAACACTGCGCCCGCGTAGTAGGTGTCGATGTTCTCGACGGTGTTCATGTTGAACGTCGGGTACTGGAAATCGACGGTATCGAAGTAGTTCTGGTTGACCTGGATGGTCGTGTCGGTGGTGGTTTCCGTACCAAGGTAGCGGAAACTCGGGCCGCCATAGACCGTGAAGGCAACGCCGCTATCGTCGGGGGTGGTGCGTTGCGACACGGTGATGTCGCCGCCGGCATAAGCCAGGTCCTGGGTGACGTCGGTGTCGATCTTGGTGCCCTGCAGCTCACCGGAGCCCAGGAAGATGACGCCCTCCGTCGTGGCAACGACGCCAAACGCGTAAGTGCCGTAGTCGCCCTGCGCACCGGACAACACGAACCCATCGGCGTTGCTGGCGACATTGTAGCCCGGCCCGAGGAGCGTGCTGGTGCCGGTCACCAGGCCGCCGCCGGCATTGACTCCCGCAGTGGCGTCGCCCCAGTCGCTGGTCGTCGTGCCGACATTGTCCACGTCGAGATCGATGGTATCGAGGTCGATCTGCCCGGTAGGCAGGTTGGGGCCATGAACCACCAGATACTGCTCTTCGTTGATCGTCCGCGACTGGCTGCCATCGCGCGTCACGAACGAACCAAAGCCCGAGAAGTTGACCGAGGTTCCGTCACCGTTGATGGGCGCACTCATGTCGATGCCGATCGTGCCACCATAGAGCGGGCTGTCGAGGCCTTCGAAGAGATCAGCATCGTTGAGCGTTCCAACGTCGTTGGTCACGCCGATCGGGGCCGTATCGGGGATGCCGAACGCCGTGACGCCACCGGTGATCGACAGGGTGAAGAGCGGTTCCTCTTCGATCACTACGGGCGCGGGAGCCGGCGCGGCAGGATCCGCGGCAAGAACAGCGGTCGAAAGCAGCAGGGCCGCGTTCAGCCCCAGTAACAGCGTTTTTGGCCTCATAGACATGTGTCCCTTAGTTGAGAACGTTCCGGTCATGGTCGCCGCCAAGTCGTTCGGCAGCGGCCCACAGGTGATCGGTTTCGTTGCGACCCCCATCTGAACACAAGCAGTAGGGAGCGCGGAGATTCACAACAACGTCAGAGACTAACCTTTCCTGACAGTTCCTTTCACTAACTGTCACTTGGCGTGACTGCTTCTTGATTTGCGGTTATTTCGTGATCGACAATGCAGCGGCAGTGTTGCAAAATTGTCGGGGATAAGAGTGGACGCCGGCGGGGGCTCGGGCCGCGGCATGGGCGACACAACGATCCAGCCTTGACGGATGCCTGTTCACAGCCAGATGCGCCGGCCCTCAGCCAGGGGACCGGCGTTCGATGTGGCGCTGGCAGGCTGGTGGCTAGTCGGTGAAGGCAAAGCCTTCGCCACGGATGGCATGCAGGGGGATGAGCATGTTGGATTTCTCGGCCCTTCGACGCAATCGGCTGGCAATGGTGTCGAGGTGGGCATAGTTGAAATCATAGATATCGGCGCCCATCGCCTCGACGATGGCGCGCCGCGTCACGGTCTTGCCACGCTCGCTGAACAGGCGGCCGAGAAAGCGCTGTTCCGAGGTGGTCAGCCGCAGCCGGTGCCCCATGCCGTCGGCGAGCACCCAGCCGCCCTCCTCCAGCGTCCAGCGTGGAGCGGTGGGCGCCGGGGTGGCCGGCTGGCGGGCGAGACGCAGGTTGAGCGCCTGCACGGTGGCGGCGAGTTCCCGCACATCGACGGGTTTGACCAGGTAGGCGTCGGCGCCGGTTCTGAGGCCGATGATGCGATCGTCTATCGAACCGCGCGCCGTGGCCATGATGATGCCGACCGAGCGCGAGGCCCGCAAATGCGTCGCGATTGCCAGCCCGTCTTCGCCCTCGAGACCAATGTCGAGGATGACGATGTCGGCGGGTCTGGCGGCATATTCGCGGTAGAGCGCCGCCGCACTGCCAAACCCGCGCACATCAAGACCCAGCCCGGACAGGCCGAGCAGCATTTCTTCACGAAAGTCGCCGTCGTCATCAACCAGATAGACCAGCGGCCCAACCGCCCCGCCGGTCCGCTTAAGTTCTTCTTCCAGCATTAGAAAAATCCCATGCGACGCGTCACGCCCATTCGATTTCATCTAATCATTGCGTTGTCCATTCTGTTTGGATGCTTAGCACCCCAAACAACGTTCGCACTTTCGTTGCAGGCGGGCGACGGCCTCGGCGCGCCCGTGTCGCTCGCCGGGCACCTCGAAGTGCTGCACGATCCAACGGGCGCATTGAGCATCGACGACATCGCCTCCGGCCGCCCCGAGCTTGCGTTCAAGCCCATCCCGTCGATGCTGACCGAGGGGTATCGAACCGGGGCGGTGTGGGTGCGGTTCTCGCTGTCCACGTCCGCGCCGGCCGAACGATGGCTGCTGCAGGTGGAGAGGCCGCTGCTCGAGCAGGTGGCGCTCTATGCCCCAGACGGCGCGGGACATCTGGTGAGCTCACCGGCCAGCGTGGTGGCCGGAGATGAAACCGGTCCGCGGGCCTACACGACGCTGTTCCCCCTGTCGGTGCCAGCCGGAGAGAGCCAGTTCTTCATCCGCTTTCAGTCGATGACCTCGATCACCACGGCGCTGAACGTCTGGCAGGCCGAGGGCTATGAGCGGTACCGGCGCTCGGACCACTGGATCATGGGCCTGGTGCTGGGCGCCATTGGCGCGATGCTGCTCGCCAACCTGCTGTTCTCCTACCTGCTGCGCGACAGCCTCTATCTGCTCTATGCGGCGGTGCTGCTCGTCTCGTCGCTGATGACGATCTTTCACCTCGGCTATGCCGACGAGATTCTGCGCTTTCTCGCGCCGGCGCAGATCCAGCGCAGCTGGGGTGTCATCGTCTGCCTCTACAGCCTCGTCATGGTGTGGTTCATGGGCAGGCTGTTCGAGTTTCGCCGACACTCGATCTGGGCCTGGCGCGCCATCCAGGCCATCGTCGTGTTGAACGGGGTGGCGATGCTCTTCGCGCTGGCGGGCCGTTACAGCGACGTCGCGCTGCTGGTGTCGCGGCTGCAGCAGTTCTCCTACATCTTCATCGCCATGTTCTTGCTCTACCTGCTCGCCGTCAGGCGGCAGTTCCAGTATCTGCTCTCGACCCTGGCGTTCTCGGGCGTGATCACCGTCAGTCTGGTCATGCAGAGCCAGTATGCCGGTACCAACCTGCTCGGAGTGGACAGCTCGCTCGCCCGGTTCATGGCGGTCGGCACCCTGGTGCACCTGGTCCTGCTGAGCGCGGCCGTGGCGCAACGCGCCCGGCAGGCCGAACGCCGGCTGAGCGAAGAAAAGGATCGCGCCATCGCGCTGTCGCGGTCGGCGGAACAGCAGCTGGCGCTGAAGGTGAACGAGAGAACGGCGGCGTTGGCGGAGAGCAACGCCTCGCTCGAGGCCGAGGTCGAGCGGCGTCAGGGGCTGGAAGCAAAGCTCCAGCAGTCGCTCGATGCGGTCAATGACGCACTGGCCCAGCAGCGGGACTTCGTGGCGGTGGTTTCGCACGAGTTTCGCGCGCCGCTGGCCGTCATCGCGGCAGCCGCGGACAACCTGTCCTTGCTCGGCGGAGAGGCCGCCAGCCGCATCGCGCCGCGCGTGCTGAGAATCCGCCAGACGGTGCAGCGCATGTCGTTGCTGATCGAGAACGCATTGACCGGCGACCGGCTCGGAGCCGGGCAGCCGGCGGCCACGGCAATCGAGAGGTTGGCGCTCGCTCCGTTGCTCCGCACCGCCTGTTCCGGGCTCGACGACGACGGCGCGGCGCGGGTCCGCATCGTCAGCGACGGCGACGGCGAGGCGGAGGTGAGCGGCGAGCGCCGGCTGGTGGAGATCGCGGTGCTGAACCTCGTGCAGAACGCGCTCAAATACTCAGCCGCCGGCAGCCCGGTGACGGTACGGCTGTCGGCGGACCGAGGCCTGGCCCGCATCGACGTCGTGGACCGGGGCGCCGGCGTCGCGCCGGACGATCGCGAACTGATCTTCATGCGATACTACCGGGCCGCCGGCCAGCTGGTCGCCGGATCGGGCCTCGGCCTCTACATCGCACGGGCGATCGCCCGCCAGCATGGCGGCGACCTGGTCCTCGCCAGCAGCGGGCCGGATGGCTCCACATTCTCGCTGTCCCTGCCGATCGCCGCGGCGGGAAAGCTCGAGGCCGTACAAGGCTGACGACCGGCTTCCGAGGCCCCCTGCCCGCTATGAAGAGTAGGCGGCCTCGTCGCTGACGAACTCGTCGAAGTGCTCGATGACAAAGGCGAGATGGTCGGCCATCGCGGCGGCAGCGCCCCTGGCGTCGCGCGCTGCCACGGCGTCGACGATGGCGCGATGCTGGGCAATGAGCCGAGGCGCGTGATCCGGCTTCAAGGTCAGCTTGCGCACGCGATCCATGTGAATCTTGATGTCGGCCACCAGGTCCCAGATCGCCGGACGGCCGGCAGCGGCGGCAAGCCGCGCGTGCATTTCCTCGTCGAGGCGGTACAGCAGGGCAAAGTCGCCCGCGGCCGCGGCCCGCTCCTGCCCGTCGAGATTGAACAGCAGCTGACGGACATCCTCGTCGGAGCGTAACCGGGCGGCATCCTCGACCAGCGCGCATTCGAGCGCCGAACGGGCGAACTGCGCGTCGCGCACCAGTTCGCGCCGGATCGGTGACACGAAGGTGCCCTGCTGCGGCACCACGTCGACCAGCCCGTCGGTTTCCAGACGCTTCAGCGCCTCTCGCACCGGCGTGCGGCTGAGGCCGAAATCGTTGGCGAGGCGCGTCTCAGACAACAGCTCCCCCGGCCGGAAGGTCAGGTCAAGGATGCGGCGCTTGATCTCGCTATAGGCCTGCCCGGAGACCGGCTCCCTGTTCAACCGCTTCGCAAACGCCATTGAGTCCTCCCGATGGCGCAGCCTAGCCCGCGCCCCCTTACCTGCCCAGCACATTTGTGCACTGCCACACTTGTATACTAGAGGACGCGATGATAGGAAGATGGGTAACAGGAGGTGAATGGTGATGGAATTCGACGGCAAGAGCGCCTTCGTCATGGGCGGCACCACCGGCATCGGCCGGGCGGCAGCCGAGCTGCTGGCCGAGCGCGGCGCGACCGTCACCGTGTTCGGCGCGCCCGGTTCGGCCGATGGCGCCGATCCCCACCTGCCGCCACATCTCAACCCGATCCTCGGCGATGGCGCCGACGCGGCTCAGGTCGAGCAGGCGATTGCCAATGCCGCGCGCCACGGCAAGGGGCTCGATATCCTGATCTGTTCGGCGGCCATCCACCCCTATGGCGACGCCGTGGCGACCAGCGTCGAGACCTGGAACCGGGTGATGGCGGTCAATGTCGGCAGCGCTTTCCTCACCGCGCATTTCGGCATCCCGGAGCTGCTGAAGCGCGGTGGCGGCGCCATCGTCAATGTCGCGTCCAACCAGGGCTCGGCCAATAATCCCGATGTCGCAGCCTATGCCACCAGCAAGGGCGCGCTGCTGGCGTTCACCCGCACCCTGGCCATGGATTTCGGCTCGTACGGCGTCCGCGCCAACTCGGTCAGCCCGGGCCCAATCGATACGCCGCTGCTCCGCGTCGCGGCAGCCAAGCTGCAGGATGGCCGAAGCCTCGAGGCGATCTACGACGAGTGGGGCACGCATGTGCCGATCGGTCGGATCGGCCAGGCGCGCGAGATGGCCGAGGTCATCGCTTTCCTCGCCAGTCCACGCGCCAGCTACGTGACCGGCTCCGACTATGTCGCCGATGGCGGCCTGCTCGCCCGGCTCGGCTTCTGAAAGACCCGCCCATGACCGACTATCCCGACTTCCGTTCCCGCGCCTTCCTGCTCGACCATGTCGACAAGACGATGGGCTTTTTCTATCCGGCCGGCTTCGATCCGGCGGGCGGCTTCTTCAACGAGCTCGACAATGTGGGCGCAGTCGCCGACCCGCGGCCGCGCTCGCTGGTTCATACTTGCCGCTCGCTGTTCATCCATGCCAACGCCTATCGGCTGTTCGGGCGCGCCGAGAACCTCGCGGCTGCCGGGCACGCGCTCGATTTCCTCACCAATGCGCATCGCGTGGCGCTGACCCGCGGTTACCTGTTCGAACTGGACTTCGCCGGCGGCAAGGTGACGCCGACCGAAACCGCCAACATCACCTATGGCTACAGCTTCCTGCTGCTCGCCTATGCGACGGTGCTGCAACTGGGCCTGCCCGGTGCCCGCCATTGGCTCGACGAGACGTTCGCGACCATGGAGGAGCGGCTCTATGAGCCGGCCTTCGGCCTTTATGCCGACCAGGCCAGCGCCGACTGGCAGGAGGTTCGCCCCTATCGCGGCCAGAACGGCAACATGCACGCCTGCGAGGCGATGCTGGTCGCCTACGAGGTCACCGGCGAGGCGCGCTATCTGGAGCGCGCCGAAACGCTCGCCGCCGCCATTACCCTGCGCCAGGCGCAACTCAGCCCGCTGGGCGAAGTCTGGGAGCATTTCCGCACCGACTGGTCGGCCGACCCCGACTACAACCGCGACGATCACAGCGACGCCTATCGCCCATGGGGCTATCTCACCGGCCACCAGACCGAATGGACCAAGCTGCTGCTGATCCTCGACCGGCACCTGCCCCGGCCGTGGCACCTCAAGCGGGCGCGACAGCTGTTCGACAGCGCCATCAACACGGCCTGGGACGCCACACGCGGCGGGCTCTACTATTCGTACGGTCATGACCGCGCGGTCTATGACAGCTCCAAGCAGCAATGGGTGCACGCCGAAACGCTCGGCGCCGTGGTGCATCTGGCAGCAGCGACCGGCGAGCAGAGCTACTGGGACTGGTACGACAAGCTGTGGCGCTACACCTGGGACCATCTGGTCGACCAGGAGCGTGGCGGCTGGTATCGCGCCCTTGATGCCGACAACCGGGTCACCAGCACCCGCCGCGGCGCGCCGGAGCCCGACTATCACAATATGGGCGCCTGCGCCGAAATCCTCGCCGTGCTTGAGAGGGCGGGCGCATGAAGATCACCCGGATCACACCGTTCGTCGCCTATAGCCCGATCTCCGACCTGGTGTTCGTCAAGGTGGAGACCGACGAGCCCGGCCTGTTCGGCTGGGGCGAGTGCTCGCTGCCGGCCAAGCCGAACGGCGTCGCCGGCGCGGTGCGCGACCTCGAGCCACTGGTTGTGGGAGCCGACCCGCGGCGCGGCGAATGGGTGTGGCAGCGCATGTATCGCCACGCCTATTGGCGCGGTGGTCCGGTGCAGACCAGCGCATTGTCGGGCGTCGACATGGCGTTGTGGGACATTCGCGGCAAGCTTGCCGGCCAATCGGTTGCCGAACTGCTGGGCGGCCCGGTGCGAGAGCGCATCAAGGCCTATGCCAATCTCGGGCTGTCGCTCGATCCCGGCGAGTTCCGGGAGCGGGTGGCTGTGGCGCTTGAGATGGGCTTCAAGGTGGTGAAGGTCTACCCCCTGCCCGCGGTCGCCATGACCGAGGGACGCGAGGCGATCCGCCAGATCGTTGCCTGCTGCGAGGCGGTGCGCGACGCGCTCGGCGACGAGCTCGACTACGCCATCGACATGCATGGCCGCAGCAGCGCCGCGCTGGCCGTCTCGATCGAAGCGGCAGTGCGCCATACGCATCCGCTATGGATCGAAGAGCCGGTGCCGCCCGAGTCCAATGCTGCGCTGGAGCGGCTCAACCAGCACTCCGAAACCCCCATCGCGGTCGGCGAGCGGCTGTTCACCCGCTGGGCGTTCCGCGAAGTGCTGGAGAACGAGTGGGCCGGCATCATCCAGCCCGACGTCGCCAATGCCGGCGGGATCAGCGAACTGGTGCGGATCGCGGCGCTGGCCGAGATGTACGGCGTGACCTTCGCACCGCACAACCCGAACGGGCCGGTGCAGGCCGCCGCCAGCCTCAACCTCGCCGCCTACGCGCAGAACTTCTCGCTGCTCGAAACCCGGCACACCGCCCTCGACTGGACCGGACGGCTCTCGAGCTACGTGCCGCGCGTCGATGCCGACGGCTATTTGCCGCTGCCGCAGGGCCCGGGGCTCGGGGTCGAGATCGATGAGGATTTCCTCGTCAGCCAGACCACCGGGCGCTGGGTGCCGGAATCGTTCCGGGCCGATGGCAGCATTGCGGATTGGTGAGATGCAGATGATCGCAACGACCGACACCCAACAGCCTCTCCTGGAAGCGCGCCAGGTCTGGAAACGCTTTGGCAGCATCGAAGCCTTGCGCGGCGCCAATTTCGCCATCGGTCGCGGCGAAGTCGTCGCGCTGATGGGCGATAATGGCGCCGGCAAGTCGACGCTGGTCAAGACGCTTTGCGGGCTCTACGCGCCGAGCGAGGGCGAAGTGCGGTTCGACGGCCGCGCCGTCCAGTTGAGCTCGCCCAAGGATGCCCAGGCGCTGGGCATGGAGACGGTCTATCAGGACCTGGCGCTGGCGCCCGATCTCGATGCAGCCGCCAACATGTTCCTCGGGCGCGAAGTGCTGCGGGGCGGGCTCGCGGGGCGGCTCGGCATCCTCGACAAGCCGCAGATGCGGCGTCGCACCGTCGAGGCACTGACCACCATGAAGGTGGCGCTGAAAAGCATCGACGCCCCGATCGCCACCCTGTCGGGCGGTCAACGCCAGAGCATTGCCGTGGTGCGCGCCGTGACCTGGGCCGACAAGCTGGTGGTGATGGATGAACCGACGGCTGCTCTCGGCGTCGCCCAGAGCGCGGCGGTGCTGGACCTGATCCGCCGGGTCAAGGAGTCCGGGCGTTCGGTCATCCTGATCAGCCACAACGTGCCCGACGTGATGGCCGTCGCCGATCGCGTCGAGGTGCTGCGGCATGGCCGCCGCACCGCCCGCTTCGATCGGGCCGACATGAGCATGGAAAACATCGTCGCCGCCATTACCGGCGCCCTCGTCAACGAGCCGCAAGCATGACCGACAATTCCCAAAACCGCGCGTTCCGCCTCGAAGACCTGTGGTCCGGCCCCATGCGCATCGTGCTGGTGCTCGGGCTGATCGTCGCGGTGTTCGCCATCATGCGCTTCGACACGTTCGCGAGCTTTGCCAATGTGCGCAATATCGGCATGGCCGGCGCGATCCTCCTGGTCATGGCGGTGGGCGCGACCTTCGTCTTGATCACCGGCGGCGTCGATCTGTCGGTCGGCGCGGTGCTGGTGTTCTCCGGCGTCATCGCGGCCAAGGTGATGGGGGCGATGGGCAGCGATGGCTGGGAGGTGGCTGCGATCGGGCTCCTCGCCGCCATGGCCGCCGGCACCGCCTGGGGTATTCTCAATGGCCTCTTGGTCGCCAAGGCCAAGGTGCCGGCGCTGGTCGTGACGCTCGGCACCATGGGCGCGGCGCAGGGCCTGAGCTGGATCATTGCCGGCGAGGATCTGCGCGACGTTCCCTATGTGCTCGGCGACACCGTCGGGGTCGGCTCGATCGGCGGCATCCCGGTGCTGGTGATCATCGCCATCGCCATCACGCTGCTGGGCGGCCTGATGCTGCAGCTGACGCGCTTTGGCCGTCACACCTTCGCCATCGGCTCCAACCCGCTGGCGGCGCGCGAAATGGGCATCAATGTCGATTGGCACCTGGTGCGGGTCTATGGCCTCGCAGGACTGCTTGCCGGCATCGCCGGCATCCTGTCGCTGGCGCGCTACGGCTCGACCACCATTGGCGGCCATGCCACCGACAACCTGCAGGTGATCGCAGCAGTGGTGATCGGCGGCACGAGCCTGTTCGGCGGCCGCGGCAGCGTCTTCACCACCGCGGTGGGCGTGCTGATCCCGGCGACCCTCGCCAGCGGCCTCATCATGGTCGGACTCAACACCTTCTGGCGCGATGTCGCGGTGGGCGTGGTGCTGGTTGCCGCCGTCTATCTCGATCAGGCCGGCCGACGGCTGACGCGCTGACTTCAGGCGACCCGGCCCGGCGTCCGCCGGATCGCCTCACAACTCGGATGCCAACATGCACAAGGGAGAGAGACCTGTGACCTTCACCAAACTCATGATCTCGGCAGCAGCGCTTGTCGTTGCTGCGGGACTGTCCGCGCCGACGCTGGCGCAGGACAAGCTCAACATCGCCTTCATCCCCGGGGTGGGTGGCGATGCCTATTACGGCTCGGTGCAGTGCGGCATCGAGAAGGCGGCGGCCGAGGCCGGCGCCACCGTACAGACCCAGGCCCCCTCCTCGTTCGATCCGGCGACGCAGATCCCGATCCTCGAAACGATGATCGCCCAGAACCCGGACGCCATCGTCATCGCCCCGACCGACAGCCAGGCGCTGTTCGCGCCGCTGAAGCGCGCGGTCGATCAGGGCATCAAGGTGGTGCTGGTCGACACGACCCTCGCCGACCCCTCGATCGCCGTGTCGGAAGTGTCGTCGGACAACGTCGAGGCCGGCCGCGTCGCTGCCCAGAAGCTCGCCGAGATCCTCGGCGACAAGAAGGGCTCAGTCCTGACCGTCAACCTCAGCGCCGGCGTCACCACCACCGATGACCGCGAGAAGGGTTTTGCCGAGGGCATCCAGGCCGCTGGCTTCAAATATCTGGGCCAGGAGTTCTCGGACAACAGCGTGCAGAAGGCCGACCAGATCGTCTCGGCGGCGCTGCTCGCCAATCCGGACCTGGTCGGGGTGTTCTCGACTGCCGCGTTCAACACCGAGGGCGCAGTGGCCGCCATCCGCGCCGCCGGCAAGTCGGGCGACGTGCAGGTGGTGGGCTTCAACGCCAACCCGCCGGGCATCGAGCAGCTGGCGCGCAAGCAGGTTGCGGCCCAGGTGGTGCTGAAGCCCTATGACGAGGGCTACGAGGCCGGCAAGCAGGCGATTGCGGCGCTGAAGGGCGAGCCGATCACCGCCAAGATCCTGACCGGCGCGACCGTTGCGACGCCCGACAATCTCGAGGATGCTGACGTCGCCAAGTACGTCTACAGCTTCACCTGCCCCAAGTAACTGATCCTCCCCGGTGACCGCGGCCGGCAAGCTTGCCGGTCGCGGTTGCCACAACCAGCGGATGACCATGAAGATCACTGCCGTCTCCACCCATGTCGTCAACGCGGGGCTCCGCAACTGGGTCTTCGTACGCGTCGATACCGACCAGCCTGGCCTCCATGGCTGGGGCGAGGCGACGCTGGAGTGGAAGACCCGCGCCGTGTGCGGCGGTGTCGATGACCTGGCGCCGCTGCTGATCGGGCTCGACCCCCGCGACATCGAGCAGGCCTATCGCACCCTGACCAAGCACGGCTTCTGGCGGCTCGGCGCCGTCGGCATGAGCGCCGTCTCCGGCATCGAGATGGCGTTGTGGGATATCTTCGGCAAGTCGCTCGGCCTGCCGGTCTGGCGGCTGCTGGGCGGCAAGGTGCGCGACCGGGTGCCGATCTACACCCATCTGGGCCTCGGCAAGCAGGACGATGTCTATGGCTCGTTCGCGGCGGGGGATGTGGTGGAACGCGCCAACGAGGTGGTGGCGCAGGGCTATCGGGCGCTCAAGGTGGTGTTCATTCCCTACACCCACATCACCAGCACCGGCGCCGGGTTGCGCCAGGTCGAAGAGGCGATGGGCGCGCTGCGCCAGGCCGTCGGCGACGAGGTGGAGATCATGGTGGATTTCCATGGCCGCTGCGGCTCGTGGAACGCGGCGCTCGACTATGCGCGGGTGCTGGCGCCGTTCCGGCCGATGTTCATCGAAGAGCCGCTGCCGCCGCAGGATGTCGCAGGCCTCCTCGCGCTGTCACGGCAGTGCCCGGTGCCGATCGCGACCGGCGAGCGGCTGATCGGGCGCGAGGAGTTCGAGCCGATCTTCGCGGCGCGCGCCATCCAGGTGGCGCAGCCCGACATCTGCCACACCGGCGGATTGCTGGAGACCAAGAAGATCGCCGCCATGGCCGAGCAGGCCGGCATCGGCATGGCGCCGCACAATCCGCTCGGCCCGATCGCCGGCGCCGCGGCGCTGCACTTTGCCGTCTCCACCCCCAACTTCGTCATCCAGGAAGAAATGAGCGGCGCGGTGCCATGGTACGGCGAGGTGGTGCAGGGCCCGATCCGCCGGGTCGACGGCCACTGGCAGATCCCGGAGACGCCCGGCCTCGGCGTCGAGGTCGATCTCGCGATCGCCGCGCAGCACCCCTACCAGCAGGAGCCGTTCATCACCCGCTCGGCAACCATCGGCGACGGAACGCTGGTCGACTGGTGAACCTCAGATCGCGAGGTACGGCCTCGTCCGCGCTGCCCGACGACGATCGCCGTGCCGCAGGCCATAGTCCTTGGCAGACGCCAGCCGCTCATCCTCGCCGCCCCCAGTATGCCGGCCGCCATCCTGCGGCGACCGCCTCACCTTCGTCGCAGAACCAACGTTCACCTTTCTCAGGGCTTATTCGCGTACGTTCGTAAACCGGCGACCAAGGGGGGTGATAGATGTGTTCGCCCTCGCTGTTGATGTTACCCTTGATGGGACAATTAGGGTCGGGAGCTTCGTTGCCTGAGTTGCTCCAACGTCTGGCCCTGAAGTCCCACGGAGTCTCCGTCTCGACCTGCCAGATGCCAGTGCGCGCGGCCCGGGCTATCGCCTCGTCCACAACGTAGTCGCTGGCAAACTTCACGAACGCCCAGGCCAGACCGCTGCGTACCAGGTGTTTCCCGATGTCCACATCGTCGGCCCAGCAGACGGCGATAATGCGCCCATAGTCATCGAGCTCTCCGGCATCACAATGCAGGTCTGTTGCCGGGAAGACGATCTCTTCGAGCGCGACAACCGCAGCGGCACCGCAGTTCCAGGTCTTTCCTCCAGAGCGCTCGCATTGCTGTCCAGGCTCGGGAGCGTCGATGCCGTGGATACCATAGCGGGTTCCGCCGAGCTCGATCGTGTCACCATCAATCACCAGAATGTCTGCTGCCGCAGCCGTACCGATCGTGAGCACCATGACCGCAACGAACCATCGGAGAGCATCCATCAGTTGGCTTCTGGAGTGCTTCGGCGCACGCGGATTTCAATGCGTCGCCTATCGGGATCGTTGAGCGCTTCACCGCCCCCCGGCGAGAGCAGATCGCCCTTGCGCATGAGCTGTCCCGCTGAGAGTGGGACCACCCTGACGCCCGCCAGTTCGGGTTGCTGCCGCAGCACCCGGGCGACCTCGATAGCCCGCGCGAGGCCAAGCCCGGCATTGTCGACCGGCGTCAGGTGCACGCCAGGCGCGCCATTTACTGCTGGAATAGCCAGCAGGTCGAGATTCGAGGTTTTCTCGATATTCGGTTGGATCACCTGTTCGTCGGTGTGGCCAACGATCTCGATGACGTCAGCGTTGTACTGGTTGAGCAGGCCGGCAATTTTCACCGCTGCCTCGTCCTCCAGATAAAGCTGGAACGCAGCGGTGATCTCGGCGCTGCCGATCTCGAAGCGATAGCGGTTCCCATCGAGCGAGATGATCGGTGGCCAGCGGTTTCCAGGCGGATCGGAGCCCGATGCCGTGCTGGAAACCTCTGCAACCAACGCTTCCATCTGAGCCGGCGTCAGAGTATCCGCGCCAGCGGCGACCAAACGCTCGAGCAGCGAAAGCAACTTGGCCATCTCCGCCTCCGAAGCAAAGCGGCCTTGCATGTCGCCCCAGACGGTCAGCAGCTGTTTCAGCTTTTCCGGACTCTCGAGCCCGACCGAACTGGCCAAACCTTCCATGTCGCGAGCGAGCACAAGTTTGTCCCAGAGCTTGGCGAAGTCGGCATCTTTCATTGGCGGGATGCCCGCCGGAAAAAGCATCTTCAGCAGGATCTGCAGCTGCAACGCGTTACGCGGAATATCAGCTGCGCTGATGCCAGCCGATGCCTCGACCTGTTCCTGCAGCGCGGCGATTTCCTTGTCTTTGTCGAGTAGCGCGGTGGCCGAGATCAGGAGGAGGCAAAACAGCAACAGCAACAGAAGCTCGGCCATTGTGAAGCCGAGAACGACACCGCGTCGATGGCCGCGTTCGGTTTCTGCGATGGGTGAACTCATGTTCTTTCATGTCGAGGCAGGGCCTCGATCGGCGCCCAGAAGGCGAGGCGGCGCCAGAAGCCGACGCGCCGCCGGTGACGCAGCAAACCTGGTATTTCGGCAAGCGCCAAGTTGATCTCCACCAGCAACTTCTGGGTTTGCTCGAGCTCGTCACGGGCTCGCGCGATAGCCTCGACATGCGCCTCGCTGCCGAGCAGTTCCACAAGCGTGCCGGTCGTTTCCTCTGCCCGCGCCCGGTACTCGTCCATCGCCTCCAGCGCCATCTGCTGCTGGGTGCGTCCGAAATGCGAGAACTCGAGCAGCATGCCGTTCAGTTCCTGGCGCACCCTGCGCGCAGCCTCCGACAGCTCCAGGCGGGACTCGTGCTCAACCTCCACCGGATCGCGGCGGAACAGATTGAAGACGATACGGAGAACGATACCGGCAATGGTCGAGGCCACTGCCACGCCGAAGTTGCGAATGATCTCGGCCGCATTGGTCCCGTCGGCATACTGGATGAGGGTCACCGCCAAGCTCGTCAGTGTGTAGATGAACCCCATGTAGTAGAAATTGTCGCCGGACTGATCGCTGCGCAACCTGAGCGCCTTGAACAACCAGATGCAGACGGCGTAGCCGATCATCAGGAGCACAGGGACCAGTGTGACCATAACGGCGTCGACGCTCAGCGCTTTGGCGCCGATGATGTAGGCGACACCGATCACCGAAAAGGCGATGAAGACGGTGGGGCCGGTTGGATCGGCGCGTCGCGTGCGTGGCTGTTCCATCGCTACATTCCCATCAGCAGGGACAAGGTGGCGGGCTTCTTGGCGTTGCTGTCGCTGGCCCATTCCAGCCAGAAGCTCCCGAGCTGCTCGGCGTCCACCTTCTGGGTCGAGCGCCGCACCATCCAGAACTCCACTGCTGCGCCGGCGAGATCGGTGGCCAGCCTGTTGCGTGCCTTGGCGGCGAACGCCTCGGGTGACAAACCATCGACGTAATGCGAGTAGCCGGCTGTATGCTGGATCATATCTGAAACGACGACGAGGCGGGATGGTATTGACCGGTCGTGCTGGGAGGTCAGATGTTCGGCCGCGATCTGCTGGATCGCCTCCATGATCGGAGAATAGTCCTGTTCTGAGCCCACCACGCTGCTGCGCAGCGCCTCATCGACCTTCTCGGCGTATTGGGTCTGCCAGCGTCGTTTGGCCATCTCGGGGTTGCCTGTGACCGGATCGATGTCGGCGCCGTCGCCGGGATTGCAGAGCGGCTCCATTGCGGGGCGCGTTTGCGCCGCATCGGCTCCCAGTAACCGCAGTTCGAGCAGACCATCCTTGGGGATCGCGGTGACGACATCGCGCAGTTTGTTCAATACCTGGGTCTGGGTCACCTGCGCGAGTGCGTCGGTGGTGTCGATCAGGATCAGCGTCTGCGAGGTGTAGCCGGACAAGGGGCAGAGCGTCGCCAGATCGCGCGGCACGTAATCGGTCCGCGCCTTCACAACCAGCCAGATCAGTCCGCCAACCAAGAGGACCAGCGCAGTAGCCAGCACGACGATTAGGGTGATCTGGCCGGCAGTGGCTCCCGAACTCCTGCGCCTACGCCGAGACATGGTTGCCGTCCGGAACGAGGACGTCGAGCTGGCGATACCTTGCCAGCCCAAGCTCGAACTCCTGGGTGACTTCCGACATCACCATCTGCAGATGCGACTGGGCTTCGTCGATCTTGACCTGCAGTGCTTCGGACGTGATCTCGTTCAGCCCGTCGAGCGTAACCGACAGCCGCTCCAGCTTGAACGGCTGCTCGAAATACACCGGCGCGGGTGTCGTCCTGGCAGCGATGTTGGCGTCGCGGTAGGTGCGCAGCAGCTGGTTGCCGGCCTTTTCCAGCTGAGTCTGGTGCTCCTGAAACAAGCTCAGCATTTTGAGACGATGGGCCATGATCGAACTATGCTCGGTGCGGCGCTTGGAGATGTCGAGGCGGAGCTGCGACACGGCCTCCTGGTACTCCTGACGCTTATCGCTGAGATCCTGGATCTTGCCCCGACGTTCGCCAGCGTAGTCTTCCTGTGCCTTGCGTGCCGTCTCTGAGGCTTTTCGGTAGCCCGGATACTTGTCGACCAGGCTCAACCCATCGATAAGCGCCACCAGGGCGAAGAGCACACCAATGGCAAACAGCAGCCAGGACTCGAACTGATCGAGTTCCAGGGGCCGCGTCTGCAGGCGCTCCATGACAGCGTCTCTGGCCTGGACCGCGAACTGCGCCGTCGGCTCCCTTACCCCCGCAGCCTCGCGATAGTGGGCGAGGCCAAGATTCAACGCGCCGGCCCAGGCGAAGAAGCCCAGCAGCGAGACCAGTCCGAGAGCTTTGCGCAGCAAGTTCCGGTGATAGAGATTGGGCAGCAGGATCACGGCGACGCAGACCGCGACGCCAACGTTCAGCACAGCAAACAACAGTGCCTCGACGATACCGCCAACGAGGCCAAGCTCGTTACCACCGCTCAGAAAGTACCCGTTGGCAACGATCTCGCCGACGACCAACAGGGCGATCACCAGAAGCTTGACGATCAGACCTACCGCCGTCTTCTTGTCGGCCAGGCGTTTGATCCGATGCTGTTTCCTGAAGTCGTCCAGCCAGGACTCCGCGATCGTCAGGTCCTTACGCAGGATATGCAGGTCGTCGAGCGCCATCTGCTGCTCGGCCTTGAGGTCCGCCAGACCGCCTTGAGCAACTTCGGAGATCGCGCCAAACCGGGACTCGAAGTCCAGATCAGTCAGGCGCTCGTGGAATGTCGCGAGCTGGGCCTGCAGTTCATCGTGAGCCGCTTTCTGGGCAGCGCCGATCTGTTCGACGATCTCTTGTTCTGTTGACTCGAGTGAGGTGCTTGCGGTTGCGGGAAGGTTGTCCTCGCCTCGTGAGGCGCCACGCCCCTCCAAGTCCATTTCTCGTTCGAGACGTTGAACGTCGATGTCGTTGAACGTCTGCAGTGTCGGACGATAAGTGTGCGCCGGGCGACCAAGCGCGCCGCGCAAACGCTCAAGTGACTTCAACATACGCTATTACCCCCAAGACTGAGGCTATCGCCCGGCGAGAACACCGGTCAAGGTGAAGTCACAGTCGAGAGGAGTATCCTTCGTTAGATAAGCAGGCGGCTCTTCTTGTTCAGAGCAGCGTGTCGGGTGCTTGATGTCTGATTACCCGGGCTCCGCTCGGCGCAGCTGTCAGCAATCACTGCCCTTTGGTGCGGGGCTTTGGTTCCCTGCCGGTCAGATCGCGAGGTATTCCCGCCGCAGGGCTTCGTCGGCGAGTACGTCCTTCGCCAGCCCGGTGAAGGCGACTTCGCCGGTGTCGAGGATTACGGCGCGATCGGCGAGGCGCAGGGCGGCGATGGCGTTCTGCTCGACGATGATGGTGGTGATGCCGAGGGCCTTGATCTCGCTGAGGATGCGTTCGATTTCCTCGACGATCACCGGGGCCAGCCCTTCATAGGGCTCGTCGAGCAGCAGGAGTTTCAGGTTGCGCGCCAGCGCCCGGGCGATGGCCAGCATCTGCTGCTCACCGCCCGACAGGGTCACGCCTTCCTGGCGTCGGCGTTCGGCGAGCCTGGGGAAATGCGAATAGATCCGCTCGAGCTCCCAGCCGCGGCCGGGCGCCACCTGGGCGATGGTGAGGTTTTCCTCGACCGTCAGGCCCTGGATGATGCGTCGGTCCTCGGGCACCAGCTGGATGCCGGCGCGCGCCGCTTCGAACGCCTTCATCTTGTGGATCGGCTGGCCATCGAGCCAGATCTCGCCGGCCTGCAGCGCCGGGTTGTCGACCCGGGCGATGGTGCGCAGCGTCGAGGTCTTGCCGGCGCCGTTGCGGCCGAGCAGCGCCAGGATCTCGCCGTGGCGGATATCGAAGCTGACGCCCTGCACGATGTAGCTCTCGCCGTAATAGGCGTGAATGTCGCTCGCGGCAAAGAACGGGCCCTCATGGGGCGCGGCGTGCTCGGCGCGATGCGTGGCGGTCATCTCGGTGTCCATGGCGATCGAACTCATCAGTGCACCGCCTCGAGCCGGTGAGCGCCGCCGAGATAGGCCTCCTGCACCTTGACGTTGCCGCGCACCTCGTCGGGCAGCCCCTCGGCGATGATCCTGCCGCCGGAGAGGACGGAGATCTTGTCGGCCAGCGAGAAGACCACGTGCATGTCGTGTTCGATGATCACCTTGGTCATGCCGCGCGCCTTGATCTTCTGCAGCAGTTCGATGGTGGTGTTGGTGTCGTGGCGCGACATGCCGGCGGTCGGCTCGTCGAGCAGCAGCAGGCGGGGATGCTGGATCAGGCACATGGCGAGCTCCATGCGCCGCTTGTCGCCGCGGCTCAGGGCGCCGGCATGGGAGACGCGGCGGGCGGCGAGGCCGACATCCTCGAGAATGGCCTCCGCCTCGTCACGCAGCGCTGCTTCGCCCTCGACGCTGCGCAGCACATTGACGCGGAACGCCCCGTCGCGCCTGGCGAAGGCCGGCACCATGACGTTCTGCAGCACTGTCAGTTCGGGAAAAATCTCGGGGGTCTGGAACACCCGGGCGACGCCGAGCTGGTTGATCTGGTGCGGCTTTTTGCCGGTCAGCACCTGACCGTCGAACACCACTGCTCCGCTGGTCGGGGCCAGCCGCCCGATGATGACGTTGAGCAGGGTGGATTTGCCGGCGCCGTTCGGCCCGATAATCGCATGCGTCTTGCCCTGTTCGACCTCGAGGTCGATATCGGCCAGGGCATGCAGCCCGCCGAAATTCTTGCTGACGTCGTCGACATGCAGAACGACATTGCGCTCGGAAGTGGTCATCGCTCGCTACTCCGCCGGCTGGACGCGCATGGCGTCGGCTTTCGGGGGACTGCCGCGACGGCGGAACAGCGCGCCGATGCGGCGCACCCCTTCCATGATGCCGCCGGGCAGAAACACCACGACGAAGACGAACAGCAGCCCCAGTGTCAGTTGCCAGCCTTCGCCGACGAACTTGCTCGATATGGCGACGACGGTGTCGTGCAGCGGCTCGGGGACGAAATCGAAGAAGCGGCTCAGGATGCCCTCGTTGAAGGACGAGAAGATGTTCTCGAAATACTTGATGAGCCAGGCTCCCATCACCGGTCCGATCAGCGTGCCGACGCCGCCCAGGATGGTCATCAGCACCACCTCGCCCGAGGCCGTCCACTGCATGCGCTCGGCGCCGGCCAGTGGGTCGGTGACCGCCAGCAGCGCCCCGGCAAGCCCGGCATACATGCCTGAAATGACGAAGGCGGTGAGGGCATAGGGGCGGGTGTTGAAGCCGGTATAGCTCATCCGCATCTGGTTGGATTTGATGCCGCGCAGCATCATGCCGAAGGGCGAGGCGAACACCTTCTGGGCGAAGAAGAAGGCGATGAGCAGCACCACGGCGCAGAAGTAGAAGCCGCTGAGGCCGCTCAGCGTCACGCCGAACAGGCTCGCCGTCGGCAGGCCCACGCCGCGCTCGCTGAAAGCGAGATCGATGACGCGCGGATCCTGCATGGTCAGTTGCAGCGAGGTCTCGCCATTGGTGATCGGGGTGAGCACCGAATAGGCGAGGTTGTAGCTCATCTGGGCGAACGCCAGCGTCAGGATGGAGAAGTAGATCCCCGAGCGGCGGAGGCTGAGAAAGCCGATGACGAGGGCGAACAGCCCGGAAACCAGTACGGCGAGCAGCAGCGCCGGCAGCGCATCCATGGTCAGCAGCTTGAACGACCACACGGCGGTGTAGGAGCCGACGCCGAGGAACGCGGCGTGCCCGAAGCTCAGGTAGCCGGTGAGGCCGAACAGGATGTTGAAGCCGATGGCGAAGATCGCGTAGATGGCGAATTTCTGCATCAGGCCGGGATAGTTGGCGCCGAACGGCGCGGTCCATACCGGCATGGTAACGACCACCAGGGCGAAGAGCGCGAGGATCAGCGCGTCACGGCGCGAGAGCTGGAACAGCGCCATGGTCAGTTCTCCATCATGCCGCGGCGGCCGAACAGCCCGCGCGGCCGGACGAGGAGGATCACCACCGCCGTCAGGTAGATGATGATCTGGTCGATGCCCGGAATGATCGACTTGATCTGGTTCATCGAAGCAAAGCTCTGGAGAATGCCGAGCAGGAAGCCCGCAGCGACCGCGCCGGGGAGCGAGCCCATGCCGCCGACCACCACGACGACGAAGCTCAGCACCAGGAAATCCATGCCCTGGTGGTAGTTGGGCGGCAGCAGCGGCGTGTACATCACGCCGGCAAGGCCGGCGACCACGGCGGCGAGGCCGAACATGATGGTGAAGCGCCGGTCGATATTGATGCCGAGCAGCCCCACCGTCTCGCGATCGGCCATGCCGGCGCGCACCACCATGCCGAAGGTGGTGAAGCGGAGGAACGCGAATACCGCGGCGATGACGCCGGCCGAGAACAGGAAGTAGATCAGCCGCCACAACGGATAGGTCAGCGCGCCCGGCGCAAGGCCGATCAGCGCCCCGACATCGGTGGCGCCGCGCAAGGCGGAGGGCATGGCCTGGCTGATCGGGTTGGGTCCGAAGATCGCCTTGACGATCTCCTGCAGCACGATGGCGAGGCCGAAGGTCACGAGGATCTGTTCGGCGTGCGGGCGCTTGTAGAAGTGCTTGATCAGGCCGCGTTCCATGACGATGCCGACCAGCAGCATCACCGGGATGGCGAGGAGGATCGAGAGCGGCACCGACCAGTCGATCAGCACCGCCCCCCAATCGCCGAACCAGGTCTGGGCCAGCGGGGTGCGCACTTCCAGCGCCGTACCCCAGGCGGTGGTCTGGGTGGGATCGACCGTGACGGTTTCGAGGGTGATCAAGTAGCGGAAGCTGACGGCGCAGAAGGCGCCGAGCATGAACAGTGCGCCATGGGCGAAGTTGACCACGCCCAGCGTGCCGAACACCAGGGTGAGGCCGAGCGCGATCAGCGCATAGGCGCCGCCCTTGTCGAGGCCGTTGAGAAGTTGCGCGAGTATGGCGTCCATGGTCCGCTGCCCCAATGGTACCCAGTGGAAAGTCCCGGCCGGGAGGGCCAGCCGGGACGCTTCAGGCGATCAGCACTTGGCCGGAGTATCCGGGCCGAGCTCGCCGCCGAAGATCGCGGGATCGTAGGTGACGCTGTCGCGCGAGGCGGTGCCGACCACTTCGAGCAGGTCGTAGGGATTGGATGGGGCGTCCTTGCCCTTCACCACATAGACATCCTTGAAGCACTGGTGGTCGGCGGCGCGGTAGAGCGTCGGACCGTTGCCGAGCCCGTCGAACTCGTAGCCCTCGAGCGCCTTGATCACCTCGGGCGGATAGAAAGTGCCGGCCCGCTCGACCGCATCGGCATAGAGCAGCACCTGGACATAGGAGGTCTGCGCGATCTGACTCGGCGGCTGGCCGTATTTGGCGCCGAACGACTTGGTGAAGGCCTTGGAGGCCTCGTCGGTCAGCTGCCAATCCCAGTTGGCGGTGCCATAGACGCCCTTGATGGCTTCGCCGGCGCCCTTGGCCATCAGGTCGGACACCAGCGGCAGGACGATCTCGACATTCTTGCCGTTGGCCTGCCGGTCGCGCAGGCCGAACTGCACGGCCTGGGTGATCGAGTTCACGCCGTCAAAGCCGTAATGGTTCAGCACCAGCACATCGGCGCCGGAGTTGAGGAACGGCGTGATGTACTGGCTGAAGTCACCGGCGCCCACCGGGGTGCGAACCGGCGGCATGGTCTTCCAGCCGAGGGCCTCGGTGGCCTTGATCATCGACTCTTCCTGGGTCCAGCCCCAGGTGTAGTCGGCGGTCAGATGATAGGCGACGCGGTCCTTGCCGTAGGCTTCGCCGAGCACCGGCCCGAGCGCGATACCGGATTGATAGGCGTTGAAGAAATGGCGGAAGCCATACTTCTTCTTGTCCTTGCCGGTGGTGTCGTTGGAGTGGGTCAGGCCGGCCATGTAAATGACGCCCATCTCCTGGCAGAGGCCCTGCTCGGCGATGGCCACAGCCGACGACGAGCCGCCGGTGATCATCACCGCGCCGTCGCGCTCGATCATGCGGCGGGCCGAGTCGCGGCCGGCATCGGCCTTGGTCTGGTCGTCGCCGGTAACGAAGGCGACCTTCTTGCCCAGAATGCCGCTGCCCTTCAGCGTCTTGGACGAGAAGGTCGGGATCAGGCCGCCGTCACCGCCACCGTTCAGGTGCTCGACGGCCAGCTCATAGGCGCGCTGCTGGTCGGCGCCCTCATCGGCATAGGCGCCGGTGAGCGGCATGTTGAAGCCCAGCGTCACGCTGTCGCCGCTGGGCGCGTTGCAGAACTCCTGGGCGTAGGCGCCCCGAGTGAACATCAGCGGCGCGACGCCGGTCGCCAGGATGCCGGCAAGGCCGCCCTTCAGCACGCCGCGGCGGCTGAAGTTGTGAGAATTGGTCATTAGCTCCTCCTCATGCGCGGCGGGGCACGGTGCATTGCCATGCGCCTCACAGCGACGCGTCACTATCCGGCGACGTGCAAAGCTTCGCAACAGGTGACTGATATTGCTCATTAATTCTGTAAATCGTTGGCCTTGCTCGACTGCGGATGTGTCAATACATTGACAGCCTGAGGGGGGAATGGATGCGCGCACCGATCGGCCTCAAGATCAGTTCACGCCGCCGGGCACTGGGTGTGTCGCAGGCGGCGCTCGCTCGCCGCGCCGGGATTTCGGCGAGCTACCTCAACCTGATCGAGCGCAACAAACGCCATGTCGGCGGCTCGCTGCTGATCCGCCTGGCCGAGGAGCTCGGGGTCGAGCTGGCCGAACTCAGCGGCGATTCCGAGCACCGGCTGATCGCCGAACTGGATGAAGCGTTTGCCGATCCGGTGCTCGCCGGCGTCGACATGCCGGCATCGCGCGATCTCGTCGCCCAGCAGCCGGCTGCGGCACAGGCGATCGCCCGGCTCCGTCGCGCCTATCTCGGCGCCACGGCCAATGCCGACCTTTATGCCGATCGGCTGCGGACCGATCCGCTGCTGGCGCAGTTGCTGCACCGGATCCTCTCGGGCATCACCGCCGTCCGCTCCACCGCCGAGATTCTGGAAGACGTGACCGATCTCGATGAGGGCGAGCGCAGCCGCTTCGTCGAGACCATCACGCGTGAAACCCGCGGCCTGACCGAGGTGGCGCGCGGCCTGATCGGCCAGTTCGAGGTCGATGCCCGCGGCCGGCGTACCCTGTCGCCGATCCGCGAGCTCGACGACCTGATCTTCGAGCGCGACAATTACTTCCCGGCGCTCGAGGAGGCTGCAACGGAGCTGCGGGCCGAGATCGAAGCTATCGGCCCGTTCGGCGAGGCGGCGCTTGCCGTCGGCCTCGCCGCAAAGTTCGGCGTCGGCATGGCGCGCAGCGCCGGACGCGAGGTCGATGCGGCCGGCTTTCCCGGCCAGTATCACTTCAACACTGCCACCCGCATCATGTGGTTCCAGGCAAGCGCCGGCGCCGCCACCCGGCAGTTCCAGCTCACCCGGCTCTATGCCGAGCTCAGCGCCGCCGACGCGATCGAGCGGGAAGTCGATACCCCGCAGCTGTCGTCCGGCACGGCGCGCCGGCTCGGCTATCGGGCGCTCAGTTCCTACCTCGCCGGCGCGATGGTGTTTCCCTATGGCCAGTTTCTCGCCGACGCCGAGGCGCAGCGCTACGATATCGAAGCGTTATGCCAGATCTACAGCGCCAGCTTCGAGCAGGTGGCGCATCGCCTCGTCTCGCTGCGCAAGCCCGATGATCCCGGCCTGCCGTTCGGGTTCCTGCGCTCGGATGCGGCGGGGCGGCTCACCAAGCACTTCCCCCTGCCCGGCCTGCCTTTGCCCAGCGCCGGCCATGCCTGTCCGCGCTGGGTGATCTATGGCGCCTTCCGCACACCGCGCACGCTGACCCGGCAGATCGCGCAGTTCGCCGACGGCTCGCGCTATCTGTTCATCGCCAGCGCCCAGGCCCGCTCCGGCACCGGCTTTGCCGACCACGCCATTCCGACCTCGGTGATGCTTGCCTGCGATGTGCTGCATGCCGATCGTACCGTCTATGGCGCCGGGCTCGATCTCGGCGACGGCAGCACGGACGTGCCGGTCGGCCCGAGTTGCCGGCTCTGCCCGCGGCGGGACTGCGCCGACCGGCAGGAAGAGGCCTTCACTCCGGCAGGTGAGCCCGCTGCAGTTCGCGCGCCCCTGGTGCCGCGCCGTTTCGACGTTGGCGAGCCGGGCTAGATGTGCCTAAGGTAATGCAAGTCCGATTGGGAGGTCGGGCGGGAGGGGGAAATTTGGCTGTCGATGTTCTCATCGCCGAGGATGAACCGAGCATTCTGAAATCGCTCGACTTCATCCTGCGCCGGGCCGGCTGGTCGATCGAAGCGGTCACCGACGGCGAGGCGGCGCTCAACGCCGTGCGCCGCAGCCAGCCCAGGGTACTGGTGCTGGACGTGATGCTGCCCAAGCGCTCGGGCTTCGACGTGCTCAAGCACATCCGGGCCGATGCCGCGTTGCGCGAACTGCCGGTGCTGATCCTCACCGCCAAGGGCCAGGCGCAGGATCGCCGCACCGCCGAAGAGCTCGGCGCCGACCGCTTCGTCACCAAGCCCTACGCCAATGCCGAAGTGGTGGGAGCGGTCCGCGAACTGATGGGTCTCGCTCCGGCGGTGGAATAGACCGATGGAGCGCCGGAAGCTCGAAAGCGCGGCGCTGTTCCTCAGCCTCCTGGGCGTGCTGCTGATCCTGCCGCCGCTGGCGGTGGTGTTCCAGCTCGAACGGCGCGTGTTCGGCGTGCCGCTGGAGGTGATCTACCTGTTCGTCTGCTGGCTGGGCCTGATCGCCGCCGCCTTCTGGCTCGGCCGCCGCCTGCCGCGCGAGCCGGAGGCCGAGCCGCCGTCGGAGGGCGAAGGCTGATGCTGTCGCCGGACGTGGTCATCGCCGTCGCCATCGGCTATGTCGGGCTGTTGTTCCTCATCGCCTATGTGAGCGACCGGCAGGCGCGCAACGACAAGGCGGCGTTCCTGCGCTCGCCCTTCATCTACACGCTCGCCATCTCGGTCTATTGCACCAGCTGGACCTTCTACGGCGCCGTGGGCTCGGCGGCGCGCAGCGGCCTCGAATACCTCGCCATCTATCTGGGGCCGACGCTGGTGTTCATCGGCTGGTGGTTCGTGCTCCGGCGCCTCGTCCGCATCAGCCACAACCAGCGCATCACCTCGATCGCCGACCTGTTGTCGTCGCGCTTCGGCAAGTCGAGCCGGCTCGCGGTGCTCATTACCATCATCGCGGTGATCGGCATCGCGCCCTATATCGCGCTGCAGCTCAAGGCGGTCACCTCGTCGCTGCAGGCGATCGCCGGGGTGGGCGAGTTTCCCGGCCGGACGCTGCGCGGCATCGACGAGGTCGGGCTGGCGCTGGCCGTCGCGGCGGGGATGGCGCTGTTCACGATCCTGTTCGGCACACGCAATGTCGATGCCAAGGAGCAGCACCACGGCGTCGTCGCGGCCATCGCCTTCGAGGCCATCGTCAAGCTCGCGGCGCTGCTGGCGATCGGCATCTTCGTCATCTATGCGGGCGGCGGGCTCGAGGCGATCTTCTCGCGCGCCGAAGCCGCCGGGATCGACATCTATTCGACCGGCAACTTCAACGACCGCTGGGTGGCAATGAACGTGCTTTCGGCCGCGGCCATCCTCTGCCTGCCCCGGCAGTTCCAGATCACCGTGGTCGAGAACTCCAACGAAAACCATCTGCGCACCGCGGGCTGGGCCTTTCCGGCCTACCTGCTGCTGATGAGCCTGTTCACCCTGCCGATCGCGCTGTTCGGGCTGACTTCGATGCCGGCGGGCGCCAACCCGGACATGTTCGTGCTCACCCTGCCGCTCTCGGCCGGGCAGGAAGGGCTGGCGCTGTTCAGCTTCATCGGCGGCTTTTCGTCGGCCACCTCGATGATCATCGTCGAGTCGATCGCGCTGTCGATCATGGTGTCCAACCACATCGTCATGCCGATCGTGCTGCGCGTCACCCAGGGGCATGGGGTCGACAGCGCCCGCGGGGTCAGCCGGCTGCTGCTCAATTCCCGGCGCTTCTCGATCGCGCTGATCCTCTTGCTGGGCTTCCTCTACTTCTACCTGACGCGGGATTCCGATGCGCTGGCGCCGATCGGGCTGATCTCGTTCTGCGGCGTGGCGCAGTTCCTTCCCGCCATCATCGCGGCGCTGTTCTGGCGCGAGGCATCGCTGAAGGCCGCAACGGCAGCGGTGGCGGTCGGCTTCGTGGTCTGGGCGTGGTCGAGCTTCATGCCGTCGTTCGAAAGCTCCTCGCCGCTGGTCGCCCGGATCATGGCCGAGGGACCATGGGGCCTCGGGTGGCTCCGCCCGGAGGCGCTGTTCGGCGTCGAGAACATCGACCCACTGGTCAACGTGGTGTTCTGGAGCCTGTTCCTCAACACAGCGACCCTGGTCGTCGTGTCGCTGCTGACCTCGCAATCGGCGCTGGAGCGGGTGCAGGCGGCGCTGTTTACCGATCTGTTCCGTCGATCCACCACCGGTACGCCGGCAGTGATCCGTGGCTCGGCCACGCTCGAGGATCTCTACTTCGTCGCCCAGCGCGTCTTGGGGGTGCAGCGCGCCGAGACCCTGTTCGGCGGCATGGCGGGCAGCCCCTCGCCGCAGTTCATCGACCGGCTGGAACGCGAGCTCGCCGGCTCGATCGGCGCCGCCTCGGCGCATGTGATGCTGAGCAAGGTGGTCTCGGGGGACGCGGTATCGCTCGAGGAGGTATTCGAGATGGCCGGCGAGACCCGCCAGGCAATCGCCTATTCGCAGGAGCTGGAGCGGACCTCGTCGGAGCTGCGCTCGACCGCGCAGAAGCTCGAGGAAGCGAATGTGCAGCTGCGCGCCATCGACACCGAGAAGGACGAGTTCCTCAGCCAGGTCAGCCATGAGGTGCGCACGCCGATGACCTCGATCCGCTCGTTCTCGGAGATCCTGCTCGAGGAGCAGAAGCTGACGGCCGACGAGCGGCGGCGGTTCGTCAGAACCATCCATCAGGAAAGCCTCAGGCTCACCAAGCTGCTCGACGACATCCTGGGGATGAGCGCGCTCGACCGCGGTGAGCGCGGCTGGGACAACGTGCCGATCGAAGCCGAGGGTTCGATCGATCGCGCCCTCGAGGTCTGCTCGGCGCTGGCGCAACAGCGCCGCATGCAGCTGAGCGTCGGCAGCCGCGCGCCCAGCGCCATGATCTCCGGCGAGCCCGACCGGCTGTGCCAGGTGCTGATCAACCTCATCTCCAACGCCATCAAGTACAATGATGCGGACGAGCCGCTGGTCGAGGTGCGTTCGCGCACCGGCCGCGGGCGCTACACCATCGAGGTCCAGGATAATGGTCCGGGCATTGCGAGGGCGGAGCGCAAGCTGATCTTCGAGAAATTCGCCCGCGGCCAGTCGGGCGGCGTCACCGCGCCGGCCGGCGCCGGCCTCGGCCTCGCCATCTCACGCCAGCTGATCGAGCGGATGAACGGCCGGCTCGAGCTGCTGCCGGGAAGCGGTCGCGGCGCCTGTTTCCGCATCACCTTGCCGCTGCTGTGAGGCGTGGTCACGAGGCCGAGAATATGGCTTGCGATAGCCCGCCCGTTCGATGAGTATCCGCTCAACTGGAGGGCGTATTCTCATGGCTCAGCGTCAGGAAACCACGATCAATCGGCTGGATGACGCGGCCAGAGCGGGCTGGCTCTACTATGTTGCCGGCAACAACCAGGAACAGATCGCGCGCAAGCTCGGCGTGTCGCGGCAAACCGCGCAGCGGCTGGTTTCGCTGTCGGTGAGCGAAGGGCTGGTGCGGGTCAGGCTGGAGCACCCGATCGGCCGCTGCATGGAACTGGCCGAGCAACTGAAGACGCGATATGCGCTCGATTTCGCCGAGGTGGTACCGACCGATCCGGATGCACCCGGCTCCATCCACGGCGTGGCGATTGCGGCAGCGACACAGATCGAGCGCTGGCTCAGGAACGACAAGCCGACGGTGATGGCGATCGGCACCGGCCGAACCCTGAAGGCGGCGATCGAGCAACTGACGCCGATGGAGGCGCCGCAGCACAAAATCGTGTCGCTGACCGGCTCGATCGCCCCCGACGGTTCGGCGGCGTTCTACAATGTGATCTTCAACATCGCCGAGGCGGTCAAGGCCCGCAGTTTCCCGATGCCGCTGCCGGTCATCGCCTCGTCGGCGGCCGAACGCGACATGCTGCTGAGCCAGCCGATGATCCGGGAAACCCACGCGCTGGCACAGCAGGCCAATGTCACTTTCGTCGGTATCGGCGACCTCGGCCCCGAGGCGCCGCTGGTGATGGACGGCTTCATTTCCGCGGCCGAGCTGAAGCTGCTGCAGAAGGCCGGAGCGGTGGGCGAGATCGTCGGCTGGGCCTTCGACGCACAGGGCCGGTTCATCGACGGGCTGACCAATGACCGCGTGGCGTCGGCGCCGCTGCCGTCACGCGAGAACTCCATGGTCGTGGCAACTGCCGTCGGCAAGAAGAAAGTGCCCGGCATCCGGGCCGCGCTGACGCGCCGGCTGGTCAATGGCCTGATCACCGACGAGGCGACAGCGGAAGCGATCCTCGCGGCGGGTTAGCAATCCGCACGTTGTTCGAGGGACCAAAGCCACCTCACCCATGGCGTCATCCCGGCTATGGCCACTCGCACCAAGCTATCGGATTGATCCAGCTGCCAATTGCTGGCCCTGTGGCTGCCACCCCTCACCCGTCTCGGCCTGCGGCCGATCCACCCTCTCCCCGACGGGGAGAGGAAAGGGGCGACCACCGCACTCTCCGGATTCTTCTCCCCGTCGGGGAGAAGGTGGCGCGTAGCGCCGGATGAGGGGAAAGCCACGATGGCTGCGGTCATACCCCCAAGATCTTCTCCGCCCATCATCAACGTGTTGCGCTTCAGCGCCCCCGACCTTTGACGGAGTGACACAGCCGACGTAACGCAGGCCAAACACCCACTCGAACGACCGCACACGCATCCGGTTTGGTGTCACCTCCCCGGATTCCTACGTTCTTCACCCCGCTTGACATCATACTAAAGTTTTGTGAGTAATTGCTCAGCGGCGAGACAAATGCTCGCCACATGGGAGGACATTGATGAAACTGCTTCCGCTTTTCTCGAGCGCGCTGGTGCTTGCGCTCGGCTCGACGGCCTATGCCCAGACCACCCTCACCATCGCCACGGTGAACAATGGCGACATGGTCCGCATGCAGGGCCTGACTGACGATTTCACCGCCAAGAATCCCGACATCAAGCTGCAGTGGGTGACGCTCGAGGAGAACATCCTGCGCGAGCGCGTCACCACCGACATCGCCACCAAGGGCGGGCAGTTCGACGTGATGACTATCGGCACCTACGAAGTGCCGATCTGGGCCAAGAACAGCTGGCTGCTGCCGCTCGACAAGCTCGGCGACGCCTATGACGTCGACGACCTGCTGCCCGCCATCCGCGGCGGCCTCAGCGCCGACGGCAAGCTCTACGCCGCGCCGTTCTACGGCGAGTCGAGCTTCATCATGTATCGCAAGGACCTGATGGAGAAGGCCGGCCTGACCATGCCGGACGCGCCGACCTGGGACTTCGTCGCCGACGCCGCCCGCAAGATGACGGACCGCGCCGCCGACATCAACGGCATTTGCCTGCGCGGCAAGGCGGGCTGGGGCGAGAACATGGCGTTCCTGACCGCGATGTCGAACTCGTTCGGCGCCCGCTGGTTCGACGAGGCCTGGAAGCCGCAGTTCGACCAGCCGGAGTGGAAAGCCACGCTGCAGTTCTATGTCGACCTGATGAAGGATGCCGGCCCGGTCGGCGCCTCGTCGAACGGCTTCAACGAGAACCTGACGCTGTTCCAGCAGGGCAAATGCGGCATGTGGATCGACGCCACGGTGGCGGCGTCCTTCGTGACCAATGCCAAGGAATCGACGGTGGCCGACAAGGTCGGCTTTGCCCTGGCCCCCGACAAGGGGCTCGGCAAGCGCGGCAACTGGCTGTGGGCCTGGTCGCTCGCCATCCCGGCCGGCTCGCAGAAGGCCGAGGCCGCCGAGAAGTTCATCTCCTGGGCGACCAGCAAGGACTACCTGGCGCTCGTCGCCGCCAAGGACGGCTGGGCGAACGTTCCGCCGGGCACCCGCACCTCGCTCTATGCCAACCCCGAGTACCAGGCCGCGGCGCCGTTCGCCAAGATGACGCTCGACTCGATCAACGCTGCCGACCCGACCCATCCGACGGTGAAGCCCGTGCCCTATACCGGCGTGCAGTTCGTCGCCATTCCCGAGTTCGCCGGCATGGCGACGACGGTGGGGCAGCTGTTCTCGGCGGCGCTTGCCGGCTCGACCAGTGTCGATGACGCGCTGGCCCAGGCGCAGCAGACGGTCGATCGCGAGATGAAGTCGGCTGGATATTACTGAGGTTTCCTCCTGAGCGACTGCCCGGCGGCCTACGCTGCCGGGCTTCTTCGGATCAGGGCGCTAGGCAAAAGCGCCAGCTCCACACTCGATGTCATCCCCGCAAAAACAGGGACCCAAGCCTCCGCCGGCTCGGGCTGCGAGTTGGGCACCTGCTTTCGCAGGGGTGACAGCCGGTGGGTTGAAGCAGACATCCCGCCCGTCGAACGACGAGGCGGATCGGAGGGGAACACGGACTATGGCCACCAAGCAGTCACATCGCCTCGCCCGCTGGATGATGGCGCCTTCGGTCTTCGTGCTGTTGATCTGGATGATCGTGCCCCTGGCCCTGACCATCTGGTTCGCCTTCCAGCGTTACCGGCTCACCAACCCCAACATCAAGGGCTTCGCCGGGTTCGCGAATTTCGAGTTCTTCGTCACCGACCCGGCCTTCTGGCCGGCCATCATCAACACGCTGCTGATCGTGGTCGGCGTGCTGGTGATCACCGTGGGCCTCGGCATTCTGCTCGCCCTGATGCTCGACCAGCCGATCTGGGGCCAAGGGATCGTCCGCATCCTGATGATCTCGCCCTTCTTCGTCATGCCGCCGGTGGCGGCGGTGGTCTGGAAGCATGAGCTGATGAACCCGACCTGGGGCGTGTTCGCCGCGATATCACGATTCTTCGGACAGGAGCCGGTCAACTGGCTCGGCAGTTTTCCGCTGCTGTCGATCATCGTCATGGTCGCCTGGCAGTGGCTGCCGTTCGCGACGCTGATCCTGCTGACCGCCATGCAATCGCTGAGCGAGGAGCAGAAAGAGGCAGCCGAGATGGACGGCGCCAACCTGTTCCGGCGCTTCTGGTACATCATCCTGCCGCACCTGGCGCGGGCGATCACCGTGGTGATCCTGATCCAGACGATCTACCTGCTCGGCGTCTATGCCGAGATCCAGATCACCACCGGCGGCGGCCCGGGCTTTGCCAGCACGAACCTCCCCTTCCTCATCTACAACACGGGCGTCCTGGGCGGAAATATCGGCGCCGGCGCTGCGGGCGGCCTCGTCGCCGTGGTGCTCGCCAACATCGTCGCGATCTTTCTGATGCGCGCCGTGGGGAGGAATCTCGATGCTTGAGCTCGACGGTACTGTCAGCTGGCCATCACTCGCAGACGGCCCCCTCCCATCCTCCCCCATGAAGGGGGAGGCCGGGAGGGGGCAGTCTCTATCAGTCAGCTCGCCTGCACCGCATTTCGAGGGAGAACGCTAATGGCCCGCGCCGTCTCGACGCGCCGCAAGCTGACCATGACGGTTCTCGTCTGGCTGGTGGCGCTGATCATCTTCTTTCCGATCCTCTACACCATCATCACCAGCCTGAAGACCGAGGGCGAAGCGGCGGCCGGGTTCTCGATGATCCCGTCCTTCACCTTCGAGAGCTACCAGGCGGTGCTCGCCCAGCAGGATTACTTCCGGCCGTTCTTCAACTCGGTGGTGATCTCGATCGGTTCGACCATCGTGGCGCTGCTGGTCGCCGTGCCGGCTGCCTGGGCGATGGCGTTCACGCCGACGCCCAAGACGCGCGACGTGCTGATGTGGATGCTGTCGACCAAGATGATGCCGGCAGCCGGCGTGCTGGTGCCGATGTACCTGATCTTTCTCAATACCGGGCTGCTCGACACGCTGCTCGGGCTCAGCATCATCCTGACGCTGGTGAACCTGCCGATCGTGGTGTGGATGCTCTACACCTACTTCAAGGAAATCCCGGTCGATATCCTCGAAGCGGCCCGCATGGATGGCGCGACGCTGGGCAAGGAACTCGTCTATGTGCTGCTGCCGATGGCGGTGCCCGGCATCGCCTCGACGCTGCTGCTCAACGTCATCCTCGCCTGGAACGAGGCGTTCTGGACGCTCAGGCTTTCCACCACCAACGCGGCGCCGCTGACGGCCTTCATCGCGTCGTTCTCGTCGCCGCAGGGCCAGTTCCTCGCCAAGCTTTCCGCCGCATCGGTGCTGGCGATCCTGCCGATCCTGCTGCTGGGCTGGTTCAGCCAGAAGCAGCTGGTGCGTGGCCTCACCTTCGGCGCCGTGAAATAGGGGATTTCAGATGGGCTCCATCACACTCGAACACGTCAACAAGTCCTTTGGTGGCCACCAGGTCATCCCCGATGTTTCTCTCGAGATCGAAGACGGCGAGTTCGTCGTCTTCGTCGGGCCCTCGGGGTGCGGCAAGTCCACTCTCCTCAGACTGATAGCCGGCCTCGAGGACACGACCTCCGGCGCGATCAAGCTCGACGGCGTCGACGTCACCGACAAGGGGCCGGCGCATCGCGGCCTCGCCATGGTGTTCCAGTCCTATGCGCTGTACCCGCATATGACGGTGCGCCAGAACATCGCCTTCCCACTGAAGATGGCCAATATCGACAAGGCGATCGCCGACCAGAAGGTGGCCGACGCGGCGCGGGTGCTGAACCTCACCGACTATCTCGACCGCAAGCCCCGGGCGCTCTCCGGCGGGCAGCGGCAGCGCGTCGCCATCGGCCGCGCCATCGTGCGCCAGCCCAAGGCCTTCCTGTTCGACGAACCGCTGTCCAACCTCGATGCGGCGCTGCGCGTCAACATGCGCATCGAAATCACCGAACTGCACCAGCAGCTCAAGACCACCATGGTCTATGTGACGCATGACCAGGTCGAGGCGATGACCATGGCAGACCGCATCGTGGTGCTGAATGCCGGCCGGGTGGAGCAGTTCGGCACACCGCTCGAACTCTACAAGAGCCCGGCCAACCGGTTCGTCGCCGGCTTTATCGGCTCGCCCAAGATGAACTTTCTCGAAGGCGCCGCAGCCGGCAAGTATCAGGCCGAGGCGATCGGGGTGCGGCCCGAGCATGTGCGCATCTCGCGCGACGCCGGCGAATGGCAGGGCAAGGTGGGGGTGGCCGAGCATCTCGGCTCCGACACGTTCCTGCATGTGCATGTCGATGGGGTGGGCCTGCAGACGGTGCGCACCGGCGGCGAGAACGACTATCATCCCGGCGAACAGGTATGGCTCTCGCCCGAGCCGGGCCGTATCTATCGCTTCGACCGCGCCGGCCAGGCGCTCCGCTGACCATTCAGGATAGACCCATGCCGATTCCACTCTCCGCCGAAGACCTGCCGGAGATCGCTGCCAGCGCCGGCGTGCCCCGCTACGAGCGCGGCTCGCTGACGCCAGGTATCGTGCATTTCGGCGTCGGCAATTTTCATCGCGCCCACCAGGCGGTCTATCTCGACAGCCTGTTCAACCTGGGGCTCGACCATGACTGGGCGCTGGTCGGCGCCGGCGTGCGCGCCAACGATGCCGACATGCGAGAAAAGCTCCTGGGGCAGGACTACCTGACCACGGTGGTGGAGCAGGAGGCAGACAAAACGAGCGCCCGCGTCACCGGCGCGATGATCGACTTCCTGCCGGTGGGAGACCTCGCCGCGATCAGCGAAACGCTGGCCGACCCGAGCGTTCGCATCGTCTCGCTGACCGTCACCGAAGGCGGCTACTATATCGACCCGGCCTCGCAGCGCTTCGATGCCGGGCACCCTGACAGCGCCGACGCCAGGGATCTGCTGACGCAGCCGAAGACGGTGTTCGGGCTGATCCTCGCCGGCCTGAAGCGCCGCCGCGACGTCGGCATTGCGCCGTTCACGGTGATGAGCTGCGACAACATCCCCGGCAACGGCCACGTGACGCAGAACGCCGTGGCGGGGCTGGCCGAGCTGATCAATCCGGAGCTGGCGCAGTGGGTGCGCCAGGCGGTGGCCTTCCCCAACGGCATGGTCGATCGCATCACTCCGGCGACCGGGCCGCGCGAGCGCGCTGCGCTCGAGGCCGATTTCGGCATCGTCGATGCCTGGCCGGTGTTCTGCGAAGAGTTCAAGCAGTGGGTGCTGGAAGATCACTTCCCGGCCGGCCGCCCGGCGCTCGAGAAGGTCGGGGTGCAGTTCGTGCCCGATGTGGCGCCCTATGAGCATATGAAGATCCGCATTCTCAACGGCGGGCATGCCACCATCGCCTACCCGGCGGGGCTGCTCGACATCCATTTCGTGCACGAAGCGATGGAGCATCCGCTGGTCCGCGCCTTCCTCGAAAAGGTGGAACGCGAAGAGATCGTACCAGTGGTGCCGCCGGTGCCCGACACCGACCTCGGCGACTACTACAAGCTGATCGAGCGGCGGTTTTCGAACCCCAAGATCGGCGACACCATCCAGCGGCTCTGCCTCGATGGCTCGAACCGCCAGCCCAAGTTCATCCTGCCATCGGCGGCGGATCGGCTGGCGGCCGGACAGCCGGTCACCGGGCTGGCTTTGGTCTCGGCGCTATGGGCCCGCTACTGCTACGGCGAGAGCGACAGCGGCAAGCCGATCCCGCCGAACGATCCGAACTGGGAGCGGCTGACGGCGCTGGCCACCGAGGCCAAAGCCGATCCCGTGGGCTGGCTGTCGATGGGCGACATTTTCGGGCCGCTGGCCACCGACCCGACCTATGTCGCGGCCTTCACCACGGCGCTCAAAAGCCTCTGGACGCGCGGGACCAAGGCGACGCTCGAGGCCTATCTGGGCGGAGTGCTCTAGGCGGCTTCACAGGTGAATCAAAGCACCGGCGGGGGCTCCCCTCCCCCTTGAGGGGAGGGGTTGGGGGTGGGGTCCATCGGTGATCACCGTACCACCCCCTCCCTCAATCCCTCCCCTCAAGGGGGAGGGAGGCGATCACAGCGCGAAACGATCAAGAACGCCGCCGCCGCACATAACTTGCCGAAGCGGATGTCGCCCGGCTACCGATAGGCCGGGAGGGGCAGCATGGCGCCGATCAAGCTCGTCATTTTCGACTGCGACGGCGTGCTGGTGGACAGCGAGCCCCTGGCGATGCGGGTGCTGCTCGAGCTGATCGCCGAGCAGGGGATCGCCATCGAACGGGAGATGGCGTTCCGCTCCTATCTGGGGCGCAGCCTCGCCTCGATCTCGGAGAGCCTGAACCAGAGCCATGGGGCGCATCTCAGCGAGGCGTCGCTGAGCGGCATGCGCGACCGGCTCTACGCGCTCTACCGCCAGGAACTCAAGCCGACCGCGTGGATCGGCGAGGTTGTCGCCGGGCTCGAACTGCCGTTCTGCGTGGCCTCGTCGAGCCAGCTGGAGCGGATCCGGCTGAGCCTCGCGCTCACCGGCCTGCTGCCCCGTTTCGAGGGCCACATCTACTCGGCCAGCATGGTCAGAAACGGCAAGCCGGCGCCCGACCTGTTCCTCCACGCGGCGCGCGAGATGGGCATTACCCCCGAGAACTGCCTCGTCATCGAGGACTCGCCGGCCGGTATCCAGGCAGCGCGGGCCGCCGGCATGCGAGTCTTCGCCTATCTCGGCGGCAGCCATATCGGGCCGAGTGGGCTCCGGGGCGAGATCGAGGCGCTGGCGCCCGACGCCCTCATCGAGGACATGCGGTCGCTGCCGGGGCTGCTGGAACTCCATGCGACGCGCGAGGCGGGGAAGGCGGCCATGCTGGTCGCCGTGGATGTGGGGACTGCCAGCGCCCGAGCCGGAGTGGTCACGCCGTCCGGCAAGCTGGTCGGCCGGGCCGAGCACGCGCTGGAGCTGCGGCGGGTCGGCCCCGACATCGCCGAATACGACTCCGAACAGATCTGGGATGCGGTGGCCGGGGCGGTGCGCGCGGCGATGCGGCTCGCCGGTGTCGCGGCAGACGAGGCAGTGGGGATCAGCTTCGATGCGACCTGCTCTCTGGTGGTGCGCGATGACCATGGCGCCCCCCTGCCCGTCAGCCCGGGCGGCGAGGCGCGCTGGGACACCATTGCCTGGTTCGATCACCGGGCGCAGGCCGAAGCGGAGGCGTGCACGGCGAGCGGCCACCGGGTGCTCGACTTCATCGGCGGCACGATGTCGCCGGAGATGGAGGTGCCCAAGCTGATGTGGCTGAAGCGCCATGCTCCGGCAAGCTGGGCCCAAAGCGGCCGGATGTTCGACCTCGCCGACTTCCTGACCTGGAAAGCCTCGGGGTCGAATGCCCGATCGGCGTGCACCCTGACCTGCAAATGGACCTACCTGGCGCATGAGGACCATGGCTGGCAGCGGGATTTTCTGGCCGCTGTCGGGCTCGACGATCTGTTCGAACGCGCGGGGCTGCCGGAACGCGCCAGCCCGATCGCCGACGCGCTGGGGCCGCTGAACGCCGCGGCGGCGACGACGCTCGGGCTCACGACGCGCTGCATCGTCGGGGTTGGCCTGATCGATGCGCATGCCGGCGCGCTCGGCGCCCTGGCGGAATTTGCGAGGGATACCCAACAGCTCGATCGACACCTCGCTCTGGTCGCCGGGACGTCGAGCTGCGTGATGGCGCTCTCCGACGCGCCCATGCCGACCGTCGGCGCATGGGGGCCGTATCACGACGCGGTCTTTCCCGGCAGCTGGTTGAACGAAGCCGGCCAATCGGCGACCGGCGCCCTGCTCGACCATGTGTTGCGCATGCATGCGGCCGGCGGCGAGCCCACGCCTGAGCTGCACCAGCGGGTGATCGAACGGATCATCGCACTGCGCGCCAGCGAAGGCGCCGACCTCGCCCCGCAGTTGCACGTGCTGCCCGACTTCCACGGCAACCGCTCGCCGCTGGCCGATCCCCGGGCACTGGGGGTGATCTCGGGGCTGTCGCTGGACAGCGATTTCGACAGCCTGTGCCGGCTCTACTGGCGCACCGCCGTGGCGATCGCCGTGCAGGTTCGGCACATCCTCGATGCGCTGCGGGCGCGCGGCTACGCTACGGAAACCCTGCACTTTGCCGGGGGCCACAGCCACAACCCGCTGCTGATGGAACTCTATGCCGATGCCCTCGACTGCACGGTGGTCGAGTCTTCGGCGCCCGACCCGACCCTGCTCGGCGTCGCCATGGTGGCGGCCACCGCGGCGGGCCTCCATGCCGACCTTCAATCGGCATGCCTCGCGATGGCGCAGCCCGGTACCCGTCGCTCGGCAAACCCGGCCGCACGCGCCCGCCTCGAACGGGACTACCGAAGCCAATTGGCCATGCAACGCCACCGGGCCGAGCTGGCATCGCTGGGGCGCGCCGACTGAGCGCGACGGCCGAGCGCGAAGCCGCCTACCCAGCTACGCCATCTGCTGGCGCTGGCGCAGGCTCCGGCTCAGGCGGCGCCGGCTCGGGGTCCGGATGGATGCGGAACCAGGCGGCGTAGAGCGCGGGCAGGAAGATCAGGGTGAGGAGCGTTCCCACCAGGATGCCGCCGATCATGGCATAGGCCATCGGCTCCCAGAACACTTCGGTGGCGATGGGGATGAGGCCGAGGCTGGCGGCCAGCGCCGTCAGCATGATCGGGCGAACGCGGTGCTCGGTGGCATCGATAATGGCGCGCCAGGCCGAGACCCCTTCCCGTCGCAGGTGTTCGATCTGCACGATCAGGATCACCGAATTGCGGATCAGGATGCCGACCAGGGCCAGGACGCCGAGAATGGCGACAAAGCCCATCGGCTTGCCGAATGGCAGCAAAGCCGCGACCACGCCGATGAGGGCCAGCGGCGCCACGGCGGCGACGAGGAACATGCGCGAGAAGCTCTGCAGCTGCAGCATCAGCACCGTCGCCATAACGAACAGCATCAGCGGCACCACGGCGACGATCGGCGCCACCGACTGCGCGCTGTTCTCGACTGTGCCACCCACCGCCACATGGTAGCCGGCCGGCAGGCCGGCAGCGAAGGCATCGACGGCCGGTTGCAGGTGCTGCGCCACCGTCGCCGGCTGGCGCGCGCCTTCGACGGCGGCGCTCACGGTGATGGTCGGCACCCGGTCGCGGCGGATCACCACCGGCTGCTCCTGGGCGTAGCGGAAGGTGGCGACGGTGGCGAGCGGGATGGAGCGGCCATCGCCGGTCGCCAGCTGCAGGTTGCGCACCGTTTCGATCGAGCTGCGCTCGGCGTCTTCGGCGCGGCCCACGACGTTGACGAGGTAGATGCTGTCGCGGATCTGGGTGATTGGCTGGCCGGAACTGACGCCGTTGAGCGCGGCGGCGATATCGCTGTTGGTGATGCCGAGCTGGCGCGCCTTGTCCTCGAGTACGTTGACCTCGATGACGCGGCCGGTTTCCATCCAGTCGTAGCGCACCGGCCCGATCTCCGGATTCTGCGCCATCACCGCGGCGAGCGCCTGCGCGGCAGTCCTGAGCGTCTCGATGTCGGGGCCGCTGATGCGATACTGGATCGGCCGGCCCACCGGGGGGCCGAGCGACAACGTCTTGATGTTGGTGTCGGTGCCGAGGAAGGTGCGGGCGAGGTAGGCTTCGAGCTCGGCCTTCACCGCATCGCGCTCGGCGAGACCCTTGGTGACGATCACCGTCTGGCCGATCGAGGGCATGGCGACGGGAATATCGAGCGCCAGGACGAAGCGCGGCGCGCCCTCGCCGACATAGCTCGACCAGTGATCGATCTTGTCGTTGCCGGCCAGCGCTTCGGTCTCGAAGCGGGCGATCTGCGCCGAGGTTTCGGCGATCGAGCTGTTATGCGGCAGGTCCCACTCGACGATCAGCTCAGGCCGGTCCGAGGAGGGGAAGAACTGCTGCTGCACCAGCGTCAGGCCGCCCAGCGCCAGGGCGAAGATGGCCAGCGTGATACCGATGGTCACCCAGCGCAGCCGCATCCCGAGCTCGATCAGGCCGGTGAAGGCCGTCATCAGCCGGCTGCGGCCATGCGCCTTGTGCTTCATCTGCCTGGGCAGCACGGTGACGCCGATCAAGGGCGTGAACAACACGGCCACCACCCAGGACACCAGCAGCGCCACGGCCAGCACGACGAACAGGGTGAAGGTGAACTCGCCCGCCTGGCTGGGGTTGAGCCCGATGGGAATGAACCCGGCGACGGTGACCAGCGTGCCGGTCAGCATCGGGAAAGCCGTCGAGGTGTAAACGGCGGTCGCGGCCTTGCGCAGCGTGTCGCCGGCCTCGAGACGCGACACCATCATTTCTACGGCGATCATCGCATCGTCGACCAGGAGGCCGAGCGCGATGATCAGCGCGCCCAGCGACACGCGCTGCAGCGAGATGCCGAAATAGGCCATGGCGAGAAAGGTGATGGCGAGCACCAGCGGGATCGAGAAGGCCACCACCAGCCCGGCGCGCAGGCCCAGGCTCAAAAAGCTCACCACCAGCACGATGGCGACGGCCTCGAACAGCGCCCGGGTAAAACCATCGACCGCTTCCTCGACCACCTTGGGCTGGTCGGAGACGAGGTGCACATCGACGCCGACCGGCAGTTCGGCTGTGATCTTGTGCACCTCCTCGTCCAGCGCCTTGCCGAACTCGAGCAGGTTCCCGCCGGCCCGCATGCCAATCGCCAGGCCAATGGCCGGGGTGCCGTTGTAGCGGAACAGCGCACTGGGCGGATCGACATAGCCGAGGCTGACGGTGGCGACGTCGACGAGGCGGAAGAAGCGCTCGCCGACCCTGAGATTGATCTGCCGAAGGCTCTCCTCGGAGGTGAACTGGCCACCGACCCGCACCGCCACCCGCTCGGGCCCCGCCTCGATGACGCCCGAAGTGGCGACGGCGTTCTGATCCTGCAGGGTGGCGATGACCTGCTGCGCGCTGATCCCGAGCGCGGCGAGGCGGCGGGTCGAGAATTCGAGGTTCACCACCTCGTCCTGGGCGCCGATCAGCTCGACGCTGCCGGCCTCCTTGAGGGTCAGCACCTTGGAGCGCGCGTCTTCGACATAGTCACGCAACTGGCGCTGGGTGATGCCGTCACCGGTGAAGGCGTAGATGTTGCCGAACACGTCGCCGAAGCGATCGTTGAAGAACGGCCCCTGCACGCCCTGCGGAAAGCTGCGGGCAATGTCGCCGATCATGGCGCGAACCTGCAGCCAGACCGAACGGACGGTCGCAGCGGGGGTCTCGTTGCGCAGCGAGACGAATACCGTGGTCTTGCCCGCGGTGGTCACCGAGCGGGTATAGTCGAGCGACTCGAGGTCCTGCAGCTCGCGCTCGATGCGTTCGGTGACCTGTACCGCCACATCCTCGGCCTTGGCGCCCGGCCACTGCGCCGCGATGACCATGGTGCGGATGGTGAAGGCCGGGTCTTCCTCGCGCCCCAGGTGCAGGTAGGAGAAGACGCCCGCCACCAGCGCCACCAGCATGAAGTACCAGATCAGCGAACGGTGCTCGAGCGCCCAGTCGGAGAGGTTGAACGGCTTCACTGCGGCTCTCCCGCTTTCGCCACGCGCTGCCCTTCGACAAGGCTGTTGACGCCGGCGACGGCGATGCGCTCGCCGGCGGCGAGCCCGGAGCGGATCTCGACCTGCCCATCCGCTGCCGCCCCCAGCTCGACCGGGCGGGCGTTGACGACATTGGCCGCCGGATCGACCACCCAGACCGAACTGGCGTCGCCGACGCGTCTGATCGCGGTTTCAGGGACGCGGATCACCACGTCGGCCGAAGCCGCGGCAAGGCTGGCGGTCGCGGTGGTGCCCAGCCAGAACTGCGGCGGCGGCGCGTCGATGCCGATCTTCAGGCGCCAGCTGCGGGTAACCGGGTCGGCTTCCGGGGCGATTTCGCGCAGCTTGCCGTCGACCACGGTCGCGGGACTGAGCTGCGGCGCGACGCGAAACACCGTCCCCACCGCAAGGTTCTGCACGAAGCTCTCGGGCACGTCGATGACCACATCGCGGCTGTCGGTGCGGGCGACGGTCAGGACCGTCTGGCCTGCCGCCACCACCGCGCCCGGCTCGGCGCCGACGGCGGTCACCACGCCATCGAACGGCGCGGCGAGGCTGGCATAAGAGCGCTGCTCGGTCGCCTGGGTGAGGCGCGAGCGGGCCTGCACCACGTTGGCGAGCGCCGCGGCGCTTTGCTGCTCGGCCTGCTGCAGGTTGGCGACGGTGGTCACGTCGCTCTCGGTCAACGCCCGCAGCCGGCCCTCGGCGCCGGCGGCATTGGCATATTGCGCCTCGGCGGCCTGCAGGTTGGCACGGGCGGTCTCCACCGCCAGGTCGAGCGTGGTGGCATCGAGGTCGGCGAGCGCCGCACCGGCCCGCACCTGATCCCCCAACCCTACGGCGCGGTTGATCAGCGTGCCCCCCACGCGGAAGGCCTGGGTCACCGAGATGCGAGGCGAGACGACGCCGACAAAACTGGCTTCCGCCGTGGCCACCGGCTGGATCACCATTGAAAGCAGCGGCCGAACGGCCGGGGGCGGAGCCTCGGCGGCCGGCTGGCAGCCGGCAAGCGCCAGGAGCACCGGGACTGTGGCGAGCAACCGAGTGGCGCTCATGGTGCGCTTCCCGCGACGGTCTCGACGCGCTGACCGGGCGTGAGGAGCTTGCCGCCCTCGGTGACGACCACCTGGCCGTCGCTCAAGCCCCCGGCGATGACCACGCTGCCGGTGGTGTATTCGGCGACCTCCACCGGCGCGATGGCGACGCTGCTATCGGCCCCGACAACCCACACGGCCGCCTTGCCGTCGCTCGACCACAAGGCGCTCCAGGGCAGAATGACGCGTTTGTGCGGCAAAGAGCCGGTGGTGCCGATCACCGGGGCGCCCAGCACCATCTCGGCGGGCGCATCGATCGCCACCTTGACCTCGATGGTGCCGGTCTGGGGGTCGAGAGCCGGTGCAATTTCGGCCACCTTGCCGGTGGCCTTGACCTCAGGGTTCGAAACCAGCGCCACTTCCACCGCCTGATCGGGCGAACGATCGATGAGCGCCGACTCGGGCAGGTTGAACACTGCGTTGCGTGGGCCGTCCTCGGCGAGGATCAGCACCGGCGAGCCGGCCGGCGCCACTTCGCCGGCCTCGAACAGCCGGCGGGTGATCTGGCCGTCGGCGCTGGCGCGCAGTTCGGTGTAGCCGAGCGCTTCCTCGGCGGTCTGCAACTGTGCGGTGGCGCTGGCAGTCGCGCTGGTGGCGGTGTCAAAGGCGGCCTGCGCCCCGTCGAGGCTGCTGCGCGTGGTCAAGCCTTGCGTCCACAGCGCGTTCTGGCGATCGAGCGTCGCCTTGGCCTGGGCGAGTTGCGATTGGCTGGCGGTCAGCGCCGCCCGCGCCGCATCGACATCGGCCTGCTGTTCCTCGGGCGCCAGCTTTGCCAGGAGATCGCCTGCCTTCACCCTGGCGCCGACATCGACCGCGATGACCGTGAGTTGCCCGCCAACCCGGAATGCCTGCGGGGTTTCGGCTTTCGCCTCGACCGCCCCGGTGAGCAGCAGCTGCTCCTGATGGTCGACGGCGCCAACGGTCTCGACCCGGACCAGTGGTGGGGAACGCTCCCCCTGGCTGGCGGGCTGGCAGGCACTCAGAAGCAGCAGGGCAGCGACGCCCAATGTCCACTTCGTGACCACCGCTCTGCGCATCGTCCGCCCTCAAGCCGGTAGCGACATAGCCACAGCCACCGTGACGGCGCAAGGGCATGCGTGCCCTTGCAAATGCGGCGCGGGGTCGTCGGCGGCCGAGGCTAGCCCCGGCCGCCGCCCCCTCGGTGAGACTGGCCTGGGAGGCTACCAGCCTTCGCCCTTGAGCTCGGTCAGCGTGGCCTCGAGCCGCTCCAGGTTGTCGGCCGCCGAACCGGATCCGGACAGCGTGTCATGCACGGCGCTCCAGAACTGGCTCGACACCTCATTGTATTTGGATCCCGCGACGACCGCCGGTCGCCACACGGCATTGAGGAAGATCTCCTTCCAGCGCGGCACGATCGGCTGGGCGGCAGCGACATCGGCATCAACGTAGAGCGCCTGGATGGTGGGCAGATATGCGACGCGGATGGCATTCTCCTTCTGCTGTTCGGCGTTCGTCAGGAACAGCGCCAGTTCGGTCGCCGCTTGCTGATGACGGGAGTATTTCGACACCGCAATCGAGCGGCTGGCGAGCGTTGCCGCCGAACGGGCCCCTTCGGCGTCGCCGCGCGGCAGCGGCGCGACGTCGAAGGCGTTGCGGATCGCCGAGTCCCCAGCATTGCCGAGTGCATAGGCGTAAGGCCAGTTGCGCATGAACACGGCCTGGCCGAGCTGCCAGACGCCGCGGCTCTCCTCTTCCTTGTAGGCGAGCACGCCCTCGGGCGAGATGCTGCCGATCCAGCCGGCAGCCCGGTCGATGGCGGCGATGGCGTTGGGGTTGTTGACCGAGATGGTGCCGTCCGGCTCGACGATGCGGCCGCCGGCATTGGATGCCACCCATTCGAGGGCGTCGCAGGTCAGGCCTTCATAGGTGTTGCCCTGAAAGACCAGTCCCCAGATGTCGGGGTTGCCGGCGGCGCGCTCGGCCTCCATCACCTCCCGGGCGGTTGCCTCGAGTTCCGACCAGGTGGCCGGAACGGCCTTGCCATACTTTTCCAGCAGGTCCTTGCGGTAGAACAGCGCTGGAGCGTCGGCGAACAGCGGCATGCCGAGCAGCTTGCCGTCGATCGTCTGCCCCTCGATGACCGACGGAAAATGCTCGGCGAGCACATCCTTGGCTGCCGGCGCCAGATCGATGAAATGTTCGGCCAGCTGCGGCACCCATTCGTCCGACAGGAAGTAGACGTCGATGTCCTGGTTGCCGGCGGCGAGCCACAGCCGGAACTGCGCGAAGGCTTCCGACCCGGAGATCGGCGCCGGCACCACCGTCACCTTGTTGCCGGTCGCTGCCTCGAAGCGATCGAGCTGCTCGCGCAGCACCTGCGGATAGAGCCCGCCATCGCCCGTGGTGATGGTGAGCTCCACACCATTGGCGGCGCCCAGCAACAGGCCAAGCGCGATGGCGGCCAAGGTCGCCTTTCCGATACCCGACATAGTTTCCTCCTCGTTTGAGATAACTCGACCGCCGGGCCTCATGCCCAGTCGGTTTATTCTTCAGGCGCGCCTTTTCTCGACGAGCGCTGCCGGTGAAGCGGGGAGCCGGCGCCGGATGGCTTCCGGCTGAGCAACCTGCAACACCAGCGGCGGCAGGCCGCGCGCCAGCAGTTCCAGGTCGTCGACGGCCATACGGCCGATCGCCTGCCGCTCGCGGCGGATCGAGGCGGCACGATGCGGCGAGAGCAGCAGGTTGGCGGCAGTGCGGACCGGCGCTGTCGCCGGCATCGGTTCAGCGGGAAAGACGTCGATCGCAGCGCGGATGCGGCCGGCGTCCGCCGCCTCGACCACCGCATCGAAATCGACGAGGTGGGCCCGGCTGATCACTGCCAGCAATGCGTCCTGCTGCATGGTGGCGATGAGCTCGCGGCTGATCAGCCCCTGGTTCTCGGGTGTGGGCGTGGCGAGCACGAACACCACCCTCGATTGCGACATCACCGTTTCCAGCGAGGCCGGCCGGCAGCCGCCCCCCTCGATCACCGAGCGGGTGAGCCAGGGGTCGAACACATCGATCGAGCAGCCGAAGGCCGCCAGCAGCGTCACCAACTCGCGGGCGATCGAGCCGAAACCGACGAAGCCGATGCGCTGCCCGAACAGCGAGAAATCGCCGCGAAGGTCGCCCTGCCACTCCTCCCGCCCCGCCTGGAATTGCAGATGCGCCTCGACCACCCCGCGGCACGAGGCCAGCGTCATGCCCAACGCCATCTCGGCGACCTGGCGGGCAAAGGCGGGAGCGCAGGAGAGGACGCGAATGCCACGCGCAAAGCACTCGGCATAGTCGATGGTGGAGGGAAAATGTCCACCCACCTCGATGACGGCGCGCAGTTCCGGAGCCAGGCGCAGACGCGCGGCAGTCATCACCGGGTCGAGACCGAGCACCGCCCACGCATTCGGCAGGGCGGCCTCCAGCGCCTCGGGTGTCAGCTCCTCGTCCCGCGCCCATACCAGTTCGGCAATCTCGCCCAACCGCTGCAGGTCTTCGTCGGCGAAGATCTCCCGCATGGTTCGCGGATAGGGAGCGACGATGACCTTCCGTCCGGCAGCCGGCATATTCAACCCTCATTGCAAGTTTCTTGCACTATCTTGTACAATATGTGCATAACATTTGCAAGATGGCGCCGGTTCTCAGCGGCACATCTGCCGGATAAGCTCGGGAATCAGCGAAGGGAGCCCGCACGATGCCGCGTCCAACGATGGCCGCCGTTGCAAGGCTTGCAGGGGTTAATGCAGGAACGGTGAGCCGCGCGCTGGCGGGTTCGAGCCTCGTCAGCGCGGAAACCCGCGCCCGCATTCGCGCCGCGGCGCAGGAACTCGGCTATCCGCTGTTCGACGGCCCCACCACCGAGAGGGAAAGCGAACGGCAGGTGCTGGTGGCGCTGCGCGACATCGCCAACCCGTTCTTCTCCGATGTGGTGTCGGGGATCGCCGAGGTGGCACAGGATGCCGGCTGCGGCGTGCTGATCGGTAACACCTTCTCGCGCCCCGACGTCGAACGGCGGCTGGCGGCGAACTTCCTCTCGGGTGCGGTGGCCGGGCTGATCATCCAGACCGGCCATCTGCCGAGGGAACTCGAACACCTGCGCGACCTGAAGCGACGGGCCATCGCGGTGGCCGTACCGATCGAGGAAGCAGGGCTGACGACCGTCGGGATCGATGAATTCGCCGCCGCCAAGGAGGCGGTGTCCTACCTGATCGCGCTGGGGCATCGGGATATCGGCCACATTGCCGGCCCGCCTGCACCCACCAATGCCAGCCGGCAGCGCGGCTATCGCGCCGCGATGAGCGAGGCCGGGCTCGAACTCGATCCGGCACGGATCGTGCCGGGCGAGAACACCATGCGTTCCGGCCAGGAAGCCGCCATGGTGCTGCTCTCCCGCCTGCCGATGCCGACCGCGATCTTCTGCGCCAATGACGAGATGGCCATCGGCGCGATCACCGTATGCAAGCAGAAGGGCCTGAGGGTGCCCGAAGACGTCTCGATCGTCGGTTTCGACGACGTCGAGATCGCAGAATTCTACGATCCGCCGCTCACCACGGTGCGGCAACCGCGACGCGAGCTCGGGCGGCGGGCGATGATCGAGCTGATGGCGCTGCTCGACGACGAGCGGGTGGAAACCGGACGCAACATCATCCTGCCGCACACACTCATCGTACGGGGGAGCACTGCCGGGGTGAGTTGAGCCTCCGATGCCGAGGCTGAAGCGGAATGCCTAGCGCAGCGTGTCGAGGTAACGCACGAAATCGGAAGAGGCGATGCCGATGGGGGCGCGCATGCGCTCGCTGACGATTGCGGGGCCGGGCCAACCAAGACGAAGCCGCCGGCACACCGGCGACCTTCAGCATTGAAGGGCGACGACCACGAGCCAATGCAGTCGACATGGCAGTATTGCCGTATAGATTGACCGAAGCAGCACAACCGGCTAGGGCTTTGATTGCGACGGAAGTCAGTGATGGAACGCAAGCAGAGCTGGAATTCGTCAAAGTTGGGCGCCTGGTGTGCCGGCAGCGTCAGTTTGTTGATGCTCGTGGCCTCGCTTGCGCTGCTTGTGCTTGAGGCACGACCGTATTTCACCTCCGGGCTCAGGCTGGATCAGAAGATTGCGGCGATCTCCTCCGGTCAGCTGGAACCGGGGTTGTCGTTCAGCTCTCAAACTCTCGTTCTGGATGACTGTCGACAGGTGCTGACCTCGGTCAAGGTGCGGGTCATGCCCAGCGCCAACAAGGCGCCATTGGAACAGCATTGCTCGACGGTCTCGCGCCTGATTGCCGACCGCTCGCCCCTCAACTCATATGCTCGATATATCCTGGCGCTCACGGCAGGATCATCCGGGCGTGGAGCCGAACTCAGCGACGACCTGCAGGCCTCCCAGCGTACCGCGCCGTGGGAGGCCTGGCTTGCCGGCCTGCGGGTAGAACTCGCGGCCCGCTCGTTCGATCAACTGACGGAGGCAGCGCAGACAGCCTACCGGTCGGATCTGACGGCAGCTGCCTCGAGCCGGCTGAGTTTGCCATACGTTGTCGAGGCCTATGGCCGGTACGCCGCGCAGCATGAACTCATCACCGCGGCGGTCGAGCAGCTGCCGCCCGCCATGCAGTCGGCCTTCATCAATCAGGTGCGCTCGAGCAGTGGGGCTGCGCAATGACCTCCGCCGGGGAACCATCAAAACCCAGGACGTTGTCGTTGGGGACGAGACCGTTGCCGTCGGCTGCCATGTCGGGTCGCGCGCGGGTATCGTCTCGCGAGCATAGTCTGAACGTTGCTCTCGCAGTGGTGATGGCGGGCTGGCTGCTGCTCATGCCGCTGCCGCTCGGCAGCGCCCGGCCGGCATACTGGCTGATCAACGCCGTAGCGGTTGGCGCCATCGGCTCGTGGTATTGGTGGTCGCTTACACGGCTGGGCGCGGGTGTGCGCTTCGGACTGCGCGCCGTCCCGCTCGTCGCCCTGACTTACCTGCTGCTGATCGGGTGGATCGCGGTCCAGGCCCTGCCTCTGGGTGTGGCGCCCGCGGTGACGCTTGCCGATGGCCAACCCCTGGATTGGGCTGCTGTCAGTGTGGCGCCCGACACCACCTGGCTCGTGCTGCTGCAGGTCCTGACCTATGGCGGGTGTTTCGCGCTGATCATGCAGGTGGCCGCCAACCGCGGGCGTGCCCAGCTGCTGCTCGAACTCATCTTCTTCGGCGTTGCGGCCTACGCGCTGCTTGGCCTGGTTCTGCTTGCCGACGGCGACACGCTGCTCGGGTTGCCCAAATGGGCGTATCAGGGTTCGGCTACCGGTCCGTTCGTCAACCGCAACTCCTTTGCGACTTTCCTCGCGATCGGCGCCGCGGTCGGAGCGGCTCTCCTCACCTGCTCCAATACGCGGCTGCTGCCGCATGCGCGCTGGATGCGCGTGGCGTTGATCCTGGCGGCGCTTCTCATCATCGGCACAGCCATCTTCGCCACCAAATCCCGGATGGGCGCCGCGTCGGCCGCTGTCGGCGTCCTGGTCACCCTGCTCGTCGGCGGCATCCGGGCAAAATGGGGAGCGCTGCGCTGGGTTGCCGTGGCGGGGGCGACGGTCGCAAGCGGGGGCGCCATGGCATGGGCGTTCGGCAGCGGCGTCCTGGAACGGCTGATCACCGTAGACGACGCCGACGGCCGCGCCGTGCTCTATTCCCAGGTCCTTGAAATGATCCACGCGCGCCCGCTTTTCGGGTTCGGCGCCGGGACGTTCGAGCAGGCTTTCCCTCTCTATCATCGCCTGCCTCTGAGCACCGACGTCATCTGGGACAAGGCGCATTCGACCTACCTCACATTGTGGGTCGAGCTCGGCTTTGTCGGTGGGTCGCTGCCGCTGCTAGCGATCGCGATCCTGGTGATCCACCTGCTGCTGTCGCTGGGACGAAGTGACGAGTACTGGTCCCCGTCAGCCGCCGCGCTTGGCGCCATCGCCGTTGTTGCGGTTCACTCGCTGGTGGACTTCAGCATCGAGATCCAGGCTGTCGCCCTGCTGTTCGTGGCCCTGCTGGCGCTTGGCGTCGCGCAGAAACGCACCGGGACCGGGCCATGATCTGGGCAAGGCTGTCCGGCCTCGCAGATCTGGTTCGGCCGGCGCCTACCAAGGTTCAGCCCCGGCAGCGTCTCCAGATCGAGGTCGGCAAGCGGCCGGTTTACGCGATCGGCGACGTGCATGGCTGCATGGCGGCGCTGCGGGCGCTGGAGGCGGAAATTGCCGCCGACGCGACAGACTATCCCGATCGCCCGCTGGTCGTGATGCTGGGGGACGTAGTGGATCGCGGCCCGGCTTCGGCCCAGGTCATCGACCATTTGTTGAGCGCCTCGCCCGCTTTCGACCGAATCTGCCTGGCCGGAAACCATGAGCTGGCCATGGCGGCATTTCTGAGCGCCCCCCACCCGCAGCACGAGTGGCTGGGCTTCGGCGGCTTCGAAACCCTGCTCTCTTACGGCATCGACGAAGCAGCGCTGCGGCAAGCGCTAGCGAGGACCAGTCGTCTGCGGGCGCTGGTCGACAGCCACATACCGGACGACCATCGACAGTTCCTTGAACTGCTGCCAATTCTGCTCGAAACACCGCAGCATATATTTGTGCATGCGGGCCTCCGACCAGGCATAGCCATAGAAATTCAGCATGATTCTGATTTGGTCTGGCTTCGGGATGATTTTTCGTCAGACTATGCAGAGTTTGGAAAGACCGTCGTCCATGGCCACACGCCAGTCATGGAGCCTCTGCTTTCCCCGCATCGGATCTGTGTCGATACGGGGGCATATGCAACGGGTCGGCTGACGGCGGTGAAGCTTGTAGTAGGTGACGGACCGCGCTTGCTGACGGTCAGTCACCACAACGCCTGAAGGAGGCAATCATTCGCGTGGTTGACCCGCCGACCGAGAGGATTGCAACGCCCGCCCAGGGAGTCGACGTGCGCGGCATTCTTGGCATGTTGCGCAGGCGGCTATGGCTGATCGTCATCACGACGCTGGTGGTTGTCGGCGTCGCGGGTGGCATCACGGCCACGCTGAAGAAGGTCTACAGCGCCTCGGCGCTGGTCCTGTTCGATCCGAGCAGCAAGGATCTGCTCGCCGACAGCGCGCAGATGCCAAACTGGTCGGACACGGCACGCGTCGACAGCGAGGTCGAACTCGCCAGATCGGACGCGACGATCAGCCGGGTAGTAGAAGCTTACGGGCTGGTGAAGGACGACGAGTTCGGGGTCCAGATCTCACTGTGGGACAAACTGCTGGCGTTCTTTCGGATTGCCGAGCCCACGATGCCCAGCGCAGATGCGCTGGTGAAGAGCGTCACCGACCAGGTGAGCAAGGCCGTAAGCGTGCGTCGCAACGGCCTGACCTATGTGATGGCGTTTCAGGCAACCACGCAATCGCCGGAAAAGTCGGCCATGCTGGCGAATGCGCTCGCCGAGACCTACATCCGGATGCAACTGGAGGGGAAGATCGCGAGCGTCCAGACGGCGTATGACGTCGTCACGGCACGCATTGCATCAGCCCAAACGGCGCTGGAGGGTTCCGAGCGGGCGTTCGATGGCTTTATCGACAGCAACCTCGATGCCATCGCAACGGCGACCGGCAGCACCAAGCTGGCAGATATCCGGCGCCAATTGTCTGCCAGCGTCGCCAGCGCCGACCAGATGCGGTCCACGGTCACGCGGGCGTCCGCGGCATTGGATCGCGGCGACTGGACGACCGTCAGCAACGCCCTCGCTTCCGACGCCGTGCAACAATACGAACTCAGACGGCAGGAGTTGGAGAAGTCGCTGGCCGGCGCAGCCGAAGGCTCGCTCGGTGTGGTGGACCTGAGAGCCGAACTCGCCAAAGTTCAGCAGCAATTGGCAACCGAAGCACGCCAGGCGGTGGCCGGGCTGCAGAACGGGATAGCCGAAGCACAGGCACGGTCGACGGATCTGCGCACCGAGTTGCGCACGACCGTTCAGAACAGCGACCTTCCGGCTGGCCTGAGGACCGACCTTTACAGGCTGCTGCGCGAGGGCGAGATCGCCAAAAGCCAGTATGACGCCCTGCTCGCAAATCAGAAGGATTTCGACGCTCGAACTGCCCTGCAGGTGCCGGACAGCCGCATCGCCTCTCCGGCGGTATCGCCCAGCGACGCATCCTTTCCGAACGTCAGGGTGATACTCGCGCTCGCCGCGGCGATGGGGCTTGGCCTGGGGCTGGCGCTGGCCTTCTCGCTGGAAAATTTCGTCGGCGGGTTCACCGACGAGCGACAGCTTGAAGCCGTCAGCGGGGCCAAAGTGGTGGCTGCCATTCCCCGGCTGCGTCCGTTGCGCGTCAACGAACAGGAAGCGACCGTATCTTCCTACGTGCCCCACGCCCCCTTATCTGTATTCGCGGAAACCGTGAGGCGGGCGCGCATCGGCATTGACCAGGCGCTTCGCCGCAATCGTGGAACGTCGCCGGAGAATGGCGCTGTCGTCATGGTGGCATCTTCCGCCCCCGGCGAGGGCAAGACCACCCTGGCGCTGTCACTCGCCCGCACCTACGCCCTGTCGGGCGTCCCGACGCTGCTAATCGATTGCGACCTGCGCAAGCCCGGCGTGCACCAGCAGTTGGGTATCGCGCCTTCGTCGGGGCTGCTGGACTACCTGGCAAAGGGCAGCGACGCTCCTGAGCTCACATCGATCATGGTCGCCGACGACGAGAGCGGCGCACAGGTCATTCCGGGCTCCCGACGCAGCGACATCCCGACCGACCAGTTGCTGGCCAGTGCAAGTTTTGCGCGTCTGGTCAAAGCTGCGCAGCGCAGCTTCGACATCGTGATCCTCGACACCGCCCCGGTTGGCCCCGTGGTCGACAGCCTCTACATCGCACCATTGGCCGATGTCGTGGCGTTTGTGGTGCGATGGGCGGCCACGCCGCAGCAGGATGTCAAGGAAGCGATGCAGGCGTTGAGCGACGCCAAGTCGCCAGGCAGTGAGCTGGTCGCCATTCTGAGCCAGCAGCGCTCGGGCATTCGCGGCTACTACAACAAGTCGAAATATGCCGGCTACTACTCCGATCGCTGACATCGACGCAGGCTTTCGGAGTGTAGGACGGGGGTCCTGCGAGCCCTCGTCTTCACTACCTAGTGCTCGGTGTTCTCTGCTCTTTTGCGTGGTAATCGTCCATGCTAGGGTGAACCAATAGTGCCTGGCTCCTTGATCGACCGCGATAATGACTATCGATCGGCGACCCGGAGAAGATGTTCGGCCCGGTTCATCGCGTAATTGCCGCTGCCGAGGAAGATGACCTCGTTGCCGGTGGCCGGGACCAGATAGGGGAACGAATGCGTAATAGGACCGTGCTGGCTGCGAGCATCGCTCTCGCTGTTGTGGTGGCGCCGATCTGCGCTCTGGCGCAGGACGGCGGTAACCTGGTGGATCTGGCGGCCAAGGATCCGAACGCGTTCGTCAAGGCAGTGCAGTCCGATATGGCGGGCCTGGGCCATTACGAAGGCTCCAAGAATGGGCTGCTTGATGCCCACACGATCTCGGCCATCAACGCATTGTGCCGTGCCGCAGACGTGCTCACCGACTGTCAAACCGGTCCGCTGTCCCCGCGAGGTGCTGCGGCTGTCGTTAAGGCACTCACTGCCGCAAAACAGTCGCAGGCTGGCGCCGAGGCGAAGAACGAGCCGGCGGCTCCAGCCGCAGAGGCAACTCCCGCACCAGCAGAGCAAGCTCCGGCTCCCGCCGAGGCAGCTCCCGCACCGGCAGAGGCAGCTCCGGCCCCCGCTGAGGCGGCTCCCGCTCCTGCAGAGGCAACTCCGGCCCCCGCTGAGGCGGCTCCTGCTCCTGCCGAAGCAACCCCGGCCCCGGCTGAAGCAGCTCCTGCTCCAGCGATGCCGTCCGACATGACCGAGATACCGGGCAGCGCCTGGTTGGGTGGCACGGAAAACGGATTGACCGCGACGCCGCAAGACGCAGGCCAGGGTTCTGTCACGTTCTCGGTCAAGGGTGTGGCGACGGGAGGCGGATGGATCAACGTCTACGCTGGTCCCAGCATCGAAGCAGCCCCCGGAAGCGCCTGGTCATTTACCGTCACGGGTTCGTTCGCTGCCGGCGCAAACAAGGGAACTGCGATTGTCCGCATGGCGGCGTATCTGGCCGATGGCAACTACATTTCGGAGCTTGCGGAGGGCATCCCGATGGCAGGTGACGGCCCGGTCGTTTTCTCCGGCGTTGCGCCCGATGGCACAGTGACGGTCAGACCCTATATCCAGATGAAGTACCCCGAAGGCACCGAGGTGGACAGCCGCCTGGAGGTGTCTGCTGCCTCGATCGGCCGGTGAGACGGAACCAGGCGTCGATCGACTTGAGCCGGTAGATGTCTAAGTCGAGACGCGACTTGCTCGTGGGCGGCGCGGGCTCCGTGACGTCGCGTCTGATCTGGCTTGCGGCCGTTCCGGTGGTGGCGCGCCTTTACTCTCCGTCAGATGTCGGCAGCTGGCCGCTCGTTACCGCAGTTGCTGCGATCATCGCGGTGCTGGGAACGCTCCGGCTGGATGCTGCCATCACCATCACACATTACACCAAGCGCGCACAAACGCTGGTTTTTGCCACATCGGCCTTGACCCTGACGGTCTCGGCGGTGATCGCCCTGCTGATCACGTTCCTGCCGACGGTCTCCTCACAGGTCATCGGCGTGGATGCGAACGGGCCGATCCTGTACGCGTGTCCACTGTTCATCGTCTTCACCAACTTGACTGCCATCCTGCAGGCTTGGCTACTGCGGAGCAAATCCATAGCCGCGATCACCATCGCCAATGCCAGCACTCCGGTGGTGACTGTCGTGGCGTTGATCCTGTTTGGGGTCATCTTCGGCACCAGCGCCGGCAGTTTCGTGGCCGCCTATCTGTGCGGCCTGACGGCACCCTTTGCTGCAATGTCCTACGCTGCGGTGCGGACCGGACTGTTCAAGGGACCAATTCCGCTGTCGGCCGGTTCGGTCTGGCGCTCGATCAAACTCTATAAAGTCTACCCCACATACTCGGTGCCGCTTTCGCTCGTTGCCGTGGGTAGCGAGCGCCTCGTCCAGCTATGGATGGCGAATGCCTACTCCATCGAGGCCCTGGGCGTTCTTTTCCTCGCCCGCCAGATGCTGTCGTCTCCTATTTCCGCGTTGACCACGCCGCTGCAACAGGTCGTATTTGCCAACCTGGCGCGCATTCCAAATCCGGCTCAACGGATCGCCTTTGTCCTACCCATTCTCGAGACCGCCATGGCACTGGCCGGGATTGCCATCGGCCTCGGTTGGGTGCTGGTCCCGATGATCATCCCGGTATTACTGGGCGAACGGTTCGTCACCGCGGCCGCCTATTCGCAGTGGCTTGTGCTTGGCATGGCCCTGCTTCTGGTCAGCACATGGATCGATCGACTGTATGATGTGGCGCGCCGCGTTGCGCTCTCGACGTATATGAACCTCGCCTATTACGGATTGGTCGCCGTGTCGGTCATCGTCGCCTATGCGGCAAAGTTGCCGGTCGTCGACTTCGTGGCGCTGTACAGCCTTGCGCTCTTCGTCGGCAACGCGGTCTTCATTCTGGTTGCCTTACGCAGCGCAGCCTTCGCCTGGCGCGACATCGGGAAGTCTTTCGCCTGGTTGGCGATCGCGGTTGCGGCCAGCCTCGGAGTGGCGGCGACAGCGAACCTGCAACTGGGCGGCCTGGCCGCAGTCGTGGTTTCGGCCGCCCTTGCTCTCCCCGTTGGGGCAGCATTGTTGGTGCGCCTGTTGCGCGCCATGTAGATCGATGACGAAAAGCGAGTTACCATCCGGTAGAAAGAGGTGACTGCAATGGAATCCAATCAGGCCGTCTACTATCGCTCGCGCATTGTCCAAAAATATGCGGACGAGGCAGCCCATGGCCTAACGATACCGGAGGAATTCTGCCTCGATCTGGTACCGCAGTCGTCCCGCGGGTCAGTACTCGACATTGGAATCGGCGGCGGCAGAACAACCGAGGCCCTCGCCGGGAAGTTCGAACGATATGTCGGCGTCGACTACTCGGCCGCCATGATTGACGCAGCAAGCAAGCTTCACCCGGACCGCGATCTGCGCGTCATGGACGCGCGCGAACTGCAGTTCGGCAATGACGAGTTCGACTGCGTCGTGTTTTCGTTCAACGGCATCGACAGCGTGGGCAGCTACGATGATCGTCACAAAATCTTCAGGGAAGTCTCCCGGGTCTTGAAGCCCGGAGGGTATTTCATCTATTCGACCAAGAATATCCGCTACTGGAAGATGCCGGAATGGAAGGACAAGTTCTGGCATCCAGGAATTTTCCTGAGCTGGAAGTCGCCCTTGCGCGCCATTCCAAATCGGCTTCGGAATTTCTGGAAGCAGTCCATCGACGAAGATCTGGGAATTGCCTTCGTCAACGAGCAGGGCCACGGCTTCAGCTTCGTCCATGCCTACGTCGATATCGAGAAAGAGCTCGAAAACCTGAAGACGTACGATCTCGTTTCGGTCGACAAAATTGGCCGCCTGAAGACTGCAGCCGGCTACGACACCGATGACGAGTGGGTCTATGTGACCGTACAGAAGCGGCCTTGATCCCGGACAGCAGCGAGGACGTGAAGCGGCGGCGTCAGCTCATGACGGGTCAGTGAACTCTTCCTGCTTGAGGAAACGGCGGCGCTGTGGAGACCATTTCGCCGCGATACGCCGGGCCAGCAGATCCCAACTATCGTAGGTCAGGGCGGCAATGCTGCTGATCGACAGCGGGTAGTAGCGGATCGCTGAGCACGCTTCCGTCTCAACTGGCCAGTGCCTCTGCCAGTACTCGGCACGCCCGAGGAATTCGAGGCCCGACAGCCCGTGCTCGAAGGCATGCCGGATGGTCTCGTGCGTCAGGACCACGCCGGGCGACCACTTCGCAAATTGCTCGTCATAGCCGATCTTCAGCTCCCACAGCGTATTCTCGACTTCAACGGCCATGCGGACCGCAGCAAGCGTGTCGTCGACCCACAGCAGGTGAAGTCGCAGGATGCCGAGTTCAGCAGCCTTGCGTCCGTATTCGGAGTAGAAGCGGTGGATCTGGGGGTCTGACAGGATCGCGGTGCCATTCCGGCCCTTCCACCCGCCACTCTCTACCTCGAAGACCTGCTGCAGCTGGTTGTCGACACTCGCAAGGTCCGGTGCGACGACCTCCAAACGCACGGAGCCAGATCGCTCCGCCATCCGCAACTTCCGCCGCAGAGTCTGCCGGCTCTGCGCGGTCATCCGCTTCTCGAAATCAGCCCAGGGCTCGACGACCGAGATGCGCGCCGTGGCGGTGTTCCTGGGATTCGCGAAGAATGGGCCCCGACGCGCGCCCGTCGCTGACTGCAGCGATCGCATTTCAGACGAGTCGTCTCGCACCCGATTGAGCCATAGCGGCACACGATGCCGCATGATGCCGTTGGTCAGGGCCGCCAAGGACTCGTCGTCGGCGTAGAGGATCGCGTTTGGCTCGGCCGTTTCATTGCCGATGATGATGAGCCTTGGAAATCCAGAGGCCCGCTCGACCATCAGCGGTGCAATCGCTCGGACGCGTTCGCCGTCACGCACCACGAACGTCGCAAGCTTGCGCCCCTCGCCAAAGGCGTTCCAGCCGGCTTCAAACCACTCGAAACGATGCAGCGGGGTAGCGAACCGATCAGCTAACGTGTTCCAGTCGTCTTTCAGCGCCGCGAAAGCTGCAGGGTCAGAAACGACGTCAACAGTGAGCATGGGGTATCGTCATAGTGCCAGCGGGAAATCCGAACACCGAGCACCAATGCCGACTGCAGTCCGGAACATTCAGGAAAGTACGACGAACAGGGAACCTCGTCTATTATTTTGGTACACAAGCGTTAATCTGCCCCATGCCGGCCGACCCCAGCCTCGGCGGGACGGGATGGACAACAACAGGAAAGATCCGACTTTGAGCGACGAGGCTGCAACGAAGACGAGCTACAGCCTCTTTCAAGAGCCCTGGTGGCTGAACCTGGCAAGTGGGGGGAACTGGGACGAGGTCCAGGTCAAGGGTGATGACGGAATCGCGGCACGCCTGCCGTACTACGTGAGAAGCCGCTACGGCTTCAAGGTGCTCGCCCAGCCGCACCTTACGCCCTGCATGGGACCGTGGTTTCGGACGCTGGGGGCGAAGGATTCCAGCCAATATTCCGATCAGTACGAACTCGCGGCGGAGCTGATTTCCAAACTGCCACCCTTCGACGTCTTTCGGCAGAATTGCTGCCCTGAATGGGGCAACTGGCTGCCGTTCCATTGGGCCGGTTTTTCGCAGCAGACCCACTACACCTATCGGATCAACGACCTTACCGATCTCGATGCCGTCTGGTCAGGCTTCTATTCCGGCACCCGGCGCCTGATCAGGAAAGCGCAGAAGGAGCTGGAGGTCGTCGTATCGGACGATGTCGACAAGCTCTGCGACCTGCACGAGTTGACTTATCGGCAACGCGGCCAGGCGATGCCGTACCGGCGCGAGGCCCTGTTCAGGATCGTGGACGGTGCGCTTCGATCGGGACGGGCGCGTTTCGTCTACGCGCAGGATGAGAAACGGAACATCCATGCCATCAACTTCCTCGTCTACGATGAACGCGTGGCTTACTATCTGGTTGGCGGGTCCGACCGGCAATTCGGCGACAGCGCTGCTCCGACCCTGCTGATGTGGGATGCAATCCAGTTCGCTGCCCAGAGGTCGGCGATCTTCGATTTCGAGGGATCGATGGATAAAGGCATCGAGCAATTCTTCCGCAGACGATTCAATCCACAACTGACGCCCCTTAACCGCATATACAAGCAGAAGGGCCTGTTTGGACTGGCGAGACATTTGCGGGATGGATGGATAGCTCTTTCCGGCGGGGCTCCACACCAGATGTAGCCCGGTGACGACGGTCGGCCGCCGAAGTCAGCAGCAACCATCTTCACATCAACTACATTGCCTCAATGGGACCAACGCCTTACGGTCGACCGCACTATCTGGTGGGGTTCAGCGTTCGCATGGTGGGATGTGCCTGACAGCGACGAGCAGCGGTGCAACTCGACGCTTTTCGAAGAGCCATACTGGCTTGACGCTGTGGCGCCGGGTCTGTGGCATGCCGTCGAGGTCAAACAGGACGGGCACGTCATCGGGCGGCTCCCCTACACGGCGAAGCGTCGCTTCGGGCTGACGGCGCTGACGACTCCCGGCCTGACGCCCTGGGGAGGCCCGTGGATCAAGCCTGGCGGCGCGAAACCCGCCAACGAATTGGGGCATCAGCATGAGATCCTCGAGCAACTGATCCAGGGGCTGCCCAAGGCCGACAGGGTGACAATCTCCTGCGCGCCGGAATTCCAGAACCTTATGGCGTTTCATTGGGCCGGTTACGGGCTGAAGCTGGGCTATACGTACCGACTGACCGACCTCGATGACAACCAGCGCCTCTGGGACGACATGCGAGAGAACGTCCGCCGAGCCTGCAGAAAAGCCGAGAAGGTGACGACGGTCACCCGTGAACGCGATGTCGGCGTGGTGATTGCAGCCATGGAGAAGACCTTCAAGCGGCAGGAAATGGACATGTCAGCGCTGTTTCCGACCTTGGAGCGCATCGACGACGTCATGCGGCGGCGAAACCAGCGCGCTATCTACGCCGCCGAAGATGCCCAGGGGCGCATCCACGCCGCCGTCTACATCGCCTTCGACGAGCGCCACTCCTTCTATCTGTGCGGCGGCGGCGATCCGGAGCTGCGTAACAGCGGCGCGCACGCACTCACCATGTGGCACGCCATAAAAGACACCGCCGCCCGATCCCGGGTGTTCGATTTCGAAGGCTCGATGGTTCGAAACATCGAGACCTTCGTCAGGGGGTTCGGACCTCGCCAGGTACCGCGATTTACCGCATCGCGGGGATCGCGCACCGTGAAGCTGTTGGAGGCCATGGGTTTTGCATAGCCTTGCCGCTGCTCGAACAGGGCCTTCGCTTGTGCCGGTATGCGAATTCAAGCGACCGCCTATCGCCGATCATCGAAAGGTCCGACGCCGGGCTACCACTGACGAAAGCAGTGAGGCGCCCACCAACAGCGGCACTGACCGTTGTGAGCACAAAGGGAAGAACTCGGATGGCCGTTAGTTTTCTTGACCTCAACAAACAGTACCAGACGATGAAGGCTGAGATCGACGCCGCAATTGCGACGGTGATCGCCGATGGCACCTTCATCAAAGGACCGCACGCAGACCGCTTCGAAGCGGAGTTCGCCGCCTACCAGCGCGTCGGCTATTGCATAGGATGCGCCAACGGTACCGACGCCATAGAAATGGCGCTCGAGGCTCTGGACCTGCCGAAAGGGTCGGAGGTCATCGTTCCGGCCAACACGTTCATCTCCACCTCGGAAGCCGTGACCCGCTCCGGCCTGAAGGTCGTGTTCTGCGACTGTGATCCGGAGGACTACACAATCTCGATCGAGGGGTTGCAGGACAAGATCACCGCGAAGACGAGTGCCGTCATCCCGGTGCATCTGTACGGACAGCCCTGCGATATGGAAGCCGTCATGCAGGTCGCAGGCCAGCATGGCCTGAAGGTGATCGAAGACTCGGCCCAGGCGCATGGGGCGGAGTTTCGGGGGCAGCGCGTCGGGACGTTCGGCGACTTTGGAACGTTCAGTTTCTACCCGGGCAAGAATCTCGGCGCCTATGGCGACGCGGGGGTGATGGTCACCGGCGACGCGGCGCTGGCTGAAAAGGTGCGCAAGCTCGGCAACCACGGCCGCATCAGCAAGTACGATCACGAGTTCGAGGGACGCAACTCCCGCCTGGACGGGATGCAGGCAGCAATCCTGTCGGTCAAGCTGCGCCGGCTGGACGACTGGATTTCGCAGCGCATCGCCGTCGCTGAGGCTTACTACGATGCGTTGTCCGGAGTTGGCGACCTGGTGCTGCCCGCGAGACGGCAGGGCACGCGGCATGTCTACCACCTGTTTGTGGTGCGGACCTCCCGACGTGACGCGTTGCGAAGCCATCTGAGCGAACGCGGCATCGAATCGGGCGTCCATTATCCGAAGGCGCTTCCGAAGCTGCAGGCCTATGCCGCCTACGGCCAGGCTGCCGAGCCGTTCTTTGCCAATCGAGCGGATGCGCAGGTGCTCAGCCTGCCGATTGGAGAACATATGTCACTGGATGACGTGCAGGAGGTTGCGGCGGCCTGCATCGAGTTCTTTCGAGGTGCCGGCAATCCGTTCTGAGCGATCTCTGGCGACCGTTCGTCCTGCCAGACCACCAGATCGCGTGCTCATCAACTGTGCAGAGGGGCGCCAGCGTGCCCGAGAGACACGAAATGCCGACCTCTCCCCGCGTCTTCAACGTCGGCGCGGCATCGGTCGACATCACCCCGACGGTGCCGTTGCCGCTTGCAGGCTATGGCGACCGCGCCGGGCCTTACACCCGCGTGGCCGACCGGTTGGAGGCGAACATTGCGGTGTTTCGGCAGAGCGAAACCGTCGTCGTATTCGTCAGTTGCGATCTGCTGTTTGTCGGACCTTCGCTGCGCGGGCGGCTCGAAGCATTGCTGGCGGATCTGGTAGCGGCCGAAAACCTCTTCGTCAGCGCGACACACACGCATTTTGCCCCTGCCACCAACCTCGCCATACCAAGGCTTGGTCAGGCGTCGCACGAGTATGTCGAGAAGGTCGCCCTTGATATCTCGGCAATGGTGCGATCGCTGCTGGCGACAGCATTACCAATGGCGGTGGTCGAGCAACGATCAGGTTACGCGAATAGTGCGATCCACCGTCGCCTGCCGGTCACGCGACTGCGCTTCGGTTTCCCGCCATGGGGACGAAGGTGGGAGATGCGACCCAACGAGGCGGTCGCGGTCGACAACCGGATCCGCGTCCTCACGATCGAGACGACCGATGGCAGACCTGTCGCCGTCTGCTGGTCCTATGCCTGCCACCCCGTGTGCTACCCTGACAAGACGCAGGTCAGCGCGGACTTTCCCGGCGTGGTGCGCGAGGCCATCCGGGCTCGACTGGGCAACATCCCGGTCCTGTTCTGGCAAGGATTTTCCGGCGATGTGCGACCGAGGTCACTGGCAGCGTCCGCACTGCCCGCCTTTGGCGCATTCACGACGGAACAATGGCGCGGTTGGTCGGAGGGACTGGCGGCGAGCGTGCTCGAGGCAATGCAGGCACCCGGAGAGACGCTTGCCGGTCGGATGACCCTCGGGCGGCGACAGCTCGCCCTGGCGGAGCTCGGCCTGAACGGCGGCAACCGGAACATCACCATCCACGAGGTCAGGCTCGGCGACGGCCTTGAAGTGTTCGGCATTTCGGCCGAGCCGGTGAACGCCTATGTCGCAAAGCTCGAAGCCGCGCGCCCCGGGTCTACGGTCATTCCGGTGGGCTGCATCGATGATGTTCCCTGTTACCTGCCAACCGACGAGATGGTGGCGCAGGGCGGCTATGAAGTTACGGGCTTTCGCAAGCTGTTCGGCGTTTCGGGACGCTTCAGACGGGGTATCGAGGCGCGGATCGAGCGTGAATTCGGGCCAACCGGGACCTAGGCATCCGCTGCGCCGGGCAGTCGCCGCTGCCTGACCCTGCACGCTCGTCCGGCCAGTACGCATCGCCGAGCACTCTCCAACGCTCTGTTGCCGTCGGACCGACGCGCGTTGTGGTAAGCACGTTGCTTAACCCATTCGGCAGACTTCCAAAGCGGACTCTGGAGGTGGAGATTTCGGCATGCTACTGTTTTGCTAGCAAAAGTGCATACGCGGCCTTGGCAACACGCGAGAACTTCTGCTGTTTCGGACGGGGAGTTCTCATATGCTGAGAGTTGCATTGGTCGGTGCAGGACGCATCGCTCGCAGGCACGCCGAACTCTTGGGCGGATCACAACTCGACTGCGCGCGGCTCGTGGCAGTCTGTGATACGCGCGAGGATCGCGCCCGCGAACTTCACGACCTCTACGAGGTTCCATACTTCACCGACATGCACGAGATGATGAGGACGGTCGACGCCGATGTCGTCGCGGTCCTCACGCCGAGCGGCATGCACGCGGCGCATGTGCTGGAACTCGCCCCGTACCGCAAGCATATTGTCGTCGAAAAGCCGATGGCTCTTACGCTGTCCGACGCAGACGCGATGATCAAGGCGTGCGACAGGTTCGGCGTCCGACTGTTCGTGGTCAAGCAGAACCGCTTCAACGTGCCGGTGGTCAAGCTTCGCGAGGCTTTGGTCTCAGGCCGCTTCGGCAAACTGATCCTTGGCACCGTCAGGGTGAGGTGGTGCCGCGACCAGGCCTACTACGATCAGGATGGCTGGCGGGGCACCTGGGCGCTCGACGGTGGCGTGCTCTCCAACCAGGCAAGCCATCACCTCGATCTGCTCGAGTGGATGATGGGCGACGTGCAGAGCGTCTTCGGGCGAAGCATCCGTGCGCTGGCGAAGATCGAAGCCGAAGACACGGCAGTGGTCACGGTCAAGTTCACCAATGGTGCGCTGGGGGTAATCGAAGCGACCACGGCGACACGCCCCAAGGACCTCGAGGGTTCGATTTCGATCCTGGGCGAGAAGGGCACCGTCGAGATCGGCGGCTTCGCCGTCAACCAGATGAAGGTCTGGAATTTTGTCGACGAGCGCCCCGGCGACGAGGACATTCTCACTAAATACTCCGTCAACCCGCCCGATGTATATGGATATGGGCACTATGAATATTACAAGCACGTGGCCCAGTGTATCGAACAGGGGATGCCGATGCTGGTCGATGGATTGGAGGGACGCCGCAGTCTCGAGTTCATCACAGCGATCTACGAGTCGATCGAAACCGAGCAGGAAGTCTCCCTGCAATTTCGTCCGTCGTTCAGCCGGCTTGGACAAGCGTGACGGGCACGTTCATTTCTGGCGTTGGCGAGCATCGACTTGGATGCTTCAGTCGCTGACGACCTTTCCCGAGTAGCAATCTTATGAAGATTCTCATACTGAACGCAGATACGGATGAGTTCCTGCGTTGGTTCTATGGGTCGTCACCGGGTCTCGAGTACACGACGTATGATGCGCAATTGCGCGCGCGATATGAGACGCTGTACGGCTTCTCGGACTTCTACTCCAGAAACTTCGCGGCGCACGGGCATGAGGCTCGCGAAATCTTCACCAGCAATATCTGGCTGCAGTCGGCCTGGGCGCGGGAGCACGGGATCGCCACGCCGTCGGTGCCGACGACAATTCTGCGTGAAGACGGCCACCTGGTGTCGCGCGTCAAGCGAGCGCTTCGTCGCTACAAATCCGCCCTGAGGCCGCTTGGCCAAGGGCTTGGGCTCGTCAGAACGACGCCCAGCTTCCTCAAGTCCATCCTGCTCTCGCAAGTCGAAGAGATGCAGCCGGATGTCATCATCAATCAGACCACCTCCGCGATCGACGCGGATACGATGCGGCTGGTGAAGGCGAACGGCCGTACGCTCGTCGTGCAGCAGGGTGTGGCCCTGGCGAAGAATGTCGATCTCAGTCCCTATGATTTCGGGATGTCGATGCTGCCATGGGTAGTGGATCGCTTTCGCGAGCAAGGGATCCAGGGTGAGCAGGTTCACCTTGCCTTTGAGTCCAGCGTGCTTGAACGCCTCGGCCCGCCCCCCGCCAAGGATATCGAGGTGAGTTTCGTCGGCAACATAGCTCCGAGCCACGGCACGCGGATCAAGTTGCTGGAACAGATCGCCGAAAGATTTCCCATCGCCTTGTGGCTGCCCAGCCTCAACGGGCTGCCGCCTGACTCGCCGCTGCGCAAGTATCACAGAGGCCAGGCGTGGGGACGGGGGATGTACGATGTACTGCGTCGCTCGCGTATCGTGTGGAACTCCCATATCGACGACGCCCGCGACTTTGCCGGAAACATGCGACTGTTCGAGGCAACCGGAGTTGGCAGTTTCCTGATGACCGACAACAAGAGCAACCTGGCGACGCTGCTTCGCCCAGGCGAGGAAGTTGCGGCCTATGACTCGGTCGATGACTGCCTCCGCGGGGTCGAGCACTTTCTGGAGCGCGAGGACGATCGGGAGGAAATCGCGCGACGCGGACAGGCAAAAACCCTGGGCGAGCACAGCTATCGACGTCGCACCGAGCAGATCCTCGGTTTGGTTGCGAAGTACGGGCGCTGAGCGCGGCCGGGTGCGGTCGTACCAACTGGAGCGGCCGGCGCCGTTGTGAGGGTCTATGACATCGGACAATGAAAATCGCCCCGAGATCCATGACGCTGGCATTCGCTCGGTGCGTTTTGGCGTCGGTGTAAAGATCGTCCAGCCGGTCAACCTTTACGGCTGCACGATCGGGGACGGATGCTTCGTCGGTCCGTTTGTCGAGATCCAGAACGGCGTGATCATCGGCGCCCGCAGCCGTATTCAATCGCACAGTTTCATCTGCGAGCTGGTGACCATCGGGCAAGACTGCTTCGTCGGGCACGGAGTGATGTTCATCAACGACAGCTTTTCCACGGGCGGGCCGGCGCGGGGGAACAAGGAGTTGTGGAAGGCGACGCGGATCGGAGATCGGGTGTCGATCGGATCGAACGCGACGCTCCTGCCGGTCGAGGTGTGCGACGACGTCGTGATCGGCGCTGGGGCGGTGGTGACGCATGACATCGTCGAACGTGGCGTCTATGCCGGAAATCCAGCCCGCAAGATCCGCGGCTGAAGAGGTGGACGCGGTCGCCGAGCGGAACGATACGGCGCGCCGAACCGGCGCCTGATCGTCGGCAGAGCGCTTATGAGAAGCCCGCGAGGACTCTCATGTAGAGCGTCGCGGGGGCGCGACGGCAAGCCTCGAGCGACTGTGGCGGGGCAGATCCATCGACGCGGGCGGACGAGCAAGGGCATTGCTCAGGGCCCACAGACCGATGGCGCAGGATATCGGACCCATCACCCCAACCAGCGAGCCACGCATCAGGATGAGCGCGAAGCCCGCCGTGAGGGCTCCGAGCAGGCGACCGAAACTGCCTTGGCGCGCTTTGCCGAAGCCGTCGTCGATGGCGCGAATGCCAAGCGCCAGGAGGACCGTAAGGACAACCAGTCCGACATAGCCAAAATCGACGTAGAGCTCCGCCGGCATCGGAGCTGAGAGATTGACGAAGGAGAGACCCAGGCTGGTACCCGCGTCCCCTCCCGTCCCAATGCTCTTCCACGGCACGAGATCGCGCGGCACGAAGAACAGGGCAGCCGACAGCAGCTGCCTTCCCCCCTGCAGCCCTGCCCGGTCGACAAAGGATGCAACGTTGATGACCGACTGAAACCCGTCAAAATCGCCATTCTTGAACAGATACGCGATCGGATCGTAGTCCTGCCCGAGACTCCCGGAGCCACGCGAGATCTCGCTGACCAGCGGAAACAATGAGATCTGACCTGCCGCCACCGCCACCACGAACAGCAGCTTGAAGAGCCTGGTGATGCGCAGAAACAGAAAGATGAACGCGATCACATAGGCGCCGGAAATGAACCGCGGCAGCGCAATGATGTCATTGGCGGCAAAGAAGCACAGGATCGCGGGAACAATCAGGACGTAGGATAACAGGCTTCGCTGCTGGACCAGCGCCAGGAAGGCCAGGCAAAGCGCCACGAAGGACCCTACCCTCGCGGTTGCAAACAGAACGAGTTCAAGCGGCGAAAGCGGAACGGATTCGCCGCGCGCGATGTGAAACGCCTCGTACCCGACCACGGCCACGCAGGCGAGCGCGAGGAAAAGGTTGGCCGAGATCGCGGGCCAGAAGCGATATGCGGGCTCGGGGCGAGGCGGCTCGCGATCCCGCGACTTGCGATAGGACAGGGTCGCCACTGTGAACAAGAACACGAAGACGACGGTGATGACCGCCGCCTGCAGCACGATTTCCTGGGAGTAGTTCTGATTGAAGAACGGGAAGCGGCCTATCGACAGATGCCCAATTCCCGGCACCAGGAAGAACATCGACAGGTAGGCATTGCAGACCAGGGTCACCGGCATCGGATCGGGCGATATGATCACGTAGACAAGGCCGGCCGTACTGACTGCGAGCGCAGCACTCAGCAGCAGCTGCGCGGCCGGAAAATACGGCGCCGGGACGAAAAGCGCGCATAGAAAGGTCGCGAGCGCCACCACCAGCGCGACAAGGATGCGGGGACTAGTCACGATGACCGCTGCTCGTGAGGGTGCGGAGAAGCGCGGCGATGCTCACCTCATACTCCCCAAGCAGTTCCACAAAGCGCTGACGGGCGCGCGAGGAGTGATAATCGAGCCTGGACGCGATCGTGCTGATGGCTGCCGGGGCGTCGGATGCGAAATCGTCGACGGTCTGGCCGCCTTTATCGGCGAGGTCGCCGGGGATGCAGCCCAGCTTGGTCGCGACGGCGGGGACGCCGTTCGCCATGGCCTCCATCAGCACAAGCGGCGACGCCTCGTTCCGATATCGCGAAGGAAAGAGCAGGATATCGATCTCCTCGAAGAACTCTGCCTTGGCGGAGCCGTAGACGGCTCCCTTGTAGACCAGGCGATCACCCAGGGTAGCACGGGCAGAGTCCAGAGCCGCCTCGGCGCCCGGCGAGGAGATCGGTCCCGCCACGACCAAGGTGCAGTTCTGGCCGGCGGCTACCAATCGGCGGGCAGCCTCAACCGCCGTATCGATGCCTTTCTCGAGAGTGAGATTTCCGAGAAAGCCCAGTGTCAGGCGGGGACCGGGTTGCCGCTGGCGCGTCGACGCCGGCGCGTCGACCAATCCCGAATTGTTCAGAACAAACACCCGGCCTGCCAGGCGAGGGTAGAGTTCAGACAGCGCCGCGGCCATTCCCTGCCCCAGGACGATGTGTTTCGATCCGCTTCCCGACAGCCGACTGAGGAGATCGACCGCTGCGCTACGCTCGCGGACGAGAGCATAGCTGTGATAATGCAGCAGGGCAGGTCTTTGCCTTGCGCGTGCGACGACAAGCAGAGCGAGGCTCAACCAGATGCCGCTGTTCGAGTTGAGCGAAATATAGCATGGCCCGTGGCCGACGAGGATGCGCGGCAGGGCCAGCACGTGGGTCATCAGCTTGCGTCGAAGCGGCCCGCTCACGTCCACACGTTCCACCGAGATGCCGCCTTTGGCGAACGCATCGACCAGGCGTTCGGTCGCAAGCGACTGCCCGTGAACCGGCGGAGGGAACGGGCCAACTGCCAATAGCCGAGGTGAGCGCATCTGGGTCATCAGCCTGTTATGAACCCCCTGGCGGCACAGCGCACTCGTCCAGTGACATCATGCTGAATGTGCCTTCAGCAAAGCCTGCGCGATGAAGCTGACTGTCGCACCAGCGCCAATGGAGGCCAGCGCCATCGCGAACAGCATCGCACCGTGGATGCTCGCCAACTCTCCGATGCCGCCAGCGACCAGTCCCGCGACCACCCAGATCGCACTCCACACCGCCAGGATGCCTTGACGGCGGAACGTCACGACGACCGGCCCGAAAAGCGCACTTGCGACGAACCCCCACAGCATCGCTGCGATCGCGTATCCCTCGATTTCTGACACCGACTGCAGAACACCTGGAAACAACAATACGAACACCATTGGCAAGAAGAAACCAACGACAGCAGTCAGTACCACGGAAATACCGACCGTCAGCAGCACTGCCGACCTGGCGTTGATGAGCCACGCAGCGTCCGAGCGGGCCACCGCATCCAGCAGCGCGGGCATCAGCGGCCGGGTTATCAGTGACATGGGGTTGGTGAAACGCGCCACCAGCAGCACAATTGTTGCGTAGGCGGCGTACTCTACTTCCCCCGAAATGGCGCCCACCAGCGCAGCGGATCCAAACACCTTGAGATAGTCGATGCCGCCGCTCAGCAGCAGCGGGGCACCGTGAACGAGGGCTGCCTGCGTTTCGGCCCAGGAGAAGGTTGGAACGACGGGATCCCGGCGCAGGATGCGGAAGAGGAGCCAGCCATAGTTGAGCACCGGAAGGGCGAAATAGGCCACGATGACGAAGCTGAGGGAACTCGCCAGCGGCGACAGGAAAAGCCCGACAAGAACCAGGTTGATCACCAGTTGGGACAGACTGACGACGTAGTCCGTGCGCGTTGCAACGTGGTAGGCGTCCGACCAGCTTGAAATGCCCTGGAGCATCGCGAGGAGGATGACCAGCGCCGCGAGGGACCGGTCGAACAGCCCGAAAGCCGCCCCCGCGACCGCCGCTGCCGCCAGACCCAGCGCGGCTGCGGCCACGAACAACCCCAGGCTCACTCCCGCGACTGCCGCCGTGAGTTCGCCCCGCGTCGAGGCCGTCGCCAGTCGACGTATCTCCAGCGTGCCGACGGCGGAGAACGGCATGGTCATGAACGAGGTGACGCTCATGGCGGCAAGGAACCATGCGTAGTCCGGCAGAGAAAGGGCCCGGCCGAGCGCGGGCAACCCGACCAGAACCGTGAGGGAGCCGGTCGCCTTCGGCAGGATGCCAAACAGGACCGATCTCATGAACAGGCGGTTGCGAGAACTCATTACCGGGACGGCCGCGATCGCTTTATCCGTTCCTTTGCTCTCAGCCAGGGCAGCAGGCGCTTGGCAAGCGAGCGCGCCCGTCGCTTGGTCTGGAACACCCAGCGCAGTACCGGATCATTCTTCTCGGCGAGGTCGCCGGACACCAGCACCAGGCGGTCCAGGTCACCGTACCGATCGACTACTGCGGCCGCAGCAAGGGTGGAAAAGTGCGCGTTCGACTGACCGACGATTCCTCCGCACATAGACAGCAGACCGATATTCTTTATCGCGGTATCGGTCTCCTGTTCTGCCAGGTGCGGCCGATCGATCAGCATCTTGTGGTTGGAGTTGTTGTGCCGCGGCTCGGTGCTGTCAAAGATCAGCCTGGTGCCGGCGGGCACCTGTATCTCGCTCGCAGCCGAGGGAGAATCGCTGGCCAGGAACACCGACGTGAACTGGTAGCGCTGCAGCAGAACGGCGATCGCCTCGTTGATGGCCCAGGCAGGAACGAACGCCGTCTCAACCTGTTTGTCGCCGCGTCGAAGGTGAACCCCGAGCGTGTCTGGGCCGACGCCCAATCGGCTGCCAGCCGCAGCAATGGTGTTGAATGCCCGGTCGGTGTAGCGCAGCCAGGACAGGATCATGCCTTCGAGCGCAAGCGGCGGCACCGGTTCCCCCAGTTGGCTCATGATCGCCGCGAGAACGTCGGCGTTGTTCGAATAGAAGCCGGATCTCAAGGGGTCATGGGACACATAGCGGCGGGTGTCGGCCAGCGAAAACAAGGGCAGGTCATCAAAATCCAGGCCGACTGGCGCGCCCTCGTCCGAGATCGGCGCGTGGGGCGCGCCATAGGGTGGATAGCCTGCATAGCGGCAGAGCACGCGCCTGCCCGACGCCAGGCCCATCATGAGGGCGTGCATCTTGCCGGTGATCTGCCCACCCAATCCGATAGGGGCATTGTCATAGATGACGAAGCGTTCCGGCGATCGACCGTACTGGAGCTGGTCGAGCATACGGTGGACGGAATGGCGGACACGGTCAGTGGCGACAAGCATCTACTGAAGATCCGTCTAGATACGCTGGAGCGATCGGCTTTTGGGGACCTGCTCGACACGAAAGCCAGGCACCACGGTCTTCCGACCTCCCACCGGCATCACTTCAGCAGAACGCGTGTGGAATGTCCACCGTCGGCGGCGAGCCGCAGCAGCCGATCTGCAAAGCCATCCAGTATGTTACCCTTTGCCCAGGCATCGTCTGCCCGCTTCCGGCAGGCAATACCGTACTCGGCCCGCTTTTGGGCATCATCGAGGAGGGCGGAGATAGTTGATGCCAGGGCCTGCGGATCTTCGGGGGAGACGATCTCGCCGCAGCCCTCGAGTTCGCGAGCCAGACCGGTGCCGTCCATGGCTGTCGCAATCACCGGGCGGCCAGAGGCCAGCATGTTGGCGAGCTTACTAGGCAACACCAGGTCGGCGGCGCCAGCGAGCTGCGGCAGCAGGTGGATGGTGGCAAGGCCCATCAGGTCGTTGAGACGCTCCTTGGGCTGCAGATCGCGGAACTGCACGTTGCTCAGGCCTTCGGCCAGCTCTCGGAGGCTGCCGAGCTTGGGCCCGTCGCCGCAGATCACGAAGGTCAGGTCGCGACGGCCCTCGAGCAGTCGCGCCGCTTCGATCACCACTTCGATGCCCTGCTTGTTGGCGATGTTTCCTGAGTAGAGCGCGACGTGCGGGGTCTCGATATTCCAGAGATCCCGGTAGGGCGAAGGGCCCGAGCTCGGTCGTATCGCGTCGACATCGGCCCAGTTGCGAAACTCGGTCACGCGCTCGTTCGGCACGCCCTTGGCCACCAGTCGCCGGCACATTTCCGGCGAGATGGCGCTCACCCGGTCGAAGCTCCCCAGGACCCAGCGTTCAAAGCCCCGCGCCAGCTTTTCCAGGCGCCCTCCTTGCTTCAGCAATCCCGCGGCGAAGGCAGCTTCCACCTCGAAATCCTGGATATGCAGCCAGTTGCGGGCGCCGGCGAAGAAGGCGGCAAGTCGGGCGACGGGCGCACCGATCAGCGATGGCGCCACCGCCAGCACCACATCGGGGCGCCAGACCGCCCCCTGCCACAGGGCGGGGAGCAACGACGAAGCGGCAAAGGTCGCATGGTGGATCACCCGCTTCTTTCCCGTCGGCTGGTTGGGGATGTAGTGCGGCACCCGGGTTATCGTCACGCCGTTCTCGGTGCGCTTCGACCAGCCCCATGCAGAAAAGCCGGCCATGATGCGCCAGCCCGGATAGTAGGGTTGGCCTGCGACGACGCGGACTTCGTGGCCCTTGAGGGCCAGTGCCTCGGCCATCCCGGTGGTGTAGACCGCAATGCCGACCTGCTCGGGCGCATAGTTGAGGCCGACGATCAGGATGCGCACGCCGCGTTGCCTCTCGCGTCCTGATCGAGAAACCAGCGATAGGTCTCGGCGATCCCTGCCTCGAGCGCGATGTGCGGCGTCCAACCCATGCTGCGCAGCTTGTCGGCGCTCATCAGTTTGCGCGGCGTGCCATCGGGCTTGGACAGGTCGTGGACGATGCGCCCTGCAAAGCCAACGACGCGACAAACCAGCTCGGTCAGCTCGAGAATGCTGAGATCTTCGCCGGAGCCGACATTGACGTGCTCGGCGCCGGAATAGTGCTTGAGCAGGAACACCAGCGCATCCGCACAGTCGTCGGCATGCAGGAACTCGCGGCGCGGTGTACCGGTCCCCCACACGGTGACCGCCGCGGCGCCGGCAAGCTTGGCCTCATGCGCCTTGCGGATCAGCGCCGGGAGCACGTGGCTGCTTTTCAGGTCGAAGTTGTCTCCCGGCCCGTAGAGGTTGGTGGGCATCGCCGAGATGTAGTCGCGGCCATACTGCTTGCGGAACGCCTGCGCCAGCTTGATGCCGGCGATCTTGGCAATCGCGTACGCCTCGTTGGTCTCCTCGAGGGGGCCGGTGAGCAGCGCGTCCTCGGTGATCGGCTGCGGTGCAAGCTTGGGGTAGATGCAGCTGGAGCCGAGGAACAGCAGCCGCTGCACGTCGAAAGCATGCGCGGCACCGAAGATCGCGGTTTCGATGAGCAGATTTTCGTAAAGGAAATCGGCCGGGTAGGTGTCGTTGGCGAGGATGCCGCCGACCTTGGCGGCCGCCACGACTATCGCATCAGGCTTCACATCCGCGACGAAGCGCTCGACCTCGGCCTGCCGTGTCAGGTCGAGCTCACTCCGTGTCGCGGTCAGGATCGTGCACTGCTCGCTCTCGAGCCGTCGGACCACCGCCGAGCCGACCATGCCGCGATGACCGGCCACCCAGACGCGTTTGCCCTCGAGCGCGTACATCAGGCGCCTTTCATGATGGTCGCCGTCTGCATGATCTTGAGATCCTCGTTGACCATCTCGCGCGCCAATTCGCGTGCCGATTTGGTGTGCTTCCAGCCGAGTTTTGTATGCGCCTTGGTCGGATCGCCGATGAGCAGATCCACCTCGGTGGGGCGGAAGTAACGCGGGTCAACTTCGACATGGCACTTGCCCGTGACCTTGTCGTAGCCCTTCTCCTCGATGCCGCTGCCTCGCCATTCCAGCGCGATGCCGACATCGGCAAAGGCCCACTCGACGAAGGAGCGCACCGGGGTGGTCTCACCGGTTGCCAGTACGTAGTCGTCGGGCTGGTCCTGCTGCAGCATCAGCCACATGCCACGCACGTATTCTTCGGCATGGCCCCAATCACGCTTGGCGTCGAGGTTGCCGAGATACAGCTTGTCCTGCTTGCCCAACCGGATGGCTGCGGCGGCCCGGGTGATCTTGCGGGTGACGAAGGTTTCGCCGCGCAATGGGCTCTCGTGATTGAACAGGATGCCGTTGCTGGCGTGGATGCCGTAGGCCTCGCGGTAGTTGACCACGGTCCAGTACGCATAGAGCTTGGCGACCGCGTAAGGCGAGCGCGGGTAGAAGGGCGTCGTCTCCTTCTGCGGCACTTCCTGTACGAGGCCATAAAGCTCCGAAGTGGAGGCCTGATAGAAGCGGGTCTTTTTTTCCAGCTTGAGGATGCGGATCGCCTCGAGCAGCCGGAGCGTGCCCAGCGCGTCGGCGTTGGCAGTGTATTCCGGCGTTTCGAAGCTCACGGCCACGTGGCTCTGGGCGGCGAGGTTATAGATCTCGTCCGGCTGCGCCTCCTGCACGATCCGGATGAGATTCGTGGAGTCGGTCATATCGCCATAGTGGAGGATCAGACGCGGATCCTCGACGTGGGGATCCTGGTAAATGTCCTCGATGCGACCGGTATTGAACGACGATGATCGGCGCTTGATCCCGTGAACGACATAGCCCTGGCCCAGAAGCAATCGGGCCAGATAGGCGCCGTCCTGGCCGGTAACGCCGGTGATCAGCGCGGTCCTAGTTCCTGTCATACTTGACCAATCCTCAGGCAATCCAGAATCTGGGTCGCTACTTCGTCAAAAGCACGCGCCTGAGACCTCGTCGCTACATCGCCGAACGGTGCCAGATAAATGTTGCACCTTCCGCGCCCATGCCGGCCGCACCGGAATTATGACGAAGCCGGCAATATCGATTGTAGAGCGACCGGGTACGGTCTCGTCAAGACCGGCCGCCGCCTTGGGCACCTGCGGCGTTGATAATAAGTTCCGAACGGTTAAGTTTGGCGCGCGGCGGCAGGGCCGAAGGCGACTGCGACGTTATCAACGGCCTGCCTGCCGTCGTGGGACTGCTCGCTGGTCCATGGCAACTGCAAGGAGAGGCCGATGAGAACGGGCGGCCGGACAGGGGCTGACAAGCGCATGCTGCCGACTTGACCTTCCGGCCCACGACACCGCCGACAATGTCACTGGAGAGGATTGGCGCGCCCTAAGAGATTCGAACTCCTGACCCCCAGATTCGTAGTCTGGTGCTCTATCCAGCTGAGCTAAGGGCGCGCACGGCCGGTGGTGTTCCGGCGAACGGCGTGACCCATACATGGGCCGCCGCAGCATTGCAAGCATCGACGCGAGGGGAATTTGACGCTGGCGTGACAGTTCACGCAATGCGGATGGAACGCGGCAGCGTGACGTCGAAGCGGGTGCCCAGCGGCTGGTCGACGAAGCCGAGCTTGCCGCCATGGGCTTCGGTCAGTTCGCGGGCGATGGCGAGGCCGAGGCCGGTGCCGCCGGCCTTGGCCGAGCCCTCGAAGGCAACGAACAGGTTCTCGCGGGCCCTGGGCGGCAGGCCGGGGCCGTTATCGGTGACCGAGAGGGTCAGCCAGTCCGCCGTCTCGGCCAGCGTGACTTCGACCTCGGGCGCCTCGATCTTGCTGCCGGCCGCCTCCAGCGCCTCGCGGGCGTTCTTCAACAGATTGTCGAAGATGCGGGCGAACTGGTCGGGATCGGCCGAGATCGACACGGCATCCGGCACGTGGTTGGTCCAGCGGATGGCGGGGTGGCCGACGAGCCCGGCATCGAACGCCGCCTCGTCGAGCAGCAAATGCAGGTCGACCGGCACCGGTCGCGGCGGCGTGGCGCTCTGGCGGCCATAGTCCAGCACCGACTGGGCGAAGCCGATAGCCTTGTCGATGGAGAGCACCAGGCGCGGCGCGAGGCGCTGCACCTTGGGGTCGTCGAGATTGGCCACCTGGTCGCTGAGCAGTTGCGCCGAGGTCAGGGTGTTGCGCAGGTCGTGGTTGATCTTGGCGACGGCGAGGCCGAGGTCGGCGAGGTGCCGGCGCTGGCGCAGCATGGAGTAGATGTCCGATTCCATGGCGGCGAGTTCGCGCTCCATGATGCCGATTTCATCGCGACGCTCGCTCGGGGTGAGAATCAGCGCGGCATTTTCCGGCGCCTCGGAAAAGCCCACCAGGTTGCCGGTGAGACGGCGGATCGGCACGATCAGGATGCGCGACACGAAAACGTAGAGGACGGCGGAGGTGATGATGGCGAGGATCAGCGACAGGAAGAACAGGTTGCGCGAATAGAGCAGCAACTCGCTCCTGAGCGGCGCCTCCGGCATCAGCACTTCGATCACCCGATCGGGCATGCCGTCTTCCTCGCCGACGATGCGCAGCGTGCGGTTGGAGCCGAGGACGAGCGTTTCGAGCGCACCGAGGATCAGCGAGGCCGGGTCGCGCTGGCGCAGGTCGACCGTCACCGCCTCGCGCGGCATGGTGACGTTCTCAAGTTCGATGAGCTGGCTCTGGCCCTCGCGCCGGTAGACGATGGCGAGGGCGCCGGCCGAGGTCAGCAGCCGGTCGGTCAGGACGCGCGGCAGGTTCATCGCGTCGGGCACCGCATCGAGCACGCGGGCGGCGACGACACCGACGCGCAGGCGGTCATTCAGCCAGCTCTGGCGGAAATTGGCGGCCGACGGCAGGTAGATCACCACCTCAACCGCGAGGATCACCACGATGATGGTGGCGATGATCTTGACGGACAGCCCGGAGAACGGGCCAGGCATCGCGCGGTTGGGTTTGGCCATTGCGCGATGATTAGCCCGGAAAGCCGCCGCTTTCCAGCAGCAACAGATGACAATACAGGGCTAACCGAGCAGCTTGTTGAGGCTGATCCATTGCCGCAGCAGGGGCTTGGCGGCCTCGCCGCGGCGGAACTCCTCGCCCAGTCGCACGGCGATCTCGGCAAAGGACGGATAGGGCGCCACCAGTTCGGCGAGCTTATTGGCGCCGAGCCCGCTCGCCATGGCGAGCGAGAACAGCGAAACCAGTTCGGCGGCGCCCGGGCCGACGACGCCGGCGCCGAGGATGCGGCCGGAGCGGTCGGTGATCAGCTTGGCAAGACCATAAGTCTCGCGCGCGGCGCGCGCCCGATCATTATCGGCATAGGACCAGCGGGTGACGCGGAAGCCGATGCCGTGCCGGGTGCGGGCAGAGCTCTCGTTGAGGCCGATTTCGGCGAGCTCGGGATCGGTCGAGACGACGCGGGGTACACGCAACGGATCAGGCTTCGCCATGATGCCCAGCAGCACGCTGCGGACCACCGCGTGCGCCTGCTGCACCGCCGCCTGCACCGACTGGCCGCCGGCGGCATCGCCCACCGCATAGACCCGCGCATTGGTGGTCTTGAGCGCCGGTGACAGCTGCAGCAGCCGTGGGTCGGCCTTGCTCATGCGGATGCCGGCCTTGTCGAGGTCGAGACCGGCCAGGTTGGGCATGCGCTCGGCGGCGATGAGAATGTGCGAGGCATCGAGCAATTGCTCGGACTCGCCGTTCTGGACCACCACGCCGATGCCCATCGAGCGAGGCTGGATGGCGGTGACCGCGGCATGCGGCCAGAGGCTGACGCCTTCCTCGGCGATGCGCTTGAGCGCAATGGCGGCGAGTTCGGGGTCGTATCCGGGGAGCATCGGACCATTTTCGGCCAGCGTGACCTGGGAGCCGAGCCGGGCGTAGGCCTGCGCCAGTTCCAGCCCGAGCGGGCCACCACCGATCACCACCAGGTGGGTGAGCTTGCGGGTGTTGTCGAGAATGGTCTCGCTGGTGAAGTAAGGGACGGCATCGAGGCCGGGGATCGACGGCACGGGCAGGCGCGCGCCGGTGGCAATGACAAAGCGGCGGGCGCGTATCTCGGTGTCGCCCGCCGTTACCGCCCGGCGATTGATGAAGCGCGCCGTCCCTTCTACCACCTCGACGCCAAGCGCGCCGAGGCGGGCCGCAGCGTGCTGCGGGGCGAGCGCGTTGATCACCTGCTCGACATGGTCGTGGACGCGGCGAAAATTTACCCGCGGATCATCGGCGGCAATGCCGAAGGCGCCGCCCTCGCGCACAGCCTGGGCATGCGCCGCCGCAGCGACCAGCGCCTTGGCGGGAATGGCGCCGGTGCTGAGGGCGTTGCCGCCGAGGCGGGCCTTCTCGACCAGCACCACCGAAGCCCCATAGGCCCGCGCGACTTCAGCGACCGCCAAGCCACCGGATCCGGCCCCGATGACGCAGAGGTCGGGAGTAAGGATATCGGCCAATCTCGCCCTCTCGGTGCCCCGGGGCTCGGGCCCCGCGCCTCATTATCACCGGCTTGGTGCCCGACAATAGTGGGCAGGATCAAGCCAGTGTGGAAATCGGCCGATTTCGAGGGCGGATAATGCCTTTGTGCCGCACGGTCGTCGCGTTGACTTCACCGAACCAATTCCCTATAAGCCGCCCCAATCTGCCGTAGGCGTCCGTCAAGGGCCCGGCCGGCAAGCACCTTGCTGCTCTCAAGTATTAGAGGAACCGCGCGCCGGCGTGGTCAGATCGTATGTCGAAACGCACCTTCCAGCCGAGCACGCTCGTCCGCACCCGCCGGCACGGCTTCCGCGCCCGCATGGCGACCAAGAACGGCCGCAAGATCCTGAACCGCCGCCGCGCCGTCGGCCGCGCCAAGCTCTCGGCCTAAGGCACTGGCCGTGAACACGGCCACGCCACGGGACGGCGCCTTGCGGCGCCTCAAGAACCGATCGGAATTCCTGAAAGCCGCCCGAGGCCAACGCGTCGGGCGCGCTGCGTTTTCGCTGCAGGCGAACGCACGCGACCTCGCTGAGCCCGGGCTCGGCCGGGTCGATCCGGGCATCGGCTTCACTGTCACCAAGCAGATGGGCAACTCGCCCCAGCGCAACCGTATCCGCCGGCGCCTGCGGGCTGCCGCCAAGGCTTGTGCGAGCGGGTTCGAACCCCAACATGACTATGTGCTCGTCGGCCGCCGCGAGGCGCTGAGCATTCCGTACGGCCAGCTCGTCAGCGATCTGGCCGCCGCCATTTCCAAGATTCATCTGAAGAAGAAGAGCTGATGCAGTCCGATAACAACCGCAACATGATCATCGCGATCGTGCTCAGCGTCGTGGTGCTGTTCGGATGGCAGTTCTTCATTGCCAACCCACAACTGGAACAGGCGCAGCGCCGGGCCCAGCAGGCGCAGCAGACCACGACGACCGATACCGGGATCGCGACGCCGGCCGCAGACGGCAGCACGCCGGCAGCAGCCGGTTCGACCGCCAGCGGTCTGTTCGCCGATCGCGCCGCCGCCCTTGCCGCCTCGCCGCAGCGCGTCAAGATCGACACCCCGTCGCTGCTGGGCTCGATCAACCTCAAGGGCGCCCTGCTCGACGACCTGCAGCTCAAGCAGTACACCGAGACGGTCGACCCCAATTCGCCGATCATCACCCTGCTGATCCCGTCGGGCGCCCCGGGCGGCTATTATGCCGATGCCGGCTGGCGGCCGGCTGTCGGTGGCACCCCTGTGGTGGTGCCCGATGAGAACAGCGTGTGGAGCGTCGAGGGCGACGCGCAGACCCTCACCACCGAAACGCCGGTTACCCTGAAGTGGGACAATGGCGCCGGGCTGATCTTCCGTCGCACCATCAGCGTCGACAGCAACTACCTGTTCACCGTGGCGCAGTCGATCGAGAATACCGGCTCGGGCGACGTGGCGCTCTACCCGTTCTCGCGCATCGTGCGCCAGGGCAAGCCGCATGTGCAGAACTTCTTCGTGCAGCATGAGGGCCCGCTCGGCGTGCTCGGTTCCAACAATCTGGTGTCCCTGAAGTACGACGATGTCGTCAACGAAAAGGAATCCCAGAAAACCGTCGACAGCACCACCGGCGGCTGGGTCGGCGTCACCGACAAGTACTGGGCGACCGCCGTGCTGTCGGAGCCTGGCGCCCCGCTCACGGCGCGTTTTAAGGCAACGCCTTCGGGCGCCATCAACGTGTTCCAGACCAGCTTCGTCGAGACCACACCGGTGCTGGTGCCGGCCGGCGGCAAAGCCGAGAACAAGACCTATGTCTTCGCCGGCGCCAAGCGCGAAGGCGTGATCTCCAGCTATGAGAAGACCTATGGCTTCGACCGGCTGGAGCTGCTGATCGACTGGGGCTGGCTGCACTTCATCACCAAGCCGATGTTCTACCTGCTGCAGTTCCTCTACGGGATCCTCGGCAATTTCGGCCTCGCCATCCTCGCGGTGACGGTGATCGTCAAGGGCCTGTTCTTCCCGCTGGCCAACCGCTCTTACGCCTCGATGGCGGCGATGCGGCGCGTGCAGCCGGAAATGAAGGCGATCCAGGAGCGCTTCAAGGAAGATCGTCCGGCGCAGCAGCAGGCGATGATGGAGCTCTACAAGAAAGAGAAGATCAACCCGCTTTCGGGCTGCTGGCCGATCCTGATCCAGATCCCGGTGTTCTTCTCGCTCTATACCGTCATCTTCATCTCGCTGGAGATGCGGCACGCGCCGTTCTTCGGCTGGATCGTCGACCTCGCGGCGCCCGACCCGACCAACATCTTCACGCTGTTCGGCCTGATCCCGTGGAATCCCACCACCCTGCCGGTGGTTGGCGGCCTGCTGCACCTGGGCGTGTGGCCGGTGATCATGGGCATCACCATGTGGGTGCAGATGAAGCTCAACCCGCCGCCGCCAGATCCGACGCAGGCGATGATCTTCAACTGGATGCCGATCATCTTCACCTTCATGCTCGGCTCGTTCCCGGCTGGCCTGGTGATCTACTGGGCCTGGAACAACCTGCTCTCGGTGACGCAGCAGTGGTTCATCATGAAGCGCCATGGCGCCGAAGTGGACCTGCTCGGCAACATCACGGCGAGCTTCAAGCGCAAGCCGAAGGTGGAAGAAAAGCCTGCCGGCGGCAAGGCGAGCTGACGCAACACAGCCAGCTGACGCGGCAAGGGGTGATCAGGTGCTGGACAGCCTCTGCCTGATCACCGGGCCCCGTACCGGGGCCAACCACCTGATGCAACTCGGCGGCAATTTCGCCGAGCTGAAGAGTTTCCCCGAGCTGTTCGGCAGCCTTGCCGAGCGTATCGAGCCGGACCATGTGCTCGACCAGGCCGCCGCCCAGACCCGCACCGAACACAAGCGCGTGCTCGCCTTCAAGCTCTGGCACGACACGCTGGAAGCCGAGACCGTCGAGCAACTGGTGCTGTCTCGCTCGGGCGTACGCATCATCTTCGTGCTGCGCCGACAGATCGACGCCTATGTCAGCTGGTGCAAGGCGATCAGCGTGCACAAATGGCAGGGGGTCGATACCTCCACCGTCCGGCTGACGCTCGACATCGCCGACTTCGCCGCCTGGATGGACGCGCAGGAGCGCTGGTACGACCGCTGGCGCAACTGGCTCAACCGGCGCTTCCTGCCCTGCCCGATGCTGCGCTACGAAACCGACATCGACCAGCCGCCCGAATGGGCGCTGCGCCGCTTCGCTTCGGCAGCCGCGCAGGTCGGGGTGACGCTGCGCGTGCCGGCAGCACTGCCGATTGCCGGGCTGGTCAAGCAGGACCGGATCAAGGCGGCGGCCGACAAGGTCGACAACTGGCCGGCCTTCTCGAGGGCGCTGGTGGCGCAGGGGCTGGAGAAGCGGGCTTTCGGGTATCCGGTGTAGCAAAGACGCCCCCTCAGCCTCAGTCTGCGCCCCGCTCCCCTTCCCTTCTCCGCCGCCCTCCCCTATTGAACCCCGATGAGCGAGACACAAGCAAAGTTCAGCGCAGACCAGATCGAAGCCGGCAGGCTGCTGTTCGCGCGGCCATTCGGCTTCATCAAGGGCTGCGTGCGCATCGCCGACCTGCCGCCGGCTGACCGGATGGAGATTGCCTTTGCGGGCCGCTCCAATGTCGGCAAGTCGTCGCTGATCAATGCGCTGACCGGCACCACCGGGCTGGCCCGCACCTCGAACACCCCCGGGCGGACGCAGGAACTCAATATCTTCGAAAGCCAGTCGGAGGCGCTGAGGATCGTCGACATGCCCGGCTACGGTTATGCCAGGGCGCCCGAAGACAAGGTGAAGCAGTGGACCCGACTGATCCACCAGTATCTCACCGGCCGGCCGAACCTGCGCCGCGTCTACGTGCTGATCGACGGCCGGCACGGCCCCAATGCCAACGACACGACAGTGATGAACGAGCTCGACAAGGCAGCCGTGAGCTACCAGATCGTCGTCACCAAGGCAGACAAACCGAGCAAGACGGAGCTCGAAGCCGCGCTGGCGACAACACGCCTCGCCATCGCCAAGCGGCCGGCGGCGCACCCCGAGATCATCCTGACCTCAAGCGAGGAAAAGACCGGGCTCGAGCAGCTCAGGGCCGAGATCCGGCAACTGATGGAGCACTGAAGCACCCTATTGCGCCACTGGCGGTGTTTCGCCCAGCAAGCGCCGCATGAGTTGTGGGTAGACGACGTTTCGCTGCAGCCAGTCGGCGGTCGCAGTCGGGGCGGCAGCGGCATCGGCAGAGAGCCAGAGTTCAGCCTTCTCGTCGAAGCCGGTGGCGAGGATCGCCTCGGTCGCCTGCGGCGAGAACGCGAAACACGGGCCGCCGAGGCATTTCTCGTCGAGCAGCACCCCGTCGAACGGGAAGGTCAGACTGCGGTAATCCTCGAGGTTGAAGATCTCCCAATCCTGCAGGCCCTCCGGTTTCGGCTCGGAGCGGACCAGCAGGCGCACAGCGCCGGTCCGGAGTTTTTCGGCGTCACTGCCATAGGTAAAGAGCCGCAGCGAGCCATCGGGGGCCTGAGCAAGGACGCCGAACGCCTCTCCTCCGCCCTGCAATCTCAACGCCCGCGCGCTGTCGACGAGGGTGGCGTAGATTGCCCCGGTGGCGGGCTGAATGAGGTTGCCGATCAGCAGTGTTTTCTGCACCAGATTGCCGGCCACGCGAAGGCCGGCAGTTTCGGCCGCCACCTCGAACAGAACGTCGTCCACGACGTTCGCGGCCGTGCCGGCCTCACCCATCTTTTCGTAGTAGTCCTCGTTGGTGAAGCCGCCAAAGGCCTCGACGCAGGGCGTGTCAGACGTGGACCACATGTCGCAGACCGCCATGCCGGCATTGGGCAGCCGGGCCAGAGCGGCCTGTCGCTGGGCCTCGTGGAAGGCCGGGTACTGGTTCTGATAAACTTGATGCAGAAAGTTCTGATAGGCCACCGATGCGGCAATCAGGTCGGCATGCAAGGGCCGGCGGTAGCTGTCGGCCTCAGGCAGGCCGGCGAGATGGTGGGCCAGCATGATGCCTTGCAGGATATCGGCGCTGGCCAGCCCCCGCGCCTGCAGGAGATAGGCTTCGGCCGGTTGAGTGCAGCCAATCTCGGCGGCCTTGGCATCGGCGGCGGCATCGAGCCCGTCGAGCCAGGCATTGTACTCCTCATTGGTCATGCGCCCGGTCTGCCAGAAGCCATACTGGCCGGTACCGCGGATATGGTCGAAGGCCAGTTTGTCGACGGCTTTGCGCTCGACAAACTTCAGGACGTGACAGGCGTCATCGAGGGTCTGCGCGGTTCGAAGGTAACTGTAGTTCTCGCCGCCATCGGCGAAGGCCGGCGCGGTCAGGCAGAGCGCGGCCAATACTGTTGTTCGGCACTTCGACAGCAGACTGCGCATGACACCACCCCCAAGCGCCGCGATTTTTGGGGTAGTCAGCGCTTGCGCGCAAGTCTTTTGCTCAACGGCGCAAGAAATTCCCCAACCAGGTGGCGACCTGTTTACTGTCAGACGGCGTAGCGACCGAGGCGATAGCGGTATCGACGACTTCCGCCGGCGCCTTGCCGCGGCGAAGTTCAGCCAGCGCCAGGGTATAGTCGTCGAGGAACTCAGGGTGCGGTTGCAGGCTCAGGGCCCTGCCATTGGCATAGACCAGCCCGGCATTGGGGGTGAATTCCGAGCCAAGGAACACCTCAGCCTCCCGGGGCGGCACCAGCACCTGGTCCTGATGCGAGCAGGCGATGGAGAGCGCCGGCAGGTCGGTGGCGAGGAAGCCGGGGCGCGCCTTGACCTCATAGGTATGACGCCCGAGGCCCCAGCCCTTGTCCGACTTCCGCACGTCGCCGCCCAGCGCGTCGGCCATGATCTGGTGGCCGAAGCAGATGCCGAGCATCGGGGTATTGGCGGCATAGGCCGAACGGATGAAGGCCCGAAGCGGAGCGAGCCAGGGGTAATCGTCATAGACGCCGGCGGCCGAGCCGGTGATCAGGATGCCGTCCAGCCGCGTCGCATCGGGGAATTCGGCACCATCGTATACCGCGACGGTCTCGTACTCCAACGGCTGGCCCGCCTCGTCGAACATCCGCTGGAACATGGGTGGGTAGGCACCGAACCGGGGGCGGAGCGTCGCCGGCACGTCGCCGGTCTGGATGATGGTGAGCTTCATGGCGTGCCAAGAAATGGGATGGTTCGCCGAGCTTGGCAAGATGGCCGGCGGCGGGGCTGCGTTGCATAGAAGAAGGCCCTCCATCCCGGCGCGTCGCGTGTGACGCGGGGGATGAAGGGCCAGTCGGAGGTCGACTGATGGTCCGGCGGTCAGGCCGGCGTGAAGGTCAGGGCCAGGCCGTTCATGCAGTAGCGCAGCCCGGTCGGCTGCGGGCCGTCGTCAAAAACATGGCCGAGGTGCCCGCCGCAACGGCGGCAGTGCACTTCGGTGCGGGTCATGCCGAGGGTACTGTCGGTGGCCTCGCCGATGGCGTTGTCGAGCGGCTGATAGAAGCTGGGCCAGCCAGTGCCGCTCTCGTACTTGGTCTTGGAATCGAACAGCGGCAAGGCGCAGCCGGCGCAGTTGAAGATGCCGGCGCGATGCTCGTAAAGCAGTGGCGACGAGCCCGGAGCCTCGGTCGCTTCGTGGCGCAGCACTTCGAAGACCTTGGGCGGCAGCTTGGCCTTCCACTCGTCCTCGGTGAGATTTATCTCGAAGGTGCCTTCGGCGGCGCGGCTCGAGCCCATGGGGCGCAGCAGCAGCGCAGCGCCGAGCGCGGCAACGGCAGTTCCGCCGAGGAGGAAAGTCCGGCGATCGACTTGCATGGGAGCGGCCTTTCAGCAATTGCCGACAGTCTATCCGGCCTGTCGGCGGGTGCATCTCAAATACTCGTGTCCCACGAGAGATACCCGCGGGACACGAAGCGTTTCACGATGTGATATTCGCAGCGCGGGCTGCGAAGGTTACATCTTGGGCAGCAGCACCTTGTCGATGACGTGGATCACGCCGTTCGACTGCACCACGTCGGCGATGGTCACGTTGGCGACGCCACCGCTCTCATCGGTGATGGTGATCTTGCCATCCTTGTCTTCGAGGGTCAGCTTGCAGCCACCGACGGTGTCGACGACATGCTTGCCGCCATCGGCCTTCACCATCGAGGCGATGTCGGTCGACAGGGCCTTGGCGGCGATGACGTGGCAGGTGAGGATCTTGACCAGCTGGTCCTTGTTCTCGGGCTTCAGCAGGTTGTCGACCGTGCCGGCCGGCAGGGCGGCGAAGGCTTCATTGGTCGGGGCCAACACGGTGAACGGGCCGGGGCCCTTCAGGGTGTCGACGAGGCCGGCGGCCTTCACAGCGGCGACCAGCGTGGTGTGGTCGGCCGAGTTCACGGCGTTGTCGATGATGTCCTTGGTCTCGAGCATCGGCGCGCCGCCGACCATCGGGTTCTCAGCAAAGGCGACGCCCGAAAGCGCGGAGACCGACAGCATGGCCGAGATGGCAACTACGCGAAGAGTGGAGAGCTTCATTGTTTGGTTCCTTCCTTTTGGCAGTGTCCGCAGTGTTCTTGTGATGGGACAGCGGGAGATACGGAGGGAACTTCACGGCAGTTTCGGATCACATTTTCATCCGGCGCGCTTTATTCGCGACCCCGAGCGAAACTATTTCGGCGCCGGCTTCGTATGCGACGCCACCGCCGCAAAACGAAACGGCCCGCCTCAAGCGAAGCGGGCCGGAGCGCATGACGGGGCTGCAGGCGTCAGATCGGGGTGACGGTGCCGACCGCGACGATGGGACCCTGGGCCACACCGGTGGGCGAGCCACCCTTCTGCTCGAGCGTTACCGCGAGGACGGTGCCCGGCTCGATATTGGCCTTGGCGGCAGCGTCGAGCGGAATCTCCATTCGCTGATCGATCGGCACGACGCCCATCGACACGGCGGGCTGGTCGCCCTTGATGTACCAGAGCTCGAAATCCTTGTCGGCCACCGGGGTCCCCTTGAGCGAGGTGATCCGCACCTCGCCCGAGGCCTGGTCGTAGAGCGCAACAAACTCGACGCCACTGCCTTCCTGCGACTGGATCGCGGCAACCAGCTGGGTCGCCAGCATGTTGGGGTCGACGCGAGGCTGCATCAGGTTGACGCCGACGGCAATGACGGCCACTGCCGCTGCAGACGCGGTAAGGCCGCGCCACAGCGCCAGCGAGTTCCACCAGCCGCCGGGAGCAGCAACTCCAAACAGCCGGGCTTCGAGGCGGGCCAGTGCCCCGGCAGGCGCTGCGACTTCAGCGAACTCGTCGTCAAGCGTCGCGAGACGGGAGCGCCAAAGGCGCAGATCGGAAGCCAGGCTCGGCTCCGACACCATGCGGCGCGCCAGTGCGGCGCGTTCGCCGCCCTCGAGCAGGCCAAGCGCATACTCGGCGACCAGCACCTGGTCGTCTTCCCTACCGCCGCTGTGACCTTCCGTACTCATGCCTTGAGGCACTCTCTCAGTTTCAACAGGCTGCGCCGCAGCCAGGTTCGCATCGTGTTCAGCGGCACGCTGTGGCGCGCCGCCAGTTCCTCGTAACTGAAGCCGTCGAGATACGCCCCCCGCACGCAATCGGCCTTGTCGCTCTCGAGTTCGTCGAGGCAGCCGTCGATGCGCGTGCGCTCCGAACTGTCGATGGTGGCCTGCTCAGGGTCAGGCCCGCCATCTGCGAGGTCGAGCACGAGGTCGATATCATCGCTTACCGGCTTACGCGCCCGGAGCACGTCCAGCGAGTGGTTGCGGGCGACCGCCACCAGCCAGCTGATCGGACTGTAGCCGCCGGCGACGTAACGGTCGGCGCGCTGCCAGATCTTGACGTAAACTTCCTGGAGCGCCTCTTCGGCTTCCGATCTGTCCTTGAGGATACGCAGCGTCACGCCGAAAAGTTTCGCGCTGGTGCGCGTGTAGAGATCACGAAATGCCGCGCGATCCCGCAGGGCACAACGGGCGATGAGGTCGGCGATCTCGGGGCTCATGGTGCTGCTCATGGCGCGGACCTTAGCCAATGGGCCGGCGACTGCCTATAGCCCGACGTCGCCGTGCCACGAAAACTTCGTGATTATTCTATTGAACCCGGCGGGCTCAAAAGCGCTTTCGACTCCAGCGGAATGCGCTATAGGACGAAGCACAATGGATACACAGCGCGCCATGCCCGACATCGAGAGTTTCTCCCGCGACGCCGCCGTCCTGTCGCAGGCGCTGCCCTATATGCAGCGCTACGAGGGCAAAACGGTCGTGGTGAAGTATGGCGGCCACGCCATGGGCGATGTGGAACTGGGCCAGGCCTTCGCGCGTGACATCGCGCTGTTGAAGCAATCCAAGGTCAACCCGATCGTCGTGCATGGCGGTGGGCCGCAGATCGCCTCGATGCTGAAAAACCTCGGCATCGAGTCGAAGTTCGAAGGCGGGCTCAGGGTCACCGACAAGCGGACGATGGAAGTCGTCGAGATGGTGCTGGCCGGCTCGATCAACAAGGAGATCGTGGCGCTGATCAATGCCGAGGGCGAGTGGGCGATCGGCCTGTGCGGCAAGGACGGCAACATGGTCTTTGCCAGGAAAGCCAGCAAGACGGTCAAGGATCCCGGCTCCAATATCGAGCGGGTGCTCGACCTCGGTTTCGTCGGCGAGCCGGCAGAAGTCGACCGCACGCTGCTCGACCTCCTGGCGCGCTCCGAAATGATCCCGGTCATCGCTCCGGTGGCGCCGGGCCGCGACGGCCAGACCTACAACATCAATGCCGACACCTTCGCCGGCGCCATCGCCGGTTCGCTCGGCGCCAAGCGCCTGCTGTTCCTCACCGACGTGGACGGCGTGCTGGATGCCAACAAGAAACTCATCCCCGAGCTTTCGGCCCGCGACGCCAGGGCGTTGATTGCCGATGGCACGATCAATGGCGGCATGATCCCGAAGGTCGAAACCTGCCTCGAAGCGCTCGACAACGGCGTCGAGGGCGTGGTGATCCTCAACGGCAAGACCCCGCACGTGGTGCTGGTCGAGCTGTTCACCGCCCATGGCGCGGGTACGCTGATCGTTCGGTAGGGCGCGGCGCTTCCAACGGCCCTCGAGGCAAGGAGTTAGCGCGGCGTGTCACGCTCGCTTTAGCCCTCCCCACGGAACGTCATCCCGGCGAAAGCCGGGACCCAGTGCGCCGGCCGCTCCACCCGTGATGAACCGACCAACCTTGCCGTTATAGACCGGCTGGGTTCGTGCTTGCGCTAGCTCCTGAGCAGTGGGTCCCGGCTTTCGCCGGGATGACGGCCAGTGGGTGGGACAGGTTTCGCTCTTCGGCGAAACGGGATCAGCGCGTACCCAACCCCATCCACTCACTCGGTCGTTCCGGTCGCGCCGTCAGATCGTGCCCGATGCGGCGGGGGTTGCGGCTCTCACCCGGCTGACGGCTGGTGTGCGGAAGGCTGCGCGGCGTCGAATGGTTGTACATGATCCGGCCGCTCACTGCTTGAGCCACGGGGATTCGACACTCCAGAAGATGGCGTCGACGCCGAGATAGTCGGTGGCGAAAGCGGTGAACTCGTCCTTGGTGAACGGCTTGCCGGTCTTGTCGTTCTTGTAGGTGAGGGTCGGCTCCTGCACCGCCATGCCGACGAAATCGAGCTTGCCCTTGTACTGGTTGAAGAACGGGTAGGAGTTCTTCATCTGGCCCTTGCGCCAGGGAACGATATCGGGACCACCCAGACCGATGTCCTGGGCCGCAGCCAGCTCGAAAAGGCGGCCCATGTAGTTGTGGTCGTTCTCCCACTCGCAGGGCCAGAAGTTGACATACTGGACCACCTTCGAGCTGGCGAACGCCTGGCGCGCCACGCTGAGGTTCTCCAGTTCCGCCTCGAAGTAAGCGTCGCAACTGAAGCCGGTCCTGTCGGCCTTCATGTCGATATCGATGGCTGTCTCAGGCAGGTTGACGCCCGCGACCTTGCCGTCGAAGCGCATCGCCAGCGCCTTGAGCAACGCCTGGTAGCGGGCGCGAACCGCCGGGTTCCACTGCATGGTGGTCCAGCCATAGGCCGCGGCCTTGCCCTCGCCGGGGTTGTCGACCTGCGGGACGAGACCCCCACCATATTCAGGGCCCTGAAGCAGGTAGTCGGGAATGTTGCGTGCCTCGGGCGAGAAGAAGCGGTCCTGGACCTGGATGACCAGTTTCTTCCCCAGCCGGCGGGTCTGATCGAGGTCGCGCTCGATGGCGGAGAAATCGTACTCGCCCTTCTCGGGCTCCAGGGCGCGCCAGTTGTAGACCACCTGAGCCCCGACGATGTCGGCGCGCTCGAGGATCGGCTGGGCCGCCGCAAGGTCGCCGTTGCCTGTGTAGATGAAGTTCTCGGCAGCCTGGGCGTTGCCGGCCAAGGCAGTGGCGAGCCCGAAGATGGCGGCGGCGGTAATGCCGAAGATGGCGAGGCTGTTCACGACGACTCCTGTTCCCGTTTGGCGAGACGCGAGATGGAGCCGCACTTGGCCGGCACAGCGACCGACATGTGGCATTTTATGGAATGTCGTCAGCGATGGTTAGCCAATCGCAAACGCCCTCGCTGCAGTCCCCCTCCCCTCAATCGGGAGGGAGGCGGGACGCCACCGGCTGCTGCCAGGAGATGCCCATTTCGGCCCGAACCTCGATACTGCCGAAGCGCGCCATCGGCTCGCGGCGGGCGATCGCTACCGCCTCTTCGATGTCGCGCGCCTCGATGACGAAGAAGCCGCCCAGATGCTCCTTGCTCTCGATGTAGGGACCATCGGTGGCCGACACCTTGCCACCGCGGGAGCGGACGATGCGGGCGGTCTCGGGCCCTTTGAGCGCCAGATCGAGGATAAGGTGGCCGCTGGCGGTCAGCTCGGCATTGGCCTGCTGGTTGTCACGATCCATCGCGGCAAGCTGTTCGGGTGTGGCGGCATCGATCAGCGACGGATCGACGTGGACAAGGCAGACATAGCGCATCGGTTTCTCCTCCAGGGTTCTCCGAGTGGTCGACCGGTTGGTGACGAAATCGACATGTGTACAACAAAGAAAAGGGCGCCCGACGGCGCCCTTTGCATCAGGCCTCGACGACCACCGGCGGTGCGGCCGGGGCACCGGCGCTCTGGTCTGGCCGCCGGATCTTGAGGAACGGCACGAGAATGACCACGAGGCCGAACGAGACGATCTGGTAGACAATGGCCGGCGCCGCCGCCTCGGCGAAGGCGACATGCGGCTGATTGCCGGCCGCGAACCCGGCCGCGAGCTGGGTGAAGAAGATCTGCCCCACCAGCGCCACTCCGACGGCGCCGCCGACCTGCTGGAAGGCCTGCAACGCGCCGGAGCCGGCGCCGGCATCGCGAGCCGGCACGCCCGCCAGCACGGACTGGAACAGGCCGGAGAAGCCGAGGCCAAGCCCGAGGCCGGCCAGCAGCAGGGGAGGCAGGAACGTCCAGTGGTCGACGCTGTCGCCCAGCCCGCGAATAATGAAATCGAGCCAGGTGATGCCGACGACCAGAATGGCCGCCCCGAGCGCCAGGCGGGCCCTCAGGTATTTCTGGCCGAGCCGGCCGATGAACAGCGACACGGCCAGCACACCGACGGAGAACGGCGTGTTGGTGAGACCGGATTCGAGCGGGCTGAAATTGTAGCCCGATTGCAGGAGCAGCGAGATGACCATGAACATGGCCGGCACACCCGAGGCGAAGATGGTGGTGATGAGCAGGCCGAGCAGGTAGTTGGGGTTGCTGATCAGGCTGAAATTGAGCAGCTGCGGCTGATCGATGCGGGCGCGATGGCGCTCCCAGATGATGAAGACGCCGGCAAACAGGAAGCCCACCGCCATCAGCCCCCACAACCAGGTCGGCCAACCCAGCGCATGGCCTTCGACCAGCGGGAAGACCAGGGCGACGATGGCGAGGCCGAACAGGCCGATGCCGACGAAATCGTTCTTCAGTGTCGGATGGCCGGGAGTCCGGGGGATCAGGTACCAGCCGGCGACGACCGCGAAGATGCCGAACGGGATGTTGACCAGGAAGATCGGACGCCAGTCGAGATCGAAGAGGTTGGCGCCGATCAACAGGCCGCCGACGATCGGGCCGGCGACGGCGGCGAGGCCGGAACTCAGACCGAACAGCGAGAAAGCCTGGCCCTTTTCTTCGGGCGGGAAGGTGACCTGGGCAATGGCGAGCACCTGCGGGGTCATGCAGGCGCCGGCGAGGCCCTGCAGCACCCGCGCCACGATCAGCCACTCGATCGAGGGCGCGAGGCCGCAAAAGGCCGAGGCGAGCGTGAAGGCGGTAACACCGATGAGGAACATGCGGGTGCGGCCGACGATGTCGCCGAGCCGCCCGAACGGCAAGAGGCCGAGCGCGAAGCTCAGGACATAGGCGGCGATGACCCATTCGATCTGGGTCGGGTCGGCGCCGAGGTTCTGCTGCAGGCTGGGCAAGGCTACGTTGACGATGGTGACGTCGATGAGATTCATGAAGCTGGCGAGCAGCAGCACGGCAAGCGCCACCCAGCGGCGGGGATCGGCGTCGGCCTTGGACTGCGGCACGTGAAATTGCGAAGACATGGGTCAGTTCCTGGTCGGTGTCTGGCTGCGAACGGCGCGGCGCAGCTCGGCGCACAGGCGTTCGAAATACTGGGGTGAGGTATCGGGGCCGCGGCCGAAGCCGACCAGCGCTCCGATGAACATGCTGGAGGCGGCCTCGGGATCGAGGTCGAGGCGGAAGGTTCCGTCGGCGACGCCGTCGACGAAGATCGCGGCGACCATCTGGTGCCACTTCGTGAGTATCGGCCGCATGGCAGCGTGAATCACCGCGTCGCGCCGGGCCCGCTCCATCAGCTCGGACATCACGGCGAGGGTGTCGCGCTGCTCGTAGAACATCTCGTGGAAATCGTAGAACTCGTGCTCGAGCCGCTCCAACGGCGACAGGTGGGCGCGTGGTCGCAGCAGCGACTGCGCCCGGAAATCGTCACGCATGGCGTCGGCGACGAGACCGATCAACGCCTCCTTGGTCGGCACGTGATAGTGCAACGTCGCCACGTTGATGCCGACCCGCGCCGCGATATCGCGGGTGCGCAGGCCCTCGAAGCCCTTCTCGACGATCAGTTGGCGCGCCGCCGAGGCGATGGCGCGGCGACGATCGTCGGTGTTCTCCCGTTTCGGAGTGCTGCTGGTGACGGTCATGGTGTCCTGGCTCGCCGACAATGACGCCGCAAACGCCGTGATTTCGACGTTCGCGATCTGGCGGAGCCGGCACATACACCTCGCTCAATTATCAATCAAGTGATTGATTGAGCGGAAGTGCTGAATCCTTATCCCGGTGGACTTTTCGTCTTGCCGGTTTCGTGGCACCCGGAGGCATGACCCCAGAGCTGTCCCGCCTGATCGACCGCCTGCTCCCCCTCGCCGCCGCGTTCACCACCGGTCCCGCCGCCATCGCACTGGCCGGCGCGCATGCCAAGGGCGTCGCCGACGCGCAGTCCGACCTCGATATTTATGTCTTCGCCGAGGACTGGCTGGACAACGACGCGCGCCGTGAACTCACCCGACAGGCGGTGCCGGAGGCAGAGGGACTGCGCTGCTGGGCGGCGTTGCCGGCGCTGGCGGGCACCGACTTCAAGGTCGGGACGCAGGAGGTCGAGATGTCGATGCATGCGCTGGGACCGTTGCGGGAAACGGTGGCGCGGGCGCTCGATGGCGAGGTGGAGCGGCGCTACGAAACCTGGACGCCGAACGGCTATTACAGCGATTGCGAGCTGGCCGACGTCGCCAATGTCGTCGTCCTGGCGGATCCCGCGGGCCTGCTGGCGCCGCTGGTCGAGGCCGTCCGCAGCTACCCGCCGAAGCTCCGGCAGCGGTTGATCGCGGACGGACTGAGGAGCGCCGGGTTCTGGATCGGCAACTTTCACCTGGAGACGGCGCTCAGCCGGGCCGACGGGTTCTACCTGCAATCGATGATGCAGCAGATCGTCAACGACCTGGTGCACGCGGCGTTCGCCATCAACGAGGTGTATTTTCCGGGCGACAAGAAGATGAGCAAACAGCTGGGGAAGCTGCCGCGACTGCCGGCGGGGTTTCAGGCCGGGCTCGATGCGGCGCTGCTCGGACGGGGCGATGCGTCCACGGCGGCGTGGCGCGAGCGCTTTCAGATCATCGAACGGCTGACCGGCGAGCTGCGCAGCCTTGCACCGCGCGCGGGGTGAAAGTTCGCGCGAAAGCTGCCATATTGGTGGGATGAACGATTTCACTCCCCCACCCCGCTCGCTTTCCCATGTCACCGACTGGGTGTTCGACCTCGACAACACGCTCTACCCGCGTGAATGCAACCTGTTCGCGCAGATCGACCTGCTGATCTCGCACTACATGGTCGGCGTCACGCAGTTGCCGTTCGACGAGGCGCGGGCGCTGCAGAAGGCCTATTATCGCGACTACGGCACCACGCTGAACGGGCTGATGCAGCTGCATGAGGTGGATCCCGACCACTTCCTCAACACGGTGCATGCCATCGACTATTCCCCGGTCCAGGCGCATCCCGACCTGGTCGATGCGATCCGCGCCCTGCCGGGGCGGAAGTTCATCCTCACCAATGGCGATGTGGGGCACGCGCGCGCGGTGCTGAACCGGCTGGGCCAGGCGGACGAGCTGTTCGAGGACATCTTCGATATCCGCGCCATGAGCTACAGGCCCAAGCCGCTGCCGGAGGCCTATGAGGCGTTCTTCCACAAACACGGGATCGACGCGCGGCGCGCCGCCATGTTCGACGATCTGGAAAAGAACCTGGTGGTGCCGCACGATACCGGCATGACCACCGTGCAGGTCATCGCCGGCGAGGCCTTCGCCCACGAGCAGGTGGAGGCCTGGGAGCTGGAACGCACCGGCGGCGCGCATGTGCATCACATGACGGCGGACCTGGCCGGGTTCCTGCGGAAGCTGCCTTAAGGCGACTGAAGCAGACGGCCCCCTCCCATCCTCCCCCATGAAGGGGGAGGTGCCGCATCGAGGTTTGGGCTCGATCTGATCAAGAGCACTGCCCCTTCTTCACCTCCCTCTTCATGGGGGAGGCCGGGAGGGGGCCGTCACTATCAGTGACACGCTACTTCGCCAGCGAGACTTCCGGCAGATTGTAGTGTTCGCGGATGACGTTCCAGCCTTCCTCGGCGCTGTCGACGACGGTGAACAGGTGCGGATCGTCCGGTGCGATGGTGCCGGCATCGGCCAGCGCCTCGAAGTTGATCACCTTGCTCCAGAACTCCTTGCCGAACAGCAGCAGCGGCACGCGCTCCATGCGGCCGGTCTGGATCAGCGTCAGGGTTTCGAAGAACTCGTCCAGCGTGCCGAAGCCACCCGGGAAGATGGCGACGGCGCGGGCCCGCAGCAGGAAGTGGATCTTGCGGGTGGCGAAGTAGTGGAAATTGAAGCAGAGCTCGGGCGTGATGTAGGTGTTGGGCGCCTGCTCGTGCGGCAGCACGATGTTGAGCCCGATGGTCGGCGCACCGACATCGGCGGCGCCGCGATTGCCCGCCTCCATGACGCCGGGACCACCGCCGGTGACCACCACGTAATCGCGGAAATCGAGGGCGCGCGAGGTGAGCGAGGCATATTGCGCGAAGCGGCGGGCTTCCTCGTAGTAGCGTGAGGCGGCCTCGAGGTTCTTCTTCTGCGTCTCGTTGCGGGCGGCCCAGGCGGGCTTGCCGGGCTCCGGAATACGGGCGCCGCCGAACAGCACCACGGTCGAGCGGATGCCGTGCTCGCGCAGGCGAAACTCGGTCTTGAGGTATTCCAGCTGAAAGCGGACACCGCGCGTGTCCTCACTGGTCATGAACTCTTCGTCGGAGAAAGCCAGGCGGAACGCCGCGGATTCGGTTTGCGGTGTCGAGGGCGCGCGTTTTGCCGCATGCACGTCCTCGACCGAGGTCCGAAGCGGGGTATGGGCGCGTCTGGCCATTCTGGCGTCTCCGAATAGTGGCCTTGAGCTTGTCACGGCCGGGGTTAAGGATCGTTGACAGCAGGACCTGTCCGGATAATGTCCGGCGCGCCTTCCTCTCCCCCGATCTGAAAGCCCTGCCCATGTCGTACGCCGATCTCGCCCAGACCATCGATGCCGCCTGGGAGGCGCGCACCGAGATCAGCTCCAGCACGCAAGGCGAAGTCCGCGAGGCAGTTCAGACCGCGCTGGCGTTGCTCGACAGCGGCAAGGCGCGCGTCGCCGAGAAGTCCGGCGATGGCTGGACGGTCAACCAGTGGCTGAAGAAGGCGGTGCTGCTGAGCTTCCGGCTCAACGACAACGCGGTGATCCAGGGTCCCGGCGGCACCACCTGGTGGGACAAGGTGCCCTCGAAGTTCGAAGGCTGGGGCGAGAACCGCTTCCGTGAGGCCGGCTTCCGCGCCGTCCCCGGCTCGATCGTGCGGCAGGGCTCGCATATCGGCCGCGGCGTCGTGCTGATGCCGAGCTTCGTCAATATTGGCGCCTTCGTCGACGAGAACTCGATGGTCGATGGCTGGGCCACGGTCGGCTCGTGCGCACAGATCGGCAAGAACGTCCACCTCAGCGGTGGCGTGGGCATTGGCGGCGTGCTGGAGCCGATGCAGGCCGGCCCGACCATCATCGAGGACAACTGCTTCATCGGCGCCCGCTCCGAAGTGGTCGAGGGCGTCGTCGTCGGTGAAGGCTCGGTGCTGTCGATGGGCGTCTATATCGGCGCCTCGACCAAGATCGTCGACCGGGCGACCGGCGAGATCCATATCGGCAAGGTGCCGCCCTATTCCGTGGTGGTCTCGGGCAACCTGCCGGGCAAGCCGCTGCCCAACGGCCAGCCGGGCCCGAGCCTTTATTGCGCGGTGATCGTCAAGACGGTCGACGCGCAGACCCGGAGCAAGACCGGCATCAACGAGCTGTTGCGCGACTGACGAGTGGACGCTGCGCCGCTATTCCTGTCCCTTAGGGGCCGTCTCCATCGCCTCCACTGGTGGGCCGCGATGGCGGCTCTGTTCGCGGTGACGGTGGGGCTGTTGTGGGCCAGCAGCTGGTTCGGGCTGGGTCCGTGGTATCAGCAAGCGAACGGTTCCCAGGCAGCGATTGATGCGTTTGGTTCGATCGGTTGGTACGGCGTCGGGCTGACGCTGGTGCTGGCCTTTCCCTACTACGCTGTGTCGATCAAACGGCGGCACGACCGCGGCAGCAGCGGCCACGACGTTACGGTCTACCTCGTGCTGTTGGTGGCGCAAGTGCTGTGGCGTGCAACGCAGCTTGGCTTCACCCCGGCGGAGGTGGGCTCGCCGAGCGCACCACAGAACGGGTTCTCTTCTTTCATTATCTGGATGCCCCAGCCACCATCGGCGTACAGTGCGTACAGCGTTTTGCTCGGGGTCTATGCCCTCTATCTCGTGGTGGTGCTCGGCTTCATGGACGGGACGCGCGGCGTCAACCGCTATGGTGACGACATGGCGCCGGCGCGCGGAAAATGAGCGCGGAAAGGCTCTCGCTTCGAGGTGATGAAGCGCCTAGCCTGCCGCGCAGATTCACTTGGACGATCCTATGCTCGACCCCCTGTTGCTGCTGCAAGACCTGATCCGACGCCCCTCCGTCACGCCGGCCGAAGAGGGGGTGCTGGGCGTGCTCGAGGCGGCGCTGACATCGCTCGGCTTCAGCTGCGAGCGGGTGCGGTTCGAGGGGGATGGATCGTACCCGGTCGACAACCTGTTTGCGACGCGCGGCGAAGCCGGCAAGCACCTGCTGTTTGCCGGGCATACCGATGTGGTGCCGCCGGGCGACGGTGCGGCCTGGCGGCATCAGCCGTTTGCGGCCGAGATCGTCGACGGGACGATCTATGGGCGTGGCGCGGCGGATATGAAGTCGGGCATCGCGGCGTTCATCGCGGCGATCGCGCGGGCCCCCGAAGCGGGACGCATCTCGCTGGCCATCACCAATGACGAGGAAGCCGACGCGGTCAACGGCACCGACAAGCTGATGGCCTGGGCCACGGCAGAGGGCCACCGTTTCGATTTCGCCATTGTCGGGGAGCCGAGCGCCACCGCGCGGGTCGGCGACAGCATCAAGGTGGGGCGGCGCGGTTCGCTCAACGGGCAGATCCGGGTCACCGGCACGCAGGGCCATGTCGCCTATCCCGACAAGGCCAATAACCCCTTGCCGGCGGCGGCGCTGCTGATCGGGGCGCTGACCGGCAAGCTCGATGATGGCACCGAGCATTTCCCGCCCTCGAACCTCGAATTCACCTCGGCCGATGTCGGCAACGAAACCACCAACGTCATCCCGGCCGCGGTGCTGCTGCGCTTCAACGTGCGCTACAACGACCGGTGGACGCCGGAGAGCCTGATCGCCGCGATCGAAGAGGTGATCGGCAATCAGGATCTGCGTGATTGCCACGCCGAGTTCACGGTGGTCGGCCGCCCTTCGCGGTCCTTCCTGTCGCCGCTTGGCGGCGGCGTGGAGACGCTGATCGAGACCATCGCGCGGCGCACCGGCATCGCGCCGGAACTCTCCACCGGCGGCGGCACCTCGGATGCGCGTTTCATCGCCGAATATTGCCCGGTGGTGGAGTTCGGTCTGCCCGGTCCGAGCATGCACAAAGTCGATGAAAACGTGCGCCTCGCCGACGTCGAGGACCTGACGGCGCTCTACGCCCAATTCATCGCCGACTATCTGGGAGAGGTGTGATGGCGGCGGGCTTTCTGCAGGCGGTGAGCACCGCAACCCAGGCGGCATTCGGCCGCGTGCCGGCGCCAGATGCGGCGGCATCCGGCGTGAGCTGGACCGATGCGGTGACCGGCATCGTCGTGATGGTGGTGCTGCAGGCCGTGCTGCTGGTGGTGCCGTTCGCCCCGGCGCTGCCGGAGGCGCTTCGGGCAGTCGTCGATTTCGCCCTGCTGGCGCTGGTGATGACCGCGGTGCCCTATGTGGTGGTCGGCGGCGCCGGCCTGTTGCTCGACCAGCGCGACCGCTTGCCGGCACTGTTCCTGTTTCTCGCCCTGGTGCTGGCGCTGAGCCAGCTGGTGGGGATCATCCTCGGCGCCTTCGGGGTCGGCGCCGGTACGGCCATGATCGGCATTCTCGGCTACTTCTCGGCCAGGGCGTCGAAGAGCCTGTTCGGCATCGGCTGGGGCGGCGCCATCCTGATCGGCACGCTGGTGGCGGTCGGCACTTTTGCCGCCAGCTTCCTGCTGCTGGCACTGCCGACCGGCCAAGCGATGCTGGCGGCGCCGTGAACGCCTTCGGCGAGCTGTGGCGCGCCATCATCGGCTGGCTTGACCTGCTCACGGCACGCCCGGGAGCAGCCGAGAAGTTCAACCTCGAAGGCAGCGGCCTCATCAACGCGACCGGCTGCTACTTCGCCGTGGTGCTGCTGCTGATCGTCGTCGAAAGCGGCCTGAGCGGCTTTCCCGGCTGGTCGACTGTCGTGCTCGGCCTGATCGCCAATGCGGCCTGGCTCGGCACGATCTGGCTGGTGATCTGGATCACCGCGGGCGTGGTGCGGCGACCGGCAGTGGCCATGGCGGTTCCGGCCAGCTATGCGATGGCATTCGTCACGGGGCTGTCGCTGCCGCTGGGTTATCTGGTTGGTCCCAATATCGTCACCGGGATGCTGGGCGTGCTCGGCTTCATGCTGTTCCGCGTGGCACGGGAGATCGGCAAACTCGGTTTCGGCATTTCCGCCGCGTTTGCCATTCTTTCCATCGTCGCGCTTGCCGCTGTCCGAGTCGGGCTCTACATGCTGACCACCGGTATGCAAGGGATCGGCTAGTGCCTGAACGCAGCAACGATATCTGGAACGAGGTGGCTTCGGCCGCCCGCGGCGTCGCGGCGCTGGTGATCGGTGATCGCCGTGCCGCCAGCTATTTCGATTTCTCCGACCGGGGCCTCGTCGGCAGCTTCATCGCCTTCCTCGTGGTCGCGCTGATCAATACCGGCGTTCCGCTGATCCTCGGCATACCGGGGATGAGCGGTACAGTGTTCCGTGCCATCGCCACCGTCGTCATCGTCCTCGCGCTGCAGATCGGCGCCGCCGCCATCGTGCTCAGGCAGTTGAAGCGGTCGGACGCGCTGGTGCCCTATATCGTCGCCGATAACTGGGCGACGTTCTTCCTCACCATCGCCACGACCGCGCTGGGCCTCACCGGCATCGGCGGCGAACTGTTGCTGGTGGTGACCGGCATCGTGATCATCATCGTCATGGTGAACCTCGCACGGCTCATCCTGACGCTGACGGCGTGGCAGATCGTGACGTTCCTCGTGGCCCAGCTGATCAGCGGCATCGTGGCGCTGATGGTGCTGACGGTGGTCTTCCCGCTCTCGGCCGACCAACTGGCCGAACTCGGCGCCGCCGCCGCTAGTAGTCGACCCTAGTCAGGTACAGCCCGTCGGGCGGGGCCAGCGGGCCGCAGCGGGCGCGATCGCGCGCATCGAGGGCGGCGCGAAAATCGCCTGGGCGCCACTTGCCGTCGCCCACCAGCTTCAGCGAGCCGACCATCGAGCGCACCTGGCTGTGGAGGAAGCTCCGCGCCTTGGCGGTGACGATGATCATTTCGGCCTGCCGCGACACGCTGAAGACATCGAGCGTGCGGTCCGGGGAATTGGCCTGGCACTCGGCGGCGCGGAAGGTGGTGAAGTCGTGCTTGCCGAGGATCAGCTGTGCGCCGGCATGCATCGCTTCGACATCGAGCGGCACCGGCACGTGCCAGACCCGGCCCATGTCGAGGCCGGGGCGGGCGCGGCGATTGAGGATGCGATACTCGTAATGCCGCGCGGTGGCGGAAAAGCGAGCCTCGAAGCTCTCGTCGACGCGGTCGGCGGTGAGGATCGCTACCGGGTGCGGCTTGGTGTGATAATTCAGCGCCTCGCGGACCTTGAACGGATCCCAGTCGCGTTCGAGGTCGAAATGCACCACCTGGCCGAGCGCATGGACCCCGGCGTCGGTACGTCCAGCGGCCTGGGTAACGACGGTCTCGCCGGAAAAGCGCGTGATCGCATCCTCGAGCAATTGCTGCACGGACAGATCATGGGCCTGCCGCTGCCAGCCGCAGAAGGGGCGGCCGTCATATTCGATCGAGAGCCGGTACCTGGGCATCAGCTGGCCGACGTCCTGATCACGACGCTCGCTCCGGCAGCACCCCCGCGCCGCGCAGGAACGTCGCCGCATCCATGGCGCCCTTGCCTTCGCGCTGCACCATGGTGAGGCGGACGGCGCCGGTGCCGCAGGCGATGGTCAGCTCGGGAAGGATGGTCCCCGGCGCCCCCTGCCCTGCGACGAGCGTTGAACGCAACGCCTTGATGCGGGTGGGCGTGCCATTGAGGCTCAGCTCGAACCAGGCGCCGGGGAACGGCGAGAGGCCGCGGATCAGGTTGTGTACCTCGCCGGCGGGCTTGCTCCAGTCGATGCGGGCCTCCGCCTTGTCGATCTTTGCGGCATAGGTGACGCCCGCCTCAGGCTGCGGGGTGAAGTGCAGGCTGCCGCGATCGAGTGCCGCCAGCGCGCGGCCCATGAGGTCGGCGCCGACCAGCATCATCCGATCATGCAGTTCGCCCGAGGTCATGTCGGGGCCGATGGGCATTTCTTCGATCAGGCCGACAGCGCCGGTGTCGAGCCCCTCGTCCATCTGCATCACCATGATGCCGGTGCGCGCGTCCCCGGCCATCACGGCGCGCTGGATCGGCGCGGCGCCGCGCCAGCGCGGCAGGAGCGACCCGTGCAGGTTCAGGCAGCCAAGCCGCGGCGCCTCGAGAATCGGCTTGGGCAGGATCAGGCCATAGGCGACGACCACGGCGACATCGGCATCGAGCGAGGCGAACACCTCCTGCTCGGGCGCCTGCTTGAGGCTGCGCGGGGTGAACACCGGAATGCCGAAACTCTCGGCCGCTTCATGCACCGGCGACTTGCGCTCGGCCTGGCCGCGCCCCGCGGGCTTGGGCGCGCGCGTGTAGACGGCAACCACCTCGTGGCCGGTGGAGACGATCTCAGTGAGGGTGGGCACGGCGAATTCCGGCGTGCCCATGAAGATGATTTTCAACGTCGCGGGCTCCGTGAACGGCGGCCAGTCCGCCGAGCGATCAGTGAGTGGCGAATAGCGAATAGACTATTGGCTACTCACCATTCGCTACTCGCGGCGCCTGCTTCAGGCGCGCTTCGACAGGCGCTCGGCCTTCTGGAACTTCTTCAGCACGCGGTCGCGCTTCAGCCGGCTCAGATAGTCGATGTAGAGCACGCCATCGAGGTGATCGAGTTCGTGCTGCACGCAGACCGCGAGGCGGTCCTTGGCATCGAGTTCGACGTCTTTGCCGTCGAGATCGGTGTAGCGGACGGTGACCTCGGCCGGGCGCTCCACGTCATAGTAGAGTTCGGGGATGGACAGGCAGCCTTCCTCGGTGGTGACGGTCTCGTCGGAGTATTTCAGGATCTCGGGGTTGATCATGACCAGCGGCGCCGCCGGCTCGTCTTCCTTGGCGAGGTCCATCACGACGATACGCTTGAGCTCGCCGATCTGCGGCGCGGCGAGGCCGATGCCAGGCGCGTCATACATGGTTTCGAGCATGTCGGCGGCGAGCTGCTTGATGCCATCGTCGATCTTCTCGATCGGCTCTGCAATGGCGCGCAGGCGCTCGTCGGGCAGGATCAGGATGGGGCGCTTGGCCATGAACGTTCGGTCCTTCATCGGAGGTTGCCGCTGAATATGGTATTTCCCGGGCGCCGGTCAACGGCCAGCCGGTTTACGCTCTGTTTACCCCAATTGCGGCGCCGAAGAACAATGCGGGAACAACAGTCTCGAATCGTGTAGGCTGCGGCGATGGACCGTGTGCTCTTCGTCATCGCCGACTTTCCCGTCACGTTCGAAATATCGGCCTATGCGGCCGTGGGACTGGTGGCGGCGCTGCTGGTTGCGCTGCTCATCGTGATGCTCAGGCAATCGCGAGCCCGCGCCGAGGAAGCGCAGCAGCGAGCCGAAGAAGCTGCCGCGGCGCAGCTCAAGGCGCAGGAAACCGAGCGCTATATCGCCGACATGGTTCGGGTGCAGTCGGAAATGACCGGCCGCATGCAGACGATGAGCGAGATTTTCGGTTCGCGCACCTCCGACCTGGCCCGACTGGTCAACGAGCGGCTCGACAGCCAGGGCCAGCGCATCGGCGCGGCCATGCAGGAGAGCAGTATCAAGACCAACGAGAGCCTGACGAAGCTGCAGGAGCGGCTGGCGGTCATCGACCGGGCGCAATCCAATATCGCCCAGCTCAGCCAGAACGTGGTGTCGCTGCAGTCGATCCTCGCCAACAAACAGACCCGCGGCGCCTATGGCCAGGGCCGGATGGAAGCGATCATCGGGGACGGACTGGCGCCGAACAGCTACGCCTTCCAGGCGACGCTGTCGAACGGCAGCCGGCCGGATGCGCTGGTCTACATGCCGAACAACGCGCCGTCGCTGGTGATCGACGCCAAGTTCCCGCTCGAAAGCTGGCAGCGCTTCACTGCGACAGGCGAGGGCGAGGACCCGCGCTTTGCGGCGAGTGGCTTCCGCAACGACATGGGCGTCCACATCAAGGCGATCTCGGAAAAATACCTGATCGCCGGGGAGACCGCCGATACGGCTTTCCTGTTCGTACCGTCGGAATCGATCTTTGCCGACGTGCACGAGCATTTCGAAGATGTGGTGCAGCGGGCGCTGAAGGCGCGGATCGTCATCGTCTCGCCGTCGATCCTGATGCTGTCGATCCAGGTGGTGCAGGCGCTGCTGCGCGACGTCAAGATGCGCGAGGAGGCCTACCGCATCCAGACCGAAGTGCGGGCGCTGCTCGGAGATGTCGGCCGGCTCGACGAGCGGGTACGCAAGCTGCAGACGCATTTCACCCAGGCGGCCGGGGATATCGGCGACATCGTCACCTCATCGACCAAGATCGTGAAGCGGGGCGAACGGATCGAGGCGATGGAGTTTGACGAGGCGCGGCCGGAGCAGCGCCTCGCCGGCGAATAGGCAGCTCACGTCGCCTCACAATAATGCGAGCGTCATGCCGAAGCGGCTCCTCCTGCCATAGCCTCCCCAGGTCAAACAGGAGGACGGCGATATGGACGAGAGGGATGCCCCGCAGATCTCGCAGGAGATGATCAATCTCTTCGACGACTACACTCACCTGAGCCTCGACCGCCGCAAGTTCATGGACAACCTCGCCAAGCTCGCAGGCTCGATGAGCGCGGCGACGGTGGCGGCGACGCTCATGGCATCCAATGCCAAAGCGCAGGGGCTGGTGCCCGAGGACGACGCGCGGCTGGTCACCGAAGACGTAACCTACCCCGGCGCCAATGGTGAGATGCGCGGCTATCTCGCCTACCCCGCCGCGGGCGGACCGTTCGGTGCGGTCATCGTGGTGCACGAGAACCGTGGGCTCAACGCTCACACCAAGGACGTGGCGCGACGCGTGGCATTGGAGGGGTTTGTGGCCCTGGCGCCAGACTTCCTCTCCGATCTCGGCGGCACGCCCGCCGACGAAGAAGCGGCGCGGCCAATGTTCCAGCAGCTCCCGGCAGGAGATGTGGCGGCCAACGGCGTCTCGACGATCGCCTGGCTCAAGACACACGACAAATCGAACGGCAAGGTCGGAGCGATGGGCTTCTGCTGGGGCGGCGGGACGGTCAACAATATCGCTACCGTCGCGCCGGACCTGTTGGCGGCGGTGCCCTATTATGGCGGCCAGCCCGATGCGGCGGCGGTGCCCAACATCAAGGCCAAGCTGATGGCCCACTATGGCGGGCTGGACGAGCGGATCAATGCCGGCATCCCGGCCTTCGAGGCGGCGCTGAAGGCAGCCGGCACCGACTACCAGATCTTCATCTATGAAGGCGCCAACCACGCCTTCAACAACGACACCTCGGCTGCGCGCTACAGCAAGGAAGCGTCCGACCTGGCGTGGTCGCGGACGATGGCGCTGTTCCGCCAGGTGCTGGCCTGAAGCCTCATTGAAACAGGCGCGGGGGCAAGGCCGCCCCCGCGTCGGACGCGATCAGCCGGCCAGCGCCCGCAGCGGCGCCGGGTCGAGGCTGTCGAGGAACTTGCTGCGCCCCTCGGTGACCGCCGCGAAGGTCCGAATGTCCTCGGGACGGCTGAGCAGATAGCCCTGAGCGGTCTGGCAGGTTTCATTCTTGAGGAAATCCAGCTCCTCGACACGCTCGACGCCCTCGGCGACCACCGGCACGTTCAGGCCGCTGCCCAGGCCCAGCACGGCCCGGACGATGGCGGCCGACTGATCGTTGTTGTCCACCGCGCGGATAAAGGACTGATCGACCTTGATCTTCGAAAACGGGAAGGCGCGGAGGTTGGCCAACGACGAGTAGCCGGTGCCGAAATCGTCCATGGCGATACGAACGCCGAGCGCCCGGATCTGCCGCAGCGTCGTCACCGCCCGCATCATATCGCGGATCAGCGCCGTTTCGGTGATCTCCACCTCGAGCCGGGCGGGCGACAGGCCGGTGCTGATCAGCACCTCATGCACGGTCTGGGCGAAACTGGGCGAGTGCACCTGTACCGCCGAGACGTTGACCGCCACCGAAAGCGGCGACTTCCAGCGCGCCGCTTCGTTTGCCGCCGAACGCAGCACCCACTCGCCAATCTGCAGGATCAAGCCGCTTTCCTCGGCTACCGGGACGAAGACAGACGGCGGGATGTCGCCACGTTCCGGATGCTTCCAGCGCACCAGCGCCTCGAAGCCGGTGACCTCGCCGGACTGGACGTCGACCTGCGGCTGATAGACCAGCCGCAACTGGTTGCGCGACACGGCGTGGCGCAGGTCGTGCTCGAGCATGCGGCGGTCGCGCACTTCGGCGCCCATGGCGTTTTCGAAGAAGCGGTAGATGCCGCGCCCGTCCTGCTTGGCCCGGTAGAGCGCCGTGTCGGCATGGGTCATCAGGTGTTCGGCGGTATCGGCATTGTCGGGAAACAGCGCGATGCCGATCGAAGCGGAGATCAGGGCCCCGCCGGCCGACTGCTCGTTGTTGCGACGGAAGGCATCGAGAATCTGTTCGGCGATCCGGCCGGCACGAGCAGGCGTGCCGATATCGCCGAGCAGAACCGCAAACTCGTCGCCGCCGAGGCGAGCGGCGTCACCGACGCCCTCGATAGCCCCGAGCAACGCCTGGCCGACGCGCTGCAGCAGCACATCGCCGGCGGCGTGGCCGAACAGGTCGTTGACCTCCTTGAAGCGGTCGAGGTCGAGACAGAGCACGGCGAAGGTCTGATCGTGACGGCGGGCGTGACTGATCTCGTCTTCGAGCTTGCGCGAGAAGCTCACCCGGTTGGGGAGGCCGGTCAACGCGTCGTGGTGGGCGAGGAAACGGATGTGCTGTTCGGCCTGCTTCCTTGCCGACAGATCGCGGATGGCGACAGCCTGGTGCGGCTGGCCGGCGAAATCCACCTGGCGAAGGATCACCTCGGCCGGTACGACACCGAACGCCGTCTTCAGGTCGGTCTCCAGCGCCACGTTGGGACGCTCGATCAGCATCGAGCACACCGGCGAGCCGAGGAACTCGGCAAGCTGCCGGCCGCTCACCGAGGCTTGCGGCAGATCGACCATGGAAAGGAAGCTCTGGTTGGCGGTGACGATCTCGCCATTGCGCACCACCAGCAGACCCTCCACCGCCGCATCGGCGAGGCCACGCATCCGGTCGCTCTCGGCCAGGGTGCGGCGACGATCGAGCAGGTCGAGATAGGAACCGCCCAGCGCGAACATCAGGATCATCACCGAGACCAGCGCGACGACGATCGACAACCATTGCGGTGTCTGATCCTCGGCCGAGACGACGGCGAAACAGTTCTCGAGCCCGGCGGCGCCCATTGCGGTGAAGTGCATGGCGCAGATCGCGAGGGTGAGCAGGATGGTGGCGCGGACGCGTTGGCGCAGGGTGTGGCCGTTCACCGCGAAGTAGATCGAGGCGCCGGCGAAGGCAATGCCGAACAGCACTGAAGCCGCGACCAGCGGCGATGACCAGGCGATGGTGCCGCCGATCATCAGCGCGGCCATGCCGGTATAGTGCATCGAAGCAATGCCGACACCGATGACGACGCCACCCAGCACCGAGTCGGAGCGGCGGGTGCCGATCGCGGCGAACCACAGCCCGCCGCCGACGATCAGGATGGCGATGCTCAGCGACACCAGAGTGATCGGCAGATCGTAGCCGACCGGCATGCCGGCATGAAACGACAACATGGCGACGAAGTGGGTCGCCCAGATGCCGAAGCCGACCGACACGGCGGCGATGGCAAGCCAGACCCGCTGCATGATACCGGCGGTCCTGCGCGCGTGGGTCAGCAGGGTGATGCCGGCGAAGGCGGAGAGCGAACAGACCACGGCCGCCAGGGCTACCAGGCGGAGGTCGTGTTGCTGCAACAGGGTGGTAAAAACAGTTTCCAAGATAGCGCGTCCTTCTGGAGGCAATGCCACCTGCTCTCGCGGGCAACTGGTAAAGAGAGTCTTGCCCGGCACATGGCGGGATACCCTTAGCTCGGTCACGTCTCGATACGACGTGAACGAAGGCTTAAGATGTGTCGCGAACCCAGCTCAGGGTCCGCGCGTTAGCTCCGCTGACAGGGAGGACGGCCATGACCCCGAACCACCATTTCCGCGGCCTGATCGCCGAAGACACGCCTGCCGGCAATGACGGAGACGTCCCCGGCTTTGCCCAGCCGGTGAGCCAGGCCGAGATCGAGGACCTGCTCTATGGCGACGATTGGCCAGCCGTCGAGCGGCTGGCCCGGCTGCTGTCGATCCGCGACGAGCTGAGCAATCTGGAAGCCACCGATTTCGGCGATGACGATCCGCGGCGGCTGATCGGGGCAATCGAGGAAGCGGTGGCGCAGCTCAGCGATGTCGAGGGGGAAGGGATGGACCCGACCTCGGTGGATCACGACCCGGCGGCGCATCGCGAGACGCTCGCCCCCGATTCCGACGAGCTGGAAGCGATCGCCGCCAGCGACGAAGCCTCGTTCGAAGACGACGAGGAAGGGCCGATCGACCAGAGCCAGTGGATCGACACCGAAGGGCAGGATCGACAGCGATAGCTCGAAGGGCGCGCGATCCCTCGGCCGGTGCCTCGTTCCCCTCGAGGGGAGCTAGAGCGAGGTGCGCGCCTTGAGGGCCTGGCTGAGCGTGCCTTCATCGAGATAATCGAGCTCGCCGCCAACCGGCACGCCATGCGCCAGCCGGGTAATCTTGACGCCGCTGGGAGCAAGCCGGTCGGTGATGTAGTGCGCGGTGGTCTGACCTTCGACCGTGGCGTTTACGGCGAGGACGATCTCGGAGAATTCCGGCGCGCGGCGCAGCAGGGCATCGATCGACAGATCGTCCGGGCCGACGCCATCGAGGGGCGACAGCACGCCGCCCAGCACGTGGTATTTGACGGCCCCGACCCCGGCCCGTTCCAGCGCCCAGAGGTCCGCGACATCCTCGACCACGATCAACAGGCCATTGTCGCGGCGCGGATCGGCGCAGATGTGGCAGGGCGAACGGGTATCGACGTTGCCGCAGGTGGCGCAGACGGTCACCGCGGCCACGGCGCGATCGAGCGCCGCCGACAGCGGGATCATCAGCTGTTCCTTTTTCTTGATCAGCTGCAGCACGGCGCGCCGGGCCGAACGCGGCCCCAGCCCCGGCAAGCGCGCCAGCAGCAGGATCAGCTGTTCAATCTCGGGTCCGCCGTTGGCCATGCTAGTCGGATTCCTGCAACCGTCGCTCACGAAGCTTGTTCAGCTTATGCAGCCGGCTCTCATAGAGCTTGCGAAAATAGGCGTTGTCCGGTCCGATGGACCGACGAATGGTAACGCGCCGGATTTCTACTTCGAGCTCCCCAAGCGTGAGGCCCTCAAAGTCCTGTTCCGTGGGAAAGCCCGGCCGGCGCGCCACTTTCTCGGCTCAGAACGGGAACTTCATGCCCGGAGGCAACGGCAACCCCGCCGTCATTTCCTGCATCTTGGCATTCATCTCGTACTCGGCCTTGCCCTTGGCATCGTTATGCGCGGCGAGGATCAGGTCCTCGAGCACCGAGACGTCGTCGGAGACGAGGCTGGGGTCGATCTTCAGCCCCTTCATCTCGCCCTTGCCGTTGAGCGTCACCACCACCAGACCGCCGCCGGAGCGGCCTTCGACGGTCATCTCGGCGACCTTGTTCTGGAATTCCTCCATCCGCCCCTTCATCTCCTGGGCGGCCTTCATCATTCCCATCAGGTCTTTCATTCGTCGTCTTCCTCATCGCTGTCGCGGATAGCGTCCGCGTAGGCTTCGATCGGTATCTGTTCCTGCTTGACGGTGACGCGCACCGTGGCGCCCGGGAACGTCTCGAGAATGGCCTGCACCAGCGGATCCTGGTGGGCCTCCTGGCGCACCGCTTCCTGCCGCTCCTCGCGCTGTTCGCGCATGGTGGGCACGTGCTGTGCGTCAGTCTTGAGGGTGATCATCCACTGCCGGTTGGTCCACAGCTTCAGCCGGGCCGACAGCGTCTGGATGATGCCCGGATCGGCATTTTCGACCAGCGCCACTTCGAGCCGGCCATCGCCGATCGAAACCGGACGCAAGGACTGCTCGAGCGCGATCTTGACCAGCACGTCCCGCTTCTCGCCAGCCAGCGCGACGAGTTCGGCGTAGCTGCGCGGGTTGGCGAAGGCCTGCGGCGCCGCTTGTGGGATGGCCTGCTGCGGCGGTGCGGCTTCGAAGCGCGGCGCCACCTCGGGCTGATACTGCCTCGCGGCCGAGGGGCCGCCGCCGGCGCTGCCCCCGCCATTGCCGCGCGCCACCGGCGCCGGTTGCGACTGGACCGGGGGCGGCAGGTTGCCCAGTTTGGCGATCAGTTCGTCGGGAGTGGGCAGGTCCGAGGCGTAGGCGAGGCGGACCAGCACCATTTCGGCGGCCTGCAGCGCATTGCCGGCCTGCTGTACCTCGTCATACCCCTTGAACAGGATCTGCCAGGTACGGCTCAGCGCGCGCATGCCGAGCTTCTGCGCCAGCTGGGCGCCGCGCGTCCGCTCGTCCGGGGTCAGCGACACATCGTCGGCGGCAGCCGGAACGACCTTGATGCGGGTCACCAGGTGGGTGAAATCGCAGAGGTCGGCGATGATGGTCTGCGGGTCGGCGCCGGCGTCGTAAAGTTCGCGGAGGTTGGTCAGCGCATCGCCGATGCGGCCGGCCATCAGCGCCTCGAACAGGTCGATGGTGCGGGCGCGGTCGCCGAGGCCGAGCATGGCCTTGACCGTTGCCGTGGTCACCTTGCCGTCGCCGTGGCTGATCGCCTGGTCGAGCAAGGACTGGTTGTCGCGCACCGAGCCCTCGCCGGCCCGCACGATCATCGCCAGGGCCTCGGGCTCGTAGCCGATGTTCTCGCGCCCGAGCAGGTCGATCAGGTGGGCGGTCATCGTTTCCGGCGGCACGCGGCGCAGGTCGAAGCGCATGCAGCGGGAAAGTATGGTGACCGGGACCTTCCTGATCTCGGTGGTGGCGAAGATGAACTTCACATAGGGCGGCGGCTCTTCGAGGGTTTTCAGCAGCCCGTTGAAGGCGGCCGTCGAGAGCATGTGCACTTCGTCGATGATGTAGACCTTGTAGGGCGCCGAGACGGGCCCGTACTTCACCGAGTCGATGATCTCGCGGATATCGTTGATGCCGGTATTGGAGGCAGCGTCCATCTCGACCACGTCGACATGACGGCCCTCGATGATGGCGCGGTCGTGGATGCCTTCCTTGTCGAAATCGAGCGTCGGGTGACGCCCGGTCTCGTCCTCGTAGTTGAAGGCGCGGGCGAGAATGCGGGCGGTGGTGGTCTTGCCGACGCCGCGCACCCCGGTGAGGATGAAAGCGTGGTGGATGCGGCCCGACTTGAAGGCGTTCCTGAGCGTCTGCACCATGGCATCCTGGCCGATGAGCTGGGCAAAACTCAGCGGCCGGTACTTGCGGGCCAGCACCAGATAGGGCGACTTCGCCGCCGCGGGGGCGGGCACAGGGGGATCGTCGGGGAACATTCCGTCAGCCATGGAGAGCATATAGCCATCGCGGACGCGGATCGCAAAAGCTCATGCCATCAAAGCGGCAGCGGCGGACCAGAAAGATGTGGGAAGTAGGAGGCTGGCAACGACCCGTGAAGGTCTCGTTGGGGCTGCTACCTTCCGGTCCTGACCCGGTTGGCGAGGAACACGTCCGCACCAACCTCCCGGCGCCTATATGGAAGAGGATCGCGGCAAACGCAAGGCCGGGATCACGTAGCGGCGCCAGGCGCCGGCGGCCCCGATGCCGTCACCTTGGCCGGCCCGAATACGGCCTGGCGTGCGTCGGCGAACGCGCCACTCTCCTCTTGGGCGATCAGATCGTCGATGGTGGCATCGCCGAGCCCGAGGTCGCGGCGGAACTCGGGGCTCAGCTCGGCAATCTGCGACATGGCGAGACGCAGGCGTCGCCGACGCCACCACGCGGCCAGCCAGGCGGTAATCATGGCTGCGCGTCCGCGCAGCCGAGGGGGCACTGCATCTGCATTTCGATCTCGGTCCTGGCTCGCCGCAGCGAGGCGGTGCCCCCGCGGGATCGCACCATGGCGAAGCAGAAGCGGCGCCGCTCCCTCCGATCGGACGGGGACCATGCAACCCGCCCGGCACAGTGGCCGTTACTAGGCCAGCGCAGATCCGGAGGCAGCAATGATTGCGAGAGGCAGCAGCGACGAGACCGAGGCGCGGCGCCATATTGCGCTGCTGCAGGGGATGATCCGGCACTGGAACATCATCGCTGACGAGTATCGCGATGCCGCGCGCGGCAGAGCGCAGGTGAGCGCGCTGATGCAGCGCGAAGCCGACCGGACCCATGCGCGCATTCGCGAAGCGCTCGAACTGTGCAACCGGCTGGTCGACAACCTCGCCCCAGGCCACGACATGCGCCGCGACCTGTTCCAGGTCGAGTGGGCGCTGGAGGCGCTGAGCGAGAGCATCGCCATTTCGGCCGAGCAGATGGGGCCGCGCATCGAAGCCGGACGAAACGTCGCCGGCCTCAAGTACCTGCTGAGCGCCCTGAAGCAGGATGCAGGACTCGGCGCCTGACCGGGGCTCGGGCCTGGCGTTCGCTGACCTTGCGGCGGCGAAGCGCGAAAACCGGGCGGGAGCGCGCCAGCGTCCCATCCCTGAACGTATCCCTCAGACCTTGTTAACAAACTGGGGCGCATTCTAACGACTTCACGAGCCTGAAGGAGGCTTGTCATGTTGAAGTCAGTCCGCGTTCCCCATGAACTCATCGCGCTCAGTCAGATGCAGCGCGCCTCGATCCGCGAAGTCGGCGCACCGCTGTACCTGCCGGCGTTCGAGCACCAGATTCTCGAGGCCGAGGCTCGTCGCGAAGACGACAAATCCCAGGATCTCGATTGGGGCGTCGAAGCCGGTGGCCTGACCATCGGCGCCGACGAGGACGACGACTTCTACTGATGTCGCGAGCGCGGCGGCGTCTCAGCTCGCCGTGGCGGCCTTGTAGACGCCCAGCACGTGGAAGTGATCGGTGAAGAATTTCAGCTCCTCGAAGGCGAGCTGCACCGACCGGTCCGACGGATGCCCCTCGATATCGGCGTAGAACTGGGTGGCGGTGAACGAGCCATCGAGCATGTAGCTCTCGAGCTTGGTCATGTTGACGCCGTTGGTGGCAAAGCCGCCCATTGCCTTGTAGAGCGCCGCGGGCACGTTGCGGACCCGGAAGACGAAGGTGGTCTTGACCTTGCCGGCGTCGGCGGCCGGCTCTTCTGCCTTGCGCGAAATCACCAGGAAACGCGTGGTGTTGTGCGCGGCATCCTCGATGTTCTGTGCGAGCACGGTCAGACCGTAGACCTCGGCGGCGAACAGCGAGGCGATGGCGCCTACCGACTTGTCGCCTTTCTCGGCGATCTCGCGAGCCGAGCCGGCCGTGTCGACGCCGTTGATGGTCTTCAGCTTGTGCTTGGAAATGAACTGGCGGCACTGGCCGAGCGCCACCGACAGCGACTGCACCGCCTTGATATCGGCGAGCGTCGCGCCCGGCACGCCGAGCAGGTTCATTTCAACGCGCAGGAAATGCTCGCCGGTGATGAACAGGCCGCTCCGCGGCAACAGGTGGTAGATATCGGTGATGCGCCCGTAGAGCGAGTTCTCCACCGGAACGACACCGAACTCGGCATCGCCGTTCTGCACCGCCGCGATGGTGTCCTCGAAGGTGGTGCAGGGCAGCGCCACGTCATCCGGAAACAGCGCATGGGCCGCCGCATGACTGAAGGCGCCGGGCTCACCCTGGAACGCGATCTTTCTGGACATTGGCTGTGGCTCCCGACCGGTCTGACGTGTGCCGCGGGATCGATAGGAAAAGTCTCTGAACTCTCCCGGGGCCCGCTCGGCGCGCGCCTTAATGCGACCCGGCTGGCGGCAAGTCAATGTTGAGGGAAATCATCCTGTTTCCGGTGGAGCAGAATCGCGCGCGGTGACACCGCACTTCTGCTCCAAGTGCTTGTTTTGTCGTGAGATCGAACCGGAAAGGTCTGCAACCTTTCCTGATCTCGCTCTGTTGTCGCAGTGCGCTTCTGCCCCGTTGCACCACAGGTAGGGACAGACTATCTTCCGCCCGCGTCGGGACAGGGCTTGAAGCGCCGGGATTGGCCAGCTATGGCCTATCGCTGTTCCGCCGTTCATCAAACCGGCGTCAAAGGCTGAAGATACCCGCGATGGATTCGTTCGAACTCAACAAGATCATTGGCGCCGTTCTCGGTACCCTCCTGTTCGTCATGGGCGTGGGGTTCCTCGCAGAGGCCGTCTATCACCCGATCGAAGGTCGCGGGCCGGGCCTGACCCTGGCAGAGGCGGCTCCCGCGGACGGCCATGGTGCCGCCGCAGCCGAGCCGGCCGCTCCGGCCGTGCCGCTCGGGGTGCTGCTGGCCAGCGCCGATGCCACCGCCGGCCAGGCCGCGGTGAAGAAGTGCTCGAGCTGCCACAATTTCGGCGACGGCGAATCCAACAAGACCGGCCCGCTGCTCTATGGCGTCGTCGGCCGCGTCGAAGGCAGCCACGAAGGCTTCGCCTATTCCGATGGTATGCTGGCCCACAAGAATAATGGCGACACCTGGACGTATGAGAATCTCGACGCGTTCCTGACCTCGCCCAAGACCTATACCCCGGGCACCAAGATGAGCTTCGCGGGCGTCAAGGACCCCAAGGAGCGCGCCAACATCCTGGCCTACCTGCAGACGCTGTCGCCGACGCCGGTGCCGTTCCCGGCAGCGGAAGCCGCGCCGGCTGCCGAGGGCGCCGCCGCTCCCGCCGAGGGTGCTGCCGCTCCGGCTGAGGGCGCTGCTGCTCCGGCCGCGGAGGCCGCTCCGGCTGCCGCGGCACCTGCCGCAGAGGCACCGGCGACGACCGAAGCACCGGCCGCCAGCCATTGATCCTCGACTGAGGGACTGATTTTCCGAGCCGCGCCATTGGTGCGGCTCGTTCGTTTTGGGGAGACGACCGATGACGTTGCTGCTGCACCTCGCCGATTTCAACGAGCGTCGCTGGGCCGATGGCTTTGCCGCCGCCCTGCCCGGCCGCAAGGTGGTGACGCGCGCCGACAGCTACGACCCCGACGAGGTCGAGTACATCTTCATCTGGAAGCCCAAGCCGGATGCCTTCGAGGGCCTCACGAGACTCAAGGCGATCCTGTCGCTCGGTGCGGGCGTCGACGCGCTGCTGCGCAACCCGTCGCGCCCCAAGGACGTGCCGATCGCCCGCTTCATGGACGAAGACCTGACGCAGCGGATGAGTGACTACGTGGTTTCGCAGGTCACAATGCACCAGCGGCTGATGACGCGTTTCAAGCGCGACCAGGCGGCAAAGCAATGGCGGCAGCTCTACCCGGCCCCGGCCTGGAACGCCACGGTGGGCATCATGGGTCTCGGAGCACTTGGGCTCGATGCGATCCGGCATCTGAAGGTGTTCGGCTACCAGCTGCGGGGCTGGAGCCGGTCAGCCAAGCAGATCGAGGGCGTCGAGGTATTCACCGGCCCCGAGCAGTTCGAGGCGTTCCTTGCCGGCACCGACATCCTGGTCAACCTGTTGCCACTGACCGCGGAAACGCAGGGCATCCTGAACTACGATACGTTTTCCAAGCTCAAGCGCGACGGCATCGACGCCGAAGGTCCGGTGGTGATCAACGCGGCGCGCGGCGGGCACCAGAAGGAAGTCGACATCGTCCGCGCCCTGCAGGACGGAACGCTGAAAGCGGCAAGCCTCGACGTGTTCGAGGTGGAGCCGCTGCCGCAGGACTCGCCGCTGTGGGAGATGGACAATGTCTACATCACCCCACACATCGCCGCTGCCTCGAGCGAGCGCACGGGCGTTGCGTATTTCTCCAAGGTGATCAAGGATCACGAGGCAGGTCTGCCGCTGCCGAACCTGATCGATTTCGGGCGAGGCTATTGAGGGCCCTGTGCCGCCCGGCCGGGGGAACGCGGCCTAGAGCTTCAGCTCCCAGTATTCCCCGATGAGGTCTTTGCCGAAGCTGTGATGCGGCTTGCTCTCGGTGAGGGTGAAACCGGCGCTCGCATAGAGCTTTCGGGCGGCGACGAGGCTGGCCTGGGTCCACAGGCGGATCCTGGCATAGCGCTTGTCGCGGGCGAAGCGCACGACCTGGTCGACAAGCAGTTTGCCGACGCCAAGACCGCGCGCCTCCGGCTCGACATAGAGCAGGCGCAGTTGCGCCACGCCCTGCCCGGCATCGACGACAAAGACCGAACCGATGATCCTGCCATCGCGCTCGGCGATCCAGCAGCCCTCGGAGGCCGGATCGAATTCCTGCAGGAACTTGCCGCCAATCTCCGCCGCCAGCGCCTCGTAACTGCCGTCCCAGCCGAACTCGCCGGCATAGATCTGGGATTGGCGCGCCACGACGTATGCGACGTCGCCGATGTGATGCGGCCTGAGGATGATGGAGGCGCCGCTGTCCTCGTTATCGAGGATGCGGACGATGGTCTGCATGGCGGAGACCAGTTCGCTGCGCTCGGCCTCGGACAGGGGCGCGATCAGATCGGCAATGGCGCCATCGGCGGCGGCCTCGACACGGGCTGCGGCCTTGTCGCCGTCGGTGGTGAGCGCCAGCTGATTGCGGCGCCGATCCGAAACGCTGGGCGAGACCGCCACCAGCCCCTCGGCGACGAATTTCTGCAGCATGCGGCTCAGATAGGCCGGATCGACTCCCATCGCCCGCGCCAGGTCGGCGCCGTTGCTGTGACCGGCAGCGGCGAGTTCGTGGAACAGCCGGCTCTCGGCGGGGCTATAGTCGGTTTTCGAGTAGTGTTCGTCGAACAACCCCAGCCAGCGCGCGAAAGCGCGGTTGAAGCGGCGAATCTCGGCAATCTGCAGGGCATTCGTCATGGATGCCATGAGCCATCATATCGTTGATTTTGTCAACGATATCGTTGCTTGAGGTAGCCGTAGACAGCGCGGATGCCCTGGTCGGTGCCGCCAAAGGGGCGACCGGGCCTCGCTTCCGGCGCCCAGCCGTAAATATCCAGGTGCACCCAGGCCTTGGCCTGTTTGACGAAGCGCTTGAGAAACAGCGCGGCGGTGATCGAGCCGGCAAAGGCGCTGGCCCCGGCGTTGTTCACATCGGCGATCTTGGAGGCGATCATCGCGTCGTACGGCGCCCAGAGCGGCATGTGCCAGAGCGGGTCGTCGGAGACGGCGCCGGCCGTCATCAACTGCTGCGCCAACTCCTGATCGGTGGCGTAGAGCGGCGGCAGGTCGGGGCCCAGCGCCGAGCGCGCCGCGCCGGTGAGGGTCGCCATGTCGACGATCAGTTCCGGGCTCTCCTCGTCGGCCAGCGCCAGCGCGTCGCCGAGGATCAGCCGTCCCTCCGCATCGGTGTTACCGATCTCGACGGTCGAGCCGTTGCGGGCGCGCAGGACATCGCCGGGCCGAAATGCGGGGCCGGAGATGGCGTTCTCGACGATCGGAATCAGCACGCGCAGGCGAAGCCGCAGCCCGGCATCGACGATGGCGTGGGCCAGCCCCAGTATGTTGGCGGCGCCGCCCATGTCCTTTTTCATCAGCAGCATGCCCGCCGACGGCTTGATGTCCAGACCGCCGGTATCGAAGGTAACGCCCTTGCCCACCAGCGTGACCTTGGGGTCCTTGGCCTTGCCCCAGGTGAATTCGACCAGCCGGGGCGCCTCGGCGGCGGCGCGGCCGACGGCATGGATCAGCGGGAAATTCGCTTTCAGCAGTTCCTCGCCGGCGATCACCTTGATCTCCAGCTTGTGGCGCTTGCAGAAGGCGCGGATTTCTTTCTCGAAGGCGTCGGGACCAAGATCGTTGGCCGGCGTGTTGATCAGGTCGCGCGCCAGGAATGCCGCATCGGCCAAGCGGGAGACCTCCGCTGCATCGGCCCCTTCCACCACATCGAACGCGACCGGGTCGCGCGGCTTGCGATAGCGATCGAAACGATAGGCGCCGAGGCGCAAAGCGAGCGCCGCAAGGCTCGGATCGCCGAAACTGCCGGCCAGCCGGTACCTGCCCGGCTCCAGCGCCGCGGCGGCCTGCCCGAGCAGCAGTGCGGGGCGGTCGTCGGCCTTGCCCATCCCGAACAGATAGCCGCTGATCGTCCCGCCCTCCCCCGGCAGCGCCAGGAGCCGCCCGCGCTGGCCGGAAAAGCCGTTGGCCTTGGCCCAGTGACGTTCGACGGGGCTGAGGCTGTCGGGGAGCGCATCGTGCTCCACGGCGATGAGTGGCAGCGACTTCGACTTGGCCATCTGGGCGGGTCCGTTGCGAGAGCGGGAGGCCAATGAATTACGCCGCCGCCAGCGTCGTGGCAACGGCTCGGAGGGGCACCTTAACCCCCTATTAGGGTTAATCAATTATTGCTGCTTCGTGGGCTCGGGAATTGCCAGTTGCATTGCCCAGAGGAAGTGTTTCGTGTCGCTCCGCCATATCCAGACCAACCTGAAGCCGCTGCGTGCCCTGCTGTTTGTCGGCGTGGCCGCCCTGGCGCTTTCCGCCTGCGCCTCCAATCCGATGACCACCGGCAGCATTGGCGGTTCGGCAAACAGCGGGCAACCGCTGGACAAGAAGCAGGCAGCGCTGGCGCAGCTTGCCGCGCACTACAAGAAATCGCCCGGCGACAAGGCGGCGATCATCTATTACGCCGCGGCGCTGCGCGCCAACGGGCAGAACGAGCAGGCCGTGGCGGTGCTGGAAACCGGCGTCGCCAAGTTCAAGAACGACCCGGACGTGCTGGTCGGTTATGCCAAGGCGCTGTCGGCGCTCGGTCGCTTCGACCAGGCCCTGAACGTGCTCGACCGGGCGATCAACCCGACGGCACCGGATTGGAATGCGCTGCTGGTCAAGGGCGCCATCCTCGACCAGAGCGGGCGCAACAACGAGGCGCGCGCGGTTTACGCACAGGCGCTGAAGATCGCCCCCGACCAGGCGTCGCTGCACGCCAATCTCGGCCTCTCCTATTCGATGACCAACGAACTCGACAAGGCCGAGTCCGAGCTGCGCATCGCGGTGAAGATGCGCGGCGCCAATAGCCAGATCCGCCAGAACCTGGCGCTGGTGGTGGGGCTGCAGGGCCGATTCGACGAAAGCCGGGCTCTGTTTGCGGCTGAGCTGCCGGCAGACCAGGTCGAGGCCAACATGTCCTATATCCGGGCGCTGCTGACGCAGCAGAACCGCTGGGATCTGGTCAAGAACAGCGGCTGACGCCGCCAGCCACGAGCACGGAAAACGCAAGGGCGCCAAAAGGCGCCCTTTTTGTTTGGTCGATGCGCAATGGCGGGATCAGCCGCCGCCGCTGAAGAAGCTGTTCGAGAACACCCGGATGATGGCGGGGGACAGGATGACGATGAACAGCACCGGCAGGAAGAACACGATCAGCGGCACGGTCAGCTTGGGCGGCAGCGCCGCGGCCTTCTTTTCGGCTTCCATCATGCGGGCTTCGCGGCCTTCCTCGGCCATGACGCGCAGCGCCTGGCCGACCGAGGTGCCGTGGCGTTCGGCCTGGATCAGCGCCTGCATCACCGACTTGACGTTGTCGAGGCCGGTGCGGCGCCCGAGATTCTCGTAGGCGCGGGTACGGTCCTCGAGGAAGGCCAGCTCGGCGGTGGTGAGCGTCATCTCCTCGGCCAGTTCAACACTCTGGGCGCCGATCTCCTTGGCGACGCGCTTCAGCGCATGTTCCACCGACATACCGGCTTCGACGCAGAGCAACACCAGGTCGAGGGCGTCCGGCCAGGACCGTTTGATCGACTGCTGGCGCTTGATGGTCTTGTTCTTGAGCAGGATGGACGGCAGGTAGGCGCCGATCAGCGCGATGCCGAGGGCATAGACGGCGTTCAGCCAGAGCGGCTTGTCGGCGAATACCGAGAAGCTGAGATAGGCGAAGGCCAGGAAGAACAGCACCACCGGCGTCACGAAGCGCAGGAACAGGAAGGTGGTCATCGCCGCCTGGCCGCGATAGCCGGCGCGGGCCAGCTTTTCGGCCGTGCTCTCGTCCATGAAGGCCTTTTCGAGCGAGAAGCGCTCGACGATGTTCTTCATGTAGTCGCGGCCGGCCGCGTGGCGAATGGTGCGTGGCTGATCGCCGTTGCCGGCGCCGGTGCCGCGCAGGCGCGCCATTTCCTCGGCCCGCAGCTTTTCGCGTTCGAGCGCGACGCGCCGGATACGCTGGCGCATCTGCGAGTTGCCGGAAAAGAAGGTGGCGCCGATCGAGAACACCACCGCCGCTGCCGCCACCGCGGCGAGCACGGCGACCAGGAACTGGGTGTTGGTGAGAGTGGCGACGAGGTCCATCGGTCGCCCCTAGATATCGAACTGGATCATGCGGTTCATGATGAACCCGCCAAGGAACATCATGATCGCCGCGACGCCGAGCATGACGTTGCCGATCGGCGTCTGGATCAACGGCAAGAGGTAGGTCGGCGTGGTCAGCGACACGAGGAAAGCGACGATGATCGGCAGCGAGCCGATGATGCCGGCTGAGGCCTTGGCTTCCGACGACATGGCCTTCACCTTGGCCTTCATCTTCTTGCGGTTGCGCAACACGCGGGACAGATTGCTCAGCGCTTCCGAGAGGTTGCCGCCGGCCTGGGCCTGCACGGTGATGACGACGATGAAGAAGTTGACCTCGGGCAGCGGCACGCGATCGTAGAGGCTGACCACCGCCTCCTGGATGGTCTTGCCGACGGCCTGCTGGTCGAGCACGCGCTGGAAATCCGATTTGATCGGTTCCTTGGCTTCCTTGGCCACCAGCCGCATCGAGTCGTTGAGCGGCAGACCGGATTTCACGCCACGCACGATCGCCTCGACGGCGTTCGGCAGTTCGTCGAGAAAGGCGTTCTGGTACTTCTTGCGACGGCGGCCGACATACATGCGCGGCAGCAGGTAGCCGCCGGCCAGCGAGAAGATCAGGCAGTAGATCAGCTCGAGCTGCAGCACGAAGCAGACCACGAACAGGATCAGGCCGAAGATCACCGAGTTGCGGATGAAGGCGCCGCGCTTCAGCTTCATGCCGGCCTGGTAGAGCTGGTCCTGCAGCGGCACGCGCTTCTTGCGCTTTTCCAGCACCGCGGTCTGGGTCCGCAGCGTCTGCTGGATTTCCTTGCGCCGGCTGTCGCGGTTGCGGGCCGCGTCGGCATTGCGGCGGTTGGCCTGGATGTCGCCCTGCAGCGCCTTGACGCGCTTGCTGGCGCGGCCGCCGCCCAGCATCGCCGGGACCAGGGCAAAGCCCGCGGCGCCAACGCAGACGGCGGCGAGCAGTGCGAGGATCAGCGGGGTCATCGTAGCGGCCTATGCACCGAGGATCTCGTGCTGCTCGACGTTGGACTTCTCCAGCGCATCGACGAGATTGGCCTCTTCGTTGAAGTAGCGGGCACGCTCGGTGAAGTTCGGCTTGGTGATGCCGGTCGAGCGGTGCCGGCCGACCAGGTTGCCGTTCGAGTCTTCGCCGAGGATGTCGTAGAGGAAGACGTCCTGGGTGACGATCACATCGCCTTCCATGCCGAGCACTTCGGAGATGTGGGTGATGCGGCGCGAGCCGTCGCGCAGACGGGCGGCCTGCACCACCACGTCGATCGAGGAGACGATCATTTCGCGGATGGTGCGGCTGGGCAGCGAGTAGCCGCCCATGGTGATCATCGATTCGAGACGCGACAGGGCTTCGCGCGGGCTGTTGGAGTGGAGCGTGCCCATCGAACCGTCGTGGCCGGTGTTCATCGCCTGCAACAGATCGAACGCCTCGGGTCCGCGCACTTCGCCCACGATGATGCGCTCGGGGCGCATACGCAGGCAGTTCTTGACCAGGTCACGCATGGTGATCTCGCCCTCACCCTCGAGATTGGGCGGGCGGGTTTCGAGGCGCACCACATGCGGCTGCTGCAGCTGCAGTTCGGCCGAGTCCTCGCAGGTGATGACGCGCTCGTCCTTTTCGATGAAGCCGGTGAGGCAGTTGAGCAAAGTGGTCTTGCCCGAACCGGTACCGCCGGAGATCAGGATGTTGGCGCGGACGCGACCGAGGATGCGCAGCACTTCGGCGCCTTCGGGCGAAATCGAGCCGTACTTGACCAGCTGCGACAGCGTCAGCTTGTCTTTCTTGAACTTACGGATGGTGAGCGCGGCGCCGTCGATGGCCAGCGGCGGGGCGATGACGTTGACGCGCGAGCCATCGGGCAGGCGGGCGTCGCAGATCGGCGAGCTCTCATCGACGCGACGGCCGACCTGGCTGACGATGCGCTGGCAGACGTTCATCAGATGGGCGTCGTCGCGGAAGCGGACATTGGTCAGCTTCACCTTGCCGGCGACCTCGATGTAGCATTTCTGGCTGCCGTTCACCATGATGTCGGCGATGTCGTCGCGGGCCAGCAGCGGCTCCAGCGGGCCATAGCCGAGCACGTCGTTGCAGATATCCTCGAGCAGGTCTTCCTGCTCGGAGATCGACATGATGATCGACTTGAGCGCGATGATCTCGGCGACGATGTCGCGAATTTCCTCGCGCGCCGATTCTTGCTCCATGGTGGCGAGCTGGCTCAGATCGATCGAGTCGATCAGCGCGTTGAAGATCGCCGACTTGGTCTGGAAATACTCCTTGTCGCGCGCCGCAGCCTCGGGGCTGCGCACGTCGAGCACGGCGCCATCGTCGGTGCCCCGCTTGGCATTATCCGCCTGCCGCGCCAGCTCCTGCCGGGGCGCGGTGACGGCGGGCGTCATCGCCGGGCGGGGCGGCTGCGCGGCGCCGGGAGTGTTGCCGCCAAAACTGGTACGCTTGCCGAACATCTAGGACGGGCCTTTCAGGCGCGCTTCTTCATGAAGGACGGGAGCTTCAGGCCCGGCTTCCTGGAGGCGCTCTTTTCGGGGGCGTTGCGGCCGGTGACGTGCATGCCGATGGCACGGAACACTTCGTTGGCGCGGTTGTTGGCGGCGACTTCGGCGATCATCTGGCCATTATTGGCGGCCGTACCGAAGGTGGCGGCGTCAAAGCCGATCTGACCGAGCAGCCGGCACTCCACCGAGCTGGCGAACTCGGCGGCGGCGATCTCGGGGCGACGCGGCATGCCGACCTTGTTGATCACCAGCAGCGGCTCGCTCTCGGCCGGGCGCAGCGCCTTGATGGTGTCGGAGAGGTTCTTGGCGTTCCGGAGGTTCGCCAGGTCCGGCTCGGCGACGATGATCACCTCATCGATGGTCGCGATGGTGTGGCGGACCCAGGCGCTCCAGATATGCGGGATATCGAGAATGACGACCGGCGTCGATTTCTGGCTCAGTTCGACGATCTGCTCGAACTCGCGCTCCTCGAAATCGAAGGTGCGATCGAGCACCACCGGAGCGGTGAGCAGGTTGACGTGGTTGGCCGCCTTGCTGGCCAGCCGGTCGAGCATGGTCTGGTCGAGCTTGGCATTGGAGCCGACGGCGTCGGCGATGCCGTGCGGCGGATCCTGGTTGAAGTTCAGCCCGGCGGTGCCGAAGGCGAAATCGAGGTCGAGGATCAGGGTATCCTGGCGGAGCGCCTGGCTGACGGCCCAGGCGACATTGTGCGCCACGGTGGAGCCGCCCGAACCGCCCTTGGCCGAGACGAAACCGATGGTGCGCCCGATCGGCGCGGCGCCTTCGGCGGCAAACAGCTCACTGATCGCCGAAACGATCGACTGGGCCGAGGCCGGCAGCACGATATATTCCGAGACGCCGGAGCGGATCAGCTCGCGATAGAGCAGCACGTCGTTGACGTGGCCGAGGACGATCAGCCGGGTCGAGGCGTCGCAGACTTCGGCCAGCCGCTCGAGCGCGTCGGGGATCTGCTCGGGCTGCAGCGAGGTCTCGACGATGATGAGGTTGGGCGTCGGGTTCGACTTGTAGGTCTCGACGGCACCGTCGAGACCGCCATTATGAGTGGTGAGCGCCACTTTGGACATGCGGCGGTCATGCACCGCCGACTCGACCAGTTGCGCCGTCTGGGAGTGCTCGCAGAACGCCTGGATGGTGATGCGCGGGATCAACCGCGCGCCGGCGGCGATCTCGAGCGCCGGCTCTTCGGCCTGCTTGGCGTTATCGCGGGAGAGGAAACTCATGACTACTGCACTCCATCAATCCAGCAGGAAACCGACGGATCCATCATAGCTGCCGCGGGTACCCGCGGGGCCGACGCCGTACATGGTTTCGATGTGGCCCAGGAAGATTGCCTCGGCGTCGTTAGCAAACTGCATACGATCGGTTGGCAATTCCGGTTTCTTGTTGGTCGGTTTGGCCAGATAGGGGGTGACCAGGATCACCAGCTCGCTCTGCGAGCGGATGAAATCGCGCGACCGGAACAGCGAGCCGAGGATCGGAATGTCGCCGAGGCCCGGCAGGCGGTGGATCTGGGTACGAGTCTTTTCCTCGATCAGGCCACCAATGGCCAGGGTCTGGCCGGCGCCGATCTCCACCGAGGTCTTGGCGGTGCGCTTCTTGATGCCGGGAAGGGTCGAGCTGCCGACGGTGATGCTGCCTTCGGCGCTGAGCTCGCTGCTGGTGGTATCGACGACCAGCCCGATACTGCCATTGGATTTGATGGTCGGGGTGAAGTTCAGGCTCACGCCGAACTCCTTGTAGCCGACCGACACGGTGCCGTCGGTGATACTGGTCGGCACCGGGAATTCGCCGCCGGGGAGGCAGGCGCTACGCGGGAGGGGAGGGGGGGAGAGAGGGGGGGGGGGGGGGGCCGGGGGGCGCCCGCGCGGTGCCAGGGGGTGGTCCTGCGAGTGGAGGGAGGCCCCCGCGGGGGGGGGACGGAGGGAGGGCGTGTCCAGGGAACAAAGGTGGGCCGCCCCGCGGGGGGGTTGTGTGCAGCCCGGCGTGGTCCTGGCCCCGCCACTGGAGAACTTGCCGGTCAGATCGATGCCGAACTGCTTGGCGAGGCTGCGATTGACCTCGGCCACGGTGACCTTGAGCATCACCTGCTGGGCGCCGGCGACGTTGATGACGCTGGTGACGTTGTCGGCGGCGCCGGCGAACTGAGCGGCGATGGACACGGCCTTTTCCGCATCATCGGCGCTGCCGGCATTGCCCGACAGCACGATGCGGTTGGTGGTGTTGCCCTGGCCATCGACCAGCGCCACCGATTCCACCTGGATATCGGAGTTCGGCATCACCTTGGCGTAGGTGTCGCGCAACACCGCGGCGACGTTGGCCCCGCCGGCATTGTTGCTGCCGGTGGTGCTCACATCGAGCACCACGATGGTGCGGCCCGACGCATCGAGGAAGAAGATGTTGGTGTCGCCCGCGCCGACTGCCTGCAGCACGGCGCGGCGCTTGGAGCGGAGGATGGTGTTGGCGACCGCGGGCTGCGAGACGATCACTTCCTGCACGTCGATCGGCAGGTCGATGATCATCGATTTGTTGAGGTTGAGACTGACCGACTGGGTGGAGCCGAAGGCGTTGGAGCTGACCCGCAGGTGCGTCGGTTCGGCGGCCTGGGCCTGGCTGAAGCCGAACGGCATGAGCCCGATGGCGGCGCCGAGCGCCGCCGCTGCCAGCATCATGCGCAGCGTGGCGGAAAGCAGGCCGCGCGGCCGGCGGGCGGTGAGAGCCGAAGACATCACGTAATCCTCACGCATCATTGGGCCTGCTCTTCTGAGCCGGCGTCGCCGAGCGACGCCTGTGCGACGGCGGGGTTGGAGCTTGGCATCACGTCGGAGCCGACGCCGAAGCGGATCATGCGGATCGCCCGGCTGGTCTCGTTGTTGACGTTGTCGCCCGGGGACGGGTTGAAGTCGGCGATCGAGCGCAGCACCACCGAGAGGGTGCCCACCTTGGCTGCATTGATGATCAGTTCACCCTGTGCAGGGGTGAGTTCCAGCGTGGCGATGGTGCCGCCCTGGAACACGTCGGCCTTGGGGTTCTCGGGGTCGGCCTTCTCGCCCGTGGTGCCCGCCTCGCCCAGCCGGGTGCCGATGGCCAGCACCTTGACGTTGGCGAGAATGGTCTGGCTGACGCCGCCACGGCTGAGGACCACGTCGACGCGGTCGTTGGGCAGCACGAACCCGCCGGCCGCCGCATCGGCGCTGACCGGCACCGAAACGCCGCGCATGCCCTTGGTCAGCACGGCGGAGAGATAGCCCTGGTCGGAGTGCACCAGCTTCTTTTCGATGATCGGCTCGCCGGGGAAGAACTCGAAGCGCGCCACGGCGTCGAGCATCTTGGTCGGCGCGTCGGGCAGCACCGCCTCGCTGATATATTCGGGGCGCACCGCGAACTCGGGCCAATCCTGCCACTCGATGGTCTCGGCGGTGATCCGCTGGCCAACGCCGATCGGCGCCTTGGCGACCAGCACCTTGGCCTTCTTTTCCTCGATGATCTGGGTGGGACCTTCGACCACGACCTGTTCGGGGGGCGTGCCGCGCGTCGCGAGGAAAGCCGCCAGGCCGCCTGCCAGCAGGGCCACTATCAGCAGGATGATACGCGAGAGACCCATAGCCCCCAACTCCACGCACGGGGCCTCGAAGAGCCCGGCTACACTTGCAGTCGACTATCGGGGTAAAGGGTCAAAGTTTGGTTAATCGTTGCTTGTCGAAGACGGTTAACAAACAGTTGCCAAGTCTTCAGGCGACGAGGCGCTGGAAAATCAGGCTGGTCGGGTAGACCAGCAACCCGGCAGCCGCCAGCGCGATACCGTAGGGCACCCCGGTTTTGCTGTCGTGCAGCCGGTCGATCCACACCACCTGCTTGAGCTGCAGCGGCAGCGGCCAACGGCGCACGGCCAGCAATGACAGGGTCAGCGCCCCGCCGAGCAGCGAGGCATAGAGCAGGTAGTAGAGCATGCCGTCGAAGCCGAACCACAGCGAGGTCGCGGCGATCAGCTTGGCGTCACCGCCGCCGATCCAGCCGAATGCAAAGAAGGCGAAGGACACGGCGAGGACGAGGAGCGCCGCCACGATATGCATGCCCATCAGTTCGAACGGCAGGCCGGCCAGCAAGGCGATGGCGAAGAAGAAGCCGATCAGCAGCAGGACCAGCCGATTGGAAATTCGCATGGTCAGCAGATCCGAGGAGGCCGCGTAGGCCATCAACAGCGGAAACACCAGCATGGCGGGAAAGGTGACGAATGTGGGCATGGCATGTCGGCGGTTAGCGAGCGCCGGACATCCGGGGCCAGATCGAGTGTGGCCGAAACGTGGTTAAGAAAGCTGAAATGAAAGAAGGGACCTTGCGGTCCCTTCCAATTCTTAGCCCCAAAGACCTGAGAGATCAGGTCGACGGCGTCGCGGCCGTGGTCGCGGTGTTGAGGCGGGTCGAGATCGAGTTGAAGAGACCCGACAGGCTGGTACCCAGAGTGGTAGCAGCAACGATGATACCGACGGCGATGAGCGCGGCAATCAGGCCGTATTCAATCGCGGTAGCGCCGGACTCGTCGTTCACGAAACGAGCAACAGTGTTCATTTTTGGCTCCTTGCACACGTCATCCTGTGACAGCATCTGATGATGCGTCAGCACCGTTCGATACGTCACACATCGAACATGTCCTCACGCTAGGCGGCACGTCTTGAAATTGAGTTAATAGTGGCGCCCGGACAGGCCCGGAATGCAAGGCTTTCAGGCATGCTGAGCGGATCGTTAAAGCAGTCGTCGCAATTGTCACAAACAGGATCAAGTAATGCGCCGCCATCGACTGTGCGGGGCGGCGCGATCTACCCGATCCGCGGGGGCGATTTCGCGGCTCGCGGCGTTTGCGAATTATTCACCATTCGGCGCAACACTCTGTTTGCCTAATTGTACCGTGTTCCAGGGTTCGCCATGCCGCTCCGCTTCAGCCTCGCCGTGCTTGCCATCGCCTCGACGCTGCTGACACCGGTCGCCGCGATGGCGCAGAGCGCGCCAGTCAGCGTGAAGGTCAACATGGCGCGCATCCTCAGGATCAACGCGCCGGCATCGACAGTGATCGTCGGCAACCCCGGCATCGCCGACGTCGCCATCCAGGACCCGCAGACCCTGGTGCTGACCGGCAAGAGCTACGGCCAGACCAACCTCATCGTGCTCGACGCGCAAGGCAACCCGATCGCCGATACCATGCTCGAGGTGGTGCAGGAGCAGGCGGGCCTCGTGACCATCTACCAGGGCAACCGGCGGACCAGCCTCGCCTGCGAGCCGGTGTGCCAGCCGATCGTGATGCTGGGCGATGACGCCACCTATACCGGCGAGGCCATCGGATCGGCCAGCGCGGTGGCCGGGGCGGCGAACTAACCGGCGGTTAACCACGCCCTCGTGTCGCCAGCAAATGCGGCGCTTTCAATAACCAATCACTAGGCAGCTGCCGCTAGTTTGCCCACGCGAACGCAATGCAGTGGCCGGATGTCGAAACGCTCCCAATGGCTGAGAAAGCTGATGTCGCCGGCCGTTCGCCGGGGGCATGCGTTCAGGCGTGACGAACGAGGGGTAACCCTGATCGAGTTCGGGCTGCTCGCTATCCCGTTCTTCACGATCATCGCGGCGATCATCGAGACGTCGCTGATCTTTCTCGCCGGGCAAATTCTCGACAGCGCCGTGCAGGACTCGGCCCGGCTGATCCGCACGGGCCAGGCGCAGAACAGCACGACGACGTTCGGCAAGGACCAGTTTCGCGCCGCCATCTGCAACGGCCTTTACGGCATGTTCGACTGCAAGCTTGCCGACGACAAGCTGCGCATCAACGTGACGGTGCTCACCGACTTCAGCGCCGCCTCCATCGGATACCCGCTGAAGACCGGCAAGGACTGCAAGAAGACCAAGTGCGACTGGACGCTGGCCGACAGCTATGCCCCGGGCAAGGGCGGGCAGGTTGTACTGGTGCAGGCCTACTATAAGTGGCCGACCATCGTGAATCTTCCAGGCTTCAACTTCCAGACGCTGCCCGATGGCACGCGCCTGCTGGCGGCGTCCCGGGTGTTCCGCAACGAACCCTTCATCTGTGCGAGCTGCCCGTGATGTTCCGCCGACTGCGGCAGTTTCGAAACGATATCCGCGGCGTCGCGGCGGTCGAGTTCGCACTGGTGGTGCCGCTGCTGATCGCGCTCTACCTGGGGAGCATCGAGGCGGCGTCGCTGTACTCGACCGACCGCAAGGTGGCGACCGTCGCCAGCACCATGGCGGACCTCGTGTCACGCGAGCGCGGCGAGATCACCTCGGCGACGCTGACCACCTATTTCACCGCCGCCCGGAGCATCATGCTGCCCTACCCGGCAACCGGGCTGGTGCAGACGGTGTCGCTGCTGCAGATCGACAGCAACGGCGTCGCCAAGGTCAAATGGAGCGTCGCCAACGGCGCCCCCAAGGGACGTGACGCCAACAGCATCTATCCGCTCGACAAGGACACCAAGATCAACCAGCTGGCGCGCGGCTCGAGCGGCTGGCTGGTGGCATCGGAGATCACCTATCCGCACAAGCCGGTGGTCGGGCTGGTGATCACCGGCACGGTCACCCTCAAGCACGTGCAATATTACCTGCCGCGCTTTCCCAACGAGATCAAACTCAAGTAGCCCAGGCCGCGCTTGCCGAGGCGCCGCAGCCGTGCGATTAGCCGAGCCGCGCGTGCCTGCCGTTGCAGCGAGACGTCAGAACGCCATAGCTGATTGTTTTTGTCGGGCTTTCCAGCCGGAAACGTCTGCAACTTCCCCCAAGCGCTCTGCGAGGCCAGCCCGATGCAAGATACCCTGATCCCCGTCTTCGACCTCGGCGGCGTGTTCGTCGACTGGAACCCGATGTACCTGTTCCGCAAGCTCTTCGAGACCGAAGAGGAGGCGCAGTGGTTCTGGGACAATATCTGCACCAAGGACTGGAACCTCGAGTTCGATGCCGGCGACATCTTCGCCGAAGGGGTGGCCAAGCTGACGGCCCGCTATCCGCGCTACTGGCGCGAGATCCAGGCCTTCGACCTCAGGTGGAAGGAAACCGTCGGCGACTTCATCACCGGCACGGCCGATATCCATGACGAGCTGATCGCCCAGGATATTCCGACCTTCGCCATCACCAATTTCTCCTGGGAGAAATGGGTGAGCTGCCTGCCCGAATGGCCGTTCCTCGAAAAGTTCGACGGCGTGGTGGTGTCGGGGCTCGAAGGGCTGGTGAAGCCCGATCCGCGGCTCTACCGGGTGTTCTGCGACCGCTATGGCCTCGCGCCCGAAACCTGCGTGTTCATCGACGACAGCGAGCCCAACGTGGTCTCGGCGCGCAAATTCGGCATGCACGCCATCCACTTCACCGACCCGAAATCGCTGCGCAAGGAGCTGATCGGGCTGGGACTGCCGCTGAAGAAGAGCTGAACCGCCCCTCGTCTCGGTCGCCGGACGAGCGTAGCGAGGACCACGCGCGTGGCGCGCCCCGTCTGGAGCGCGACCAGCGCGTGAAGACCTACTTCGTGCCGTACATGCGGTCGCCGGCGTCGCCCAGGCCCGGGATGATATAGCCCTTCTCGTTGAGATGGCTGTCGATGGCGGCGGTGAAGATGGCGACATCGGGGTGGGCGGTCGAGAACTTCTCGATCCCCTCGGGGGCCGCGAGCAGGCAGAGGAAGCGGATATTGTTGGCGCCGCGCTCCTTGAGCTTGTCGACTGCGGCGATCGACGAATTGGCCGTCGCCAGCATCGGGTCGACGACAATGATCAGCCGGTTGTCGAGCTCGGATGGGGCCTTGAAGTAGTACTCCACCGGCTGCAGCGTCTCGTGGTCGCGATAGATGCCGATATGGGCGACACGGGCGGCCGGCACCAGGTCCAGCATGCCGTCGAGCAGGCCGTTGCCGGCACGCAGGATCGAGGCGAAGACCAGCTTCTTGCCCTTGATGGTGGGGGCATTCATGGTGGTCATCGGCGTCTCGATCTCGATCATCTCGAGTTCCAGATCGCGCGTCACCTCGTAGCACATCAGGTGCGCGATCTCGCGCAACAGGCGGCGAAACCCGGCGATCGAGGTGTCCTTGTCGCGCATGATCGTGAGCTTGTGCTGCACCATCGGGTGGTCGATCACCGTAACGCCGCGCATGGATACCTCGAGGGCTAGAGGAAGGATTTGCCGTGGGGGCCGGGCTGAAGGCCGAGCCAGCGGGCGATACTCTCTCCTATATCCGCAAAGGTCGGCCGGATGCCAATGGTTCCGGGCGTGAGGGCTGGGGAAAAGGCCATGATCGGGGTCTGTTCGCGGGTATGATCGGAGCCCCGCCAGGTCGGATCGTTGCCATGGTCGGCGGTGAAGACGACGAGATCGTCGGGCCGCAGCGCGGCGATCAGCTCGGGCAGGCGCGCGTCAAAGGCTTCCAGGGCCTGCGCATAGCCCGGCACATCGCGGCGATGGCCGAAATCCTGATCGAAATCGACGAAGTTGGTCATGATGAAGGCGCCGTCCGCCGCCATCTCCATGGCCTCGAGGGTGCGATCGAACAGGGCCATGTTGCCGGTGGCCTTGATCTTGTGGGTGACGCCATGTCCCGCGTAGATGTCGGAGATCTTGCCGATGGCGTAGACCTGCCGCCCCGCCTCCTTGGCGCGGTCGAGCAATGTCGGCTCGGGTGGGGCGATGGCGAAATCGCGGCGATTGCCGGTGCGCTTGAAGCTGCCGGCGTCCTCGCCGATGAACGGGCGGGCGATGACGCGGCCGATATTGAGCGGCGCGGTCAGCGCGAAGGCGGTCTCGCACAGCCGATATAGCCGTTCGAGTCCGAAATGGGTCTCGTGCGCGGCGATCTGAAAAACGCTGTCGATCGAGGTGTAGCAGATCGGCTTGCCGGTCCTGATCGACTCCTCGCCGAGTTCGGCAATGACGGCCGTGCCGGAGGCATGCTTGTTGCCGAGGATGCCCGGGATGCCGGAGCGCTCAACCAGCTGCGCGATGAGTTCGGGCGGGAAGGTCGGCTCGGTCTGCGGGAAGTAACCCCAGTCGAACGGCACCGGCACACCGGCGATTTCCCAATGACCCGACGGGGTATCCTTGCCCTTCGACACTTCACGGCCGACGCCCCAGCGGCCGCCGCGGGGTTTGTCGGTGAGGCCGCGGGGGACCTGGCCGGTGGAGAGCCTGGCTGCGGCACCGAGGCCGAGCGCGTCCATGTTGGGCAGCGAAATCTCGTAGTTGGCGGCGATGTGGCCCAGCGTGTCGGCGCCGGTGTCGCCGTAGTCGGCAGCGTCCGGAGCGCCGCCGATGCCGAAGCTGTCGAGGATGCAGAGGATGGCGCGGGGCATGGTCAGCTCTCCGTGGGCGGGACGTAGTCGGCGATCAACGGGTGCTGCTGCGCCGGCCCCTCGGTGATGGTGTAAGCGGCAAGCAGCCGCTGGGTGGCGTCCGCCGCCGCGTCCTCGGTGCGCGCATGCACGCGGCACAGCACGGTCTGCTGGTCGGTGCTGGCGCCGAGGCCAAGGACATGGTCGAAACCGACGGCGAAATCGATGCTGTCGGTCGGCAGGCGCCGCCCACCGCCGAGCGCAACAACCCCCATGCCCAGCCCACGGGTATCGATGCCGGTAACGGTGCCGGCGGCCGGCGCGAGGATGTCGCGAACGATAGGGGCCTCGGGCAGATGCGCATCCATCCGTTCGACGAAATCGCCGGGGCCGCCGAGCAGAGCCACCATGCGGGCGAAGTGCTCGCTCGCCTTGCCGCTGCTGAGCGCGCGGTCGACGGCCGCGGCAGCATCGCCGGCATAGCCGGTGAGCTGCAGGGCCGCGGCGCACAGGTCGAGCGTGACCTCGCGCAGACGTGGGTCCTGATGCCTGCCGGTGAGGAAATCGACGGCGTTGCGAACTTCCAGCGCATTGCCGGCGGCCGAAGCCAGCGGCTCGTTCATGTCGGTGATCAGTGCCGCGGTGCGCAACCCGGCGCCATTGGCGACCGAGACGAGGCTTTCGGCCAGGGCGCGGGATTTCTCCAGCGTCGGCATGAAGGCCCCCGAGCCGGTCTTCACGTCGAGAATCAGCGCACCGAGACCAGCTGCGAGTTTCTTGGACAGGATCGAGGCGGTGATCAGCGGAATGGATTCCACCGTGCCGGTAACGTCGCGGATGGCATAGAGCACCTTGTCGGCCGGGGCGAGATCGGCGGTCTGGCCGATAATGGCGCAACCAGCCTCGCGCACCACCTTGCGAAACAGGGCGTTGTCCGGGCTGGTGCGGTAACCGGGGATGGAATCGAACTTGTCGAGCGTGCCGCCGGTGTGGCCGAGGCCGCGACCGGAGATCATCGGGACATAGACGCCGCAGGCGGCGAGAATCGGCGCCAGCATCAGCGAGGTGTTGTCCCCTACCCCACCGGTCGAATGCTTGTCGGCGACCGGACCATCGAGGTCGGACCAATCGAGCACGATCCCCGAGTCCCGCATCGCCTCGGTGAGGGCGACGCGCTCGGGCGTCGTCATGTCGCGGAAATAAACCGCCATGGCGAAGGCAGCGGCCTGGGCCGGGCCGACCGAGCCATCGGTGAGGCCGGCGATGAAGGTCGAGATTTCGCCCGACGTGAGGGCGAGACCGTCGCGCTTGCGGATGATGGTTTCTTGCGGGAGCAGGGTCATGGCGGTGTTGTGCGCTGGGCGTCGGGCGAAGGCAAGGTGGGTGGCGGCGGGCCGCGTCCTAGCGGGTGAGGCCCTTGTGGTACTGCACCGGCGTTTCGCCCAGCACGGTGCGGAAATCGGTGATGAAGTGCTGCTGGCTGCTGTAGCCGAGATCGTAGGCGATGCCGACCCAGTCCGGTGCTTCGCTGAGGCGGATCTCGGCCGCGGCGGCAAGCAGGCGCTTGCGTTGCAGCAGCCATTTGAGACCGATGCCCAGATGGTCGCGAAACGCCTGCTGCAACCAGCGCTCGCTGCGCCCGAAGGCTTCGCCGACGGCGGAGACGGTGGTCAGCCCCGCCTCGGTTTCGACGGCGGCAATGATGGCATTGAGCTCCTCGAGGGTGCCATCGGCGACGGGTGAAGCGGCGCGGATCCGCTCCAGCAGGGTTGCGATCACTGCGTCGTCGTCCGCTGCGAGGAGTTCGGCGATGCCCTTCGCATCGGCCCAGGAGAATACCGCGCTCAACGGCACCACCTTGTCCTGCAGGTCGGCCATCTCATGAGGCCAGAACGCGTGGAAGGCGCCGGGACGAAAGCGGACCCCGACGATGCGGCCGCTGCCGGCGGCCGAGTAGGTGCGCTTGCCGCGGAAGGTGCCCTGGATGCCGGACTCCTGGGCCGACAGGAAGATGTCGACATAGGGCCGGTGCATCACCTCGCCAGAGTCGTAATGGCCCAGCGCGCTATCCCAGCGGATGACCCAGAAATGCTCGATGAAGCGGTCGAGATCGGGCGGCGGCGGCACGGTGCGGAACTGCACATGCCGCTCGAACCCCGCCGGATCGAGCCGGCCGCGCGGTTCGTAGGGCTCACGCGGTTCGCCGAGCTCACGCGGTTCGCCGAGCTCGCGTGGCTCGCCGAGCACTGCGGGTTTCTGAAATACAGCCTTCGGAGCATCGGTCATTGTCGGGTCATCAACTCAACGATGAAAGGAAATTCCAGATGAGCAACAAGCACTTCCTGCGCGGCATGGCCACCGTCAACTTCTTCGCCGACGACATGATCGCGGCCCGCGACTGGTACGCCGAACTGTTCGGCGTCGACGCCTATTTCCAGATGCCGAACCGCGACACGCCGGCCTATGTCGAGTTCCGCATCGGCGACAGCGAGGACGAGTTCGGCATCATCGACCGCCGTTATGCACCCGCGGCGATGCAGCCCGGACCCGGCGGCGCGATCCTGCTGTGGCATGTCGACGACATCGAGGCGGCGTTCGCGCGGCTGAAGGAACTGGGCGCCAAAGAATACGATCCGATCACCAAGCGCGGCGAGACCGGGTTCGTCACCGCATCGGTGGTCGACCCGTTCGGCAACGTGCTGGGGATCATGTACAACCCGCACTACGTTGAGACGGCAGCCGGCCATACCGCCTGACGGCGCACGTGGCGCCTGCGGCAATTGCAGGCGCCACTCGCCGACTTGGGCGGGCCCCGAGGTCAGGCCGCTGTCATGCGGCCTCCGCGGCCGCTGCGGCGCTGCTGCTGCGCTGACGCAAATGGGCATGGACGGCGATGCCGGCGCCGGCGAGCGCGACGAGCACGATCCCGAGCAGGCTCAGCCCCTCGGGGGCGTGACCGAAGACCAGCCAGCCCAGACCGCTTGACCACACCAGATGCAGGTAGTTGACCGGCGCCAGCAGCGAGGCCGGCGCCTGCCGGTAGGCGGCGGTGAACAGATAATGCCCCAGTGTCATCAGACACCCGAGCGCCAGCATCAGCCCGATGTCGATCGGGCTCGGCGCAAAGCCCGGCAGATCGGGGACGGCGAGGATGCAGAAGATCAGAGCGCCGACCCAGGACGAATGGAACAGCATCGACACCGTCGTTTCGGTGCGACTCAGCAGGCGCGTCAGCAGATGATAGGCGGTCGCCAGTGCGGCATTGACCAGAGCGATGCCCACGCCGAGCGGATCGAGGCTGCCGCCGGGCCGGACGATCAGCAGCACGCCGAGAAAGCCGATGGCGGCACCGGCCCAGCCGATCGAACTGACGCGTTCCCCGAGCAGCGGCACCGACAGGGCCATGACCGCGAAGGGGGCCAGGTAGATGATCGCCACGGTTTCGCCGACCGGCATCAGCCGCAACGCCCAGCCCAGCGTGAGCGACGCGGCGGCAAGACTGAGCCCGCGAACGATGACGAGCCAGAGCCGCTGGGCCTGCCACAAGCGGGCGCCGAGGCCGGGCCACAGGAACACGGCGAGCAACAGCAGGTTGGCGAGGTAGCGCACCGCCATGACGACAGGCACCGGATAGAGCGTCGAAAGGTGCTTGGTCAGGATGTCGGAAACGCCGAACGCCAGGGTGGCGGCAACCACCAGCGCGATGCCGACGAGCGGCCGGCCGGCAGCGTCATCAGTGCTGGGTGAGACCATGGGCTGCTCCTTCAATGGACCAGCTTAGCGCACGGCGCGCAGCGAAAAAGCCGCGCGCTCGACATGAGCCTGTGAGCGGGGCTCAGCAATCGCGGGTCGCGATGGAAGGCACCTCAATCGCCGTTGGGCGGCGGGGCCGCCTTTTCGAGCCGGGTCCGGCGCAGGGTGTCGCGGGTATTGGCCAGCATGTCGCCGATGAAGCGGCGAACGATCGCCAGCTCCGCGTCGGAATAAGAGGCGATCACCGGCTGGTTCATGCGCAGCACATAGTCGCGGAGGGCGAGGAGGCCTGATTGCTCGGTGGCGGGGCCGAGCATGATGAGCACGCCGCGGCGATCGCTGGGGTGCGGGTGACGCTCGATGAAGCGGGCGACCTCGAGCCGGTTGAGCATGATGGCGGTGGCGCCGGTGGTGAGCCCGAGGTGCTGCGAGATGGCCTTGGGCGTCGCCTGGCCGCCGGACGAGCGCACGAAGAACAGGCACATCAGATCGGTGTGATTGATGCCGGCCTGCTCGGCGAGCCAGCGGTAGACGTGGGTCACCTCGGCGGTCAGGTCCCGCAGCAGCTCATCCATCTCAGGCTTTCGGTCCAGCTCGGTCATTTCAGGCCGCACATTCCTCATTCGCAACATAGCTATGCAACATAGTATCTTTGTTGCAAAGTGAAATAGGCTGCACTAGATGGTGGTCAAACGAAACGCAGCCGATGGAGCGGACTATGGCACAGGCACAGGCGACGATGGACCACAAAGACGCTGGGGACGCAGCCAAGGCGGGGCTTCCCGCCGTGGCGCGCGCGGCGAACGAGTCCAAGGTGGTGAACATTCCAGTGGAGCGTGTGGCGGAACCGGCGCCGGCTCCCCTGCCCGCCCCAGTTGCGGAGGAAGCCGCGGAACCGCCGGCTGCAGCGCCCAACAAGAGCCGCAGGAAGGCGAAGCTGTTTGGCATTGGCCTCTTGCTGACGCTGGGTGGCGTGGTCGCATGGTATCCGCTGGCCGACCATTATGCGCCGTTCGCCTCGGGCGCCTCGATCACCGCACAGGTGACGCAGGTGGCGCCGCGCGTCGCCGGGCCGGTGAAGCATGTGCTGATCGCCGACAATGCCGAAGTGAAGGCCGGGCAGCCGCTGTTCGAGATCGACGATACGACGTTCCGGATGGACGTGGCGCAGGCGCACGGCCAGCTCGACCAGGCGATGAACAGCGTAACCTCGGGCGTCGCGGCGGTGCCGGCGGCGGAGGCCAAGGTCTCGCAGACCGAGGTGGCACTGACCATTGCCCAGCAGGAACTGGATCGTGCCACGCAGCTGTTCGACAAGGGGCTGCTGTCGCAGGCGAAGTTCACCACGGCCGATGCCAACCACAAGACTGCAGCGCTCAATGTCGAGGCGGCAAAAGCCGATCTCGAGCGCATCAAGGCCTCGGCCAGCACGGCGGACGCCAGCAATCCCAACGTGCGCGCCGCGCAGGCGGCGGTCGACAAGGCGGAATTCGCGCTCGCCAACACCACGGTAGTGGCCCCGGCCGACGGCTATATCTCGAACCTGTCGCTGGCCGAGGGGCAGTTCGTCGCTGCCGGCACCCCGGCCCTGACCTTCATCAACCCGGCGACGCAGATGGTGATCGCGGACCTGCGCGAGAACCAGCTGGTCAACGTGCAGGCCGGCGACAAGGCGGTGGTGATGTTCGAGGCCGCGCCGGGCAGGCAGTTCGAGGCGACCGTCGACAGCATCGCCTGGGGCATCAATAGCGGCCGCACCACGGCCAATGGCTTGGCGCAATCGTCGAACGATACCCGCTGGTTCCCGCCGGCGCGGAAGATCCCGGTGCGCGTCAGCATCGACGACATGAGCCAGCTGCCGGCCAATGTGCGGCTCGGCTCGGAGGCGAGCGTGCTGATCATCCCCGAGGACGGGATCGTGCCGGCCATCGCCCGCGGGTTGATGGGCGTCAGCGGACTGCTGTCGGGCCTCAACTGAGCAACCGTCGCGCTTCGTCGGAAGCGCTGCGCCGAGGAGGCGAAAATGGAAGAGTTGACCCGCGTCGATCCCAATGAGGATCCCTATCTGGCGCTCCGCACCGCGCTCAGCGTCGCGATCTGCGTGATCCTCGCCGACCCGCTCGGCGTCACGCAACCGATGATGCCGGTGGTGTTGGGCATGAGCCTGATGTCGAACCAGCGCGGCGCGCTCAACGTGCGCTCGTTCATGGGGCCGGTCATGCTGCCGGTGATGGCTTTCGTGTTCAGCTGGCTGGCGGCGGCGACGGTGAGCGAACCGATGCTGTTCGTCCTGATGAACGTCGTGCTGGCCGGTGTCGGCATCGCGCTGATGCTGTTCAAGGGCTCGCGCCTGGGCGTCATGCTGACGGTGTTTCCGGCGATGATGTCGATGTCGGTGCTCTACAGCGACCAGGCGCTGGTGGCGATCCGCGACAGCATGGCGACGGGCGGCCTGATCGTCGGGGTGACGGCGGTGGTGCTGAACATCCTGTTTCCGCCGCAGACGGATCGCGTGCATGTCGAGCGGCCGAAGCCGTTCGAGACCGAAAACCCGCTCGCCGAGCTGCTGATCCGCATGGCGGTCTATGTGCCGATCATGCTGATGACCTATGCGACAGGCGACATGAACCCGCTCGCCGAGCTGCTGATCCGCATGGCGGTCTATGTGCCGATCATGCTGATGACCTATGCGACAGGCGACATGAACCTGCTCATCGTGCCGATCATGCTGGCCTTCATCTGTGCCGAGCCGGATCGCGGCGGGCGGCTGCAGCAGCTGGTCGACCGGGGCGGCGGCACCATTGTCGGCGCGGTGGTGGCGGTGGGCGCGATGGCGATCTACTACGTGGTGCCGCAGTTTCCGGTGCTGGTGGCGCTGATCGCGATCATCACCTTCTTCCTCATCGACAGGATGACGACGGGGGAGAGCCGGCCGCTCTACTACCAGTATATCTGCTCGGTGGCGCTGGTGATGCTGCTGTCGGCAACCTTCGGGGCACGCGACGCCTTCGAGGTGGTGGTGCAGCGCGTCGTGCTGACGAGCGGAGCGATGGTCGGGGCAATCGCGCTGCTGTCGCTGCTGGAGGCGATTTTCCTGCCGCGGAAGCTGGGCCCAGCCGCTCTATCCGCCTGAACCGCGGTCGCCGGCGAGGACCCGAGAGAGCGCCGAAACCAGCGACTGCACGTCGTAGGGTTTGCGGACCACGGGCACGTCGGCAAACGTGGGCGGGATGGTGCCGCCATCGCCATAGCCAGTGGCGAAGACGAACGGAATATCCTTGGCGCGCAGAGCCTCGGCGACGGGCAGCGAGGTGCTGTCGCCGAGGTTGACGTCGAGGATGGCGACCGCGACCGGGCTGCTCCTGAGGTGGCGCAACGCCTCGGCGGCGGAACTGGCGGTCGCGACCGCGGTGAAGCCGCGATCGGCGAGCATGCCCTCGGCATCCATGGCAATGAGCATCTGGTCCTCGACCAGGAGAATCGCCAGATCGGGCGGGAGGCTGGTGGCGGCCGCGGCGGATGGCAGCGCGCCGGCGTTCGAGGCGGCCTCGTTGCCCTTGCGGCGCACATGGCGCGCCGGCAGCCGAAAGCGTGCCGTGACGCCTGCGGGCGCGTAGCTGACCTCGCTCTGGCCACCCAGGTCGTAGGGGACGCTGCGATCGAGCAGCGCCGTGCCGAAGCCGATGCGCGAGGGCGGCGAGACCAGCGGACCGCCGCGCTCCTGCCAGTCGATGACGGCGTCGCCGGTCTCGGTGATCTTCGCATCGATATCGAGCTGGCCGCCCGGAATGGAAAGCGCCCCGTACTTGGCGGCATTGGTCGCCAGCTCGTGCAGCACCAGCGCCATCACCGAATAGGCCCGGCTGTCGAGCCAGGTGCCCTCGTCGCGAATGCGGATCTGACTGCCGCCGCCGCGATAGGGAGTGAGCTCGGCATTGACCAGATCGGACAACATGCCTCCGCCTTCGCCGCGGATGACCTGGTCGTGGGCAAAGCTCAGCGCCTGGATGCGCCCCTTGAGCGAGCTGACATAATCCTCGAGGTTGCGGCCCTGCTGCACCGGCTGGCCAACCAGTGACTTGATCACCGACAGGATGTTCTTGACGCGGTGATTGAGTTCCTCGTTGAGCATGCGTTGCCGGACGTCGGCTTTGGCGCGCTCCTCCTCCAGCATTTCGCTTTGACGCAGCACGACTTCCACCAACGAGGCGCGCGCGGCCTCGGCGATCTCGCGCTCGGCCTCGGTCCACGGCTGGGCCTGCCGGTGCACGGCCTGCTTCCAGATGGCGAAGCTCTTGCGCGGGGTCAGCCGGTCGCCCAGCGGACCGGTCTCATAGGACTTGTCGGGGTTGCCGGCCCAGTTCAGCGTCTGCACCAGTTCTTTCCTGAAGAAGAACAGGTAGTCGCGCGGCAGTTGCGACAGCGGAATGGCGAGCACGCCGGAGGCGAGCTGGTAGTAGGCCTCGGCCGGAGGGAAATGCGTGGCCAGGGAATGGGTGGCCCAGACACGCCCCTGGGTGACCGAGCCGATAAAGCTCGCGAGCGCCGGCGCGTCGGTTGCCGATGGCGCCGCGCCGGAAGCCAACCAGCGTCCGTTGAGATAGAGCGCAAAACCATCATTGGGGACGAGGCGGCCGAAATCGCCGAGGTTGTCGAGCAGCACATCCTCGAGATCGCGGGAACTGGCGAGCTTCAGCACCCGGTCGAGGTATTGCCGGGCCTCAGTTGCCAGCCTCAGCTTCTGCTTGTGGCGCATGGCGTTGAGATGAAGCGAGAAGAACTCGCCGAACATCTCGGCCGCCACACGCAGCGACATGGGCAGGACGCGCGGCGAATAGTGATGGCAGGCGATCAGGCCCCACAACTCGCCATCGACGATGATGGAGATCGACATCGACGCGCCGACGCCCATGTTGCGCAGGTACTCGAGATGGATCGGCGAGACCGAACGCAGATGGGCATAGCTCAGGTCGAGCGGCTCGCCGCTGAGATCGAACTGCGGCACCAGCGGGATCGGCTGGTAGCTGGCCGAGGAGATGATGCGAATTGTGTTCTTGAGATAGAGCGCCCGGGCCTGCTGCGGGATGTCGCTGGCCGGAAAATACTGGCCGAGAAAGCTCTCGAGATCGGCGCGCTTGACCTCGGCGAGGACCTTGCCGGCGCCATCCGCCTCGAAGCGATAGATCATGACGCGGTCGTAGCCCAGCACGCCGCGCACCAGCCGGGCGGCTGTCTGCACCAGCTGGTCGATGTTCTCGATCCGGCTGATGCGATCGATCATGGTACGGCTGAGTTGCAGCGGCTGATCGCGAACTGCGCTCGCCGGCTCGAACTCGACGATGACGCTCGACAGATGACGGTGGACCGAGATGTCGAAGCGGCCGCCGGTGGGAACAGCCTGGTCGAACAGCAGTGCCGGGCGGGAAGAGCCTCCGGCAGCGCCCAGGGCATTGCGCAGGCTGTGGACGAGATCGGCGCCAAGCAGGGTTTCGGCGGCCTGGCCGTTGATCTCGCGGGACAGGCCGAGAAGTTCGGGTGTGTTGCGGGAGTGCCGCAGCGCGACGGCAAAGCTGGCGTCAAACGCCAGCAAGGCGCCATGCGGCTGGATGCTGCCCGGGATATGGATGGGCTCGCGGTCGCAATTGGTGAGGTCGACGGATTGTTGTGCGGTAGACATCAGGTCGCGCCGAAAGCCAATCGAGCCGAGTGGAACGTTGCCAGCGAGCCCTCGAGCGCCATCTCGAGGTCGAAAGGCTCGACCTGCTCGAGCCGGGCAAGAAACCCCCGCCAGCCATCGATGTTGCTGCCGAGCAGCGCGAGGTGGCGTGCGCCAAAGCCGGCGCTCAACCCGATCGACTCGGCGCGCGCGAGCAGCAGACGGGCGCCGAGCGCCGAGCCTTCGAGCACATAGAGGGCCCCGAACAGGCTGTCGCCCTCGAGCGGCACCTGCTGCGGGCGGGAGGCGTCGGGCCTGATGCCCAGGTCGGCGAGATCGGCAGCGATCGCCTCGGAAACCCGCGCCGGGCGCCAATCGAGCAGTGCCTCGGGCCAGGCGACCGAGTTCAGCCGGTCCTCGATGGGACGGCGGAAGGCCGCGATGGCGCGCAGATAATTGCCGTAGCTCGGTAGATCGTGAAAGCCGCCGATGGCGGCATCGACAGCAGCATGTGCCTCAGCTGTGCGCTCCCGCAACAGCCAGCGCCGCGATGTAATCTGCATGAAGCGAAACACCCCCAGAAGCGCCAGTAACGCGCTGCCGGGCGATTAGGTTCCTGACCGGACGATAACTTCCGGCGCCGGCTCAGGCCCCATAGGGAATCCACACATTCTTGACCTGCGTGGCTCGGCGCAGAAAGTAGTCGCCCTCGAACTTCGCCTTGTCGCTCAGGTCGTAATAGAGGCCGCGGCTGGTCCAGGTCTGCTTGACGTTGCCGGCCGAGGCCTTCTCGACCATGGTCGAGGTTTCGGCGTCGCCGGCGAACCAGATGGCGTCGATGCCGTCATGCTCGGCCAGGGTCTTGGCCAGCACCTTGCTCTCGCCGGTGACGATGTTGAGGACGCCCGAGGGCACGTCCGAGGTTTCCAGCACCTGATAGAAATCGGTCATCGACAATGGCGATTTCTCGGATGGCACCAGCACCACGGTGTTGCCCATGGCGAGGGCCGGCGCAACGAGCGCGATGGAGCCGAGCAGTGGTCGGCTCGGCGGGGCGAGGACGGCCATGGCACCGAGGGCCTCGACCATGGCGGTCGCCACCATGCGCTGCGGCGGATTGTGCACGGCGCCATCATATTTGTCGGCCCAGCCGGCGAAGGCGAACAGGCGCTCGACACTGGCCGCCACTTCGGCGGCGCCGTCCTCGCCGGTCTGCGCCTTGATGCGGGCGGCGAACTCGTCGGCGCGGTATTCGAGGTTCTCGGCGAGGAAATAGAGGATCTGGGCGCGGTTATGCGCAGAGCTGGTGGCCCAGCCCAGCGCCGCACGGGCGGCTTCCACGGCGTTGCGGATGTCCTTGCGGTTGCCGTCGCCGACTTCGCCGACGAGCGCGCCATTGGGGCCGTGGACCGGCCGGGAATAACCGCTGTCCGGGCGGGCCTGCTTGCCGCCGATATACATCTTGGCGGTCTGATCCACGCCGCCGGCATCGTCGAGCGGGTTAGCGGATTTGGCTGCCTTGGGCGCAGCGGCGACAAAGGGTTTCAGCCCCTTCTCCCATTTCGGCTTCAGGTAGGAGACCATGCCTTCCTTGCCGCCTTCGCGGCCGAAGCCACTCTCCTTGTAGCCACCGAAGCCGACGGCGGCGTCGAAGTTGTTGGTGGAGTTGATCCACACGACGCCGGCCTTGAGCCTGGGGGCGATATCGAGGGCGAGGTTGACGTTCTCGGTCCAGATGGTGGCGGCGAGGCCGTAGCGAGTGTTGTTGGCGAGCGCCACCGCTTCCTCGGGGGTGCGGAAGCTCATCTCGACCAGCACCGGCCCGAAGATCTCCTCGTTGGCCACGGTGTTGGCGGTCGACACACGGGTGATCAGCGTCGGCTTGATGAAGCAACCGCCGCCCGGCACGTCGATGTCGGGCTCATAAAGCTGGCCGCCTTCGGCGACGCCTTTCTTTACCAGGTCGCGAACGCGTTCGACCTGCACCGGAGCGACCAGCGCACCGATATCAACAGCCTTGTCGAGCGGATCGCCGACGCGCAGCGTCGCCATGCGCTTCTTCAGCTTTTCGAGGAAACGCTCCTCGATCGATTCCTGCACCAAGAGGCGCGAGCCGGCGCAGCAGACCTGGCCCTGGTTGAACCAGATGGCATCGACGAGGCCCTCGATGGCACTATCGATGTCGGCGTCGTCGAAGACGATATAGGGCGACTTGCCGCCGAGTTCGAGCGACAGGCCCTTGCCGGTGCCGGCCGTGGCCCGCCGGATGATCTTCCCCACCTCGGTCGAGCCGGTGAAGGCGATCTTGTCGATATCGGGGTGGCCGGTGATGGCGGCGCCGGTGTCGCCCTCGCCGGTGACGATGTTGACGACGCCCTTGGGCAGGTGCGCCTTGTCGCAGATTTCAGCGAACAGCAGCGCGGTGAGCGAGGTGAACTCGGCCGGCTTCAACACCACGGTGTTCCCCGCGGCGAGCGCCGGGGCGATCTTCCAGGCCAGCATCAGCAGCGGAAAATTCCACGGGATGATCTGGCCGCAGACGCCGTAGGGCACGTGATCGGGGAACTCGCGCTCGAGGTGCTGGGCCCAACCGGCGTGATGGTAGAAGTGCCGCGCCACCAGCGGAATATCGACGTCGCGGCTCTCACGGATCGGCTTGCCGTTGTCCATGGTTTCGAGCACCGCGAACAGGCGCGAATGCTTCTGGATCAGCCGGGCGATGGCATAGAGGTACTTGCCGCGCTGGTAGCCTGACAGCGCCGACCATTTCGGGAACGCGGCACGCGCGGCTTTCACCGCCGCATCGACATCGGCGGCGGTACCGTCGGTGACGTCGGCGAGCTTCTTGCCGTTGGCCGGGTTCTCGGAGGCAAAGGTCTTGCCCGGCTTGGTCCAGGCGCCGTTGATGAAGTGGCCGAATTTGTTGTCGTGCGCGGCGAGCCAGGCCAGCGCCACGTCGGCGGACTCGGGAGCCGGGCCGTAGTCGAGGGAGGTGAAGATTTCGGCGATTTTGTTCATTGTTGTTCCTTCCCCGTCAGACCCTTAGAGCGCCGGACAGCCAGTCTCGATCCAAAGCATAGACATCGTCAGCGACTTTTCGCCACTTTTGCTCAATTGGGTACCAGACCCAGATGCCGGGAGCGTCAACCCGATAGCCAAACTCCATAAGGTCGGCACCGGGTCTGCCGATGAACAGGGCCTGCCCGTCATCCGAAAGTCTCGCCTCGTCAACTGGGTAGATGTACTGAAGCTGACTGGCCTCATCAAATCGGCCTTCCGCGTAGTAGGCGAAGTATGCTGTCGCTGCCGGCCATTCCGACGGATCAGGCGTCCGCATCACACCATCGGCATCCGGTAATCAGCCGCATAGTGTCCGGTCAGCGTGTGCTCCAGCTGGCGCTCGATGTCGGTGAGCAGGCTCGACGCGCCGAAGCGGAACAGGTGGGGCTGCAGCCAGTGGGTGCCGAGCTCTTCCTTGATCAGCGCCATGTAGTCGAGCGACAGCTTCGCCGTGGCGATGCCGCCGGCCGGCTTGTAGCCGATTTCGATGCCGGTTTCCTCGTGGAACCAGCGGATCATCCGCACCATCGACAGCGAGGTCTGAAGGTTGGCGTTGACCTTTTCCTTGCCGGTCGAGGTCTTGATGAAATCGGCGCCGGCCAGCATGCAGACCAGCGAGGCCTTGGCGACGTTGGTCTGGGTCGCCAGTTCGCCGGTGCCGAGGATGGTCTTGATATGGGCGTCGCCGCAGGCCTTCCGCATGGCTTTGACTTCGTCGTAGAGCGCCTGCCAGTCGCCGCGCAGCACCATGCCGCGCTCGATGACGATGTCGATCTCGTTGGCGCCGTCGGCGACCGAGGCTTCGATCTCGGCAAGGCGAGTCGATAGCGGCGCGAGGCCGTGCGGGAAGGCGGTGGACACCGCGGCGACATTGATGCCGGTGCCTTTGAGCGCATCGACGGCGGTCTTGACGAAGGAGTGGTAGACGCAGACCGCGGCCGGCTTCACCTCGAGGTCGGCGACGCCGAGACCATCGATGATATCCTGCCGGACCGGATGACGGGCCTTGGCGCAGAGCCGCTCGACGCGGCCGGGGGTATCGTCGGAGTTGAGCGTGGTCAGGTCCATCAGCGTGATGGCCTTGAGCAACCAGGCGGCCTGAAAATCCTTCTTCACCGTGCGGCGGGCCGGCAGCGTCGCAGCGCGGCGCTCGAGCGCCGAACGGTTCATGCGCACGCGTTCGACCCAATCGAGATCGAGCGGGAAGCCGGGATTTCGGCGATGAGAGCCAGCAGACGACCCAGCGGGGTCTTTCGACTTTGCCGCGGCTACAGGCTTGGTCCCGGCCGGTTGATCGACGACGCGCAGTTCCATGGGATGGCCTCCTTGCCGCGGACCCTTAGCGGGATTTTGCGGCACTTTGCTGACTGCCATTATCGGCCCAAAAACTCGGGTCCGAAAGAGTGCGGCAGCAGCTCGGCGATGGTCTGCTCGAGCGGCGTGCCGTCAATGCCGTGCGAGACGACGACGACGTCCTGATCGGCGAACTCGCGAATGCGCTGGCGGCAGCCGCCACACGGGGTGACCGGCGTCGCGCCGGGGCCGGTGGTGTAGACGCGCTTGATGCGGCGCCCCCCGCCGGCGAGCATGGCGGCAATCGCCGAGGGCTCGGCGCAGTTGCCGACCGGATAGGCGGCGTTCTCGACATTGCAGCCGACATAGATCTTGCCGTCATCGGCGAGGATGGCGGTGCCGACCTGGAAGTTCGAATAGGGCGCATAGGCTTTGGCGCGAACGGCTTCGGCGGCAGCCAGCAGCTGCGGGTCCAGCGGGTGAGGCATCAGCGCTCCTTGGTATAGGCGACGCCACCGGCCTTGGGGCCGACGGCCTTGCCGATGAAGCCGGCCAGCAGGATGACGGTGAGGATGTAGGGCAGCGCCTGGATCGCCTGCACCGGCACGCCGACGCCGAAGATCGAAGTGCCCTGCAGGCGGATCTGCAGCGCATCGAGGAAGCCGAACAGCAGGCAGGTGAACATCGCCGGCACCGGTTTCCATTTGGCGAAGATCAGCGCGGCGAGCGCGATGAAGCCCTTGCCGGCAGTCATGTTGTTGCCGAAGCCCGAGCCCTGGGCGATCGAGAAGAACGCCCCGGCAAGGCCGCAGAGGAACCCGGTGATCAGCACCGCCTGGTAGCGGAGCCTCGTGACCGAGATGCCGGCAGTATCGACGGCCTTGGGGTTCTCGCCGACGGCGCGCAGGCGCAGGCCGAAGCGGGTGCGATAGAGCACCCACCAGGTGATCGGCACGGCGAGGAAGGCGATGTAGACCAGGATATTGTGGCCCGAGATCAGCTCGGAATAGATCTGGCCGACCACCGGCACACCGGCCAGTTCGTTGGCAAAGGGCAGATCGATGTTCTGGAAGCGGCCGCTGACCGGCAGTTGCGGGGTGCGCCCGCCCTGCCCGAACCACTGAATGCCGAGGAAGGTGGTGAGGCCGGCCGCCAGCATGTTGATGGCGACGCCGGCGATCAGCTGGTTGCCGCGCAGGGTGATGGCGGCAGCCCCCTGCAGGCCCGCCGTGGTGATAGAGACGGCGAGGCCGGCAAGAAGCCCGAGCCAGACATTGGCGGTGACCGCCGCGACGGCGGCCGCAGCGAAGGCCGAGGCCAGCATCTTGCCTTCGAGGCCGATGTCGAAGACGCCGGCGCGCTCGGAGTAGAGCCCGGCGAGACAGGCGAGCAGCAACGGCGTCGAGAGCCGGAGCGTCGCATCGAGGGTGGAGAGAACGAGGCCGAGATCCATGGCTCAGCTCCCCGACTTGACGCTGTTGGCTTCGATGGCGCCGGCCTTCTGCTGCGGCGACAGCGTCATGAAGATGCGCTGCAGGCCGGGACGGAACAACCCCTCCATCGCGCCGGTGAACAGGATCACCAGCGCCTGGATGACGACGACCATCTCCTTGCTCAACCCTGGAATGACGTATTGCAGCTCGTTGCCGCCCTGGTAGAGGGCGCCGAACAGCACGGCGGCGAGCAGGATGCCGACCGGATGGTTGCGCCCCATCAGCGCCACGGCGATGCCGACGAAGCCGGCATCGGCGACATAATCGAGCACCAGGCGGTACTGCACGCCGACCACCTGGTTGACGGCCACCATGCCGGCGAGCGCGCCGGACATGGTCATGACGATCATGATGATGCGGCTGTTGGACATGCCGGCGTAGCGGGTGGCGGTCGGGTTCTGGCCCAGCGCCCGCATGGCGAAACCGAAACGGGTGTGCCAGATCAGGATGTAGGCGCCGACGAGGCAGACCAGCGCCAGCACCAGGGTGAAGTTGACGTCGGTGTTCTTGAACCAGGGAATGAAGGCACCGAGCTTGGGCATGCGGCCCTCGGGAGCGATCATCGCGGATTCCGGCGCGAGAATGCCCGCCGGTTTCAAGACGTTCACCACCATGTAGACCATGATCGCCGCGGCGATGAAGTTGAACATGATGGTGGTGATGACGACGTGCGAGCCGCGCTTCGCCTGTAGCCAGCCGGGGATGAAGCCCCACAGCCCACCCACCGCCGCACCGGCAACGATGGCGATCGGGAAGGTGATCCACCAGGGCAGGAACTGCAGCGGCAGCGCCACGGCGATGACGCCGAGGCCGGCGATATAGGCCTGGCCATTGCCGCCGATATTGAACAACCCGGCATGCGCCGCGACTGCCACGGCGAGGCCGGTGAACATGAAGTTGGTCGAGTAGTAGAGCGTGTAGCCGAAATTGTAGCCGTTGCCGAAGGCACCGGTGACGATGGCATTGAGGGCCGCCAGCGGATCCTGGCCGATGGCGAGGACGACGAGGCCGGAAACGATGAAGGCCAGCGCCAGGTTGAGGATCGGCAACAGGACCACATCGGCCCAGCGCGGCAGCGGTTTGAGGATGGCTGAACTCATGAGCCCTGTCCTTGGGCCGCGACGCGCGCGGGGGCGGCAGCTTTCTTGTCGGTGACGCCGGCCATCATCAGGCCGAGCTCGCCTTCGGTGGCGGTTGCCGGATCGGCTTCGCCGACGATCTGGCCGTCGAACATCACGAGGATGCGGTCGGCGAGCGAGCGGATTTCGTCGAGCTCGACCGAAACGACGAGGATCGCCTTGCCGGCGTCGCGCATCTTGATGATCTGGTTATGGATGAACTCGATGGCACCGATATCGACGCCGCGGGTCGGCTGGCCGACGATCAGCACGTCGGGGTTGCGCTCCATCTCGCGCGCCAGGACGATCTTCTGCTGGTTGCCGCCGGAGAAGTTGGCGGTCTTCAAGCGCTCGTTGGCCGGGCGGATGTCGAACTTCTTGATGCGCTCGCGCGCCTCGGCCTGCGCCGCGGCGCTGTCGAGGATGATGCCCTTGCCATAGGCCGGGTCATCCTCGTAGCCGAGCATGGCGTTTTCCCATTCCTCGAAGGCCGTGATCAGGCCCATGCGTTGCCGATCTTCCGGCACATGGGCAAGCCCGGCCTTCCTGGCGCGATGCGCACCGTCATCGCCTTCGAGCGACAGCGGCGTGCCCTTCAGGCGGACGATGCCGCTCGTCTGGTCGCGCATGCCGGAAATGGACTCGAGCAGCTCGGACTGCCCGTTGCCGGCGACGCCGGCAATGCCGACGATCTCGCCGGCCCGCACGGTGAAGCTCACATCCTTGACCCGGGTAACGCCGAGGTCGTCCTTGACGACGAGGTTCTCGACCGAGAGGAAGGTATCGCCCGGCTTGGCGGCGGTCTTTTCGACCCGCAGCAGCACGCGGCGCCCCACCATCAGCTCGGCGAGCTGCTCGGGATTGGTCTCGGAAGTCTTGAGCGTATCCACCATGGCGCCCTGCCGCATCACCGACACGTAGTCGGTAATGGCCATGATCTCGCGCAGCTTGTGGGTGATGAGGATGATGGTCTTGCCCTGGTCGCGCAGGGTGCGCAGCACGCGGAACAGGTCGTCCGCTTCGGCCGGGGTGAGTACGCCTGTCGGCTCGTCGAGGATCAACACGTCGGCGCCGCGATACAGCGCCTTGAGGATTTCGACGCGCTGCTGGGTGCCGACCGAGACATCCTCGATGATCGCATCGGGATTGACGTCCAGCCGGTACTCCTTGGCCAGGCGGGTCAATTCCTTGCGGGCACGATCGAGGCTGGGCCCCAGCATGGCGCTGTCCTCGGCGCCGAGCACGACGTTCTCGAGGATGGAGAAATTGTCGACCAGCATGAAGTGCTGGTGCACCATGCCGATACCGAGCGCCAGCGCGTGGCGGCTGTCGGTGATGGCATGCGGGGTGCCGTTGACGCGGATCTCGCCCGAGTCGGCGGTGTAGAAACCATAGAGGATCGACATCAGGGTCGACTTGCCGGCGCCGTTCTCGCCGACGATGCCGTGCACCGTGCCGCGCCGGACCTGGAGGTCGATGTCCTTGTTGGCATGCACGGCGCCGAAGCGCTTGTTGATGCCGATCAGTTCGATCGCGAGGTCTGATGCCGCGGCCGAAGACGCAGCGGCCACTTGTGGCCGCTGCGCAATGGGATCACCCATCGGGGTGTCGCTGGACAACTGCCGAACTCAGGCCGGGCAGGTGTTGTCGGCGGTGTAGTCGTGGACGGTGATCGCGCCCGACTGGATCTCGGACGAGAAGGCGTCGACCTTGCTCTTGATGTCGTCGGTGATCAGCGCCTTGTTGTTGTCGTCGAGTGCGTAGCCGACGCCGTTTTCCTTGAGGCCGAGGACGGTGAGGCCGGGCTTGAAGTTCGCATCGGTAAGCGCGTTCTCGACGGCGACGTCGACCCGCTTCATCATCGAGGTCAGCACCGAGCCGGGGTGCAGGTAGTTCTGGTTGCTGTCGACGCCGATCGAGAACTTGCCCGCATCGGCTGCGGCCTGCAGTACGCCGAGGCCCGAACCGCCGGCGGCGGCGAAGACCACGTCGGCGCCGGCATCGAACTGCGCCTTGGTGAGCTCACCGGCGGTGACCGGATCGTTCCATGCGGCCGGCGTGGTGCCGGTGTAGTTCTCGATGATCTTGACGTTGGGGTTGGCCGCCTTGGCGCCCTGGGCGTAGCCGCAGTAGAACTTGTGAATGATCGGCACGTCCATGCCGCCGACGAAACCGACGGTGCCGGTGGTCGACTTCAGCGCCGCGATGGCGCCGACGAGGAACGACCCGGTATGCTCGTCGAAGATGATCGACTGCACGTTCGGCGCATCGACGACGGCGTCGATCACCACGAAGTGGGTGTCCGGGAACTCGGCGGCGACGGTGGTCAGCGCGGTGCCCCAGGAGAAGCCGGCCATCACGATAGGGTTGGCGCCCTGCGAGGCGAAGCGGCGCAGCGCCTGCTCGCGCTGGGCGTCGTTCTGCAGCTCGAGATCGGTGAAGCTGCCGCCGGTGGCCTTCTTCCAGGCCTCGGCGCCGTTATAGGCCGCCTCGTTGAAGGATTTGTCGAACTTGCCGCCCAGGTCGTAGATGACAGCCGGATCAGCGAGCGCCGCACCAGCGGCGAGCACCGACAACGCCACGCCAGCCGCGAGCGCAGTGATGCGCTTCGAAAAATAGTTCATGGATCAGTCTCCCTGTATCGCGTCCGGCAACGGCACATGCCGCCCTGACAGCCCGGCGCGTTGGGAACGAATACAATCCTGCAAACCGGCGCTCTGCAAGAGGCGGCAGCGCAGATTTTGACCAAGTGGGCAAAAATCGTGCGGAGAAGGTTTATGTCGGCGGGGACCAGGGCTTCGATCCCCTGCCCGGCCGCGCCCGAGGCAGGTTCAGCCCGCGACCGGTTTCACCTCGACGCCCATCGCCTCACCGAAGCGCACGAAGAAACCGTCGATGATCTTCTGGGCGGAGCTGCCGATCAGCGACTTGCCCAGCTTCATGATGCCGCCATCGGCGCCGCCATTGGCGGTGAACACCAGCTCGGTGTGCGCACCGGCATCGGAGAGGACAATGTCGGCGGCGGCTTCGGCCTTGCCGAGCAGACCGCCGCGGCCCTTGCCGGCGAGCGTATAGCTCTGGGCGGGGACGATGTTGCGCAGCTCCAGATCGCCCGAGAACACCGGCTGCATCAGCCCCAGATTGACCTCGATCTCCAGTTCGAGCGTGCTCTCACCGGTCCAGTCGATGCGGCGGCAGCCGGGAATGATCGCCTTGAGCACCTGGGTGTCGTTGAGCGCCTGCCACACCTCGAGCCGCGGCGCCGAAACCAGGTACCTGCCGCCGAATTCCATGCCGTCATTTCCTCGCCATTGTGCCGTCTGAAACCAAGCTAGTGCGTGGGACCGCAATGGACAACCGCGGCAGCGCTGCAACGGTTGCCGCAAACTTCTCGGCGGGCTCTTTTCGTGAGGCTTTTAAGCACCATATCGCGCAAAACAGGCGTGGCCGATATAAGCAACATTGGCAACTGACGCCGAGAACGTGAATCATGTCACCCCAAGGTGACCGATAGAGGGAAACGCATCCAAATGGCCACTGAAGTGATGGAAAAGCCCCTGCAGTATCTCGACAAGGCGATGGGGGCGATCAAGCAGCTCGGCATTTGGCCGGAGCAGGCCGGCGAGCAGCCGATCACCGGACTGCTCAACGAGATCACCGAGCTCGACGAGAACAAGGTCATCCTGATCGGCCGCACGCTGACCCAGGCGAGCGCCTTCAACGAGGTGGTGCGCAGCCAGGTCGCGGCGATGAATGTCGGCGAGCGCTACGAGGACATCACCAACGGCTTCAACTCGATCCGCGACGACGCCAAGGCCATGGTGGATCAGCTGGACGACGGCAAGCTCGACCTGATGGAGCGGATCTCCAACGTCTGGATGAAGGTCAGCCGCGGCGACATCGCCTCGCGGTTCGACAAGATCCGCAACACCTATCTCGACGTCTCCAAGGAGACCAAGAACCAGGTCGACCGCGAGCACACCATCCTCGAGGCCTATCGCGATTTCCGCGGCGCGCTGAAGCAGTCCGAAGTGATGGCGCTGGAACTGCTCGATGTCGCGACCACGAAACTCGACGACAAGAAGAACATCCTAAAGGCGGCAGGCGATGCGCTGGCGGCCTTCACCGAAGGCACGCCGGCCGATCGCGCCAAGCTGGAGATGGACCGCGACGAGAAGCTGCGCGACCTGCAGAACGAGGAGCGCCGCTACCAGATCGCCAAGGACCTGAGCGACAACCTGACCATCTCCTACTCCACCTCGGAAGTGGTGATGGCGCGGCTGATGCAGACCACGCAGGCCAAGGAGCGGGTCTACCAGCAGGCGATTTCGTTCTTTTCGACCAACGAGACGGTGTTCACGGCGCTCAGCGCCTCGTTCACCGGGCTGTTCGGCCTGCACGAATCGACCGAAACGCTGAACGCCATGAAGGAAGGCATGTCCAAGAGCCTCGAGACGCTCTCGGAGATCGGCGACCGGGTGGGCGAAGCGGCGGTGAAGGCCGGCTACGGCCCGACGATCCGCGCCGATGCGGTCAAGAAGCTGGTCGACTCGGTGGTGACGTTCCAGGAGAAGTCGCGCGTCATCATCAACGAGATGCGCGTGGCGGCGACCAAGAACTCAGCCGAGATCCGCGATGCGGTCGAGGACGGCAAGCGCCGTCTGGCCCAGTTGGCCGCGGACGGCAACGCGCTGATCCTCGAAGAAAAGAAGGCCTGATTTGGAGCGCGAACGGGCTCGAACATGAGCACGACGACGGCGACTGCCGACAAGGCCCCGCTCGACGAGGTAATGCTGGCGATGGACGTGGTCGACACGCTCCGTCACCGGCAGGACCTGGTGGAACGCGAACTCGCGGGCGATGCCCGCGAGAAGCAGCTGATCGACAAGTTGCGCGAGATCTATCACCAGCAGGGCATCGAGGTGACCGATGCGGTGCTGATGGAGGGCGTCAAGGCGCTCGACGAGAGCCGCTTCGTCTATACGCCTCCCAAGCCGAGCCTCGGGGTCAGCCTCGCCAGGCTGTTTGTCGGGCGCAAGAAATGGGGCCCGGCGGCCTTGGCGATTGTGCTGGTGCTGGTGGTGGGGCTCGGCGGCTACTTCTTCGCCTATCGCCCATACCAGGCGGCCCAGGTGGAAGGCGCCCGGATCGAGCTCAGCGAGAAGCTGCCGGCCGAGATGGATGCGCTGTACCAGTCGATCTTCGAAGAAACCAAGGTGCAGCAGGCGGTCACCCAGGCCGAGCAGATGCGCGGGCGCGGCAAGACCGCTGCGGCTGAAGGCAACCGGGCGGGCGCCGAGCAGGCGATCGCCTCGCTGACCGGGCTGCGCGACCAGCTCCGGCAAGAATATCAGCTCAAGATCGTCAACCGTGAGGGGCAGAAGACCGGGTTCTGGACCTTCCCCGAGATCAACACGGCGGCCACCAACTATTACGTGGTGGTTGAAGCGGTGGGCAGCGACGGCAAGCCGCTGACGCTGCCTGTTGTCAACGAGGAGAACGGCCAGACCGAGAACGTTTCGATCTGGGGCGTGCGGGTGCCCGAAAGCACTTACCGGGCGGTCGAGAACGACAAGAAAGACGACGGCATCCTGCAACGCAACGTGCTGGGTGTGAAGGAATACGGTTTCCTCGACGTCGACTATGTCATGCCGGTGCTTGGCGGAGCGGTGACACGGTGGTGAGAACCTACACATCGACGCTAGTACGGGTTCTCTCATGAGCCTTTCCGGACCCGAGGCCCTGCGTTCCCTCGACGAGGCGTTGCGCGACATCCGCCGCGAGGAGGACGAGATCGCCAAGCGGCTCGCCCGTTCGGCCGAGCTGGTCACCAAGTTCAAGGAGACCGAGAGCGAGCTGCTGCGGCAGCTGGCGGAAGTGCGGCTGGACCCGACCACTCAGGCGGCGCTCGCCGGTCGGTTGAGCCAGGCCGAAATCAAGGCGCGCGAGATGCTGAGCCGGCATGGCGCCGAACTGAGCGCGGCGGAGGGCGAACTCAAGGGGCTCGACAAGCAGATCGCCGCGCTGGCCAAGGAGCGCACCGAGCAGGCCGCCGCAGCCGACAAGGCGCAGGCCGAGCTGAAGAGCCTGGCCGACCGCGTCGCGGTGGAGGCGGTAAAGAACCCCGAATATGCGGAAAAGCGCAAGGCTGCCGAACAGCTGGCCCATGTCGCCGAAGAGAGCCTGCGCAAGACCCAGCAGGCCGAAACCGATCGCGAGCTCAAGGGCAAGCCTTACCGCGACGATCCGCTGTTCATGTATCTGTGGGAGCGTGGCTTCGGCACCAAGAACTACCGCGAGAACAACCTCATCCAGTATTTCGATGGGCTGATCGCCGGGCTTGTGGGCTTCCCCGAGGCGCGGGCGAATTTCGCCATGCTCAACGAAATCCCGATGCGGCTGCGCGAGCACGCCGACCGCCAGCAGCAGATCGCAACGGCTGCAGGCGAGGAAGTGACCAAGCTGGAAAAGGCGGCGGTGGACGCGGCCGGCGGCCGGCCGACCCGCGAGCTGCTGGAAAAGGCCGAAGCGCGGATCGCCGCGATCGACCAGGAGATGGTCGCGGCCGAGGACAAGCGTGACGAGCGCGCCCGGGCCCAGCGCGAGCTGGCGCAGGGGAGCGACCCGGCGTTCAGCGCGGCGGTGAGCGGGCTGGCCGAAGCGCTGGGTCGCGAGGATATCCAGACCCTGCTCGCCGAGGCGCGCGCCACCGAGACCGGGCAGGACGACACCATCGTCAAGCAGATCGACGAATCGCGGCAGCGCGCCGCCGAAGAAGACGGCGACAGCCGTGAACAGAAGGCCCGGCTGAAGACCCTGGCGGCGCGGCGGCGCGAACTCGAGGATATCCAGTACGAGTTCAAGAAGCAGAATTTCGACAACCCGCGCTCGACCTTCCGCGAGGACAAGCTGGTCGGCGACCTGCTGAACGACTTTCTGCGCGGCGGCATTACGGCAGCCGATTACTGGGGCCAGTGGCGGCGCAGCCAGAACTGGCAGGGCGGAGTGCAGCCGCAGCAACAGCAGCGACAGGATTCGCCCTGGGGTGGCGGCAGCAGCGGCGGCGGCTTCAGCTGGCCGGATTCAAGCTTTGGCGGCGGCGCCAGCGGCGGGCGCCGCGACGGCGGCTTCGGCGGCAGCTGGGGTCGGCTCCCGGGCGGCGGTGGTGGTGGCTTCGGCGGCGGCGGTTCCGGCGGTGGTGGCAGCGGCGGCGGCTTCTCGCGCCCCCGCACCGGCTCCAGCGGCAACCGCACCAGCGGCGGCTTCAAGACCGGCGGCGGGTTCTAGCTACAGCGTGCGGCTGGCCTTGCTGCAACGAAGTCGGGCGGCAGGGGGCAGCTATGGACTCGGTATCTACCAGTGCGATGGCGTCCTATTTCGGGGCCGCGCTGGCCGTTCGGTAAGCTGCACGAGCAATGACGGGTTCAAGGGTGACTGGCAGGTTCCAGCCACCTGTGGGCGAGCCAAGCGTCCCCTCGCCCCTTTGGGGAGAGGGTCAGGGTGAGGGGCAGCCAAGCACGCTGGGTGAACTGATCATAGCCGCTGGGCAATATTGAGTCTGGCGCGCTTGGCGCCCCTCACCCCAGCCCTCTCCCCAGAGGGGCGAGGGGGCGCTGTGGCATGGCCCTGGCCGACTGCGCGATCGGCGCTTCGGCATGATGGCGATCGCCCTCCAGAGCCACGAGGATTGCCTGCTTAATCGCACGGTCGCCTGCCTAGCGGGGCTCCCGACGACCACTGACAGTTTCAGCCGGTGGAAGTATCTTCCGAGCGCAAGATCGCCCGCCCCAACCTTCGAATGAATGACGGGACTCAACGCCCCGGCGTGAGGCCGTCGAGCAGAAGATCGAGGCCCTTCCTGAAGGCGCCGTCCCAATCGCTGTCGAGCAGCAGGCGCGAGCGGTCGATGGTGGGGTAGCGGCCGCTCAGTTCGGCGAGCTGCTGCTGCGCCGCGGCGAGATCGTCGGCGGAACGATCGAAACTGCCGCGCGTGATGGTGGCGCCCATCACATAGTTCCACACCGACCAGATCGCGACGTTCAGGTCGGCGTCGGCGACGCCGGCGCGCGACAGGGTCTGGCTGAGCAGCTCCAGCCGCCCCAGCATGCTCGGACCGAGGGCGCGGCGCGGCAGCAGGGCGGCCGACCAGGGGTGGCGCAGCATCGCGGCGCGCCAGTCCTCGAGCATCAGCACGGCGTCGGCGCGCCAATCGCGGGGTCCGGCCGGTGTCGGCGGGGCGTAGGCAAGGACGGCGTCGAGCGCCAGGTCGAACACCTGCTCCTTGTTGTCGACATGCCAGTAGAGGCTCATCGCGCCGGCCCCCAGGCGATCGGCCAGCCGGCGCATCGACAGGCTGTCGGCGCCATGGCTGTCGAGCAGTTCCACCGCGGTGGCGACGATGCGTTCGAGCGAAAGCGGTTGCTCGCCCGCAGCTGCACCCGCGCCTGGCTTTCGAGATCGCCTGGCCGGCGCGCCGCTGGGTCTGACTGGCATATGGTCCTCGCTGACGATCGATCTAGGCCAGGTGGGTGGCAAATGTCGACCCCCCGACCCAATTGACTCGTACATCGTACTATGCCAGTTCTCGTACACTGTACGATTGAGACGTATGGCGTAGCTGAACACCCATGCAACCGAACCGACCGCGCGCCCCGTCCAGGGGGCGCGGCGCCGAGAGAACCATCATGTCACGCACCTTCACACGGCTGCTTTTCGGAGGAATGATCATCATGACCGCAGGCGTTTCCACCGCGACGAGGGCAGACGAGCCGCGCCTCAGCATCGTCAATCCGCCCAACCTGTTCGACCCGACGCCGAATGGCTACAGCACGGCGGTGATCGTGCCGGCAGGGGCGAGGCTCGCCTATATTTCGGGCCAGGGCGGGCAGGACAGCACCGGCGGCCTGTCAGCCGATTTCGCTGCTCAGGTGAAGCAGGCCTATGCCAATCTCGGCGCGGCGCTGGCGGGCATCGGCGCCAAGCCGGAACAGGTGGCCAAGCTCACGGTTTTCGTGGTCAACCACGATATGTCGAAGCTCGGCGTGCTGACCGAAAGCGTCACGGCGATGTTCGGCGAGACGTTGCCGGCGCAGACCCTCGTGCCGGTGCCCAAGCTGGCGGTCGATCCGATGCTGTTCGAAGTCGAAGCGATCGTCGTGCTCGACTAGTCTGGAACGAGGCCGGCGGCGGGTCAGCCCGCCGCCGGGCCGTCACTTACGGCGTCCGGATGGGTGGCCGGCGCGGCGTGGCTGCGGTGCGCCCTGAGGCACGAGATCACGCCGGCCAGCACGAAGATGAAGGCGAGCACTTCGGAGACCTGCGGCCAGCGCTGCTCCCACAGGAAGCCGTAGAGCAGCGCGAACACGGTCTCGAAGACGATCATCTGGCCGACCAGGGTCAGCGGCAGCAGCCGGCTCATGCGGTTCCACAGCGCATTGCCGCAGATCGACGCCAGCACGGCAACGCCGATCGAGACCCCGGCGAACTGCAACCAATCGGCAGCCGCGTGCTGCACCGGCTGGACAATGGCGATGAGCGGCACCAGCAGCAGGGCCTGAGCGCCGGTGACGACACCGGTCAGCAGGCTCCAGTCATGGGCCGACAGATGCGGCAGCCGGGCGAGGCAGCGGCTGTTGCCGACGGCATAGGCGGTCCACGAGGCGAGCGCCCCGAAGGCGCAGACGAGGCCCAGCAGTGCGGTGCCGCCGGTTGTCGCCGCGACGGCCTGCCAGCCAATGCTGAGCGCCCCGGCGGCGCAGAGCAGCAGCGAGGGCAGCAGAGCACGGAAGGGGACCGCGCCGCGATCGCGGCTGCCGATGAGGGTGACGGTGACGGGCAGGAACCCGACCACCAGCGAGGCCATGGCAACGCTGCCCAGTTGCACCGCCGAGGCGACGAGAACGTAGTAGAGCGTATTGCCCGCGAGGGCGAGCCAGGCCAGCGACAGCCAGTCGCGGGGGCGCAGTGCCGCGCGCAGCGCCCGCCAGCGCGGCAGGATGAGCATGACGGAGATGACGCCATAGGCGAGGTAGCGCCCGGCGGCGAGCTCCAGCGGGCTGAAGCTATGCACCAGTTCGGGGGCAAGGAATACCAGCCCCCACAGCGCGCCGGCGGCGACGCCGAAGGCGAGGCCGAGATAGGTCCGGTAGGCGGCAGACGGTGTGGCGGTGATGGAGCTCAAGCTGGCCTCACGAGGGATCGCGGCGAGGGATATCATCGCCAGGGTGAGCGTTGCGCTCTTGATTGTGCCCTCGAATGCAACAAAAACTCACCCATGACCCATGCCAGAGCAGCGAGCCGCAAGCTCGACAGTTTCGATCGCGCGATCCTGAGGATCGTGCAGCGCGACAACAAGATGCCGCAGCGCAGCATCGCCGAGGCCGTCAACCTGTCGGCAGCGGCGGTGCAGCGGCGGATCGCGGCGATGGAAGCCGCGGGAGTGATCGAAAAGAACGTCGCCGTGCTCGATCCGCGCGCCGTCGAAATGGGGATCACGGCCATTGTCGAGTTGCACCTCGCCAACGAACGATCGCAGACGGTGGATGCAGCCAAGGCGCTGTTCCGCGCCGCTCCGGAAGTGCAGCAATGCTACTACGTGACGGGTGGAACCAGCTTCATGCTGATCATCGTCTCCCCCGACATGGTGAGCTACGAGGCGACGACGCGCCGGCTGTTTGCACAGAACGACGCCGTGGCGAGTTTCCGCACACTGGTGGCGCTCGACCGGGTGAAGACCGGATCGGAAATCGTCGTCCCATGACGGCTCTGTCGCGCTTCGAGCCGCCCCCAACTTCCACCTGCGCTAGTCGACCAGGCAGTGCCGACCGATCTCGGCGACGCTGTTCAGCCCGGCGAGACCCATGGTGACGTCGAGCTCCCGGCGGATGATCTCGATGGCTCGGCTGACGCCCGCCTCGCCGCCGGCCCCGAGGCCGTAGATATAGGCCCGGCCGAGCAGACAGCCGCGGGCGCCCAGCGCGATGGCGCGCAGCACGTCCTGGCCCGAACGGACCCCGCCATCGAACAGCACTTCGAGATCGGAACCGACGGCATCGGCGATGCCCGGGAGGATCGAGATCGAGGACGACGCCCCATCCATCTGGCGCCCGCCATGGTTCGAGACGACGATCGCGGAGGCGCCGACATCGCGGGCGGCGCGCGCATCCTCGACATCGAGAATGCCTTTGATGATCAGCTTGCCCGGCCAGATGCCGCGGATCCATTCGATTTCTTTCCAGCTCAGCGTTTCATCGAACTGGTGCGCGATCCATTCGGCGAGCGCCTTGACCCGTGCCTCGCCCCGCACGAAACCGGCGAGATTGCCGAAGGTCCGGCGCCGCGCGGCGAGCATGCCGAGAGCCCAGCGCGGCTTGGTGGCCATGTCGATGAGGTTGCCGAGCTTCAGCGCCGGCGGTACGGACAGGCCATTCCTGATATCGGCATGGCGCTGCCCGAGCACCTGCAGGTCGACGGTGAGCACCAGGGCGCTGCAGCGGGCGGCAATGGCCCGCTCGATCAGCGCACGGGCGAAGCCGCGATCCTTCATGACGTAGAGCTGGAACCAGAAGGGCTTCTCGACGGCCGCAGCAACGTCCTCGATCGAGCAGATCGACAGCGTGCCGAGGGTATAGGGGATGCCGGCGGCCTGGGCGGCGCGACAGGCGAGTATCTCGCCATCGCCCCATTGCAGCCCGCCCAGCCCGATAGGGGCGAGCGCGATCGGCAACCCTACGCGCTCGCCCAAGAGCGTCGAGCTGGTGCTGCGGCGCGAGATATCGACGAGCACCCGCTGGCGCAGCCTGATGCGCTCGAGGTCGGAGCGATTGGCGGCGAGCGTCTGCTCGGTGTAGGAGCCCGCCTCGGCGTAGCCGAAGAAGGCGCGCGGCACGCGCCGGCGGGCGGCCTGGCGCAGATCCTCGATACAGGTCATGGCCCGCATCGACGCGGGCGCGCGCGCCGATCGCCCGGCACGCGAGGTCCGGTGCTGTCGTCCATCCACAAGCGCATCCATGGCGGCACCTCCATTTGGTGCCCGCATCGATCCGACCGGAAGCGGGGAATGTAAATTCACTAGCGGGTATACTTTGCGAAGCGCTAGCATCGGCGCATGCCCCGCTCAGCGCGTGACACCCGCCAGAAGATCCTGCGCGAGGCCCATCGGCTCTTCCGCAGGAGCGGATTCTTCCGCGCCGGTATCGACGAGATCGCCGCCGCCAGCCACGTCACCAAACGCACGCTCTACCACCACTTCGAGAGCAAGGATGCCCTGCTGGCGGCCGTGCTGCTGGCGCAGCACGACGAGGTCTTCGCAAACGCCGACCCCTATGGGGTCAGACTGTCAGGCACGCCAAGGCAGATCGTCGACGTGCTGTTCGACAAGCTCGTCGAGTGGTCGGCAACGCCGCACTGGGCCGGTTCGGGGTTCACGCGGCTCGCCATGGAACTCGCCGACCTGCCCGGGCATCCGGCGCGGACGATCGCGCACAAGCACAAGGCGGCCCTGCAGCATTACCTCACCGAGGTGCTGGCGGCGGCTGGTCTCGAACATCCGGGCGAGCGGGCAAAAGAGCTGTTCGTGCTGATCGAGGGCGCCATGGCGCTGATCCTGATCCATGGCGATCCCAGCTACGCCCAAACCGCGGCCACGGCGGCGCGGCGGTTGTTCGACCCGACGCGCACCAGCGAGGCGATACGCCTGCCCTCCGACGCCTAGCCGGAATGGCCGGCGCAGGGCGGAACATCCTTGATCGGGGCGCTGGCGAGAACGCTCGAGAGCGGCTGATTGCTGAGCAGCGGAGCGAGGCCCGGGGCGCCGGGCAGTGCCACGAGAGCGGAGATGGTGGTTTTGGCCGGATCGACCGGCTCGGTGCGGCAGAGCCGCGGCGACAGCGAGATGGAGAGGGCATTATTGCCGGCCGGCAGGGTCTTGGCCCAGGCCTGGGCCTCGCGGATGGCCTGCTTGTCGGCATCGGAAAAGCCGAACAGGTAGTAGTTGCGCTCGCCCGAAGGGGGCGGAAGCGTGCCGGCGAGATCATCGGCGTCAGCGGCAATCAGCGTTGCCTTGATGCGGCGCTCGCCGCTCGAGGGCGTGGTGATGTCGAAGCTGATAGTCGAGGCCCCCTGCACCGGCTCGAGTGAGGGCGGCAGGTCGAGGGCAAGCAGCAGGTTGGCGACGTCGTCGTTGAGGTAGTCGAGGCCGCGCAGCTTGGAGGCGGTGCCGATGGGGATCGAGGAACAGGCAGCGAGGGCGGCAAGCGCCACCCCGGCAACAGCAATGCGGATGGTGCGGCGGATCAACTTCCCCTCCCCTCAGGACGTATCACGATGGGTACGAGATTCCCGGGCATGGGGGAATGGTGGAGGTGCGGCCCCGGTCTGCGGCATGGAGGTCCCCCTCCCCCGACATGCGGGGGAGGATACGAGAAAACCTGCCCTCAGTGGATCGCGGCAGCCGCCGTTACCTCGTTGGCCCAGTCGAGGGCGTAGTGGGCGACTTCTTCCCAGCCCTTCTCGCCGGCGAGGAAGTGCGAGCGATCGGCGAACTGGTGGAAATCGGTGCGGGCCGGGGCCTTCTTCTGGATGTTGAAGATCGCCTTGGCGAGATATGGGGTGACGGTCCGGTCATGCTCGGCCGAGATCACCAGCAGCGGCTGCTTCCTCTGCTTTGCCTTCACCCCGGTGCCGAACATGCCGGCCGCCTGGTAGAAGATGTTGGTCGGGGTGGGCACGACATAGTCGTCGTAGGCGACCTGCTGGTCGGCAGCATCCAGGGTGTTGGCGAAGCTCTTGGCAAAGCCCTCGCGGGTGATGGTCTGGCTGGTGCCGGGGCCGGCGAAGATCGGCGGCAAGGCCGCGAGCAGCGAAACCGGACCGGGCAGCGCGCCGGCGATCGGGCCGGGGTCCATGGCGATGCCGGCGACACCATAGCCGCGATCCAGCAACAGCTGCGTGATGAGGCCACCCATCGAGTGGCCGATAATCACCGGCTGTTCGTCGAGGCCATCGATGATCGAAGCGTAGTGATCGACGATCTTGCCGAAGGTCAGGGTCCCCAGCCGCTTATCCGGGTTGGCACGGAGGTCGGCAGGGTTGCCTTCGAGATAGGGCCAGGCCGGGGCCAGCGTCCTGTAGCCGGCGGCTTCGAACACCGAGCGCAGCTTGTCCCAGCTCGAGGTGTGCATCCAGGCGCCGGTGATGAACAGTGCGGTCCTGGTCTTTGCAGCGTTGGCGGCGGCAAGGGCGGCCGAGGTTTCGAGGTTGGTGGTCATTTCAATCTCCCGTTTGAAAGCTTCTGTCGCGTCATTGCGATGACGGTTAAATCGCATGCGATCGAATTTCGGACAATGCACAGCGCCGCATGGCTGCCATGCATCAGTCGCTTGCGATTAGATCGCATGCGCTCTATATAGAAGGCACGACTGGAGACATTCGATGGACAAGAAACAGATTGCCGAGCAGCTGAAGCTCGACGTGCTGCTGTGCTTTTCAGCCTACTCGCTGAGCCACGCCTTCAGCCGGTTCTACCGACCGATGCTGGACAGGCTCGGCCTCACCTACCCGCAATTCGTGGTGATGATGGTGCTGTGGGAAAACGGCAGGATCACGATGAAGGCCCTGACTGACCTGGTGATGCTGGAATCGAACACGCTGACGCCGCTGCTCAAGAAGCTCGAGGCGGCCGGGCTGGTGAAGCGCATGCGCAACAAGGATGACGAACGGGTGCTCGATGTCGAAATCACCGAGGCCGGGCTGGCGCTGAAGGCCGATGGACAGCTGGCCGCGGTGGAGCTGGCGCTGGCCAGCGGCGAGGATCTCGATGGGGTGATCGAGATGCAGCAACGCATGGCGAGGATGCGCGACAGCGTGCGGGAGAAGCTGGAGACGGCCTAGGGCTCGCGGTCTTCTGCACCCTCCCTCCCCTCAAGGGGGAAGGAGGCGACGACTGAGAATTCGGCTCGTCAGCAGCCCGACAGATCCGCAAACAGGTCAGGCGTTCAGCGCCTTGAGCACCGTGGCCTTGACCTTGAGGCCGGGAATTTCGGTGAAGGCGAGATCCTCGCGGCCGAAATAGGATTTCTGGTTGGTGGCCGACCAGTCGTTGCACACGATGGCGTAGGTGGCCTTGTCGGCCAGCTGGACGGGAGCGGCATAGAGGAAATCGCCGGTGCGCGCGCTGAGCGGAATGTCGCCGTCCTGGTTGCAGCGGGCGATCAGCTGGTCGAGGGTCGGGCGATCCACCTCGGCGCGCATCAGCTTGCCATCGAAGCGGACAACGGCGTCGAAGGCGTATTTGGTGACTTCGCCCGAAGGCAAGCCGGTGCCGAACGTGGTGTGGCCGATAAAGCCGACGTCACCGGCCCCGGCAGCCGCCAGCGCCGCGGCAGCGAAGCGGGCGCTTTCGCCCAGGGTCTGAGCCTTCTCGCTGATGCCGACGATTGCCAGTTCCTCGGGGCTGAGATGCTCGGCAAAGGTGGCGCCGATCAGCGCCGCCAGCTCCGCGTCGGCGGCGCCATCACGCTCGACCTGCACCTGGCGCAGCGACAGGGCGCGATCGGCGCCGATATCGACCACGGTGATGAGGCTGCTCCACGAGCCGGTGTGGACATAGCGCGTGTTGCCCTCGGCATGCTCGAGCACCAGGTGGTCATGGCCGCCGACCAGCAGCGACCCATCGGACAAGAGCGGCAGGATGCCGCGATCGGCGACGACACCGGCATGGCTGAGAACGACGTGCAGGCTGCCCTTGGGCAGGTTGCCTTCGAGATTGGCGGTGGCCCACTCGAGCGGATCGGGAATGCCGAGCTGGTCGCGCGAGGCCTTGGGATAGGTGGTCAACGCCGGTGTGGCGATGCCGACCAGTGCGACCGGTATGGGGCCCAGATCAAGCTGGAAGCCGGCCTGAGTGAAGGGTGCGCCGGTGCGCTTGTCGGTGATGTTGCTGACGACGGTGAGGCCGGCGCGGCGGGCCCGGGCGATCAGTTGCGCCAGGTCGTTGATCAGGTCGGGCTCGTGATTGCCGATGTTCAGCACGGTCGGCGCGAGCCGCGACAGCTTCTCGAGCAGCTTCCAGTCGATGACGCCCGCCGAGCGGGTCGCCACCACGTTGCCCAGCTCGAACACGTCGCCGTTGATGAGGATGGCCGCCGGGGCGGGGCTCGCCGCAAGCTCGGCGGCGACTGCCGCGAGCAGCTGGGCGCTGCGCTCATAGGCCGAATGGAGGTCGGACAGGATGATCAGCCGGGCAGCCGGGGCCGACTGGGCATGCGCCGCATCGGGCAGCATCGGCAGGACGGCGGTGGAGCCAAGCAGCAGCAGCAGGTGGCGGCGGGAGAGCGAGGCGAACGGCATGATGGACCCGGTTGGCTGGTTGAGGTCTGTCGCCTACCCTGCCTTCGAGACGGCCGCGTGACAAGGCGACGCCGCGACCTGGGATCCGGCGGCGCCGATCAGCGTCACGCGCATGTCCCTGGCGACATAGACGCAGGCGCCGTCGGCATAGACGCTGCCGTCGGCGATGCCGAGCGGCAACCGGCCGCCACGGACCTGCCGCAGGCTGACCTCATAACGGACCCGGCGCGTCTGCGGGGTGATCTGGCCACGGAACTTCATCTCGCCGACTCCGGCCGCCCGCCCCTTGCCGGGCAGGCCCGACCAGCCCAACCAGAAGCCGATGATCTGCCACATGGCATCGAGACCGAGACAGCCGGGCATCACCGGATCGCCCGGAAAATGGCAGGCGAAGAACCAAAGCTCGGGCGTGATATCCAGTTCCGCGACGACATGGCCTCTGCCGTAGGTGCCGCCATCGAGGCTGATGGCGGTGATCCGATCCATCATCAGCATCGGCGGGGCCGGAAGCTGGGCATTGCCCAGACCGAAATACCCACCGGCGGTGGCCGCGAGCAGATCGGTCCTGTCGTAAGCAGATTGCGGATGGTGGACAGCCGGCGGCATCGGCATGAGTGCGCTCCAGTGGACAGATGTCAGTCGGCCGGTCGCAGTGCGGCGGCGACAAAGCTCCAGATGGCTTCGGTCAGGGCGTCGGGGTCGGGCCGGACTTCGCGGGTCAGCGCGCCGAGCAGGGCCTGGCGAATGCCGCCGCTCATCAGGGCGATCGCCAGCGCCGGATCAAGATCCGGCCTGACGATGCCATCGCGTTGCGCCGCGCGGATCATGGCTTCGCCGCCGGCGAGTGTCCGCGCGGTAAAGCTGGTCTCGATGTCGAGCACTTCGGGCGAACGGCTCAACGCACCGATGATCAGCGGCGCGAATGGGTGGGCATAGTGGAACGCCACGTATGCGCCGATCCGGGCCTTCTCGCGGTCCGCCCAGCTGGTGGAAGGCAGGTGCACCCCAGTGAAGGCCACCGCATCGAGCTGGGCGTAGAACGCTTCGACTACGGCGGCGATCAGGCCGCTCTTGGAGCCGAAATGATGGTATGCGAGGCCAACGGAGAGCTGCGCACGCTTCGCGACAGCCTGCATCTCCAGATGGCCATGGCCGGCGATCAGTTCCGCCTGTGCCGCGGCGATCAAGCGCTCCCGGGTGTTACCGCTCACCAGATTCTCGCCCCATAGACGTTGAATTGAATTCAATTCAACGTCTATGCCGATTTATGTCAATGCCGGCGGCCAAGCGGTTCAACCGCCTGGTCGCCGGCTGATCGCCCGAACTGGTGTCAGAACAGGTAAGCCGCCGTGAGCTCGAGGGTATGCCCGGCGAGGTCCGGGTCGTTGGAGTAGACCAGGTGACGATAGCTCAGGCGTGTCGCGACATTCTGGCTGAGCACCAGGCCGAGGGTAGCGCCGAGGGCCAGCGTCTCCAGCCCATCGCCCTGCCCAACGCCGTCAAAGGAGGTCTCACCGCCGGTCTCGTAATAGCCGTCGATGGCGGCCCAGACGCTGTTGCCGAAATTGCGGGTGATGTGACCTTCGACGCCGAAGATCGGCGCCTGGCTCATCACGTTGGCGCCGGTACCGACGAAGGGATCCTCGTTGTCGCCGAAGACCTGCAGCACCGGGCGGATTTCGAAGGTGGTCAGCTCGGGATCGATCATGTTGTCGCCCAGTGCGTAGCTGATGGGCAGGCTGGCCTGGAAAGACCAGCGGTTCTGCCCCAGGTTCACCATCCGGTTGGCATCGTAATCACCGGTGGGGAGGAACAGCTTGCCCTCGACCATGGCCTGGAAGCCCGGCTTGTGCATGGCGTAATCCATCGGAGCGAGGGCAGGCATGCCCGCCAGCCCCAGCCCCGCCCCAAGCACCAGATCGCCCTGCGCGATGCCCGTGTCGATGGTACCGGCCAACGAATCGAAGGTCATGCCGCCGACCGGCAGGCCGATCAGCACAAAGCCGACATTGCCCATGACGTCGAAGGTCGTGCGATAGGTCGGGGTCAGCGCCCACACGTCCAGCGTGGTATCGCCAAGTCCGAGCCGGGTGTCCTCGGCATGGATCACGTTGAGCGCCAGGCTGATGTCGCTCGCCCCACCAGGACGCAGATGATAGGCCCGCGCCCCATCCCAGGCCAGCGCGCTCGAGATCATCGAAACCGATGCCAATGCGGCAATGGCTATTCTTGCAAGCACGCTTCCCTCCTGTCGATCGGTTGCCGCAACAACCGCCTCAGCCGGGCAAATCAGCGCCGGCCCCCATGTGAAGAGAGTGCATGCGCATTAAAGTGGGGACAAGAATTTTCTGGCTGCCAACGATCACATCGGCTGCAGAGTGGCACAGTGTCCACAGCAGATGTCGTATTGCCGCCTCGACCTTCTCGGTCGTGGCGGCAACTCCTGCTGGGAATTGACGCGCTTGACTGCCCCTCACCGGGCCCTCTCCCCAGCCGGTGAGAGGGCGCTCCGCGCGTCGAACCGGTGGCTTAGCCGAACACGCTGGCGCCGCGGTCGGCAGTGCCGACCAGGGCGCGGAAGCCGGCGAAGAGTTCGCGGCCCATGCCGTAATGCTCGCGGCGGAGGTCTTCGGTGGCGGGGGTGCGGGAGAAGAATTCCTTCTCGTCGCCGATGAAGGTCAGCGTGCCCTCGTTTGCGTCGAGCCGGATCAGGTCGCCGTCGCGGATCTTGGCGATGGCGCCGCCATCGCTGGCTTCCGGGGTCATGTGGATGGCGGCCGGGATCTTGCCCGAAGCGCCGGACATGCGGCCATCGGTGACCAGCGCGACCTTGTGGCCGCGATCCTGCAGGATGCCGAGTTGCGGGGTGAGCTTGTGCAGTTCCGGCATGCCGACCGACTTCGGCCCCTGGAAGCGGACCACGGCGATGACGTCGCCGGTGAGTTCGCCTGCCTTGAAGGCCGCCAGCATGCCTTCCTGGGTGTGAAAGACCCGGGCCCTCGCTTCGACAACGCGGTTCTCGGGCTTCACGGCCGAGACCTTGATCACCGACTTGCCGAGATTGCCCGAGAGCACCTTGAGACCGCCATTGGCGGAGAAGGCATCCTTGACCGGCGCCAGCACCTTGGGGTTGCCGGAAACGGCGGGCGACGGGGTAAAGCTGAGCTTGTCTTCCATCAGCTTTGCTTCAACCGTGTAACCGGAGAGGCCGGCGCCCCAGACGGTCTTGACGTCTTCGTGCAGGTACCCGGCTTCGAGCAGCTCGCGGATCATGAAGCCCATGCCGCCGGCGGCGTGGAAGTGGTTCACGTCGGCAATGCCGTTGGGATAGACGCGGGCCAGCAGCGGCACGCCGCCGGAGAGGTCCGACATATCCTCCCAGGTGACCTTGAGGCCGGCCGCAGCGGCGATGGCGACGAGGTGCATGGTGTGGTTGGTGGAGCCGCCGGTAGCCAGCAGTCCGACGAGGCCGTTGACGATGGCCTTCTCGTCGACGATGTGGCCGATCGGCGTGTAGTCGTTGCCCTCGGCGGTGAGCGACAAGGCGCGCTTGGTCGCCTCGCGGGTCAGCGCCTCGCGCAACGGCGTGTTGGGGTTGACGAAGCTGGCGCCCGGCAAATGCAAGCCCATGATCTCCATCAGCATCTGATTGGAATTGGCGGTGCCGTAGAAGGTGCAGGTGCCGGGCGAGTGATAGGACTTGGCCTCGGATTCCAGCAATTCGGCGCGGCCGACCTTGCCCTCCGCATAGAGCTGGCGGACCTTGGCCTTCTCGTCGTTGGAAATGCCGGTGGGCATCGGGCCGGCCGGAACGAACACCGCCGGCAGGTGCCCGAAAGTCAGCGCGCCGATCATCAGGCCGGGCACGATCTTGTCGCAGATGCCCAGATAGACCGCGGCGTCGAACATGTTGTGGCTCAGCGCAATCGCCGTCGCCATGGCGATGACGTCGCGGCTGAACAGCGAAAGGTCCATGCCCGGCTGGCCCTGGGTGACGCCGTCGCACATGGCCGGCACGCCACCCGCCACCTGCGCCGTGGCGCCGATCTGGCGAGCCGCATCCTTGATGATCTCGGGATAGGTCTCGTAGGGCTGATGGGCGCTCAGCATGTCGTTATACGAGGTGACGATGCCGAGGTTCAGGGCCTTGGAGCCGGCGAGCTTGGCCTTGTCGGAGGGGGAGCAGGCGGCAAAGCCATGCGCCAGGTTACCGCAGGCGAGCGCCGCGCGGTGCACGCCCGCGACGCGCGCCCCCTCGATACGATCGAGATACTCGCGACGTGAGCCGGCGCTCCGGGCCGCGATGCGGTCGGTGACTTCCTGGACGATCTTGACGACGGACATTTCATGCTCCTTGGGGGAGCGCCCTAGATATTACTCTCAGGGGCTCCAGAAGATAGTCAGCGGTGTCTGGCTTTGACGCAGAATAGACCTGATCGGCATGTCCTCAACGGGACCATCCGACGCAGCCTTTTCCAGTGTCGCCAGCTTCTCCTCCCCCTCGATATGCAGATAGAGCCCCTTGGCGTCGAGAAGGCGCCTGAGGACCAGCGTCACCCGGGGCTCCCCTGCCCCCGGCGCCCGGATGGCGATGGCCGGCCCCTCGCCGGTCAGCGCCGCGGCGAGGTTGTCGCCGCCGGGAAAGAACGATGCGGTGTGGCCATCATTGCCCATGCCGAGGATCACCGCGTCGAACGGTGTGGGCAGGGCGTTGACCGCGATATTGGTGCGGGCGATGGCGGCGTCGGTCGGCGCGTCGCCGCCGGAATAGAGCGGCACGAAATGCGCCGAGGCAGCCGGCCCCTGCAACAGGCGCTCGTTGACCAGCAGGGCGTTCGAGCGATCGTTGGTCTCGTCGACCCAGCGTTCGTCGACCAGGGTGACGGTGACCTTTTCCCAGTCGATATCCTTGCGGCGGCCCAAGACGGCGAAGAACCGCGCCGGAGTGGAGCCGCCGGAGACGGCCAGCACCGCCTGCCCGCGGGCGGCGATACCGTCATTGAGGTGTTCGGCTACGGTCTCGGCGAGGGCGAGCGCCAGGTCTTCCTTGGTGCCGAAGCTGCGCCGGGTCGCGTTCAATGCCCGTCCTCGTGCCAGGTGCGGCCGTCGCGCTCGATCAGCGCGATGGCGCCGGTGGGGCCCCAGGTGCCGGCGGTATAGGTCTGCGGGGCGTCGCTCGCCAGATCCCAGCCATTGCGGATCGGATCGACCCATTCCCAGGCGGCTTCGAGTTCGTCACGGCGCATGAACAGGGTCTGCTGGCCGCGGATGACGTCGAGCAGCAGGCGCTCGTAAGCTTCCGGGGTGCGCTCGGCGAAGGTCTCGGCGAAGCTGAGGTTGAGCGGGACTTCGCGCAGGCGCATGCCCCCTGGGCCCGGATCCTTGATCATCAGGAACAGTTTTACGCCTTCATCGGGCTGGATGCGGATGACCAGCCGGTTGGGCTTGGGCGCCCCTTCGGCGTGGTCGAACATCGAGTGCGGGATATTGCGGAACTGGATGACGATTTCCGAGGCGCGCGACACCAGGCGCTTGCCGGTGCGGATGTAGAACGGCACGCCCGACCAGCGCCAGTTCTCGATCTCGGCCTTGATGGCGACGAAGGTCTCGGTGCGCGAGCCCTTCTTGTCCTCGGGCAGTTCGTCCTGGTAGCTGGCGACGGCGGTGCCGTCGACGCTGCCGCCGCGATACTGGCCACGCACCGTGGCGCGGCTGACATCGCCGCCGGTGATCGGCTTGAGCGAGCGCAGCACCTTGAGCTTTTCGTCGCGCAGCGCGTTGGCGGCATCGGAGGCCGGCGGCTCCATGGCGACGAGGCAGAGCAGCTGGATGATGTGGTTCTGCACCATATCGCGCAGCGCGCCGCTTTCATCGTAATAGCCGCGCGTGCCGGCGCCGACCGACTCGGCAACGGTGATCTGCACGTGGTCGATATGGGCGGAGTTCCAGATCGGCTCGAACAGGATGTTGGCGAAGCGCAGCGCCAGCAGGTTCTGCACCGTCTCTTTGCCGAGGTAGTGGTCGATCCGATAGACCTGATCTTCCCTGAAGATCTTCGAGACTTCGTCGTTGATCTCGATCGAGGAGGCGAGGTCGTGGCCGAGCGGCTTTTCGATCACCACGCGGGCGTCGCGCCGGTAATAGCCCTTCTTGAGGATGTACTCGCAGGTCGGCCCGAACAGGTCGGGGGCAATGGCGAGGTAGAAGGCGCGGACCACCTTGGGGTCCTCGCGCAGGTTCTTCGACAGATCGCCCCAATGCGCCTCGTCGGTGACGTCGTTGGGGACGTAGGAGAAGGTGCCGATGAAGCGGTCGATGGTCTTTTTGTCCTGGTAGGACTTCTCGACGAAGGTTTCGATCGACTCGCGGGCGAGCTTCTGGAAATCGGCGTCGCTGAGCTTGCTGCGCGACACGCCGATGATGCGGCTCTGCTCGTCGAACTGGCCATCCTTGAAGCGGTGGTAGAGCGCCGGGATGAGCTTGCGCTTGGTGAGGTCGCCGGTCGCGCCGAACACCACGTAATCGAAGGGCTGGACCGGGATGATACGGCTGGACACGCTCTTCAAGCTCCTATCGAGGTAGTTCATGGCACTCAAACTCAGGCGAAGTTCTGCTTGGCAAGGATGACGGCGCCGTGCAGCGGCTCGTCGACGGGACGGACGATGAAGTCGCCGTGGCGCTCGATCATCAGCGGGTAGAGGCGGGTGCCGAAGCCGCCGACAGCGGCCATGCGGGTAACGCCGCGCGCCTTGAACCAGCGCACGTAGTTGTCGATGTAGCTCAGTTCGAGGTCCATCAGCTCTTTAGCCACCGGGTCGCCCTGTTCGTAGAAATCGAAGAACAAGGGGATCAGCGCACCGAATTCGGCGGGGGCGCGGCCGAGCAGGGTCGAGGGGGCGCCATTACCCGCGGGCATCGGCCCGCGCGGATCCTGCGGGAACGACCAATCCATCACCGCATCGATCGAGCCGCCGAGCTTGTCGATCACCGCCTGGGTCAGCGGCGAAGCCGTCAGCAGGCCATCGGCGGCTTCTACCGCGCGGCGCACCAGTTCACGACCGAGGATGGCGCCCGACATCTGGTCGCCGATCTGGAAGCCCCAGCCGCCGCACTGGTGGCGCTGGCCATTCACCAGGGCCATGGCAGCCGAACCGGTGCCGACGATGATCACCGCACCATCTTCGCCGCCATGGGCGCCGGCGCGGGCGATATCGATATCGTCGTAGACACGCACCTTGGCGAAGGGCCAAGGGCGCTGCTCGAAAGCCTCACGGGCCGAGGGCAGCCGGCCGCCGGCCATGCCGAAGCAAGCGTAGGTGTTCCGGGCCTCGGCAATATCGATGCCGGCCTTCGCGAACACCTCTTTGGTGCCTTCGGTAATAGAGCGGAAAGCCGGCTCGCCGGCTTCGATCTGCAGGTTCGAGCGACCACCGGCGGCGTCGGCCAGGGTTTCGAGGTTCTCGTTGGCGAGGCGGATGCGGCAGTTGGTGCCACCACCATCCACCCCGAGATAGTACCTAGGCACCGAACGCGCACTCCTTACGACAATTAGCGGCTTGCCGACCCAGGAGCCCCCCGAGTCCGGCGCGGACCTTAATGCCAAAGGTTTCTAGACGAAAGTAGAATAAGCAAAGGAAAGTGGCTGGAAAGGTCGCTTGCCGCATGGCTCGCATGCGAACAGAGTCCGTCGCCGATGGATCGAAGCTGCTGCACGCGCATTGCGGCTGGCAGCGGAAGACGACAGGGAGGCCAGGAAATGGGTCACGTTCTGGTGCTGGGCGGCGCACGCTCGGGCAAGACCGGCTTTGCCGAGCGGCTGGCGCTGCGGGCAGGAACGCGGCCGGCCTATCTCGCCACGGCACAGGCGCTCGACGCCGAAATGCGCGAGCGGGTGGAGAGCCACAAGCAGCAGCGGGCGCAGGTCTTCGCCACCATCGAGGAGCCGCTGCGGCTGAGCGCCGCGATTGCCGAAGCGGCCAAGCTGCACGACGCGATCCTCGTCGATTGCCTGACGCTGTGGATCACCAACCTGATCGTCGCCAACGAGAACGTGGCGCGGGCGGTGGATGAACTGCTGGCAACGCTGGCCGAGACAAGCGCGGCCCGGGTGATCCTGGTGTCGAACGAAGTGGGGCTGGGGATCGTGCCCGACAATGCGATGGCGCGGATGTTCCGCGACCTTGCCGGATCGGCGCACCAGCGGATCGCCGAGATCTGCGACGATGCCTATTTCGTGGTGGCCGGGCTGCCGATGGTGCTGAAGGGCTCGGTGCCGGAGGCGGAGGTGATGCAGCGGCGGGTGCATGAGGCCTGAGAGCGGACCGGTCCTCCTTGTCCCGCCGGCCAGTCGTCCGCACCGGCGTCATTCCCGCGAAGGCGGGAACCCAGTGCGATCTCTCAACGCCAGCGGACCCTGCAGCATCCCCCTAGGTTCCCGCCTTCGCGGGAATGACGGCGGAGGGTGAGCAGTCGTGCCGTCTGTTAGTCACCCCAGCCGCCAAAACACCAGCGCAACCAGCACCGTCACCGCCAGCGTCAGGTTCAGTGTCATGGCGTAGAGCTTCAGCGAACGGTCGATATCGTCCGCTCCGAGCTCGGGCCGCCCATCGCCGAAACTGGGCAGATCCACCACTTCGCCGTCATAGCTGCGGGGGCCGCCGAGACGGAAGCCGAGCGCGCCGGCCATGGCGGCTTCGGGCCAGCCGGCATTGGGGCTCTCGTGCTTGCGGGCGTCGCGCAGCGCCGTGGACCACGCCGTTTCGGGATGCGCCCCCTTGATGAAGAAGGCGCCGCCGGCGATCAGGAGCGCGGTGAGGCGGGCGGGGATCAGGTTCAACAGGTCGTCGAAGCGAGCGCTGGCCCAACCGAACTCGAGGTGGCGCTCGGTCTTGTGGCCGATCATCGAATCCGCGGTGTTCACCGCCTTGTAGAGCGCGATGCCCGGCAGGCCGAGCAGCAGGAGCCAGAACAGCGGCGCCACCACAGCGTCGGAGGTCGACTCGGCCAATGACTCGATGGCGGCGCGGGCGACGCCCGGCGCGTCGAGCGATTGCGGATCGCGCCCGACGATGTGGCTGACCGCGGTGCGGCCCTCGGGCAGGCTGCGGCGCAAGGCAGCCGCGACGAAGCGTACGGCATCGCCGAGCGCCTTCTGCGCGAGGAAAGTCGAGGCGAGGATGGCTTCGAGGATGAAGCCATACGGGATGAGGCGGCAGAGCCAGGCGATGACGCCGGCCACGAGCCCGGTGACAACGAGCAGGATGACGAGCGCCAGGACGCCCTTGCCACGGCGATTGGCCTCGCGGTTCAACCTGACCTCGAGCAGGGAGATCAGCTTGCCGATCCACATCACCGGGTGGCCGATGCGGGTAACGAGGCTGTTGGGGTAGCCGACGAGCCGTTCGAGCAGCAGCGCCAGGGGAGCGAGGAGGGCTTGCATCACCACCTGCCTCCGCGGCCGGCAGTCGGGACGCCCTCTCCCGCTTGCGGGGGAGGGAACCTGACTGCCAGCCCCGCTCATCGGGCGAGCCCCAACAGAAGATCTAGATCGAGATGCCGCTCCAGATGCTCGGCCAGGGCATCGAGGGTCGCCTCGATGGTCGCCTCATAGGCCAGCGTCGAAGTCGCGGCAGCCGAACCCAGGAAGCTGCGGCGGAACGCGTCGGCAGCAAACAGGCCGTGCAGATATGTCCCCATCACCGTGCCATCGGGACTCACTGCTCCGTCGGTCATCTCGCCGATATGGGCAAACGGGCGCTCGAGGCCACGGCCGCGGGTGACGCCCATGTGCATGTGGTAGCCGACGAGCGGGTCGCCTGACAGCGCCGAGGTCGCCCGCTCGACGCGCAGCTCCTTGCTGGGTCCGAGGACGGTGTCGATGTCGAGCAGGTTGAGGCCGGCCGAGGTGCCGACCACACCCTCTAGCCCCAAGGGATCGAACACCGTATGGCCCAGCATCTGGAAGCCGCCGCAGAGGCCGAGAAGGCGGGCTCCGGCGCGGTGGTGGGCGAGAATGTCGATGTCCCAGCCATATTCGCGCAGCGCCGCGAGATCACTGCGCGTCGCCTTGGAGCCGGGCAGAATGATCAGGTCGCCATAGGGCAGCGGGCGGCCGGGCTGGACGATTTCGAGGCTGACGCCGGGCTCGAGCCGCAGCGGGTCGAGATCGTCGAAGTTGGCGATGCGCGGCAGTCGCGGCACGACGATGCGATAGGCGCCCTGCCCCGGCGTCTGCTGGGCTTCGAGCGCCAACGCATCTTCGGCCGGCAGCTTGCCTGCATCGGCGAACCAGGGGATCGGGCCAAGGCACGGGACGCCGGTGCGCTCGGCGATGAAGCGCCTGCCGTCTTCGAAGAGGGAAGGATCGCCCTGGAACTTGTTGACGAGCGTTGCGGCGATCAACGCCGCATCATCGGGATCGATGACCGCAAAGGTGCCGACCAGTGCGGCGATGACGCCGCCACGCTGAATGTCGCCGGCGAGAATCACCTTGAGGTCGGCACCGCGGGCGAAGCCGAAATTGGCGATGTCGTTGGCGCGAAGATTGACCTCGGAGGCACTGCCGGCGCCTTCGACGATGACCAGGTCAGCCTCCGCCGCGAGTTCGGCATGCGCGGCGAGCACCTCGGGGAGCAATTCACCACGCTTCTTCCAATACTGGCGGGCCGGAAAACTGCCGATGCGCCGGCCACGCAGCACCAGTTGCGAGCCGGTCTCGCCCTCGGGCTTCAGCAGCACCGGGTTCATGGCAGTCACCGGCTCGCGCCGGGCGGCGCGGGCCTGCAGCGCCTGGGCGCGGCCGATCTCGCCGCCGTCGGCGGTGACGGCGGCATTGTTGGACATGTTCTGCGGTTTGAACGGCGCGACGCGCAGCCCGCGATTTGTGTAGGCGCGACAAAGGCCCGCGACCAGCAGCGACTTGCCGACATCGGACCCGGTGCCCATGAACATCAGGGATTTCGCCATGGTGCGGTTCTAGCCGGTGACGCAACGATCCGATAGGGAGGACGGATGCGCACCATCCTCGTCATCGGCATCGGGGCCGGCAACCCGGATTACCTCACGCTCCAGGCGATCAAGGCGATGAACCGCGCCGATGTGTTCTTCATGCCCGACAAGGGCGAGGAAAAGGCCGGGCTCAACGCCATCCGGCTGGCGATGCTCGAGCAGTTCGTCAGCGCGCCGCGCTACCGGCTGGTGGACTTCGCCATCCCATCGCGCCGCAAGGCGGCGACGCCGGACTATCGCGAGAGTGTCGAGGAGTGGCGGAACAAGCTCGAAGCGGCCTACGAGGGGATGTTCGCCGCGCTGCCGGACGGAAGCATTGGCGCCTTCCTGGTCTGGGGCGACCCGGCGCTCTATGACGGGACACTGCGGATCCTGCGCGACATACAGGCAGCAGGCCGGGAGATCGCCATCGAGGTGATCCCCGGGATCTCGGCACCGCAGGCGCTGGCGGCGCAGCATCAGGTGACGCTGAACCGGGTGGGCGAGGCGGTGACCATCACCACCGGACGCCGGGTCGGCGAAGGCGAGGCGGACGGGCTCAGCAGCGCCGTGGTGATGCTCGACAACCACCAGGTGTTCCGGCGCTTTGCCGAAGGGGAAGCCGAGATTTTCTGGGGCGCCTATCTCGGCACAGCGGATGAAATCCTGGTTGCCGGAAAAGTGGCCGAGGTGATGGACGAGATCGACAGCAAACGCCGCGAGGCGCAGGCCCGCCACGGCTGGATCATGGACACCTACATGATCCGGAAGCCTGAGTAGGCTGTGGCTATTGCTGCCTGACGCCGGCCTCAGGACTGGGGAGCCACATCGATCACGTGGGCATACGACCCCATGACGCGCCCCTCGACCAGGCCCATCGGCGGCAGCGCTTCACCGAGCGCGTCGGTGGCGCTGAACAAAGGCGTGCCATGGGTCTGGCGCGCGGACGAATAGTGAAACTCGTGGCCGTTGAGCGATGACGGGAACGGCAGCGGGCTCTGGTGGGTGAGCCGGCGATAGCCGAGCACGCGCTTGGGACGGTCGATGCGGGTCTGGTGCGGCAGAAGGCCCGACATCGGGTAAGTCGCACCTGCCTTGTCGGTCAGGCTGGCGCCGAGCACCATGAAGCCTCCGCACTCGCCATAGATCAGCGCCGACCTGTCGGCAGCGGCGCGCAGGCCGCTGATGAAGTTGAAGGCGGTCGATAGACGGCCGGCATGCAGTTCCGGATAGCCGCCCGGCAGAAAGACGGCGTCGGCGGTCGCTTCGGGAGCCTCATCGGCGAGCGGCGAAAAGAAGCTGATCGTGGCGCCGGCCTCGCGCCAATCCGCGAGCCAGTGCGGATAAAGGAAGGCAAAGGCTTCGTCGCGAGCGATGGCGATGTGCCGGCCGAGGGGCGGGAGTTGCGCCCCTCCCCCAACCCCTCCCCTCAAGGGGGAGGGGAGCGGAGAGCTCAGTGCGAGGAACAGGTTGAGGTCGAGGTAATCCTCGACAGCTTCGGCCGCCGCAGCGACGATCTTGTCGAAGCCGGCGACCTCATCGGGAAGCACCAGGCCGAGGTGGCGGTCGGGGAGCCCCAGCGCCTCGCGTTTCGGAATGACGCCGAGCAGCGGAATATTCTCTGCGCTCAGCGCGGCGCGGAGCATCAGCTCGTGGCGCGTCGAGGCGGCGCGGTTGACGATCAGGCCGGCGACTTTCACCTCCGGACGCCAAGTGGCAAAGCCGTGCGCCAGCGCCGCGATCGACTGCGACTGGCGTTCGGCGTCGAGCACCAGGATCACCGGCAAACCGAGGACGGCGGCAAGGTCCGCGGTGGAGCCACGACCATCGGCCGCGCCATCGAACAAGCCCATGACGCCTTCGACCAGCAACAGGTCGGCAGCCGCGGCGTGACCTGACGCCAGGCTGCGCAGGCGCTCGCCTGACATCGCCCAGGGATCGAGGTTGATCGCCGGACGGCTGGCGGCCCGAGCGAGGATCGTGGTGTCGATATAGTCGGGGCCGGTCTTGGCCGGCGCCACCGCCAGGCCCCGGCGGGTCAGGGCGGCCAGCAGGCCGAGCGTAAGCGTGGTCTTGCCCGAGCCGGAGCGGGGCGCGGCAATGACCAGCCCGTTCATCCTGCGACCCTAAGATTATGCTGCAAAATCTTGATGCTAGCGGTTAAGATGGGGTTATCGCAACCGGACCGGGGGGTATCGGCAGCGCTGCGGCGGCCCAGCAGGGCGCTGCACTTGGGGAAAATGCATAGATGAAGATCCTGATCCTCGGCGGGACCGAAGAGGCTCGGCAGCTTGCCGCGCAACTGACCAAGATGGGCCACGCGGTGACCACCTCGCTGGCGGGCCGCACCAGCGACCCGCTGCTGCCGGCGGGCGAGGTCCGCGTCGGCGGCTTTGGCGGCGGCGATGGGCTGGGCAACTACATCATCAACGAGCGCTTCGACCGGCTGGTCGACGCCACGCACCCCTATGCCGAGGAGATCAAGCGCAACGCCGTGCGGGCGGCGGAGCTTGCCGAAATGCGGCTGGTGCGACTGACGCGCCCGGCATGGAGCGAGCCGCAATATGCGTTCTGGAAGCATGTCGCCAATGCCGAGGAAGCTGCCGCCAGCCTGCCCAAGGGGGCACGGGCGCTGCTGACCGTGGGACACACCCATCTCGACGTCTACCTGAAACGCACCGATTGCAGCTTCGTGGTGCGCTCGATCGAGCCGCCGGAGAAGGAGCTGCCGGTGAACGCCACCTCGCTGCTCGGCCGGCCGCCGTTCTTCTTCAACGGCGAGTTCCAGATGATGCAGGAGCAGGGGATCACCCATCTGATCTGCAAGAATTCCGGCGGCGCTCAGACCGAAGCCAAGCTGCAGGCGGCGCTGCGGCTGCGGCTGCCGGTGTTCATGATCGCCCGACCGCCCCTGCCGCCGGCGCACGAAGTGCCGACAGTCGGACAGGCGATCGCGGCGCTGAAGCTGGGGACGAGTATCTGAGAGGCTGGCGCGGGAAGAGTACCCCCCACCCTGTCCCTCCCCCGCAAGGGGGGAGGAGACCTGCGCTCGCAAATCTTCGGAGGCCACGGACGCCTGTGCTGGCGTCTCCCTCCCCCTTGCGGGGAGGGGACAGGGGTGGGGGTGCGTTTCCCGCACTGCCCTATCGAGGGTCATCCCCCTGCCCTCAGCTTCTTCTTTCCGGCATTGCGCAGCACGTGGGCGAAACTCTCGTCATAGAGCCGCGACTCGCGGAAGCGGGTTTCGCCGAGGACACGGCCGACAAGGATCAGCGCGGTGCGGGTGATCTTTTCCTCGCGGACCCGCGCCTTCATCTCCGAGAGGGTGGTGAAGATCACCTCCTCGTCCGGCCAGGTGGCCCGGTAGATGATCACCACCGGACAATCGGCGCCATAGTTCGGCGTAAGCGCGGTCTCGACATAGCCGAGGTTGCGGATCGACAGGTGGATGCAGAGCGTCGCCTTCGACAGGCCGAGGATCTCGAGGCTCTCGGCGGCCGGCATGGCTGAAGCCTTGCCCGACGTGCGGGTGAGGATGATGGTCTGCGATATCTCCGGCAGGGTCAGCTCGGCGGCAATGCGGGCCGCGGCGCCGGCGAATGCCGGCACGCCCGGCACCACCTCGTAGGGGATGCCGAGCGCATCGAGCCGGCGCATCTGCTCGGCGACGGCGCCATAGATCGATGGGTCGCCGGAATGCACGCGCGAAACATCCTTGCCTGCGTCATTGGCTTTGATGATCTCGTCAATGATCTCGTCGAGATGCATCGGCGCGGTGTCGCGAACCAACGCCCCCGCGGGCGCGGCGGCGACGATCTCGGCAGGCACCAGCGAGCCGGCATAGAGACAGACCTCGCAGCGCTCGATGAGGCGCTGGCCGCGCAGCGTGATGAGATCGGGCGCGCCAGGGCCGGCGCCGATGAAGTAGACGGTCATGTGCTGGTGGTCTCGGCGGATTTGGCCGCGTAACCACGCGGCGTATAGGCGACGGCGCCGGAGCCGCGCTGGAAGGTGCGTGAGGTGCTGGAGCCGATCATCACGATGGTCAGCATGTCGATCTCGGTCGGATCGAAATCGGCCAGCCTGACGACGCGGACCTTTTCGGTGGGACGGCCAAGGTTCGAACCGATGATAACCGGCGTCGACGGCGGGCGATGCTCGAGGAAGATGCGCTTGGTCTCCTCGATCAGGTCGGTGCGGCGCTGCGAGCGCGGGTTGTAGAGCGCGGTGACGAAATCGGCGCGGGCGGCGCCATCGAGACGCTTCAGTATATCGGCGCGCGGGGTGAGCAGGTCGGAGAGCGAGATGCAGCAGAAATCGTGGCCGATCAGCGCGCCGGCGGATGCCGAAGCCGCCTGGAAGGCGGAGACGCCGGGATGGGTCTCGAGATTGACGCGGCGCGCCACCTCGGACACGGCGCGCGGACCGGTGGCGTCGAGCAGTTCATAGGCCAGCGCCGCCATGGCGTAGATCTGCGCATCGCCGGAACAGACCAGCGACACCACCCGTCCTTCCGCCGCAAGTTCGAGCGCGTGGCGCACGCGGCTCTCCTCTTCGCCCAGAGCGTAGCGGTGCTCGACCTGGCCGCGGCGCAGGTCGGCGACGAGATCGAGATAGAGTTCGTAGCCGACCCAATCGGTGCTTTGCTCGAGCGCGTTGATTGCCGCGGCGGTGCGCGACACGGCCTCGCCCGGTCCGATACCGACGAGGTGCAGCACGCCCGGGCGATGGCCCAGGGTTTCGGGATCGATCGGGTGCAGCGCCTTGCCGATGGCGCAGGTGGCGCGGTCGGATTTCAACTTCTCGACCACCAACGGGCCGGCCTTGAGGGCGGCGGCTTCGGCGACGCTGGGGGTACCGACGGTCTGGTCGACATAGTCGGAGGGCGCGCGCAGCCGGTAGCGCTCCTGGCTCAGCTCGGCGGCCGAGAACAGGCGCAGCGGCACCTTGAAATGCCGCGCCGCTTCGAGCAGCGCCGGCTCGTCGGCCTTGATGTCAATCGAGGCGATTGCGGCGAGACTTTGCGGCGCCAGATTCTGCTGGCGGAGAGCGAAATCGATTAGGCCGATAACCTCCTCGGCGTCGGCGCCCCGCTCGCATCCCACCCCGGCAACCAAGGTCCTCGGGTGATAGACGATGCCGCGCTCGATGCGCAGCTTCTTCTCGGAGACCAGCACCTTGACCGCACCGAGCGAGGACACCGGATAGCCGGCTTCGGCGAGAAACGGCGCCTCGCCCTCGATCTGCAGCTTGGCGCCGAGCAGCAGCGCCATCATGGCGGGCTTGGCATCCTGCGGGGTGCCGAGCACCCAGCCCGGTGGCGGCTCGTCGAGGCTGTGGAGGAACTTGCTGTCCGACGCGGTGGTGATGGCGGGGTGCCCCCCGAGCTCGTCGGCCAGCTCACGCGCCAGCCGGTTGGCGCCGCGGTGGCCGCCGAGCAGCGGCACGATGCTGGCCCCGCCGAGCGATACGGCCAGCACCGGCGGCTCCTTCTGCTTGTTCTCGAGGCTCGAGGCGAGCAGCCGGATCAGAATGCCGGCGGCGCAGACGCCGATGATCGGTCGTCCCTCGGAGAACAGCCGCGGCAAGAGCTTCAGCGCGTCGGGGCCGCCCTGCCCGCAGATATAGATCTCGCCGCCGGTGGCTTCGGCGATGCGGGTGGCGGTGTCGAGACCGGTATCGGCAAAGATGATGATCGCAGGGGTGGTGGTCATGCGCCGGCTCCGGCGTTCTCGGCCCAGGCCTCGGTGCCGCGGTAACAGAGGATGGTGGAGAAATACGGCCGTTCGTCGTGGGCGAAATCAGCGAGGCGGGTGATCCGTTGACGTGCCGTGGTGGCATGCTCGACCACCACGGCGCCATCGGCATGACCGGTCTCGGCCAGCAGCGCGCGGATGCGGTCGAAGTGGCGACCGACCTTGATGATGGCAGCGACCGGCGAGGCGGCGAGCTCGATGCGGAGCGTCGCGTCGTCGAGCGGCGCGGGCAGCACCTTGAGCATCTCGTTGCGCGCCGCAAGCGGCCGACCCGCCACGGCAGCCGCAGCGGTCAGCGAGGTGATGCCGGGGACGATCGCCACCGGGGCGTGCGGGCCGACGCGGGCCACCAGATACATGGCCGAGCCATAGAACAGCGGATCGCCCTCGCAGAGCCAGGCGACATCGCGCCCGGCACGCAGGTGAACGAGAATGGCGGCGGCGGCGGCGTCATAGGCGGCCTGGGCCGGACCGCGCTCCACCGCCATGGGGATCGCCACCGGCAGGCGTTCGGCCGCGACGTTGAGGTGCGGCGTGGCGATCTCGAGCGCCAGCGCCGCGTCCTCGCCGGTGGTCGGATAAGCGACGACCGGCACGGCACCGAGCAGGCGGGCGGCTTTGAGGGTCAGCAGTTCGGGATCGCCGGGGCCGACACCCACCAGGTGTAGCGTGCCGATGGGGCGGTCGATGCTCATGGCGTCACCACCAGGCCGTGCATGGCCTTGGTGACCAGCCACTGCGTCACCGCCATGCGCGGCTTGAAGGCCCGATGGCCGCCGACGCGATCGAGCGCCGAAATCTCGATGCGGGTCAGCTCGCCGCCGAGCTGCAGATGGCGCGAATAGAGCGCGTGCTCGGCATCGAGGGTCACCGCATTGGCAACCAGCCTTCCGCCGGGCTTCAGGGCGCTCCAGCAGGCGTCGAACAGGTCGTCGTTGCCGACATCGCCGCCCATGAAGATGGCATCGGGCGGAGCCTTGCGGCCGAAGGTGCCGGGCGCCTCGCCGCTGACGATTTCGAGACCCGGGACGCCCAGGGCGGCGGCATTGAGGGCGATCATCTGCAGCCGTTCGCCCTCGCGTTCGAAGGCGATGGCCTTGGCATCGCGGGCCGCCCGCATCCACTCGATGGCGATGGAGCCCGAACCGGCGCCGACATCCCAAAGCAGCGCCCCCGGAAAGGGAGCGAGCTTGGCGAGCGTCGCGGCGCGCACCTCACGCTTGGTCAGCTGCCCATCGGTGACGAAGACCTCGTCGGGCAGGCCGGGAACCGGAGGCAGCAGCGGGGCGGTGAAATCGGGCACGCAGTCGATGGCGAGGACATAGAAATCCTCGACCTCGCGGCTGTTGAAGCTTTCGGCTTCGTCGGATGTGATCTTCTCGTCCGGGCCGCCCAGGTTCTCCAGCGTGGTGACGAGGCTGCGGCCATAACCGCGATCGACCAGCAGCTCGATGGCGAGATCGACGGTGGTGTGGTCGGCAGTGAGCGCCAGGATGCGGTTGCCGGGGAGCAGATGCGGATGCATCGACTCGACCGCCCGGCCATGCAGCGACAGGGTGGCAACCGACTGCAGCGGCCAGTGCAGCCGCGCCGCCGCGAGCTGGAAGGCCGAGGGGTGGGCGTGAATGACGAACTCGGAAGGCAGCAGGTAGCGGGTCAGCGTCGCTCCGATGCCGAACCACATCGGATCGCCCGAGGCGAGGATGACCGTCGGGGTTTCGCGCAGCGCCATCACCTGCTCGATCATGCTGTCGAGCGGCGGCTCCCATTCGATGAGCGTGCGGCCATCGGCATAGGTGGCGGCAGGCGAATGGTCGGGCTCTTCGCCGGCCAGCGCCCGGGCGACGGCCTCGAAGCTGCGCTTGGTGACGAACTCGGGGTTGAACAGGTCCGCCGTGACGTTGGGGCGGGTGACCGGCTCGAGATCGGCGAGGAAGCGCGGCGGGCCGATGATGGTGTCGGCATAGCTGAGCAACAGTTTGTAAGAGGCGGGCAGCTCGCTCGGCCCCCGTTCCCCTACCCCGATGATGTGCAGCCACGCGGTCATGCGAGGTCTTTCGAAATGGCGTTGAAGGCGGCGCTGGCGATGGCCGAGCCACCGCGGCGACCGCGCACCGTAAGGAATGGAATAGAAAGCGCGTCGGACGCGAGCAAGGCCTTGCTTTCAGCCGCCCCCACGAAACCCACCGGGGCGGCGATGATGGCTGCCGGTCGCGGGCCCCCGGCGGCGATCAACTCGATGAGGTGGAACAGCGCGGTGGGGGCATTGCCGATGAGGACGACGGCCCCGGCAAGGCGCGGTCGCCAGAGCTCGACGGCCGCGGCTGAGCGGGTGGTGCCGAGAGACGTCGCGAGCGCCGGCACATCGGCATCGTTGAGGGTCAGGATGAGCTCGGTGGTCTCGGGAAGGTGGCGGCGGATGATGCCGGAGCGGACCATTTCGCAATCGCAAAGGACAGGGGCGCCGGCGCGCAGCGCGTCGCGCGCAGCCGTCGCAACTGCGGGATCGCCGACGATATCGGCGGCGAGATCGACCATGCCGCAGGCATGGATCATGCGGATGGCGGCGGCGTGGAGTGCAGCGGGCAGCGCCGACAGGTCGGCCTCGGCTTCGATGGTCGCGAAGCTCTGCGCATAGATGGCGGCGGGGTCCCGGAGGTAGCTCACGCGGCGCTCCGCAACAGGGCGAGCAGTGCCTCATGTCCGGCGCCGACGATCCAGCCCTCTTCGGCGATGAGGGCGACGCGCTCGTCGGCGGTCACCCCGGCGGGCGGGCTGAGGAAGCTTGCGAGGAGACTGGCGCGGTCGAGCTCGGCGAAGCGCGCGGTGGTGACTTCAACCTGGGCGCGGTCGCGGGGCAAGCCATCCGCCTCGCCAACCGGGAACAGCGAGGGGTAGATCTCGGTGATGGTGACGGGCCTGCCGAGGTCGTCGGCAAAGCTGGTTTCGAAGGGCCAGATGGCGATGTCGGCGGCGAGGCGCGGATCGGTGCGCAGCGCCGCGAGACGGGCGATGCCGAGCATGGCCTGGCTGCCGACCGAGCCGACGCCGGTGAGCTTCCACACCGGCTGGGCGGTGCGGACATAACGCTCCGCCAGTCGGCGCTCGGGGATCGTCGCGTAAGCGGTCGTCGGGCGCCTGGGGTGCAGAGCAACGTAGCTGTGCTGGTGCGGGTGCCCCCAGAAATGCGGCCCCTCGGCAAGCCGGTGGTTGATTGCTTCGGCGAGCAGGAAGCGATTGGAGCTGTTGTCGGGGGCATCGACGACGAGACGAGCCAGCGTCGACCAGAGCTGCAGCCATGGCGGCTGATCACCTGGCTGACGGGCCGGCGCGGGAAACGTACCCCCACCCCTGTCACCTCCCCGCAAGGGGGAGGGAGACGCCAACTCCAGCGCCAGTGTTCTGGTCTCCTCCCCCCTTGCGGGGGAGGGACAGGGTGGGGGGTATTCTTCCTGCATCGCGCTATCGGATGGGCGACTGCCTTGCCCGATGCCGGCCGGCGAGTGGGTCAGATCAGCGCCTGCAGCGGCGATGGCCGCCGCGGCGCCGCGGGGGTAGCCGAAGACGAAGTCGAAGCCGAGCATGACGCGCTCGTTACGCTGGCGGGCGCTCAGCAGGCGGGTGGCGATCGCTTCCATGGCAGCGGCACGGGTCGAGGGATTGGCGCTCGGCACCCGGCCTTCGGGCCCGAGTTCGCCGATCCAGATCGAATCCTTGCCGCGCTTCGGCGTATTGGCCGCCGACCAGTCCACCGCGATGTAGCGATCGAACAGCGGCATCAGCCCTCGCTATCCTCACGGGCGAGGCGACCGGGCACCTTGGGCAGGGTCACCGGCCCGAGCGGATGATCGGCATGCGGGTAAGGGTGGTGGTGATGGTCGGCGTGATCGTGGTGATGGTGCGCACCGTCACCGTGGTGATGGCCGTGATCCTCGGGGTAGCCATGGTCGTGGCTGCCGCCGAGGCGGATCACCGGGAAGGCCGGGTTGGCGACCAGCGCATGCTTTGCCGGGGCATGGGTATGCGGGTGCGGGTGGGCATGGTCGTGACCATGGTCACCCCCGTGATCGTGACCATGGTGGCCATGGCCATGATCGTGGCTGTGGAGCGGCGTCCAGGGCAGGCCGTGCTTCAGGCAGAAGGCCTCGTCACGGCACGATGAATCGCAATCGCCCTTGCAGGGGCAGTTTTCCAGCCCGCCGCCGATACCCTCGACATGGTGGTGGTGGCTCTCCTGCTTCAGGCCGACCTCGGCCTCGAAGCCCAGCACCTGCTCACGGTACTTGCACATCGCACAATTCATCAGATTCTCGCCGACCAGCATTTCCTGGATGCGATCGATGAAGGTTTCGACGACCAGCGGGTGGTCGTTGAGATACGGCGCGTTGAGGAACTCGATATGCGGATACCTGGCGGCGGCCTCATCGGCGGCATCGTAGATGCGCTTGACCAGCACGCCGGTGAACAGAAAATACGGAAAGACGATGATGCGGCGATAGCCGAGCTTCACCGCATGATCCAGCGCCGGGGCGACGAGCGGGAAGGTAACGCCGGAATAGGCGACCTCGCCCCAGCCGAAACCCATGCCCTCCCAGAGCAGGCGCATCACCTTGGCCACATTGGAGTTGGCATCCGGATCGGAGGCGCCGCGGCCGACCACCACCAGCAGCGTCTCGTGCCGTGGCACTTGGTTGGGTGAGGCATCGATCGCCTGCTGGATGCGGTCGCCGGCGGCGCGCAGCATTTTCAGATCGACGCCGAGCTCGCGGCCATAGGTGATCTCGACATCCTTGCCGGCGGCATAGGTGTTGAGCACCGAGGGAATGTCGTTCTTGGCATGGCCGGCGGCGAACAGCATGCCGGGAACGGCAAGAACGTGCCTGGCTCCCCCTGCCCGCAACTTGTCGAGGCCCTGGTGGATCACCGGATTGGCGAATTCGAGATAGCCATACTCGACCGGCACGCCGGGCAGGCGCTCGCGCAACCGTTCCGCCAGTACCGCGAACTCGCCGACGGCGAGCTGGTTGCGGCTGCCGTGGCCGCAGAGCATCACGGCGGTCTCCGCCGGCAGGATCAGGGATTTTTCCATTCTCGCCTCTGTTTTGCACAAAGGCAGAGTTCGCTTTTCGACCAACCAGCAGCCCCGGACTTGGTCCCCGATTTGGGTCGACCGCACCGAGCGTGAGTTTCAGTCCATCAAGGAACGCTGCGCTATCAATGGGTTGTAGTGAGGGGCCCATAGCGGGTCAAACGATTCCCCGCCCAGATGCGAACGCTTCTCAAAATCACATGCAAATTCAGTGACTTGCCAGCGCGAAAGGGCTCGGCTATTGGCCGCTGATGGCAAGCGGTTCTTCAAATCTGGCGGTGCGGGTCGCCTATGGCAGCCTCGCGGTCGGCATCCTGGTGCTGACGCTGAAGGGCTATGCCGCCTGGGCAACGGGCTCGATCGCGCTGTTCTCAGACGCGCTCGAAAGCGTGGTCAACGTGGTGACGGCGATCGTGGCGTTGATCGCGGTGCGGCTCGCCGCGCGCCCGGCGGACGCCAGCTTGCCCTATGGCTACTACAAGGCCGAGTATTTTTCGGCCGTGGTGATCGGCATCTTCATCGCCGTAGCGGCGCTGTTGATCTTCCGCGAGGCCTATTACGGCTTCATCGCGCCGCGCGAGTTCACCCTCGATCCGCTGGGGCTGAGCGTCAGCGTGCTGGCGACCGGCATCAATGCCGGCTGGGCCTGGTGGCTGTCGCGCCGCGGCCGCGAGGAACAGTCGCCCGCGCTGATCGCCGACGGCAGGCACCTGTGGACCGACGTCATCTCGACACTGGGCGTGCTGATCGGCGTATTGCTGGCGGCGGCGACCGGCTTCGTGCAGCTCGACGCAGTCCTTGCGGCGCTGGTTGGCGTCGCCATCCTGTGGTCGGGCTGGGAGCTGATCAAGCAAAGCGTCATCGGCCTGATGGACGTGGCGGTGGAGCCCAAGCTGCTCAACCAGATCCGCGAGATCATCTCGGCCAATGCCGACGGGGCCATCGAGGCGCACGATATCCGCACCCGGCAGGCCGGCGCGATGACCTTCATCGACTTTCACCTGGTGGTGCCGGGGACGATGAGCGTCGATGCGGCGCATGCGATCTGCGACGGGATCGAATTGAAGCTGCGCGAGGCGGTGGAGCGGGCGCAGATCACCATCCACGTCGAACCCGAGAACAAGGCGAAGCACTCCGGCATCGTGGTGGTCTGAGGGAAAGCGAATGGTGAGTAGCGAACAACGAAGAGTTCGCCCACTCGCTATTCGCTACTCGCCAAGGCCCCCGGGGCTACCTCAGGCTCCGGCTTCCCCGCCAGCAGCGCCGTCGTCGCGGCATTGCCCTGGACGTTCACCACGGTGAGGATCGGATCGACGATCGGGTCGATGGCGACGAGAAGAATGATCGCCACTTCGACCGGCAGGCCAAGCGGCACGAGGATGATCGAGATCATCGACAGCGCGGCCACGCCGGGCGCTCCGGTGGCGGCAACACCGGCCAGCATGGCGCCGAACAGCACGAACACCATCTGCCCCGGATCGAGCGCCAGCCCGTAGAGGTTGGCGAGAAACAGCGTCGCCAGCGCGAAATGGAAGGTGGAGCCGGGCGGGTTGAGGGTAATGCCGAGCGGCAGCGCCAGATCGACGACCCGCCGGTCGAGCCGCAACCCCTCCTTGAGACCGCGCAGCGCCGAAGGGATCGAGGCATAGCTGCTCGAGGTGCCGAAGGCGACCACCACCGTTTCGCGCATCGCGCCGAGCGTGGCGAGATAGCTGCCGCCGACGCGCAGCCAGATCAGCACCGAGTAGAACCCGATCAGCACGATGGCGCCCGCATAGACGAGGACGACCAGCTTGGTCATGGCGAACAGGACGTCGATGCCGACGGCCGACACCTGGCTGTAAGCCAAGCAGAACAGGCCGAACGGCAGGACATACATCAGCCATTCGATGATCTTGATGAAAGTGTCGTAGAAGGCTTCGAGCAGCGCCGTGGCGCGCTCGGATTTCTCCCGCGCGATGGAGCCGAGCGCCACGCCGAACAGCACCGCGAACATCAGGATGGCGATCTTGTTGCCGGTGGTCAGTGCGCCGAAAATGTTCTCGGGGAACATCCCGACGACCAGGTCCGAGAAGGCGCCCCGGGCGTGCTCGGGATCGACGGCGGTCCCCGATGCTTCGGCGGTGAAGATCACCTTGCCGATGATCTCGCGGGCGGCGAGCTGCAGTTCGCCGCCGGGCTGCCCCCAGTAGCCCAGCGCCACGCCGAGCGCCCCGGCGACGGCGAGGCCCGAGATGACCAGCAGCACCAGGCGGGTGAAGTAGCGGTTGGCGGCGCCATCGAGAAACAGCCGGCTGAGGCTGGTGGCAACCGCGGTGAACAGCAAGGGGATGACGCACATCTGCAGCAGGCGGATGTAGATTTCACCCAGGGTGCCGATAGCCGGCAACTGGCCCTTGTCGAGCCAACCGAGGACGCCGCCGGCGATCAGCCCGGCAAACATCGCCACGGGATGCAGCAGCAGGCGCCCGAGGCGGCCCTTCAATACCTCAACCATCGATCAGCGCCCTGTCCTTGGAGTAGAGGTACTCGTTGAGCACGCCATCGAGAAAGCCGTTGCTCCTGGCCTTGGTGAGGTAGAGATCGACCCAGGACTTGAGGTCGGTATCGCCGGGCGGCATGGCGATGGCGATGGTGTCGGGATGCCCGGCCAGGTGGTAGGGCCGCAGCTCCACCGCACCGGCGGAATCGGCGAGGCGCCAGTTGCCGATCTCGATCTCGTCGTACATCAGCGCGACCAGATCGCCGGATTTCACCGCCGCGAGCATTTCGGGCCAGGCGTCGAAGGCGACGCTCTGGGCCTCGGGAAAGTCCTCGGCGACGAACCCGACATAGGAGGTGCCATCGATGACGCCGATGCGCGATTGCGGGCTGTCGAGCAGAGCCGGAATGTCGTTGGCCCGTTCCGGATCGGCAGCGACGAGACGGCCCAGCTGCAGGCGGTTGATCAGGAGAAACTGGCGGACGCTGACATAGCTCTGTGAAAAGCTGGCGCGCGCCGCCCGCTCGAGCGTATCGCTCAGCAGGCTGATCGCCATGTCGGCGCGGCCTTCCACTACTTCATCGATCAACCCGTCGAAAGTGGTGGCGGCGCGGTTGTATTCGAGCGTCACACCAAGCTTTTCGGCAATATCCTCGGCGATCGCGGGATCGACGCCGATCAATTTTCCATCGGGACCGACATAGAAGAACGGCACCACGTCTTCGAAGAAGACCGCGACGGTGAGCTTGCCGGCGGCCTGGATGCGAGCAATAGCGTCGGATTGCGCCTGGACTGGCAGCGATAGCGCAAGCGCCAGCAGGCAGGCCCCACTCAACAGTAATACGGCGCGGCCAAGCCGTTCCAATCCGCGTACAGACACTACTCGAGCCCCCAAGGCCGCGCACTCTAAAAGAGTATTGTCGCGGAATTGTTGGCCGAACAATGAAAATCGACTTTCGCCGGTGAGTGTTGATCGCCGCCGAGCGCCGGCAGATCGCCGCAGTACAAGCTGTGCAAAGCGGATGGTGCGGCATGGCTGCGATGCTGCGGCGCGCCTAAGCTCGCCTGGTGTGCATGACCCAGGAGATCTTTCATGACTCTCAATGCGCCTAGCCAGACCATGTTCATCGTCGCCGTCGTCATCGCAGTCATCGCGCTGCTCGGACAGATCGTCTCGATACCCTTCGTCAGTGCCTATGCGTTCTGGATCCTGATCGTCGCTTTCATCGTGCTCGCCGCCGCGGTGATGATGAAGGGCGCCTGACGCTTTACCCCTGGCCTCGGCCCGGAAAGCCGCGAGCTCGCCAAAAGCGTTGCTGGGGTTTTGAGTTGCAGGCCGGCGCATGGCGGGTGATCCTCGCCGCCATGCGCGCTCTGATTTGCCTACTCGCCCTCGTCCTTGCTGCTCCGGCATTTGCCACCGACTGGGGGCAATACGACAATGCCCGCTTCGGCTACACGATCGATGTGCCGCCGGGTTTCGAGTGGGGCAGAGAGGCCGATAACGGCGATGGCCGCGCCTTCCGCGACGGGGCCAGCAAGCTCCTCGTCTGGGGCGGCAATATCACCGAGCGCGACTTCGAGGGCGAGGCCGCGGCAGCCAAGGGATATGCGGCGGCCGACGGCTGGACCATCACCTACGATGCAGCAACGCCGAGCTGGGCGAGCTTTTCCGGCACTCAGGGCCAGCGGATCCTCTACCAGCGGATGGTCGCCGGCTGCGATGGACACTATGCAGCGTTCCGGCTGGAATACTCGGCCATCGAGATGAGTGCACTCGACGCGGTGGTGAACCGGCTGGTGCACAGCCTCAAGGGAGGATGCTGATGGCGCGCGTCTACCAACGCGAAGACTGGGCCATGCACCCGACACGCCAATCGGGCGAGTGGGAGGGCGGCGAGGCCAATGTCACGGTGATCCTGCATGACAGCGTGGAGGCGGGCGCCGGACCGCGACTGCATACGCACCCCTACCCCGAGACCTTCATCATCGAGGCAGGCCACGCGGTGTTCACCATCGGTGACGAGGAGATCGAGGCCGGGCCCGGCCAGATCCTCGTGGTGCCGGCCAACGCGCCGCACAAGTTCAGGACGCTCGGCCCGATGAAGAGCATCCACATCCACGCCAGCCCGAAATTCGATACGCGCTGGCTGGAGTAGGGGGATGCGGCTCTCGGGGCGGAAGTCCAGCTAGAACTCGATCCCCGCCTGGGCCTTCACGCCGGAGCGGAAGGGGTGCTTGATCTCGGTCATTTCGGTGACCAGGTCAGCCAATTCGATGACTTCGTCCTTGGCATTGCGCCCGGTGACGATGACATGCGTGTCGCGTGGCTTGTGCTTCAGCACCTCCAGCACTTCGTCGAGCGGCAGGTAATCGTAGCGCAGCACGATATTGAGTTCGTCGAGCAGGATGAGCTTGTAGCTTTCGTCGGCGATCAGTTCCTTGGCCATCTCCCAGGCGCCGCGGGCCGCGGCGAGGTCGCGCTGGCGGTCCTGGGTGTCCCAGGTGAAGCCCTCGCCCATCGCCTTGATGGTCACCTGGTCGGGAAACCTGTCGAGCACATCGCGCTCGCCGGTCGACCAGGCGCCTTTGACGAACTGCACCACGCCGACCTTGAAGCCGTGGCCGATGGCGCGGAACACCATGCCGAAGGCCGCCGTCGACTTGCCCTTGCCCTTGCCGGTGTGGACGATGAGCAGGCCGCGCTCCTCGGTCTTGGTGGCGAGGATCTTGTTCCGCGCCTCCTTTTTCTTCCGCATCTTTTCGGCGTGATAGGCGTCGCGCTCGGCCTCGCTCATCAGGTCGGTCTTCTTGGGGGCTTTGTCCGTCATCAAGTGTCCTCGAGATACGCGAAAGCGGAGTTGGAACGTGGCGTCCAGAAGCCACGGCGGCGAGCTTCGTTGAATTTGGCGATCAGTTCGTCATAGCCGAAGCGGTTGCTGGTTTGAATGAACCGACGCGTCGCATCGTCCTCGACGAAAGCCTCGAAGGCGAGGTCGAAATGGTGCGTCTGCACCGCACCGGTCGTCGCGGCGAAAGCGAACATGTAGTCGACGGTGGCGATGATCTCGAAAGCGCCCTTGTAGCCATGGCGCTTCACCCCATCGATCCATTTCGGGTTGACGACACGGGAGCGGACCACCCGCGAAATCTCCTCGGCCAGCGTGCGGGCCAGCGGCCGCTCGGGCCGGGAGTGGTCGTTGTGATAGGCGGCAGGGGCGCGACCGCTCAGGCTCTGGGCGGTGGCGGCGAGGCCGCCCTCGAACTGGTAGTAGTCGTCGCTGTCGAGCAGGTCATGCTCGCGGTTGTCCTGGTTGTGGACCACCGCCTCGATGTCGGAGAGCCGGGCGGCGAAACGGTCGCGCGCCGCTGTGCCCTCGGCATTGGCGCCGTAGGCATATTGCCCCCAGTTGAGGAAGGCCTCGGCAAGGTCGGCCTTGCTGTCCCAGCTTCCCGAGTCCATCAGGCCCTGGAGGCCCGCGCCATAGGCGCCCGGCTTCGAGCCGAAGATGCGGTGGCCGGCGCCCAGCGCCGCGGCACGATCGTCGGCGCCAGCCTGCATCAGTTCCAGCGCATCGGTGCGCATGCGGGCGGCGATGGGGTTCTGGTCCTCGGGCTCGTCGAGCGCGCCGATGGCGCGGACAGCCTTGTCGAACAGGGCGATCTGCGCCGGAAAGGCGTCGCGGAAGAAGCCGGAGATCCGCAGCGTGACATCGACGCGCGGTCGGCCGAGCCTGGCCAGCGGGATGATCTCATAGCCGGAGATGCGGAGCGAGGACGGGTCCCATAGCGGCCTCGCGCCGATGAAGGCGAGAGCCTGGGCGATGTCGTCGCCGCCGGTGCGCATGTTGGCGGTACCCCAGACCGAGAGCGCGAGAGAACGCAGCGGGACGCCGTGATCCTGGAAGTGGCGGACCAGCAGGTTTTCCGCCGACTTCCGCCCCAGCTCCCAGGCGGTTGGCGTGGGCACGGCGCGGATGTCGACCGAATAGAAGTTGCGCCCGGTCGGAAGCACATCCAGACGACCGCGCGACGGTGCGCCGGAGGGACCGGGGGCGACGAACTTGCCGTCGAGGCCAAGCAGGAGCGAGGCGATCTCGTTCGGGCCGGAAGCGGCGAGGCGGGGACGGATAACGTGTTCTATCGTTTCGAGCACGGCGCGTGTTGCCGACCACTCCGCGTCAGGGGTCCTGCCCTCCACGAGCTTGGTCGCCAAGTCCTCGAGATGTTCGACGATGTCGCCGACGGTGCGGGCGAGTTCCCCTTCCCCTTGAGGGGTGGGAAGCGCCGGGCCGGTCCATTGGGCACCGAGGTCGGCCGTCAGCGGGTCGAAGCCGAGCTTGAGATCATCTGCCAGAGCGCGGATCAGCGAGCCGTCCCCCGCTGCTTCGCCTCGCGGAACGCGGGCCAGCGCGACGATCAGGTCGCGCTCCAGGCGGCCGGCGGGGGATTGACCGAAGATGTGGAGGCCATCGCGGATCTGGGCCTCCTTAAGGTCGCAAAGGAAGGTGTCGATCCGCTTCAGGGTTTCAAACTCATCGGCCACGAGGCCGATGTCGCGATCGAGCCGGATATCGCGCGTGAAATCGAGGATGCGCTTGCGCAAGCCCGCGAGGCGACGGCGGTCCATCCCCGAAGCGGCATAGTACTCGTCGAGCAGCGCCTCGAGGTCCTTGAGCGGCCCATAGGTTTCGGCGCGGGTGAGCGGCGGCACCAGATGATCGATGATCACCGCGCCGGTACGACGCTTGGCCTGGGTGCCCTCGCCCGGATCATTGACGATGAACGGATAGAGCTGCGGCAGCTCGGCCCAGAGCGCCGCTGGATAGGATGCGGCGTCGAGTGCTGTGGCCTTGCCGGGCAGCCACTCGAGATTGCCATGCTTGCCGTTGTGGATCAGGGCATGGGCGGCGAACTCGTGGCGCAGCCACAGATAGGCAGCGAGGTAGCCATGTGGCGGCACCAGGTCGGGATCGTGGTAGCTGGCGGTTTCGTCGAGATGATAGCCGCGGGCGGGCTGGATCATGATGGCGACGTTGCCGAGGCGAAGCGCCGGCAGATGGAAGGTCTCGCCGCGGACGAACGGATCGGCAGACGGGTCGCCCCAGCGGGCGGTGACCTCGGACCGAACCTTGGCCGGGAGCGCAGCGAAGAGCTCACGGTAGCGATGCACGGGAAACGGGATGCCCTCGCCGCGTTCGGGATGAGCGTTGGTGGGGCCGGATTGGAGGAGTTCGATCAGGGCGTTGCCTGTGGCGCCCCCCCTCCCATCTTCCCCCACAAGGGGGGAGGTGTCTGTCGGTGTATCTGGCGCTGACCGAGCCTCAAACTCGATCGGCACCTCCCCCCTTGTGGGGGAGGTTGGGAGGGGGGCGGCCACATACCCTGCCCCCGCAAGCACCTTCAAAATCTCAACCGTCGACTGCGGTGCGTCATAGCCGACGCCATTGGCCAATCGACCGTCGCGGATCGGATAGTTGGCGAGGACCACCGCAACACGCCGATCGGCGCGCGCGGTCGCACGCAGCGTGGTCCAGTTCTTCGCCAGCGTGACGGCACGCCGGATGCCGTCGGCGTCCGGCGCATAAGCGGAGAGCGGGCACTGGGTGCGTTCGTGCCAGACCGCGTCGTGCTTGTGGCCGACCAGCAGCATGCCGATGCGGCCATCCAGCTCGGGCAGCACCACCTGCATGGCGAGGTCCTTGGCGGTGAGGCCCTGGATGTCGGCGGCCCATTGCGCCTCGGGGCGGCCGCCCTGCAGCAGCTGGAGCACCGGGGCGTCGATGCCGGCAAACGGGTTCTGCTTGTCGTCGAGGCCATCCAGCCCAAGGGCGAAGCCGGTGAGGTTGAGGATGACGCTGGGCGGGTAGGTGGCGAAAACCGCCTGCACGAAGCGGATGCAGGCGCCTTCTTTCAAGGTCGAGACGACAACGGGCACCGGGTTGAGGGATCGCGCCTCGAGCTCGGCGATCAGCGCTTCGAGCGTCGCGGTGCCGGCCCCCTCGAGGGCAGCGCGATAGAACAGGATCGGCACGTTCGGGTGCGGCGAGGCGGGCAGCTCGTCGAGCATGCCGTGCGCGGGGTGCCAGAGGCCGAAGCGGTGGAAGGGTTTGGGGGCAGAACTGCCCGGTTCGAGCGCGGGGCTTCCCCCACCCTTGATCCCTCCCCGCGAGGGGGAGGGAGACGACTGCGCCAGTCGTGCGAAGGCCGCCAGCAGCGCATCGGCGTTTTCCGGGCCGCCGGCGGTGAACAGGCTATGGAGCCTGGTCCAGTCATCGGGGTGGATGGTGGACCGCTGCTGCAGGATCGGATCCGGGTTGGCGTCGCCGGGGAGCAAGGCCAGCCGGATGCTGCCGCTCAGTGCCAGGGCGGTGAGTTCGTCGACACCGTATTGCCAGTAGGCCGGGCCGCCGAGCAGCCGGACCACCACCAGTTGCGCGTGCTGCACGGTCTGATCGAGCCACAGGTCGACCGAGAGGTTGTGGCTCAACCGCATGAGATTGGCGAGCCGCAGGTCGGAGGAGCCGGCGCGGTCGGCGGCCCCGGCCAGCATCATCAGTTCGCTGTCGGCAGCCGAGGCGAAGATGATCGGCGCCGGGGACTGGGCGAGGTCGATGGCCTCGCCTTCCTGTTGCAGGGCGCCGGCCTGGGCGGAGAGCAGGTGCATCATGCAGGCAACGAGCTCCGATAGCGGCGCGAGCCGCGCAGTTCGGCGCCGTCGGCCATGCGGATCCGGAAATCGCCGTCGCGCACCGGGGCGATCTCGCGGACCTTGGCGCGGTTGACCAGATGGGACCGGTGCACCCTGGCGACATCGACTCCGGCATCGCTCAGCAGCTGCTCGAGCGCGGCGAGGCTGATGCGGGCGAGATGGGTGGCGCCGTTGGCGCGGATCTCGACATAGTTGCCGGCGGCACTGGCCCAGTCGAGCGAGGCGGCATCGAGGAAGATGGTGCGGCCGCCGGCCTTGAGGGTGAGCTTGCCGGTCTGCCTGGCGTCGGCCCGGGCGGCCTCGGCTTCACGGCGATGCTCTTCGAGGCTGCGCTGCAGGCCGAGCATCAGGATCAGCACGGCATAGGGAAAAACGTCCTTGCGATACTCGTAGAGCAGGTCAGTCGGCAGGTCGGTGAAGAAGCCGTAGCTCGTGCCGAGGATGAGGGCATAAGCAAGCGTGCGCAGCACGATGAACAGCCCGACATGCAGCATTGAGAAGGCGATGCTGCCCAGCGCGTGCCAGACGAGGGCCGAGCGCCAGGTCTCGGCAGTGAACGGGACCCGGCGCTCGAACAGGATGACCAGCGGCGCCAGCGCCATGATGGCGATGACGCTGGTCAGCTCGAGGATGAACGGGACCCGGGGATCGAGCGTCCGCCCGTCGCGTTGCGCCTCGGTCAGCAGGCCCAGCGCATTGAGCACCCCGATGGCGACGAGGAACAGCGCCATGATGAGGAAGACGCGGGCGGCGACGCGATGTTCAAGCGCCGCCTCCTGGGTGAGCTCAGTCGCCATCGGGCACGCCTCGGCCGCCGCCGATCCCAGTGCCGCCGACGCCGGCCGCCGCTCGTCCCGCCGGCCCGCCGCTCGCACCAGCGCGATTGGGCGCGGCGAAGCCCCGCCCTAGCTCTCGTGGCCTCGCAATCTGCTCAGGAGCTGGAGCCATCATGTCAGCAGGGACCCTTCCCACGATCACCGAAAAGGCTTGCGGTTCGGAACGCCGCTACGACCTCGACTGGCTGCGCGTCATCGCCTTCGGTTTTCTGATCTTCTACCACATCGGCATGTTCTACGTGACGTGGGGCTGGCACGTGAAAAGCCCGCATGCCGGACCGTGGCTGGAGCCGGTGATGGCGCTGATCAACCCGTGGCGGCTGCCGCTGCTGTTCCTCATCTCGGGCATCGCGCTGCGCTTCGCCATCGACAAGAGCCGGCTCACCCAGTTCGTGCCGCGGCGCTTCATGCGGCTGTTCGTGCCGATCGTTTTCGGCATGCTGGTGATCTGTGCGCCGCAGGCCTATTTCGAGCTCTATTCGAAGGGCGAGACGGGTTCGGATTTCTGGGCGTTCTACGGCCAGTATCTCGATTTCGACATGGAGTTCTCGATCCTGACGCCGACCTGGAACCACCTGTGGTACCTGGTCTACATCCTCGCCTATACGCTGGCCGTGGTGGCGCTGCTGCCGCTGCTGCGGTGGCTCGATGGCCCGGCGGAAGCGCTGTTCAGCTGGCTCGGACGTGGCGCACTGGGCTGGCGCCTGCTGCTGGTGCCGGTGCTGCCGTTCCTCTGTTACGCATGGCTGCTGGCGCCGCGCTTCCCCTCGACGCATGCGTTCTACAATGACTGGGCCAACCATGCGGAGCTGTTCAGCATTGTGCTGATCGGCTGGTTCGCGGCGAAGAGCCCGGCATTCTGGGGCGCGGTGCAACGGCATCTCGGCCCGGCAATCGTGCTGGCTCTGGGGCTGCTGCTGGTGCTGGGGGCGGTGCGGCTCACCTGGGGCGCGGTGCGTGCTGACCAGGGCCTCGTCACGCTGATGACGCTGCTGCGCGCGGTGTTCATGTGGGTGGCGATCATCGCCATGCTGGGGCTGGCGCAGCGTTACCTCAACCGCGACGGGCCGGTGCTGCGCTTTCTCACCGAAGCGGTGTTCCCTTACTACATCCTGCATCAGACCCTCATCGTGGCCGTGGGGTTCTGGGTCGGCGGCCTGCTGCTGCCGGTGTGGCAGGAAGCCGGGATCATCACCGTCGCGACGGTCGTCGGCTGCGTGGTGCTGACCGAAGCGATCAAGCGCCTGCCGCCGCTGCGCCCGCTGTTCGGGCTGCCATGGCGGGCCGAAGCGATCCGGCCCGCGCGACAGGTGGCGATGGCGCGTTAGGCCGCAGCGGCGATGGCGCCCTCGAGGCTCCGGGTGATCGCCGCGTGGTCGAGCGGCGATTCCCCGATCACCACCAAAGCGGTCTGCCGCGCTTCGCCCGGCTTCCACGGCCGGTCGAAATAGGCGCTGACGCGTGGGCCGACGGCCTGGATGGCAAGCCGGGCCGGAGCGCCGGGCAGCGCCGCAAAGCCCTTCAGGCGCAGCACGTCGTGGGCGCGGATGGTCGCCTCGATCGTCGCCAGCAACTGATCCTTGCTGGTGACGCCGTCGAGGGTGACCGAGAACGAGTCGAAGTCGTCGTGCTCGTGGCCTTCGCCGCCATGCTCCAGCTCATGGTGGCTTTCGCGACCGGCGAGATTGTCCTCGGTGGAGAGACCCATGCCCAGCAGCGCCGCGACATCGACATGGCCGTTGCGGGCGCGAACGACACCGGTGCCAGGACGCATCTCGGCCTTGAGGTGGGTCTCGATGGTGTCGAGCTCGGCATCGGTGACGAGGTCGGCCTTGTTGAGGATGACCATGTCGGCAGCGATCAGCTGATCCTCGAACAGTTCGCCGAGCGGCGTTTCGTGGTCGAGCATGGCATCGGCGGAGCGCAGCGCATCCACCGCCTGTTCGTCATTGGCAAAACGGCCTTCGCTGAGGGCTGCCGCATCGGCGACGGTGACGACGCCGTCAATGGTGACCTCGGACTTGATCTCGGGCCAGTTGAAGGCGCGGATCAACGGCTGCGGCAGGGCGAGGCCGGAGGTCTCGATGACGATGTGATCGGGCCGATCCTCGCGTTCGAGCAGCGCCTGCATGGTGGGGATGAACTCGTCGGCGACGGTGCAGCAGATGCAGCCGTTCGACAGCTCGATCATATCCTCTTCGCGGCAGGTCTCGTCGCCGCAGCCGGCGAGGATTTCCTTGTCGACGCCGAGCTCGCCGAACTCGTTGATGATCAGGGCGATGCGCTTGCCCTTGGCGTGGGCGAGCAGGTGCCGGACCAACGTGGTCTTGCCGGCCCCGAGGAAGCCGGTGATGACGGTGACGGGGATCTTTTCGGTCGTGCTCATGCGTGGGCACCTTTCAGGGCGAAGGCGGAAGACCTGGCGAAGCGCTCGTTGAGCCAGCCGAACAGCGGGCCGACGATCAGCCAGAACAGCGCGCCGGTGGCGAGGGTCGCCGCAGCGAAGCTGGTGGCGAGGTTGGCGGGCACGGCGCTGGCGTGCTCGCCGGCGAGCTGCGGTGCGCCGATCACGTGCGGCGCAAGGATCAGCACGGCGGCGATGACGATGCCGGTCCAGTTGCGCAGCCTGGCGATGGCGAGCATGCCGGCGCCGGTGGCGACGGCCGTGCTGACCCACCAGACCTGGCGGGCGACGAGATCGGCGGCGGGCATGCCGGGAAGCTCCGGCGGCAGGCCGAAGGCAGGAGCGAGTTGCAGCGCCACGAAGCCGCCAATGCCCCAGATCACGCCGTTGCGGGCGGTGACCTCGATACCTGACAACACCGAGACGGCAGCCAGCACGAAGGCGAAGCCGATGCAGCCGAGGAGGTTGGCGAGCACGGTGTAGAAGATGCGCTCGGCGCCGTCCTGCGGCGCCCAGGCGTCCTCGTCGTGCTCATGGGCAGGCGCCGCTGCCGCGTCGGAATGCGCCGGAGTGCCGGCGTCGTGGCTGTGCTCGGCGACGGCCGGCGCCTCAGGGGCGGCGTTCTCATAGACTTCGGCGGCAAGGATCAGCGGCGCGACGCGCCATTGCTGCACGGCGCTCATGGCCAAGCCGGCTGCGAGTCCGGCAAGGACCGCAGCGAAAAAGATCCGCTGGAAGAGTTTCATCGATGTCTCGTTTGCTTAGAGCTGAGCTGGCTCAGTGGCAGGGGAAGCCGAGCGCATGGCGCGTATCGTGCGCGCCATTGTGGATGGCCATGTCGCTGGCAAAGCCGACGCCGCCGACAAGGACGAAGCCGATAAACAATGCCAGCACACCTGCGATGAGCCGCTGCGAGACAGAAAGACGGGCGACCGACGCCGTCTGGACCTGAGTGTTCATATGCCTGCACCCTCCGTGCGGATGAAAGAGGGCTCTTCGCCCGGTTGCACGCTGGCAGGTCTCCTGACTCGCGGGTCACCGTGTTCTCCGGCCTTCCCAACATCCCGAGGGATGTCAGTGGCATAGTCGGAGGCACTCGCCGCTTACAGTTGCGGGGGCAGCCACGGATTTGGTCCCTGATGGGTACGCCGCACCGTGTTCCCTTTTGATCCCCTCGCCCGAACGGGTTTGAGGAACCAACGTAAGGCTATCGTTACGCCGCGAGAGGGGGCGCGGTCAATCTTCCGCCGCGTTGGAATCGGGGTAGCCGACGGTGATGGTATCGACGCGGGCATCGACCTTTTCGAGCAGCGGCTCGCTCGAGGAGATCTGCATGTCGCCGGAGATGGCATCGACATTGAGATCGGCCGGGTAATCGCCGACGGCGAAGCGGACGCTGACCGAACAGCCGTCGGTCGCCGCTTCGAGCTTGCCGCCGTCGAAGATAGCGGCGCCGCCATAATCCCAGAAGAAGCCATAGAGCTGGAACGGCCCGCCATTGAGCGCCTCAACCTCCTTGACCGTCAGGCCCTTCCTGAGGCCGCCCGGCGCCGTATCATCCGGCGGCACGGTGAAATAGGCGACGCGCTCGTGCTTTTCCTCGTCCCACCAGCCGAACTCGATGGTCCTCGCGGGGTCGTTGGGAAAGATCGTGGTGGCAAGGACGGTCGAGCCCTCGGGGCCGGGCACATCGCCGGTCACCACATTGTCCTTGCCGAACGCTTCGATCAGCCGCGCCTCCGAACTGTCGGCGGCGAACGGGCCTTCGCAGGCGATATCGGCAGCCATGGCGGGGGCCGCCAGCAGCAACAAGGGGAACAGGACCAGCGCGCGCATGTCGACCTCCGTTGATCAGCCGATTCTAGCTGAGCCCCGTGAGTCTGGGCAGAGCTTGCGGCAGAAGCTGGGCGCCGGGATCAGCCGCCCGACTGCAACTGCTCGGTCATCTGCTCCTGGATGGCGAGCACCTCTTCGATCACCTCGGTGAGCAGACGCAGTTCCTCGATGCTGCGCCGGCCCAGCGACGCAGCGCCGGCGATGGCCATCGGGGCATAAGCCTTCTCGATGACCGCGGCGGTCGCCTCGGCGGCCTCCACCAGCACCTTGCGCCGGTCATGCGGATCGGCGCGGCGGCGAACGAAATTGCGGGCCTCCAGCCGGTCGATCAGCGAGGTGACGGCGGCCGGCGTCAGGCGGGTGGCGCGGGCGATGGCGCTGGCGGTCTGCGGGCCGCTGGTGAGAAAGCTGAGGCACAGCCGTTCGGCCGGACCGAGCTGGAACATCGCCCCCACCTCCTCGTCAAAGCGCTGCGTCGCCTCCTGCCAGCGCACGATCAACGTGCCGAGCCGCTGGACGAGTTCGGCCTTTCCGTCACTTGACGAAGTTATTTCGATCATCTAATTATATGTCCATCAAATAATACGACGTCCGCATGATATGCGGCGTAGCTCAGGCGAGGCAAGAATGAAAGCACGCATCGGCATCGTTGGGGCAGGTTCCGCGGGGCTCGGCCTGGCCCTGGCGCTGGTCAGGCGCGGCTTCGCACCCGTGGTCTTCGAGAAGCGGACGGAACGGCAGGTGGTCGACGAGGGCATCTTCCTCACCCTCGCCCCCAACGGCCTCAACGCACTGCGGGGGCTCGGCCTCGCGGCTGAAGCTCTGCGGCGCGGCGTCGAAACCCGCGCCATCGTACTGCACAACGAGCACGGCAAACCGCTCGGCACGGTCGACTATGCCCGCCACGCCTCGCAGTTCGGCGCCCCCTCGGTGACGATCCGGCGCGGCGTACTGGGTGAGATCCTGCTGGCTGCAGCACGGTCGGCGGGCGTGCCGATTCATTTCGAGGCCGCGGTGAGCGCGGTGACCAATCTCGACAGCGGCGTGGCGGTGACCACGGGTGACGGCGTGACGCACAGCTTCGATGTGCTGGTGGGGGCGGATGGCCTTCGCTCCACCGTTCGCGCCCTGGTGATGCCCGGGCTGCCGGCGCCCAGTTACAACGGATTGCTGGGCAGCGGCGGTATCGTCGACGCACCGGATGTGCCGCCGACCGACGGGCGGATGCTGATGACGTTCGGCCGACGGGCGTTCTTCGGCTACATCAAGGATGCCGGCGGGCCGGTCTACTGGTTCAACAGCTTTCCCGCCGACGAGAAGCAGGCGCAACTGATCGATCGTCAGGCGGCGCCCGGCTATTTTGCGGCGCTGCACCGGACCGACCCGGCGATCAACCGGCGGATCATCGCCGCGGCCGCAGCCGAGGTCAGCCGCATCTATCCCGACTTCGACGTGCCGAGCCTGCCTTACTGGTCCAGGGGCCGCGTCATCCTGATTGGCGATGCGGCGCATGCCGTCACCCCGCATTCGGGCCAGGGTGCCTCCATCGCGCTGGAAGACGCGCTGGTGCTGGCGGCCTGCATCGATGCCGAGGCAACGCCCGAGGGGGCTTTCCGCCGCTTCGAGGGGCTGCGGCGCGACCGGGTGGAAGCGGCGGTGCGGCTCGGTCGGCAGGGTGGCGCGCCCAAGAAAGCACAGGGCTGGCTGGCGCGGCGGGTGCGCGACCTGATGCTGCCGCTGTTCGTGCCGCTCGGGCAGCGGGGGCAGGAACAGCTGTTCGCCTTCCGCGCCGACGATCTGCCGCTGGTCAAGCCGCGCTGAGCCTTGCCGCGGACACGGGGCCCGGCGATCAATGGCGGAAGCCAACTGATTCGCCCGGTGCCCAGATGCCCTTCACCTTCCAGACGGTGATGCCGATCCTCCTGCTGATCGGCTCCAACGTGTTCATGACCATCGCCTGGTATGGACACCTGAAGTTCCCGAGCATGGCCATGTGGGTGGCGGTGATGGCCAGCTGGGGCATCGCGCTGGTGGAATACTGGCTGGCGGTGCCGGCCAACCGCATCGGCTACGGCGCCTATACGGCGGCGGAACTCAAGACCATCCAGGAGGTGATCAGCCTCACGGTATTCGCCGGCTTTGCCGTGTTCGTCCTGGGAGAGAAGCTGACCTGGAACCATGCGGTCGGCTTCGGGCTGATCTTTGTCGGGGCCTTCTTCATCTTCCGCGGGCCACTGAAGTAGCAGCAGCGGACTTGCTCGGTCAGGCCTGCGGCCAGGCGGGGAACGGATCGGGCAGATGTTCCCACTCGGACGGCGTAAAGGCCCGAGCAGGCACCAGGCAGGCGTCGAGTTCACGGCGCATGGCGGCTTCATCCATCGGGTCGCTGCCGATGAAGACCAGTTCCTGGCGACGATCGCCCCAGACGGGATCGAGATAGGCCCCCATGGCCGCCTCCCATTGCGGGTCGTCGGGCCAGCGGCGCGTCGGCACAGCCGCCCACCAGAGCCCGCGGCGGCCGGTCTGCAACAGGCGCCCCGCCTGGCTCAGTTCGCCCACATAGTGTGGTGGGGTAGCCAACCAGAAGAAGCCCTTGGCCCGGATGACCCCGGGATGCAGCCGCTCGGCGAACCGGTGGAACAGCAACGGGTTGAACGGGCGGCGCGCCCGATAGACGAAGGAGCGGATGCCGTATTCGAGCGTCTCGGGGACATGATCGGCGAAGCCGTTCAGTTCCCTGAACCACAGCGGGTGCTGCTCGGCCCGCTCGAAGTCGAAGCGGCCAGTGCCCAGCACCGCGTCGATACCGACCCTGCTGAAGTCGGCTTCGATGATGCGCGCGCCGGCATTGAGCGACCGGATGATCCGGCGGGCCGCCGCCAACGCTGACGCCGTGGCGATCGACACCTTGTTGAGCACGATGACGTCGGCGAACTCGATCTGGTCGGTGAGCAGGTGCACCAGCCGACGCTCATCGTCCGGCCCGAGGGTTTCGCCATGCGCGGCGAGAGCATCGATGGAACCGAACTGCGCGGCGAGATTGGCGGCGTCGACCACGGTGACCATGGTGTCGAGGTCGGTGATATCGCTGAGGCTATCGCCCGCCGCGTCGCGGAACTCGAAGGTGGCGGCAACCGGCAGTGGCTCTGATATGCCGGTCGACTCGATGAGCAGATAGTCGAAGCGCCCGGCCTCGGCGAGCTTGCGCACCTCAGCAAGCAGATCGCCGCGCAGCGTGCAGCAGATGCAGCCGTTCGACATCTCGACCAGTTGCTCGTCGGCGCGCGACAACTTCGCGCCGCCCTCGCGCACCAGCGCGGCGTCGATGTTCACCTCGCTCATGTCGTTGACGATGACGGCGACGCGGCGGCCGTCGCGATTGTTGAGGATGTGGTTGAGCAGCGTGGTCTTGCCGGCGCCGAGGAACCCGGAGAGCACGGTGACGGGGAGGCGTTTCATGACGTTGCTCCGTGGCTGATCCGGGCGAGCGCCGGCGCGCGCTGGTCGGGAGCGCGTTGTCGGCTGGTGCAGAAGGTGGCGGGGCCGCTGCAGAGCGGCCCCGGCGGGGTCACTGCGCGAGGCAGGCCTTGAGGCTCGCGGCGAGGTTTTCGATCAGCTGGCGATAAAGGCCGGGACCTTCGTCGAGGTTGGCACCTTCGGGGTCGAGGACGCCCTGCCTGGCCGTGGTGCCCTCGGTGAGCACGTTGACGATGCGCGGTTCGAACACCGGCTCGGCGAAGACGCAGGCGGCGTCGAGGGTCTTCAGCTTGGCGCGGATCTCGTTGATGCGATCGGCGCCGGGCGCGATCTCGGGGCTGAGAGTGACAGAGCCCGCGACGTTGAGCCCGAAGCGCTTCTCGAAATACTGGTAGGCGTCGTGGAAGACGACAAACGGTCGGTCCTTGATCGGGGCGAGGCTGGCTTCGGTTTCGGCGATCAGGGCGTCGAGGTCGGCGGTCTCCCTTGCGGCATTGGCGCGGTAAATGTCGGCGTGCTCGGGATCGGCAGCGACCAGGCTGTCGGCGATGGTGGCGACCATCACCTTGGCGTTGGCGGGGTCGAGGAAGAAATGCAGGTCCTGCTCCTCGCCATGTGCGTGCCCGTGGGCATCATCGGCCGGCGCCTCGTCGCCGTCGTTGTGGTGCTCGAAGGTGCCGGTTTCGCGCGGCGGCAGCAGTTCGATGCCGGGGGACTTGCTCAGTTCGACGATGGTGGCGCCGGGGGCAAGGGTGTTGATGGAATCCTGCAGGAACAGCTCGAGGCCATGCCCGGTCCAAAACACCAGCTTGGCCGATTGCAGGGCCTGCGCATCGGAGGGCTTCAGGCTGTAACTGTGGGGCGAGGCAGCGCCCTTGACGATGAGGGCGGGGGTTCCGAGATCTCCCATCACCGCGGCCACCAGCGAATGCAGCGGCTTGATGGTGGCGACCACGCTCGGCACCTCGGCAAGCGCCACGCTGGACCAGCTGAGCGCTGCCGCGAGCGCCAGGAAGAACGGTTTCTGCATCGGAAGACCCCTGTTTGAAACACAGCTCGATTGCGCGATATGTTATGACATTACGCTATCGATGTGTTACGCTATAACGTAATGGTAGAACGTCAGCAAGAGACGGAATCGTGAATTTCATGGATGCGCAGAGCGGGCACGAGGTGCTGGTGGACGTGGTCGGCGCCGGCGTGCGGCGTGATGGCCGCTGGCTGGTCGAGGGCGTCGACGTAACGATCCGCAAGCGCGAGATCGTCACGCTTATCGGGCCGAACGGCTCGGGCAAATCGACCACGGCGAAGCTGGTCACCGGCGTGCTGAAGCCCGATGCCGGCGCGGTGTCGCGCAAGTCGGGGCTGCGCATCGGCTATGTGCCGCAAAAGCTTTCGATCGACTGGACCATGCCGCTGACGGTGCGACGGCTGATGTCGCTGACCGGCAGCTATCCGGCGTCGGAGATCGATGCGGCGCTCGCCGCGACCGGCGTGGCCCACCTCGCCAATGCCGAAGTGCAGCATTTGTCGGGAGGCGAGTTCCAGCGGGCCCTGCTGGCGCGGGCGATGATCCGGAAGCCCGACCTGCTGGTGCTGGACGAGCCGGTGCAGGGGGTGGATTTCTCCGGCGAAGTCGCGCTTTACGACCTGATCGGCCGGATCCGCGACGAGACCGGCTGCGGCATCCTGCTGATCAGCCACGACCTGCATGTGGTGATGGCGGCGACCGATACGGTGATCTGCCTCAACGGCCATGTGTGCTGCCGCGGCACCCCGGAATCGGTGGCGCGGAGCCCGGAATATCTCAGCCTGTTCGGAGCGCGCGCCGCCAACGCGCTGGCGGTGTATCAGCACCACCACGACCATACCCACCTGCCCGACGGTCGGGTCGAGGAAGCGGATGGGCGGATCGTCGAAGCGCACGAGCATGTGCATGAGCACGAGCATGAGGGACACAGCCATGCTTGAAGACTTCTTCACCCGCTCGATCATTGCCGGGATCGGGCTGGCGCTGGTGACCGGGCCGCTCGGCTGCTTCATCGTGTGGCGGCGGATGGCCTATTTCGGCGACACCATGGCGCATTCGGCGCTGCTCGGAGTGGCGCTCAGCCTGGTGCTGCAGGTGGACATGACGCTGGGGGTGTTCATCATCGCCGCCGCGGTCGCCGGAGCCTTGCTTCTGCTGCAGCGGCGACAGACGCTGTCGACCGATGCGCTGCTCGGCATCCTCAGCCATTCGGCGCTGGCAATCGGCCTCGTGGTGGCGTTCCTCAGCGGCATCCGTGTCGACCTGATGGGGTTCCTGTTCGGCGACATCCTCGCCGTGTCGGTCACCGATATCGTGGTGATCTATCTCGGCGGCCTCGTGATCCTTGCGGTGCTCGCCGCGATGTGGCGGCCATTGCTGGCGGCGACGGTCAATGCCGAGGTCGCGGAAGCCGAGGGCATGCGGCCCGAGGTGACGCGGATCGTGTTCATGCTGCTGCTCGCCTCGGTGATCGCCATCGCCATGAAGATCGTCGGCGTGCTGCTGATCACGGCGCTGCTGATCATTCCGGCGGCGACGGCGCGGCGGCTGAGCGCCACGCCCGAGCAGATGGCGCTGATCTCGGCCGGCGTCGGGGCGCTGGCAGTGGCGGGCGGGCTGTTCGGCTCGCTGCGGTTCGATACGCCGAGCGGCCCGTCGATCGTCGTCGCGGCACTCGTGCTGTTCCTCATTTCCATCGCGCTGCCGGTGCAGCTGTGGCGCGCCAGACGGGAGGCCTGAGCCATGGCCCATAGCCACGAAGCCCACCACCACGAGCGGCCGCGTGACCTGACGCGGAACCAGGAACTGGTGCTGACGACGCTCAACAATGCCGATGCGCCGCTCTCGGCCTACGACATCCTGGATCGGTTGCGCGATGAGGGGCTGCGGGCGCCGCTGCAGGTGTACCGGGCGCTGGAAAAGCTGATCGAGCATGGGCTGGCGCACCGGCTGGAATCGCTCAACGCCTTTGTCTGCTGCGCCGATGCCAATTGCCACGGTCGCGCCAGCGGCACGGCGGCCTTCGCCATCTGCTCGGGCTGCGGACGGGTGGACGAGTTCGCTGATCCGGAGGTGACGGCGCGCCTCGCGGCCTGGGCCGCAGAGACGGGGTTCGGGCTGGAGCGCACGACGATCGAACTGCGCGGCCGCTGCTCGGAGTGCCGCAAGGCGGCTTGAGCCGTAGTGTCAGTCGGCCTCGGCGTGTTTGCTAACTCGCCTGGCGCAGAGCCTGCTCGCCCTGCAACAGCCGTTCCAGCTGCGCCAGCCGCAGCGGGCGGGCGAACAGGTAGCCCTGGAATTCGCGGCAGCCGAGGCGCGACAGCAGCGCCGCCTCCTCGCGCCGCTCGACGCCTTCGGCGGTGACGGCGAGCCCCATGGCGAACGCATAGATCATGGTGGATTCGACCAGCGCCGCCTGGACCGGGTCGCTGTCGATCTCGGCGACGAGCGAGCGGTCGAGCTTCACCCGGTCGAACTGGAACTGCTTGAGGTAGCCGATCGAGGAATAGCCGGTGCCGAAATCGTCGAGCGCGATGATGATGCCCGACTGGCGCAACTGCTCGATCAGCCGGATGGCACGATCGGGGTGCGAAACGAGGAACGACTCGGTCACCTCGAGCTGCAGCCGGCTGGCAGCGACACCCCATTCCTCGAGCGTCGAAAACACCGTCTGCGGCAGGGTCGGATTGCGCAGTTGCGCCGGCGAGACGTTGACCGAAATCTTGAGCTCGCCGAGCGGCCCGATCTCCTCGATGGCGCGGCGCAGGGCGAACATGCCGAGGTCGTCGATCAGGCCCGAGGCCTCGGCCGCCGGAATGAACTCGCCAGGACCCATCGGGCCGGCGGCCCGGCGGTTCCAGCGCATCAGCGCCTCGACCCCGAGGATCGCCTGGGTACGGAAGTCGATGATCGGCTGGTACTCGAGATCGAACTCGCCGGCTTCGAGGCCGCGGCGAATGTCGGCCTGCAGCTCGATGCGGCGCCGGCGTTCGTCCTCGATGGCGGGATCGTATTCGACGGTGTGGTTGCCGCCCGTCTCGCGGGCCCGCGCCACGGCGGTCTCGGCCATGCGAATGACGTTGCCAACGTTATCACGGCGTGCCGGGGCGTCGGCGACGCCGATGCTCAGCCCCACCTTCAGTTTCAGGTTGCCGACTGGCAGCGCATCACCGGCTCCGGCGAGGATGCGCTCGGCAAAGCCACGCACCGTCGCGCCGGCATCCTCGCCGACGCGCGCCAGCGACAGCTCGGTCGGGCCGGTGCGCGCCAGCACGGCGCCGCCATCGATAATGGCCTCGAAGCGTTGCGCCAGGGCGATCAGCAGCTCGTTTGCCGCCTCACGGCCATAGAGGCCGACAATGTCCTGCAGGCCGTCGACATTGATCTGGCTGATGGCAAGCGGCAGCTCGGCGCGCTTGCGCGGGATCGACTGGGCCAGTTGTTCCTCGAGCCCAAAGCGGCTCAGCAGGCCGGTCGTCCCGTCGTAGCGGGCGTTGTACCAGTCGCGCTCCTCGGAAACGGTGCGCAGCTTGATCGAGTGGCGGAACGCCGCCAGCACCACGAAGATCAGCACGCCGATGACCAGCATCACCAGCACGGCCACCAGCGCGGTATGGGCGAAGGCCGGATCGCCCGGTCGGCGCGGCGGCCAGTCGATGGTGGCGATGGCCGCTCCCGCCGCGTCGGTGAGCGCCATCGAGTCATGGTCCGGTTTGGGCACCTCGACGAGCCGCGGCAGCGGCAGCTGAAAGCGCGCGGCGACGCCACGCAGCATGACATCATCGAGCTGGCGGGCGAGCCAGAGCACGCGGCGCTGCTCCCTGGGAATGCTGGCCTGGCCGGTATTGCCATGCACCACCGCACCGGCCAGGGCGGCGGCGCCGCGGGCATTGCGCGAGAGATTGGAAACGGTGGCGTCGTCGCCGACCCTGGCGATGCCGCTCTCCAGCCGTTCGAACAGTTGCGGCACGCCGCTGAACAGGTCGCCGAGCGTGCCGGTCACCGGTCCGCGGCTGGTCTCGCCGAAGACGATGTTGCCGTTCATGTCGGTGAGGATGGCGGTGTCGTAGGTGTCGGAAATGCGGGCCGTGGCGCCCCAGGCGGAATCGAGCCAGGCCGGATTGGGCTCGACATAGGTGTTGATATAGGCCTCGGTCCAGGTCGCCTCGTCGGCGGCGCTCTCGGCGAGGCCGACCACCAGCGACTCGACGGCGGCGGCGATGGCGCTCTTGCCGCGATCGGAATCGATGGTGTTCATCTCGGCGCTCATCAGGTGCATGGCGACGAAGACCAGCGCGCAGACGCCGACATAGACGGCGACCGCCGGCAGGGCGATCCAGAAGGTGAAGTTGAGCAAGGCCGAACGATGGCGCCTCGGCCGGCGCACGCCGCGGGCGCTAGCGGCCAGAGCCGACGTCCTTTGAGCAGCTTTCGGCAAGTACAGACACCGGCGTGGGAAGCATCGCCGAACGCTAAGGGCCGCCGCTTAACAGCGGCTTAAAGTGTGAGACAGATCAGGCCGAGGCCAGAGCTGCCTTCTTTGCCAGGCGTGTCTTGATGCTCTCGACGTCGGCGCGCGGCGTCGCGGCGAACAGCGAGCGGGTATAGGGGTGCTCGGGATTGGAGAACACCTTGTCGCGCGTCCCCTGCTCCACCGCCTCGCCCAGATACATCACCATCACCTCATCGGCGATGTATTTCACCACGCTGAGATCGTGGCTGATGAACACGTAGGTGAGCCCGAACTCGTCCTGCAGGTCGGCCAGGAGGTTGAGGATCTGCGCCTGCACCGACAGGTCGAGCGCCGACACCGGCTCGTCGAGCACCAGCAGCGATGGCTTGAGGATGATGGCGCGGGCAATGGCGATGCGCTGGCGCTGGCCGCCCGAGAACATGTGCGGATAGCGGTTGAAGTGCTCGGGCTGCAGCCCGACCTTGACCAGCATGTCGAGAGCCCGCTCGCGGCGCTCGGCGGCCGACATCTTGGTGTTGAGCAGCAGCGGCTCCATCAGCACATTGCCGATCTTCTGGCGCGGGTTCAGCGAGCCATAGGGGTTCTGGAAGACGATCTGCACCTTGCGGCGCATGGCGGCGGTAACGCCGGTCTTCTTGATGTCGATGGTTTCGCCGTCGATCAGCAACTGCCCGTCGGTCTGGCGGTCGATCAGCGTGAGGATGCGCGCCAGGGTGGATTTGCCCGAACCGGACTCCCCGACAATGGCGAGAGTCTTGCCCTGCTCGAGCTTGAAGCTGACGCCCTTGACCGCGTGCACGGTGCGGCCGCCGCCGAACAGCGAACCGCCGATATGATAGTCGCGCACCAGGTTCCTGGCCTCGAGGACAGTGGCCATCACACCGCCTCCTCGAAATTGGCGCCGGTAATGGTGGGCAGCCGGTCGCCGGTGGCATTGTCGGGCAAAGCCGCCAGCAGCGCGCGGGTGTAGTTGCTCTTCGGCGCGGTGAAGAGTTCGAGCACGCCCGCCTCCTCCATCTTGCGGCCCTTGTACTGCACCACGACGCGGTCGGCGGTTTCGGCGACGACGCCGATATTGTGGGTGATCATGATCAGCCCCATGCCGTGCTCGGACTGCAGCCGCACCAGGAGGTCGAGGATCTGCTTCTGGATGGTCACGTCGAGCGCGGTGGTCGGCTCGTCCGCGATCAGCAGCTTGGGATTGCAGGCGATCGCCATGGCGATCATGACGCGCTGGTTCTGGCCGCCCGACATCTGGTGCGGATAGGATTTCAGCCGTTCGGCCGGGTTGGGAATGCCGACCTGATCGAGCAGTTCGACGGCGCGGGCCCGGCGCCGCTGCCTGTCCATGCCGAGATGGAAGCGCAGCACCTCCTCGATCTGGAAGCCCACGGTGAAGCACGGGTTGAGGCTGGTCATCGGCTCCTGGAAGATCATGGCGACATCCTTGCCGATGATCTTGCGCCTGTCGGCTGCCGACATGGCCAGGAGGTTCTTGCCATCGAACTCCATCTTGTCGGCGGTGACCGTGGCGGTCGGCGGCAACAGGCCCATGACGGCCAGCATGGCGACCGACTTGCCCGAACCGGACTCGCCGACAATGGCCAGCACTTCGCGGGCGTCGACGTAAAGGTCGATGCCTTTGACGGCGTTGAACACGCCGACAGATGTATCGAAGCTGACGGTGAGGTTTTTGACTTCGAGCAGATGCATCGCCTCAGCTCCGCTTGAGCTTGGGATCGAGCGCATCGCGCAGCCCGTCGCCGACGAGGTTGATGGCCAGGACGGTGATCAGGATGGCGAGGCCAGGCATGGTGACGATCCACCAGGCGCTGGTGATGAACTCACGGGCGCGCGCCAGCATGGTGCCCCATTCCGGGGTCGGGGGCTGCGCCCCCATGCCGAGAAAGCCGAGCGCCGCCGCTTCGAGAATGGCGTTGGAGAAGCTCAGCGTCGCCTGGACGATCAGCGGCCCGAGGCAGTTGGGCAGGATGGTGACGAACATCAGCCGGATGTGGCTGGCGCCTGCCACCTTGGCCGAGGTGACATATTCGCGGCTCTTTTCGCTGAGCACCGCGGCGCGGGTCAGGCGGGCGAAATGCGGCTGCAGGACCAGCGCAATGGCCAGCATGGCGTTGAACAGGCCGGGGCCGAGGATCGCCACCAGCACCAACGCCAGCAAGAGCGAGGGGAAAGCGAGGATGATATCCATGACGCGCATGATCAGCGCATCGACCCAGCCACGGAAATAGCCGGCGAGAAGGCCCAGCGTGACGCCGACGATGAGCGCGCCGGTGACGACGATGAAGCCGATCATCAGCGAATAGCGCGAGCCGTGGATCAGTCGCGAGAGGATGTCGCGGCCGACCTCGTCGGTGCCGAGGAAGAATTGCGGCTGCGTGCCGCCGGCCCATGGCGGCGCCATGCGGATGAACTCGCGGAACTGCTGGTCGGGCGAGAACGGCGCCAGCACCGGCGCGAAGAGCGCAACCAGGATCAGCAGCACGAACACGGCGAGGCCGAGCACAGCGCCGTGGTTCATCGAGAAATAGTACCAGAACTCGCGCAGCCCGCTGAAGCGGCCGGGAGCGACGGACGTGGTGGTGGTGGTTTCGGTGGCCATCACTGCACCCTGATGCGCGGATTGATGACGGCGTAGAGGATGTCGACGATGAGGTTCACCGCCATGACGATCAACGCGATGAGCAGCAGGCCCGACTGCACCGAGACGTAGTCGCGCTTGGAAATCGAGTCGATCATCCATTTGCCGATGCCCGGCCAGGAAAAGATCGTCTCGGTCAGGATGGCGCCGGCCATCAGCAGCCCGACCTGGAGGCCGATCGTGGTGACCACCGGGATCAGGGCGTTGCGGAACGCATGGATGCCGACGACGCGCCTGGGTTCCAGCCCCTTGGCGCGGGCGGTGCGGACATAGTCCTCGCCCAGCACTTCCAGCATGGCGGAGCGGGTCTGGCGGGCGATGACGGCGAGCGGAATGGTGCCCAGCACGATCGCCGGCAGGATCAGGTGCCGCAGCGCCGAAACGAACCCGTCGGGCTTGCCGGCCAGCAGGCTGTCGATCAGCATGAAGCCGGTGACGCGCGGGAAGAAGAAGTTGAGGGCGATACGGCCGGAAACCGGGGTCCAGCCGAGATAGCCGGAAAAGAAGATGATGAGCAGCAGCCCCCACCAGAAGATCGGCATCGAGTAGCCGGTGAGCGCCACGCCCATGGTGATCTGGTCGAACCACGAGCCGCGCTTGATGGCGGCGAAGATGCCGGCGGGAATGCCCAGCGCCACGGCGATCAGCATGGCGAACAGCGCCAGTTCGACGGTTGCCGGAAACAGCGTCAGGAACTCATCGATCACCGGCCGCTTGGTGGCCAGCGAGACGCCGAAATTGCCCTGCAGGATGCCGGCGACGTAGTTGAAGTACTGCTGCCAGATCGGCAGGTTGTAGCCGAACTGTTCCTTCAGGATCTCGTAGCGTTCGGGGGTGACGCCGTGCTGGCCGGCCATCGCGAGGATGGGGTCGCCGGGAAGCAGGCGGATGAAGGCAAACGACGCGATCGTGATGCCGATGATGGTCGGCACGATCAGGGCGAGCTTCTGAAGGACAAATCGCAGCATTGGGTACGCCAAGGGGCGGCGCCGGTGCTGGCGCCGCCCCTCGAACTCTATCTCTTATTATTCGGTCACGTCGACATTGTCGAAGCGGTGAATGCCGAGCGGGTCCATGGTGTAGCCCTGAACGCGCTTGTTCATCGGCATGAAGACCTTGGAGTGCGCCATGGTCAGGGCCGGCTCTTCGGCTTTGAAGATTTCCTGGGCCTTGGTGTAGAGCGCAGTGCGCTCAGCCTGGTCGGAAACCTTCTTGGCGTCCTGGATGGCCTTCTCGAAGTCGTCGTTGCACCAGCTCGAGTAGTTGGACACGCCAATGGCCGAGCAGGAGAACAGCGTCGCAAAGAAGTTGTCCGGATCACCGTTGTCGCCGGTCCAGCCGATCTGGAACGCACCCGGGCGGTCCTTCTGCTTGCCGCGCTCGCGGTACTCGGTCCACTCGTAGGTGACGATGTTGGCAGTGACGCCGACCGCGGCCCAGTCGGCCTGGATCATCTCGGCGGCGCGCTGCGCGTTCGGGTTGTACGGACGGCTGACCGGCATGGCCCACAGGTCGAGCGTCAGGCCCGAGACGCCGGCATCGGCCAGCAGCTTCTTGGCGCCTTCCGGATCGTACGGCGTATCGACGATCTTGTCGTCATAGGACCACATGGTCGGCGGGATCAGGTTCTTGGCTGCCTGGCCGGCGCCCTGGTAGACCGCATCGACCAGCGCCTGCTTGTTGATGGCCATCGAGAGCGCCTTGCGGACGTTCACGTTATCCATCGGAGCGACGGTGGTGTTGTAGGACATGTAGCCGATGTTCAGGCCTTCCTGCTCCATCACCTGCAGGTTGGCGTCAGCCTTGAGCCCTTCGATATCGGCCGGGGCCGGATAGCTCATGATGTCGCATTCGCCGGCCTTGAGCTTCTGCGCGCGCACCGCCGGATCGGTGGTGATGGCGAAGATCAGGTCGTCGATCGCCACCTTGCCGCGCCAGTAGTCGGCGAAGGCAGCGTAGCGGATGACGGCATCGGTCTGGTAGTCGACGAAGGTGAAGGCGCCGGTGCCGATCGGCTTGTTGGCGAAGTCGGCCAGGTTGCCCGAAGCGGCGAGCTGGTCGGCATATTCCTTGGAGACGATCGACGCGAAGTCCATGCCCAGGTTGGCCAGCATCGGCGCGTTGGGCTCGTTCAGCGTGATCTTGACGGTCAGGTCATCGACCTTCTCGATCGACTTGAGGAACTTGGGCATGTCCATGCCCTGGAAGTAGTCCCAGCTCAGGCCCTCGAGGTAGGCGAACCACGGGTTGTCCTGCTTCCACTGGCGCTCGAACGAGAAGATCACGTCGTCGGCGTTCAGGTCGCGGGTCGGGGTGAAATACGAAGTGGTGTGGAACTTCACGCCCGGACGGAGGTGGAAGGTATATTCCAGGCCGTCAGCGGAAATTTCCCACTTCTCGGCGAGGCCCGGCTGCACGGCGGTGCCGCCATGCTCGAACTCGACGAGGCGATCATAGATGGTGCGCGAGCTGGCGTCGAAGTCGTTACCGCCGGTGGTCGGACCGGGGTCGAAGTGCGCCGGCGAGGCTTCCGAGCAGAACACGAGCTGCTTGGCATAGACGCTGCCGCCCATCACCGCGACAAGCGCAGTGGCGGCGAGCAGGGTTTTCATCAAATGCATGATGGTTGTCTCCCGAAAAGCATTGCGCCCCGGCATTCAATGGCGGAGTCCCTTCCACCGGCCGGAGCTTGGCGCGCAACAAAGCGCTTTTTCTTCCGCCACGCAATGGCCCAGTTTGACCGATTGGTCAAAGCAGCGTCATGCGCAATGCCGTTTCAACAACCGCGCCAACGCCGCAAAGCCGCGTTTCTCAGGCGGTAAAGCGGTTGCGCAGGTGGGATCGATTTCACACGCCGGCGATTGACGCTCGCGACGCCGTGCCGCAAATGATCCGTGCATGAGCCAGTCCATTGCCACAATCGCCCTCGTCGTCGCCGACTACGACGACGCCATCTCGTTCTATGTCGACAAACTGGGATTCGCTTTGCTGAGCGATCTCGATATGGGCGGCGGCAAGCGCTGGGTCACGGTGGCGCCAGCCGGCGGCGGCGCGAGGCTGCTGCTGGCCAAGGCCGACGGGGCCGAACAGTCGGCACATATCGGCAACCAGACCGGCGGGCGGGTCGGCTTTTTTCTCGAAACCGACGACTTCGCGCGGGACCATGCCAACTACCTGCAGCGCGGGGTGAAGTTCCTCGAGCCGCCGCGGCACGAGGCCTATGGTTCGGTGGCGGTGTTCGAGGACCTTTACGGCAATAAATGGGATCTGCTGGAGCCCAGGGGCTGAAGCATCCATCGCTTGTCGCCGATGGATGACGCGACTAGGCTCGCCCGACCTTTCTCGTTTCCCAAGCCATACTGGAGATCATCATGAGCAAGCGCCGCCTTGGCCGCACAGAGCTTTTCATCGACCCCCTGGTCTTCGGTTGCAACGTGCTGGGCTGGACGCTCGAGGAAGCGGCCGCCTACCCGGTGCTCGACGCCTTCCTCGACGGCGGCTTTGCCGCGCTCGACACCGCCGACAGCTACGGCAAGGGCAAGTCCGAGACGATCATCGGCAACTGGATGAAGGCACGCGGCAATCGCGACAAGGTGCTGGTGTTCACCAAGGTCGGCTCGGATATGGGCCAGGGGCACCGCGACCTCAGCGCCAAGTGGATCGCCGAGGAAGTGGAGGCCTCGCTGAGGCGGCTGCAGACCGACTATATCGACCTCTACCAGACGCACTGGCCGGACCCCGAGACGCCGCAGGAGGAGACGCTCGAAGCGCTCGACAAGCTCGTGAAGGCCGGCAAGGTGCGTTACATCGGCTCCTCCAATCAGGACACCGGCCTGCTGACCGAGGCGCTCGGCATCTCGAAAGCCAAGGGCACCGCGCGCTACGAGACCATCCAGAACGAGTTCAACCTCTACGACCGCGCCAAGTTCGAGGAGGTGCAGGCGACCTGCGTCGCCGAGGGGGTTTCCGGGATCGGCTATTTCAGCCTGGCGCGCGGCTTCCTTGCCGGCAAGTATCGCAGCGCCGCCGACGCGCAGAAGAGCCCGCGGGGCCAGGCGGTGGTGGAGAAGTATCTCAACCCCAAGGGATACCGGATTCTCGAGGCGCTTGACGCGGTCAGCCGGCGGACCGGCGCATTGCCGGCGGAGATCACCCTCAGCTGGATCGCAGCGCAGCCCGGAGTGGGCGCGCCGATCGCCTCGGCGACCTCGGTCGAGCAGGTGCAAAGCCTGATGCGCGGGGCCAACCTGGCGCTGAGCGCCGAAGACCTGACGCTGCTGACGGATGCCGGGAAGTGAAGCTGACGACGGCATCGATGATGCGGTTGGCGGGGGTGGCGGTGAGCGCCCTGACCTCCCCCGCCCTGGCGCAGCAGGCCGGCTGGCACTATTCGCCGCTCGCGGGTGAGGGCGACCGGGCGGCGCTCGGCTGCGCCATCGGATCGACGCCACAGGAATTCGTCTGCCTCGCGGTGCGCTGCGAGGACGATTTCTCGGTGGGCGTACACTTCTACACCAGCCGGCCCGGCGGCGATGCCGGGCGGTGGCGGATCGATATCGACAAGGAAGACGGGCACGAGGTGGAGGCCAAGCCGGACGGATCGCCCTACAATGCCCGGATCGAGGGCGATGTGGCGCCGCTGCTCGAAGCGCTGAAGAATGGCGGCCTCGCCTATCTCGACCCCAAGGCCGGACCTGACCTGCCCAGGAACGGCATCACGCTCGACGGATCGCTCTACGTGATCAACCAGGCGCTGTATTTCTGCGCCCCGCGGGTGCCGCCGGCGGCGGCCTCACTCGGCCAGTAGCTCGGCCAGCGCCATGCGCTTGTAGTTGGCGACGTAGGCATCGCCTTCGGCGCGATCGACCGAGATGGCGAGGCGCATAGTGGCGGTGCCCAGATACATGACCAACGTGGCGCGGCTGAGCAACTCGGCCCGATCGGCGCCGGGATGTAAGCGCTCAAGCACGGCGCCAACCAACGCCCCATTTTCGTGGCTGTCAGCGAGGTCGATGCCGCGCAGCGACTTGTCGGCCTGGGTGCCTGACCAGATGTCGCGCATCACCGGCTCCGCGAGAAACAGGCCGTAATAAATGTCGATGAGCTCGCCAAAGGCCCGGCGGAAGCCGGAGGCATCGTCGACGCCGACGAGGCCATCGCGAATACAGGCGCGCCCCTCTTCATTATAGCGCTCGGCCAGCGCGCCGATCACCGCCGCCTTGTCCGGGAAGTACTGATAGAGCGAGCCGATGGAGATCTCCGCCTCTACGGCCAGTTCGCCCATCTTCATGGCATCGCTGCCCGACCGCTCGATCAAGCCCTTGGCCGCATTGAGGATCCGCTCCACCCGTTCGCGGCTGCGCTGCTGCTGCGGGGTCCGTCGGGCGGGGACGACGAGTTCGGGGGTCTCAGCCATAAGTGAATAATCCTCACATTTCTGCTTGACGGAGATAATATGAGGATTTATCACCTTCCGCAACATGAGCTTTCCTCATGTTTTGCGAAAGGACACTGAAATGACCAAACCGATCCTGATCATCGGCGGCCGCGGCAAGACCGGCTCGCGCGTCGCGGACCGCCTCGAGGCACGAGGGCTGCCGGTACGGCTGGGCTCACGCGCCACCGGGTTCGACTGGACGGACCGCGGCACCTGGGCGGCGGCGCTCGAGGGAGCAGCCAGCGCCTACATCACCTACTATCCCGATATCGCGATCAAGGGCGCGGCCGAGACGGTCGGTGCGCTGGCCGAACTGGCCGTATCGCTGGGGGTGAAACGCCTGGTGCTGCTGTCGGGCCGCGGGGAGCCGGAGGCGCAGCGGGCCGAGCAGCAATTGATCGCCTCCGGCGCCGAGTGGACCATCGCGCGCGCCAGCTGGTTCAACCAGAATTTCGATGAGGGCCAGTTCCTCGACATGGTGCTGAGCGGCGAGGTCGCGCTGCCGGTGGATAAGGTGCGCGAGCCCTTCGTCGACGTCGACGACGTTGCCGATGTGGTGGTGGCGGCGCTGACCGACACGCGGCATGTCGGCGAGATTTATGAGCTCACCGGTCCGCGGCTGCTGACCTTTGCCGACGCCGTCGCCGAGATCAACCGGGCTGCCGGCACCACCGTTGGCTTCCGCACCATGCCGGCGCACGAGTTCCTCGACTGGCTGGCGCATAGCGAGGTGCCGGACGAAATCGCCGGGCTGCTCGAGGAACTGTTCAGCGTGGTGCTGGACGGGCGCAACGAATCCCTCGCCGATGGTGTCGAGCGCGCGCTCGGGCGGCAGCCGAAGGATTTTGCCGACTTCGCACACGACGCAGCGGCCAAGGGGGCCTGGAGGCAAGCAGCATGAGCTGGATCGATATGCTCAGCATCGTGGTGGCGCTCGGCGCCGCGCTGATCGGCGGGACGTTCTTCGGCTTTTCCAACTTCGTGATGCCGGCCATCGGCCGGCAGCCACCGGCCCATGGCATCGCGGTGATGAATGCCATCAACGTCACGGTGCTCAATGCCGGCTTTCTCGGCGCCTTCATGGGCACGGCGATCCTAGGGCTGGTGCTGGTGCTGGCGGCCTTCGTCGCGGGCGGCAGTCCGTGGGCGGCGGCCGGTGCGCTGATCTATGTGATCGGCACGTTCGGCGTGACCATGGCGATCAATGTGCCGATGAACGACCGGCTGGCGAAGTTCGAAGCCCCCAGCCCCGAGGGCGCCGTCTACTGGGCGACCTATCTCAGGGATTGGACTCGGTGGAACGCGATCAGGTCGGGCGCCGCGATGCTCGCGACGCTCCTGCTGATGATCTCGCTCATGCGATGAGGTAGCCGCCGTCGACCGGCAGGATCGCTCCGGTGATGAAGCCGGCGAGCGGCGAGCACAAAAACAGCGCGGCGGGCGCCAGGTCCGCCGGAGTGCCCCAGCGGCCGAGCGGGGTGCGGCCCATCAGTTCGGCGTTGCGCGCCTCATTGGCGCGCGGCACCGCAGTCATCGCGGTCTCGATCCAGCCGGGGGCCAGCGCGTTGACCCGGATCTCCTGTTTGGCGAAGGCGACGGCGAGCGACTTGGTGAGGCCGGCGACGGCGTGCTTGGACGCCGCATAGGCCGGCGCGTGCGGCGCGCCGAAGAACGAAAACATCGAGCCGATATTGAGGATGGCACCGCCGCCCAGCTTGTCCTTGAAGGCATAGGCGGTGCGCATCGAACCATTGAGGTTGATGTCGATGACGGTCTCGAACCCATCGACCGTGTGCTCGGCGGCACGCAGGTTGACGCCGGCGCAGTTGATCAGCGCCGATACGGTGCCGAAGGTGGCGGCGTATTCGGCGACCTGTTCGGCGTTGCGGACGTCGAGTTCGGTATAGCGGAAGCGTGGCTCGGCAACAGCGCCGGCCTCGACCTCGGCCTGGGTGGCGCCGGTGACGTGCACCACCGCCCCGGCATCGGCGAAAGCCCTACCGATGCCCTGGCCGATGCCCGAGGTGCCGCCGCTGATGACGACGGTTTTGCCGGCGTAGAATTCGGATGCCCAGTGGCTCATGCAAAGGCACTCATCTGACGAACTGATCCACGTAATCCGCCCCCAGCCCCACCTTGTCATAGTGCTTTTTGCACATGTCGATCTTGGTGAAGACGTCCTCGAAGCCGATCTGCCTGTTGTCCTTGTCGAGATAGACCATGCAGCCGGAAATGTTGAAGAAGGTGATCATCTCCGGGGTGTCGTCGGGAACGGTCAGCGTATGGATCTCGCCAGGCGGCTCGAACACATAGGAGCCGGTTTCGGCCACCCAATCGTGCTCGAGATAGTGCCAGCGCCCCTTGATGACATAGCCATGCACCGGCTGCGGATGGAGATGGCGGCTCAGGATGCCGGCGCGGCGGACGCGCAGAAGGTTGCACCACTGGCCCTGCAGAGTGTTGAGGAATAACGGGCGAAACCAAACGCCCTCGGCCTGCGGAACCCAGACCCGTTCATCCTCGGGAACCGCCGTGATGGCGATCTCCCTGGGCGCCATCGGGTGGGCCGAGCCGTTGAAGGTCTCGTACATGGCAGGTCTCCTCCGAACTGGTATGGTAGCTTTAGCGAGCTGAAACCCAACGCGCCAGTGCGCCAAATGTCTAGCTCGCCATGGCGAGGCAGCCCAAGCCCTTACCAGTGGAACTCGTCGACGTTTTCGCGAGCCCCCAAGAGGAATGCGTCGCCGATCAGCCGCAGCGGCGAGCCGTCCATTTCGGATTTGCCCTTTTTCAGCAGCTTGGCGAAGCGTTCGTAGATCGCCTCGTATTCCTCTGAGGGGTTGGCGACCGATTGTTTGCCGTTAACGCTCAGCACGGTGCCGCCGCGTTCGAGCTTCAGCTGGGTGCCCTTCCTGGTCTCGATGGCGATGGCCCAGATCTCGCCCGACTCCTCGAGCCAGTTGAAGCCGGCGCTGAGCTTGGGCTGGTGCTTTTCGGCGGACTTGAAGACGATCTCGACATCGACCGGGGTCTGCCGGTTCGCCGGGAACTTGAGCCGGGCGCTATCGACGAATACCGGGAACGGCATGATCCTGGTGAAGATCGACATGGCGTTGATGCCAGGATCGCAGACGCCGAAGCCGCCGGGCTCCCACACCCATTCCTGGCCGGGGTGCCACTTGCGGACGCTCTCGCGCCAGTCGATGCGGACCGCGGCGACGCCCTCGTCCTTGAGGATGAGCTTGGCGGCATCGACGGCGGCGTTGTAACGCGAGTGCCAGGTCTGGAACAGCACCCGGCCCTTCTTCTCGCCATAGGCGACCAGATCCTCGAATTCGGTAATGGTGGGGGTGGGCGGCTTTTCCAGCAGCACATCCTTGCCGGCGTCGATGGCCTGGCGCACATAGGCGTGGCGTACGCCCGGCGGGGTGCAGATGGCGACCAGCTTGACCTCGGGCATGGCCTTGTAGAGTTCGGCCGGGGTCTTGAACACCGGCACGTCGCGATGGCCGAGACCGCGGGTCGAGACGCAGGCCGCGAGCTCGAAATCCGGGCTCTTGTCGATCACCGGCAGGTGCTGGTCCTGCGCGATCTTGCCGATACCGATGACGGCGATCTTCTTTTTGGCCATTGCCGAAACACTCCCTGAAGCGGGCGGCACTTAAAGGCATGGGCAATGGAAAGGGAAGTTCCCCGACAAGGAAAATCGTCCGGCTGCCTAAGGTGAGCTATACTGCGATCAGCTCCAGGTCGCCGGCAGCAGGAGGATGCGATGTCGCGGGCATTCGTCAGTGAAGGCAACAGCATGCCGCAGGTGTTCGCCTCGGCGGAAAGCGCCGAGAGCGCCGCCAACCTGCAGCGGGCAATGGACGGCAGGGATTACGACTACGAGGTGCGGCCGCGCGAACGCGGCGGCTACATGGTGGCGCGCCTGAGAAAGGACGGCACGTTCGACTCGTGGGTCGAGGAATAACCTCTCCCCGAGGTCGAGGAATAGCCTCTCCCCGAGGTCGAGGAATAACCTCGCCCCTCGGCAGTCGGCAGCATCTCAGCGCACGATGATGGCGCGGAAGTCGTTGACATTGGTGCCGGTGGGGCCGGTGAGCAGCAGCCCGCCGACGGCGCGGAAGGCATTGTAGGCGTCGTTGTCGGCGAGTGCGCGACGCGGGTCGATGCCGGCGGCCCGCATCCGTGCCGCCGTATGGCCGTCGCAGATGGCGCCGGCATTGTCCCCTGCCCCATCGATGCCGTCAGTGTCGGCAGCAAGCGCGGTGATGCCTTCGATGCCGTCGATGGCGAGGGCGAAAGCGAGCAGGAACTCGGCATTGCGGCCACCCCGACCGCCGCCGCGGATGGTGACGGTGGTCTCGCCGCCGGACAGCAGCAGGGCCGGCTTGCCGAACGGGCGGTTGCGCGTGCTGATTTCGCGAGCGAGGGCGGCGTGGACCGACGCGACATCCCGGGCCTCGCCCTCGATGGCGTCGGAGAGGATATGGGCCTCGAGGCCCGCCTGCCGCGCCTCGGCGGCTGCAGCCTCGAGCGACAGGGCGGCCGAGGCGATGATGCGCACGCTGTTATGCGCGAAACGAGGGTCGCCGGCCTTGGGCGCCGGGTTCTGCTCGGAGGCCAGCAGGTCCTCGGCGGCAGCCGGCAGCTTCAGCCGGTAGAGCGCGGCCAGATGGCGCGCTTCGGCGCGGCCCGGGGCGAGCGGCACGGTGGGCCCGGAGGCCACCAGCGAGGGGTCGTCGCCCGGAATGTCGGAGACGATGAGCGTAGCGACGCGCGCCGGCGCGGCGAGGGCGGCGAGGCGTCCGCCCTTGATGGCGCTGAGCTCGTTACGGATGACGTTCATCACCGAGATCGGCGCGCCGGAGGCAAGCAGGATTTCGTTGACCGCCTGCTCGTCCTCGAATGCCAGCCCGGCGGCCGGCTGCGGCAGCAGCGCCGAACCGCCGCCGGAGATCAGCGCCACCACCAGATCATCGTGACCAAGGCCGGAGACTTTTTCCATCAGCCGGCGGGCGGCGAGATAGCCCGCCATATCGGGCACCGGATGAGCAGCCTCGACGATCTCGATGCGCTCGCACGGCACGCCGTAGCCATAGCGCGTCACCACCAATCCGCTGTCGATGGCGCCGGGCCACGCCGCCTCGAAGGCCCGCGCCATCTGCGCCGAGGCCTTGCCGGCGCCGATGACGATGGTGCGTCCCTTGGGCGGCCCGGGCAGATTGGCCGCAATGGCGTGCTGAGGTTGAGCCGCGTCCACGGCGCGACGAAAGAGCCGTTCGAGAAGTTCGCGATCCATGCGGCCGAGGTCCCTGATTTGTCCACGATACTGGCGGTGGCCGGGGCGGGAGGCAAGCAGCGACGGAGCCGCTGCGGCGATGCGTTCATACCCGGTACAGCTGGGCCGTGCTACAAGGGAGAAAATGGGATTGGGCACGGCTGTGTCCGATCCTGAACGTCATCAACCGGCCTTGCCGAAACGTGGCCAGCGGACGCCTCACGCAAAGTTCAGGCGTCTGGCCCAGTTGCACCGGCAGGCAAGCAACGACATAGTCAGGTATCGGCCGTGGACGCGGCCGGGAGCCTGCGCAGGAAACACCGATGAACCGTATTCGTCCTCTCGTGGGCGCCTTGCTCACGACACTGATGCTGTCGCCTTTGTCGGCACCGCTGCTGCCGGCGGTGGCTGCGGAAGTCGAGCTCTTGCCGCCGGGTGGCGGCCTCGAAGGGACCGGCCCCGCAGTAGACACCGGTCCGGCCGACGGACTGGCGCCCCCCACTACTCCGGTCAGTTCGAACGGCGGGCGTGGCGACTCATCCTCCGATTATGTCCCCGAGCCGATGCTGCAGACCCGGCATTTCGGGCTCAGCGTGTCGCTGAGCTGCGCCGTGGCCGGAAAGGCCAACGCCATCGAAGTGGTCAACCAGAGCGCTGAAGACCTGCCCCCGGGCACCCGGATCAAATGGCAGCTGAGAAGTGAAGGCAAGCGGGGCTTCTTCGCGTTGCTGCGTCCTTTGCCGAGCGGCGAGACGCTGGTCGCCGACAACGTGCTCGATGCCGCTGCCGACAAGTCCGCCGCCTGCGTGGCGCGGGTGATCTGAGGCGCTGAGCCGCATCGCGGTTCCGAGCTGCGCGCTCGCGCGCAGCACCCTGTTTTCAGGCCTGCGGTCGCCGCGAAACCGGTGCATATCCGTGCGCGACACGCTGTCGTCGGCGAGCTGTGCACAGCTTGCCGGACTGACAAAAAACTGACATCGAACGGGGCTAGTCAGCCCCGTCCTTTGCCGAGCCGCACTCTCCATGCCCGAACGCTTTGCCATCTATTACGCCCCCAGCCCGGCCGCGCCGCTCTGGGCCAAGGCCGTCGAATGGCTGGGCCGCGACCCGTTGACCGGACAGACCATCGATGGTCCGCTCGCCGGCACGACGCGTGACGCGCTGTTCGATCGCAGCGTCTCGGCGCGGCGCTACGGCTTTCACGCCACCATCAAGGCGCCGATGACGCTGGCCGAGGGCACGACGCGCGACGACCTCGAGGACGCGCTGGCGGCATTCGCCGCCGCAGCCGAGCCGGTGGCGATCGGCCCGCTGAAGCTCAGCCTGATCGACGGCTTCCTGGCGCTGGTCCCGGCGCAGCAGACCAGCGAGCTCACCGATTTCGCCAGTGACGTCGTAGAGGCATTCGAGCCGTTTCGCGCCCAGCCGTCGGCAGCCGAGCGCGAACGTCGCCTCAAGGGCGGGCACCTGAGCGCCCGGCAGATCGAGCTGATGGACCGTTTCGGCTACCCTTATGTCTTCGAACAGTTCCGCCTGCACATGACGCTGACGGATCGGCTGCCCGAGCACGAGCGCGAGGCCTTTATGCGCGCGGCAGCCGCGCATTTCGGCGCGCTCGCCGAGGCAGAAACCACGCTGGACAGGCTGGTGCTGTTCCACGAACCTGAGCCGGGGGCGCCGTTCGTGCGCCGCGGCGATTTCATTCTTACCGGGGAGGCCGCCAATGCGCGAATTCGCGCTCGCTAACGCTCGTATCGTGCTCAGCGACGAGGTGGTGACCGGCTCGGTGCTGGTGCGCGACGGGGTCATCGCCGCGATCGATACCGGCAATGTCCGCGCCGGCGAGGACGTGGAAGGCGACTATGTCATCCCGGGCCTGGTCGAGCTTCACACCGACCATTTCGAGAACCATTACCGGCCGCGTCCGGGTGTCACCTGGAATGCCATTGCGGCACTGCAGAGCCACGATGCGCAGGTGGCCGGCGCCGGGATCACCACGGTGTTCGATGCCGTGCGCATCGGCTCGGATCCGGAAACGGGCGACATCACCGCCGATGTGCGGGCCATGGTCGATGCGGTCGCCGAAGCCGATGCGGGCGACCGACTGAGGGCCGACCACCACATTCACCTGCGGTGCGAGCTGGCGACGCCTGATGTGGCGCAGCAGTTCGAGGACAATTGCAGCAACCCGATCGTCGGGCTGGCATCGCTGATGGACCACACGCCGGGCGCGCGGCAGTACACCACGCTCGAACACTACATCGCCTACTACCAGAAGAAGCTGCGTCTGTCGGACGCCGAGATGGCCAAGTTCATCGCCGACCGACAGGCCGAACGCGACAAGTATGCCGACAAGAACCGCGCCGCGATCCTGAAGCGCGGCCGCGAGATCGGGCTGGCTTTCGCCAGCCATGACGACGCCACGGTCGAGCATGTCGACGAGGCGGTGCGCGACGGTATGGCGATCGCCGAGTTTCCCACCACCATGGCGGCGGCCCAGGCCTGCCATGCAGCGGGCCTGGCGGTGCTGATGGGGGCGCCCAATGTGGTGCGTGGGCAATCGCATAACGGCAATATCTCGGCGGCCGAACTGGCCAAGGCCGGGGTGCTCGACGTGCTGAGCTCGGACTATGTGCCGTTCGCACTGATGTATGCGGCGTTCCTGCTGCCCGAACGCGCCGACAACATCACCCTGCCGCAGGCAATCGGCATGGTGACGTCGCGACCGGCGGCAGCGGCGCATCTCAGTGATCGCGGCGAAGTCGCAGTCGGCAAGCGCGCCGACCTGGTGCGGGTGCGGCGCACCGATCCGGTGCCGGTGGTGCGTTCGGTGTGGCGGCAGGGCAAGCGGGTCAGCTGATGCGTCAGGGCGCCCTCGTGCTGGTGGTCGGCCCCTCGGGCGCCGGCAAGGATACCCTGCTCGGCGCCGCCAGAACGGCGCTAGCGGGCGACGGCCGGTTCAGCTTCCCGCGCCGCGTGGTCACCCGGACGGCGGTCGTAGAACTCGAGGATCACGACAGCGTCGACGTCAACGAGTTCGCCAGGCAGAAGCTGCGCGGCGCCTATGCGCTCGACTGGGAAGCGCACGGGCTCTGTTACGGGATCCCCGCGGCGATCGACGCGGCCATGGTGGCCGGACGGATCGTGGTGGTGAATACCTCGCGCAAGGTGATCGAGCGGGCGATCGAGAAATACCCCAACTGCCACGTGCTGCTGGTGACGGCCCGCCCCGAGGTGAGAGCCAGGCGGCTCGCCGGGCGGGGACGGGAAAGCGCCGAGGATATCGGGGCCCGGCTGCAACGCGAGGGCGCACCGGTGCCGGAGGGGATCGTGCCTGAGATCATCGACAATTCCGCCGGACTTGACGAGGGCATCGCCGCGTTCGTTTCGGCGCTGCGCCGCATCGCCGATTGAACCAGCTGCCGGGTTGATGCGTTGCCCTGAAGCAGGACTGCGTTTCGTCGAAGCGCACTCCCGCGCACAAGTGTTGTTCTGTCGCGAGATCCTGATCCCGCTCTGACAACAGCGTCGAAAAGGGACCCGGCATGACCAGAAGCTCGCTCTACACCATTATCGCCGTGCTGGCGGCGCTCGCCGTCGGCTTCGGCATCTACATCGCCTACCAGGAATCGCAGAAACCGGCGCTGGAGATCCGCGTCGACGAAGGGGGGATCAAGATCGATGGCAATGGCGGTTGACGAGTCCGAACGGACCCAGCTGATCGAGGACGCACTGAAGCACGCGCTGCTGCGGCAGCCGGTAGAGAAGGTGGCCGAACTCGACCTCACCAAGCTCGCAGTCGATATCGAGGCGGTACTCGGCGCCGACGGTCCACATCCGCTCGATCCCGAGGGGGATGGTCTGACCACCGGCGAACTCAACGCCACGAACGACCTCTGAACGCCGCGGGTCGGAGACATCCGGCCGGCAACAATTGCCTCATAATCTGCGGCTCGCGCCCTGCTACCACTCACCGCCATACCGAGGCGAAAGACCTCGATTGCGGTGAGTGGCGTCGGCGCGCCTCGTTCGTATCCCCTCGCGACCACACTCCGGGGAGGACGGGAGAATGGCAGGATCGCCTGCTGGCCTGTTGCGTCGCGCCAACGAGCCGGGCGTGCTGTACAATATCGGCAATGTGCTGGGATTTTCGGCGGGCATCGTCTCGGCGGCGTGGCTCGGCCAACCACAGGCCGGCATCGGCACCCTCGACGGGATCATCCGGCACCTGGTCGGCAGCCATGCCGCACTGGCGCTCACCCTCGCCTCGGTGATCTTCTTCTGGGGCGGCATCGTCTACAGCCGCGCCTGGGCAAATGGAGCACCGCCCGATCCGGAGCTGAACCGGCAGGGCGACCTGTGGTCGACGGCCGGCGCTGTGTGCCTGGCGTTCGGGCTGTTCGTGCTCGGCGACCCGGTGCTGGCGATGAGCGCCGGGGTGCTGCATGCCCTGGGGAAGCTCGGCAGCGCCTGGGGTGGCGGTACCAGGCTCCGGCTTCTCGGCTTGTCGCCGAGCATCAGCGACCTCTCCAAGGACCTGGTGCTCGTCAGCCGGGTGCCGGCAATCCTGTCGGCCGCGGTCGGCTTTGCCGGCGACTGGCTTTCAGCCAGCGTCATCGTGTGTTGCCTCGTGTGGGCGCGCGCCGATTGGTTGCTGCTGTCGCCGGAGGGCGCCATCCGACGCTGCGTGCGCGGCCTGTTCGCCGAGGAAAAGCAAAGGGGCCGCCCGTCTCACCCGGGCGACCCCTGATCTTGTACCCAGCCGGCCGGCAGGGCCGCGCGCTCGAAGCGGACCGGTCTCAACCCTGTCCTGAGCGCCTCCTGGTCTCTGTCGCTTTACAGCTTGGCGACGCACACCTTGCCGACACCCGAACTCTTGGTGCCGAGCTTGGCCGCAGCGGCCTTGCTGAGGTCGATGATGCGGCCCTTTGCGAACGGACCGCGGTCGTTGATCGTGACCTTGATCGACTTGCCCGTGCGCTGATCCGTGACTTTCACGACCGAGCCCAGGGGGAGAGTCTTGTGGGCCGCGGTCATGGCATTCTCATTGAACCGCTCGCCCGAGGCCGTCTTCTTGCCGTGGAAACCTGGTCCATACCAGGACGCCCCACCGCACTGATCTGCCATGGCACCTGTGACTGAGGTCATAAGGCCCGTCACGAGGGCTGCGGCGACCAGAACGATTTTCCTATTCAACCTTGGACTACTCACGCTTGTTTACGATGGGCGGGAGAAGGCTTGGGCGGTGTGGCGACAATATGAACCGAAAATGAACGCGACCCTTCCAAGTGCAACCGTTGCCGAAATGCATCAGTAGCACTACGTGGCTCCATACGGATTCTGTGCGAGATTCCAAAAACTTGCGCGGAGTTTGCCGATGACTCCGTGGCCGGGACCAAAGACGAAGTTTTTCGCGCCGAAGTGGAAATCCATCTCCCGAGCCCCCGGCCGATCGACTGAATGAGGCATGATTTCGGTTGCTGAAGCCGGCATAACGACTGTCTGACGCCGCCCGCCCCGGCCTGCCCCCTGCCGGCCACGAGGCCCGTCGCCGCGCTCGCAAATTCCATTTTTGACCAATTGATAAAATTTCTGAGCTGCGCTAGCGTTCTCAGTCTGGAATGGCTCTAAGGAGAGAGGGAGCTGCCGATGAGCGGGGGAATGCTCAAGCAAGGCATCGCATCCGGGCGACTCGAGCCCGGCCAGTACGCGCGTAATTTTTCCGATCTGCATCCGGCGCTCGACCGGCACGAGGCCTTTGTCGAGGCCGACCGCTGCTACTTCTGTTTCGACGCGCCCTGCATGAACGCCTGCCCCACCGAGATCGACATCCCGATGTTCATCCGGGAGATCTCGACGGATAACCCGCTGGGGGCAGCCGAGACGATCTTCGAGCAGAACATCCTGGGCGGCATGTGCGCCCGAGTCTGCCCCACCGAGCAGCTATGCGAGGATGCTTGCGTGCGCATGGAGGCCGAGGGCAAGCCGGTCAAGATCGGCCAGCTGCAGCGCTACGCCACCGACATCGCCATGGAGGAGAACGCGCAGTTCTTCACCCGTGCCCCCGCCACCGGCAAGACGGTTGCGGTGGTCGGCGCCGGCCCGTCGGGTCTCGCGGCCGCGCATCGGCTGGCGGTGCACGGGCACGACGTGGTGATCTACGATGCACGCCCCAAGGCGGGCGGCCTCAACGAATATGGCATCGCCTCGTACAAGACGCCCGATGGCTTCGCGCAGGCGGAGGTCGACTACGTCACCTCGATCGGCGGCATCGAGATCGAACTGGGCCAGGCGCTCGGGCGCGAGCTGTCGCTCGACGGGCTGCTGGACCGCCATGACGCGGTGTTTCTCGGGGTCGGGCTGGGCGGCGTCAACGCGCTCCGGGCCGAAGGCGAAACGGACGGCTCGCACGGGCTTGCCGATGCCGTCGATTTCATCGCCGAACTGCGCCAGAGCGACGATCTGTCCAAGCTGCCGGTCGGTCGACGGGTGGTGGTGATCGGCGGCGGCATGACGGCGATCGATGCGGCGGTGCAGTCAAAGCTGCTCGGCGCCGAAGAGGTGACGATCTGCTACCGCCGCGGGCAGGAGCATATGAACGCCTCGAGCTTCGAGCAGGATCTCGCGGCGTCGAAAGGCGTCACCATCCGGCACTGGCTGCAGCCCAGGCGCGTGCTGAGCGAGAACGGCAAGGTGAGCGGCATCGAGCTCGAATATACCGAGCTCAAGGATGGTCGCCTCACCGGCATGGGCCACACCCTGACCCTGCCGGCCGACCAGGTGTTCAAGGCCATCGGGCAGACGCTCGAGGACGAGACGGCAGCCGGGCTGGCCCTGACCGCCGGCCGCATCGAAACCGATGTCGAGGGCCGCACCTCGCGGCCTGGCGTCTGGGCCGGCGGCGACTGCATCGCTGCTGGCGACGACCTGACGGTGACCGCGGTGGCGCAGGGGCGCGACGCGGCCGAGAGCATCAACCGCCATCTCGCTGGAAACTGAGGAGGGACGCCATGGCTGACATCCGCAACAATTTCGTCGGGATCAAATCGCCCAATCCGTTCTGGCTGGCTTCGGCGCCGCCGACCGACAAGGCGTATAATGTCGAGCGCGCCTTCAAGGCGGGCTGGGGCGGCGTGGTGTGGAAGACGCTGGGCGAGGAAGGCCCGCCGGTGGTGAACGTCAACGGGCCGCGCTACGGCGCGATCTGGGGCGCCGACCGGCGGCTGCTCGGCTTCAACAATATCGAGCTGATCACCGACCGCGACCTGCGGAAGAACCTGCAGGAGATCAAGCAGGTCAAGAAGAACTGGCCCGATCGCGCCGTGGTCGTATCGATCATGGTGCCGTGTGAAGAAGACGCCTGGAAAGCGATCCTGCCGCTGGTGGAAGAAACCGAGGCGGACGGGATCGAGCTCAATTTCGGCTGCCCGCACGGCATGAGCGAGCGCGGCATGGGCGCCGCGGTCGGCCAGGTGCCGGAATATGTCGAGATGGTGGTGCGCTGGTGCAAGCAGTACTCGCGCATGCCTGTCATCACCAAGCTGACGCCGAACGTCACCGATGTGCGCCGCCCGGCCCGGGCCGCCAAGAATGGCGGCACCGATGCGGTATCGCTGATCAACACCATCAACTCGATTACCGGCGTCGACCTCGACAATTTCGCACCGATGCCGACGATCGACGGCAAGGGTACGCATGGCGGCTATTGCGGCCCGGCGGCCAAGCCCATCGCGCTGCACATGGTGGCCGATATCGCCCGCGATCCCGAGACCTATGGCCTGCCGATCTCGGGTATTGGCGGGGTCACCACCTGGCGCGACGCGGCGGAGTTCATGGCGCTGGGCGCCGGGAACGTCCAGGTCTGTACCGCCGCCATGGTCTATGGCTTCAAGATCGTCGAGGAGATGATCTCGGGGCTGCAGAACTGGATGGACGAAAAGGGCCACGCGACGCTCGACGACTTCACCGGCCGGGCCACCCGCAACGTCACCGACTGGCAGTTCCTCAACCTCAACTACATCACCAAGGCGCATATCGACCAGGACAAGTGCATCAGCTGCGGCCGGTGCCACATTGCCTGCGAAGACACCTCGCACCAGGCCATTACCAAACAGAAGGACGGCAAACGCCACTTCGAGGTGATGGACGACGAGTGCGTCGGCTGTAACCTGTGCGTCAATGTCTGCCCGGTGGAAGACTGCATCACCATGATCCAGCTCGAGCCCGGCATGCTCGATCAGCGGACCAAGAAGGTGGTGGAGCCGACCTACGCCAACTGGACGACGCATCCGAACAACCCGATGCGCAAGTCGGTCGAGCCGGCGGAGTAAGCCGCTGGCCCACGAGGCGCGGAGCGAACGCTAGAGCAGGACGCGCTGGTAGATCCACCATCCCAGCAGGCCGAGGCCGGCCAGCCAGACGAGGATCATGAAGACCAGCCCGGCCCTGCTGACCGGCTTCTCACGCCCTGCCGCCTCGCGCCGGAACTCCGCCATCAGGGCCGGCGGGATGAGCTTGACCGCCATGAGGATGCCGAGCGGCACGATGAGCAGGTCGTCGAGATAGCCCAGCACGGGGACGAAGTCGGGGATCAGGTCGATCGGCGACAGGGCATAGGTGGCGACCATCGCCGCCACCAGCTTCGCCGCCAACGGCGTCCGCTTGTCCCGGGCGGCGATCCACAGCGCGATCACGTCGCGCTTGAGGTTCCTCGCCCATTGCTTCACACGCTCGAGCAACGACATCGGCCCCGACCGACGGACTAGGCCTCGACCGCGACCATCACGTCGGAAGCCTTGATCACCGCGATGGCGGGTTTGCCTTTGGCGAGCTGCAGCTCGTCCACGGCTTCGTTGGTGATGGAGGCAGTGACGATGGCGTTGCCGATGTCGATGCGCACATGCGAGGTGGTGGCTCCCTTGACCACCTCGACAACGGTGCCGGCGAGCTGGTTCCTGGCGCTGATCTTCATCATGTCCTCGGTGTTTGATGCTGAAGGCGCGATCCTACTCCATCCCGTGTAACAATTGCTCAACCATCCGCCGACGAGCGGCGGGGGCGCTAAGGGATTGGCAAACTCCGCCGGCCTAGCCTCCGCACGCGAGGAGGGGATGAATGGCGCAGCGCGTTACAGGCAAGGTGCGAGCGGCACATGGTGCCGACGATCCCGCCATGGCGGCCGAGCTGGAGCTTCCCAACCCACGGCGCCTGCTGATCATCAGTATCGTCGCCATCGTCCTGCTCGGGCTCAGCGTGGTGATCGCCGCAGCCTACTCGATCCTTTCGATCAACGAGACGGCCATCAGCGTGGAAACCGAGCGCGCCGAGGTGGCGCTCGAGGTCGTGCTGCGCGACGGGGCGCCCGACGCCGCGACCGCCACTCGCCTCGCGGACGATTTCGTGCTCAACGGCGCCCGGTTCGGCGACGCAGCGAGCGCGCTGCCTGGCGAAGTGTCGCTGGCGGTGCCGGGATCCCAGACACGCCTGCTGTGGACGCCGAGGCGGATCGGCACCGAACTGGCGCAGCACCTGGCACCGATCCGACTGCTGGCCAGCGCGCTGTTCCTTGCCGGGATCGGCATCGTGCTGAACCGGCTGTACCGACTGACGCGGCTGCTCGAGGCGCGACGCCGCGCCGCGCAGGACCTGGCGGCGCGCGATACCTTGACCGGGCTCGCCAATCGGCTCGGGTTCGAGCAGCAACTGGCGAAATCGGCAAGCGGACCGGCGCTGCTTTATCTCGATCTCGACGGCTTCAAGCACGTCAATGACAGCTTCGGACACGGCGCGGGCGACGAGCTGCTGCGCATCGTGGCGGCGCGCCTCGCCGCCCTGGCGCGGGAGGGCGACTGCGTGGCGCGGATCGGCGGCGACGAGTTCGCCTTCCTGCGCTCGCCTCCGACATCGCGGGCCGAACTGGCGGAGCTGGCGGCCGATATCGCGCTGGCGCTGAGCGAGCCGGTGCGGCTGGGAGCGACGCAGATCCAGATCGGCGCCAGTATCGGCATCGCCATGGGCAACGAACACGAAGACCGGGCCCGGCTGGTGGCCGCCGCCGACGCGGCGCTGTATCGCGCCAAGGCCCTGCCCGGCCACGCCTTCGTCTTCGCCGACTCCCCCAGGATCGCCAGCGCCGCGTGACGAGGCAGCCTTCGCTCGCGGGACTGGACAGCGGCACCAATCATGGATAATAAATATCCATGATTGGAGTCGGACGATGAAACTGGGCGATGGCGTGGAGCAGGCAATCCACTGCATGCTGATGCTGAGCGGGCTGAGTGCCGACGGTGCCATGCCGGCGACCGCGCTGGCCGAGTATCACGGCGTGTCGCCGAGCTACCTGCTCAAGCACCTGCAGGTGCTGGCCGGAGCGGGATTGCTGGCCTCGGTGCCAGGCCCGCGGGGCGGCTACCGGCTGGGGCGAGCCGCTGAAAAGATCAGCCTGCTGGATGTGGTGGTGGCGCTGGAAGGCGCCGCGCCGGCATTCCGTTGCAGCGAGATCCGGCAGCGCGGCCCCGATCCGCTGGCCGCGAAATTCTTCGCCAAGCCCTGCGGCGTGACGGCGGCGATGCTGAAGGCCGAACGGGCCTACCGCGACGAGCTGCGCAAGGTCAGCATCGCCGAGCTCGCCGGCAATCCCGGCACCGAACTGGGCAATGCCATCGAGGGGCGCAGTTGCGCCTTCCGCGAACGCCACGAGCGGCGCCCGGCCGCCCGCTGATCTCTCCCACCAAGCCAGAAGGACCATTGCCATGCGAGCTCGCCTCGACATCATCAAGGCCGCGCCCGATGCCTACCGCGCCGTTGCCGCGCTCGACCGCTTCGTGGTCAAGGAGAGCGGGCTCGAGGCGCGCTACATCCACCTGATCAAGCTGTTGGCATCGCATCTCAATGGCTGCGCCTACTGCGTCGACATGCACATCCGGGAGGCCCGGCACACCGGGCTTTCGGACCAGTGGATCAACCTGGTCAACGTGTGGCGCGAGTCGCCGGTCTACAGCGATGCCGAGCGCGCCGTGCTGGGCTGGACCGACGCCCTGACCCGGCTCGCCGATACCCGAGCGCCGGACGAAGCGTTCGAGCCGCTCAAGGCGCATTTCACCGACGAGCAGATCGCCAACATCACCGTGGCGATCAGCACGATCAACGTCTGGAACCGGGTGACGGTCGGGCTGCGCACGCTGCACGCCGTGGCGGCGGAAACCGCCGCGGCCTGAGGCACGATAAATCGGTGGGCCGGTGTCGATTCCGGCCTGCCTCGTGCGTCGTTGTCCTGTAACTAGGCACTCGCCGTGCACCAACGGCGAGTGCCCGATTTTGATGGTCGCGCTTTCGAAGCGGAGATGTCTCGAAGCTTTCCGAAAGCGCTCTGGCACACCGAGGAGCTTCACGCATGTTCTCGACTCTGTTTTTTCTCGCCCATCTGCTGCTGGGCGGCGCCTTCGTGGTTTTCGGCATCCGCAACATCAAGAGCATTCCGGGGCTCGCGAGCTTTCTTGCCAGCAAGAAAGTGACCCAGCCCGAAACAGCCGCAAAGATCGGCGTGGCGCTGCAGATCGGCGGCGGTGCGCTGGTCGTGCTGGCGCCGTTCGTGCCACTTGCCGGCGTGCTGGGCGGGCTGGCGCTGATCGTCTTCCTGGTCCTCGCCACGGTGCTGTTCCATCCGTTCTGGGCGTTCTCAGGCGAGGAACAGAAGCCGCATGTGCAGTCGTTCATCATGAACAGCGGCCTCACCGGCGCCTTCCTCCTGGTCATCGCCTATGGGCTCTGATCGGCCGTGAGCGGCGCCGACACCAGCATCGAGAACAGTGACGCCAGGCGACAGCGGGTGCTGTCGCATCTGGCGATGCTGCTGTTTGCGGCGCTGATCGCCGGCTCGTTCACCTTCGGGGCGCTGACCGTGCCCTATATCCACGCGGTGCCGCTCAACGCGCTGCGCTTCGTTCTCGCGGCGGTGCTGATGGGAGCATTCGCCTTCGGGCTGGCGCGGCAGAAATTCGCCTTCCCGCCGGCGCCCTGGCGCTTTGCGATCAACGGGTTCCTCACGGCGATCTACTTCGTCACCATGTTCATCGCGCTGACCATGACGCAGCCGGTGGCGACCAGCGCCGTCTATACGCTGGTGCCGCTGATGACGGCGGTGACCGCCTATTTCATCGTCGGGCAACGCTCTGGGTTGGCAGTGTTGATCAGCCTGCTGCTGGCGGGGATGGGCGCGATCTGGGTGATCTTCCGGGGTGATCTCGATGCGCTGCTGCGCTTCGATATCGGCCAGGGCGAACTCATCTACTTCGTCGGCTGCGTCGCCTACGCGATCTACACGCCGCTGCTGCGCCGCTTCAACCGCGGCGAGTCGGCGCTGGTGCTGAGCTTCTGGACGATGCTGGCGACGGCGATCTGGCTGGTCCTCTACGGGGCGCCCGAGATCCTCGCGACCGACTGGATGCACCTGCCGGCGCTGGTCTGGTGGGTGGTGCTCTACCTCGCCATCGGGCCGACGGCGGTGTGCTTCTTCCTGATCCAGTACGCGTCGGCGCGGCTGCCGGCCGCCAAGGTGATTGCCTATGGCTACCTGGTGCCGGCCTTCGTCATCGTGTTCGAGGGGGCCGCCGGACACGGCTGGACCAGCCTCAGCGTCGTCGCGGGAGCGGCGGTTACGGTGCTGGGCCTGGTGGTGCTGGCGCTGCTGCGGGAGCGCTAGCCAGTTCTCCCCGACGCTCGGTTACCCAGCGGCGGAACGCCCCCTGGTAGAGCGACATCGGCCAGGGCTGCGGCGTCGAGAGGAACCAGGATTTTTCGATGGCGGCGAGCCAGGAGCGCTCGATCAGCGGCCCGACGCCGACCTCCTCCTCTTCACCCAGCCCCGACGAGGAATAGGCGGTCAGCTCGCCGAAATAGATGTCGTCGCCATTGAGATAGAAATCGACCCGGACGTGATCGAGGCCGCGGCCGAGCTCCCTCGCGATGCTCGCGGCCCGCTCGAACAGCTCGCGCCGCAACAGCTGCCGCGCCACCGGGGCCTCCTCGGCGCGGAACGCGGCGCCGTCGGCGGTGAGATAGCAACCATAGGCCGCCGCGGTCTTCCAGCTGACGCCGATGAAGGCGGAGGCGATCTCGCCATCCTGGCAGCGAAACGTCAGGTCGGTGAGATCTGCGGGGGAGGCGATCAGGCGCTCCACCATCAGGCGTCGCGACACCTGGTCATAGGCCCACTCGCCGGGGCCGCGCTGCGGCCAGCGCAGCCAGTGCCGGAAGCGTCGGCGCAGGGTGGCGTCGTCCCAATGGCCGCGACCGGGAAAATAGTTGCTGCCGGTGCCGCTATTGACCTTCAGCACCTGGTCGTCGGTGGGGAGCCCTGCCGGCAGCAGATCGAGCGAGGGGCCGCTCCAGACCAGCTCGGACATGCCAAGATCAGGCACGCGCGCCCTGGCCCATTCGCGGGCGGCGAGCTTGTCGCAGAAGGTGACGAAAAGCGGGTTGTGGTCGAAGGCCTTGCGCCACTGCATCAGCGCGTCATGGCCGCGCGGGCGCGCGAAATCGGGCACGTAGCCGAAATGCCGACGGCAGGCGCGCACGAGGCGGCGATTGCTGAGGCGGACCCACGCGTCTGCGGCGCGAAGGATCCATTGGTCGGCACGGCTGGTCACGGCACTACCCCCGCCCGCGGGTCAACGGGCTCAGGGGCGTGATCGTAGAGTCTCGGTTGAGGGTCAAGCCCTACTTGCCGGGCACGATGCTCACGGCGGCGGCGGGCTGCCTGCCGCAGCGCGGTCCGCCAGTTGCCGCCTGTGCACCGCGACCCAGCGCCGGAAAGCCGACTGATAGAGCGACAGCGGCCAGGGCTGGGGGTGGCTGAGGAACCAGCTGTTGTGAAACGCCTCGAACCAGGCCCGCTCGATCAGCGGCGCGTTGGAGGCCTCGCGTTCGCGGCCATAGCCGGCCCCCGGATAGACGGTCATCTCGCCCAGATAAATGTCGTCGCCATCGATGAGGAAATCCACCCGAACATGATCGATGCCGCGGCTCAGCCGCCGGGCCAGAGCCATGGCTTCGAAGTAACTTGGTGGCAGCACATAATCGGCCGGCAGATGCGTGCTGTCGGGGACACCGATCTTGTTGGGCAGGCGTCGCCCCGCCCCATCGAAATGCGCCTGCTGCTCGGTGTCGGCATGCTGGTTGTGCGAAACGAAGCCGGCCGACACCACGCCGTCATGGCCACGGAAGGTGTATTCGACCAGGGCGTTGCCGTTGCCGATGCGCGGCTCGACGAACAGCCGGCGCGGCACGTCGCGATAGGCCCACTGGTCCTGGATATAGTGCGAGCGCTGCAGCCAGCCGGCCAGCAGCGCGTTGAGCTCGGCCCGCGGCAGCGGCGTGCGCTCGGGGAAGTGGTTCATCCGAAAGCCGTGACTGGCCTTGATGACGTTGCCGGGAACGACGAGTTCCTCGGGCAGATCCTCGGGCCTGGTGCCGACCCAGATCGGCATCGCGAGGTGGATATCGGGGAAGTGCTCGGCGGCCCAGGCCTTGGTCGCCAGCTTGTCGGTGAACATGACGAAGCGCGGATCGTGATCGAAGAGCTTGCGCCACTGCACCAGGTCGGTGTGCTCGGTGGGTTGAGCGAGGTTGGGCAGCCGCCCGCGATGGCGCTTGAACTCGCGCCTCAGCCCACGGTGGCGCACGAGGCAGAATGCCTGCACCACGGCAAAGATCACGCGGTCGATTGCGCTGATCCCGGTGTCGCTCACGTCTTCGGCAGCAACCCATGCAGGAACAGGTTCTCGAGGAAGCGGGCGGCGTCCTCGAAGCGGCCTTCGCCGCCGCGATCCTTGCCGAGCACGGCGCGGACCTGCACGTCGAAATCGGCATAGTGCTGGGTGGTGGCCCAGATCGAGAAGATCAGGTGGTAGGGGTCGGTGCGGACGATCTTGCCGGCATCCATCCAGCCCTCGATCACCTTGGCCTTGTCGTCGACCAGCGCCTTGAGGTCGCTCTCCAGCATTTCGAGCACGCGCGGCGCGCCCTGCAGCATCTCGTTGGCGAAGAGCCGGCTCTGGCGCGGGTAGTCGCGACTCATCTCGAGCTTGCGACGCAGATAGGAGCGCAGTTCCGGCACCGGGTCGCCGACCGAATCGATCTCGCGCAGCGGGGCCAGCCAGATGTCGAGCATCTCGGCCAGCAGGCGCTGGTAGATCTCTTCCTTGCGCGGAAAATAGTAAAGCAGGTTGGGCTTACTCATCCCTGCTGCTTCGGCGATCTGATCGATGGTGGCGCCGCGGAATCCCTCGCGGCTGAACACGTCGAGCGCCGCCTCGAGGATGACTTCCTGCTTCTCGCGCTGGATGCGCGTCTGCGCCCGCGGGCGCTTCGATGGCGCTGCCTTTGCGCCCCCTTTGCCGCCTTCGGTCTCCAGCATTTTCACCTTGATCGGCGGCATGGGAGTGATAACGTTTTTTCCAACTGGTCAAATTTCTGGATAACACATCCAAAGGTCAAGCGCCAAATATACTTGACCTTGAAACTCAACAAATAGCCTCCGGGGGAGTCCAAGGTGTCCGACCGTCGCAATGTCACGCCGAACGATCTGAGCGCGTTCTGGATGCCGTTCACGGCGAACCGACAGTTCAAGAAGGCGCCGCGCATGTTCGTCGGCGCCAAGGACATGCACTATACGACTTCCGACGGACGCAAGGTGCTCGACGGCACGGCGGGCCTGTGGTGCGTCAATGCCGGCCATTGCCGCCCCAAGATCGTCGAGGCGATCCAGGAGCAGGCGGCCGAGCTCGACTACGCGCCGGCCTTCCAGATGGGCCATCCCAAGGCGTTCGAGCTGGCCAATGCGCTGGTATCGATCGCGCCCCAGGGGCTCGACCACGTGCTCTACACCAATTCCGGATCGGAATCGGTCGAGACGGCGCTGAAGGTGGCGCTGGCCTATCACAAGGTGAAGGGTGACGCCGGCCGCTTCCGGCTGATCGGCCGCGAGCGCGGCTATCACGGGGTGAATTTCGGCGGCATCTCGGTGGGCGGCATCGTCACCAACAGGAAGATGTTCGGCACGCTCCTGACCGGCGTCGACCACATGCCGCACACCCACACGCCGGGCAAGAACCAGTTCACCCGCGGCGAACGCGAAGCCGGCGGCGAGGACCTGGCGTCCGAGCTCGAGCGCATCGTGACGCTGCATGACGCCTCGACCATCGCAGCGGTGATCGTCGAGCCGGTGGCCGGCTCGACCGGCGTGCTGATCCCGCCCAAGGGCTACCTGCAGAAGCTGCGCGAGATCACCAAAAAGCACGGCATCCTGTTGATTTTTGACGAAGTGATCACCGGTTTCGGCCGCCTCGGCACGCCGTTCGCGGCGGACTATTTCGGCGTGACGCCGGATATCATGGTGACGGCCAAGGGGCTCACCAACGGGGTGATCCCGATGGGCGCGGTCTTGGTCAGCTCCGAGATTCACGATGCCTTCATGCAGGGGCCCGAGCACGTCATCGAGTTCATGCACGGCTACACCTATTCGGGTAACCCGATCGCCTCGGCGGCGGGCCTCGCGACGCTCGAGACCTACAAGGACGAGGGCCTCTTGACCCGCGGCGCAGAGCTGGCGCCGTACTGGGCGGATGCGCTCCATTCGCTGAAGGGCCTGCCGCATGTCATCGACATCCGCAACCTGGGGCTGATCGGCGCGATCGAACTCGAGCCGATTGCCGGGCAGCCGACCAAGCGGGCCTTCTCGGCTTTCGTCAAAGCCTTCGAGACCGGCATCCTGATCCGCACCACCGGCGATATCATCGCGATGAGCCCGCCGCTGATCATCTCCAAGGCGCAGATCGACGAACTGATCGGTACCTTGGGGAGCATCCTGAAGACGCTTGAGTAGAATGGAACGATTGTTCTATATCGGCACCGATAGAACGAACGTTCTACACTTAATGAGCGGAGGTCTGTGATGCAGACGATACAGAATGCGATCGGCGGCAAGCTGGTCACCTCGACGAGCACGCGCACGCAGCCGGTGTTCAACCCGGCTACCGGCGAGGCCACCGCAACGCTGGCGCTGTCGAGCGTCGACGAGGTCAACGCCGCGGTCGCAGCGGCCAGGCAGGCCCTCCCCGCCTGGGCGGCCACCACGCCGATGAAGCGGGCGCGGGTGATGTTCAAGTTCAAGGAACTGCTCGAAAAGCATTCCGACGAGCTGGCCCGGCTGATCAGCCAGGAGCACGGCAAGGTACATGACGATGCGCTGGGCGAGCTGGCCCGCGGCATCGACTGCGTCGACTTCGCCTGCGGCGCGCCGCAGCTGCTGAAGGGCGAGTTCAGCCGCAATGTCGGCCCCAACATCGACAGCTATTCCGATCGCCAGCCGCTCGGTGTGGTCGCCGGCATCACGCCGTTCAACTTCCCCGCCATGGTGCCGATGTGGATGTATCCGCTGGCCATCGCCTGCGGCAACACCTTCGTGTTGAAGCCGTCGGAGCGCGATCCGAGTGCGCCGATGTTCGCCTGGCAGCTCCTCATGGATGCCGGCCTGCCCGATGGCGTGCTGAACGTCGTCCATGGCGACAAGGAAGCGGTCGATACCATTCTCGACCATCCCGACATCAAGGCGGTGAGCTTTGTCGGTTCGACGCCGATTGCCGAGTATGTCTATCGGCGCGGCACCCAGGCCGGTAAGCGCGTGCAGGCGCTTGGCGGCGCCAAGAACCACATGATCGTGTTGCCCGATGCCGACATGGACCAGGCCGCCGACGCGCTGATGGGCGCCGGGTATGGCTCGGCCGGCGAGCGCTGCATGGCGATTTCGGTGGCGGTGCCGGTGGGCGACAAGACGGCGGACGCGCTGATCGCGCGGCTGAAGCCGCGGGTCGAAGCGCTGAAGATCGGCCCGGCGACCGACAAGGACGCGCAGATGGGCCCGATCGTTTCGAAGGCACAGCGCGACAAGATCGTCGGCTATATCGATGCCGGCGTCGAAGCCGGGGCGGAGCTGGTGGTCGATGGCCGCGGCTTCAAGCTGCAGGGCTATGAGAACGGCTTCTTCGTCGGCGGCACGCTGTTCGACCATGTGAAGCCGGACATGAAGATCTACCGCGAGGAAATCTTCGGACCGGTGCTCTCGGTGGTGCGGGCGCAGAGCTACCAGGACGCGGTCGACCTGATCCACGGGCACGAATATGCCAACGGCACGGCGATCTTCACCCGCGACGGCGATGCGGCGCGCGACTTCGCCGACAAGATCGAAGTGGGCATGGTCGGCATCAACGTGCCGATCCCGGTGCCGGTGGCCTACCACTCGTTCGGCGGCTGGAAGCGGAGCATTTTCGGCGACCACGGCATTTACGGGCCGGAAGGCGTGCACTTCTACACCCGGCTGAAAACGGTCACCACGCGCTGGCCGGCCGGGATCAAGAGCGGCGCCGAGTTCAGCTTCCCGAGCCAGAAGTAGCGGATGCAGGCAAGCACCGGCATTGCTGGACTGCCCCTCACCCCATCCCTCTCCCCAGAGGGGAGCCGGACGAGGGCAGAGCCCTCGCCGGGAGGGGGCGATGGGGCACCGGCAGTGCAAGGTGTGCCCCCCCGCACCGATGCCGAGGTCACCTCTCCCCTGAGGGGAGAGGTCGACGCGCAGCGTCGGGTGAGGGGTTCAGGCTCTCGTGCACGCTCGTTGCGCCGCAACGAAACAGATGCAGAGCACAAATTCTGGCAGATGGTTCGCGGCCGACAGATCGGTGGCTGGAAGTTCGTGCGACAGGTGGCGATCGGCCCGTACTTCGCAGACTTCGCATGCAGAGAGGCAGCTCTTGTCGTTGAGCTCGACGGCAGCCAGCACCTCGAGTCTCCAACCGACCAAGCCCGTACCGAATATCTGACCGCTCAGGGCTATGCGGTCCTGCGCTTTTGGAACAATGACGTGCTGGGCAACCCCCACGGCGTTGCTGACAGCCTTCTCGCGGCGATAGCTGGGCACCCCTCACCCGGCGAGCGCTACGCGCCCGCCACCCTCTCCCCTGAGGGGAGAGGGGAAAGAGGGAGCATAGCCGCGACGACGAAACAGCGGAGCTACCGGCTCACCGCAGACATCCCTCGACTCTTGAAAGACTGACTATGGCAGCCCCCGGCGAAAACCTTCGTATCGACCCCGAACGCCTGTGGAGCTCCATTCATGAGTTGGCCGAGATCGGGCCGGGCGTCGCTGGCGGCTCCAATCGGCAGACGGTGACCGATGACGACGCCAAGGGTCGGGCGCTGTTCAAGCGCTGGTGCGAGGCGGCCGGCATGGAAATGGGGCTCGACCAGATGGGCACCATGTTCGCGCGGCGCGAAGGCAGAGAGCCGGAGCTCGATCCGGTCTATGTCGGCAGCCATCTCGACACCCAGCCGACCGGCGGGCGCTATGACGGGGTGCTCGGGGTGCTGGGCGGGCTCGAGGTGATCCGCACGCTCAACGACCTCGACATCCGCACCCGGCGCCCGATCGTGGTGGTCAACTGGACCAACGAGGAGGGGGCGCGGTTCGCTCCGGCGATGATGGCCTCGGGCGTGTTCGCCGGGGTGCTCGACCAGGCCGATGTCTATGCGCACAAGGACAAGGACGGCAAAAGCTTCGGCGAGGAGCTGGAGCGGATCGGCTGGCGCGGCGACGAGGTGGTCGGAGCGCGGAAGATCCATGCCTATTATGAGCTGCACATCGAGCAGGGCCCGATCCTCGAGGACGAGAAGGTCGATATCGGCGTCGTCACGCACGGCCAGGGGCTGAAGTGGCTGCAGGTGACGCTGACCGGCAAGGAAGCCCATACCGGCTCCACCCCGATGCCGAAGCGGCGCAATGCCAGCCTCGGCATGGCGCGGGTGATCGAGCTGGTGCACGAAGTGGCAATGGACTACCAGCCTGACGCCGTGGGCGCGGTGGGACACATCCAGGTCTGGCCGAACTCGCGCAACATCATTGCCGGCAAGGCGGTGTTCACCATCGACATCCGTTCACCGAACAAACAGGTGCTCGACGAGATGGACGAGCGCATCCGCTACGGCATCCAGAACACCGCCGAGGCGCTCGATATCGGTTTCGAGGTCGAGCAGGTCGGGCATTTCGACCCGGTGACGTTCGACAAGACGCTGGTCGGCAATATCCGCGAGGCGGCCAAGGAACTCGGCTATTCCTACCGCGACATCGTCTCGGGTGCCGGGCACGATGCCTGCTGGATCAACCGGGTGGCGCCCTCGGCAATGATCATGTGCCCATGCGTCGACGGGCTCAGCCACAACGAAGCGGAAGAGATTTCGAAGGAATGGGCGGCGGCCGGGACGGACGTGCTGCTGCGGGCGGTGCTGGAAACGGCGGAGATCGTGGGGTGAACACGGGCGACGAGGTCGATCCGCACTCCCTGATGCCTCGGCGATATGCCGATGCAACACCGGAGGATTTTGCCGCACTCGCAAGGGCCACGGCAAGCCAGCAGGCAGACGATGAGGCCTTCGCACTCGCCAACAACGCCGTGGTGACTGAGGGTCCCTGGGAGGGCGCACCGCCTCAGATGGTGGCCTACATCGGTATAGATGAGTTCGGCCAGCGCATGCGGCTCGTGGCGGTTGCCGAGGCCTGGCGCTATTCGCCCTTCATGGGCACGTATCGACCAGGCGGGGCGGATGGAGAACTAACCATCAGGCCGGCACAACAGCCAGACATGTTGGTGGTGAAACGCATCCTGCTCGGCCCGCAGATCGCGGGGATGGTCGTCGGACGGGCCCAGGGGGCCGCGCCGGTACAATCTCGTGGGGTGATCGACGGCGAGGACTATTATTTTAGGGCACGCGGCGATGCCTGGTCCTTCAGCGTGGGCGGCGGCGACCTGATCCAGTCGCCGACTTGGTACTACGAAGAGGCTTACGGGACTTGGCCAGATGCCGGCCGCATGCCTCGCGAAGAGGCATATCAGTTCATCGAGAAGGCCGCGGCGCTGTACCGCGCGGGAACACCGACGATGGTGAGACCGTCGCTCACGCTGCCCAAGGTCGACAGGAGATAGGGGTACAGCATGACTTCCAAAATCATCAAGAACGGCACCGTCGTCACCGCCGACCTCACCTACACGGCCGATATCCGCGTCGAAGGCGGCAGGATCACCGAGATCGGGCAGAACCTCAGTGGCGGGGAAATCCTCGATGCCAGCGGCTGCTACGTCATGCCTGGCGGCATCGATCCGCATACGCATCTCGAGATGCCGTTCATGGGCACCTATTCGAGCGATGATTTCGAGAGCGGCACGCGGGCGGCGCTGAGTGGGGGGACCACCATGGTGGTGGATTTCTGCCTGCCCAACCCGCAGCAATCGCTGCTCGAAGCCTTGCAGATGTGGGACAACAAGACTTCGAAGGCGAGCTGCGATTACTCGTTCCATATGGCGATCACCTGGTGGGGCGAGCAGGTGTTCAACGAGATGGCCGACGTGGTCGATCGCGGCATCACCTCGTTCAAGCACTTCATGGCCTATAAGGGCGCGCTGATGGTCGATGACGACGAGATGTTCTCGTCGTTCCAGCGCTGCGCCGACCTCGGCGCGCTGCCGCTCGTCCATGCCGAGAACGGCGACGTGGTGGCGCAGATGACGGCCAAGCTCCTTGCCCAAGGCAATAACGGGCCGGAGGCGCATGCCTATTCGCGGCCGCCTGAGGTCGAAGGCGAGGCGACCAACCGGGCGATCATGATCGCCGACATGGCGGGGGTGCCGGTCTATATCGTCCACACCTCGTGCGAACAGGCGCATGAGGCGATCCGCCGGGCGCGACAGGCAGGCAAGCGCGTCTATGGCGAGCCGCTGATCCAGCACCTGGTGCTCGACGAGAGCGAGTATTTCAACCGCGACTGGGATTATGCGGCGCGCCGGGTGATGAGCCCGCCATTCCGCAACAAGCAGCACCAGGATTCGCTGTGGGCCGGGCTCGCCTCGGGCTCGCTGCAGGTGGTGGCGACCGACCACTGCGCCTTCACCACGGCGCAGAAACGCAATGGCATCGGTAACTTCGCCAAGATCCCCAACGGCACCGGAGGGCTCGAGGACCGGATGCCGGTACTGTGGACGAAGGGAGTCAATACCGGCCGGCTGACGATGAACGAGTTCGTCGCGGTGACCTCGACCAATATCGCCAAGATCCTCAACATGTATCCCAAAAAGGGCGCCATCCTGGTCGGGGCCGACGCCGACCTCGTGGTGTGGGATCCCAAGCGCAAGAAGACCATCAGCGCCGCCAAACAGCAGTCGGCGATCGACTACAACGTGTTCGAGGGCATCGAAGTCGAAGGGCTGCCGCGCTTCACCCTGACGCGTGGACAGGTGGCGGTGACCGAAGACACGGTCAACGCCGAACAGGGGCACGGCCAATTCGTGGCGCGTGAAGCCAAGAACCCGGTGAACCGGGCGCTTTCGACGTGGAAAGAGATCACGGCACCGCGCAAGGTGGAACGCACCGGCATTCCGGCGACGGGGGTTTGAAGGTTTGACGACTGACGGGGGCAAATCGCAGAGCGTGGTCGAGGCCAAGGGTCTCGGCCTGACTTTCAAGACTGGTGATGGCGACGTGGTGGCGCTGTCGGATGTGAACCTCGAGATCAAGCGGGGCGAATTCGTCTCGTTCATCGGCCCATCGGGCTGTGGCAAGACGACGTTCCTGCGTGTCATCGCCGACCTGGAACAGCCGACATCGGGCAGCATCACGGTCAACGGCACCTCGGCGACCGAGGCGCGGGTCAACCGCTCCTACGGCTACGTGTTTCAGGCGCCGGCGCTGTTTCCTTGGCGCACCATCGAGAACAACGTGGCGCTGCCGCTGGAGATCATGGGCTATGCCGATGCCGACCGGAAGGCGCGGGTCAGCAAGTCGCTGGAGCTGGTGAACCTCGAAGGCTTCGAGAAAAAGTTCCCCTGGCAGCTCAGTGGCGGCATGCAGCAGCGGGCCTCGATTGCCCGTGCGCTGGCGTTCGACGCGGACCTGCTGCTGATGGACGAGCCGTTCGGAGCGCTCGACGAGATCGTGCGCGACCACCTCAATTCGGAGCTGCTGAAGCTCTGGGCGGCGACGCAGAAGACCATCGCCTTCGTCACCCACTCGATCCCCGAGGCGGTGTATCTCAGTACCAAGATCGTGGTGATGAGCCCGCGACCGGGGCGGGTGACCGACGTGATCGAGAGCCCGCTGCCGCGCGGCGAACGACCGCTCGAAATCCGCGAGACGCCGGAGTTCCTGCAGCTCGCCGCCCGCGTCCGCGACGGCCTGCGCGCCGGCCATTCGTACGAGGAATAGGCCGATGCGGGGGCTGATGGGAGGCAAGACGGTTCCGGTGCTGATCGTGCTGCTGGCGATCGTGCTCTTCTGGTACGTGATGGCGGTGGTGATGAACGCGCCGTGGCAGAACACCCTGAACGGGCGCGCCAACCTCACCGATGTGCCCCTCACCGAGTTCGCGCTCCAGACCTTCACGCAGGACAAGCCGGTATTGCCGGCGCCGCATCAGGTGATCGGGGCGATCTGGACCGGGCTGTTCGGTTCGGCCATCACGGCGCCGCGCTCGCTCGCCTTCCATGCCGGCATCACGCTGGGCGCCACACTGCTCGGTTTCGGGCTCGGCACGCTGCTCGGGGTGCTGCTGGCGGTGGTGATCGTCCACAACAACGCCTCGGACCGCTCGCTGATGCCGTGGATCATTGCGAGCCAGACCGTGCCGATCCTCGCGATTGCGCCGATGGTGGTGGTCGGCCTGGGCGCCGTCGGGGTGACGGGCATGATCCCCAAGGCGCTGATCTCGATGTATCTCAGCTTCTTCCCGGTGGTGGTCGGCATGGTGAAGGGGCTGCGCACGCCCGAGCAGATCCAGCTCGACCTGATGCGCACCTATAATGCCTCGCCGCTGCAGATCTTCCTCAAGCTGCGCTGGCCGGCTTCGGTGCCGATCCTGTTCGCCTCGATGAAGGTGGGCATCGCCATCTCGCTGATCGGCGCCGTGGTGGGCGAGCTTTCGAACAATGCCGGCGGCGGGCTCGGGGTGCGGCTGCTCACCGGCTCGTATAACGGGCAGACGATCCAGATCTGGGCGGCGCTGTTTATCGCCGCGGCGCTCGCCGCCATCCTCGTGATCCTCGTGGGCTGGGGCGAAAGGCTCGCCAACCGGCGGATGGGGGTGCGGGCATGAGCCGGCTGCAATCCATCCTCGCCCTCGGCGCCCTGCTGTTCGCCGTGCTGACGCTGCTGCTGCCGATGGGCAATTTCGGCGGCGTGCCGGTCGCCACCTGGACCAGCATCCCGGCGCTTATCTTCCTCGCCGCGACGCTGGCCGCGATCGGTGCATTCCGGTTGCGCGCGCCGACGCCGGCAACCGGCCTGCTCGCGGCAGCCGGCTGCGCGCTGCTGATCGGCTGGGTCGAGCCGATGCAGGGAGCGCTTGCCGGGTTCTGGGCCCTGCTGGTTCTCACCTGGCTGTTATGCTGGCTGTTCGCCGAACAGCTCTCGGCCGATATCCGCCGGGGCCGGGTCAATGACGGCTTCGTCGGCTGGCTGGTGCCGGTGGCATTTGGCGTCGCCGTGCTGATCGCCTGGGAAGCCATCACTCGCGGCGCCAACGTACCGCAGGTGCTGTTGCCGGCGCCCAGCATGATCTGGGCGCGGCTCACGGCGTCGGTCCCGACCCTGGCGGCGGATTTCGTCCAGACCTTCAAGGCAGTGATCGTCGGCTTCACGCTCGGCTGCGGCGCGGGCTTCGTCGTCGCCATCCTGGTCGACCGTTCGCCGTTCCTCAAGCGCGGGCTGCTGCCGATCGGCAATTTCGTCTCGGCGCTGCCGATCATCGGCATCGCGCCGATCATGGTGATGTGGTTCGGTTTCGACTGGCCGTCAAAAGCTGCCGTGGTGGTGGCGATGACGTTCTTCCCGATGCTGGTGAACACGGTTGCCGGGCTCAATGCCTCGTCCTCGATCGAGCGCGACCTGATGCGCACCTATGCGGCGAACTACTGGGAAACGCTGCTGAAACTGCGACTGCCGGCGGCAGGGCCGTTCATCTTCAACGCCTTGAAGATCAACTCGACTCTGGCGCTGATCGGCGCAATCGTAGCGGAATTCTTCGGCACCCCGATCGTGGGAATGGGGTTCCGGATATCGACCGAGGTCGGAAAGCTCAACATCGACCTGGTCTGGGCAGAAATCGCCGTGGCGGCGGTTGCAGGGTCTGCCTTCTATGGGGTCATCGCGCTCATCGAGCGCGCGGTGACCTTCTGGCATCCGTCGATCCGAGGTGGGCGGACATAAAGTCCGCTTGGCCGAGATGGGCGGACGTAATGTCCGCCTGGCCGTGGTGGCCGGGCGTAACAGGGGTAAGGGAAACGACAATGAAGAAACTTCTTCTTGCATTGGCCGCGGGCGCGATGGCGCTTACCGCGTCCGCTGCGATGGCGCAGGACAAGCTGACGCTGCAGCTGAAGTGGGTGACGCAGGCGCAGTTCGCCGGCTACATCGTGGCCAAGGCGAAGGGCTTCTACAGCGACGAGAAGCTCGACGTGACGATCCTGCCGGGCGGCCCGAACGTGGCGCCGGAGCAGGTGATCGCCGGCGGCGGCGCCGACATCATCGTCGACTGGATGGGCGGTGCGGCAGCGGCCCGCGACAAGGGCGTGCCGCTGGTCAACATCGCGCAACCGTTCAAGCGCTCCGGCCTCGAGCTGATCTGCCCGAAGGAAAACAACATCAACACCGTCGCCGACTTCAAGGGCAAGACGCTGGGCGTCTGGTTCTTCGGCAACGAGTATCCGTTCTTCGCCTGGATGAACAAGGAAGGCCTGTCGACGGCCGAAGGCGGCGACGTCAAGGTGCTGCAGCAGTCCTTCGACATCCAGCCGATGATCCAGAAGCAGGCCGACTGTATCTCGGTGATGACCTATAACGAGTATGGCCAGGCGCTCGACGCCGGCTACGGCCCGGACAACCTGACCATCTTCAACTACACCGAGATGGGCAACGACCTGCTCGAGGACGGCCTCTACGTCATGGGCCCGACCCTCGACGATCCCGCCAAGGTCGATGCCTATACCCGCTTCGTGAAGGCCTCGATGAAGGGCTGGCAGTATGCGCTCGACAATCCCGACGAGGCCGCGCAGATCGTGGTCGACTCCGATGATACCGGCGCTGCCGAGCTGAAGCACCAGCGCTACATGGTGGGCGAGGTGTCCAAGCTGGTCGACGCCACCAACCCGGCGCTCGACATGGCCGCCTACGACCGCACCATCAAGGCGCTGGTCGACCAGAAGATCATCAGCAAGGCCCCGGAAGGCGCCTACACCACTGTGATCACCGACGCGCTGAAGTAAGCGGCGGGACGAGTGAATGACGAAGGCGGGGAGCGATCCCCGCCTTTTTTGTTTGCGGTGTCGTGCCAGCACCCCTCACCCGTCCCGGCTTCGCCGGTCCACCCTCTCCCCGACGGGGAGAGGAACCCCGACTGCGCAGTCGGCGCTCTGTTCTTCTCCCCGTCGGGGAGAAGGTGGCGCGCAGCGCCGGATGAGGGGTAAGCCACTGGCCGTGGCGATCAGCTGCCGATCACCCCGCCATCGTCCTTGCTGATCACCACCAGCGAGGGACGCGGGCCGTGGCCGTCGATGAAGTCGGGCCAGTTGGTGCCGGCATCGGCGATCGAGGTGGAGTCCTCGCCATCCTCGAGACGCAGTTCGCCCGGGTGCTGGATGGAGAGGAACATGGTCTTGCCATCCGGAGTGAAGGCCGGCGAGCAGACCTCCGAGCCGACCGGCGGCAGGTAGAACAGCTTGGGCAGAGCCTTGCCGTTGCCTTCGGTGTCGGTGGCGTAGAGGGCGTCGTTGAAGCCGGCATCGGGCGGACCGTCAGTGGTGACCCAGAGGCGGCCGGCAGGGTCGACCGACAGGTTGTCGGGATCGGTGAACCAGCCATTGGCCGAGGTTTCGGGGTGGCAGAGCGCATGCGCGGCAGGGTCGGTCGGGTCACCGCAGAGGATGAAGGCGTCCCAGGTGTAGTCGGTCGCCGCGTGATCCGGCGCATCAGGGGCGCCCGGCGGGGTGATCTCGAGGATGTGCCCGTCGGGGTTGGGCGCACGGGTATTGGCGACATTGACCTGTTCGCCCGCATCGCCCTCGCCGGCCGGCAGGCGATCCTCGTTCTCGGTCATGGCGATATAGACGCGACCGGTTTTCGGGTGCGGCACGAAGCCTTCGGGCGCATCCATCGGGGTGGCGCCGAGCAGGTCGGCGGCCATGCGGGTGCGCAGCACCACGTCGGCCTGGGTGTGGAAACCGTTCTCCGGCGTCAGCGGCCCCTGCCCCTGCACCAGCGGCAGCCAGGAGAGCTTCCCGTCGGCATCGAAGCGCGCGGTATAGAGCGTGCCCTCGTCGAGCAGGTCCTTGTTGGCGGCGCGGTCGGTGGGGTTCCACGGCTTGGAGGTGACGAACTTGTACAGATACTCGAAGTCGTCATCGTCACCCATGTAGAGGACGACGCGGCCATCGGGCGCCACCGCCACCTGCGCGCCCTCGTGGGTGAAGCGGCCGAGCGCGGTGCGCTTCACCGGCTTGGCCGTGGGATCGAACGGATCGACTTCCACCACCCAGTCGAATTTCAGCCATTCGTTCGGCTCGTTCTCGAACTTCAGGCGGGCATCGACCCGGCCCAGGGCATAGCCGTCATTCTCTTCCTCGTCCCAGCCCTGGCGTTCGACCAGTTCCTGGTCGGGGAGCGTGGTGTAGTCGCCGGCAAAGATGTCCATGCCGCCTTCCTCGCCCGAGAGCATGGTGCCCCACGGGGTGATGCCGCCCGAGCAGTTGGAGATCGAGCCGAAGACGATGGTGCCGGTGGGGTCGATGCTGGTCTTCAGGCGATCGTCGCCGGCGGCAGGGCCGCTGAGCCGCATCTCGGTGCCCATATGGACGCGGCGGTTGTACTGGCCATCGGTGACCACCTGCCACTCGGCGCCCGACTTTTTCACCTCGACGACGGAGATGCCGGTGGAGGCGGCAACGGCGCGGATCTGCTCGTCGGTCAGCTTGTCGCGATAGTCCTCGTCGGTCATGCCGGGGAACATCAGGTAGGGCGAGGCATATTCGTGGTTGACCACGAGCAGGCCATGGTCGTTGGAGGCGCTGCCCTGCGGCAGCGGCAGAAAGGCGGTGAAGTCGTTATTGTAGCCGAACTGCTTTTCGGCTGCGGCGCCGTCGAGGGCGGCGGGATCGAAATCCGGGCTGTCGGCAAACAGCTTGTCGCCCCACTTGAGGAGAATCTGGCGCCCGTAGCCTTCGGGCCAGTGGTCGGTCTTGTCGGTGACGCGGCTGAGCTCGGGGAAGGTCAGGCTCGAGGGCGAGTTGGTCGCGGCGGCGGCCCGGCTGAAGCCGAGGCCGGAGGTGGCGAGCGCGGTGCCGGCGAGCAGCCCCTTCAGCACGGTGCGGCGTGAATAGCCCTCGGCCATCAGGTCGGAGTACTTGGTGGTGAAAGACTGGCGGCGCGTCGGGCGCGCGCGGCTCTTCAAACGATCGGTCATTGTGACGCTCCCTGGAATTGCGGGGGAGCCGTGCACCCGGGAGGCGACGCTGCCATGACGGATGGATGACGGTGAGGTGACGGGGTGCGGCACTGGCTCGACAGGAGTGCTCTTGCGTCCGCCAGAAGGGGCGAGGGGGCGCTCATTGCACAGCCGGTGATGAAGTTCACCTACCCTGCGGCGCGCTGCTCCAGCGGGGCCTCGGGCATGGCGTCCTCGGCGCCCAGCACGAGGCGGCGGACCGCGTCGCGGGACATCGGCCGCGAGATCAGGTAGCCCTGCGCCTCGGTATAGCCGGCGGCGTGCACGCCGCGCAGCTGCTCTGGCGTCTCGATGCCTTCTGCGGTCGTCGCCATCATCAGGCGGGCGCCGATATCGGCCACCGCCGCGACGATGGTCTCGGCGCCCTCGGCGCTGTCGAGCGCCCGGATGAAGGTGCCGTCGATCTTGATCTTGTCGAAAGGAAAGGCCAGCAGGTAGCCAAGCGCCGAGAAGCCGGTGCCGAAATCGTCGAGGGCGATGCGCACCCCGAGCGCGCGCAACTGGCGCAGCGTGTCGAGGCTCTGCTCGGAGTTCTCGAGAAACACCGACTCGGTGATCTCGATCTCGACCCGCTCATGGCCGATGCCGGAGGCGGCGAGCGCCTGCACCAGGGTGGTGATCAGGCTGCCGCGGACCAGCTGCACTGAGGAGACGTTGACGGCGATCTTCAGCTCGCCCGGCCAGCGGGCCGCCTCGGCCAGGGCCTCGCGGATCACCCAATTGCCGATCGGCACGATCAGCCCGGTCTCTTCGGCCACCGGGATGAAGTCGGACGGCGGAACCAGGCCGCGCTCGGGGTGCTGCCAGCGCAACAGCGCCTCGAAGCCCGAGAACGCGTGGGTGCGCAGGTTGAGAATGGGCTGGAAGTGGAGCTCGAACTCGCCGAACTCGAGGGCCCGCCGCAGGTCGGCCTCGAGGCGACGGCGGTCGACGCCGATGCGATTGAGCTCGGGCTCGAAGCTCCTGATGCCGCCGCGCCCCTCGCGCTTGGCAGCGTAGAGCGCGATATCGGCATTGTGCAGCAGTTCGTCGGGTTCGCTGCCGTCGGAGGCGGCGACCGCGATGCCGATGCCGACCGCGATGCTGACCACCTGCCCATCGAGATCGTAGGGCGCGAGGGTGGCGGCGCAGATGCTGGTAGCGAGGGCGTGGGCAGTCTCACCGTCACCACCGCGATGCAGCACGGCGAACTCGTCGCCACCCATGCGCGCCGCGCTGTCCAGCGGCCCCAGGCAGGCCCCCATGCGCGCCGCGAACTGACGCAGCAGGGCGTCGCCCGCGGCGTGGCCGAGGGTGTCGTTGATGGCCTTGAAGCCATCGAGATCGAGACAGAGCACGGCAAAGCCGCTGGTCCGGCCGATATCCTGGAAGGCATTGCCGACGCGACGATAGAACAGCGTGCGATTGGGCAGCCCGGTCAATGCATCGTGGTAGGCGAGGTGAGTGAGCTCGGCCTGCATGTTGTGCAGTTCGGTCACGTCCTTATGGGTCGAGATCCAGCCGCCATCGTCGATCGGCTGGTGGGTCATCGAAATCACCTGGCCGGAGTTGAGCCGGTGAATGCCGCCCAGCGTGCGATGTTCGCGGACTGCGCTCAGCCGATCGGCCACGTAATCCTCGACGTCGTCGCCCACATGGGTGTTGCCGGCGACGCGGGCCTCGAGGATCTGGCGGAAGGTGGTGCCGCGCCGCCCCAGCTCGGGCGGCAGCCGGTAAATGTCGAGGAACTGCTGGTTGCACAGCACCAGCCGCCCCTGCCGGTCATAGAGCGAAACGCCATGCGCCAGGTTGTCGAGAATGGCGTGCAGGCGCAGGTCCTGCGCGTGCAGCTTGCTGCGCGCCAGGCTCAGCGAGCGGGAGAGCTTCAGCAGCTCGGCGCCATGCGGCTCGGGGGCCGCCGTCGCCTCGGGATTGGTCTTTCCGGTCTTTGGCAATGCGCAGGAGCCCCGGAAATCCCAAGGAAATCGAAGCTCATAACCTAGCGGCAGCGAGTAAATGCAAGGTTAGTCGGCATGCTGCATTCAATCCGACTTGGGTGGGCGCAGCATTGCCTTGTAGATGCCGGGCTCGGACTTGGGGATCACCATGGCATCGAGCCGCTTCTGGTAGAACTCGACCGGGCCGGCACCGCCGATGACGCCGTAACCGTAGCCCGCCTCGCGCATGCCGCGGAGGGTGGCGATCAGCAGGGCCTCGCCGATCCCCTGCCCGCGCGCCGCCTCGTCGACGCCGGTGGGGCCGAAAAAGCCCTTGGCGGTGGCGTCGTGGCAGGCGAAGCCGAGCAGCTGGTTGTCCCTGACGGCGATCCAGCAGGTGACCGGCAGGTGGCTCATCGCCGCTTCGACCTCGGACACCCAGAACGGGCTGAAATGCTTGCCCACCCAGGCGGTGACGACGTGCCGCTCGGGCGGCAGGGCGCGGCGGACGGTGACCCCGGCCGCCTTCACCTTTGCTTCAGAGGCAATGTCCGGCAGGTCATACAGCCGGACCAGCAGATCGCCCATTGTCCTACGGTCCTTCCAAAGCGAGATCAGGAAAAGTTGCAGACTTTTCCGCTTCGATCTCGCGTCACAACACGGAGCAGGAGTGCGAATGCAATCCTGCTCAGAATCCTTCGTAGCGACCGTAAAGGTTCGGCATCAGGCCGACCAGCGCCTTGAAGCGGTTGAAATCGCGGTTGGAACTCCAGCCGGTTTCAGCAATGGCCGACAGGCGCGGGAAGACCAGCCGGTCGAACACGGCGCGGTCGGTCATCGGCTCGGACCAGATACACGCCTGGACGCCGAGCAGCCTGCTGCGCTCGCCGTCGCCCCAGCCGGCGGTCGGCTCGAAGGCGTAGGCCTTCTCGGGCGACGACCAGCCGGCCCAGGCGGCCCCGCATTCGTGCCAATCCTCGGTATTGGCCATGTCGAGATAGTAGGCCTGCCCCGGCGCGACGACGACGTCGTAGCCCTCGGCCGCCAGTTGCTGGCTGCCTTCCTGGGTCTTCCAGCCGACGAGGTAGCAATTGGCCTTGTCGATGCCGCCGCCATGCGAGGCCTCTTCCCAGGCGCCGGTCAATTTGCCCTTGGAGGTCAGATAGGTCTGCAGGCGCTGCAGGAAGCGGGCCTGCAGCGGCGCCGCGCCGGTGACGCCCAGTTCCTTGCGCAACTTGTTGGCCGCCGGCGAGGAATGCCAGGCATCCTCGGGCACCTCATCGGCGCCGACGTGGAAATAGCGCGAGGGGAAGAGTTCGACCATCTCGTCGATGATCGCCTCTACCACGCCATAGGTGGCTTCCACCGCCGGGTTGAGGCAGTTGTTGGGGAAGCTCTGGATCGAATAATACGGGGCATTCTCGCCCGGGTCGCGCAGCGCCGGAATGGCCTGCAGCATGGCATAGCAGTGGCCCGGCATGTCGATCTCGGGCACCACGTCGACGCCGACTTCGCCGGCGAAAGCGACGATGTCACGGATATCGGCCTTCGAATAATAGCCACCGGTGCGCTCGGGCCCGGAGCCGAGCAGCGGCGGCACCGGCATGCCGTAGCCGCGCCAGGCCCCCTTGCCGGTGAGCTGCGGGTAGGCATCGATCTCGACGCGCCAGGACTCGTCGTCGCTCAGGTGCCAGTGCAGCACGTTGAGCTTGTTCCAGGCGAGGATGGCGATGAAGCGCTCGACCTCGTCCCTGGCGTAGTAGCGGCGGGCGACATCGAGGTGGCTGCCGCGCCACGCCATCGCCGGTCTATCCTCGATACGGCCGGCGGTAGGGAAGTTGAACTGGCGCAAATGGAGGCGCGCGCCGCGCAGGATCTGGCCGAGCGTGATCAGGCCATAGAGCAGGCCGGTCTCGGTTTCGCCGACGATCCGGGCGCGCTCGGCGGAGAACTCGATGGCGTAGCCTTCCTTGCCACCGGCGCCGACGCTGAGCTCGACCGGGAAGCCGCCTTCATGCGCCGGACGGACGAGGCCTTCGCCGGGGAACAGTTTTTCGGTCAGCTTGCCGAAGGCCGCTGCGGCGGACTTGCCGACCGCCGAGGAGATCGGGGCAAGACCGGCAGGTGCGGTGCGGCGGCCGGAAACCGCGACGTCCTGTGGCCAGGGAACGATCGACACCGGCACCGGCGGGTGCTCGGGCACCTCGTAGATGGCGGTGCCCTTCTTGCGCACGGCGTCACTGCCCTCGCGCCGGGTCGGCACGGTACGCAGCGAGCGCGTCGTGCCGTCGGCGAGGATAAGGAAACCGGTGGTGGCGCCGTCGGTCCAGTGGCGGATCGGGTAATCGAGCTTCAGAACATCAATGGTCCAGCGGGCGCCGGGAGCCAGAACAAAGCCGCGCTCGGGCGCCAGCTCGCAGAAATTGGAGAGCTGGGTCACCACTTTGGCACCGACGAGCTCGGCATCATCGCTGATCCGCGCCGGGCCGGAAATGCCGAGCCGGAAATCGCGCAGCGCCTCACCGGTGTCGTTGGTGAGCATCAGCCGGTAGCGCGAGGCCACGCCTTCGGCGGCCGGACGCCACTCGGTTGCCAGCGTCACACCATCATACCAATCAGCGACCATTTGAATACCACTCCCTTGCGGGGGCAGTTTTAATCGACTCGACCACGCGCTGCAACGGGAACCACTTCGCGCACTTCGTCGCCCGAAATCAGCGTCACGCTGTCGAACAGATTGGAGATGACGCAGGCATGATTGGGGATGATGCGCAGCCGTTCCCCGATGCGCGGCCAATCCGACGCGACGGGCAGTTCGATGACGCCGTGTTCCTCGGAGAGGCCCTTCACCGTCAGATCGGTGCCCATCACCAGGCCGTAGCCCTCCATGCCGAGGAGATCGGAGGTGAGCGACTTGGAGCCGGCATCGATCACGGCGCGCGTGGCGGTGGGACGGCTGACCACGGTGACCAGCAGCGTGAGCGCGCAATCGTCGAGGCTGGCGGCACGCTCCTTCACCTGGAAGCGATCGTAGTAGATGTAGGTGCCGGGGCGGCGCTCGGTCACGGGCGCCGCAGCGGGTGCCCACATGTCCGGGCTGTTGCCGGAGGAGACACGCGGCACGGCGATGCCGGCTTGCTCGAACAGCGCGACGGCCTCGCTGAGCCAGGCGTTGGACTTTTCGACGCCGTGCAGCGGCGGGTAGGTCATCAGGCCACCGAAGCGCAGGCCAGGGGCGAGAGCGATCTGGCGTGCCAGCGCCAATGCCTGGGCCGGGGTCTGCACGCCGCAGCGGCCGCCGCCGGAATCGCACTCGATCAGTACGGTGAGCGGCTTGCCAGAGCTGAATGTTGCGGCATAGCCGACAAGGGTATCGGGACTGTCAGCGGTGACCGAGAGGGTGACCCGCTCGTTCAGCGCCTTGAGCCGCGCCAGCTTCTTCGGCCCCAGGATGTTGTAGGGGAGAAAGATATCGGCGATGCCGGCATCGGCCATCACCTCGGCTTCACCCAGCTTCTGCGCGGTGATGCCGACGGCGCCGAGCTCGACCTGACGCCTGGCGAAGCGCGGCAGCTTGTGAGTCTTGATGTGCGGGCGCAGCGCATAGCCCCCTGCCGTGGCATGTGCCTGAGCCCGCTGCAGATTGGCCTCGACGCGATCGATGTCGATGAGGACGGCGGGGGTATCGAGGTCGGCAATGGTGGGCATGACGCGGCTCCAGACAATGGCGCGTCACTTCGCCCGGAGCCGGGCCGGAATGCAAGGTGGGACAGGTCCCCTCCCGGCGGGCTCAGGCCGACCAGTGGCGCTGCGTGCTGGCCCTAAGGATGAAGCCGATGATCTCGGCGACCGCCTCGTAGAGTTCGATGGGGATCTGCTCGTCGAGTTCGACGCCGGCGAGCGCCTCGGCGAGCGGGCCATTGGCCTCGATGACGACGCCCGCCGTGCCGGCCACCTCGACGATCCGGCGCGCCAGTTCACCACGCCCCTTGGCGACGACACGGGGGGCGTCGCGGGTGCCGCGCTCATAGTCCAGCGCGACGGCAAGGCTGACGGGCTTTGGCGTATCACTCATCGGGCGCTGTCCAGCAGTTGACCCGGAGCCCGGGCGGTGGGGTGCGGCGCGCCGCGGCGAACCCGCAGAGCAGCGACATCGAGGCCATGGCGGGCCAGCGCCGGGCTGAGCTCGGGCAGCATGGCCTCGAGCGCATCGGCAGTAACCGGATCGGCCGCCCACAGCGTGACGTTGGCGCTGCGGCCGAACAGGGCAACCTCGGCGCCGACCTCGCCGGTGGCGGTGAAATTCAGGGCGAAGCGCAGGCGCCAACCGCGCTCGGTCGGGCTGCGCTTGTGCTTGCCGTCGCGCTCGACCAGCAATTGCAGGATGCCGGTCTCGGCGCCCAGTTGCATCGGCACCTCGACGCGAAACTCGGCGGCCGGAGCCACCGAACCGGGGCGGGCGGAGTCGGCGGGGCTGGACGCCAGCTGCAGCAGCTTGGCGCGAGACAGCGCCGCATCGGCGTGACCAAGCAGCTGGCGCGCGGCTTCGGGCGGCTCGTCCGCCAGCGGCGGGCCGGGCTGGGTGGAAGGGGCGCGGACCGGCTCGCCCTTCAAAGGGGGCGGCGGACGGCGCGTGATCGGAGCGACGGCCTCGACCTCGCTGCCGAGAAAGCCGGCCAGGGCGGAACGGAGTTGCAGCAGCGCCGACTTGGCATCGGCGGGGGTGCGAACGCCCGGTTCGGCGATGATGCCGGCGCGCAATACAGCCTCGCGGATCGCCTTGCCGTCAGGCGGGGCCCGGTTGAGATCGAGCCGGGTGCCCAGCAGCACCGCGATGGCCTCGAGCGCCGGACGCGGCAAGGCCGCGGCAGTGGGTGCGGCAAGCGTCGCCAGCTGGGCGATGAGCGGCAGGATGCTGTCCTGCCGGGCGGCAGCCTGGACCGGATCGGCGAGAATCTGCGCCAGTGGCGGGGATGCGGGCTGTAGCGCCGGACGCGACATCGCGGCAGTCGGCGCGGCGAGCGGCACAGCAGGTATCGGGGGCGGCGCCTGGGTCGTGACAGGCGGGAGCGTCGGCGTAGCCACGAGCTGCGGCGTCGCGGTTGGCGACGGAGCACCCAAGACAATTGGGGGCGGCGGCGGCGCAGCGCCGGAGACTACAGGTTGCGACGCCGGCAACGGAATGGCCGTCGCCGGGGTGTTCGCCGCGGCAACGGGCGCCGCAGGCTGAGGCGCTGGCGCGCTGGGGGACGGCGTGGGCGCGGTGGCCGGCACTGCCAGCGCGGGACCCGCGGCAAGTGATGCCGGCTGGCCGGGCGGTATGGCAATCGCCGCCGGCATCGGCTGGGCTGGAGCTGGCTGGACCGCGGCAGCTGCGGTGGGCGTGGCGGCAGGCGGAGCCGGCTGCAGGCTGACCTCGATGGGCAGAGGAGGTGGCGCAGCGGTCTGCGGGGCCGGCAGCGGCGCCTGAACGGTGGGAACGGGCGACGGAGGCTTGGATGGGGGCGACGGCGCGGCGACGAGCGACGGCGTGGGCGACGTCGACGGCGCAGCGACCGGCAGCGTGGCGGCCGATGGCGGCGCGAGAGGTGCGGCCTGCCCGGCCGCCGGCGCAGGCGGCGCTGCGGTGGCAACCGGCGCCTGCGGCAGCGGCAGCTGGAGCGGCGACCGAGCTTGCGGCGCCGGGGGAGCCGGCTGGGCAAGCGCTGGTTGCGGCTGCACCGAAACGGTGACGGCGGGCTGGCCCGTCGGCGTCGGGGTGATCTTCAGCGTCACCGCGGTGTTTGCCGGCAGCGGTGTTTCGAGCTTCAGCACGAAACTCTCGCCGCCGGCGGTGAGCTGGGTCAGGCCGCCGGCCAGCTGCCCGGTGACCTTGGCGTCGATGCTCTGGCCGAGGCGGAGCAGCAATGCGTCAAGGCTGGCGCGCACCAGCTTCACCGCCGCCAGCGCCGGATCGGCGGCAGGCTCGGTACGGCCGGTCAGCTGGAGCAGCGCGGTGGCGACATCGGACATGCCGCCACCATGCACGGAGTCGGGTTAACGGGAGTTAACTTGTGGCGTCAGCGGGTGGGAAAGGCCCCCTCACCCGGCCCTACGGGCCGACCTCTCCCCCGAGGGAGAGGTGGTGGGGTGGCACGATCCCGCCACAGCGCACCTCTCCCTTGGGGGAGAGGTCGGCCGCAGGCCGGGTGAGGGGGCCTTCGCCCCACGCTCCGCCTCAGTGGTGCGCACCCTTCATCTCGCGCAGTTCCTCGACCGAGCGGACCACCTTGCGGGCGGCGCCGGCCCAGTCCCGGGTCTTCACCGTGGCCTTCGCCAGCCGCTGCTTGGCGGCGGGGACGGCGTCGGCGTATTGCGGCAGCCACTGCGCCTGGGCGACCACCATTTCGTCGACCATCTGCCAGACCTCGTCTGGGGTGCAGATGGCACCGACCAGCGGGTCGTGCAGCACGGCGAGCTTCAGCATATCGATGTTGCCGGTCATGGCGGCCTCGACGCTCATGCGCTGCACGGAGATCGATACCGAGCAGGTGGCGGCGCAGGCGATCGGCAGCTCGATGCCTTCGACCATGTTGATACCGAAGCGATCGACGAAACCCGGGCTCTCGATGATGGCGTCGGCCGGCAGGTTCCTGATGATGCCATTGTTGCGGCGGTTGAAGTGGCCGCGATAGGTGCGGCCGGTCTCGCGCGCCTCGATGATGTAGCTGGCGTGCTCGGTGGTACGCTTGTGCTCCGACAGCTGCTTGGTGGCTTCCGCCTTGAACTTCGGGAAGTCGGTCTCGAACCAGTTCCGCCGTTCGGTCGAGTGACGGAGATAGCCGCCGGTCTCGCCGTGGATCCAGTCGCTCATGTCGATCCAGCGCGAGATTTCCTCGGGGCGCTTGCGGTACCAGGGCAGGTATTCGCTGAGATGGCCATTCGACTCGGTCGAGTAGACGCCGAAGCGCTTCAGCACGTCGATGCGGACCTTTTCCTGCTTGGAGTAGACCGGGTGCTTTTCGAAGCCGGCGATCAGTTCGTCCGCCTCGATCTTGCGGCCCTTGGCGCGGATATCGATGTACCAGGTCTGGTGGTTGATGCCCGAGCAGACATAATCGAGGTCGCGGTCATCGACGCCGAGCACCTGGGCGATCTGGTGAGCGCCATGCTGCACGCCGTGGCAGAGGCCGACCACGTCCACGCCGCCATAGAGATCGGCGGCCCAGGTGTTCATCGCCATGGGGTTGGCATAGTTGAGGAACAGCGCGCCCGGCTCGGCGACCTCGCGGATGTCCTTGCAGAAATCGAGGATGACCGGGATGTTGCGCTGGCCATAGAGGATGCCGCCGGCGCAGATGGTATCGCCGACGCACTGGTCGACCCCATATTTCAGCGGGATGTTGACGTCGGTGGCGAACGCCTCGAGCCCGCCGACGCGCACACAGCTCATGATGTAGCGCGCTCCCGAGATCGCCTCGCGCCGATCGGTGGTGGCGGTGACCTTGGCCGGCAGCTTGTTGACCGCCACGATCGACGAAATGATCTGCTGGATCATGTCGAGGTTGTGGGCGTTGATATCGGTCAGCGCGAACTCGACATCGGCAAACTCCGGCACCTTGAGCAGATCCGAGATCAGGGTCTTGGTGAACCCGACCGACCCGGCGCCGATGATGGCGACTTTGAACGACATTGGCGTTCCTCCCTTTGAGCTGGGCCCCATCTAGCGGGACGGGGGCTCGGCGGTGTAGAGGAAAGACATGCCATCGCGGGTAATTTCATGCTGTCTGACCTGATTGCGCACGGGCACAAGATCCAGACCATCGCACCGCCCAGGGGCCCGATGGGCTTTCACGTGATGGCCACGGGCGCCGGCTTCGAGAAGCGCGCCAACGAGGTCTATAACTGGGAGGGGTTGAAGCGCGGCGACGTGCCGTTCGTGATCATCCAGCACACCATCGCCGGGCGGGGCGAGCTGGACTATGCGGGGGCGCGGCACGTGCTGTCGCCCGGCTCGACCATGGTGCTGAGCTTTCCGCATGCCAACCGCTACTGGCTCGATCGAGGCCAGACCTGGGAGTATTTCTGGATCGGCGCCAATGGCCGCGAAGCGCTGCGGCTGGTGCGGACGATCATCGATCTCAAGGGGCCGGTGGTGACGCCGGCAGCCCGCGCCGTCGACCGCATGGCAGCTGCCTGCCTCAAGTTGATGCGATCACCCGAGCTGCTGAGCGGCGAGGCCTCAGCGGCGGCCTATGAAGCGACGATGGCGCTGCATGACGGGTTGTTCGGTGCGGCGCCGGCGACGCCGAGCCTGGCGCCGCCAATCGCCCGGGCGCAGAGTTTCATCGCCGAGCATCTGGGCGAGCCGCTGGGGGTGGACCGGCTGGCGCGGGTCGCCGGGCTCAGCCGGGCGCATTTCGTCAGGCGGTTCGCCAGCGAGAGCGGCCAGAGCCCGTCGGACTTCGTGTTCGCCGCGCGCATGGAACGGGCGACGCGGCTGCTGATCGCCACGGACCAGCCGGTCGCCGCCATTGCGACGGCCACCGGATTTGCCAACGGCAATTACTTCGCCAAGGCGTTCCGCCGGCTCAACGGCATCTCGCCCAGCGACTATCGCAGCGCCGCCGCAGCAGGTCGGTGATGACCGGCCTTGTACTTAGGCCCGATTAGGAGTTGCTTATCCAATGCTGCCTAGCATGATACCTGCCCGAACTATCCGGTTCAGAGGGCCTGATGGTTGTGAAGCGGTCTCCCGTCCAGCACGTTGCTCGCCCCGAGCCGCCGGAATCGCTCGCGGCGCTGGTGGCTGCCAACGAACGGCTGCAACGCTTCGCCGCTGAACTGGCCGGCGAACAGGCCCGCGCCCAGGTCGAGCGCAGCTGGCTGCGCACCATGATCGACCAGGTGCCGGATTATCTCTACATCAAGGACCGGGACGCCCGTTTCGTCATTGCCAACCGCGCGGTGGCGGCCGATCTGGGGCATGGCGACCCCAATACGCTGATCGGCAAATCCGACCTCGACGTGCATCCGCCCCAGCTGGCGCGACGCTATTACGAGGATGACATGGGGGTCATCCGCAGCGGCCGGGCGTTGATCGACCACGAGGAGTATGTGGTGCGCCCCGACGGCACCCAGTTGTGGCTCTCGACCTCGAAGCTGCCGCTGCGCAATCCCGAAGGCCAGATCATCGGGCTGGTGTGCAGTGCGCGCGACATCACCGAGCGGCGGCGCGCCGAGGCGCATATCCACTTTCTCGCCTACCACGACTCGCTGACCGGGCTGCCCAACCGGGCGCAGTTCGAACGTGACCTGACGGCGCTCGCCGAGCGAGCCGCCAACGGGGTGCCGTCGACGCTGGTGCTGATCGATCTCGACCGGTTCAAGCATATCAACGACACGCTGGGGCATGTGGCGGGAGACGACCTGCTGCGCCAGCTGGCCAACCGGCTGTTCCAGCTGGTGGGCCCGGCAGGAACGCTGGCGCGGATCGGCGGCGACGAGTTCGCGATCCTCTTGTCGGGGCCGGCGGCCGGCGCGGCGGAGACGCTGTGCCGCGCCATCCAGTTGCAGTTCGGGCGGCCGTTCCGGCTATTCGACGATCCGGCATTCATCACCGCCAGCTTCGGCATCGCGCCATGGCGGCCGGGATCGGACGCCTTCAGCATGCTGCGCGAGGCGGACATCGCGCTCTACGAAGCCAAGGCGCGCGGCCGCAGCCGCTGGGAAGTGTTCGCGCCGCCAATGGCGGAAATGGTCGAGGAAAAGCAGCGCATCGAGCAGGACCTGCGCCGGGCGCTCGACGCCGGCGGCGAGTTGACGCTCGAGTACCAGCCGATCTTCGCGGCCGACGGGCGTAGCGTGGCCGGCGCCGAGGCGCTGGTGCGCTGGGATCATCCCGAGCGCGGCCGGCTGGCGCCGGACATTTTCATCGGCGTGGCGGAAGAGCGCGGGCTGATCGAGAAACTCGGCGAATGGGTGCTGGGCGAGGCCTGCCGCATGTTGGCGCGCACCACCATCCCCTGGGTGGCGGTGAACGTATCGCCGGTGGAGTTGAAGAGCCGCCGTTTCGTCGACCGGGTGATCGAGCAGTTGCGGCTGCTGGAGATCGACCCGTCGCGGTTGCAGCTCGAAATCACCGAGGGTGTGCTGCTCGATACGTCGGAGGCAACCGAGGCGGGACTGACCCGGCTGCGGGCCGCCGGCATCCGGCTGGCCCTCGACGATTTTGGTACCGGCTATTCGTCGCTCAACTACCTGCGCCGCTACAATGTGGACAAGCTGAAGATCGATCGCTCGTTCGTCGGCCAGCTGGGAGTTTCCACCGATGCCGAGGTGATCGTTCGAACCATCATCGACCTGGCGCGCTCGCTCAACATGAAGGTGACCGCCGAGGGCGTCGCCACCGAGCAGCAGCGCGACTACCTCATGGCGCGCGGTTGCCACGAACTGCAGGGATATCTGCTGTCGGAGCCGCTGCCGCTCGAGGCGTTCCTCGCGTTCCCCGGGGTCGCGGCTTAGCCCGGCGTCCGGCCTCGCTCCCCTCCCCCGTGACCACCGCTAGATCTCGCTTCGACTACCCCTCAAGCAGCTTCCGCGCCCGTGCGACGATCGGGGCATCGACCATGCGGCCATCGAGCTGGAAGGCACCGGGATGCTCGGCCGCGGCGGCGACGACGCGCTCGGCCCAATGGCGTTCGGTTTCGCTCGGCGAGAAGCCGGCGTTCAGCACGGCGACGGCGGAAGGATGCACGCAGGTGGCGCCATCGAAGCCATGCGCCTTGGCCTCGGCCGCAGCGGCAGCGAGCGCCGCGAGATCGGTGTAGTCGGCACTCGACTGCAGCAGGCCGAAGCTCAGCTTGCCCTCGGCCTTGGCGGCGTAGTGCAGCAACAGTTTCGGATGGCGGAGGACCTCGGGCGTCGGGGTAGCGCCGAGCTCGGTGGCGAGATCCTCGCTGCCGAGCAGCAGGCCGATGACCCGGTGATTGGCGGCGATCAATCGCGCGTCGAGCAGCGCGGCGGCGCCTTCGATCAGGGCGAGAAAGCTCATCGCGCGCCGGCCGAGCTTTGCCTCTTCGGCGCGCAGCGTACCGGCAAGGGCATCCAGCCCGGCCGACGAGTCCGCTTTGGCGACCATCACGCCCGTGGCGCCGGCGCGGCAGGCGGCAAGCGCATCGTCGCGCTGCCGCGCACCGGCATTGACGCGAACGAATACCGCCGCGCCGTTGCGGCCAACCGCTGGAACGGTGGCTGCAAGATTGGCGCGCGCCGCGTCCTTGTCGGCCTCCGGCACCGCATCCTCGAGGTCGAGGACAATCGCGTCGGCGCCACGCTCATGCGCCTTGGCGACGAAGCGGTCGGAATGGGCGGGGACGTAGAGCAGCGAGCGGAGCGGCATCACAGCACCATCGAGGGATCGACGCCGGCTTCGCGCAGCACTTCGGCGGTGTGCTCGCCGAGCTCGGGCGCCGGGCGGCGGAAAGTGCCGGGGGTTTCGCTGAGACGGGGCAGGATGTTGTGCACCGGCAGCGATCCAAAATCCTTGTCTTCGACATCGACAATGATGCCGCGGTCAATGAAATGCCGGTCCCCGGCGATATCGGCGATCGAGTAGATCGGCCCGACGGTGGCTCCCGCCTCGCGCATGATGCTCAGCGCTTCGTCGTGGCTGTGGCGCGCGAACCACTCGCCGACCGCGGCGTCGACGAGGTCACGATGCTTCACCCGATCGGAATTGGTGGCAAAGCGCGGATCGTCGTTCATCTCGGGCTTGCCGATCACCTCGAAGATACGGCGGGCGACCTGCGGGGTCGAGCCGGAGAGCGCCACGTATTTGCCGTCGGCGCAGCGATAGACATTGCGCGGCGAGGCAGTGTTGGAAGCCGAACCGGAGCGCTCCTTGACCTTGCCGGTCACCGCAAAGATCGCGGCTTCCGGCCCGAGCACCGAATACATCGGCTCGAGCAGGCTCAGGTCGATCACCTGCCCCTTGGCCTTGCCGCGGAACCTTGCGAACAGCGCGGTGACGGTGGCGTTGGCGCCGTAGACCCCGGCGATCATGTCGGCCAGCGCCAGCGGCGGCAGCACCGGCTCGCGGTCCGGAAAACCGGTGCGGTAGGCAAAGCCGCTCATCCCCTCGACAATGGTGCCGAAGCCGGGGAACTGCGCGTAAGGACCGGTCTGGCCGAAGCCGGAAATGCGGACGATGATCAGGTTCGGATTGGCGGCAAGCAAGGTATCGGGGGCGAGGCTCATGTCCTCGAGCGTGCCGGGACGGAAATTCTCGATGAAGACGTCGGCGGTCTGCAGCAATGCCTTGAGCGCCGCCATGTGCGGAGCCTGCCTGAGGTTGAGCTGTACCGAGCGTTTATTGCGGCCGTAGGTCTTCCAGTACAGCGAGTGCCCGTCATCGCGCCACTCGCGCAGCGGATCGCCCTGCGGCGGCTCGATCTTGATGACGTCGGCGCCGAAATCGGCGAGTTGCAGGCTGAGCATGTTGCCGGCGACGAGGCGGCTGAGATCGATGACGCGGATGCCATCAAGCGGGCCGGTGGCGAGGGGGTTGAAGGGGATAGCCTGGGTCATGCCGCTCCACCCCACCCAGCTTCGCTAGGCCGCGGATGCGGCCAAGCTGCGCTGCCCTCCCCATCAAGGGGAGGGAGAAGCAAGAACCGAAGCTGCAGTAATCGTCTCCCTCCCCCTTGTGGGGAGGGATCAAGGGTGGGGGTGGCCGCACGCACCGACATCAGATCTCAACCACTTCCAGCCGCGCCACCGTCATCCGGCCGGCCGAAGCCATGCGAAGCCCGGCCTGGCCGTAGCGGAACTGACCGTCGGTCGCGGTGACGACCTCTTTGCCGTCGATCGCCAAGGCCAGTTTGTCACCCACAACCGTCAGCGCCAGCTTGTGCGCCTCGCCGGGCTTGAGGGTGAACGGCGCCCTCGCCAGCACGGTGGTGCCGTGATCCTCTCTCAGGATCACCGCCTCGCCATCCTGGAAACCCGCTGCATAAAAGCGGCTGGTGCCCTGCACGCGGGCCACGACCAGATGCGACTTGCCGGCGAGCGGCGTGAGGTCAGCGGTGACAGTGACGTCGCGGAGGTAACCATTGCCGGTCCAGGCATCGGCGTCCTCGGCGGTGTGGGCGTGGATGACGCCATCCTGTAGCGACCAGTGGCCGCGGTTCCAGGTGAAGCGGGTGATGCCGCCCCATTCCTGCTTCTCGGTCCTGGGGTCGATGGCGAGCCTGCCCTTCCCCGACACCGAGAACTCGGAGAGGTAGAGCCGGCCGAGGAATTTGAGGCGCCCGAAATACTCGACCAGGACGCCGATCTCGTCGATCGCCTCGTCGCCCTCGGGGATGGTGAACTCATAATCCTGCCAACCCGAAGAGCTCGGCACGTGCCAGGCGCCGGTTTCGACGATCTCGCCGGAAATGGCGCGCCGGACATAGGGCGCGACGCGGAGGTTCCCATCGCCGTTCCAGGGGTCGAGCTCGAGCTTGAACTTCACCGTCTGGCCGGCATCGGCGAGCGGGCTGAACATCGGGCGGTAGCGTTCGTCGTCGAAATCGGCGCGGCGATAGAACGGCTTCCAGAAGATGCGACCACCCTGCCCGCGCTCGAGCCGATCGAGCAGCACCTCGAGCGCGCCGCGCGAGTTCGGGCCCTGCTTGTCGGTGGCCGATTTCACCTCGATCTGGTTGAACGGTTCGGTGCGGAAGGCGTGGGTGGCGCCCGGCGCATCGAAATCGAAGCGGACGCCGCGACGCTCGAAATCCTCAACCCACAGTGCCGGAGCCTCCTTGCCGTCGAGACGGAGGGCGAGGACGGTGAGCTCCCGGGCAAAGCTCGGGATATCGACGACGTTGAGCGTGCCGATGACGCCCGAGGCGATGACGAAGTCGTTGATGGGCTTGCGATACTTGTCCCAGCTCGGCTGCACGCCCTGGAAGGTGCCGACGATGGCGCAGGCATTGCCGGCGTTACAGTCGGTGTCCCAGCCGGCCATCGTGGCGATCTCGGCGGTGCGGGTCAGTTCACCCGCGCCGTAGAGGATGGCCATGATGGTGACGCCGGCATTGGGGATGATGTGGCAGACGCCGGGATAGCGGTCATAGCCCCAGTCGGCGGTCAGCATATCGCGGCAGAGGCGCCAATCGGCCGGGTTGGCCTTGTGGAAGTCGATGACGGCGCGGGCGACCCTGGCATAGGTGGAGTTGGCGTCGATGGTCGAGAGGCCGGTCTCGACGATCTCGTCGATGGATCCGGCGACGAAAGCCTGGGCGATGGCGGCAGCGCAGAAGCGGGCGCCGTTGAGGCCGTCGCCGTCATGCGCAACCGAGGCAGCCATGGCCGACATCTGGGCGGCGCGCTGCGGGTTGCCCGGGTTCACCCAGCCCCAGCTGTCGATGAAGATCTGGCCGCCGATCTGCTCGGCGACGGTGGTGCCATTGGTGGCGATGGAGCCGGACTCCGGTGCCTCCATGCCGGATTTGAGGTTCTTGTAGGCGGTGTGCTCGGTGGAGTTGCCGAAGCCGCCCCACCAGTACATGCCGTGTTCCTCGGCGGCATAGTTCAGCCAGGTGCGGCCGACATCGGCAGCGGTGGCCTTCAATCCATAATCGCGCAAGGCGCGGATGAAATAGACCGGGCCATTGGTGTCGTCGTCGGCAGCGAAATTCTTGAAATCGCGCAGGTACTGGGTGACCTCGCCATAGGTGTTGCGGATGCGGTCATAGCTCCAGATGGTCGGCTCGACCGGCGCGCCCAGGCGGACGCCGATGGCCTTGCCGATGAAGCCGGCATAGATGCGGTCGAAGATTTGAGTCGTGGTCAGCATGGTGGTCTCTTCAGAGTTCATATCGCGTGGCAAGGCCCCCTCACCCGCCGCTAACGCGACGACCTCTCCCCCAAAGGGAGAGGTGAAGGGGTGGCAAGATCATGCCGCATGGACACCTCTCCCTGGGGGGAGAGGTCGGCCGAAGGCCGGGTGAGGGGGCCTTCTTCGAAGAGCGCATCGCGGCTGCGTTCGGCAGCCTCGCGAGCCCGCCGGTCGGCGAGAAGGATGTCGGTGGCGGTGGCGGTGAACCTGTCGGCCGCGGCGGTGAGATCGAGCCGGTTGGCGCTGTCGAGGGTCTGGCGGTCAGCCTCGCGGATGACCTTCTCGCCATGCAGCGCGCCGAGGATGGCGCCGGCCATGACGCCGATCGAGTCGGTGTCGCGGCCGGAATTGATGCCGTCTTCGATGGATTTGCGGAAGTCGCCGCCATTGACCAGCGCGAAGCCGAGCGCCAGCGGCAGTTCTTCGATCGAGCCCAACCGCGACGGCTGGTAGGCGATGGAGAGCCGGCCGGCGCGCGCCTTGGTGTGGTTCACGTCGTCGCCCATCGGCGAGAACGGGGCGATGGCGGCGTGGAAGGCGGCGACCACCTCGGCGTGCTCGGCCCCGGTCATGCGGGAAGCCGCGTCGGCAATGGCGCGGATCGCCTCACGAGTGCCATCCTTGCTGAGCGCCATGACCCGCTCGACGATCTGCTCGATGCCGATGCCGGGGATGAAGGCCGCGGCGACGGCAGCGGCGAAGGCGCCGGCGGCTTCGAGGCCGAAGCTTTCCTGGTGGCCCTGCGCGAAGGCGATCGCCTCGTCATAGGCCGCCTTGGGGTCGCAGGCGTTCACCACGCCGACCGGCGCGATGTACATGGCGGCGCCGCAATTGACCATGTTGCCGATGCCGCCCTGGCGGGGGTCGCAATTGGCCAGCTGGTGGCGCTGGAAGATCCATTTTTCAGGATAGAACAGCCGATCGATCAGGTTGGCCTCGCGCTGCATCTCGGGGATCCAGCGCGGAGTCCAGGCGATCTGTCGCACCATGCCGTCGGCCATGTCCCAGGCGTCGAGATGGCGGTTGGTCTCGGCGTAGATGTCCATCAGCGCCAAGGTCATCAGCGTGTCGTCGGTGACGATGCCATTGCCGCGGATGCGGTGGTTCCGCTGCTCGGGCGGCAGGTCCATCTTGTGCCAGCGCGCGTCGAGCGAGGTGACCCGGCCATAGCGCGCGCGGATATCGGCAGCCGAGAGCTTTTCGACCGGGGCACCGAGTGCGTCGCCAAGGGCGATGCCGTGGAGCATGGCGCGGACACGGCCGCGAAGGGAGGTGGGCATGATGGTCTGCTTCCGCTTGTCTAGTTCAGTCACCGCACCCGCCCGCGGTCGTGGGAGGACGCCGCGGGCGGGATACGATGGGTCCGGGCCTCAGCCGTTCAGCTTGGTCCGGGCGTACTCGTTGAGGCGGTCGCCACCGGCGGCCTTCCATTCGGCGACGAAGGCGTCCCACTGGTCCATCGAGGCTTCGCCGGAGATGAACTTGTAGACCCAGGCGCGGTAGACGTTCTCGGTCGCGTCGAGATCAGCGGCGTAGTCGGCCGGCCAGACGAAGGCGTTGTCCGGCTTGAACCACTCCGAGATGTTCTTCAGCGACTGCTGCGCGGCTTCCGACTTCCACTCCACCGGCGGCACGAAATTGGCGGCCGCGAAGAAGCGGGCGTACCAGGTGCTCATCTTGTCGGTGATGGTGTAGGTGTCGCCGGACTTGGTGTATTCCTCGCCCTCAAAGCCCATGCGGTCCATCATCTGGCCTTCGGTCGAGGCCATGAAGTCGAGGAGCTTGGCCACTTCTTCCTTGTGCTGGGAGGTGGTGGCGATGGCGAAGCCGCGGCTTTCCTTGGAGACGTCGACCGCCTGCAGGCCCTGGCCGCCCGGACCCGACGGGATCGGCAGCAGCGCCAGTTCGATATTGGCGTCCGGATGCGCCTGGCGCATCTTGCCGCCATAGATGTCGATGACTTCCGCCGAGGAGCCGAAGATCACGCCGGCCTTGCCGGTGTAGAACTTGTCTTCCTTCACGTCGAACTTCGAGGTGACGTATTCCTTGTCGTAGAGGCCCTCGGCGCCGAGCTTGGCGTACCAGGTGAGCTTGGCCTTTTCCTGGTCGGTGATGCGCGAGTTCACCCACTCGCCCGCCGCGTCCTTCATCCAGGTGCCGGTGATGCCGAAGGCCTGGTTGAAGATCGAGTCGAGCTCGTTGGTGTTGTCGGCAGTGGTCACGCCATAGGTGTTGCCCGGGGTGCCGTCGCCATCGAGATCGGCGTCGTGGATGGCCTTGAAGAACGCCTCGTACTCGTCGACCGTGGTCGGAGCGGCAAGGCCGAGCTTTTCCAGCCAGTCCTTGCGGATCACCGGCTGCGGGGCGCGGGGCGGATAGACGTAGAGCAGGTAGGGGTAGTTCTTCAGGCGCTCGATATTGTGCGGCCAGAGCGCCGCCTTGAGGTTGGGCGACTTCTCGATCCAGGGGTTCAGGTCCTCGAGGATGCCCTGGTCGGCCATCTTGGCGTCACCGCCCTGGAAATAGATCAGGTCGGGAATGTCGCCCGAGAGCAGCATCACGCCGAGCGCGTCGGCATAGCCCGAAGACGGCAGGTCGACGATCTGGATATCGAGGTCGGTGCCCTGGGCCTTGAGCGCCTTCTCGATGCGCTCGATATGCGCGACGTCGGGCGGGTTGGTCGAGAGCAGGTCTTTCGACACCAGGCGGATCACCGTCGGGTCGGCGAAGGCCGGCGCCGCCAGCGACAGGCTGAGCGCCAGCGCCGTGGTCGTAAGCAAGAGTTTCTTAAGCATGGATTCTCCTCCGTTATGCTTGTTGTTGGTGTTGGCAGGTGGTGGTGGGGACCCTTCTCTCCTCAGGGGAGAAGGTGGCGCGTAGCGCCGGTTGAGGGGTGAAGCGGTAGCCGGGCGCACGCTGATGCAGCACACCCCTCACCCAAGCTTCGCTAGCTCGCATCGCTCGCAGCTGCGCTACCCTCTCCCCTGAGGGGCGAGGGGTCGCAGGCCGAAGCTGTGGTGAAAGCAAGCTCATCCCTTCAGCGCTCCCGACATCGTCCCCTTGGTGAAGAACTTGAGGATCAGCGGGTAGATGGCGAGGATCGGAAGGATGGTGATGATGATCATCCCGGCCTTCAGCGCCTTGAGGTTGATCTGCGCCACGCCGATATTGTTGGCGGCATTGTCGGCGCCGACGATGGCGAGCTTGTCGCCTTCGACCACGAACTGCCTCAGCACCACCTGCAGCGGGTACTTGGTCTGGTCGTTGAGGTAGATCATCGCCCGGAAGAACTCGTTCCAGTGGAAGACCAGGTAGAAAAGGGCGATGGTCGCGAGGGCGGGCTTCGCCAGCGGCAGCACCACCTGGAAGAAGATCTGGAACGGGTTGGCGCCGTCGAGTTCGGCCGCCTCGAGCAGTTCCTCGGGGATCTCCTCGAAGAAGCGCACCAGGATGATCAGGTACCAGGCGTTCACTGCCTTGTAGAGGATGACGCTCCAGTAGCTGTCGAGCAGCCCCATCCGCTTCATCAGGAAGTAGTCGGGAATGATGCCCGGCTCGAACACGATGGTGACGAGGACCAAGAGGAAGATGACGCGGCGGCCGGGCAGGTTCGGCCGGCTCAACCCCCAGGCCATCAGCGCGGTGCCGACAACGCCGATAAAGGTGGCGGTGGCAGTGATGAAGATCGAGTTGAGGATGCCGCGCTGCACGTTCGGGTGCTGCAGCAGCAGCGCCCAGACGTCGAGCGAGAAGCCCGAGGGCCAGATGTCGAGGCCGCTCTTGCCCGCCACCTGGCTCGGATCGGAGAACGACACGGCGAGCAGGTTGAGGATCGGCTGCAGCATCACCACCACCATGGCGAGCAGCGTCGTGACGATGATGGCGTACTCGATGCGCTCGAGCGGCGTGCGACGAATGGCGGTTCCACGGGGCGCGGCCATCACCAGACTCCCTTGCCGGTGAGGCGCTTGGAAACGAAATGCGCCGAGAGGATGAGGATCATGCCGAACACCGCCTTGAACAGGCCGGCGGCGGTGGCCAGCGAGTACTCGCCGGTCCTGAGACCGATGCGGTAGACATAGGTGTCGAGAATATCGATCTGGCCGCGGTTCACGTCGTTGAGGAAGTTGATGACCTGGTTGAGATCGGCCGACAGGAACATGCCCATGTTGAGGATGAAGAGCGTGGCGATGGTCGGCACGATCCCCGGGATGGTGACGTGCCAGACCTTCTGCCAGCGGTTGGCGCCGTCGAGCTCGGCCGCCTCGTAGAGCGACTGGTCGATACCGATGATGGCGGCGAGATAGAGCAGGCTGTCCCAGCCAGCCGAACGCCAGATCTCGGAGAATACCAGCACCCAGCGGCTCGAATTGCCGTCGGTCATGAAGGCGGTCGGCTTGGCGCCGAAGAAGCCGGTGATCTGGTTTACCGCGCCATCGGAGGGCGACAGGATGGCGATGAAGATGCCGGCGATCACCACCCAGCTGAGGAAATGCGGCAGGTAGATCGCCGACTGCACGAACTTCCTCAGCCGGCCGCTGCGCACTTCGTTCAAGAGCAGCGCGACGATGATCGGCACCGGAAAGACGAAGAGAATCTTCAGCGTCGAGATGATCAGGGTGTTGGCCAGCACCTGGTAGAACACCGGGGAGGCGAACAGGGTCTGGAAATGCTTCAGCCCGACCCACAGGTTGGGCGGGATGATGCGCACCTGCTCGAACGCCATCTTGGCTTCCCAGATCGGGAAATAGTGCCAGATGAGGAAGAACAGCAGGCCGGGGGCAAGCATGACATAGTAGGGCCACCAGCGGCGGACGCCATTGGTGAAGCGTTGCGACCTGGGAACGTTCCCGGCGACACGCGCAATGGCCGTCGCGTTTTGCTCGACGCTCGACATGCTTCTAGCTCCTCCCCGCTCCTGCAACGCGCAGGGGCGTTTGCACCCGGAGATCGGCGAGTGAGCCTCGCTCGATCAGGCGGCACGGCAAATAGGTACGGCCATCCTGCGGACGGCCGGCGATTTCATCGAACAGCGCCTGGGCGGCGCGGCGGCCGAGTTCACGGGCCGGCTTTTCGATGGTGGTGAGACCGGGCCACGAGAAGGCGCCCGCAGGCACCCCGTCGAAGCCGAGAATGGAAACATCGCGCGGACACTCGCGACCGGCCTCGCGCACCGCCAGCATGGCGCCGAGCGCCATCAGGTCGTTGGCGCAGAACACCGTGAGATGACCGCCCGATTGGCGCGCCAGCAGGCGCTGCATGGCGGCATGGCCACCCTCGAAGGTATAGTCGCCATCCTCGACCTGCAGCACGGCGGGATCGATATCGCGCTCGATACAGTGCTCATGGACCGAGCGGAGGAAGCGGGCCCGGGCCAGGCGGGACTTGGGACCGAGGATCAGGGCCGGCGCCGCATGGCCGCGGGCGACCAGATGATCGAGCCCCAGCCGAACCGCCTGGCGGATGTCAGAGCCGATGCTCGGGGTATCCGGAAAGCGTTCGGCGCTCGAGCCGATGAGCGAGAAGGGCACCCCGAAGCGACCGAAATCCTCGGCATTGTCGGAGACCGGATTGACGATGGCGCCCTCGACCCGAGCCTGGCGCAGGGCGCGCAGGTGGGTGGCTTCGCGCTCATGGTCCCAGTCCGAGGAGAACACCAGCAGCGAGGCGTCGTTCTCGCCGACGATATCCTGCGCGCCACGGGCGACTTCGGCCCAGAACGGGTTGGTGATGTCGGGGATGACCAGGCCGAACAGGCCCGAACGACCCGAGCGCATGCCGACGGCGAGGTGGTTGCGCTCGTAGCCGCTGGCGACAGCGGCCTTGCGGACCTTGTCGCGGGTGGCATCGTTGACGTCGGGGGAATCGGAAAGGGCGCGCGCGGCGGTGCTTTTCGACACGCCGGCAAGCCTTGCAACGTCAATGATTGTGGGCCGTCTGCCCATGCAACCTCCCGTGCCGTTCCCGGCATCTATTGGGAACGTTACCGGAAGTCTCGGCGTGAGTCCAGCGCGGCCGGCTGGCGGGATCGCCAGGGGCAGATAACCGCTTGAGAACAGCGGGTTGGGCTGTGGACTGCGGCCTCAGTGATCTCGCGGCAGCAGGCCGCGGCGGCGCAGTTCCTCGCGCACGGCAACGAAGCTCGGGACATTGGTGACCAGCCGGCCATCGCCGAGCGGGTGGAGCACGTGCAGCAGCGTTGCGTCGGTGAAGCTGGTGAGGCGCTGCGTATCGAAATGAACGTCGCTGTCCCGCAGCATGGCGAGCAGTTCCGCGACTTCGCGGTCGTTCAGGTCACTCATTGGGAATGGCCCCCGTAGACTGACACCGGAACGTCGCGCCAACGGCGCCAACGCTCCACGACTAAGTATGGAAGGCTCCGCCAGCCCTCCATTTTTATACGTATAAACCCCTATAAGGGCGAAAAGCGTTCGCCGGTCAAATCACATGTTGAGCCGATGGCGGGCGAGGTCCCGCGACGGCGCGATCCCGGCGTCAGCCGACGAGCTGGTGCAGCAGGGCAAACAGCGGACGCGTGCGCTGGTCCTCGGGATCGGCGCGCAACTGGTTCATCACATAGGAGAAGCCGAGCCGCTGCGTCGGCCAGGCGCCATGGATCGAGCCACCGGCGCCGGTGTGGCCAAAGGCGTCGGCTGGCGGTCCAAACCGATTGAGGCCGGCCTGCAGGTTCCAGCAGACGCCAAAGGCGATCGCCTCGCCGACGAACGGATCGGCAAAGCGCGACAGCTCGCGGCGCCCCAGCGCGATGGTGTCGGGGGCGAGAAGGGTTACGCCATCGAGCGTACCGCCCTCGGCCAGGCAACCATAGTAGCGGGCCATCGCACGCGCCGTGGTGATGCCGCCGGCGCCGCCGATCTCGGCGGCATGAAAGGCGCGCGTATCCCAATGATTGATGTCGCCGAACAGCGGCGGGTTGGCCCAGACGGCGCGACGCACCGGATCGGCGCGCTGCGCCTCGGTCAGACCGGCATCCCAGCGGCCGCCCATGCCGTCGCCGAAGACGAAGCGGCCGACCCGGTGTTCTTCGGTTTCCGGCAAGCCGATCCAGGTCTCGAGGCCGAGCGGGGCAGCGATCTCGTCGGCAAAGAAGCGGCCCAGGCTACGGCCGTCGATGGCGCGGACCAGGCCGCCGCAGAGCCAGCCGATGGCAAGCGCGTGATAACAGAGGAAGGCATCCGGATCATCGAAGGTCGGTTGGGCGGCGAGCAGGTTCTCGATCCGCTCGGCATCGCTGAGATCGGCCGGCAGCAGCGGCGCGCGGACGCCGGGGACGCCGCTGCGGTGCGACACGAGGTGCCGAACCTTGATGGCCTCCTTGCCGGCGGCGCCGAAGGCGGGCCAGTAGCGGGCGACCGGCTGGTCGAGATCGAGCAGCCCGCGCTCGATGAGCTTCAGCATGACGCCGGCGAGCAGGCCCTTGGTGCCGGAGAACACGCCGAGCAGGCTGTCAGCGGTCCAGCGCCGGCCCGGGGTGACCTCGCCACCCCACAGATCGAGCACCGGCCGACCCAGATGGGTAACCGCGAAGGCAGCGCCGACATCGCCGCGTTCGGTGAAATTGCGCGCGAACTCCTCGGCCACCGGCTCGAAACCGGGCGCCACGAACCCTTGCGCGCCGGCGGCAGCCGATTGCCAGTTCATGGCTGGCGTCATGGCCATGACCGCGGATAGGTGTGACATGCTTGGCGTTCTCCCTCGGTGGGAGACTAGGCCGCATCGACCTGATGGTGGATCAGACGTTCGTCGAAACAGTGGGGGGCAGCGGGCGCGAAACGTGCCACCGACGGCCCGCTGCCTTAGTCCCGAAACGGGTGAGAGATAGCGCGGCGGGCGGCAAAGCGCATTTCAGTTTGACATGCGGCCCGGCCTGCCAGGCGACCGCCCACCCGCCCTAGAAGAAGAGATCGTCCAGGCCATCGCCGCCATCCGCCACCGGCTCGGGAGCGACCTCGATGCCGGTGAAGGCATCGTGCACACGCCGCTCGGCATCCATGGTGTAGCGCCGGCGCAGGGCGGCGAGGAACTCGGCAAGCGCCGGGTTCGGTTCGGCGCCCGTCGGCTGCAGTTCCTGAGGACGGATCAACCCGGCAAGGCCCAGTTCGATGTCGCTGAAGGCCTCGGAGATGGCGGCGTGATTGGCGAGACTGTCGACGGCCTGGTTGAGGCGCTCGGCGACCCTGGGGCCATCGTCGTAGAGTTCGACCAGAGCCTTCTTCATGCGCATGCCGACGGTTTCGAGCTGCGTCAGCGACGCGGCGGCCTCGCGCTCCAGGTCGCCGACCCGACCGGCGCCGGCCCCGGTGGCGTGGGTGAAAGCGGCCGAGAAGCGGGCCGCCGCATTGAGGCGCTCGACGGCCTCGTGGGCGGAAACCACGGTCTCGCCGGTGAGGGTGCGCAATTGCTGGGCGATGACATCGAGGGCGCGACCGCGCGGGCCGAGCTGGGCGCATTTGACGGCGGCATTGAGCGAGACCAGCCGCATCTTGTACTCGATCTCCTGCACCGCCTCGACGTGCTCGAGCAGGACCTTGACGGTTTCGGACACGGCGCCGGCCACCCGGTCGAGCTTTTCGCGTTCGCTTTCGCAATCGCGCAGCACCGTGACGGCGCGACGCACCGCGCCGTGCAGTTCGGACAGGGCGGAGCGGTTCTCGGCCGAGCCATAAACCTGGCGGGCATGTTCCAGTACGGCGCCGACGTCATCGGCCAGCCGGGTGAGGGCCTCGGCGCCGGAGGCCATCTCGACGATCAGGGTCTCGCGGGCGCCGGCCAGTTGCAGGCGCTGCAGTTCGGTGGCGGGGAAAGCCAGGTCGGTAGCGGAGTCGGAAACGAGACCCTGGTTCCCCTCTTCCCCATGCTCCGCCTCGCCCCCGTCCGCGACGCCGCGGGGGAGGATCATTGCGAGATCGCGGAGGGCCGCTTCGACATGTTCGACGCGCTGGCGGGTGGCATCGCCGACCTGCAGGGCCATCACGGTGGTGGCGACCTTGTCGGTGATGGCGCGCGACATCTGGCCGGTGATAGCGCTGGAACGGACGGAGGTGAGACGCTGCTCGGTGACTTCGCCGAGATCGCGTTCGAGTTCGACGGCCAGCGTCGAGAGGGTGTCGCGATGCGCAGCCTCGAAGCTGGCGCGGGCGGTGGCCGCTTCGCCGACGACGATGGTGAGCGCCTCGTAGGTGCGCGAGAACCGCTGGATGGTGGTGGCGGCCGATTCCGACAGCTGCGCGATATCGGTGGTGAAGACGCCGAAATCCTCGGTTTCGCTGACGACGCTGGCGGCCACGACCCGAGCGTTGATGGCGACGATGCCCATCATCTTGACGGTCCGGCGCAGCTCCGAGATCGGGTGCGCCGCGCCACGCAGGGCCTCGACCAGGCGGTTGAGATCGGCCTGCTCGGCGCCGAGGCTGACGGCGATCTCGCCGGCCCGACGACCAACCACCGCGAGCCGGTCGGTCGCCTCGGTGAGATCGGGACCCTCGAGATCGATCGGCAGGGTTTCGAAGCTCTCGGTGAGGCGCGAGAGGATCTCGGCGCATTCGGCGAGGCGGCTGCCGACGGCGACGAAGGCGCCATCGATGGCGTCGCGCGGGGCGGCGAGATCGTCGGCGATGCCGAGGATGCCGGACGCCAGAGCGGCGGTGGCGCGATGGATATGTTCGAGGGACTGGCCGCCCCCTGCCCCATGCTCCACATGGGCCTCCTGCCGCGCAACGGGCTGGAGGATCAGAACGGCGCTGTCGGTGGACGCGGTCATGCGGTGTCCTTTTGCGGAGAACGGGCGGCATAGGCGGTGATTTCGCCGGCGACGCGACGCAGGGACACCACCTTGTCGGCAGCGCCCAGCGCGATGGCTTCCTTGGGCATGCCGAAAACGATGGAGCTTTCCTCGTCCTGGGCGAGCGTCGTGGCGCCGGCCTGCTTCATTTCCAGCAAGCCGCGGGCGCCGTCGTCGCCCATGCCGGTGAGGATGATCCCCAGGGCGTTCCTGCCCGCAGCGTAGGCGGCGGAGCGGAACAGCACATCGACAGATGGGCGATGGCGCGACACGTGCGGGCCATCGACGATGTTGACGGTGTAGCGCGAACCGCTGCGCTGCAGCGTCATGTGATGATTGCCCGGTGCGATCAGCACCCGCCCGGCTTCGACCACGTCGCCCTCCTCGGCTTCCTTCACCTGCATCTGGCAGATGCCGTCGAGGCGGCGGGCGAAGGCGGCGGTGAAGCGCTCGGGCATGTGCTGGACAATGACGATGCCCGGCGTGGTGGCCGGCAGCGCCTCGAGCACATCGCGCAGTGCTTCGGTGCCGCCGGTGGAGGCGCCGATGCAGATCACCGGCGCGGTGGTGGGCATGGCAGCGGCTGCCGAGGCGGTGCGTGCCGCGGAGCGTTGCGGGATCACCGCATCGGCGGTGAGTTTCTTTTCGACCGCCAGCCGGGGCGGCGGCGGACGAACACCGCCCTTCAGCCGGGCATGGGCGGCGGAGCGGGCGGCCTCGCAGATGCGGGTACGGGAATCGTGCAGGAACTGGGCGGTATCGACGCGCGGCTTGGGGACCACGTCGACGGCGCCGGCCTCCAGCGCCTCGATCAGCGTGTCGCTGCCCTCGCTGGCATGCGACGAGCAGATCACCACCGGGATGGGGCGCTGCGACATCAGCTTTCGCAAGAAGGTGATGCCGTCCATGCGCGGCAGCTCGATATCGAGGAAGATGACATCGGGCACTTCGGCGCGGATGCGTTCGACCGCGATATAGGGGTCGGCGGCCGTGGCCATGACCTCGAGCTCGGGGTCGGACGAGATGATGTCGCTGAGCGTGGTGCGCACCGCGGCGGAATCGTCGACGATCAGCACGCGAATCTTGCGGTCGGTTGCAGCTGGGACGGACATCGAGGCTTTCTCAGAGCTTCTGGAACACGGCAGGGGCGACCTGGCGCACGGCCAGGGACGTACCGATCATCGACTCCGAGTGCCCGAGCACCAGGTAGCCGCCGGGCCGCAAGTGGTCGACGAGCCGGGCGACCACGGCATCCTGGTCGGCCTTCTCGAAATAGATCAGCACGTTGCGCAGGAAGATGACGTCGACGTCGCGATCGAACGGATAGGCCTGGTCCATCAGGTTGAGATGCGTGAAGCGGACCAGGCGGCGCAGCTCGGGCACGACGCGAACTTCGCGGCGCGCGCCGGGACGGCGGGCATGCATGAGATAGCGAGCCTGCAGCTCCGGCGGCACCGGGGCGATCATCTCGGCCGGGTAGACGGCGCGGCGGCCCTGCGCCAGCACGGCGGTGGAGATGTCGGTGCCGAGGATGGCGAAGCGGAAATCGTTGCGCTGCGCCTGCATGTCGCCGAGCACCATGGCCAGGGTATAGGCCTCGGCGCCGGTGGAACTGGCGGCACTCCAGATCTTGAGCAGCGGGTTGCGCTCCCGCGCCTTGATGAGGCTCGGAACCATCTGCTCGACCAGGTAGTCGAAGTGTTCGGCTTCGCGGAAGAAATCGGTCTTGTTGGTGGTGACGGCATTGATCAGGTGGGTGAGCTCCTGATCGAGCCCGCCCTGCTTGAACAGCAGGTTGCAATAGCTGGCGAAATCGGGCTGGCCGAGCGCCCGCATGCGCTTGCGCAGCCGACCTTCGACCATCAGCCGCTTGCCCGGCGGCAGCTTGATGCCGGCCTCGCCCTCGATGAGCTTGGCGATGCGGCCGAAATCCGGCGCGCTGAGATGGTCGTCGGCGTCGTCGGGGGACGTTTTGTGGGCGAGGTTAGGCATCGTTAGGTTCCGCGATGGAGGTCGATAGGCCGGCGCGGGAAGAGTACCCCCACCCCTGTCCCCTCCCCGCAAGGGGGAGGGAGACGCTCTCACTGACGTAGGTGTTTTGGTCTCCTCCCCCCTTGCGGGGGAGGGACAGGGTGGGGGGTCCCTTAAGCACCGCTCTCTCCACTGCGGCCTAGGCCGCCTCGGCCGCGCTGCCGAGCAGGCGGTCGAGATCCAGCACGGTGACGAAGCTGCCATTGCGGCGGCCGATGCCGGCGACGGCGTGGTCGCGCCAGTTGCCGGAAATGGCCGGCGGCGGCTCGAGCGCATCGGCATCGAGCACGGTGACCTCGAACACCCGATCGGTGCGCAACCCCACGGTCGTCGCCCCGACGCCGGCCATGACGTTGAGCACCACGATGCGGGTATTCTCGGTGTCGTCGGCCTCGGGCAGACCGAGGGTCAGGCGCAGGTCGAGCACCGGGATGCCCTGGCCGCGTACGTCGGTCATACCCAGGAGGTTGGCAGGCGCCTGCGGCAGGCGCGCCACCGGACGCATCTCGAGGATTTCCTGCACCTTGTCCACCGGGGCGGCGAAGAGTTCGCCATTCACCCCAAGCGTCACATATTGCGGTTTCTCGGCCATGGCGCGTTTCCTCACGCTGCGCCGCGACGAGTGAACTCTTGGTCGAGCTCGTCGCCGGCATCGTCGATATCGAGATCGAAGCCGCCATTGCCGTTCAGCTTGCCGGCCGGGCGGGCGCGCGGCGCCATGTGCGGCGCCTTGGCCATGATCTCGCTGCGGATGGCATTGCTGCGCTTGGCCGCCGGCTTCTTTGGCGCCTCGGCAATAACCTCGCGGGTGGCCTCGATGCGGAAGTAGCTGATGGCGTTCTGCAGCTGCTCGGCCTGACTCGCCAGTTCCTCCGAGGTGGCGGACATTTCTTCGGCCGCCGAAGTGTTCTGCTGGGTGACCTTGTCGAGCTGCTGGATGGCGGTGTTGATCTGGGTGGCGCCGGCATTCTGCTCGCGGGCGCCGGCGGTGATCTCTTCGACCAGTTCGGCGGTGCGCTGGATATCGGGCACCAGGCGGGTCAGCATCTCGCCGGCCGACTGGGCGGTCTTCACCGTGGTGTCGGAAAGGGTGGAGATCTCGGCGGCGGCAGCCTGGCTGCGTTCGGCGAGCTTCCGTACTTCCGAGGCGACCACCGCGAAGCCGCGGCCATGCTCGCCGGCACGGGCGGCTTCGACCGCCGCGTTGAGCGCCAGCAGGTCGGTCTGGCGGGCGATTTCCTGCACCACCATGATCTTCTGCGCGATGGTCTGCATGGCGGTGACGGCATCGTTGACCGCGGCGCCCGAGGCGATGGCATCGGCAGCCGACTGACGCGCGATCTTTTCGGTCTGCTGGGCATTGTCGGCTGATTGCTTGATGGTGGCGGCCATTTCCTCCATCGAGGCGGAGGCTTCCTCGGTCGAGGAGGCCTGCTCGGTAGCACCCTGGCTCAGTTGCTCTGCCGTGGCGGAGAGCTCCTGCGAGCCGGCCGAAACATTGTTGGCCGAGGTGATGGCTTCGGCGATGACGTCGCGCAGCTTTTCGACCATGCGCTGCAGCGCGAGGCCGAGCGTGTCGCGATCGGACAAGGGCTTGGGTTCAACCGTCAGGTCACCATCGGCGATACGGTCGGCGATGGCGGCCGTGGCCCGAAGGTTGCCGGTCATGACGTTGACGGTGGCAACGAGATCCTTGATTTCGTCATTGGACTTGATCTCGATGTTCTGGTCGAGGTCGCCGATGGCGACGGCGCTGACCACCTGGCTGATCTTGCCGAGGCCACGGCTGATACCGACGATGATCACCGCGGCGGCGCTGACGGCGGTGATGGTCGAGCCGACCAGCAATGCCGTCAGCAGCAGCGACGACGAGCCATACAGGGCTTCGGCTGCGGCGATAGCGTCATTGAGCTGGGTGTTGTTGAGCGCGACGATCTCATCGAGCCGCGCCACCGACGCAGCGCGTACTTCGGCCGCCTTGCCGGACGCGAGCGCGAAGGCCTCGGCGTCGAGGTTGAGCGTCGACAGGCGGCGCACTTCGGCGTGCTGGACGAGATAGGCGTCATAGTCGGCGCCGAACTTGTCGACCAGCGGCTTGCCGGCCTCGCTGGAGAGCTCGCGCAAGGTCGCGGTGTCGGTATGGACGGCGTCGATCTCGGCATCCATCTGGCCAACCAGGGTGGCGATGGCGGCAGGGTCCTGGGTGAGGATCAGGTTCTTTTCGTCACGCGCCACCTTGAGGGTCGAGACCTCGAGATCGGATGCCAGCTGGATACGCTTGACGTTGCCTTCCATGGCAGCGCTGAACGAGGCGTTGAGCGCGCCCAGGTTCATCAGCGCGATGCCCATGCTGACGGCGCTGAGAATGATGACGGCGGCGAAAGCTGCGATCAGCTTGGCCTTGATGGTGAGTCTCATTGGTGTGGCCCCCTAGCCCACGGACGCGCGTCCTGCGGTCCGGCCCAAATGCGTTGCGGTAGTCGGCGTGCTGCGTCGGTTGCCGGGGCGGCCGCTGCCGCCCCGGCACTGGCTATGGTCTGATCAGGCGGCGCCGCGCCGGGAGAACTCGGCGTCGAGGTCGTCGCTCATGTCGTCGAGCTCCAGGTCGAAGCCGCCGCCGACCGCGCGACCGGGCGCCTTCTTGCGCGTCAGGTGCGGGGCCTTGTTCAGGATCTCGTCCTGCAACTGGGCGGCGCGACGGGCTCGCTGCGGCGCGCGGTCGTTGGCGGCCAGCTCGACCCGTGCCTGCTGGCTGTGGTCGATGCGGAAGTAGCTGATGGCGCTCTGCAGCTGCTCGGCCTGGCTGGCCAGCTCCTCGGAGGTGGCGGACATTTCTTCGGCCGCCGAGGTGTTCTGCTGGGTGACCTTGTCGAGCTGCTGGATGGCAGTGTTGATCTGCGCCGCGCCGGCATTCTGCTCGCGCGAGCCGGCGGAGATTTCCTCCACCAGTTCGGCGGTGCGGCGGATGTCGGGCACCAGCTTACTCAACATGTCGCCGGCCGAGCGGGCCGCCTTGACGGTGTCACCCGAGAGAGTCGAGATCTCGGCGGCGGCAGCCTGGCTGCGTTCGGCGAGCTTTCGCACTTCCGAGGCGACAACTGCGAAGCCGCGGCCATGTTCGCCGGCGCGGGCGGCCTCGACCGCTGCATTGAGCGCCAGCAGGTCGGTCTGGCGGGCAATCTCCTGCACCACCATGATCTTCTCGGCGATGGTCTGCATGGCGGTCACGGCGTTACCGACGGCTTCGCCGGAGGCATTGGCGTCGGCGGCCGACTGGCGAGCAATCTTTTCGGTCTGCTGGGCGTTGTCGGCCGACTGCTTGATGGTGGCGGCCATCTCTTCCATCGACGCGGACGCTTCCTCGGTCGAGGAGGCCTGCTCGGTGGCGCCCTGGCTCAGCTGCTCGGCGGTGGCCGAGAGCTCCTGGCTGCCGGACGCCACGTTGCGGGCAGCGGCCGTCACCTCGCTGACCACTTCGCGCAGCTTCCGGGTCATCAGGTTGAGGGCGTCGATCACATCCTTGATCTCGTCGTTCGACTTGACCTTGGCCTCGGCGCTGAGATCGCCGGAGGCGACGGCATTGGCTAGGCCGAGGGCCGCACCGAGCGACCTCGAGATGGACACGACGATCCACAGCGCCGCCACGATGGCGATCGCGGCCGAGCCGACGAGCAGTCCGATCAGCAACGCCATGGCGTCGCCGTAGAGCTGCCGCGCCTCGTCATCGGCGGCGTTGAGCAGTTCCTTGTTGCGATCGATCATGCCGGTGAGCACGTCGTTGGCCTCGCGGCGCACCACCGCAGCGGTATCGGCAGCTGCGAGCGCGTTGTAGTCGCCGCGCTCCACCGAGATGTTTACCGCCTTGTCCATGGCCACGACCAAGGCGGCATAGGCTTCGCGCGCCGTGGCAACGAGGTTCGCCTCGGTGGCGGGCACCATGCGCTCCAGCGTCGGGAGCAGTTCGCCGAGGCTGGCGACGCCGGCCTTGTAGTCGGCGAACCACTCGTCCTGCTTTTCAGGCAGGGTGGAGGCAAGCAGCACATTGCGCTGCTGGCGGAACACGTCGGTGAGGGTCATGAACGCTTCGGACGCGGCCTTGTAGGCCGGGAAGGCCGACAGGTCGCCGCCGCTGACGCGGTTGGCGAGGGCGCGGGTCAGCGCGCTCATGCTGTCTTCGACCGCCCCGAGCGCGCCGCTGCCATCGGTGGTGGTGACGGTGAGGGCGGCAGTGTCGGTGTTGAGGGCGGCGAGCTCCATCGCCCTCGTCATCTCGGCGCGATAGAGCGCCATCTTGGCCGAGAACTCGGGCAGCAGCGCCTTGACCTTTTCGTCGTTGGTATTGCCTTCGAGCTTCGCGAACAGCTGGTCCATCTGACCGTATTCGGCGGTGATCTTGCTGGCATAGTCCTCGATGATCACCGGATCGTCGGTGATGATCATGGCGCGGATGCGCGAGCCGAGGCTTTCGAGATGCGTCTGCATCTCCTGCATGGTGATGGTGTTGGCCGAGCGCACGTTGACGATGGTGTCGAGCGACTGGTTCAGCTTGTCGAGGTTCTGCAGGGCGATCAGCATGCTGATGCCCGACATGACGATGACGGTGCCGAAGACTGCCGCCAGCTTCGCCTTGATAGTTAGCCTCACGATGCGGCCCTTTCTTCTGATGGTGCAGACGAGCCGCTTCTGCGGCCCTCCAGTTCAAAGATGCGATGGATGTCGGGGATGATGATGAAGTCGCCCCGGCGCTTGCCGATGCCGCGCACATAATCCGGTCGCCAGCGCATGCCGACTCGCGGCGCCTCCTCGATGGCGGCGGGTTCGATGTCGGTGACGTCGTAGACCTTGTCGGCGAGGATGCCGACGACGCTCGGCTCGCCTTCGATCTCGGTCTCGATGACGACGATGCGGGTGTCCTGGTCGGCCTCGGCGCTCTGCATGCCGAAGGCCACCTTGAGGTCGGTGAGCGGCACGACGCGGCCGCGCACGTTGATCAGCCCGGCGGCAAACGGCGAGGCGTTGGGCACCTCGGTGACCGGCACCAGGTCGAGGATCTCGCGCACGCTCTGCGCCTCGATGGCGAACAGTTCGTCGTCGAGCCGGAGCGTCAGGGCGCGCATCGGTTCGGTGAAGGCGGTCATGCCGCGGCCCTCCCCTCGGTGTTGCGATATTTCTCCTCGTGGGCCTGGCCGAACGAGACCAGCCGCGAGGTATCGAGGATCAGCGCCACGGTGCCGTCGCCCAGGATGGTGGCGCCCGAGAAGGTCTCGAGGTCGGCATGGAGCTTCGAAAGCTGCTTGATGACGGTCTGGTTGTTGCCGATGATCTGATCGACCACCAGCCCGGCCCGGCCCTCGCCCGACGAGATGATCACCACCTTCTGGTGGGTGTCGGGCTCGCCTGGGGTATTGAACATGTCGCGCAGGCGCAGGAACGGCACCAGGCTGCCGCGGATGTCGAGGAAGTTGCGGCCGCGCGAATGGGTCGCCACCTCCGCCGGCAGCTCGACGCACTCCTCGACCGCCGAGAGCGGGATCGAGTAGCGGCCATTGCCGACGCGCACCAGCATGCCCTCGATAATGGCCAGGGTGAGCGGCAGGCGCAGTGTCGCCGTGGTGCCTTCACCCGGCTTCGTGCTGAGCTCGATCTTGCCGCGCAGACCGTCGATGGTGCGCTTGACCACGTCCATGCCGACGCCACGGCCGCTGAGCGAGGTGACCTCCTTGGCCGTCGAGAAGCCGGGGGCGAAGATCAACTGAAACAGATCGTGGTCGGCGATGCGGGATTCCGGCGTCAGCAGCCCCTGCTCTTCTGCCTTCTGGCGAATGCGCGCGGCGTTGAGGCCGGCGCCGTCGTCGGTGACCGAGATCGCCACTTCGGCCCCTGCATAGACGGCGGAGAGCCGCACCGTGCCCTTCACCGGCTTGCCCGCCTTGATGCGCTGCTCGGCGGTTTCGAGACCATGGTCGACCGAGTTGCGGATCAGGTGGACCAGCGGATCGGCCAGCCGCTCGATCATGGTCTTGTCGAGTTCGGTCTCCTCGCCCGAGGTGATGAACTCGATCTCCTTGTCGAGATCGCGCGACAGGTCGTGGACAAGGCGGCGGAAGCGCGAGAACAGCGAGCCGATCGGCACCATGCGAATGCCCATGGTGGTGTCGCGCAGCCCCGAGCTCAGGCGCTCCAGTTCCTCGGCGATGGTCTTCAGGTTGCCATCTGAACTCTGCGCCGCCATCTGCGACAGACGGGCCTGGGCGATCACCAGTTCGCCCACCCGATCCATCAGTTCGTCCAGCCGCTCAGCCGGGACGCGCAGCGAAGTGGAAGCGCGTTCGGCGGTTTCGGCTTTTGCTTCCTTCGGCTCGCGCTGGGCGCGCACCGGCGCGGCTTCAGCGACCGGTTCTGCGGCCTCGAGCAACGGTTCATCCTCGGCGAGGATGTCGAGTACCGGCGAGGACACCGGCTCGGGGGCAGCCGCGGCAAGCGGTTCGATCGAGAGCTCCATGCCGTCCTTGAGGAACAGGAAGACGTCATCGAGCGCCGCGGTCGGGTCGGAATGCGTGAGATCGACCTGCCAGCCGAGATGACAGGCCTCGGGGTCCAGCACGTCGAGCGTGGGGACGCTGTCGACCAGCGCCGTCACTTCACACGGCCCCAGATCGGCGATCTCGCCGAGCAGCAGCAGCGGGTTGGTGCCGTGGACCAGTGCATCCTCGGGCAGCTTGAAGCGGATGCGCCAGCGGCCGGTCGGCTGCGGTGCAACATTGGCGGCGATCACGGTGCTCTGCGCCATCGGAGCAGCCGGGAAGCGGTCGGGCTCGACGATGCCGCGCAGCGCCGAGAGGATAGCGCCACCGGCATCGGTCGTCGCATCGGGCGTCTCGATCAGGTGATGCACGTGGTCCTTGGCGTCGAGCGCCACGGCGACGAGCTCCGGGGTGATCGGCGACAGGCCCTTGCGCACCTTGTCGAAGGCAGTCTCGAATTCGTGCACGAAGGCCGCGACATCAGTGAAACCGAACATCGCGCCGGAGCCCTTGATGGTATGCAGCGCCCGGAACACGGAGTTGACGAGGTCGCCGTCACCAGGATGCTGCTCGAGATCCAGCAGTCCCTGCTCGAGCTGCTCGAGCAGTTCGCGCGCCTCCTGCCGGAAGGTATCGGTGGGATCGGAGCTCATGCGCCGGTCACCTTCTTGATCACGGCGAGCAACTGGTCCTGCTTGAACGGCTTGACGATCCAGCCGGTGGCGCCGGACTCGCGGGCCTGGCGCTTCAGGTCCTCGTCGGACTCGGTGGTCAGCAGGATCACCGGGATGCCCTTACCGGCGGGGTGCTGGCGGAACTTCTTCAGGAATTCCAGCCCGTTCATGACCGGCATGTTGAGGTCGGTGACCACCGCGTGCACCGTCTCGGTGGTGGCTTTGTTATAGCCTTCAAGGCCGTTGCCGGCTTCCAGCACCGTGAGGCCCGCGCCCTTCAGCGTCATGGCGACCATCTGCCGGATGGAGGCGGAATCGTCGATGGTGAGGATGGTCTTGCTCATGCCGCCTCGCGCGTCAGGGTCCAGGTGGGAAGGGTGGGCACCAATGGCCGGCCGGCCTCGGTGAAAAAGCCGGCGCGCACCAGGGCGCGGCCCATCGGGGTGGCGCTGTCGGCGGCAAGGGCGAGGATGCGATCGTCGGCCGCGGCGCTTTTGGTGGCCGCGACCAGCAATTGCAGCGTGCCGACGTCGATGCTCTCGACCCCGCCCGTGGCGAGTTCGATGGCCCGATGCTCAGCCAAAGATTGCAGCAAGCGGGTCTGGAGCTCGGAAATATTGCGTAGGGAAAGGTCCCCGCTCAACAGGAGCGGGTGCGCTGATGGTCGCGACATGGGTTCGTTCTGGCCCCGGACAAGTATGCTTCTGCGATACGTAACGTCTTGTTTTCAGGGGCAAAACGGCACCTTCGACGGAAGCGACAATCCTGTCGCCCCAGCCCGAAAACAGTCCCCGCGTCCACGGAATTGCTGTTTGCCCCTGATGATCACGATGATCATGGGTATTTGTTAAGTCTCAATTACCGCTAAGCACTATTTGGTAGAATTGTGCGAGCCAAGTAATCGTAAGTATTGTACACTTCCAATTGAATCGCCCGGACCTGCCGGAGTGACTCACGGGAGACGTTGCGCGACTCTGATCGAGTCGTCCGATGCTTGCCGGGAGTCATCGGCGCGGCGCGCCGAACGTCCAATACTGGAGATCGCGTGGGCAGGAGGTGGAGCAACAGATCCGCCAAGGACGCAGTGCCGGGCATCGTCCGCGGCATGCAATGACAGCGATATCACGATGACTTGCGGGGTGCCGGAGCGGTTTCAGCCGGCGAGGCGTGCTTGCTCGGGGATGGCTGTCATCAGCGCCAGGATCTCGGGCCAGCGCAATTCGAAGGCGGCCACGCAAGCGGGATCGAAATGCGTGCCGGATAGCGAGACGATCTCGCGGCGTGCATCTTCGATCGGCCAGGCGCGCTTGTAGGGGCGCTCCGAGCAGAGCGCGTCGAACACGTCGGCAATGGCGACGACGCGCGCCTCGATCGGGATATCGGTGCCCGACAGGCGATCCGGATAGCCGGTGCCGTCCCAGCGTTCGTGGTGGCTCTGGGCGATCAGTTCGGCGGTGCGGATGACCTCCGACGAGCCATGCTCGAGGATGCGGGCGCCGATCGAGACATGCGTGCGCATGACGCGCAGTTCCTCGGGGGTGAGCTTGCCGGGCTTGGACAGGATAGCGTCGGCAATGCCGATCTTGCCGATGTCGTGCAGCGGCGCCGCCAGGTAGATCATGCGGCAGCGCTCGGGGCTCAACCCGATGGCGGCGGCGATCATCGAGGACACCTGGGCGACACGCGAAACATGCTCGCCGGTATCGCCGTCGCGATACTCGATGGCGCGGGCCAGGCGCCAGATGATCTCTTCCTCGCGCTCGACCAGGTGGCGGGTGGCCAGTTCGACCTCACGCGCCAGCCAGGCGGCGCGATCGGCGAGTTCGATCTGCGACTGGCGCAGGGCCAGCAGGTTGCGGACGCGCGCCTGCAACTCGGTGGAATCGAACGGCTTGTTGACGAAGTCGGTGGCCCCGGCGGCGATGGCGCGCACCCGCAAGGCCGGAGCATTGTCGGAGGTGACCATGACGATGGGCACCAGCCGATAGGCCTCCTGGGCGCGCAGGCGCCGGGTCAGCTCCACCCCATCCATCTCGGGCATGACGTGATCGACCAGCACCAGATCGAATTGCGTGGTGGCGACAAGCGCCAGTGCCTGGCTCGGCAACAGGCAGGCCTCGATCTCGATGTCGTCGAGCGCGCCGATCACATGGCTGATGAAGGCCAGGCTGGACCGCGAGTCATCGACAATAAGCACACGCACCAGCTGAGCCCCGAAAAGCGGCGGTTCTGAACCACAGCACCTAAGCGGCCCCGCGTTAACAATATCAAAAACTGCGCAGCCACCCGAGGGCGATGTTACGCGTGGTTACTGATTTGTATTTGCTCGACAAAGCTTAGATGGAAGAGGCGGCAATTGACGGTGCCGCCAAAGCTTAGCGCGAGGTCCAGCCGCCATCGATGATGAGGGTCTGGCCGGTGATCAGCGAGGCGGCAGGCGAAGCGAGGAAAGCGACGGCGCCCGAGACTTCCCGGGGCTGGCCGACGCGGTGCAGCGCGGCGATGCGCTCGACCACATCGTCGCGGAAGCCGGGGCGGCCCAGCGCCTCGGCCGTGCCATCGGTTTCGATGAAGGTGGGCGCGACAGCGTTCACGGTGATGCCGTGCCTGCCCCACTCGACGGCCATGCACTTGGTCATGTGGGCGACCGCGGCCTTGGAGAGGCAGTAGATGCCTTCCCCCGGCAGCGCGATGAAGCCGGCCTGCGAGCTCATGTTGACGATGGCGCCGCCCTTGCCGCGGGCGATCATGTGGCGGGCGACGCGCTGGGCAATGAAGAAGCTCGCCTTGACGTTGAGATTGATGGTGAGGTCGAACTCGTCCTCGGTGAAGTCCTCGAGCGGGCCTTCCGTGCCGCCGCCGACATTGTTGACGAGGATATCGAGGTGGCCGAACGCGGCGATCGCTGCATCGACCGCGCTGTAGGCCTGGGGCAGGTCCATTACATCCATCTGCAGCGGCACGACGCGGCGGCCGAGCGCTTCGATCTCGGCGCCCACCCCGGCGCCGGAGGCCCTGTCGCGCAGGCCCAGCGCAATATCGGCGCCGGCATTGGCGAGAGCCAGGGCGATGGCGCGGCCAAGGCCGCGGGCGGCGCCGGTGACCAGGGCGGTCTTGCCGGTGAGATCGTAACTGGGCAGGTCGGTCATCGCATTCCCCCTCGTGATGCGTCAGCGTACATATTGCACGGTGGGAGATCACTCGGCGAATTCACGCTCGAACCAGCGCTTGACCAGGTTCATGACGCGGATCGAGCGGTCGTTGCGCCAGGCGAGGTACCAGGAGCCTGGGCGGGTGACGAGGCCGAGCGGCGCCAGCATGCGGCCCTGCTTGATGGCATCGGAAACCGCGGGACCGGGCCCGATGGTGACGCCGAGCCCGGCTTCCGCAGCCTGCAAGGTGTAGAACAGCAGGTCGTAGGAGATGAATTCGCGCCTTTCCAGCGTCACCCCGGCCTCGCGGGCCCAGTTGGACCACATGTCGGGTGGCCAGACGGTATCGAGGCGCGGCAGGCTCCAGAGGTAATCGAGGTCGTCCTCGCGGCCCTTCATCAGCATCGGGCTGACCACGGGGCCGAAGGTTTCGGGCGCCACCACCGCAACCGTCATGCCGGGGATCTCCGGCACCGGACCGACGCCGATATAGATGTCGATCGAGCGATCCGCCGGGTTGATCTCGCGGCTCCAGGTGGTGAGGCGCACCGAGGTGCCGTCGAGCAGCGCCTCGAGGCTCTGCAGCCGCGGCACCAGCCAGCGCAGCAGGAAGGCATCGGGCGCCGTCAGCATGATGGTCTGGCGGTTGTGGGCGTGGCGCAGCTGCTCGGTGCCGCGCGCAATCGAGGCGAAGGCCTCCGAGATCGTCGCGGCATATTCGGCAGCGGCCGGCGTGAGGCGGATCGAGCGGTTGCCGCGCTCGAACAGCTCGACCCCCAGCGCGTCCTCGAGATGCTTGATCTGCCGGCTGACGGCGCCATCGGTGACGCTCAGGTCCTGCGCCGCCTTCTTGACGCTGCCCAGCCGGGCCGCCGCCTCGAAGGCGCGCAGGGCGTTCAGCAGGTGACCAGTCTCAACCATTGACGAAAACTCAATCGAACGGCCGATTTGTAAATTGTTGGCCGAGGCCCGTCCAGCCTAGTGTTCCGCCTCGGATGCGAGGCGTCAGGCCGCCGGATCCGGGTTCCTCCCTCCCCGGTTTCGAAGCCTGGCGCTTTCGCGTCCGGACTTGCGCGTGTGCAGTTCTCTCTCCCACTCATAGAGCAGTTATCCGATGTCCGTTACGACTCCTCACCGCATCATCATCGATTGCGATCCCGGCCACGACGATATGGCGGCGATCCTGCTCGCAGCCTCGCATCCGGCGATCCAGATCGAGGCGATCACCGCGGTGTGCGGCAATGCCTCGCTCGAAAACACCACGCGCAACGCGCTGAGGATCGTTTCGGCCTTCGGGCTCGACGTGCCGGTGCACGCCGGCGCCGTGCTGCCGCTGCTGCACCGCTACGAGTTCCCCGCCGCCTTCCACGGCCCCTCGGGTCTCGACAGCTCCGGGGTCGAGCTGCCGCAGACCGAGCTCAAGGCCGAGACGGTCGGCGCGGTCGAGGCGATCATCGCCAAGGTCGATGCCAACCCCGGCGAAATCAGCCTGGTGGTGATCGGGCCGATGACCAACATCGCGCTGGCGCTGGCCCTGCGCCCGGACCTGGCGCAAAAGCTCAAGCAGATCGTGTTCATGGGTGGCTCGGCCACCGAGGGCAATGTGACGCCGGCGGCCGAGTTCAACACCTGGGCCGACGCGGAAGCGGCGCGCATCGTCTTCAACTCGGGCGCCAAGCTCGTGATGTTCGGCTTGAACCTGACGCACCAGACGCTGCTCAGCCGCGCCGACATCGCCGAAGTGCGGGCCGCGGTCAGCGGCGACAATCCGGTGGCCGATATCATGGCGTTCTATTGCGGCACCTATTACGCCTTTGCCGGCGAGGACAAGCCGGGCGCACCGCTGCACGACCCCTGCGCGGTGGCCTATCTGATCGACCCCTCGATCTTCGGTATCGAGCAATTGCCGGGCGAGGTGATCATCGGCGACGGCCCGGGCTACGGGCAGACGCTGATCGACTTCCGCCCGCAGGACCCCCGGCATGATACGCGGGTCAAGAATGTCGGCGTCGCCATGACGGTCGATGCGCAGAAGTTCGCCGCCCTGGTCACCCCCGCTCTCATCTGGGGCGCCCGGCGGTTTGCGGCACAAGCCTGAAATCTTCAGCTACAACAGAAGGGTGCGTAATATGAAGATGTGGAACACGGCCTTGGCGATCAGCATGGTGGCGGCGATGGCCGCTGCCCCGGCGCTGGCGCAGGACAAGACGCTCAACATGATCGTCATCGAGGGTGGCGATACCACGGCCATGCAGGCCGTCGTCGACGCCTATACCGCGGCGCATCCGGGCACCAAGATCAACCTGCAGCCCTATCCGTTCGCGCAGTTCTTCCAGGTGGCGGAACTCCGCCTCCGCTCGAAGGATGCCGGTATCGACCTCGTCTATGTGGATGCCCCGCTGGTCGCCAGCTACGCCTCGCGCGGCTTCCTTTCGCCTGTTGATGCCTCGATCGATACCTCGAGCCTGGTGCCGGCGGCGATCGATGCCGGCAAGTACGACGCGACGCAGTTCGCGCTGCCGATCAACAACTCGGCGCAGGTGCTGTTCTACAACAAGAAGCTGTTTGCCGATGCCGGCATCACCGCGCCGGACGGGCTGACCGCCGGGCAGAATGCCAGCCAGGCGGACGTCGATACGCTCGGCTCATCCAAGCGCTGGACCTGGGAGCAGGTGGCCGATGCGGCGCAGAAGCTCACGGTCAAGGATGGCGGCCGCACCACGCAATACGGCTTCACCGTCGAGCAGTTCGGCGAACTCTACCAGCTGCAGCCGCTGGGGGAATCGCTCGGTACCGACGTGATCGCGCCCGATGGGGTGACCGCCAAGGGCTATCTCGACAGCGAAGCCTGGATCAAGGCCGGCACCTACTGGCACAACCTCTACAACGAGTGGGCGGTGAGCCCGAAGAGCCTCGGCTATGGCGAAGCGGCACAGCTGTTCGGCAACGGCCAGCTGGCGATGTTCGCCGGTGGTACCTGGAACCTGCCGATCCTGGCTGAGACCGGCGTCGATTTCGGCGTGGCGCCGTTCCCCTATTTCGAAGGCGGCAAGGTGCTGACCCCGACCGGAAGCTGGTATGTCGGCGTCAACGCCGCTTCGACCAACCAGGCCGAGGCCTTCGATTTCGCCAAGTTCCTGACCACCTCGGATGAAGGCACGCGGGTCTGGTTCAAGGCACTGAACCAGTTGCCGGTGAGCAAGCCGCTGCTCGATGAGATCAGCACCTCGGCCGATTTCGACGCCTTCCCCAACAACGTGTTCCGGCTGGGCGTCTATGACTCGCTCAACACCGCCAAGGCCCGTCCGGTGACGGCAGCCTATGGCCAGCTGCAGGACGCGTTCCGCACCGCCTTCGTCGACATGGCGAACGGCGTCGCGGTGAAGGATGCGCTCGAAAGCGCCGTGCAGAAGTTCGAGTCGGCAGCAGCGCGCGTCGCGCAGTAGGCTGTCGCAGGCGGCAAGTTCGCCGCTCTATCGATGAGCGCCTTCTCCCCTTGTGGGGGAAGGTGCCCGAAGGGCGGATGAGGGGTATCTCTCCGCGTACTCGGTCGCTCCTCGCTTACGCTCGGATCGCGCTACACTTCGTTGCGCGGACCCCTCATCCGGCCTTCGGCCACCTTCTCCCACAAGGGCAGAAGGCGACAACCGAAGCAATTGTGCCCGTGACTCTCAAGCCCCGGTGAAACGTCCTAGATGGTCAGAAGCAAGACTCCCCTGTTCCTGCTCGCGGTGCTTTTGGCGCCGGCGCTGGTCGGCCTCGTGGTGTTCCGCCTCTATCCGATCGCGCTGGCGGTCAGCGACAGCTTCTTCAACATGCTGCGCGGCAACCAGGTGTTTGTCGGGCTCGACAACTACGTCGCGCTGTTCACAGACTCCGCCTTCTGGAAATCGCTGCAGGTGACGCTGTGGTTCAACCTGCTGATCAACCCGATCCAGATCGCCTTGGCGCTGGGGCTGGCGCTGCTCTACGTGCAGAAGTTCAAGGGCGTGGCGTTCTACCGGGTGCTGTTCCTCATCCCCATCGGGGTGTCGCTGCCCACCGCGGTGATCATCTGGCGCATCATGCTGAGCCCCGACGGGTTGGCCAACGGCGTGCTCAACATTGCCGGCATTCCCGGCCAGCCGTGGCTGACCTCGGAGAGTCTGGCGCTCTATTCGATCATCGCCATCGCCACCTGGAAGGGCATCTCGTACTGGATGATCTTCATCATCGGCGGGCTGCAGAACATTTCGCCGGAGATCTATGACGCGGCGCGAGTCGACGGCATCAAGCCGTGGCAGCGCCTGGTGTTCATCACCGTGCCGCTGCTCAGGCCGACGCTGCTGTTCGTGCTCGTGGCGGACGTCTCGATCAATTTCCTGCTCTTTGCGCCGATCTTCATGCTGACCCAGGGCGGGCCGGCCGATTCCACCAACGTGCTGATGTACGAGGCCTTCAAATCCGGCTTCATCTTCGGCGACATGGGCCGGGCGATGGCGATCATCGTCGTGGTGGTGGTGATCCTCCTGTTGATCGTCGGGCTGCAGTTCCGCCTGCTTGCAGGCAAACCGGAGGGCAAGTGATGGCCGACCCTCAGCTGAAACTCCGCCGCGGCTTCACGCTGGGTGCCAAGCACCTGGTCTATGCGGTGATCGCCTTCATCTTCGTGTTGCCGCTGTGGTGGGCGATCGTTTCGTCGCTGCGGCCGAACACCGAGGTGTTCGCCGACATCTTCCCGTTCACGGTCAATGCGCTGCTCCCTTCACCGCTGTCGTTCGAAGCCTATACCGGGGTGTTCGAGCGCGGTTTCGGGCTGATCATCGCCAACACGATGTTCGTCGCCATCGTCACCATGATCGGCGGGATGATCGTCAACGGCGCGGCGGGATTCGCTTTCGCGGTGTTCGACTTCAAGGGCAAGAAGATCATCCTGACACTGATCATCATCAGCTTCATGCTGCCCTTCGAAGCGATCGCACTGCCGCTCTACACCGTCACGCTGCAGTTGGGCTGGCTCGATCACGTGGCAGCGTTGATCGTCCCCAGCATTGCCAACGGGCTGGCGGTGTTCCTGTTCTACCAGTTCTTCAGCCAGGTGCCGAAGGACTACCTCGAAGCCGCCCGGCTCGAGGGGGTCAGCTGGTTCAACATCCTCATCCGCATCTACGTGCCGCTGTCGATCCCCACCTGCATCAGCGCCGGGCTGCTGCTCTTCGTGTTCCAGTGGGAGGCCTTCCTGTGGCCGCTGCTCGCCATGCCGAGCCAGCAGTTCAAGGTGATCCAGGTCGGCATGGCGGCGTTCCAGCAGCAGTACCAGACGATCTGGAACCAGCTGTTCGCGGTCTCGGTGATCACCGCACTCATCCCCATCGCCTTGCTGCTGCCGCTGCAGCGCTACTATGTCCAGGGCCTCGCCGGCGCTGGCATCAAAGGCTAGCTTTCGGAGACCCCATGTCCGGCCTCGCACTTTCTGGCGTCAAGAAATCGTTCGGCGCCACCGATATCATCCACGGCGTCGACCTCAGGATCGAGGACGGTGAGTTCGTCGTGTTCGTCGGCCCGTCCGGTTGCGGCAAATCCACCCTGTTGCGGCTGATCGCCGGGCTCGAGACCACCAGCGCCGGACGGATCGATATCGGCGCGCGCGAGGTCACCGAGCTCGACCCGTCGCAGCGCGGCGTCGCCATGGTGTTCCAGTCCTACGCGCTCTACCCGCATATGAGCGTCAGAGACAATATCGGCTTCGGGCTGCGGATGAACGGCATGCCGAAGGCCGAGGTGAACAAGAAGGTCGCCGAGGCCGCGGCGATCCTCCATCTCGATGAATTGCTCGATCGCAAGCCGCGGCAGCTCTCGGGCGGGCAGCGGCAGCGCGTCGCCATCGGGCGGGCGATCGTCCGCAACCCGGAAGTGTTCCTGTTCGACGAGCCGCTCTCCAACCTCGACGCGGAACTGCGGGTGCAGATGCGGCTCGAGATCGCCAAGCTGCACAAGACGCTCGGCGCGACGATGATCTATGTCACGCACGACCAGGTCGAGGCGATGACGCTGGCCGACAAGATCGTGGTGCTGCGCGCCGGGCGGGTGGAACAGGTGGGCACGCCGCTCGATCTCTACGACAACCCCGACAACCTGTTCGTCGCCGGCTTCATCGGCTCGCCACGAATGAACTTCCTCCGCGCCGTGGCGGCAAAGAGCGGCAATGGCGAGCTCGTCGTGACGCTGCCGGAGTTCGGCGATGTCGCGGCTCCATTGGCGGTGATGGCCGAGCCGGCGCCGGGGACGGAGCTGCTGCTCGGCATCCGACCGGAGCATTTCGATGCCAAGGGCGAGGTGCAGCTGACAGCGGTGGTCGAGGTGATCGAACATCTGGGGGGCGCATCGTTTGCTTATGCGCGCTCGGAAGAGGAGCACCCGCTGACCATCGAGCTGCGCGACAGCCGGCACACCGCCGCAGGCTCGGAGCTCAATACCGGGTTCGACCCGGCGCGGGCCTTTCTGTTCGACAAGGCGACGGGACAGCGGATCCGATGAACATGCTTAGCGAAAGCGAACTCAGGGCGCTGCCCAAGGTCGAACTGCATCTCCATCTCGATTGCTCGATGAGCTTTGCCTCGGTGAACACGCTCGACCCCAGCGTCACGCCGGAGCGCTATCGCGCCGAGTTCCTCGCGCCTTCCAAATGCATCAACCTCGTCGACTATTTCCGCTACCTCGCGCCGCCTTTGGCCCTGCTGCAGAGCCGGCGGGCGCTGACGGTTTCGACGATCGACCTGTTGCGGCAGCTCCATGAGGATGGCGTGGTCTATGCCGAAATCCGCTTCGCGCCACAGCTGCACCGGCAGACCGGGCTCTCGACGGACGAGGTGGTGGAGACGGTGCTGGCGGCGCTGGTGGAGGGACGCAAGAGCTATCCGGTGGACGCGCGACTGATCCTCTGCACGCTCCGGCCCGACGATACGGCACAGGGGCTCGATCTGGTGCGGATCGCGGAGAAGTACCGCACGCAAGGGGTTGGCGGCGTCGACCTCGCCGGCGACGAGACGGGCTATGGGCTGGGTGAGCACATCCCGGTGTTCAGGAAGGCCGCCGAGCGCGGGCTCAACGTCACGGCGCATGCCGGCGAGGCGGGCGGCGCCGAGAAGGTGCGCGAAGTGGTCGAGCAACTGGGGGTGCGGCGCGTCGGACACGGGGTGCGCTCGATCGAAGATGACGCGGTGATCGCATTGCTGCTGGAGCGCGACGTGCATCTCGAGGTTTGTCCGTCGTGCAACATCCAGATCGATGTGTTCGACCGCTATGAAGATCACCCGGTCGACGCTTTGCTGCGACGCGGCGTGTCGGTGGGGATCAATACCGATGCGCGCGGGCCGACCGACCTGACGCTGACTGAAGAATATGGGCGGCTGCAGCAGGCGTTCGGCTGGGATGCCGAGCGGTTCCGGGCGGCCAATCTCGCAGCGATCGACCGGGCGTTCGCCGACGACGCGACCAAGGCGACGATCCGGGCGCGGCTAGGGGCTTAGGTCAGATCGCGAACACCGTGGCTTTCCCCTCATCCGGCGCCACGCGCCACCTTCTCCCCGACGGGGAGAAGAATCCGGAGAGCGCCGCGGTCACCTCTGTTCCTCTCCCCGTCGGGGAGAGGGTGGATCGGCCGAAGGCCGAGACGGGTGAGGGGTTGGAAAGCACGGAGCATCCAACTTACAAGCAAATCCCCAACGCTCCATACTCGTATGGTAGCCCTCGACGCTGCGCCGCCCGCTGGGTAGAAAAGGCGCAACAAGATGAGGGAGCTGAATATGCCGGCGACGACCACCCAACCCTGGCGCAACCGCAGCTATCACCGGCGCTGGCTCCTCGAGCAGGCTGACGGGCTGTTCGGGTTCTTCCAGAATCGGGCGTTCAACCCCGGCGGCGGCTTCTTCGACCTCGACCCGACCGGTCGGCCATTGAACACCGCCAACCCGGTGCGCGGCATCCATTCGACGGCGCGCATGGTGCACTGCTTCGTCATCGGCAGCCTGCTCGGGCGGCCGGGCTCGGACCTGATCGTCGACCACGGCATGAGGTTCCTATGGGAGCGGCATCGCGATGCCAAGGCCGGGGGCTATTTCTGGACCGTCGACAATGACGGGCCGCGCGATGGCCGCAAGCAAGGCTATGGCCACGCCTTCGTGCTGCTCGCCGCCTCGAGCGGCAAGCTGCTCGGACACCCCCTGGCCGACAAGATGCTGGCCGACGTGACCGAGATCCTCGAGACGAAATTCTGGGAGGACCAGCACGGCGCCATTGCCGAGGAGTTCAACGCCGACTGGTCGCCGATCGCGCCCTATCACGGGCAGAACTCCAACATGCACCTGACCGAGGCGCTGATGGCGGCGTTCGAGGCGACCGGCGAGCGCAGCTATCTCGACAAGGCGGAGCGCATCGCCGACCTGATCATCCGGCGCAAGGCGGGCGAGAACGGCTTCCGCGTGGCCGAGCATTTCGACGGCAACTGGCAGGTCGACAAAGGCTATCTCGGCGACCAGATGTTCCGGCCGCCCGGCACCACGCCCGGCCACTGGCTGGAATGGGCGCGCCTCGTGCTGCAGGTCTGGGCGCTGGGCGGCAAGCAGCACGCCTGGATGCCGGATGCGGCAGAGGCGTTGTTCAAGCAGTCGATTACGCTCGGTTGGGACAAGGCCAAAGGCGGCTTCTTCTACAACCTTGACTGGAACGACAAGCCGGATATGCGTGACAAGCTGTGGTGGCCGGCCTCCGAAGGCGTCGGCGCTGCGGCGTTCCTCTGCGAGCATCGGCCGAGCGCCTTCCACGAAGAGTGGTACCGCCATATCTGGGACGTGATCGCGCGTTCGTTCATCGACGAGCAAAACGGCGGCTGGCACGAGCAGCTGACCGAGGACCTGCAGCCGAGCTACACGCTGTTCGGCGGCAAGGGCGATATCTATCACGCGCTGCAGGCGTGCCTGATCCCGCTCTATCCGGCGACCGGCAGTTTGACCAAGGGGATCCTGGCGGAGATCTCCGCCCAGTAGCGGCCGGCGTGCGGCCGAAGCACTGGGCGCCTGACCGTCCTGCCCTTCATCGACAGCGGACGTGGGGCGTCGCCGTCCTCACGTCACCTCAGGCAATTCGGTGCGGGAGCTGTAGAGCTTGATCCCCAGCTCGGTGATCTCCAGCAGCACCAGGTGGATGGCGTCGCTGACCGGGGCGAGCTGCGCTGCGGCAGTGGGGCTGGTGGCGGCGATCTCTTCGACCGTGCGCTGAAACTCGGCGATGTCGTCGTAGACGGCGGTCGCCGTTTCTTCGAGGCGAACCAGTTGCGCCTCGTCAGGCTTCTGCTCCCGCGCCTGGGCGGCGAGCAGGGTCAGGCGCGCCGCTTCAGTGCGCCAACGCTCGATGTTCCTGCCGAAATGGTTGAGGCGGTCGGCGATGTCGTTGCTGGACATGATGTCACCCTCTCGATGCAGCCCTAACGAGCCGGCGCCGGTTTCGATGCCACCGCCTCGGCGATTATCTGGATATTGACAGAGCAGCCGATAGTGAGTATTCACTCACTCACCATGAAGCAGACACGCACCAACCTGTCCGACGCGGACACCAGACGAGAGGCCATAATCGAGGCGGCGCTGCTGGCGTTCGCCGATGCGGGGTTTCAGGCGACGCCGGTAACGGCGGTGGCGGCACGGGCCGGGATCAGCCAGGCCTACGTGTTCAAGCTGTTTCCCACCAAGGAGGAGCTGTTCATTGCCGCGGTGGAGCGCTGCTTCACACGGATCGAAGAAACACTCGAAAAGAGCGCGCAGACGGTGAGCAGCGGCGATGCCGATGCGATGCTCTACGCGATGGGCGACGGCTATGCCAGCCTGATTGCCGACCGCAGCATATTGATGATCCAGGTGCATGCGCAAAGCGCCTCGGATGTGCCCGCGATCCGCGCCACGATGCGGGGCGGGCTCAAGCGGATCGTCACCTATGTGAAGCAGCGCACCGGCGCCAGCGACGAAGCGGTGCAGCGCTTCATCGCCTTCGGCCAGCTCTGCCACCTGATTACCACCACCGATATCGACGAACTCGGTGAAGACTGGGCCCGCCTCGTGGCCCGCGGCATCCGGCACGTGCCGGCCATCTGATCCGGCCGGGCCAGCCCCGACCGGCGATTCATGACGACGTCCATCGTGGCGCCCTGCCCGCTCGCCTGCGGGAACACGGCGCCATTCTTTGAAACTCAACGGTGAGTGATCAGTCACTCTATCGACAGGAGAATGCAAATGACCACCTTAATGGCAACCGCTGCCGAGGCAGCAGCACCGGCCGAGCGCAGCCGCAATCGCTGGCTCGCCCTCACCATCCTGGCGCTGGCGCAGTTTCTCGTGGTGCTCGACGCCTCGATCGTCAACATCGCGTTGCCCAGTCTCGGCGCGGGACTCGGGCTCGACCACAACCTCCTCACCTGGGTGATCACCGCCTATGTGCTGCCGTTCGGCGGGCTGCTGATGCTGGGCGGACGGCTGGCCGACCGTTACGGGCACCGCAGGGTGTTCCTCGCCGGGGTGTTCGGCTTCATCGTCGCGTCGCTCGCTGCCGGGCTGTCGCTCAACGGGCCGATGCTGCTGATGGCCCGCGCCGTGCAGGGCGCCTCGGCGGCGCTCCTCGCGCCGGCGGCGCTGGCCCTGCTTATGCAGCTGTTCCCGGCGACCGATGGACGGGCCAAGGCGCTCGGCATCTGGGGCGCCGTAGCGGGGCTCGGCAGCGTTGCCGGAGTGCTGCTGGGCGGCGTGCTGACCGCCAGTATCGGCTGGTCGGCGATCTTTTTCATCAACGTGCCGGTGGGCCTCCTGGTGCTCGCCGCCATCCCGGCGCTGCTGAGCCGCGATGTGGTGCGCAGCCGGGCGCGGCTCGACCTGTGGGGCGCCATCACCATCACGCTGGGCGTGGTGGCGCTGGTGGCGGCCGCCTCGATGGTGCTCGAAGCGGGCTTCCTGTCGCCGGTGACGCTGGGGCTGGGCGCAGCCGGCGTGGCGCTGCTCGGGCTGTTCACGGTGATCGAGCTCCGCTCGCCCGAACCGCTGGTGTCGTTCTCGATTTTCGCCAACCGCTCGGTCACGCTGGGCAACCTCGTGGTGCTGCTGATCGGCGGGGCGGTGGTCGGGCTGTTCTTCGTGCTGTCGCTGCACATGCAGAACGTCCTCGGTTATGACGCGATGCTCACCGGCCTTACCCAGGTGCCGCTGGCCCTGGCATTGATCGCCGCCGCCGGCGTGCTGCCGCCGCTGATGGCAAAGGTCGGCTCGGCGCCGACGCTGGCGGCGTCGCTGGTCGTTCTGGCCGGCGGCCTCGTCTGGCTGGCGCTGGCTCCGGTCGACGCGGACTTCGTGCTGCACCTGCTGGGGCCGACGATCATCATCGGCGCGGCGCTCGGCGGGGCATTCGTCGCCGGCACCGAACTCGCCGTGCAGGGGGTCACCGACGCCGATAGCGGGCTCGCCAGCGGGCTGGTGAACACCAGCCAGCAGATCGGCGGCGCGCTCGGGCTGGCCGTGCTGTTCACCCTCGCGACGACGCTCACCAATAGCCTCGGGGCCGGCGGCGCGAACGAGATCGCAGCGCTCGCCGGTGGCTATTCGGCCGCCTATCTGGGCGCGGCCGGGCTAGCCCTGCTCGGCGCCCTGATCGCCGCTTTCGCCACCCGCAAGTGACACCAGCACCGGCGCAATGGCGCGCCGGTGCCCTTTCCCAAGGAGTACTGCAAATGACCACCGACACTTTCACCGCGCGACGCCAGGACAAGTCGCAGAAGATTGCGCCGCGCTATGTCACCTGGTCGGCCATTGCCGCCCCCGTGCTGGTGCTGACCGGCTGGGCCCTCATCGCCGCAGTGCCGGTGGCGCTGATGACCTGGGGCAGTTGGACCGACAGGCGCGTTCGGGCGCTGCGCTGGTGGAGCGGGCTGACCGCCCTGCTCTACGCCATCCCGCTGGTGCAGTACCTGCTACGCACCGACCCCGAAGCCAGCATGTCCTCGATGCTGCACCCGGCGATGGGTATCGCCATCGCGCTCTCGGCCGCCGTGGTGGTGCTGAAGATCTTCAAGACTCACAGCGGTTGAAAGCCCGGAATGGCCGGCGACGACCAGTCGTTCGCCGGCCGCACAAGACTAGTGCCGTCGGTATTACGGCGTGGTAATGTAGTCATGCGGAGTGCACGCGAGGGGAACGCGTGGCTTAGGGGCGTTAATGGCGAGGAGAGGCCATGGCGTCGTTTTGCGGTCTGCGGACCACCCGGGATCAGTTCGTCGGCGCACTTGTCGCAACTGTCCTTGCTTTTATCCCCACATCCTTCACCCTGGCGGCGGACGAGGCGATCTTCGCGCCCGGCGAGCCTGTGGTCACCGGCTTCTCGGGCGTCGTCCCACCTGCGGCGCCGCCGGTGAGCGGCAAGGCGCTCGACTACACCTTCATCGATCCGGCCGGCAGCTCCATGGTCATCCAGCAGCTGCAGCCGGACGGGCCGCCGACCGGCCAGTTGATTGCGGCCAAGCCGGTGTTTTCGGCCAGCGCAGCCGATGTCGGGCAGACCTTCGGGGTGGCGCTCGACGATGCGCCTGAGTTCAGCGGCGCGGCGGCGCCAAACATCTATCTCGCGGCCACCTCGGCCTTCGGCCTCAACATCGTAGTGCCGGATGCCGACGGCAAGCCGGTGCGCAGCAAGCGCGGCGCGCCCGGGGCAACGTTCATGCCCGGCCAGTGGGGCGGCGCCGGCGGGGCTGAGGGCTATCCCGGCAGCATCTGGAAAGTCGATGGCAGCACCGGCGAAATCTCGTTGTTCACCACCATCGCCGCCAATAGCGGCGCCGGGCTGGGCAACCTGGTGTACGATCCGGCCAGCGCGCAGTTCTTTGTTTCCGACCTCGATACCGGGCTGATCTACCGGCTGGCGGCGGACGGCATCATCATCGATACGTTCGACCACGGCGTCGCCGGCCGACCGACGCACGGTCTCGCGCCGGTCGCCGATGACGGCAGCGAGATGGCCGTTACCGATCCGGCGTTCAACAGCGAGGATCCGCAAACCTGGGGCTTCACCCAGCCGGAGCGCAAAGTCTACGGCCTCGCGGTCAATGGCGGCCGGCTGTTCTATGCCGTGGGGCAAGCGGTCTGGTCGGTGCGCATCAATGCCGATGGCAGCTTCGGCACGGCGCGGTGGGAACTCGACATCACCGGGCTGCCCTCGAACAGCGAGATCGCCAGCATCGCCTTCGACCCACAGGGCAGGATGATCCTGGCGCAGCGCGGTCCGCAGGCCGGCAGTTACGACTATTCGGTGTTCGCCGAGGCGAGAAGATCGTCGGTGGTGCGCTACGAGCGCGAGTTCCCCGATGATCCGGCAACGCCCGGCACCTGGGTCGAGACACCCGACAGTTACGCCATCGGCATGGCTCCGGACGGCCTCGGCGCCGCAGGCGGCATTGCCCTTGGCCCAGATTTCGACACGGAGACGGGGACGTTCAGCGGCGCCTGCGATGCCTATCTGTGGTCGACCGGCGATGCGCTGCGCGACAATGGCAATGTCGACGCGCCACTCGCGGGCCCGACCCAGGTGCATGGCCTGCAAGGCAACTCCCGCGCCCTGGTGCGGCCGCAGAACGATCCGCCGACGCTCTCATTCTTCGCCGATTACGATGGCAATACCGCCGACGATCAGGCGGCGGCCGAGGGGCATGTCGGCGCGGTGGCGATCTGGCAGCGCTGCGAGAACGCGCCGGAGAGCTACGTGCCGCCGCCGGTGCTGCCGCCGCCCGGTTACGTGCCGCCCAGCTTCGGGCCGCCGCATGAGGAAACCGGCGAACCGGGAGCCTATGGCAACCTGACGCTGGAAAAGTGGGCCAAGCCGTTCTTCTGCGCCGATGCGGGCGCCGACTGGCTGTGCCACTTCACCATCCGGGTCGAGAACACCGGCATGGTGCCCTATTGGGGCCCGGTGGTGATCGACGACCACCTGCCGGCCGGCAATCCCGGCGCCAGCATGAGCTTCTGGCCGCAGCCGCCATGGTCGTGCGCCTCGACCGGACCGACGGCCTATCAGTGCGTCGCCGGGCCGGTGCTGCTCTACCCCGGCGACGGCGTGGTGCTGCACGAGGTGGTTACGCTGCCCAAGGCGCTGGTGAACTATTGCAGCATCGCCAATGTGGCGGGGCTGAACTGGGGCTGGGGCGGCGATGCCGATCCGAGCGACGATTTCGGCGTCGGCATCGCCGGCATCAAGGCGCCGGGCTGCGTGCCGGCCGCCGGCACCGACCTGCTGCTCGACAAGATCGCGGCGCCAAACTGCGTCGATGCCGGCGCGAACTGGAACTGCTCGTATGGCGTGCTGGTGCAGAATGCCGGACCGGGCAATTTCAGCGGACCGATCAGCGTGACCGACACGCTGGGCGTCAATGCCCCGGCAACCGTCGTCGGGCCGTGGGGGTGCGTCCAGGCCGGGCCGGTGCTGACCTGCAACATCCTCGCGCCGCCGGTCAACGTGCCGCCGGGCTGGGCCTCGGGCTTCGTGGTCACGGCGCATGTGCCCAAGAATGTCGGGCCGCCGCTTTGCGACCTCGACAACAAGGCCAATATCAACGCGCCCGCCGCGGGTTCACCGATGAACCAGGTGGCCGGCAATGACCACGATGCGGTCACCGACCATATCCCGGATCCGGCGTGCCTCGTGGCGCAGCCGCAGACCGATCTCGAAATGCAGAAGACCGCCCTGGGCTGCTCGCCGTATTTCTATGGCGTCAACGGCTACCTCTGCAAATGGCAGATGACGCTCACCAATCTCGGGCCGGACCCGTATGCCGGCCCGCTGAGCTTTGTCGACAATTCGGCCGGGGTGACGGCCAATGAGCTGACCTTCCTTTATCCGTTCTGTACCGGCACGGCCGTGGTGACCTGCACGCTGCCGGGGGTCGGGCTGGCGCCGGGCGTGCCGGTGGCGATCCCGTTCCACACGTTCATTCCGGATGGGCCGGCGGTCTGCTCGGTGACCAACAACCTGTCGATCCTCGTGCCCAACCCCGGATCGCCACAGAACCCTGCCGGCAACGACTCCGCCACCGTGGGGCAGGCGCTGCCCAACCCGGCCTGTTTCGCGCCGGGCGCCCCCAAACTCAACATCCAGAAGACGGCAACCGGCTGCGCGTCCGATCCCGCGAGTTCGGATTGGCTGTGCGACTTCGACATTACCGTGTTCAACTATGGTGGCGGGGCGCAGCCGGGGCCGATCGAGGTCAAGGACTTCAACGACAAGCCCACGACCTTCAGCGGGGCGGCGTGCGTGCCTTCGGGCGTCGACCAGTGGCTGTGCACGCGGCCGGCAGCGCTGAACGCGCTGGACAGCTGGACCTTCCAGGCGACCTCGCACGTCAATCCGAACAGCGTGACGCTGGCGGATTGCAGCGTGGTCAACACGGTGCTGATCACCAACCCGGCGTCGGGCGATCCCGGCTATCTGGCGCAGGCATCGCAGAAGGTGCCGCAGCTGTTCATCAATCTCGGACCGGGACCGGTGGCAGTGTATTGCGACCCGCCGAGCCTGAAGCTGGAGAAGTCAGCGGTTACGACCGTGAAGGCGGGCGACGGCTATGATGCCACATTCACCGTGCGCGCGACCTCGACCGGGCCGGATCCCTATATCGGGACGGTCGAACTCGAGGAGCTGCTGCCGGACGGCACCAGCTTCGTGTCGAGCAACTGGGCGTGCGTGCCCACAACCGGCAACGACATGCACTGCTCGTCGCCGAGCAAGACCATTCCGGTGGGCAAGTACACGCAGATGACGATCGTCATCCACATCCCGGCCGATGTGGCGACCAAGGCCAGCTGCAACGTGGTCAATACGGTGACGGCCGCGATTTCGGCCGAGGTGCTGCACAGCGCCGAAGGGGTGCAGTACACCGCCTCGGCGGCAGCGCAACTGCCGGCGGAGCTGTGCCGGCCGCAAAGCACGCCAGTACCGCAGCAATGCCCGACGCAGCAGGTGAAACCTGACGGCAGCTGCTGCGAAGCCGGGCTGCAATGGAACGGCAAGCAGTGTGCCAAGCCCCGTCCGGTGGTGCCCAAGTGCCCCGCCGACAGCCATCTGACCGATAACGGTGCGTGTGTCTGCGACAAGGGGAGCCACGGCGACCCCGGTCAATGCGTGCCCAACCAGTCGAGGCCAAGCTGCGACTTCCGCGACAGCCGCCTGATCAATGGCGAATGCGTTTGCCAGCCCGGCACGCACGGCAACCCCGGCCAGTGCCGGCCGGATGTGGTGCAACCGCCGAGCTGCCCGGATGACAGCCGCCTGCGTCGTGGAGAATGCGTCTGCCTGCAGGGCACACACGGCCAGCCCGGCAACTGCCGGCCGGACGTGGTGCAACCGCCGAGCTGTCCGGACGACAGCCGGCTGCGTCGTGGAGAATGTGTCTGCCTGCCGAACACGCATGGCACGCCGGGCAATTGCCGGCCCGACGTGGCGCAGCCGCCAAGCTGCCCGGATGACAGCCGGCTGCGTGGCGGGCAATGCGTCTGCCTGCCGAACACGCATGGCACGCCGGGTAAATGCCGGCCGGATGTGGTCGAACAGCCAAGCTGCCCCGATGACAGCCGCCTGCGCGGCGGAGCCTGCGTCTGTCTGCCGAATACGCATGGTACGCCGGGCAACTGCCGGCCCGACGTGGTCGAACAGCCAAGCTGCCCCGATGACAGCCGCCTGCGCGGCGGAGCCTGCGTCTGCCGGCCGCCGCTGCAGGGGGTGCCCGGGCAATGCGCGCCGCCGGCGGTCACCGAGCTGCCCGGCTGCCCGGACGACAGCCACTTCGACAAGCGTCGGAACGCCTGCGTCTGCAATCGGGGCCTGCAAGGTGAGCCCGGCCGGTGCACCGCCCCGACGCTCGACCTGCAGCCGCTGCGGCCGGGACTGAAGGTCCCGAGCATCAACTGAAGCGAGGGGGCCGCGCACCGACGGTGCGTGGCCCCCAAACCCTATTGCAGGTGCGGCTTGCGCAGGAAGCTGTTGCGGTCGGCGGATTTGATGCGCACCCAGGTGTCGCGCCCATCGCGCACGACGCGCATCGGAAACTCGGCGCCGACCGGGCCGGCGCTCCAGACCTTCCTATAGAAATCTGCAAGGCTTTCGACCTCGCCGTCGCGGACGTCGGAGATCACGTCGCCCTGGCGCAGGCCGGCCTTGGCGGCCGGGCCGCCGTCGGCGACGCTCATCACCACCACCTCGCCGTCGCTCTCGGCGGAGAACACCCCGAGCCAGGGCCGCGGCGGACGGTTCGCTTCGCCGCGGGTGAGGAGGTCGTCGAGGATGGGGCGCAGCAGGTCGATCGGGACGACCATGTTGATGTCGGCGGTTTCACCGGCCCGCATCATCTGCAGGCGGAGCGAGCCGACACCGAGCAGCGTGCCGTCGGCGCCGATCAGCGCAGCGCCTCCCCAGGACGGATGCGCCGGGGCAGTGAAGATCGCCTCGTCGAGCAGGTATTCCCAGTAGCCGGCGAATTCCTGCTTGGCGACGATGGTGGCACGGATGGAGCGGCCGGTGCCGTCGGCAAAGACGACGGCATCGCCGAGCCGGGCGTCGGCGGAGCTGCCCAGCTCGAGCGCCGGCAGGTCGAGCGACCCGAGCGCCTGCACCAGGCCGAAGCCGGTTTCCTGATCATAGGCGAGCGCGTGCGCGGCGACGACCCGGCCGTCATGCGTAGTTATCCACACCTCTTCTGCCTCGGTGATCAGATAGCCGATGGTGAGCACCAGCCCGCTCTCGCGAATGACGACGCCGCTGCCTTCGCGCAGGGTGCCCAGCGCTGCGGCGGTAAAGGCATCGTCGGGAATTGTTGATCGGACGGCCACGACTGACCGCAAGGTCGGATCGATATCCATGCTCTTGTCCTGATGTTGCGGAGGGGAACGCGACCCGGTCGGCACGCGATACCCGCACCAAGGTAGGCACTGCGGCATGGGCTCGCAAGACCCTCGGCCGAGCGAACCCTGAGGTACGTGTTGCGGCAGGACGATTTCTGTTCAATGCTGCACAGGTCAACATCAATAAGGCGGACGCCACGAGCCGCCAACGAGCCGTGACTAGGAGAGACTGCCCAACGAGGAGGAGAATCCAGCATGACTATCAAGAAGTTGAGCCGTCGCGACGTCCTGAGGGGGACCGTTGCTACCGGCGCCGGACTGATTGCCGCGGGGAGCGGACTTCCGGTTTTCGCGCAGGACGCTGCGCCCAAGCCCGACGAGGCGCTGCCGGTCGGCGGTTCGGGAAAACTCACCGTCATCCACCGCACCGAGTATTTCGAAGCGGCGCAGACGGCGTTCCGCGACACCGTACAGTCGTTTGCCGACAAGAAGGGCGTGCAGCTCGACATCTCGACCACCAACCCTGAGTCCTTCGGCGACTTCATGGGCAAGATGACGGCGGCGGTCAAGGCCGGCAACCCGCCGGATTTCGCCTATACGTCCAACGTCTCGATCTCGCAGCTGCACCTGCTCGATCTGGTCGAGGACATGACCGATGTGGTCGACGAGGCGGTCAAGCTCTACGGCGAGATCATGCCGGGCCTCAATGCCGCCAAGACAGCGCAGATCGACGGCAAGTGGTGGGCGGTGCCGCTGATCGGCACCACCACGGGCTATTACGCCCGCGGCGACAAGCTGAAGGAAAAGGGCATCGACCCGGCCTCGCTCAAGACCATCGTCGATCGCCGTGAAGCGGCGCTCGCCATTTCGGGCCCCGATTTCTACGGCTGGGGCTTTACCCCGAACCAATCCGGCGACGGCTTCGGCTTCCTGATTTCGGTGGTGCAGGCCTATGGCGGCTCGTTCACCGACCAGACCGGACAGGTGGTCAAGTTCAACTCGCCGGAAACCGTGCAGGCGTTCGAATTCCTCCGCGAAACCTACGACCGCAACGGCAAGTATGCCGCCATGCTGCCGCCGGGGATCGAGAGCTGGAACGACACCGGCAACAACGAGGCCTATCTCGCCGGGCAGATCGGGTTCACGCAGAACGCCTTCTCGATCTACGCCCAGAGTAAGCGCGACAACAACCCGGTCTATCCCAATACCCTGCTGCTGCGGGCGCCGACGGCGATCAACGGCGACAGCCGCGACGGCGGCAATGTCGGCGGCTGGATGACCGTGTTCAAGGGGGCGCCAAACGCGGCGCTGGCCAAGAAGCTGGCGCTCGACCTGCTCGATCCGACGAACTTCAACAAGATCGCCTCGTTGGGCAGCGTGCTGTTCACGCCGGCCTATGCAAACCTGTGGACCGACGAGCTGATGTCGGCCGAACCGAACCTCAAGACCATCAAGGAGGCGGTCAGCGTCACCGATCCGTTCCTCGGCCAGTCGTGGCCGGCGAACCCCAATGCCGGCGTCGATGCCATCCGCGCCCAAGGCGTGCTGGAGCAATCGGTCGGCAACGTCATCTCGGGCCGCATGTCGCCCGCCGATGCGGTGAAGGACGCGCACCAGAAGATGGTGGACCTGTTCGAAGAAGGCGGGATCATGCAGCCCTGAGGCTGCACTGCTTCCGGCCGGAGGGCTGCAGCGCTGCCCTCCGGTCCCCCGATGCGCGGCCGGGACCGTCACATTGTGACACCCGGCAGCGCCCAACTCCTGCACCTCGACCCGGGGTGCTCAGCTGGAAGGAGGCTTGACCTTGGACAAGCGCATCAGTCTCGACATGCCGGTCGGCGCCGCCACCACCGCCGTACGTCCGCGTTTCAAGCTCAAGAACATCCTCGGCCGCGACTGGCGGATCGCCTATCTGTTCGTGCTGCCCATGGTGCTGCTGATGGCGGGGCTGATCTTCTGGCCGTTCATCAGCGCCATCCTGATGTCGATGACGACATTCAACTTCAACACCGGCGAGACGGTGCAGGTGGGCCTCAGGAATTATCAGCGGCTCTACACCAACTCCGACTACCTGCTGTCGCTGTCCAACACGATCAACTTCACCTTCTGGTCGCTCAGCATCAAGTTCGTCACCGGCATGACGATCGCCATGATCCTCCACTCCAAGTTGCCGTGGCGCAACCTGATGTCGGCGATCATGCTGCTGCCCTGGATCGTGCCCGAGATCGTCACGGCGTTGGCCTGGAAATCGATCTACGACCCGCTGTTCGGTGGCCTCAACCCCATCCTGCAGGGCGCCGGCCTTATCAACAAGCCGCTGGGCTGGCTGTCGGATTCGAACCTGGCACTGGGCAGCGTCATCGCGGTGAACGTCTGGAAGGGCATCCCGTTCTTCACGCTGCTGCTGCTAGCGGGCCTCAAGGCGATCGATACCGAACTCTATGAATCGGCCGAGGTCGACGGCGCCAATGCGGTGCAGCGCTTCCGCTACATCACCCTGCCGGGCATGCGCTACGTCATCCTGGTGGTGCTGCTCCTGAGCTTCATTTCCACCTTCAACCAGTTCGGGCTGATCTTCCTGATGACCGGCGGGGGCCCAAGCGGCGCGACGCGGCTCTATTCGATCCTCGCCTATGAGAAGGCGATCGGCTCCCTGCAGTACGGCCCGGGCAGCGCCATTGCGCTCTCGGTGGCGCCGCTCATGGCGTTCCTCATCTACCTGCTCTCCAAATACATGCGGCATGACGAGCGCGCCGCGGGCGTGCAGAAGAAGGGGCTCGGCATCGGCAAGTTCTTCGGCGGGTTGTTCAGCTTCGTGCTCGACATCTTCTTCTGGCCGTTCGACATGCTGAACCGCGGCATCGAGGTGGTGGGCCGGGCGCTGCGCAAGCGCATGACCGGCTCGAGCGAGAAGCCGGTGTTCAAGCCGCAGGGCCGGGAACGCATGGGGATCGGCATCCGCATCCTGATCCTCTTGCCGATCATGGCGTTCGTCCTGTTCCCGTTCTACTGGGTGCTGATCACCTCGTTCAAAACGACGACGCAGATCAGCCAGCGCCAGTCGATCTTCTGGCCGGATCCGCCGACGCTCAACCAGTATCAGGAGCTGATCTTCGGCTCGCCATTCCTGCACTGGCTGGGTAACTCGATCCTCGTCGCGGCGTTGAGCACGGTCATTTCGGTGGCGATCGCGGCGCTCGCCGCCTATGCGCTGACCCGGCTCAAATTCCTCGGCGCCGGATTGCTCACCACCGCGATCCTCATCACCTACCTGCTGCCGGGCACGCTGATCTTCATCCCGCTCTACCAGACGCTGAGCGACCTGGGACTGATCAACAGCTACGGCGCCCTGCTGACCACCTACCCGACCTTCCTCGTCCCCTTCGCCACCTGGGTGCTGATCGGCTACTTCCGCTCGATCCCGGTGGAACTCGAAGAGGCGGCGATGATCGACGGCGCGAGCCGGCTCTACGCCTTCATCCGCATCACCCTGCCGCTGGCGGCGCCGGCCCTGCTGTCGGTGGCGCTGTTCGCCTTCACCAATGCGTGGAACGAGTTCCTGTTCGCCTTCGTGTTCATCACCTCGGAATCGCTGAGGACACTGCCGATCGGCCTGCAATCGATGGTGGTGGGAGACATCCTGCCCTGGGGCGAACTGATGGCGGCCTCGCTGCTGACGGCGATCCCGGTGGCGGTGCTCTACATGTACGCCCAGCGCTTTCTCGTGGGCGGGCTGACCGTCGGGGCGGTGAAGGGGTAGCAGGCGGTGGCCGTGGGTGGGCTAAGCCGAGTCTGCGGCCCACCCCACCCAGCTTCGCTAGGCGGCTGAGCCGCCAAGCTGCGCTGCCCTCCCCATCAAGGGGAGGGAGAACGCCGCACCATCAGTATGCGTCTCCTTCCCCACAGGGCGCTACCGCGTCCCCTTGTGGGGAGGGATCAAGGGTGGGGGTGGCCACATGCTCCGAGCGCAGGGGTCCCCCCTCACTCGAACCAGGTCGTCCCCGGATACTGGTGCTGGCGGGCCACGGCCTCGTTCAGTTCGAGCCCGATGCCCGGCCGATCGGTCAGCTTGATGCGGCCGTTCTCGATGATCTCGCCACCATCGGTGATGGTCGACCAGTAGTCGCGGTGGAACCAGTGGAACTCCAGCACCAGGAAGTTCGGCACCGTGGCGCAGACCTGCGCCGAGGCCATGGTGCCGATCGGCGATGAGACGTTGTGCGGGGCGAACGGGATGGAATAGAGGTCGGCCATCTCGGCGATCTTGCGGCATTCGGAGAGCCCGCCGCATTTCGGGATGTCGGGCATGATGATGTCGAGCGCCTGCTGCTCGAACACTTTCCGGAAGCCGTGCCGCAGGTAGAGGTTCTCGCCGCCGCAGATCGGCACGCTGGTCGAGCGGGTGATCTCGGCCATGGCGTCGATATTCTCGGGCGGGATCGGCTCTTCCAGCCACATCAGCTGCAGATGCTCGAGGTCCTTGGCGAGACGGATGGCGGAATGCTTGTCGAGCCTGGTGTGCAGGTCGCACGCCACCTCCACTTCCTTGCCGGCGGCCTTCACCACCATCTCGGCCAGCTGCACCATGCGGTCATGCTCCCACTTGTTGGGAGTCATGTTGAACCTGTCCTTCTCGTACCAGCCGGTTTCCGAGCCGGTATGGCCATAGGCGCGGATATCGAGGTCGACCTTGAGCGCCGAGAACCCGGCCGCCAGCACCTTGTCGACCTCGGCCTGCACCTCATCCATGTTCATGCCGGGCGAGACTTCGCAGTCGCAATAGACGCGGATGTCGTCGCGGAACTTGCCGCCCATCAGCTCGTAGATCGGTACCTTCAGGGCCTTGCCCTTCAGATCCCACAGCGCGATCTCGATACCGGTGAGCGCGGTGATCAGGGCGCCGGCGAAGCCGCCTTCGAACACCAGGCTGCGGCGGGTTTCCTCGAAGATCGCGTCGATGGCGAAGGGGTCGCGGCCGATCAGGCGCTCCTCCAGTTCCTTGATGATGGCGATGGCCTGGTAGCCGCCATGCACGCATTCGCCCAGCCCGGTAATGCCGGCGTCGGTCTCGATCCTCACCCACAGATGCATGCAATGGCCGCTCGTCGCCGCCGTCTTCACCGAAGTGATCTTCACGTCGCCTCTCCCTCGCTGTCCTCCACGCTCCTCCGCGTGGACAGGGTCAGGTTACAGGCGACAGGCGCGGTGGCAACCGGCGATCACGCCGTCGGCGATACGTCGAAAGTCGCAACGAGGTGCGACATGCCCTTGCAGAACGCTAAGGCGTGCCGATCCGCAGGAACAGCAGCTGGACGGCCTCGGCGGCGACCCCGTCGGCGCTGAAGCCGGGAGGCGCCAGCACGGTGTCGCGCTGGGAAGCCGCCTGGCGGGCCTGGACGAAGACCGCCGGAACGGCCGCATCGTCGAGCAGCATGGCCGCCGCGCTCTTCTGGCCTTTCACCGGCAGCACGATAATGCCACCGACCCGCCAGTCGAGCATACGGCCGGCAATGTCGGCCTCGCGCTTTTCCGAGCCGTGGCTCGAACCGACAAACAGCACGTGACCGCGCCGCTCGACTTCGAGCTCCAGCGCCATGACCAGCCTGGCCAGCGCCGGATCGTCGAATGTAGGAACGATCAGGCCCACCAGGTTGCGCCGGCCGCGACGCAGTTCGGCTCCCAGCGGGTTGATCCGGTAGCCCAGCGCCTCGATGGCGTTCTGCACCTTGGTGACGTTCTCCGGCAGCACCGTCGAAACGCCCTGCATCACCTTGGAAACGGTGGCGATGGAGACGCCGGCATAGGCCGCGACGTTCTGCATCGACACACGCGATCCGGCACCTTTGCCGCCACCAGCCAAATCACTGCCCTCAAACGTGTCGGCCATGAACTATCGCGATTAATCGTTTACAGCTACCGAAAAAACGATTAATCGCTAAAGCATCGTCGTGCAAGCCGGGAGGAGTGGCGGATGGTCGGGACGGAGCGGAAGCTCAGGATCGCGCTGGTTGGAGTAGGTTTCGGCGCGGAGTTCGCCCCCATCTACAAAGCGCATCCGAATGTGGAATGGGTGGCGCTCAGCGATACCAACCCCGAAAAGCTGGCGGCGGCCGGCGGCCGCTTCGGGATCGAGCGGAGCTATCCGAGCTTCGAGGCGATCCTGAGCGACGATCAGGTCGATGCCGTGCATCTGGTGACGCCGATCCCGCTGCACGCCGAGCAGGCCGTGCGCGTGCTCGAAGCCGGCAAGCACTGCGCCTGCACCGTGCCGATGGCGACCAGCCTCGAGGACATCCGCCGCATCATCGATGCCCAGCGCAGGTCGGGCAAGAACTACATGATGATGGAGACCGCGGCCTATACCCGAGAATTCCTGATGGTCGAGGAGCACTACAAGCGCGGCGAGTTCGGCACCATCTCGTTCGCCCGCGGCAGCCACATGCAGGATATGGAGGGCTGGCCCGAGTACTGGATGGGCCTGCCGCCGCACCACTACATGACCCACGCCATCGCCCCGGTGCTGAAGCTCCTCGGCAAGCGGGTGAAGAAGGTCCACTGCTTCGGTTCCGGCCTGCTGCCGCAGGAGCGCCAGAAGCGCTACGGCAATCCATACCCGGTCGAGACGGCGATCTTCCGGCTCGATGACAGCCCCGTGGCAGTCGAGGTGACCCGCTCGCTGTTCCAGACGGTGCGCCCCTATACCGAGGCGTTTTCGATCTACGGCGACAAGCTCGGCTTCGAGTGGCAGCAGATCGAGGAGGAGGATCCGATGATCTTCTCGATGCCGCAGGCTGCCTTCAGTCGCGGCCGCAAGATCCACCACGAGATGGTGGTGCCGCCCGATCGGCAGGACCTGCTGCCGCCGGAGGTGGCGCCCTTCACCAAGCGGTCGGTGTTCTCAGACGGCAAGCATCTGTCATTCGTCCAGGGCGGCGGCCATTCCGGCTCGCACCCGCATCTGGTGCATGAATTCGTGAGTTCGATGGTGGAGGGGCGCAAGCCGGCCATCGACGCCATTACCGCGGCCAACTGGACCGCGCCAGGCATCGCCGCCCACCTTTCCGCCATGCGCGACGGGGAAGCGGTCGAGGTTCCAGACTTCGAGATGGAGCTGGACAGCGTGCCCTGAGGGCACTGCTACCCGAGAGGAGGGACACATGACTATCGGACTTTCAAGGCGCTCTTTCCTGAAGAGCGCGGCAGCGACCGGTGCTGCCCTGTCGCTGGGCGTTCGGACCACTGCCGCACAGGAAGCGGCGCGGACCGTCAACGTCGTGGGCTGGAACAGCCCGGACCACCAGGAGATCCTGCTCAACGCCGGCAAGGAACTCGGCATCACGGTGAAATACGACGTGCTGCCGGCCGCCTGGAACGACGTGATGCAGAAGATCACGCTGTGGGGCCAGAGCGGCTATGACGGGGTGGATATCCTGTTCGCCGATGACCTGATCGGCGGGCTGTGGGGGATGAATGGCTGGGCCGACGACCTCAGCGGCCTCGATGTTTCCTCCAAGGTCCAGGGCGACCTCGTCGACAACATCGCGGCGCTGAACAGCGCGGCGGGCGGCATCTACCGGCAGTTCTTCCTGCTCGATGCGGAGCCCTTCTACTACAACAAGAAACTGGTGCCGACGGCGCCCAAGACCTGGGACGAGATGACCACGGTGGCGCAGAGCGTTACCGGCGGCGACGTGTGGGGCTGGCGGCCGCTGGGCGGCAATGGCCATGCCTTCAACACCGTGCTGCTGATGCTCAACCAGGCCGGCGCCGACCTCGAGTCGCTTTCCGACCCGGAAACGCTCGCGGCGCTGCAATACATGTACGACTGGGTGCAGACGTCGAAGATCACCCCACCCTCGACCGTCAACGAGGACAACACCACCGTCGAGGCCCTCGCTGCCGCCGGCAAGGCGGCGATGTGGTGGAGCTATGGCGGCTCGCTCAAGAACGTCCCGAGCATCGACGGCTCGACCCTCAGCATCGACGATATCGGCGTCGCCCGCTATCCGGCCGGCCCCGCCAGCGACATCGGCTTGGTGCACGGCTGGGGGTTCCTCTCGCCCAAGGCCTCGGCCAACAAGGCGGCGGCGCATGAGCTGCTGAACTATCTCGGCCAGCCCGAGCAGGTTCGCAACCTGGTGCTCAAGACCAATGCGCCGCCGCCGCTCAAGTCGTTGCTGGCCGATCCCGAGATCCAGGCCAAAGTGCCGCTGATCATGGCCAATGGCGGCTGGGAAAACACCATCCGCGGCGCCAAGTTCCGGGAGCCGATCGTCAACCACCGGCAGGTCACCCAGCTGTGGACGATGATCGACAAGCTCGGCGCTTACATCCTGTCGGGCCAGAAGTCTCCGGCCGATGCGCAGGCCTGGGCGATGTCCGAATACCAGACGATCAAGGACGAGGCCTGACCCTCGTCACGTGGTCCCGGCGCAGGCCGGGGCCACCCCTTCGTATGGAGACTATTGCCAAGTGGACATTTCAGCTTCCGGCGGCGTCAGATCCGCCCGCGAACGGTTTTTCAGGCTGCCGACACTGGCGCTGGTTGCCTATGCGCTGGTGTTGCCGGCGATTGCGCTCAGGGCGGCTTTCGTCATCGGACCGATGTTCCAGAGCATCTTCCTGAGCTTCACCAACAAGAACCTGACCAACGAGGGGCGCTTCGTCGGCATTCAGAACTATGTGCGGATGCTGAGCGACGAGACGCTGATCAACTCGTTCGGCTTCACCCTGGGCTACACCGCCGCCGCGACCATTCTCGAGACCGTGCTGGGCCTGCTGATCGCCATGCTGCTGATGCAGGTGACGCGATTCAAATGGCTCACCAACACCTTGATGCTGCTCCCCTGGGTGATGGCGCCGCTGCTCGCCGCCACGGTGTGGAAAATCCTCTACCTGGAGGATGGCGGCATTCTCAATGAGCTGCTGCGCACGTTCGGACTGATCGAGGGGCCGGTGCGCTGGCTGAGTTCGCCCGACCTTGCCCGGATCTCGGTCATCGTCACCAGCGTGTGGAAGAACCTGCCCTGGGTGGCGCTGATCTTCATGGCCGGTCTCGCCGCAATACCCGGAGAGCTGCAGGAGGCGGCCCGCGTCGACGGCGCCAATCCGTTGCAGCGCTTCTGGTATGTGACGCTGCCGCAGCTCAGGCCTTCGATCTACCTGGTGCTGATGTTCCGCGGCATGGGCGAGGTGCAGACTTTCGAGCAGATCGCCGGCCTCACGCAGGGCGGACCGGGCACCGCGACGACGACGCTCGCCGTCTATGCCTATCAGCGCTTCTTCACCGAAACCCGTTACGGCTACGGCTCGGCCATCGCCGTGCTGCTGCTCCTGCTTACGGCAGCCATTGGCGGCTATTTCGCCTGGCGCCTCTACAAGGCGAACCGCTGATGTCCGGTACCCTGACCTTCCGCCCCAGCCTGCTGCCGCGGGGCTTTGCCCGGCAGACGGTGCTCACGCTGCTGTTGCTGGTGTTCCTGCTGTTTCTGGCGTTTCCGATCTACTACATGGTCATCACGTCGCTGAAGACACCGAGCGAAGCCTATCGGGTGCCGCCGACACTGTGGCCGCAGAACATCCAGTTCAACGCCTTCCCCTACATGCTGGAAGCGTGGGGATACTGGCGTACCTTGTTCAATACCGTCGTGGTGGCGGGCGTATCGGCGTTCATCTCGACCGTGCTCGGCGGCCTCGCCGCCTATGCCATCACCAGGCTCACCTTCAAGGGGCGAACGCTGCTCTACAGCCTGTTCGTCGCCACCATCGCCATTCCCGGCATGGTGACGGTGGGGCCGATCTTTCTGGCCTACAAGGACCTGAAGCTCATCGACACCCATATCGGCCTGGTGCTGGTGTTCGTCGCCGAGACGCTGCCGATCGCGTTGTTGACGCTGTTCTCGTACTTCAAGGCGATCCCGAGGGAACTCGACGAAGCCGCATCGATTGATGGCAGTTCGATCGTCGGGACCTTTTTCCGCATCATCCTGCCGATCGCCCTGCCCGGCTTCTCGGTGACGTTCCTGCTGATCTTCATCGCGGTGTGGAACGACTTCCTGTTTGCCTTCATCCTCACCGCTTCGCCCGACGTGCGGCTCCTGACCGTGCGGCTGTTCGAAGTGCCGAGCCCGGGCGATATCAACCGTATCCCCTATGACCTGATTGCCGCCGGCGGAGTGCTGATCCTGCTGCCGCTGGTGCCGATCCTGCTGCGGATCCAGAAGCAGCTGGTGGAGGGCATTCTCGCCGGAGCGGTGAAGGAGTAGCACCCGTACCGGCGCTAGAGGCCGGCAAGCGACAGGTCGCCGGTGCGGTCGACGGCGATGTAGCGCTGGATCTGGGCGACGATCTGGCCGGCATGCTGGGCGGCGAGGCGGTCGCAGAGGTCGGCGTCCTCGGCTTCGATGGCGGCAATGATGGCGTCGTGCTCATCGACATAGCGGCGCGGCAGGTGGTCGTTGAAGCTCTTGTAGTAATAGAGCCTGAGGATGCGCCGGCCCTCGTCGAGCAGCCGGGAGAACAGGCCGGTGAAGTAGGGGTTGCCGCCGGCTTCGGCGATGGTGGCATGCAAATCCCGGTTATGCCCGATCATGCCGAGCACGTCATTGTCGCTTACCGCCCTGGCATAGGCCGCCTGGTGGCGACGCATGGCGTCGAGATGCGCTCGCGTCCGGGCCCCGGCCGCTAGTCGGGTGGTCACCCGGTACATCAGCGTCAGCGCCTCGAAATAGACCGGCAAGGCGCCGAAATCGATCGGCGCCACGATGGTGTTGCGGTTGGGCAGCTGGCTCACCAGCCCTTCGGCCGCCAGCCGCACCAGCGCCTCGCGCACCGGCGTGCGCGACATGCCGAAGGCCTCGGCGAGCGTCACCTCATCGAGCGGGGCGCCCGGATCCAGCGTCAGTTCGAGGATCGAGGCCTTCAACTGCTCGTAGACCTGCTGGACGCCCGAGCCTTTGACTCGCGGCGCAAGCTGGAGTGTCGCGCGCAGCGATCCACTCATCATTCTGCTCCCGTCGGCTCCGCATTGACGAAATGTTAACGCGGCTGCATTCTGCCGACAAGATGCATGCAGGGATGCGTCTGAGGAAAAGGGAGACGGAACAACATGCGAAACGTCATCAAGACAGCAGCGGGTCTCGCACTCGCCATCGCCTTTGGCATGCCTGCCGTGGCGCAGGACACCTTGACCATCGGCATCATGGTCCCCACCACCGGCTCCGAGGCCACCTATGGCCAGGACATGGCCAATGCGGTGAACCTCGCCATCGACGAGATCAACAAGGCCGGCGGCGTGCTGGGCAAGCAGCTGACCTCGACGATCGGCGACGACGGGTGCGATGCGCAGCTGGCGGTCAACGCGGCCAGCAAGCTGGCGGCCTCGGGCGTGGTCGGCGTGGTCGGCGGCTATTGCTCGGGCGCGACGATCCCGACGCTGAAGATCTACGGCGATGCCAAGATCCCGCTGATCATCCCGGCGGCGAACTCGACCAAGCTGATCCCGGAAAACCCGGGCAACGCCTTCATGATCAACTCGACCGGCAACGACCAGGTGGCCAAGGCGATCGAGTACTTCAACGGCAAGGGCATCAAGTCGATCGCCATCATCAACCAGGGCGATGCGTACTCGCAGGACCTGGCCGACCTCACCAAGAAGAACTGGGAAGCGGCCGGCAACAAGGTCACCAACTTCGAAGTCACCAACAAGGGTGAGCAGGATTACTCCGCCGTGGTGACGGCCATCACCTCGGCCAACCCGGACGCGGTGTTCTGGACCGCCTATTATGCGGATGGCGGCCTGTTGATCCGGCAGCTGCGCGAGCGCGGCTACCAGGGGCTGATCGCGGTGGGTGACGGCTCGAACTCGCCCGAGCTGTTCAAGATCGCCGGCCCGGCCGCCGAAGGGGTGATCGCCTTCTCGAACCCCACGGCCGAGTTCCTGCCGCAGGCCAAGGCCTTCGCCGATGCCTACCAGGCCAAGTACAATGCCGCGCCGGGACCCTACTCGACGCTCAGCTATGACGCCATGAAGCTGCTCGCCTGGGCCCTGACCACGGCCGGCACCACCGATTCCGCCAAGGTGATCGAGACGCTGCAGGGCGCCAACTTCACCGACACCATCTCGGGCCCGATCTCGTTCACGCCGGAAAAGACCCTGGCGCGCTCCAACTTCGTGGTGCTCGAGGGCAAGGGCGGCGCCTGGACCCTGGCACAGTAACGAGAGCTGGCAACCCTGTGGGTCGGCGGGCGCGCCGACCCACGCAAGATGGGCTGAGGGGCGAGGCGGCCGGTGAGCATTTTCGATATCTTCACGAACCAGTTGCTGAACGGCATCGTGCTCGGCTCGTTCTACGCCCTGGTGGCGCTCGGCTACACCATGGTGTTCGGGGTGGTGAAGCTCCTCAACTTCGCCCATGGCGAGCTCTACATGGTGGGCGGCTTTGCCGGCTTCCTGGTGCTGTCCTTTCTCGCCCCCTATATCGGCCCGGGCTGGCTCGGCGTTGCCGTGTCGATGCTGCTGGCGATGGTGGCGGTGGGCTTTCTCGGCGTGGTCATCGAGCGCGTCGCCTATGCGCCGATGCTGTCGGCTCCCCGCCTCTCGATCCTGATCACTGCGCTGGCGGTGTCTCTGGTGCTGCAGAACGGCATGCTGACGCTGACCAAGGGGCAGTATGTGCCGTTCGGCGCGGCGCTCGGCTTCGGCGGCGTCCGGCTCGGCAACCTGTTCATCAGCTACAACCAGATGATCCTGGTCGGCGTCGCCGCGGCGCTGATGCTGGGGCTCGAACTGTTCGTGTCCCGGACCCAGTATGGGCGGGCGATGCGCGCCGTGGCCGTCGACAAGGACATGGCGCGACTGATGGGGATCAACGTCAATGCGGTGATCGCCATCACCTTCTTTCTCGGCTCGGCGCTGGCGGCCGCGGCGGGGACGATGGCCGGGGCCTATTATGGCTCGCTGTGGTACTTCATGGGTTTCCTGATCGGCCTCAAGGCGTTCACCGCAGCGGTGATCGGCGGCATCGGCTCGATCCCCGGCGCCATGCTGGGCGGACTGATCCTGGGACTGCTCGAGAGTTTTGGCACGCAGCTGCCCGGAGTGGGCAGCGAGTGGAAGGACGTGTTCTCGTTCTCGGTTCTGATCCTGGTGCTGGTGCTCAAGCCCACCGGGTTGCTCGGCAAGCCTGAACAGGAGCGCATGTGATGGCAGGGTTCCCGGAACGACCCAGCGCCTGGGGCGGGCTCTCCGCCATTCTCGATACGCCGGCCAAGCGCGCGGCGGCGATCGGGGTGATCCTCGTCGCCATGGCGGTGGCGCCATTCGCCTTCGGCACCTACGGCACGGTGATCCTCACCAACGCGCTGCTCTACGTGCTGCTGGCGCTCGGGCTCAATATCGTGGTCGGTTACGCCGGCCTGCTCGACCTGGGCTTTGCGGCGTTCTTCGCGGTCGGCGCCTATACGGTGGGCATCACGACGTTGCATTTCGGGCTCAGCTTCTGGCTGGCGCTGCCGCTGGCGGTGTTGATCGCCATCATCGCCGGCATCGTCATCGGCGCCCCGACGCTGCGGCTCCGGTCGGATTACCTCGCTATCGTCACGCTGGGGTTCGGCGAGATCGTCCGCATCACTGCACGGAACCTCCGCGAAACCGGCGGCGCCAGCGGGCTGATCGGCATCGACTCGCCCTGGCTGTTCGGCTGGCACATCCGCACCCCGCTCGATTTCTACTATGTGTTCTGCGTCCTCGCGATCCTCGGTGTCATCGCCTCGGCCCGGCTCGCCAACTCGCGGCTCGGCCGCGCCTGGCTCTATGTCCGGCACGATGAGGATGCGGCCGAGGCGATGGGCATCAACCGGGTCAAGGTGAAGCTCGCGGCCTATGTGGTGGGCGCCATCTACGGTTCGATCGGCGGCGCATTCTTTGCCGCCAACCTCGGCGCGATCTCGCCGGAAAGCTTCTCGTTCCGGCAATCGGTGCTGATCCTGATGGCGGTGATCCTGGGCGGCATGGGCAAGATTCCCGGCGTGATCCTCGGCGCCTTCATCGTCATCCTCGCGCCCGAGCTGCTGCGCGATGCCGGCGACATGCGCCTGCTCATCTTCGCGGTGGGCCTGCTGCTCATCATGCTGTTCCGGCCCAGCGGCATCTGGCCGGCGCGGAGCAAGCAGAAATGAGCCTGCTCGAACTCAAGGGCATCAGCCTCAGCTTTTCCGGATCCATGGTGCTGGACGGGGTCGATTTCGACGTGCCGGCCGGCAGCATCGTCAGCCTCATCGGCCCCAACGGCGCCGGCAAGACCTCGCTGTTCAACAGCATTACCGGCTTCTACAAGCCGCAGCAGGGCTCGATCCGCCTCGACGGCACCGAGACCATCCGGATGAAGCCGCACCAGGTGACGGAGCTCGGCATTGCCCGAACCTTCCAGAACGTGCGGCTGTTCCGCGAGATGAGCGTGGTCGAGAACGTCATGTCGGGCCAGCACAGCCGCAGCAGCGCCGGGATCATCGATGCCATCCTGCGCCTGCCCGGGCAGCGGCGCGAAGAAGCGAGGATCCGGGCGTTCGCCGAGGATTGCCTCGACTTCGTCGGCATCAGAGAAGGCTGGGAGCGCGAGGCCACTACCCTGCCCTATGGCTGGCAGCGGCGGGTCGAGATCGCGCGGGCGCTGGCGACCGAGCCCAAGCTGCTGCTGCTCGACGAGCCGGCGGCGGGGCTCACCTCGGGCGAAAAGGAAGACCTGATCGGCCTCATCGGGCGCATCCGCGACGAGCGCGGCATTGCCGTGCTACTGATCGAACACGATACCGGGCTGGTGATGCGCATCTCGGAGCGGATCAGCGTGCTCGACCACGGCGTGATGATCGCCGAGGGGATGCCGAAGGAAATCCAGTCCAATCCGAAGGTGATCGAGGCCTATCTCGGGGTCGAGGAGGATGTACTTGACCTCTGATGTGATCCTCCAGCTCGAGGGCATTGCCAGCGCCTACGGCAAGATCGATGCGGTCAAGGGCATCGATCTCGAGGTGAAGCGCGGACAGATCGTGACGCTGCTGGGCGCCAATGGGGCCGGCAAGACCACGACGCTGAAAACCATCTCGGGCCTCGTCCGCGCCAAGGCCGGCCGGGTGCTGTTCGAGGGCAACGACATCACCGGCATGGCCGCGCACCAGATCGCGCGCGCCGGGGTGGTGCATGTGCCGGAGGGCCGGCACGTGCTACGCGGATTGAGCGTGCGCGAAAACCTCGAGCTGGGCGCCTTCACGGTGAAGGACACGACACTGCGCCGCGACCGACTCGAACAGGTGTTCACGCAGTTCCCGATCCTCAGGACGCGGGCCAATTCGGACGGTTCGCTCCTGTCGGGCGGCGAGCAGCAGATGCTGGCCATCGGCCGGGCGCTGATGCACGGCCCCAAGATCCTCCTGCTCGACGAGCCCTCGATGGGCCTCGCGCCCAAGCTGGTGCTGGAGACGATGCGGATCGTCAAACGGCTCAACGAGGCCGGCACCACCATCCTCCTCGTCGAGCAGAACGCCAGGCTGGCGCTGCGACTCGCCCATTACGGCTATGTCCTCGAAAGCGGCGTCATTCGGCTGGAGGGTGAAGCCTCGAAACTGAGCGCCGATCCCTCGATCGTTCAGGCCTATCTCGGCAGCTGAATGAAACTCCCAAGCGACTCCCCAGTAAGTTCAAAGGCCATCTGACTTGACCGAACCAACCAGCATCGACGTCGCCATTATCGGCGCCGGCATCATCGGTGTTTCCACCGCCTTCAAGCTGCAGGAGGCAGGGCGCACCGCCGTGCTGATCGATCGCAAGGGCATTGCCGAAGAGACCAGCCGCGGCAATGCCGGAGCCTTCGCCTTCTCGGACGTCATCCCGATGGCCACCTCCGGCGTCCTCGGCAAGCTGCCGCGCTGGCTGAGCGACCCGCTTGGCCCACTGACCATCCGGCCGGAATACCTGCCGCAGATCACGCCCTGGCTGCTGCGCTTCTGGCGCGCCGGCTGGCCCGATCGAGTGGCGGCAAGCCTCAAGGCGCAGAGCGCCATGATGCGTCTGGCCCGAACCGAGGCAGATGCCCTGATCGCCAGCGCCGGCCTCGACGAGATGATCCGCCGCGACGGGGTGCTCGAGCTCTACGAGAGCGAAGACGAACTGCGCAAAACCGCGCGGGACGACGCCGCGAAATCCGCCGAAGGCATCGAGTTCCGCCACGTGCGGGGGGCCGAACTGGCCGAACTGCAGCCGGGGTTGTCGCCGCGGATCACCTGCGCCACCTTCATCCCGAAGTGGCAGACGGTCAGCGACCCCTATGACTACGCCGTTGCCGTGGGCAAGGCAGCGATGGCGCGCGGCGCCAGCTTCCGCCGCGGCGAGGTGGCAGAGTTGCGCCCCGACGAAGCCGGCGTCACCGTGGTGTTCAGCGACGGCAACTCGTTGCGGGCGCGCCAGGTGGTGGTGGCCGGCGGGGCCTGGTCGAAACGGCTCACCGCTCCGCTCGGCGATGCCGTGCCGCTCGAAACCGAGCGCGGCTACAACACCACGCTCGACGGCTACAGCTTCGACCTCAGGCGCCAGCTGGTGTTCGGCGGCCACGGCTTCGTGGTGACGCCGCTCGCCAGCGGCATCCGCATCGGCGGCGCGGTGGAGCTTGGTGGCTTGAGCCTGCCGCCCAACTTCAAGCGCGCCGACGCCATGCTGACCAAGGCGGCCGCCTTCATGCCCGGCCTCGTCACTTCAGGCGGCAAACAGTGGATGGGGTTCCGCCCGTCGCTGCCCGACAGCCTGCCGGCGATCGGCTTCTCGCGCCGCTCGCGCAACATCGTCTATGCCTTCGGGCACGGCCATCTGGGGCTGACCCAGTCGGCCGCGACCGGCAAGCTGGTGGCGGAACTCGCCACCGGCGCCGCCCCCTCCCTCGACCTCACCCCCTTCTCTCCGCAACGCTTCTAGAACGAGCCTTCCCATGTCCCGGCATATCTTCACCTGCATCGATGGTCACACCTGCGGCAACCCGGTCCGCCTCGTCGCCGGCGGCGGCCCGCTGCTCAAGGGCAACTCGATGATGGAGCGGCGCGCCGATTTCCTCGAGAACCACGATTGGATCCGCAAAGGGCTGATGTTCGAGCCGCGCGGCCATGACGTGATGAGCGGCTCGATCCTCTATCCGCCGACGCGCGAGGATTGCGATATCGCGATCCTGTTCATCGAAACCTCGGGCTGCCTCTACATGTGCGGGCACGGCACCATCGGCACCGTGACCATGGCGATCGAGAACGGACTGATGACGCCGAAGACGCCGGGGGTGGTGAACCTCGACGTGCCGGCCGGCAAGGTGGTGGCCGAGTACACCATGGATGGAGAGTATGTCGACAAGGTGCGGATCACCAACGTGCCGAGCTTCCTCCACTCCACCGACCTCGAGATCGAAGCTCCAGGGCTCGGCAAGCTCAAGGTCGACGTGGCCTATGGCGGCAACTTCTACTGCATCGTCGACGCGCAGGAGAATTTCTCCGATATCGCCGACGTCTCGGTCGGTGACCTCTTACGCTGGAGCCCGGCGCTGCGCACGGCGATGAACGAACGCTACGAGTTCGTCCACCCGGAGAACGACAACATTCGCGGCTGTACCCATATCCTGTGGACCGGCAAGCCGACCAATGCCGCCAACACGGCGCGCAACGCGGTGTTCTACGGCGACAAGGCGATCGACCGCTCGCCCTGCGGCACCGGCACCTCGGCGCGCATGGCGCAATGGTATGGCCGCGGCAAGCTGAAGGTCGGCGATGCGTTCAACCACGAGTCGATCATCGGCTCGGTGTTCAACGGCCGGGTCGAGCGGGCGGTGAAGGTCGGCAATTACGACGGGATCGTCCCCTCGATCGCCGGCTGGGCCCGGCAGACCGGCCTCAACACCATCTATATCGACGACCGCGACCCCTTCGCCCACGGCTTCTCACTGGTGTGACGATGGACCTGACAAAAGGCCCCCTCACCCGGCGCTACGCGCCGACCTCTCCCCCAGAGGGAGAGGTGGTGCATGGGCGAGATCGCGCCACCTCGTCACCTCTCCCTTGGGGGAGAGGTCGCTGCGCAGCAGCGGGTGAGGGGGCCTTTTCTACGACTGCTGCGAGGCACACATGAAAATCACCGCCATAACGGTCTATCAGGTCGATCTGCCGCTGCGCGAAGGGCGCTACAACTGGAGTGGCGGCAACTTCATGGAAGTGTTCGACTCGACCGTTGTGACGGTCGAGACCGACGCGGGCATTACCGGTTATGCCGAGTGCTGCCCGCTCGGCTCGGCGTACCTGCCGTCCTATGCCAAGGGGGTCCGGGCCGGCATCGCGGAGATCGGCCCCAAGCTGATCGGGCATGATCCGACGGACCTGTGGCCGCTCAACCATCACATGGACGCGGTGCTGCGCGGTCACCCCTATGTGAAGGCGCCGATCGACATCGCCTGCTGGGACATCCTGGGGAAGGTCGCCGGGTTGCCGGTCCATAAGCTGCTCGGCGGCGCCGAACAGGAAAAGATCGCGCTCTACCGGGCGATCAGCCAGGAAGATTCCGCTGTCATGGCCGAAAAGATCGCCGGCTATCGCGCCGAGGGCTATACGAAATTCCAGCTCAAGGTCGGGGGCGACCCCAATGACGACATCCGGCGCATCCGGGCCTGTCGCGCAATCCTCGCCGACACCGACATCCTCGTCGCCGATGCCAATACCGGCTGGACCATGGCCGACGCGGCGCGCGTGGTGAACGCCGTGGCCGACCTCGATGTCTATATCGAACAGCCCTGCATGAGCTACGAGGAGAGCCTTTCGGTGCGCCGCCGCACCAGCCTGCCATTCGTGCTCGACGAGAACATCGGCACGGTCGGCGACCTGGTGAAAGGCATTTCCGAAGATGCGTTCGACGTGATCAACCTGAAGATCAGCAAGGTCGGCGGCCTGACCAAGGCGCGGCAGATGCGCGATCTCTGCGTCGCCTCGGGCATTCCGATGACCATCGAGGATACCTGGGGCGGCGATATCGTCACCGCCACCATCGCGCATCTGGCGCGCTCGACGCCGCAGAAGTTCTGCTTCACGGCGACCGACTTCAACTCCTACGTGACCGTGTCGATCGCCGAGGGCGCGCCCAGGCGCGACAACGGCTTCATGAGCTCGAGCAACGCGCCGGGCCTCGGAGTAGAGCCCAGATGGGACGTGCTTGGCGAGCCGGTCCAGGTGATCAGGTGATCGTCAGTCAGGACACCCTCCCCCTCGCGGGGAGGGTAGCGCAGCCGGGAGCGAAGCGACCTGGCGAAGCTTGGGTGGGGGGAGAAGCACGCTCCCTGCCCGTGTCATCCCCCACCCTTGATCCCTCCCCGCAAGGGGGAGGGAGACGACTGCTACTGCTACTACCGGTGACCAAATGAGAACTACCCGCGCCATTGAGATCGTCGGCTGCCATGCCGAGGGCGAGGTCGGAGACGTGATCGTCGGCGGCGTCGCACCGCCGCCGGGCGACACGCTGTGGGAGCAGTCGCGCTTCATCGCGCGCGACCAGACCCTGCGCAACCTGGTGCTGAACGAGCCGCGCGGCGGGGTGTTCCGGCACGTCAACCTGCTGGTGCCGCCCAAGGACCCCAGGGCGCAGATGGGTTTCATCATCATGGAGCCAGAAGACACGCCGCCGATGTCGGGTTCGAACTCGATCTGCGTGTCGACCGTGCTGCTCGATACCGGCATCGTGCCGATGAGCGAGCCTGAAACCCGGCTGGTGCTCGAAGCGCCGGGCGGTATCGTCGAGGTGGTGGCCGAATGCCGGAACGGCAAGGCCGAGCGGATCACCGTGACAAACGTGCCGAGCTTTGCCGACAAGCTGGGAGCGAAACTCGAGGTCGAGGGCGTCGGCACGCTGACCGTCGACACCGCCTATGGCGGCGACAGCTTCGTCATCGTCGACGCCAATGCACTCGGCTTCAGGATCGTGCCGGACGAGGCGCGGGAACTCGCCGAGATCGGCATCCGCATCACCCGCGCCGCCAATGAGCAACTCGGCTTCACCCACCCGACCAATCCGGACTGGAGGCATTTCTCGTTCTGCCAGATCGCGGCACCGCTCGTGCGTCGCGATGGCCTTTTGACCGCCGCCAATGCCGTCGCCATCCAGCCGGGCAAGATCGACCGTTCGCCCACCGGCACCGGCGCTTCGGCCCGCATGGCGGTGCTGCGCGCCAAAGGCGAGATGCAGGTCGGCGACCGCTACCTGGCGCGCTCGATCATCGGTTCGGAATTCCTCGGTCGTATCGAGGCGGATACGACGCTGGGCGGCCGGCCGGCGATCATCCCCTCGATCTCCGGCCGCGCCTGGATCACCGGCACCCGCACCGAAATGCTCGATCCATCCGACCCCTGGCCGGGCGGCTATCGGCTCTCCGACACCTGGCCACGGATCGGCAAGTGACCACCACTATCGCATATGACGAACTCGCAGCCCTGCTGCGAGCGATCTTCCTCAGGCACGGCTGTTCGGAAACCGTTGCCAGCCTCCTCGCCGAGAACATGGCTGGCGCCGAGCGCGACGGCGCGCATAGCCACGGCATTTTCCGCATCAGGGGCAACCTCGCTTCGCTCGATACCGGCTGGGTGGACGGCAAGGCCCAACCGGTGCTCGAGGACGTGGCGCCGGGCATGCTCAGGGCCGATGGCCGCAACGGCTTCTCGCTGCCGGTGCTGGAACTGGCGCGCCAGCCGCTGATGGCCAAGGCGCGCGCCAACGGAATCGCGATGCTCAGCGTGCGCAAGGCACATCACTTCAGCGCCGTCTGGCCCGATATCGAGCCGTTCGCGCGCGAGGGGTTCGTGGCGCTTGCCATGATCAACTCGATGGCGTCAGTGGTGCCACATGGCGGCCACCGCAAGGTCTACGGCACCAACCCGTTCGGCTTTGCCGCGCCGCGCGACGGCATGGATCCGCTGGTATTCGACCAGGCCTCGAGCGCCATGGCCAATGGCGACGTGCAGATTGCCCGACGCGAAGGCCGGCAACTGCCGCCTGGCACCGGGGTCGACCGGCACGGCGCCCCGACCACCGACCCTGCTTCTATCCTCGATGGCGGGGCGCTGCTGCCGTTCGGCGGGCACAAGGGCTCGTCGATCGCCATGATGATCGAGATCATGGGCGCGGCGCTGGCCGGGGGCGACTATTCGTTCGAGATCGACTGGAGCGCCTATCCCGGCGCCGCCACCCCGCATGGCGGGCAGACCTATATCCTGATCGATCCACAACGGGGCGCGGTGAACAGCTTTGCAGATCGGCTGGAAGTGCTGATCGACGAGATCCATGATGCCGGCCAATCGCGCCTTCCCGGCGATCGGCGCTATGCCACCCGCCGCGACAGCCTCGCCAGCGGCATAGCGGTCGATGCGGCGGCGCTGGCGGAGCTTCGAGCGCTGGCGGCAGAATGAGGGCAATCATGCAGGTCCGCGCGGCCGGCCCAGCAGCGCATTACGGCTTGTAGTAGCTTCCATCCGGCATCAGCGCGTCCTGCCAGTTGGTGCCCTCGGTGATGGCGTTGCGGAGGTTGGCGGAGACGAGGCGGGTGCCGGAGAGGTCGGCGTTGCTGAGGTCGGCGGCGATCAGACGGGCGCCGAACAGGTCGGAATGGGCGAGGTTGGCGCCACGCAGGATGCCGGCCTCGAGGTTGCTGGCCGTGAAATCGGCACCCTCGATGGTGCTGCCGGTGAAATCCACCCGCTGCATGTTCAACTGGCGGAAGCTGGCGCCGGAGAAATCGGCGTTTGGCGCCTTCACGCCGCCGAAGCGGGCATCCTCGAACTGGGCGAAGCGCAGGCTGGCGCCATCGAGGCGGACGTTGGTCATAATGGCGCGACGAAAGTTGACGCTCTCTCCCCTGGCGCCGGCGAAGGACGCCCCGCTGAGCGTCGCCCGAAAGAACACGGCATTGTCGAGGCGGGCATCGGCGAGGTCGGCATTGCCGAGCTTGGCGGCGGTGAGGTCGGCTGCTTCGAGATTGGCGCCCTTGAGGTTCGCCCCGCTCAGATCGGACTGAAAGAAGAAGGCGCCGCTGAGATCGGCACCGCTGAGATCAGCGCCGGCGAGATTCCGGTCGCTGAGGTCGGCGCCGACGAGCGCGCAGCCCGGACAGGAGGTCGCTTCGCCGGCGAGGAAGGCCGACGCCTCAGAGGCTTGCGCGACGGCCGGCACCAGTGTCGCGAGCAGCAGGGCGAGCGCGGTGCCGACAACCCGCCTCATGGCGCGGCCTTTGCCGCATCGAGAGTGACGTCGAACGCCTCCCAGCGGGTCGAGGATTCGTACTGGCCCGGCTCGAACATGCCATGGATATCGAGGCCGGTCTGGCCGGGCTTGCGGAAGTAGTGGGTTTCCACCCGGATGTGCCGCCCCTCGACGTCCTTGGTGCAGACTTCCTTGATGAACATCTCGCCGACGCCGGTTTCGCCTGGCGCTCTGGGCAAATCGGCGCAGGTCCAGTCGCGCGCGCCATAGCGCTGGAACACCGGTAGCCGGAACAGGTAGGCGCGGCCTCGGTCCTCGACATGTGCGCGGTCATCGGTGACGGCGCGAAAGCCGCGCACCACGCCGGCATCGTCGAACAGCAACGACAGGACGACCGGGAAGTTGGCGAGCCGGGTGCCGCCGAAGCGCTGCAGCCAGAGCTCCTCGCCGTACTGATCGTGGAAACGCTCGGCGAGTTTGCCGACCCGCCGGCCGAACTCGACATAGACCTCGTGGAGGCCGCGCGCGTCAGGGGCGCACTGGGCGAAGTCAATCCAGCCGGTCAGGTGCTGCAGCGGCGGGCCGCCGTTGGAGCCGCAGGCGAAGGCCTCATACCCCTCGTTGGGGAGCGAGGCGGCGGTCTCGCCGATGGCGAGGGTGCGAAATTCGGGCGGGAGCGGCGCCGCCAGTGCCTGGGCGGCAAGGCCGAGCAGCAAAAGGGCCGGCAGCACTCTGGCGAGTTTCATAATGGTACCGTCACGCAAGGCGAAAAGGGATGGCACGGCAGCTTTCGCCGCCGTGCCACAGGAGAGATCAGTTTATCGCGAAGACGTACATGGCGTCCGTCGGGACGAAGTACTTCAGCGACGGGTCAGCATTGATCTGCACCGTGCTGGGAGCCGCACCGGCGAGTACCGCGATGTACTGCTTGCCGTCGACGGCATAGGCCATCGGCGGGGAGCCGAGCGAGGTGCCGACGTTGAACTTCCAGACTTCTTTCAGCGTCTCGTCGTCATAGGCGTAGATCCAACCGGCACGATCGGAGCCGAATACCAGGCCGCCGGCGGTTGCCAGCATGCCGTTGCCGCGTGCGATCAGGTGGGTCTTGGCGGCAATCTTGCCGGTGACCGGATCGATTGCCACGACCGAACCAGACTGTTCGGCCGGCAGTTCGGTGCCCTCGGGAGCGGGCAGGCGACCGTTCCATTCCTTCTGCGCCGTCACGACGTCGTAATCGCCACCGGTGATGGTCGGGTTCGGCGCCTCGGTCGGCACGTAAGCCGAGCAGCCTTCGTTGGAGGTGAGATAGACCAGCTTGGTCTTGGCGCTATACGAGGCAGGCTGCCAGTTCTTGCCGCCACCCAGGGTGGGGCAATAGATGCCCGGCAGATCGTCACGCGAGCCGACGGTGCCGGCAACGTATTTCTGCAGGTCGGCCGCCGGATCGTAGCTCAGCGGCAAGCCGGTCTTCTGGTCGATGCCGGTGGTCCAGTTCAGGTCGTCGACATATTGCGTGGCATGCTGCAGCGCGCCGTTGGTGCGATCGAACGAGTAGCCGAAGCCGTTGCGGGCCGCACGGAAGGCGAGGTTGCTGTCGCCATTGTCGATGAGCTGGGTTTCCCCGATCTCGTCGTAGTCATAGGGGTCGTTGGGGGTGAACTGGAAGTGCCACTTGATGGCGCCGGTCTCGGTGTCGAGCGCGACGAGGCTCGACGCATAGAGGTTGTCGCCCGGACGGTATTCGGCGTCGATCTGCGGCGCCGGATTGCCGGTGCCCCAATAGGTGAGGCCGAGCTTGGGATCGTAACTGCCGGTCGCCCAGATGGAGCCGCCACCGGTTTCCCAGGTGCCTTCGCGCTTCCAGGTCTCGTTGCCGGGCTCGCCCGGTGCCGGAATGGTATAGGTGCGCCACTTGGGCTTGCCGGTATTGAGGTCGATCGCCTCGATCCAGCCGCGGATGCCGTATTCGCCGCCGGCCGGGCCATAGAGGGCGACGTCGCCGATGACCAGCGGAGCGACGGTGAAACTCTCGGCGCGGGCCTTGTCGGCCTGCTGAGTTTCCCAGTTGAGTTCGCCGGTATCCTTGTTGATCGACATCACCCGGCCATCGAGGGTCAGGGCGATGACGTCGTTCTTCCACAGCGCAATGCCGCGGTTTTCGGCGCCGCAGCAGGTGGCGTCGGAAATCCACTGCTTGTCGACCTCGGGGTCGACCTTCCAGACGATCTTGCCGAAGCGCCCATCGCGAACGTCGACTTTGTAGACCCGGCTCCAGCCGGCCTGCACGTACATGAAGCCGTCTTCGACCAGCGGGGTGCCTTCATTGCGGGCGCTGGCATAGCGGCCACCGGCCGAGGCCTGGTCGAACTGGGTAACGAAGGCCAGCGACAGCTTGTCGACATTGTCCTTGTTGATGCCGTCCAGCGGGCTGTAGCGGTGGGCATCATAGGTCCGGTGGACCATCAGCCAGTTGCCGGATTCTTTGTCGGCCGCCACAAGCCGATCACTGGTTACCTCGGCCGACCAGGCCGATGACGCCATCGTCACCGCCAAGGCCAGGAGGCCGGCGCCTAAGCGCAAGCGTGCCATCTTCCTCATCCCTCTCAATTCGAAAATTCGGCCGCCGACCCGATGGGATCGTGGCGCTGCGACGTTATCGCAATGCGGCGTTTGGTCGCCAGAATGTACGCGACCCACAAAAGCCAATACGAAATATAGGAACAAGCATTGACCGCTGTTTTCTATATTCGGCTCGAATAGGGGCGCGGTGATATCGACCGCGCAGTGGACCGCCAAAGGCGGCTTGAGGAGAAACAGCTGATGAAACAGGGCACTGCGGCCGACCCGGCAATCGAGACGACATGCGGGTGCCAGTGCACCAGGGTCAGCCGGCGGACAGTGCTGGGCGGCCTGGCGGCAGCCGGCGCCTTTGCCGGCCTCGGCGGAACGGCGATGGCTGCCGGCGAGGACGCGATGCCACCGCAGGTCGGCGATTTCCTCGTCTCGCCGGCCGGCAACACGCCGCTGACGCTCGACAGCATCAAGCTCGACAGCAAGCCCTTCGAAGCGGTGGCGATGTCGCCAGGCGGCGTGGTGCGCAATGCCGAGTACGAGAACACCGTGCTGCTGCTGCGCTACGACCCCGCGACGCTGCCGGCGGAAACCGCGGCGAGATCGGCCGAGGGCGTGCTCGGCTACACCATCATCTGTACCCATGCCGGCTGCCCGCTCGGCGACACGCTGAAGAACAAGCTGCTGGCCTGCGATTGCCACGGCTCGCGGTTCGACCCGACCAAGAACGGCGAAGTGGCGAATGGCCCGGCAGTGCGGAAGCTTCCGCAGCTCGGTCTTGCCATCCAGGATGGCAAGCTGGTGGTGGCGGAAGCCTTCGACTCGCGCGTCGGCGGCGACATGATGGGCGAAGACGACCGCTAGAGCCGCAGGCTTCCCGGCTCGAACGCGCTACCAAATCAAACACTTAGAGCTCTGCACCGGTTCAAGCAAACGGGTGCAGTGCTCCAGGAGAGGAGCGATGCAGTGAAACTCAAACTGACCCTCGCGGCCCTGCTGGTCGTGCTGCCCACGGCCGTGCTGGCCGCCAGCCTGCCGATTACCGGCAGCTACGGCACGCCGGCCGGATGCGCGGCGCATGCCGGAACCGCCGGCGGCAGCGGCGAGAAGGTGCTGCTCAGCGCCGACGATGCACGTTTCGAAGGCAATGTCTGCCCCTATACCAGCGTCAGCGAGACCGGCGACAAGGCCTACGAGGTCAAGATTGCCTGTGAGAGCGGCCACGACGAAGTCGTGCGCGGCACCCTCGATGTGACCGAGAGCGCCGATGGCAGCAAACTCACGGTGGCGCTCAAGGATGGCGCCGGACCGAAGGGCGAGTTTCCGCCCTGCGACGCTGCGGCAAGCGCATCGCCGTAGTTAGCCTCTGATTTTTTCTTGTTTTTGGAGTTATTGGACGGTCCGCAGCTCGCAAGGGACCCAACAGTGTCAACTCTGCCAAAGAACGGTGATCGCGTTCCGGACAGTGCGATCGTTTCGGCCACCCGCATCCGAGCCACGCTGAGGGGCGACATCCTCACGGGCAAGCTGCGGCCTGGCACCAAGGTGAATATTGAGGACCTCGCCGACCGGTACGAGACATCGCATATCCCGATCCGCGAAGCGCTGATCGGACTGGTGTCGGAAGGGCTGGTCAAACGCGAGGAACGACGAGGGTTCTTCGTGGCTGCGTTCACGACAGAGGTGCTGGAGGAGTTGATCAAGACTCGATGCTGGCTGGAGGAAAGGGCCCTGTCGGAGAGCATCGCCAACCGCACCGTGGAGTGGGAGGAAAACCTGGTGCTGGCGCTCTACTGGCTGTCGCGGACCGATCGCTATGTGGATGCCACGCGCCAGCAGCTCAACCCGGCCTGGGATGAGCGGCACAAGCAGTTCCATCAGGTGCTGATCAGCGCCTGCGGCTCATCGCTGCTGCTGCGCTACTGCCAGGAGATCCGCGATCGGGTGGATTCGTACCGGTTCATCACCGAGAGCGCCAATCCGGCGCCGTTCGAGGCCCGTCCGGACGAGCATCGGCTGATTGCCGATGCGGCACTGGCGGGAGACCGGGATACCGCGGTGGCGCTGCTGATGAAGCATTATCGGCAGACGCTCGAGATCATCACGTCGACCTTTGCGGCGGCCAGCCGAGCGCCGGACGAGACGGCCTGAGCCTCTCGCGGCCGACAGCGACGAAAGCCATGTACGGGGGCGCCTGAACGTCGGGCGAGCCTCCAGTCTGTTGCCTGCAACAAAGTGGAGAAAGTCGATGAAGCCTGTTTCGATCGTCAGCCTGGTCCTCGTCGCCGGGATCGCCGCGCCCCCTGCCTTTTCGCAGCAAACACCAGGCCCGCAACCCTACTTCGTCGGCAACCCACTGGGGCTGCCGGTCAACCCCGCCGCCGATGGCGCCTTTGCGCCGATGTCGAGCAACGTCAAGGTGTTCGGCGCGATCTACGCCACCGAAAGCTGCTCCTACGACGCGGAGCGCGACCTGATCGTCGCGCCGGCGCGCGGCGTGAATCAGGCCATCCAGGAGAACAACGCCTTTGTCGCGCTGATCAACCATGACGGCTCGGTCAACACGGCGCGCTGGATCGGGGTGCAGAACCCGCAGCAACGCGCCGACCTGCAGCCGCCGCTGATCCTCAACGAGCCGTTCGGCAGCGATATCGAGGGCGGCGTGCTCTACCTCGCCGATCGCGACGGCGGTACGGCCGACCCCACCGACCCGAGCAAGACGACGCCGAGCATGGCGGTGATCCGCAAGTTCAGCATGAAGACCGGCGAGCCGATGGGCGAGGTGAAGATCGAGGGCTCGCCCTGGATCAACGACATCGAAGTGGCGCCGGACGGCACCATCTATGCCAGCAATACCGGGGTTGGCGGCAAGGAGCCCCAGCCCGACAGCTGGCAGATCTGGAAGGTGGCGCCCGACGGCGTGGCCTCGGTATGGATCCAGGGGGCGCCGCTCAACCAGCCCAACGGCATCGCGTTCGATACCGAGGGCAACGTGGTGGTGGTCAATATCGGCAACGACGAGGTGCTGACCTTCGCGGCGGCCGACGCCAAACTGTTGAAGACCGAAAAGGCTGCCCAACCCGGCAATGACGGCATCGTGGTGCTGCCCGATGGCACCAAATATATCAGCAGCGTGATGAACGGCGGCATCACCAAACTGACGCCGGACGGCACGGCGTCGCTGATCGCCGAGAACATCCCGAGCGCGGCCTCGATGTGCTACGACGCCGGCGCCGAGCAACTGGTCGTGCCGATGAACGCCAATAACGGATTGGCCTTCATCAGCCTGAAGTAAGGCGCTCGCCGCCGCTCAGGCGGCGAGGCCCGACGGCAGGAACAGGCTGGCCTTGGCTGCTTGCGGGACGAGACCAACGTCGGCGCCGGGAGTGATGTCGATATCGCCCGGAAGGGCAGCGACGATCTGCTGGCCCGATGGCGTGCCGATCACTGTCAGCGTCTCGTTGCCAAGGCGCTCGACCAGCACCACCTTGCCATGCAGGTCGGCGCCCGGCCCGGCCGCGAGGTGGTGCGGCCGGACGCCGAGCGTCAGTTCGTCGCCGACCCTGGCGTCGACCCCTGGCTTGGGCAGCACCAGCGACCCGATATCGGGCGACGACAGCTTGACCCCGGTGGCGTCGACGGCATCGACGCGCGCCTTGAGAAAGTTCATCTTGGGCGAGCCGATGAAGCCGGCGACGAACAGGTTGGCCGGCTTGTGGTAGAGCTCGAGGGGCGAGCCGACCTGCTGCACCACGCCGGCGTTCAGCACCACGATCTTGTCGGCGAGCGTCATCGCCTCGACCTGGTCATGGGTGACATAGATCATCGTCGCCCCGAGGTCGGCGTGCAGCTTGGCCAGCTCCATGCGCATGTCGACGCGCAGCGCCGCATCGAGATTGCTCAGCGGCTCGTCGAACAGGAACACGCCCGGGTGCCGGACGATGGCGCGGCCGATGGCGACGCGCTGACGTTGCCCGCCCGAGAGCTGGCTGGGCCGCCGATCCAGCAGATGCTCCATCTGCAGGATCCGGGCAGCCTCGGCGACCTTGGCCTCCTTCTCGGCCTTGGGCGCCTTGGCGATGGTGAGCCCGAAGGCCAGGTTCTCGCGCACCGTCATATGGGGGAAGATGGCGTAGGACTGGAACACCATGGCGATCGAGCGATCCTTCGGCGGCAGGTCGTTGACCACCCGGTCGCCGATGGTGAGCGTGCCGCCCGAGATATCCTCGAGCCCGGCGATCATCCGCAGCAAGGTCGACTTGCCGCACCCCGAGGGGCCGACAAAGACGACGAACTCGCCATCGGCAATGTCGATGTCGACGCCCTTGATCACCTCGGTCGAGCCATAGGTCTTCTTGATGCCAGCAAGCGACACGCGCGCCATTTCGTTACTCCGCTGCGTCTCTGATGGGGACCACGCTGAGAAGGCCGTCGGGACCGACGACCACCGGATCGGGATCGGTGATGTAACCGCCGAAATTGGCCTTGGCCTTGTCGGCAAAGCCGAGGATGCGCAGGCCATCGGCGGTCTCGACGATGCGCGCCGCATAGCGTCGGCAGGGCTCGCTGCCATCGAGGAACGGGCCCGGAGCGATCCGCCAGGGGCCGCGCGGATCATCGGCGACGAGGTAGTGCGTGCCGGTCACCGGGCGCTGCGGATTGAAGCGACGGTAAGCCTCGGACCAGTGCTGCCCGGAGGTGCAGAACAGGCAGTACCACCTGCCGTCGTGCTGGAATACCTGCGGCACCTCGAGCTGGCCGAAGCCGCCCACGAAGACGGGAGGCTGCAGCGTCCAGGTCATCAGGTCGGGGGAGGTGGCGAAGCCGATCGCACCGCCGGCGTTGGGCTCGGCGACGCCCGGCACGCGGGCTGTGAAGTACATCAGCCAACCCTCGCCGCGGGGATCGCGCATCACCCACGGGTCGCGCATGGCACGGTCGTGCCAGTGCCCGATGGCGTGCGGCACCTCATAGTGCTCGGCAGCGGGGCCTTCGAGGTCGAGGCAGAAGCCGGTGCCGACGCGCTGCCAGTTGTGCAGGTCGGTGGAGGTGGCGTGGCCGATGCGCTGGTAAAGGCCCTGCTCGGCGCGGGTGGTACCGGTGTAGAACAGATGCCACAGGTCGTCGTCGCCACGGATCACCGAGCCGGTCCAGGTGGTGTAATCGTCCCAGGCGGGGCCGGCGCTCGGGGCAAAAGTGGTGCCCAGATGCTGCCAGTCGACGAGGTTGTCGGAGACGGCATGGCCCTGGGAGACGTTGAAGTGCCGGAGGTCGGGGTCGCCCAGGCTCTTGTCGGCCTGGAGGAAGTAGCCGTGCCAGCGCTGGCCGTCATTGACGTACCAGCTGTCCCAGATCCATTTCTTGTCGAGTGCGATGACCATAGATAACTCCGCTAACCCTTGACGCCGGTCGAGGCGATCGAGGCAATGAATGCGCGTTGCAGAACGAGGTAGAAGGCGAGCACCGGCAGGGTGATCAGCGACAGGTACGCCATGATCTCGCCCCAGGCCCGGTTGAGCTGGAAGAAGTATTGCAGCCCGACCATCACCGGCCGGTACCCCTCCTGCTGCACCACCATCAGCGGCCACAGGTACTGGTTGTACATGACGAGGAATTTCAGGATCGCCGCGGTGGCAAGGACCGGTCCGGCCAACGGCATCACCACGCGGCGATAGACCTGCCCCCAGGTGGCGCCCTCGACGCGGGCGGCTTCGATCAGTTCACCTGGCAGATCCTTGAAATACTGCACGAACAGGAAAATCGTCAGCCCGTCGGCGATGAACGGGACAATCTGCACCTGGTACGAGTTGAGCCAGCCGAAGGTCAGCCCGTCGAGGCCGAACCAGGGCAGCTTGGATGCGATCAGCAGCAGAGGAATGGCGATGGTCTCGAACGGCACGATCAAGGTCGCGAGGATCGCCGTCAGCACCAGTTCGCGACCGCGCCAGTCGATGAAGACGAAGGCGAAAGCGGCGGCCGAGCAGACCAGCAGCGTCAGCAGCACGGTGACCCCGGTGACCAGCACCGAGTTGAAGATGAACAGCCCCACCGGCGCCCGCTTGAAGGCATCGAAGTAATTCTCCAGCGAGATATCGCCGATCGGCAGGAAGGCGGCAAAGCTGCTGGTGTCGCGCAGCAGCTGCTGGTCGGGCTTGAAGCTCGACATCAGCATGAAGACCAGCGGGAAAACGAAGATCGCCGCGATCAGGATCAGCACGGCATAGCGCACGGCCAGCCGCAGGCCGCGATTGTCGGCGGTAATCATGGCCATCAGTTCTTCTCCCGGGTGAGCCAGCGCTGCAGCAGCGAGATCGACAGCACGATGACGAACAGGATCACCGAGATGGTCGAGCCGCCCGAAATGTCCTGCTTGCCGTAACCGCGCTCCACCGCCTGGAACACCACGGTCTGGGTGGAATCGAGCGGTCCGCCGCCGGTCATCACGTCGATCTGCGAGAACAGCGCGAAGGCCTGCATGGTGATGACGATGAGGATGAGGACGGCGGTGTTGCGGAGCCCGGGCCAGGTGACGTAGCGGAACACCTGCCAGCGGCTCGAGCCCTCGATCGCCGCGGCCTCGTAGAGGGTCGGGCTGATGGTCTGCAGGCCCGAAAGCCAGATCACCATGTGGAAGCCGACCGCCTGCCAGATCGACATGGCGATGATGGCGCCGAGCGCCGTGGACGGATTGCCCAGCCAGTCGACCTTGGGGAACGCCCCGAAGCTCAGGGCGCCGAGCAGGTTGTTCAGCAGCCCGCTATTGCCGTCATAGATGAAGCGCCAGAGCAGGGAGACGACGACGATCGAGACCACCACCGGCATGAAGTAGATGGCGCGGAACAGGTTGATACCCCGGAGCCGCTGGTTGATCAGCAGCGCGAGGACCAGCGCCAGGCCTGCCTGCACGGGGGCGACAACCAGCACGAAGACGAAGGTGTTGACGATCGCCTTCATGAACACGACGTCGCGCGCCAGCACGTAAGTACGACTGTCGCCCTGCTGGAAACTGAACCACTCGCGCATGCCGGCGAACTGGGGGTAGTCGGGATTGTTGCGGGTATAGCCGCGCAAGGCGGGGTATTTCGGCGCACCGGCATCGTCGCGCGCCAGCTGGCCGGCGGCATCGCGCTCCGGCTCCAGCGTCAGCAGGCCGAGCCCGAGCAGTTGCTCGTAGTTGGCGAGGCCGACGAACTGTGTCGGGTTCGGCGAGATCAAGCGCTGATTGGTGAAGCTCAGCCCCACGGCGAAGATGAACGGCAGGACCACGAACACGGCGATGAGAAACGCCGCCGGCCCGGCCATCAGCCAGCCAATCCGGTTTGAGCGTGTGAACTTGGACGCCATCGTAACCTCGCGGGCGCGTGGATGCATGGGATCCCGGCGCATGGCCGGGATCCCTCAGGAGTCAGAGCGGAGGCAGGGCCCTAGAAGCCGTAATTGCCGTTCTTCTGGATGTCGGCGTTGATCTCGTCGACCGCCGCATCAAGGGTCGCCCCCACATCGGCGCCCTTGGCGATATCGGCCAGCGCCTTCTCGAACACCTTGGCGGCGACGACGTAGCCCGGGGTGACCGGACGGACCAGCGCCTGCTTGGCCGACAGGTCATAGAAGACCGCGAGCTTGCCGCCTGCCTTGTAGTTCTCGGTCATGGCGGCCGCCGTCGCGGTGGCGGGGATCAGGCCGATGCCGTTGGAGTAGGCCGCCAGATACTTGTCCTGCAGGGCGAACTCGATGAACTTCGACGCCCCATCGGGATGCGCCGACTTGGCCGAGACGCCGAACTGCCAGGAGGCGGCGCCGATCTTGGGCCCATTGCCGAAATCGGGCGCGGGCAGGAACAGCACGTCGTCGAACGCCGCCAGGGTGCCGAGGGCCGCCCAGTTGCCGTTCCACGAGAAGGCATACTTGCCCGAGTTGAAGCCGGCATCGCGGGCCGCCGGATCCTGCGTCGCTTCGGCATAGCCGTCGGCGAACAGGCTCTGCCACCAGTTGCCGAACGCGATGGCCTTGTCGCCGTTGAGCACGCCTTCGGCAGTGGTGTAGGTCGTGCGGTCGATCATGTCGCCGCCGAAGCTCTGCAGGAACGGCGAGAACGCGTAGGGGTACCACTCGCCGGTCGAGGCCGTGCCGAGATCGAGGGCGTAGTCGTACTTGCCGGACGCCTTGGCCTTGGCCAGCGCATCCATGAACTCGTCCTTGGTCCAGGGCTGCTCGAGGGTGGGCTGACGCAGGCCGAGTTCGTCGAGGATCGACTTGCGGGTCACCAGCGACACCGCAGCATCCCACAGGCCGATCGAGTAGAGCTTGCCGTTCCAGATCCCCTTGGTGCCGGGCAGGAAGTTGGCGATCTTGCTCTCATCGATCGCCAGCGGCTGCAGGTAGCCCGACCAGGCCCAGTTGGGCATCACCGGACCATCGACGTCGATGATGTCGGGGAGGTTGCCGGCCAGCGCACCGGCCACGACGCTGTCATTATAGGCTGCCTGGGGGAACGCCTGCAGCTCGACCTTCCAGTCGGACTGGCTGGCGTTGAAGTCGGCGGTGATCTCGTTGAGAATCTTGACTTCCTGCTCGCTGCCGGCGCCGTGATACCACATCGACAGCGTGGTCTGGGCGAAAGCGCCGGAAGCGGAAAGCATCGTGCCGAGCAGGGCACCGGTTAGGAATACGATCTTGCTCACTGTCTTTAGTCCTCCCTGACGAGTTTGAGCTGTGAGACATTGGGGGAGCGCCGTTCGGTGACCGATTGGCGCCAATAGACCGGCCCGGCGACGATGTCGGGGCCAGCGTTCTCCGGGCTGTCGCCCGAAATCAGACTGAGGAGCCGCTGCGCGGCGCGAACGCCCATGGCGGTATAGGCAAGCTCGACGGTGGTGAGCGGCGGATAGAGCGTCTCGGCGATGACGCGGTAATTGTCGTAGCCGGCCACCGAGATGTCGTCGGGAACGGCAAGGCCGCGCGAGCGCAGGATGCCGTAGACCTTGAGCGCCTGCCGATCGTTGCCGCAGCAGAATACGGTCGGCGGCTGGCTGAGGTTCAGCATCCGGTCGATCGCGGTCCACAGTACCTGCGTCTCGACCTCGGGACTGCCGATCTCGCCGCATTCGACCAGCGCCGGATCGTAGGAAAGACCGGCCTCGCCCAGCGCATCGCGATAGCCGGTGCGGCGCAGCCCGGTCGCGACGATATCCTCGCGCAGCGTCAGGTAGGCGATGCGCTCGTGCCCGGCGGCGATCAGCCGGGCGACCAGATCATGCTGGCCACGACGGTCGTCGGGAATCACGGCGGGCGTGCCGATATCATCGAAGCAGTTGGTCAGAACGATCGGCGTGTCGCTCGGGATGGGCGGCAGCCAGACATTCTGGTGGTACGGCGCCACGTAGATGAGACCCTCGACCCGGTGCTCGAGGAAGGTCTTGATGAGTTCAGGGACGCGTTCCGAACGGTTGCCGGAATCGGCGATCATCAGGGTCTTGCCGGTCACCCCGATGGTCTGCTGGATACCGCGGACCAGCAGCAGTTCGGGCAGGCCGGCCGGCTGGGCGGGTTCGATCTGGTCGGAGATGGCGCCGGTGATCAGCCCGATCAGTCCGGACTTGTTCGAGCGCATCATGCGGGCGGCGCTGGAGGGGACATAGCCGAGCGAGGCAATGGCGGCGTTGACGGCGTCGCGCGTCGCCGTGCCGACCGGAGCATCGCCGTTCAGCACCCGGCTGACGGTCTTGGGCGAAACGCCCGCGGCCTTCGCCACATCGTAGATCGTCGCCATGCTCTCCTCCCGTCAAGCTCAGTGTGACACCGATGTCATGACATCGGTGTCACTACGTCCAAGGATGCAGCGCTGTCAAGTGCGGGGATCGATGAGAGGTCGACTTGAGGGCGCCGGCTGCCGATCGGCCGGACCGAGGGACAGCCGCGTGCGGGCCGACGCGGCGACATCCTTTTCACCGTTCAGGCGAAACGGCGAAAAGGATCGAAGCTGTTGAGCTTGCCGCGCTTTCGAGCGGGAACGTCTGCAGGTTTTCCTGACAGGGCCCTAGGGCAGCGCGGCGAACTTCTGCTCGAGTTCCGCCAGTTGCGCCGCCGCGAGCGGCAGCATTGGAGGGCGCACGCGGTTCCAGCCGGCATTGCCGGTCTTGAGCCCGACCATCGCCTTGATGGTGGGGATCTGCACATAGGAGTTCGACAGCGCGCGCCAGGCGTTGATCCGGGCCTGCGCCGGCTCAACCAGCGCCGCATCATCGGTGTGGTCGAAGACGGTACGCAGCGAGTCCGCGATCAGGTTGGAGGTGGCGGTGATGCACCCTGCCCCACCCGACTGCAGCAGCGGCAGCAGCAGCGGATCGGCTCCCGCGAGCACCGCAAACCCCGGATGCGCCGCCGCGATCGCCTGCATGTTGGCGAGATCTCCCGCCGAGTCCTTGATGCCGACGACGGTATCGGGGAAGGCAGCGATCAGCCGCCCGATCAGCGGCAGGCTCAGCGGCACCGCCGACACCTGGGGAATGTGGTAGAGGATGACCTTCAGCCGGCTGTCGCCGATCGCCTCGATGATCCGCGCATAGGCGGCGTACACCCCCTCGTCGCTCACGCCCTTGTAGTAGAAGGGCGGCAGCATCACGACCTTGCTGACGCCGTGGTCGAGGGCGTGCCGGGTGAGTTCGACCGTCTCGGGCCCCGCCGCGACGCCCGTTCCGGGGATCAGCTGATCGCCGGCAATGCCTGCCTCGAGCGCCGCCTCGAGGATCAGCTTGCGTTCCGCGATGGAGAACGAGTTCGCCTCCCCGGTGGTGCCGAGCAGGGCGATGCCGTGGCATCCCTCGGCGAGCAGCCGATGACAGTGCTCGGCAAACAGGCCGAGATCGGGCGAAAGGTCGGCGTTCAGTGGCGTGGCGGCGGCGCAGTTGACGCCCGAAACAGCGAAAGTCATGTGGTCTCCTTGGGCGTACTGGTGAGCTTGCGCGCGTAGGCGATCGCCGCGTGCATGTTGACGTGATTGGCTTTGCCGGTGCCGGCGATGTCGAAGGCCGTACCGTGGTCGACCGAGGCGCGGTCGATCGGCAGGCCGAGAGAAACGTTCACCGTGGTGTCGAACGCCACCAGCTTCATCGGGATGTGACCCTGGTCGTGATATTGCGCGACAACCAGGTCGTAGGCGCCGTTATAGGCCTTCTGGAACACCGTATCGGCGGAAACCGGCCCCACCGCGTCGATGCCCTCGGCGCGCGCGGCGGCGACGGCCGGCACGATCTGCTCGTCATCTTCGGTTCCGAACAGACCGTTCTCACCGCAATGAGGGTTGAGGCCGGCGACGGCGATACGCGGGTTGGCGATGCCGATCCGGCGGAAATGGTTGTAGCCGGCGCGAATGGTGTCGAGGATGCGCGGCGTCTTCGCCCGGTCGATCGCCCCGCGCAGCGCCACATGGGTCGAGACGTGAATCACCGACATGCGTTCGGAGGCGAGCAGCATGAAGCTGGACTTCGACCCGGTGAGCGCCGCCAGCATGCCGGTATGGCCGTCATAGTGGTGACCGGCCGAGTTCAGCGCTTCCTTGTTGATCGGCGCGGTGACGATGCAGCCGATGTCGCCGGACTGTGCGGCGCGAACGGCACGCTCGATATAGTGGAAACTCGCGTCGCCGGCCACTCGATCGAGCTTGCCGAAAGGCGGGATCTCGCCGTCGAACGGCACGTGCTCGACGGCGATCGAGTTGGAACCGGCGGTGAAATCGAGCGCGGCTCCAACCACACCGGCAGCGCGCTGCAGCACGTCGCGATTGCCGAAGATCCGGATGCCCGACCGTTCGTCGGGCGACATGTCGGCCAGGGCCTTGCAGATAACCTCGGGGCCGACCCCGGCCGGGTCGCCCATGGTGATTCCGATGACGGATTTGCTCATCGCGCTGCCCGTTGCTGTTGGTGTGGAGCCGGCATGCTGACGCCGAGGCGCTCGGCATGCGGCTTGAGGGACTCGATGATGCCTTCGCGCAGTTGCACGCCGCTCGCAAGGGCCTGCCGCTTCAGCGCCAGCGCGCGCTGGCCCGGCAGCCGCACCGGATCGCCGCCGGGAACTGGCGGGTTGGCGAGACAGGCGTCGGCGAGCCAGCCGGTCTGGCGGAGATAGGCCTCCGCGCCGCCGAACAGCGCCGGATCGAATACCTGTACCGTCACCGACGCATTGGTGCCCTTTGGCGCATCGGCCCGCCCATAGCCGGCAAGGCCCTGGGTGAGCGCCTCGACATGCAGCGCCATGCCATAGCCTTTCTGGCCATGGTCCCGACCGCCGGTAGGCGCCAGCGTGCCGCCTTGCTCGAGCACCGCGGGATCACGGCTCGGGCGCCCTTCGGCATCGAACAGCCAGTCGTGTTCGAACTGCCGCCCGCGGCTGGCCATGTATTGCGACATGTTCACGGTGGTGATCGAAGCACTGATGTCGATCAGGATCGGGTCATCGGGTGTGGGGATGCCGTGCGCCGCCGGATCGGGCGTATAGACGCCGCGGGTGCCGCCGAACGGAGCAACCTGCGCCCCCGAGGGACTCGAACTGTAGATGCTGACCATCAGCCCGCGATCGGTGGCGATCGACAGATAGGCGGCGAGGGCGCCGATATGGTGGCTGTCGCCGATCACCACGGTGCCGACCCCATAGGTTGCGGCCCGGTCGGCGGCGAGCTTGACCGCCTCGGATGTGAGCCAGGCGCCGGGCAGACGCCGGCCGCGCCAGGTGACGGCCGCGCCCTTGTCGGCAACCACGTCCGGCGTTCCGGACCTGGTCATGATACCCGATCCAATGCCATCCAGATACCAGCCCGCCAGCGCCAGACCGTGGGTAGCATGCCCCATCAGGTCGGCTTCGCAGAGGTAGTGGGCTACGGCCGCGGCCTTGTCGGCTTCGAGCCCCGCGGCAACGAAGAGATCGCCGGCAAAGCGTTCGAGCAGCGAAGCGTCGTAGAGCGTGTCGGTCATGCCTCAGCGCACCAGGTAATAGGGATCGGGCTTGCGGCCGTCGAGCCAGTCGGCAGCCAGGGTTGCGGCGCAGACCGACACGGCCGCCTTGGCGTCGATGGTGACGCCGGCGATGTGCGGACTGACCAGCGTATTGGGCATTTCCAGCAGCGGGTTGTCGGCGGCGGGAGGCTCGGCGGCGAAGCAATCGGCGACCGCTCCCGCGAGGCGTCCGGCGCGCAGGGCGTCGATCAGCGCCGCCTCGTCGACGACGCCGCCACGGGCGGTGTTGATGAGCACCGCATGCGATCGCATCAACCCGATGCGGCGACGGTCGATGAGGTTGAGCGTGGCCGGCGTCAGCGGGCAATGGAGACTGACATAATCGCTCGCGGCCAGAAGCGTATCGAGATCGGCCATGTCGACGCCGTGCATCGGCGCGCTCGCCAGCGGATCATGGGCCAGCACCCGCATGCCGAAGGCCTGCGCATAGCCGGCAAGCTTCCGTCCGATCGCCCCGAAACCGACGACCCCGAGCGTCTGCCCGGAAACTTCCCGGCCGTGGTAGCGCGCCTTGTCCCACACGCCGGAGCGGACCAGCCTGTCCTGCCCCACGAGATCCTTGGCGAAGGCCAGTATGCCGGCAAAGGCATGCTCGGCGACCGAGGTGGCGTTGACGCCCGCGGTGATTGCGACCGGGATGCCCAGCCGGCGCGCTGCCTCAATATCGATGTCGTCGGTGCCGACACCGTGTTTCACGATCAGCCCGAGCGCGCCGCCGGCCCGCATCACCGGCTCGCCGAGCTGATCGGCGACAAGGCGCACGACGATCGCCGCAGGCCGGTGCTCGCCAAGCGTCGCAACCACCACCTCGGGCGTCGGATAGGGCTCAGTGGCGATGACGGCCACCGCGCGCGCCTCGGCGGCGGCCCGGCCGGCCGGGGCGAGGTCGCCACCCAGGACGACGATGGTTCGAGCCGGCGTCATGGCATCAACTGCCCTCCGTTCACCTCGATGACCTGCCCGGTGATGTAGCCGCTCATCCGTTCGCTGGCGAGGAACTCGTAGGCCCCGACGCACTCCTCGGCCGTGCCCAAGCGCCCCATCGGGATACCGCGGACCGAGGCGTCGAGCTGGGCCTGGGTAGAGTAGCGCTCGTGGAACGGCGTTGCGATGACGCCGGGCGCCACGGCATTGACCCGCACGCCGAACGGCGCCAGCTCCTTGGCGAGGACACGCGTGATAGTGGAGACGAACCCCTTGGCCGAGCCATAGAGCCCGGCGCCATCGCCACCGCCGGTGCGGGCCGCGATCGAGGTGGTGTTGATGATGGTGCCGGATTTCTGCTCGCGCATCACCACCGAGGCGCGCCGCGACGCAAAGAAGATGCCGCCGATATTGACGTCGACGACGCGATGATACTGCTCGTCCGTGGCCTCGGCGATGCTGGTGCGACCGAACATCGAGCCGGCATTGTTGATCAGGATGTCGAGCCCACCCAGGAGACCAAGCGCCTCGTCGACGAGGCCTGCCGCCATCTCGCCATCGGCGATGTCGCCCTGCAGCACCGAGATCCGGCCGCCTTGGCTGCGGATCGCGTCGGCGACCGCATCGGCGCCCTCGCGGTTGCCGTTGCAATGGATCACCAGTTCGGCGCCCAGCGCGCCGAAGCGGGCCGCCACCGCGGCGCCGATGCCGGAACTGGCCCCGACGATAAAGCACCGCTTGCCTTCGATATCGCTGCTCACGCGGCCCTCTCCATCTACCTTATGACTTTACAACATACCCAACTTGTAAAATTTCAGCCGCCGGAGCGCACCAGCTCGACATACCTGATCGCTTCGCGATGCCAGGTGAAGGACAGCGCAATGGTGCCGTCCGGCTTCTCCTCGACCGAGGGATAGCTGAGCTCGCTGTTCTCGGGCTGCTCCTTGGTCGGCAGGTCGGCGTGGCACCAGCCCGGCCCGGTCTCGACGTCGATGCGATCGCCGAACGTCTCGCCGCCATCGGCGGAAAAGAACAGCGACACCGGCGCCCGCGGAGTCCCCCAGATGACCTTGCTGCCGAGCTTGGCGGTCAGGTCCGGACGGCCGGCCGCACCGGCCATCTGCGCATTGATCGGGTTGCAGATCAGAACGATCTGACCGTCGCTGAAGCGCCGCGCCTGGATCGAGGAATTGTTGTTGGGCACGGCGGTCGGGACCGGCGCGCTCCAGGTATGGCCGTCGTCCAGCGATTCCGACTTGAGAATGTAGTCGGCGCGGCGGTTGCGGTAGAAGGCGACCAGCCGGTCATCCAGCCTGACGATGTTCATATGCACCGCGCCGACGCTGTCGGGCACCGGTCGGTCCGTCCAGCTACGACCTTGATCGGACGAGACTTTTACGACCGAATAGTCCTCGGCGCCGTTCCACCTGGCGCCCGGGATCGGGCGGCAGCGGAAGATCGGCAGCAACCAGTCGCCATTGGCGGCGATGACGACCGGATTGCGGATGAAGGTCCCCGGCTCGTCGATGAAGAGCTCGATCGGCGACCAGGTCCTGCCTCCATCCCTAGAGATGCGGCGGCGGACGATCGAGGTATCCTGATCGCCGAAAATCTGCGCGGTGTAGAGCACCCACAACTCGCCCGCGGGGGTCTCGAACAGCACCGGATTCTGCTCCGAGCGCGTCGGGTCGTCCGAGAGCTTCTGCTCGGGCTCCCAGCTGGAGCCGCCCGCCGGCAGGCGGGAGAAATAGATCGAGACGTCGGGCTTGCCTTCCTGGCTGCCACCGAACCAGACGCAGCCGAGATCGCCGTTCGCCAGCCGCAGCAGGAACGACGCATGGGTCGAAACGGAACCGCTCGGCAGGAAGCCTTCGCGCCGCCCGCCAGTGGCCGTCACGACCTCGCCACGCACATCATCAAGCTCTGTATTGGTCATGTCTCTCGGTCCTCCGTACCTGACGCCTACCGCAACGTGGTAAAGTTGTAAACACCAAAAGATCGAGACCCTACGTGCCAGCCTTTCGCATTTTGTCTATCAAAATCAATGCGCATGGCCGCTCACACGGCGATCTCAGCGATTTGACGAACTATCTTGTTGACATGTTGTAATCGACGGAGAGATAGTCCGGCGACCATCAGGCACAATGCCGAGGGAGGGAAACTTGTCGCATTGGAATCGCCCCATTGGGCTGTCGCGTCGCACGCTGCTCAAGGGCAGCGCAGGGTTGCTGGTCGGTACGGCCGCGTTCGGCATGTTCGCCGGTCGCGCCTTCGCCGCCGATCAGGTGCTGAAGATCGCACACCCGGTCTTCACCATGGACTGGTCGCCCATGCTGGGCGGCGGCCACGCGTTCCGCTGGAACTCGTTGTGGTGGGCCTCGCCCATGTACTTCAACTCCAAGGGCGAGATTCAGCCCTACCTGTTCACGTCGTGGGAGCCGAGCAACGACGCCAAGACCTGGACATTCAAGCTCAAGGACGGGGCCAAGTTCTCCGACGGCAGCCCGATCACGGCAGCCGAAGTGAAGGGTTCGTGGGAAGCCGCAGCGATGCCGGCGACCAAAAACCAGCGCGTGCCGCAGGTGCTCTCGGGCGTCGACGGCTATGACGCGATCGCCAATGGCGGGGCCAACAGCCTGCCGGGCGTGACCACGCCGGACGATACGACGGTGGTGGTGAACCTCGTCGCCTCGGACCCGATCTTCTACATGCGGATCGCCAACCATATCGTGCCGATCATCCAGGCATCCAAGGCGCGCGATGCCGACGGCAACCTCAACATCGAATGGTACACGCCGCAGAATGGCGGCGTCTCGTCCGGCCCGTTCAAGATGGCCTCGGTCGACTTCGACGGCGGCAAGGCGAGCTTCGAGCCCAACCCGAACTTCTTCGGCACGGCGCCCAAGCTGGCGCGGGTCGAACTGCAGACGGTGGAAGACAACGTGGCGGCGACGGCGCTGCTGCAATCGGGCGAGTTCAATGCCCATACCGAGCTGGTCACCCCGACGGTGATCCAGGACCTGGGCCCCGAATTCTCGGCCGGGCCGATCATTCCGACCGGCCAGCATTTCTGGTTCAACCTGAGCAAGAAGCCGTTCGACGATCCCAAGGTCCGCGAGGCCCTGGTGCTGGCGGTGGACCGTGACGGGCTGATCAAGGCCAGCTTCCCCGATGGGCCGCACATGAAGGCCGACCAGATCATCTACCCGGTGCCGGGTTCGGAGGATTCGGGCTTTGCCCCTTATGCCTATGATCCGGAAAAGGCCAAGGCGCTGCTGGCCGAGTCGAGCTATGGCGGGCCGGATAACCTGCCCAAGCTGCTGTTCGCCGGCATCTCGTCTCCGGCTCGCTCGGTGGCGGCGCAGTATATAGCCGAACAGTGGCGCAAGAACCTGGGCATCCAGGCCTTCGACATGAAGCCCAGCCAGGAAGAGTTCGGCGCCGAAGGCAACAACGTGCAGATCGTCCGCGACGACGTCGGCACCCGCGTGCCGGATGCCGTGTCGTACCTCGCCGGCTCGATCGCCTCGACCTCGTCGAACGCCATCAACAAGCTGGGCGGCTACAAGAACGCCGATATCGACACGTTGCTCGCCGATGCGGCACTGCTCGCCGCCGACGATCCGCAGCGCATCGCCAAGGCGCAGCAGGCCCAGCAGTTGTTCCACAACGACTTCGCCTTCATCCCGTGGTACCACGAGGCGATGTCGCGCTGGGCCCTGCCGACGGTGAAGGGCATGGACAAGAACCTCGACTGGCAGGTCGCTGAGCCTTGGGCCATCGAGATCGCCTGACGGCCACCCCTCGGGGAGGCAGCACCCTGCCTCCCCATCCCGGCTGCCGGGACCTGGTTTTCTCGCGTCCGACGGGGAGTTAGCCGCGATGCTGTTGTTTGTCCTGAAACGCCTTGGGATCTGGATACCGACGGTCATCGTCGTCATCCTCGGCGTCTACGCGCTGGCCTTTTACGGCGCCGGCGATCCGATCAAGCTGATCTTCATGCGCGCGCCCGGCGATGTCGCCTACGATCCGGTGCGCATCGAGGCCATCCGCGAGCAGGCGGGGCTCAACCAGCCCTTCATCCAGCAGTTCGGCAACTATCTGTGGAACGCGCTGCACGGCAATTTCGGCAACTCGCTGGTCAATGGCCGCTCGGTGTGGAGCATGATCGCCGCCGCGGCGCCGGTCTCGTTCCAGCTCGGGCTGCTCGCCATCGTCCTGACCGCCGTCGTCGCCATCCCGCTCGGCATGGTCGCCGGCATGAAGCAGAACAGCAAGACCGACTACGTCATCCTCGGCACCGCGCTGCTGGTCTGGGCCATCCCCGCCTATGTCGCCGGCCCGCTGCTGATGGTGCTGCTGATCACCATCCTCCCCGGCTCCGCGGTGCCCTATGGATGGGGCGGTATCTTCGATGCCAAGATCATCCTGCCGCTGCTCGTCCTCAGCTTCCAGCCCATCGCGCTGATCGTGCGCCAGACCCGCGCCGCGGTCATCGAGGTGCTGAGTGAGGATTTCGTGCGTACCGCCCGTTCCAAGGGGCTACCCGAAACGGTGGTGGCGCTGCGCCACATCCTCCGTCCGGTGCTGACGCCGATCGTCACGCAGCTGGGCCTGATCATGATCTCGATCATCAACGGCGCGATCTTCGTCGAGCTGGTGTTCGGCCTGCCCGGCCTCGGCCGCCTGACGGTGGGGGCGCTGACCAGTTCGGACTATCCGATCGTGCTTGCCATCACGGTGATCGGTTCATTCCTGGTGATGGCCTCGAACCTTCTGGTCGACGTGCTCTATCCGATCCTCGATCCACGCGCCGCCGATGCCATGAGGAGCCGCTGATGACCGCCCAGCCCGCCATCGCCCCGCTCGCGGCCGCAGACGACGCCACTGTCAGCCTGTGGCGCGACGCCTGGACCCGGCTCAGCCGCAACAAGCTGGCCGTCGCCAGCCTCGCGGTGATCGCCATCCTCGCCCTGGTCGCCATTTTCGGCCCCTGGCTCACCCCCTATGACTTCCTCAGCCAGGACCTCGAGGCGCGGAACCTGTCGCCGAACTGGGCGCATCCGTTCGGCACCGACGAGCTCGGCCGCGACGTGTTCTCCCGCGTCATCTACGGCACCCGCACCGCCTTCGTCGTCGCCATCGTGGTCACCGGGATCGCCGCGACGCTGGGCGTCGTGCTCGGCGCCGTCGCCGGCTATTTCGGCGGCCTCATCGACCGCTTCGTCATGTGGTGCACCGACACCACCATGTCGGTGCCGCAACTGCTGCTGGTGGTGGTCATCAATGCCTCGCTGAAGCCGCCGCTGGTGAACTTCATGGAGGCTCAGTACGAGCTGACCCGCAACCCGTTCTTCCGCAACTCGATCATCGTCGATTTCGTGCTGGTGTTCGGTTCGATGGCGCTGATCCTGTGGCCGCCTTATGCCCGGCTGATCCGCGCCCAGGTGCTGTCGATCCGCAACCGGCCCTATGTGACGGCGGCGCGGGCACTGGGGCTCTCCACCCCGATCATCATCAGCCGCTACGTCATCCCCAACTCCATCGGCCCGCTGATCGTCGCGATCAGCGCCGGGCTCGGCAATGCCATGGTGCTGGAGAGCGCCTTCAGCTTTCTCGGCGTCGGCGTCAATCCGCCGATCCCGAGCTGGGGCAACATGATCTCGGACGGGCTGCAGGTGTGGCGCAACCACGCCCATCTGCTCGCCGCCCCGGCCATCGTCCTCGGCCTCGCCACGGTGGCCTTCAGCTTCCTCGGCGACGGCCTCAACGACGCCCTCAACCCCAAAGGCAGCAAATGAGCGAACGGCTGCTCGAGGTCAAAGACCTCTCTATCGAGATCGCCACGCGGCGTGGGCCCGCCACCATCGTCGATGGCATCGACCTCCATGTCGACAAGGGCGAGACGCTCGGCATCGTCGGCGAAAGCGGCTGCGGCAAGAGCCTCACCATGCTGAGCCTGGTGCGCCTGTTGCCCAACAAGATCCGCGTCAGCAACGGCACCGCGGCGTTTGCGGGCCGCGACCTGCTGCAGCTGTCCAGCCGCGAACTGCGCGAGGTACGCGGCGGCAAGATCGGTTTCGTGTTCCAGGACCCGATGACCTCGCTGAACCCGGTGATGAAGATCGGCGAGCAACTGATCGAACCGCTGCTCTACCACCGCGAGATGAGCAAGGCCGAAGCGCGCAAGCGGGCCGGCGAACTGCTGCGCCTGGTCGGCATTCCCGGCGCCGAGCAGCGCCTCGACTCCTACCCGCATGAACTGTCGGGCGGCATGCGCCAGCGCGTCATGATCGCCATCGGGCTCGCCTGCGAGCCGGAGCTGCTGATCGCCGACGAGCCGACCACGGCGCTCGACGTCACCATCCAGGCGCAGATCGTCGACCTGGTGAAGGACCTGCGCAAGCGGTTGGGCATGTCGGTGGTCTGGATCACCCATGACCTGGCGCTGATCGCCGGCCTCGCCGACCGCATCTGCGTGCTCTATGCCGGCACCGTGGTCGAAGACGCGCCGGTCGAGCAGCTGTTCGCCGAGCCGGCGCATCCCTATACGCGGGGCCTGCTCGCCTCGATCCCGCGCATGGACGGCGAGGACGCCGAGCGGCTCAATTCGATCGGCGGCACGCCACCCGAACCCGGCCGCCGCCCGGCGGGCTGTCCGTTCGCGCCGCGCTGCCCGATGGCGCAGGAGATCTGCCGAACCACGGTGCCCGAGTTGCAGCCGCTGCGCGGCGAGACCACCCCGCATCGCGTCGCCTGCCATGTCGCCAACCGCGTGCTGGAGGCCGCATGAGCACCGCCCTGCTCCGTATCGAGAATCTGAGGAAGCACTTTCCGGTGCGGCTCGGCGCCTTCGGCGAAAAGCAAGCCGTGGTGCATGCGCTCGACGATGTCAGTTTCGAGATCGCCGAAGGCGAGACGCTGAGCCTCGTGGGCGAAAGCGGCTGCGGCAAGTCGACCACCGGCTTCGCCATCCTCAACCTCCACAAACCCACCTCCGGCCGCGTCGTCTACAAGGGCGAGGACATCGCGGTGTTCGATGAAAAGCGGATGCGGCCGATCCGCCGCGATCTGCAGATCGTGTTCCAGGACCCCTATTCGACGCTCAACCCGCGGATGACGGTCGGCGAGGCAGTGGGCGAGCCCATCCTGTTCCACAAGCTGGCGACCCGGGCCGAACTGCCCGGACGCATCGAGCGGCTGCTGGGCGATGTCGGCCTCAACGCCCGTTTTGCCCAGCGCTATCCGCACGAGCTTTCCGGCGGCCAGCGCCAGCGCGTCGCCATCGCCCGGGCGCTGGCGTGCGAGCCGAGGTTCATCGTCTGCGACGAGGCCATTTCGGCGCTCGACGTGTCGATCCAGGCGCAGATCATCAACCTTTTGGTCGATCTGCAGGCGAAATACGGCCTCACCTACCTGTTCATCGCGCACGACCTGGCGGTGGTTCGCCATATCTCCGATCGCGTCGGCGTCATGTATCTGGGCCGTTTCGCCGAGCTCGGCACCCGCCAGCAGGTGTTCTCGAACCCGCTTCATCCCTACACCAAGGCGCTGATGTCGGCGGTGCCCGAGGCCGATCCGGTCGCCGAGCGCACGCGGCAGCGGCAGATTCTCACCGGCGACGTGCCGAGCCCGCTCGATCCGCCATCGGGCTGCCGGTTCCACACGCGCTGCCCCATTGCCATGGAACAATGCCGCTCGGTGGTGCCCGAATGGCACGATCGTGGGGCTGGACATTTCGTTGCCTGTCACGCAGTTGCGGGTTGATGCATATCGAAGCAATCATCGTTGCCGACGACCTGACCGGAGCCCTCGACACTTCGACGCCGTTCGCCCTGGCCGGCCGGACGGTGGCCTGTGCCACGCGGCCCGAGGCGCTGCCGGCTGCCCTCGCCAGCGGCGCCGAGATCGTGGTGGTGAGTACGGCCTCGCGGGCGCTCGGCGCCGATGAGGCAGCGCGTCGGGTCACTGCACTCGGCGAGGCGGCGCTGGCCGTGGCGCCGCCGATCCTGTTCAAGAAGATCGACTCGCGGCTCAAGGGCAATGTCGGGGCCGAAACCGCCGCGCTCGCCGAAGCGCTCGGCTTCGATCGCATCCTCGTCGCCCCGGCCATTCCGGACCAGGGCCGCTTTACCGTCGATGGCCAGGTCATCGGGCGCGGCGTCGAGGCGCCGTTGCCCATCGCGCCGCTGTTCGGCGGCTGGGGGCTCGAGGTGACGGTGGCAGACGCCAGCTCCGACACCGACCTCGACCGCATCGCCCGCGACACCGACTGGGTGACGACGCTCGCCGTCGGGGCGCGCGGACTCGGGGCGGCGCTGGCGCGGTTGCGCCGCGGGGTGTCGCCGGCCGGCTTCGTGCCCGAGGCGGACACGCTGTTCGCCGTCGGTTCGCGCGACGCGATCACCGATGGTCAGGTCGCGGCGCTTGTCGGCATCGCCATCCATGATGCGCCACTGGGCGAAGTGAGCGCCCCGCCGACCGACCTGCCGGCGATCATTCGCTCGACCGGCCCGTTCCAGGGCCCCAACGAGAGCATTTCCAACCGTTTCGCGGCGGGCGTCGCGCAAGCGGTGGGCGCCCTGCGACCGCATACGCTGCTGATGAGCGGCGGCGATACGGCGCTCGCAATCCTCGACCAGCTCGGCGTCGGGCTGGTCTTCCCGCAGGGCGAGGCGGGCGCCGGCCTGCCCTGGTTCCTGATCCCGCGGGAAAACCAGCGCAGCATCCGCGCCGTGGTGAAATCCGGTGGGTTTGGCGACAGCAACGCTTTGGCGGCGCTGCTTCCGGGGGCATAAGCGGAGCATGAGCGAGAGCACAGGACGCACCGACACCCCCCTCAAGCCGCGGCCGGCCAAGCTCGTCGATCGCGTCTTCGAGGAACTGCGCCAGCGCATCGAGGATGGCAACTATCCGCCCGATACGCGCCTCCCAAGCGAACACGAGCTGGCGGCGACGCTGGGCGTGTCGCGACCGATCGTCCGCGACGCGCTGGGACGGCTGCGCGAGCAGGGCATCGTCTATTCCCGTCAGGGCGCCGGCACGTTCGTCCAGGCTGCGGTGTCGCCGCAGACCCAGCTCGCCTATGCGCCGGTCAAGAACATCGCCGATATCCAGCGCTGCTACGAGTTCCGCCTGACCATCGAGCCGGATGCCGCCTATTTCGCTGCGCTGCGCCGCGACGATGCGGCGGTCCGCAAGATTGCCGAAGCGCTCGCCGAACTGCGCGACGCGACGACCCACCAACTGCATCGGACCGATGCCGACTTCATGTTCCACCGCGCGGTGACCGAGGCGGCCAACAACCACTATTACACCGCCTCGATGGATGCCCTGAAACCGCATATAGCGGTCGGCATGCACCTGCACGGGCTGTCCCTGATGGGGCCGCGCCTGCAGCTCGAGCGGGTGTTCGGCGAGCACGACCAGATCTACCACGCCATCGCCAGCGGCCGGGCCGAGGCGGCCCGCGACGCGATGCGATCGCACCTCGAGGGCTCGCGCGACCGGCTGTTCGAAGGCCGAGTGCTCGACCTGTCGATCTCGCCCTAACCAGCGGTCAGCTGCCAGCACGATTCGATGAATGGCTCGCATGCCATCGGCTGCGCACGATCACGTGGCAGCGGCGGTGTCAGATCATGAGGAAGATTGGCGCACCCGACGAGATTCGAACTCATGACCTCTGCCTTCGGAGCAATTTAGACTAGCCCTCCGAATAACGCGAGAGGGTACGCCGTGGTACGCTATCTATATGAAAATGCTGGATTTTCCAAAAATCTGATTTCACGATCCTATCCGAACCTACGCTACGATTTCCGCCCGCGTGCTTACGTGGTGCTTACGCGAGAGATCGGAGCCAATCGGAGAGAGCGGCATGGCTAAGATCACTAAACGGGTCGTCGACGCCGCAGGGCCCCGCGAAAGGGACTACGTCATCTGGGATGACGACCTACCTGGTTTTGGTCTCCGCGTCTTCACCTCCGGTAAGCGGAGCTACGTGATCCAGTATCGCGCGGCCGGACGCTCGCGACGCTACACCATCGGCCTCCATGGGGTCTGGACACCCGAGACGGCCCGCCAGGAGGCAAAGGTTCAATTCGGTCGTGTCGCCGGCGGTGACAACCCCGCAGAAGAACGGCAACTCGACCACAAGGCGATCACCGTTAAAGAACTCTGCGCTCTCTACATCACTGATCTTGGAGCCGGTCTTATCCTTGGGAAAGGTGGACGTCCGAAGAAACCGACGACAGTCGGCACTGATACGGGGCGCATCCACCGACACATCATCCCGCTAATCGGCACACGCCGGGTGAAGGATCTCACCAAAGCCGACATCAATAAGGTCCTCAAAGATATCATGGCCGGGAAGACTCGCGCTTCCGTCAAGACGAGTAAGTTGCGCGGCAGGGCGATCGTGCGGGGTGGCGCGGGAACCGCGACACGGACGGTTGGGCTGCTGGGCGGCATCCTCACCTACGCCGTCGAAGCCGGCATCATCGAACGCAATCCCGCCCATGGTCTACGCAAGCCGAAGGACCATGTCCGTGACCGCCGGCTCACGGAGGAGGAATATCGCATTCTCGGCAAGATGCTCCGCGAAGCCGCCGAGGATGAGAAATTTGTGATGACCGTGGATATCATTCGCCAGATCGCCCTCACCGGCTGCCGACGAACCGAGGTGATCAAGCTCATGTGGGCAGAGGCCGACACAGATACCAGTTGCCTGCGCCTAGTCGACAGCAAGGAAGGAGCCTCGATCCGTCCGATAGGTCTCCCCGTGGTCGAGTATCTGGAGGCACGAAGAAGGCACCAAACCGGCACCTATGTGTTCCCCGGCCCGCGAACGGAGGATGGCGCCTTTGGCGGCTTCGCCAACCATTGGGAACAGATCTTCGCGGGCTCTCCGCTAGCGGATGTAACGCCGCATGTCCTTCGCCACAGCTTCGCCAGCATCGCGAACGATCTCGGCTTCACCGAGGTGACCATCGCAGCCCTGGTCGGCCATTCGAAGGGCTCGGTCACAAGCAAGTACATTCACACCCTCGACACCGCACTCGTTATGGCTGCTGATACTATCTCAGGGTACATCCAAGGGCTCCTTGACGGGGTTGCCTTTAAGCAGACGGCCTATGCGCTCGACCGGGATTCCCGGAAAGCGGCTCTTGCACGGTTCCTGCAAAAGGCCGTCGGCGATCTCGATCAAGGTGACGAACATGCCCGGCTGGCAGCATAGCGGCGCTAGTCACGACGGCTGACGCAATGGCCTCACGCCGGCTGGAGTCCGGCGGAATCCTTTACCGCTAAGGTCGGGTATGATACCCGTTCTCGACGAGAAGTCGGGTATTGTACCCGATCTCATGGAACTCTATTTTGCGCCTTGTTGCCACACCAGTCGCCTCCCAGCTTACGGGCCTCTCGACGGAAAAACTTCGCGAGTGGACGAGTCGTCGTGCGCTGGTGCCAGCTGACGTTCGGCCCAAGCAAAAGGGATCGCCTGCGAAGTTCACCTGGCAAACCATCCTGGTTCTCAGGTTAGCGGTGCTGCTACGTGACCAATTCGCCGTTGAACTTCAAGCATACACGAGGACCTTCGCCACCCTGCGCAAAGACTTACGGGCGACATCCTTCATCGGGCTTTGGGGGCGTCGCCTCGCCCTTGCCCCTCAGGGCGTGTGGTTCTTCTTGGATGAAGACGCTCCGCCACTCGAGACCGACGCTCTCGTGATCCATTTGGATGACCATCTCGCAGTCATTCGGGATGGTTTTGCCTTGCCTGATGCAGCGGCGGCCGCTGGTCAGTTCGACCTCTTTTCTCTTCCCGCGCTGCACGGCAAGGCACGGGACCCGCAACGCCAAGGGTCGGGCGCCATGGCCCGAAGGCGGTCAGCATGATCGACTGCCAGGTTTCCACCTCCGTATTTCACATTTCCGCTTGTTCCTGTTATGTTCGCCAATCAGGAGGCCAGGCGTCGTGACCACGGGTGTCCAGAACTGGCTCGACAAGCTCGGCTATTCGGCCGAGCCCGCCGTGCTGCATGTTCGCGGAACGCCAGTGTCCGAAACGCACCCCTATGCTCTGGAGATCAAGGCGCTCCTGCGACCTGACGGCGCTATTCGCGCGCAGGCCGTCTTTGAGGTGGAAGGCGTGCCCACCGTCGTGTTCGTCGGTGATGACGACAACCCCCTTACCTCAGCAGCGCTCGACGACGCACGCAAGCGTATCTGGAACCAGAACCTCGCGACCATCGTAATCGAGTTCAAGGGCGATCAGGCGCTTGCACTTCCCGCGCGGAAACTCAAACAGGCAGGTGAACGTCTGCGGCTGGAGGAGGCGCGACCGGATGGGCCGTTCTCCGCACTAGACGTCGCGACGGCGAACCTCTCGCGCAGGTTGCCGAAGTGGTTCGATGTGAAAGCACGCGTCGATCGCAAGCTGCTCGCGAACCTCTCCACGACAGTGTCGAAGCTAAGTGACGACGGCTATCCCAAAGTGGCCTCCGGAAAAGAGCGCAGGCGGCTTGCCGAATTGCTCATGGGTCAGGTGCTCTTCGTCTCCTATCTCGAGCACAGGGAGATCGTCGGCACGACCTATCGCCAGCGTCGCGAGGTTGCGGAACTCCATGGCCTCGTCACGCAGCATCATCGGGACGGCATCCGTACGCTGATCGACTGGCTGCGGAGCGACTTCAACGGCGACTTTCTCGGTGGCGATCGGCATGATCCCTGGACAGCACTCTCAGATGCGGGGTTCGATCTCCTGAACCAGTTTCTACGCCGGACCGACATGCGGACCGGCCAAGGCGACTTTTGGAATTATGATTTCAGCTACATACCCGTGGAGCTGTTGTCGGGCCTGTATGAGAAGTTTCTGACTCCTGAGCAACAGGCCAAGGAGGGCGCGTATTACACACCGCGCAACCTCGCCATGCTTGCCGTCGACCAAGCGTTCATGGCTTCTCCCGATCCGATAGCAGAGACCATCTTTGATGGTGCATGCGGCTCGGGCATCTTGCTCACAACCGCCTATCGCCGACTCATCGCTCTGTCGGAGGCAAAACAAGGACGGCAACTCGGATTTGCTGAACGGGCCAGACTGCTGGAACGCAGCATCTTCGGTGGCGACATCAATTTCATGGCCTGTCGCGTTACGGCCTTCAGCCTTTATCTCTCCCTGCTGGAAGGACTTGACCCCGCGGATATTCTGGCAGCCCAGGAGCGTGACGGGACGAAACTCCCTTCCCTCAACGGCAAGAACCTTATCCATGGGAATGACGAGGCCGACTTTTTCAGGAAAACACACACGTTCCACGGCCGGCGCTTCTCGCTAATTATCTCGAACCCGCCTTGGGCCGAGCCGGAGGGCGAAGACCACACATCGACGGACGATTGGGCGGACGCCGCGGGCGTACCCTTCGCCCGCCGCCAGATCGCCGGTGCCTACGCTCTTCGCGCCCGTGAGTTCCTTTCTGAAGGCGGAAGAGTGTGCCTGATCCTGCCAATCGGACAGTTTCTGGGAGCCTCAAGTGCGGCGTTCGTATCGCATGTTCTGAGCACCTATCGCCCCACCCGTTTGATCAACTTCGGCGACTTACAGGGGCTGTTGTTCCCGACCGCAGAGAACACGTGCCATGTTTTCCTAGGCGAGGCTCGCTCTGACGAGTCAGCCATACACATCCCATTCGACGAAACGTTCGAGTATCTCGTTCCGAAGGCGGACCTGAGCTTGGCGCTCGGCCGGTTGACCATGCAGTCGGCCGACCGCCACGCCCTGCAAACGCGCTCGGTCGCCGAGGATCCGCAGCTACTCGTTACCATGATGTGGGGCGACGCCAGCGATCTCGCTATCTGGACCCGGCTTGCTTTGCGCGGCACTTTTGCAGACTTCTGGCAAGGTCCTCGGGAGTTTCGCCGCTGGGTCAATCGCAAGGGCATCCATCTCAACGACAAAAGTCGCGACGCCGTCGATGTAGGCGAACTCCGAGACAAGCCGCATGTACCGATTGCCGCGTTGAGCGCCGGCTCCCCAGTTCTTCATCCGATCTTGCTCACCAAATGGCCGGCCACGCAGGATACTGTCGTTGGGTTGAATGACGCGGTGCGTGCGGTGTTTGACGGTCCACGCGTGTTGTTCCCGGATGGGTTCTCCAAGGGCGAGCAGAACATCCGCGCGGTGTATTATGACGGGCCGGCCAGCTTCACCCATAGCATCGGCGTCATCGCCGGCAAGCAGGAGGACGCAGCACTGCTGCAGTTCTCGGCGATCTACCTCCGCTCGACGCTCGCGCGCTATTTCCTGATGATGCGTGGCTGGAAAATGCTGTGCGAGCGCAACGGCGTGCATCTGGCCGACGTCGAGGCCTTTCCCTTTTTCGCGCCAGAAGACGCCCCCGACGTTGTGGCCGCCTCGTCGGCGCTGGCAACCGTTCAAGCGCAGATGACTGCCCTCACCGCGCTGCCTGAACTGGACCAGGGACGCCGGTACGCCGACCTGCGCAGCGAATTCGACGATGCGGTCTTCAGCTATTTCGGCCTCACTGCGGAAGAACAGATCCTCGTCCGCGAAACGGTCGAGGTCCTCATGCCTTCCATTCGTCCACGGAGTTTCAAGAGTCTCGACACACCCGCACAGCATCGAGCCGACGCAGATGATCTCAAAATCTACGCCCGAGCTCTCGCGGAAGCGCTAACCACCTGGCGAACGAAGACACACGGAAGCGGCCGCTTCCACGTCAATGTTATGGCGAGCGATCCAAGCCGCTCCGGACCATCTGGCATCGTCCGTGTGGCATATTCCAACCAATCCACAGGGCAGCCTCAAGTAAGCACCGAGGTGAGCGACGAGTTAGTCCTCGAAACGCTCACTCAACTGCGAAAGGCCGGTCTTCGCGTCATCGCATCGGGCGACTTTCTTGCCCTCGTGCCAGACGTCCATCTTTGGTTCGACGGCGCGCTTTATCTCGTGCGACCGCTGACGCAACGAAGCTGGACGGTCCGGCAAGCTTTGCGCGATGCAGAGCACATCGTACGCAGCGTTCAGTCCCGCCAGTCGGGCCAAAAGGCGGCGGTAAGCGCGTGACAGCACCTGTCGATTGGTTGGCCGCTTTTCCAATCCAGCCGGCCACGGAGGCCGTTGAAGCGCTGCGCCAAGGATGGTCCGAATTGGCAGCACGGCCGCGGCCGGACTTCAACCCCAAGACCAAAGAGGACGGACTTACCAAACGGCTCAAGATCTTCGTTGAGAACCATGTCGCGCGGCAACGAGGTTTGCTTGGTATGTGGGCCGCCGAGGATATCATCGGAGACATCGACCCCGCGACCGGCGCCATGATCGAGGAAAGGCGCACCGACATCGTTTACGGCTGGAACGACGATTCCCAAGGAATGAAGCTCGTTTTCGAGTTCAAACGCCTCGGTCGCCAGAAAAGGCACCGTGACCACTATCTGCGGGATCAGGGGCTAGGGCGGTTTGTCACCGGCATATACAGCCGAAAGGAGGCCGTCGCAGCGATGGTGGGCGTGCTCCTCGACCCAGAAGGCGAGATCGTGCCGCCAATCAGAAAGGCGCTCGAAGACTCAGCCCTCGCTGCGACCTTGCGGTTATGCCGGACACCGGCAGGTCTGCCGTATGAGCGGCCGTCCGCTCTTTTTCAGGCCGCAGACTTTGATACTGAGCACGAGCGCGATGCCGCCCTAGCGCCGACACACGGCACAATTCGTGTGTCGCATTTCTTTCTACCCTTCGGCTATCCGACCACGACGCGAAAGCATCGAAGCGCAAAAAGCTCTCCATAGGGGCCCCGCTCGGGGCCGATCGAGAACGTGGGCTCAGCTCACAATATTGCGAAGCATGGCGTTTGGCGGCTTGGCGAGCTAGGCGAACTTGGCGGACACTAGGGCTGACGTTCGATGGGAATTCATCATACACCCCTATTCGATCGACTTCTCAACGAACCCGAGCGTATTGGCGTTTTCGATCAGCGTCCGCACCTTCGCACGCTCAAGCCCCGCGGGAACCTCCGCCTCGATCTCAAGCTTCAGCTTCACTTCACTGCCCGGCAACGTCGTGAGCTGCTCCACGATGGCCTCGACAATCTGATGCATGTCTCTGGCTGGTCGGTCCGGTGAGATCATCACAGTGCCCGTGAACCGAGTCGGCTTCCTTTCTGCGGGGGGCGGTTCAGCCGCTCCGCCAGTCGGCTGTCCCCCGGTCTCCGGCGGTTTCTCACCTGGCGCTTCGGGACCGCCGGTCGGCCCTGGCCGCGCTGGCGCTGGCCGGCGTGCCTCGGCCACATCGGGCTTCACGATGACGCTGTCGCTATCGATGACGACCACCGCGTTGCCAGCTCGATCGATCGCGAGACCCAGATAGGTGTCCGACTTCTCGTCCCATCGCTCGGCATAGGCAAAGGGACCGGGCAGCATGCCGCTCACGGCCGCCTGCACGGCCTTGATCAGGACCTCCTGATTTTTCAGGCGCGGCAGGTAGAGGTAGCGGTTAAGGTACTCGCGCAGATCCTTCAGCGACAAATGTGGCTTGTCGTTCCAGATGTATTTCTGGAGATCGCGGTCGAGGCGGGTCGGTCCCAGTTCGGTAAGCAACCCTTCCTCAGCGACGAGCTTCTTGCTGGCCCGCGCTAGCAGTCCATCCTGCGCCGGAATCTTGCCCGAAACCCATTGCCAGTCGGTCGGAGCGCTCTCCTGCGCCGGATAGTGCAGAAAGCACCACGTCTCCTTGAGGCGTGTTTTCATCGTCTCGTTGGCTTCGGCCAGTTTGGCTTTGGCGAGCGCGCTGTCGCTTTGGGTGAGGTTCAGACGGTCGGTATCGCGGACGATCTCACCCCAAGCCAAGGATGCGCGCACCGCGTCCTTCAGGTTGTCCAGCTGGCGCGCATCCGCGGCGATGAACACCAGCATGTTGCGATAGACGCGCGGTGTGCTGCCGCGCTGCATCAGGATATCCTTAGCCTCGACCAGCGCCTCGGAGCCATCGCGTCCGTTGTGCGGATGCGCAACGCCCAGCACCACGGCGCGGACCCCTCCGGCCTCATCCGGCACTTCCGCGGACGACGCAGGCGACACCTGCACGGCGTCGAAGTGCCCACGATCAGCGAGACCGTTCACATACTTGCCCAACTCGCTGTCGATCGTCATCAGGACAAGGGCTGTCTCGATTTGCGCTGCCTTGTCTGCCGCGATGCGATTGAGGCTGGCAGACATCGAGTACCAGTAGCGGCCAAGGTCGGCGTGCATGAACTTCGCCTGATTGGTCAGCCGTCGCAGCGCATCGCCGAAGATCGCTGGCCGCTCACCCGGCTGCACGACGCCGAGATTGATCTGCTTGTCGTCGAGGCCTGTGTTCTGCTGTTGGTGCGTCGGCGCCGTACCCATGAAGATCGCTCGAGCGACCCGCCTGGTCGCAGAGTAGCGGTTCAGGTTAGGTGCTGACTGGTCGATCTTGTACGGGGTGGAAGCCATGCCATCGACATCGCCGGCGATGATCGATTGCCAGCTCACGTCGAGATAGTGGAGCAATTCCGGCTCTACGCGCGATGAGCTCACCGCGACGCTCCCGGGCATAATCATCACCGAGGGGTCACCATTCATCCAAAGCTCGTGGATGGCCTGCGCCATCAGGCGCAGCACGCCGCGGGTGCGCTGGAATTTTTCCAGCGAGCCCCAGGTCGTATAGAGCTGGTCGAACAGCTCGGGATGGATCGGATAGGCCTTTTCCAACTTGCGCCTGTAATCCTCGTCCGCGCAGCCCTGCGGGAAGTCGTTGGCGTTCTCACGATAGAGCTTCGCGAATTGCTTCAGGGTGTTGTCGCGGTGATGGAACTTGTCGCCGGGAATCTCCTTGAACAACCGCCGCCGGACGATTTCGTAGCTCTCTTCCTGACTAGCAGGGCGCCATGAAGATTCGACACGACTGAATGTCTGCTTGAGCCGAGCGAGCGCTTCCTGACCGCCTTCACCGCCAACCTCGATCTGCGACGCCGGCAAAGAGGCGACCAGCAAGGTGCCAGGGCTGGCCTTGACCGCCTCGGTGAGCGACTGAACGAATGAGAGATTTGAATCGAACGAACCCGACGGCAGCCCTTCGACCCGGTAGATCTGCCGAAGATAGGCGACCCATTCGTCGATCAGGATCAGGCACGGCGCATATCTCTTGAAGATCGCTTCGAGCAGATGCGAGCCCGGCGCAATACCGTTGGCATCATTCTCGGCGATCATGTCGAAGGCCTCGGGTCCGCCGAGTTGCCACGCCAATTCGCCCCAAGTCGTGCGGATCTTTCGGCCACCCTCTGCATTGAGGACGTCCTGTGGCCCGCGCGACGTGCCGACGAGCACCGCGCGATTGATCTTTTGGGGCACGCTCAGCCCATGCTCGTCCAGCAGTCGATCGAGGCCTGACAAGTCCTGGACCGGGGTTCCGCCCGCCATGTGGTAGAGGGCGAGCATCGAGTGGGTCTTGCCGCCGCCGAAATTGGTTTGGAGTTCCACGACCGGATCACCACCACTGCCGAACAGCCGCTTGGCGGCGCCGATCAGGACCGAGCTCAGACCCTCCGTCAGATAGGTCCGGCTGAAGAACTGACGCGGATCACGATATTCAGCGGGCGCGCTGCCCGAATGCACCTTGGCGAGATCGGCCGCGAACTCGGCCTGCTGGAACTCGCCGGTCGCTACATCCTGGTGCGGCTCGACCACCTCGCGCCACGGGAGCAGGCCCGCTACTGTCTCGACCGAGATCTCCAGGCGCTGGGTCTTCCGGCGCTCCTCATTGCGCTGAAGTTCGGTAAATTTGGTGCGCAAGATGGTGTCGCGCATCTTCGAGAGCTGCTCGGAGGTCTCCCCCGCGCTGATCGCCTCCATCAGACGACGCATCGAATCGAGCGCGCGCTCGGCGTCGTCGTAGGTGAAGGTCTCATTGTGCGAGAGCTTGTTGCGGACATCGCCAAGCTCATTCACCCACGACCGCTCGGCGCGGCCGAGAACAGCCTTGAACGCCTCGGACCAGAAGCGATCCATCGCGTTGAACAACGCGGCCTGATCCCAGCCGACAGCTCCATCGCTGTTGGGACGCAGGTTCGGCAGCTTCTCCAGAACCTGGATCTGCCAATGCCCCTTGAGCGAGCTTTCCAGCCGCTTCTCGACGAACGGGATGAGGGCTGCAGGCAGCAGTTCCATACCCTCAAAAACATATTGCCGCGTGCTCTTCGCCACTGTCCCGTACTCCCTAGATATCCAGCCGGATCTGACGATCCCCGCTTGTGTCGTGGATAGCTGCCGCCTGCCGCGTCAGCTCCGTCCAGTCGGCGATCAAAGCGTTGTAGGCCGTGGCCTCCTTCGCATCCTTCCGCTTATTGGCACTGATGTCGTAAAGGCAATATGCGAGATCCTTCACCGCCTCGGCCCTCGCATCGATCTTCTTCAACAGCACGGCCGTATCGTGCGAGATGCCATCCTTCTCATACTGCCGAACCAAGTGTTGGAGGCACTCCCAGACCGTCAGATGGACGTCGACTTCCGGGTCCCAGTCATCATCCAGTTCCTCGCGCGAGAGAATGCGGACCTTGCCGGCGGTGCTCTCCACGATTCCGGCGTGCTTCACGCCTTCGACGGAGATGCCTCGGGCACGGGCGAGGTTATCCGCCGCACCGTAATCGCCCTTTGCCATGCCATGCTGTTCGAACCAGGTAATCGCAAAGCGGGTGTCGCCATCGAACTCGCCCTGGATGCCACCCAAATATTCATCGAGCTCACGGTTTATGAGCTGAAGCGCGGTCTTCACACTCATCGGGCTGTCGTCGGATTCGAGCACAGCCTTGTACCTCGAGAACACGCCCATCCCCGGACCGATCGCCGACTGGGGCATATCGGCAGGGGCGATGTTGGCGGCCTGAAGCTCGGCAATTGCTGGCGGCAGTTCGCGCTTTAGTGCTCGGATGAACTCGGCCCGAGTCAGAATTTGGGCGCTAATCTCTCTTTTGCGGCATACCAGAACAACGGAGTTGGCAAGCGCATTTGTACCCGAGGCCACCGTACGAGCGGACCGCTCTGTTCGTACAGGCCAAGTTCCGACAATCGAGTACCCTGCCGAAAGAATAGCCTGAAGGAATGTGGCCCAACCGGTCGACGCCAGTCCCTCCTGCTCCACCTCACTCTGCTTGAACGCGTAATAAATCGTCGCCGGCATAGCGGACGATGTCTGCTGTGCCATTCCCGATATTGCCTGGGTCATTCCGCTAAGGAAAAACGCCTCCGCCGCTTCTTTACTCCCGTGACGATAAGTCGTCGCAACGAGTTCCTCAGCCTTTGGGACAGCGATCGTTCCCATTAACTCTGGAAAGACATCTCGTGTATTACGGCGAAGCCAAGGATAGAAAAAATCTGACAAATCGGCGTAACCGATATTGTCGTAATACGGCGGATCTGTTGAAATAACCGATCCTATTGGGAAGGTGACATTCTGGGCATCATGCTGCCGAATACTCCCTATGTTGCGGGGCTGAAATTCAACAAGAGCCTTCGAAATCCATTCGATAGCACCTAGAAAATTTCCGGTACTTTCGCTGAAGAAATTGCATTCTGCAAAATCCCAAGTCATAGGGATGGCTTGGCGCGCAAAAGTAAACCGAATGAATCCTCCAGAAGCCCAGGTTGCAATTGTGCTACCGGCGTCGGTCAATCTATCGATAGCAAAACTCAAATAGACGCTCACTGCCTCGGCATAGGCTTTTGCCCCCACGCCACCCTCGCGAAGCGGCGTCTGATCATCCGACAGACCTTCGTGGAGCGCATCCAGTGCGATTTTGTCGCGCACCTCGTGCATCAGATCGCTGAGCGTTAGTAGCGCCAGAAGTTGTCTGTCGGTAAACAATTTACCCCATTGATCAAGGCCATAAGCGGAGCAGACACCGCCAGTTACCATCGCTCGTGTCGGCGTTGCGCCCGACAAGAAGGTCGCTCGCGCCTCCGATATGATCGAATATGATTGCGCGGAACGAGCAACCTCCTCCATTTGTAAATCGGGCGGCAAATACAATCGGGACTTTGATCCCTCTGCCACCACGGCCATTAGTCTGACGCCAAGCCGCCCCTCCTTACCTTCTTTTCGGATGTACTCCCTTTGAATCGGGGTACCAGAAAGCAAGCACACAAAATCCTGAGCCTTGCCCGCTTTGGTGCCCTTTTGAGCTTTTTCAATGTCTTGCTTCGAGAGTCCGGTGGATTTGATTTCGAATTCATATGTCGAACGATTTCTGTCGACTAATGGAACGATGATCGTCTCATTGCCCTTCTTCGAAGAAATCACGAAGGAGTTTGCTAGCGGGACGTGAACGCCGCCGAAGGCGGGATCAGGGCTTGAAACGGTCCGAGCCCAAATCCAAGCGACCACAGTCGCCTTGCCGCCCCCATGCTCCTTGGGAACGTCGGCTTGCGGATAGAGATCACCTATCTTTTCCCATGCCTTCTCACGCATCCATTCGCCATAGTACTTCACATCTTCTGCTAACCCTTCCGCATTGCGATAAAACTGCCGCTCCTTGGCACCCAGGTGGATTGGCGACACGTCCTTAAATTTTGGCGGGATCTCAATCATCGCCTTGCCGATCATGACCGCGACCGGGTTCAGGTCGGACCCATAGGCAGGCAGACCCAACCGTTGCGCTTCGAGCGGGATCGAACCACCGCCCGAGAAGGGGTCATAGATGGGCGGCAGCACACCGCCGCAGGACCGCCGAATCTCCACTCGCGCGCGTTCCAGCACCTCCTCGTTCGTGGAGTTTTCCCAGATCACCAGATCTTCGATGATCTTGAACAGCCGCTTGCGCTCGATGTCAGCCGCGCAGTCCTCCAGCGTCGGCTCGGGCGTGTCAGACACATTGCCCTGTGCGTCGGCCGTCCGATCTCGCCACGCCTTGAGGCGCACGACCAGGTCCGCCTCCGCCTGCTTGCGGATTTTCAGATCGTCCAGCAGCTTGTCCGCATAGCCTGAAGGATCATCCACCAGCTGCGCGAACAGCACCGCCCGGCACGCCGCAAGCGGCCGCCGGGCCCACCAAAGATGCAGCGTGGACGGATGTCCGTGCCGGATCGACTTCTCCCGCGCCGACGCCGTGTTGATCGCCTCGAGGGGAATGGCGACTTCGATGAGCTTCTTCTTGTAGGGGGTAGTCATTATGTCTCTTTCAATGTGGCGCCGCGGCGTCGATCTGTTGGGCCATCGCCTTCAGGCTGTTGCAGACCGTGGCGAAGCGGTTCTGCTTCTTGAGCCACGCACCGCTGGACGACATCCGCTCCTGACCGATCGCCTCCAGTGCCCGCTTCTTCGAAACGGTGCTGTCATGGGCGGCGAAATTCCTCAGCGCGCTGAGCTTCTTGAGGGCGTTGCTGTAGGCGGCGTCACCGACAATGGTGGGTAGCCAGTGCCCATTCGGAACGATCTTCTTGATTGTCTTCAACAGTCCATCGCGCCCCGCAAAATCAAAATATCCGTCGCCGCAGATCAGATACTCGCAGACCTCGACGTTCATGTGCTTCGGGAATGTGCGCTTCTTCAGCTGGGAGAATGTGGTCGTGTCGTTGTTGATCAACGCCACCAGGCAGCTCAGTATTAGGTCTTCAAACTCGCGGTACAGGCGGATGATCGCAAGGTCGTAGCACCATGACTGGTCCTGCTCTGTCAGCGGCGCAGCCGCCCCTCCACGCTGCGTGAATGCGACGATCTCGTCGACATTCGTCACGAACGTTTGGGCGGCCAGCTTGATGCTCTTCTTCCTCATGCGACCTCGCCCGACAGAACCAGCCTGTACGTTGCGGGGTGGATGGTGATCTCGCCGCCATCGCGCAGCGCGCGCAGGCGAGCGCCCGTCATTTCGACGGGTTCACCCTCTGGGTTGACGAGAATGAACGAGTAGGCGTCGGGCTTCTGGTCGAGCAGGCCCCAGACGTCCGCCTCGATCTGAAGCGGCTCGCGCTCCAGGCAATGGTTTTTCGGATAATAGTGACGCTGCACCTCGCCGCCCGCCGAGCGCCGCTCCCAGGGGAAACGCGCGCCGTTGGCGCGGCCGATCCAGCTTCCGTCCGAATGGTAGAAGCGATCCTCTCCGTCCGCCTTGTAGCCCAGCACCAGCGCGAAGCGCGCGATGACGCTTGGGTGCGGCGGTTTTGCCGGCATGCGCGGACGGCTGACGGTCTCTGGCTCCAACAGCCCGTCTTCGGGTTCCTGGTTCGGCCGCTCGGGCTCCGGCGGGGTCGCGGGCTCATCGTCTTCTAACACGCCCCGGTCGCTCGCCACCGAGACCTCGCCGACGGGTGGGGCGGCCTCACCGGGGACCTCGGACGGCTCGTTGACCGCATCGCCACCGATAGGCGCAGCGGGAGCCGGCTCCTCAACCACGGGCGCAGCCGCCTCCTGCTCAGGGCCGAGAGTGAAGTTCTCTTCGAGGTAGGCCTTGATGTCCTCGGGCGACCGCTCGAACGCGTACGCCAGCGCGGCACGAACATCGGCGCTCAGGCTCTTGCCGATTTCCTCGGGGACGCGCTTGGCGAGCTTGGCCTTCGACAGCGGGCTTACGAACAGCTTGCCGTCGAGCCACAGGATATCCGTGAGCCTGGCCGTGCCGGCCGGCACTCCGTCGAGATAGGGGATGACTTCCAACTTCGGCGCCGCTACCCAGCTTGTCGCCGCGATCGCCGATGCGACCGTCCGCACGCGCTCGGCCTCGGCAGGATCGGCCAGTTCGATGCGCGCAAGCTGCGTTCCGAAGCCTGTGAGCCAGGCGCGGCGATCTTCCAGACCGGGGAACAGGGGCGGCTGGTTGAAGCGCTCCTCGACGAGATCCGAGAGCGCCTGCAGCGACGAGAATGGCGGGTTGCGGACCATGTCGGCCGAGAGGTGGCGGAAATCGGCAGTCTTGCGCTTTGCCCAGTCGTGGAGATGCCCATAGGTGAACAGGCTCTGCATGCTGAGCCCATAGGCTAGTGCTTCGGTTTCGACCCATTCGCCCGCCAGGTTCACCCAATGGCCGCACTCGCCCCAGATGCGGGTCGGGTATCGCGACATGAGCGTCCGAACACGGCGGGCGTCATCAGCGGACAGCGCCTTGCCGGACGCCAGCGTGCCAAGCCATCGCAGCGCCAGATCAGCGGACGGCCGTTCGGCGATGCCGATCCGGCGCCACAGGCTGAGATCGAGCACCGAGGCCCGGATGACCGCAGCGCCCGGAACATCCTCCTCGTCCCCAGCCAGGAACACGCCGCCCGACGTCACCCATGTGCCGTCCTGCGCGAAGATCAGCTTATCGGCCTTGAAGGCATCCCTAATGCTCTGCGCGTCCGTCGTGGAGCAACGGTCGAGCATCTGGTCGAGACGGCGATACCATTTCTCGACCTCATGGGCCGGAGCACTGTCCGATTTCGCAAGGGCACGGAGCCTGTCCAGCAGGCGTCCAGGCCCGCTCGGTGTGCTGCGAACGCCGAGCAGGTCGAGCAGCGGGCGCGTCGTTTCCCTGTCGAGCAGGCCATGCACGAACGGCTCGACATCCATCAGCGATTCCGTCTCCGGCGTCCTGCGTAACAGGTCTGCCGGGAGTTGGATCATATCGCGCGTGTCGGGAAGGCAGGGCTTGCCCCTGAGCTTCAGCAGCCAGTCTGCCAGCAAAGGCTCCGAAGTGAGGGATCGTGTCGAACCCGTTGTCGCGACCTGCGACAGACGCACGCTCGATGCCCGCGACCAATAGGTGTCGCGCTGTTCAAGAATCTTCCCGGCGACCTTGGCCCAAATGCGAGGGTCGGTCTTCGACAATGCCTCCCAATGCTTCCAGTAGTCGGCCGGAAAATCCCAGTCGTCGATGACAAAACTGTTGGTGACATAGTGATAGTAGAGCGTCCCGCGCAGTCCGCGCGCCTGCCCATCCGCCGTGACGCGCTGCCGCCCATAGATGCTGCTCCGCTTTGAGACGAGGGGCGCAAACGTCTGGAGGCCGGAACGGCCGGAGGACACCCAACGCAGCCAGTCCTCCCGCGAACAGGACGAGAAGCTTGCCACATAGTCGGCGTGCAAGAGTTGCGTCCGCTGCACGGCCTCCGGCAGCAGATCTTCTAGCGCCCCATCTTCATCGAACAGGATCGCCTTTGTGATCGGTCGGAGTTTCAGATCGACGCACGCGTACCGGAACGACTCGCCAATAGTCGCGCCGAGCTTGGCGGCGATCTGAACGAGTTGGACGCATTCTGCCAACTTGACCTGACCCGATCCGAAATAGTCGGCGGCGACCCGTTCGATCACGGCATTGACGTCGCTCGTCTCACTAAGGCCGATCTCTTCGAGCACCGCGAATGCCGCCTCGACGATATCCCCGCCGCCGCTGACGCCCTTTCCTTTTTCGCGCCGTTGCTCGGCGAGGAAACGAGTCCAATTCTGATTGAGGACGATCAGATGGCCGGCGAGAAACTCCCAATCCTCATCCGACTGGAGCAGCTTCTTCTCGCCGAGCCGCACCACCTCGGATGCCGCGTAGAGCACCTCCTTGCCCTGTACGGGAACGATCCGCAGGCAATCAGCGTCGTGGCATTGCCATCCCGTAACTTCGGGCGCGACGTAGGACCACAAATTCAGCAAATGTCGCCAGGTAGACGGCCGCGGTAGGTGGCTACCGCGTAGCCGGTCGAGCAGATCGTCCTTCGAGAACTCCTCGACCATGTTCCAGTGGACCAGTTTGGTCCGGTCTTTAGCCGACACATGCCGGCACAGCGCCGGACGCGACTTCTCGTCCAGCAAAGTCATTGCCTGTTCGGCGGGCCAGATGTCGAAAATCGGTAGGGGAACGACAATCGCCGCTTCGGCGGCAACCAGTTCGCCCTCTTCGGTCAGCAGGATCGGACGATCGGTGATCGCATCGGCGAATGCCAGCTCGACGATCGCGGCACAAGACCCTTCGAGGGTGCTCGCCTCACGATCCACATCAGGAAGCAAGCCATAAGCATCCGCCCGGTCCCTCGGACTGGTCCGGGTCTGATCGAGCCACTCCATCATCGCACCCGCGGCGAGTTCGCCTACGCGGTTCAGGAGCCAGCGATTCGTCGGCGACGTCTCGGGATCTTTAATCTTGAGGCGCGCGGGATCCTGGATGAACGGAGCATTACAGGCGAACGGCAGCGGCGTTTCGACTCCAGTCGGCAGGACAACATAGAGCCTGCCCTTCGCGCCAAGGACTATCTCGACTCGACATGGCGGAAAGTCGCCGCCGTCCTCCGCGCTCAGCATCCGCTCCTTGCGGATTTCATCGAGCGCGTCGGCCGGGAAGGCCACCTCGGCCGACCGAACCAACAGGAAGGGTGCATCAGCCTTCTGATCCAAGGCCATCCATTCGCTCTCGGCGATGGGACCGGGGCCGAGGCTCTGCCAATGCACAGCTTTGTCGCCGATCTGAAGCCGCCGAATGCTCTTGAAGAAGAGTAGCGAAACCGGACTCTGCAGCCATTCATCGAGGTTCTTCTCGACCTCGCGGCGCAACAATGGATCGACGACCGCTACTTCGACTCGAGTGGCTCCAGACGTCAGGTGTGGGCCATCGATCCAGTGCGGCTCAGTAAATCGGGTGCGCTCGAACGCGACAGCCAGGGTCGGTGTGAGGAGCTCGACCCGGTCGCCGAGGCTGAAGGTGCTTTTGAAGCCGATGCCCCGGAATCCGATTGTGTGGAGCGCTCGCTTGTTCGAGTAGCCGAACCGGCAGATCGACGCGAAGTGGGCCTCGATGAAGTCCTCTCCATTGTGCTCGAACACGAAGCGATCATTCTCGATCGACACGCGCGCTTCGCTGGCGCCGGCATCGTCGGCATTCTGCAGCAGCTCCGAGAGGACATGGCGCGGGCTCTGCACCTGTTTGAACAGCTGGTGCCAAGGACCGGCGAGCTCCGGGTCCGCCTCAAGCTGGTCCCAGCGCTTCGACGCGCGCTCCCTAATCTGATGAAAATAGTTCGGCGGCGGCGCAATGCTTGCGGCCAACTGGGATCCCGCTGTCATCGCGGCGCCTCGGCGCGTTCCAGCAGGCGCGGCAGGTCAAATTGAATTGCCGTTTCAAGAAACGACGGCTCGCGTTCGACGAGTGGGCCACGCACATAACGCGGCTCATGAGCGAAGCCACCGGCAACGGAAACGATCGCCAGGATGAATTTCTCCGGCTCGTGCAGCGAGGTGATGACCTCTTGCCGCGTCACCATCACGGAGTCCGCACTGTCGATGCGGCCCTTCACTTCGATGAAGCGCAAGTGCCCCGACCTCGGGTTGTGCGAAGCGATATCGTAGCCGATTTTCTGAGCGGAGACATCGACAGGCTCGTGCCCCAGCATGCGCTCCGAGGCCATGACCGCTTCCATCGCAGCGAGCTCGATCAATCTGCGAGCCGCTGGATCCTCTGCGAAATGTCTCGGCAGGATCGAAGTCTGGCGAGCGTCCAACAAACCACGCGGGATGACCACCATCCCGCCGCGTACCCGCGGCGGCTGTGACGAGATGAATCGCTCGCGTTCGAGCTGGTCCATCCGGCGCTTCTGACGGTCGGCGAGGTCCTCGGCGCGGCGTTGAGCGTTCTGCCAGTTGAGTCGCGTCTTCTTGCCGGCCTTCTCTTCCTCCTTCAGTTCGAAGGCCCGCGAGTCCCAGTAGTTGATCTCCTTCTTCAAACGCGAGCGCACCTCGCGCTCGACCTTCTCGATTTCAGGCAGCCGGCGCGCCTTGACCTCCGCAATATGCCCCTGCGCCAGCTCCACCGTGGCGAAGTGAATGGCCGTCTTTTCCAGCTCGGTCGTCAGCCACTCCTCGTCGAGGAGGTAGCGCACGGTTTCGATCTCTCCCGCGGTGGCCGGGCGAAGATTGAGATGTGGTGCGATCCCCGCGTTGGTGGCACGCCCCGCTTTGTCGATCGCCGCGAACTGGAGCCGCTGCGAAATCACATGCGGCTTGCCGGCGCTCGTCGTGCGGCCATCCTGGACAGTGTGTTCGAGGAGAAAGACGGCGGAGAGTGAACCGCCCGGATCGGTTTCGTCGACCAGGATCGCGCCCTGGCGCATGATCTGCTCATATTGCTCCCGGATGAGGCTGATCACCGCTTCCAGCAGTGGGTGTCCCGGGCAGATGAAGGCCGCGACCGGCTGCTGATTGATCTGGCTCTTCTCGAAGCAGATCCGTTCATATTGTTTCTGGATCGGTGCGCCGGTGCCAACCTGACGATCGCGCTCCCGAATGCGTACTGGGACATGAATGATCTCCCAGCGGCCATCCTCGCGGCGCTTGAGTCGGCCACCGAGATGCTGGAACGCTTCGACGAAAAAGCTCTGGACGTGATGCGGCTGAAGGCGCAGCGCCTCGGCCCGCTCCATCTCCAGCCGCAGTTCCGCTACCTTCGCCTCTGGCATGGTGTCATTGGTGAGCGCCCGGCGGCGAAGCAATTCCAGCAGATGCGTCTGGTCGACCGCGCCATCGACCTGTCGGAAGAGACGCGCTTTAACCTCCTCCCTCTCACCGTACTGGATCGCCTCGAAGAGGAGGTCTTTGAGCGCGGTGCCCTCGAACAGCTCGCCAAGCACGTCATAGACGCGGCCGCCCAACGCCTCGCGGGCGGCCTCCAGCTTTTCGAGGAGGCGCCCGTAGACCTCACCTTCCCGCGTGTCGGCCGCCACGAGATTCCACAGGTGACAAACCTCGGTCTGGCCGATGCGGTGGATGCGGCCGAACCGCTGCTCGATCTTGTTGGGATTCCAGGGCAGGTCGTAGTTGACCATCAGGTGGCCGCGCTGGAGATTCACGCCTTCGCCTGCGGCATCGTTGGCGATCAGCACGAGCAGGTCCTTGTCCTGCATGAAGCGCTCGATCACCTTACGGCGCTCCTCGCGCGACACGCCGCCGTGGATCACGTCTACGGCCTCGGGGTTTCCAAGACGCGCCCGCACCTTGTCGAGCAGGTAATGGAGCGTGTCCTTGGGCTCGGTGAAGATGATCAGCTTGCGACGATTGCCGGCGGCGTCGACCATCAGATCATCGTCGAGGATGCGATTGAGTTGGGTCCATTTCTTATCCACGCCGGAGCGCAGAACGCCCAAGGCCATCGACTCCAGGCCCTTCAGCGTCTCAACCTCCAGTGCGAGCTGCTCGACCGTTTCGGCCGTGGTCGCGCCCGTTGAGATCAAATCCTCGAGCTCGTCGATCTCCTCCTGCCCATATTCCTCAATGTTGCGCAGCACGTCTGGGTTGACCGCCGGCTCGCTGATCCCGGCCCGACGCCCCTTGGCGGCAAGCCGCGCCTCTCCCAACTCGTTTTCCAGCCGCTCGCGACGGCGCTTCAGCGACTGGTAGATGGCCGCCGGCGACGAGGCGAGGCGCCGCTGGAGAATCTGCAGCGCGAAGCCAACATTGTTGCGCTTCTTGCCGTCACCCTCGGCAAAACGCTGCACGCGATTCATCTCGGTGCGGACATATTCCGTGACGGCGGAATAGAGCGCGGCCTCGCCCTCCGAGAGCTGATATTTGACCGTGCGGGCACGGCGCTCGGGAAAGAGCGGCCGGCCATCGAATTTGAGCAACTCCTCCTTGGTAAGCCGCCGCATCATGTCTTCGGTGTCGGCATAATGAACACCGTCGCGGAACCGTCCCTCGAAACGGTCGCCGTCGAGCAGCGCCATGAAGAGCTGGAAATCCTCCTCCTTGCCGTTGTGCGGCGTCGCCGACATGAGCAAGAGATGCCGGCAGACCTGACCGAGCTTCTGGCCGACCTGATAGCGCCGCGTATATTTGACCTCACCACCGAAATAGGTCGCCGACATGCGATGCGCTTCATCGCAAATGATGAGGTCCCATTCGCGGGCGCTCATCAGCTTGTCCTGCAGCTCTTCATTGCGCGCCAGCACGTCCAGACGGACGATCAGCCGATCGCGATCATTGAACGGATTGCCCGACCGCGACGTCTCGATCATGTCGCGGGTGAGGATGTCGAATTCGAGGTTGAACTTTTGACCGAGTTCGTCCTGCCACTGCTCGACCAGGCTGCCCGGCGCAACGACGAGGCAGCGCTCAAGATCACTCCGCGCGATCAGCTCCTTCATGAGGAGTCCGGCCATGATCGTCTTGCCGGCGCCAGGATCATCTGCGAGCAAGAAACGCAGTGGCTGGCGCGGCAGCATTTCGCCATAGACTGCCGAAATCTGGTGCGGCAACGCATCGACGAGACTCGTGTGGATCGCAAGATACGGGTCGAAATAGTGCGCGAGCTTGATGCGGTTGGCTTCGGTCACCAGTCGCAGAAGCGCGCCGTCGGCGTCGAAGGACCAGGGCCGGCCGCTTTGCGCCACCTCAAGCCGATGCTCGTCATCCCGATAGAGCACCGCTTCCGCGACCCCGCCATCATTGCCGCGAAAGACCACATTGATCGCTTGGTCGCCGATCCAGTCGACGGATACGACCTGAACAGGCTGCGCGGATGCGATGCCGCGAACGGACGCGCCGTTCTTAATGTCCTCGAGCTTTGCCCCCATTACCTGGCGCTCCCCCCCGATGCCTTCACAGTTGAATCTCCGCCTTCTCCAGCGCAGCCTCGGTTTCTTTGCGGTTTAGTGCAACTATGTGCTGCGTGCGCGCACTCTGCTTCGCCGCGTCGCCAAGTAAGCCGAGCCTCTTGAGAACATAGAAAAGCATGGCATACCGGACCGAGAGGATGCCGCTCCCGTGGTCGAGCCCATAATCCTTGGCGACGACCTTCTTCTGACTCTCGGTCAGGTCAGGGTGTGGTCCGATAACGATGTCGAAGTAGTTGTTCCACGACCAGTCTTCGTCAGCTGTCCCACCCGGCTCGTCCCTGTTCCGAACGTCGAGAACTCGGGGCAGGAGGAAATCCTTGAACTTGTGCGTGAGATGGCAATAGGCCCGCGCATGCCAGCGGAATCCATCATAGCCGAAGGCGTGAGGCGTGATCCGGCGCCAGATCGGATCTGGACGCTCTCGGTTCATTGACTGATAGAAAACTTCGATCGACTTACCGTCTCGCACGGTGTCGAGAACCTTGCGCAAGACCTCAATGTCGATGTCGCGCTTGGGCGTCAGCGCGACATCGACCTTGGGAGGTCCCGCAATCCACGATTCGTGAGAGGCCACGGAGCGTTCGGCAACTGAGTGGAGCTGCGCCAGATAGACGTAAGGATCGGGGTTCAGAAAGCGCAGCACGAACTTCCCCGCCGCGACATAGCGCTTGCCACGCGTGTCGTACTCCATGTTTCCAGGCGCCCGCTCCTGATACAGCGTTAGGTCTTTCGACGCCTGCGGAACCGACACGCCGAAGAATTCTACGATGTCCGCGCGGTTGATGGCGCCCTCCCAGAAGAGGCGGAACTCAATAAATTCAAGCCTTTGCTCGACACCCCAGCGCATTTTACCTCTTCGTATGGGAGCAGTAACTATTCGCACTTGACATTGCGTGCGTATAGTTCATATATGAATCCCGTCGCCGAGTCAAACATCCGGAGGATTGAAATGGCCGATCGATACGTCACGAAGCACCCGCGGGGCTGGGCAGTGAAAGCCCCGGGCGCCGAACGCGCGAGCAGCGTTCACGGAACCCAGCGCGACGCCGAAAAGGCCGCGAAGCAGACGGTTGGCAATCTTGGAGGTGGCGAGGTCCGCATCCAGGGGCGTGATGGCCGCTGGCGCGATTCCGACACGGTGGCGCCGGGCAACGACCCGAACCCGCCGCGTGACAAGAAACATTAGGGCCGGAACCGCATCGACCGTTGGAGATGAAGAAGAAAGCGGCGTCGATTCAGATATTACTGGTGCCGCAGAGAAAATCCTTGAAGACGAGATAGGCAATAGTTTGGCACAGCCACATTGGCCCTGATCGGCCTTAGTCTGGGAGCTGGTGATGATCCTGACTGACAATGAGACCAAGGTCGACCTCCTCAATAACGAGGCGATCGCCACCACGATCATCGAACTCCTCCGCGACAGGCCGGATCAGCCCGTAACCGTCGGCGTCCATGGGGATTGGGGCGCTGGCAAATCGAGCGTGCTGGAGATGATCGAGGCCGGCTTCGAGGATGAACCGAAGGTCCTGTGCCTCAAATTCAACGGCTGGCGTTTCCAAGGTTTCGAAGACGCCAAAATCGCGCTCATCGAGGGCATCGTCACCGGCCTGATCGAAAAGCGCCCCGCACTCACCAAGGCGGGCGAAGCCGTGAAGGATGTCTTCCGCCGGATCGACTGGCTCAAAGTCGCAAAAAAGGCGGGCGGTCTCGCGTTTACCGCATTCTCTGGCATCCCGACACCGGACCAGATTCAGGCCATCGTCGGCACGCTGGAAGGTCTTGTTGCCGATCCGGCAAAGCTCGCCACCAAAGATAATGTTCTCGCCGCCATCAACGGCGTGAAAGGCTTGCTGAAGCCGGCGGGTGAAGGCGACTCGGTCAACGTGCCCGAAGAGATCAACGCCTTCCGCAAGGCGTTTGACGATCTTTTGGAAAAGGCCGGGGTGGAGCAGTTGGTCGTCCTCATCGACGACCTCGATCGCTGCCTTCCCGACACAGCCATCGAAACGCTCGAAGCGGTGCGCCTCTTCGTCTTCACCTCGCGAACCGCGTTCGTCGTCGCCGCCGATGAGGCGATGATCGAATATGCGGTGCGCAAACATTTCCCCGATCTGCCGGACACGACCGGGCCGCAGACCTATGCCCGAAACTATCTGGAGAAGCTGATCCAAGTGCCGTTCCGCATCCCAGCCCTTGGCGACACGGAAACGCGCATTTATGTGACGCTCCTTCTCGTGGGCGCCGAGCTTGGCGATAACGATCCGGCGTTCAACAAATTGATCGGCGTCGCCCGCGAGCGGCTCAAGCGGCCATGGACATCCGGCGCGCTCGACGCGGCCACGGTAAGAGCCGCCCTCGGAGACAAGACGTCGCGAGCCAACAACGCCTTGGCGCTCAGCGATCAGATCGGGCCGATCCTTGCCAGTGGGACCAAGGGGAACCCCCGCCAGATCAAGCGATTCCTCAACACGCTCGTCTTACGGCAAAGAACGGCTGACGCGCGCGGTTTCGGCGATGATGTCAAGCTACCGGTGCTCGCCAAGCTGATGCTGGCCGAACGCTTCCTCCCGCGCCTATTCGACCAGATCGCCGCCGCAGCCGCCGCCGCGCCGGATGGGAGGTGCCCCTATCTGGCCGCGCTCGAGGCGGCGGCAACCGGGAAGGAAGACGACAATCGTTCGGCCAAGCCAGCCAAGACGGTAGCCGGCAAGGGCGATGACGCCGCAAAGCCTGCGCCCAAGCTGGCGGCCTCGAAAACGACCGAGAGCTCGCTGTTGGGCGAGTGGCTCTCGTCGCCCGTCATCAAGGCCTGGGCGGCGGTGCCGACCAAGATAGGTGACGAGGATCTGCGCCCCTATCTATTCGTCGCCAAGGACCGGAAAGATTACTTCGGTGCGGCCTCGGTGCTCGGACATCTGGCCACCGTCGTCGAGCAGCTCTTTGGCGGCAAATTCGCGGTCCAGGGCCTCGAAGCCGATCTGAAGCGGCTCGCGTCGCCCGAAGCCGCCCAGGTCTTCGAGGCCGTGCGCGGTCGCATCGTCGGTGGCGACAGCTTCGACATCGAGCCGCCCGGTGCAGCTGGTTTGGCGATCCTCGTCAAAGCGCAGCCGACGCTTCAGAGGAATCTCGTCGACTTCCTCGACGCCCTCCCGCGAGACCGATTGGGCCCATGGGTGTGCAGTGGCTGGGAAGGCGTTCTCAAGGATCCCGACGCGGCGCAACGATTTGACCGTCTCCTCCAACTCTGGGGGAAGGAAGGTGGCGCCATGCTGAAAGCCGCGGCCAACGGCGTGTTGCGCACGCGTCAGGGCGCGCGCTGATGGGCACGTCCAGCGCATTCGGCGGCCAAGGAGGCGGCACACCACTCGTCCCAAGCTGGCTTGGCGACGACGGCGCACCGCCGGCCGCACCGAACGGTGCCCCTCCCGATGGAACGCCTCCGGGCGGTCCGCCTCCTGCGGACCCAGCAGGCGGCGCAGTCCCGCCCGGAGCGCCGCCGGCGCCGCCCGCAAGGCCACCCATTCCCCCTGCGGCGAATCCAACTCGTTTCTCGGCGGCACGCAACAATTTCTCCCGCTTCGCGGGCTCCGGCGGAGCCGACCGCAAGAGCCTCGGAAGGGCCGTGTCTCACTACGTCGGGTCGTCTTCCGGTGGCGCACGCACGGCGGCTGCCAGGATGGGATCGGCGCGCGGCGCAGGCAGCCGCCTCCTCGGTTTCCTATCGGACGCGGTGGCGCGGGGGGCCACCGAAGCGCTTCGCGCGCTCAATCTCGGCGCTCTCGCCGGTCGGCCGATCGAGGAAATCTTCCTCGGGCTGGCCGACTATGTGTGTCCGGACGGCGGCACCATCGACGAAGGTATCGCGCGCGAGGCCTTCATCGAGACAATCACCGATCTTGCGGGCGCGGGCATAACTGACCTCGACGGGCTCACTCCCGACCAGATGCAGACCGTCTTCGAGCTCTACGCCACAAATGCAATCGAGGCTCGGTTGTGCAACGACATCGGTGCGAAGACCGTGATCCTACCGTCCGACAGCCGGGAGGCCGCACGAGTCCAAGCACAATTGAATGACTTCATTCGGCGCGGCGTCGCCGATGCCCTCACCACAGCCCGTGCCGCGGCTGCGGCTCTGACACCAGATCGTGTGCTCGCATTTGTCGGACGCATCTATGAACAGGCATTCGGCATCCTGCAGATCATGGGCGACGCCGAGGCGGAGGGAGCATGAAACGACATCTAATTGTCGGCCGCTACGGCCCTGGCGACCGCAGTCGGTTGCCACTCGGCGACGGCGAAGTCGAGACCCGCCTCGATATTGTCGTCGGTGAGCGATCGCTTGATCACGGGATAGGTCGCGCACTCAGCGATCTGATCCGGCTCGGCGTGTATCCATCCGAGACCGGTGTGGACCTCTTGGTCTTGGCCGCGCACGTCCATGCGGCCGATACCCGCGTGTCGCGCAGCAGCGAATCCCAGGACGGCTGGACGCGTGAATTGCGCTTGGTCGTGCCGGTTGCTGATCCCGACCGCTGGAGGGCGGCGACTCCTACCTTCGTTCGGATGCTCAATTTCCTCACCGGGGATCGCTGGTCGCTCGCGTTCCGGGCGCGGCCGCGTCGCTTTGCCCGGGTCGCACCGACACCGCCAGGCAGGCTCATCGGTCCTCCCTTCAACGACCTGGCGCTCTTTTCTGGCGGTCTGGACTCCTTGATAGGCGCCATCGACACGCTCGAGGCCAGCCGCACGCCGCTCCTCATCAGCCACGCTGGCGAGGGCGCGACAAGCGACGCCCAGTCCACGATCTTCGCCGCGTTGAAGGCGCAGTATCCCGCCATTCCGTTCCAGCGTCTGCGTCTCTGGATGGCGTTCCCGGATGGCTTCGTTCGAGGGTCGGCCGGCGAGAACACCACACGCGGCCGCTCCTTCCTGTTCTTCGCGCTGGGCGCGTTCGCCGGCAGTGGGCTCGATGGCCCGTTCACGCTTAAGGTGCCAGAGAACGGCTTGATCGCGGTCAATGTGCCCCTCGACCCGCTCCGCCTAGGGGCACTGAGCACACGCACTACCCACCCCTTCTACATCGCTCGCTGGAACGACGCGCTCAACATCCTCGGCATCGAAGGGCGCATCGATAACCCTTACTGGGACATGACGAAGGGCGAGATGGCGGCCACCTGCGCGAATGGCGCTCTGTTGCGGCGCCTCACGCCCTCATCCTTGTCCTGCGCAGCCCCAACCAAGGGACGCTGGCAAGGCCTCGGCACGCAGCACTGCGGATATTGCCTGCCATGCCTGATTCGACGCGGCGCGCTCCTCAAGGGGTTTGGCCCCGGTGCCGACGCGACCGTCTATACAGTCGACGACCTGACCGCGCACGCCCTCGACACGCGCCAATCCGAAGGTGTGCAGGTCCGCTCCTTCCAACTCGCGATCGAGCGACTTCGCGCAAGGCCCGCCTTAGCGCCCATCCTCATCCACAAACCCGGTCCGCTCTTTGACGAATCGCCGGCCCGCCAGACAGCGCTTGCGGACGTTTATCGTCGTGGCCTCGAGGAAGTGGGAGCGCTGTTGACCGGGGTGAGGACACGACCGGGATGAGTGATGATGACGTCCAATCCGGTGGCGTCGATTTCCATTGCCACCTCGATCTCTACCCCGACCTCCAGGCCGCGATCGCCAAAGCGGAGGCGGCACGGATATTTACGCTCACCGTCACCACCACGCCGAAAGCCTGGCCGCGCAATCACGAGCTCACGCGCGGCACGCGCTATGTCCGGGCCGCACTCGGCCTGCATCCGCAACTCGTGGCGGAACGGGCTGGCGAATTAGCGCTGTGGGAATACCATCTGCGGGAGACACGTTACGTCGGCGAGGTCGGCCTCGATGCTGGTCCCCGGTTTTACAAATCGCTCGATACTCAGAAGCAGGTGTTCCGCACAGTTCTTGAACGATGTGCGGAAGCCGGAGGCAAGATCCTCACCGTCCATAGCGTCCGCAGCGTGCCAATGGTGCTCGACATGATCGAATGCCATCTTCCGCGAAACCGGGGCGTCGTCGTGTTGCACTGGTTCACTGGAAGCAAGGCCGAGGCGCGGCGTGCAGTGGCGCTTGGCTGCTACTTCTCCATCAACACCGAAATGACGCGTTCGGAGCGGGGCCGTGCGCTCATCGCCGAGCTGCCGATGGATCGCCTCTTAACCGAGACGGATGGACCCTTCACCCAGATAGATGGGCGGCCCACTGAACCGGCCGATTCGCGGCTGGCGGTCGAGGCGATCGCCCGCGTGCGCAATCTGACCACCGATGCGATCGACAAGGCGGTTCGGACCAACCTTCAGACGCTGCTCCGCTAGGGCTCGACCTTCACTGATACCAGCACAGGCCCGATGGCCCATGGGTATCATCAGGATCGCCCGGCAGACCGCCCGCGTGCGGCTGGCGGCGGCGCGGCCAACAGCCCGACGCCTGGAGGGCTATTTCGACGTCGGGCAGATCCCTAACCGAACGAATCCGCCAGACGGCCCGATGAGTCCGATTGACTCATTGAGCCTTGCGGGAACAAATAGGGAACATACCTAACCCGAAGTCCATTGGGAAGACTGCTTGAGAGTGATTTATCCATGGGTCAGCCGGCCGCCAGCCCTGCAATCGCTGCACTTCGCGAGCGAATCGCGCGCCTCGAAGGTGGGCCGGCGCGCGACCGTGCGACGCTTCCGTTCGGCGTGCCCACTATGGACAAGGCGCTGCCTGGGGGCGGGCTGGCGCTTGGGGCGTTGCATGAGGTTGCCGGCGGCCGCAACGGGGCGATCGATGGCGCCGCGGCGGCTCTGTTTGCCGCCGGCATTGCCGCGCGCACCAAGGGCAAGGTGCTCTGGTGCGTCACCCGGCAGGATCTCTTTGCCCCCGCGCTCGCGCAGGCCGGGCTGCTGCCCGGCCGCGTCGTCTATGTCGAGGCCGGCGACGAAGCCTCGGTGCTCGCCTGTTTCGAAGAAGGGCTTCGCCATGGCGGGCTAGGCGCGGTCGTCGCGGAACTGGCCCGTCTCTCCATGACCGCCTCCCGCCGATTGCAACTGGCCGCCGAAACCTCGGGCGCCGTCGGCATCGCCATCCGCCGCTGGCGCCGCCAAACCGAAGCGACCGATTTTGGACAACCGACTGCCGCGGTCACCCGCTGGCGCGTCTCCGCGCTCCCCTCCCGCCCCTTGCCGGTCCCTGGCGTCGGCCGCGCTCGCTGGCAGCTTGAGCTGATCAGGGTGCGGGCTGGAGAAAGCGCCGATTTTGAAGTGGAAGCCTGCGATGACAAGGGTCGTCTCGCTCTATTTTCCGGCCTGGCCGACCGACCGCCTAAGGCGCGCCATGGGCCAGTCCGCGCCATCGGCTGAAACCCCGATCGTCATGCTCGGCCGGCAGGGAAACCGGCGGCTCGTGCTGGCTGCCGACGCCGGAGCGCGCGCGGCCGGCCTGCGCATCGGCATGCCAGCGAGCAAGGCACAGGTGCTGGTGCCCAACCTGCAGAGTTTCGACCTCGATGCTGCCGGCGATGCTGACGCGCTCGATAGAATGGCGCTCTGGTCACTGCGCTATGCGCCAATTGTCGCCGCCGATCCGCCCGATGGCCTCATCATCGACACCACGGGCGCCGACCATTTGCATGGCGGTGAGGAGACGATGCTCGACGGACTGGTCTCGCGTATGGCGGCGTCCGGTATCACGGCACGGGCGGCCGTCGCCGATACGTGGGGTGCCGCCCATGCCTGCGCGCGGTTCCTCTCCCGGCCGACCTTCGTCTCGCCGGTCGGGCAAGTCACGGCGATCGTGCGGGAGCTCCCGATCGCAGCGCTGCGGCTTCCCAACGATATCGTCGAAGGCCTCCTGACGCTCGGTTTCGAGCGGGTGGGCGAAGTCGAAGCGGCGCCGCGTGCCTCTCTCACCTTGCGTTTTGGGCCCGAACTCGGCCGCCGCCTGGACCAGGCGATGGGCCGGCGCAGCGAGCCCTTCGAGCCCGTCCGCTCTGCTGAACTCATCGAAGTGCGCCGCGCCTTCGGCGAGCCGATCGGCGCTGCCGAAACCATCGCCCGCTATGCCGGCAAGCTGGTCGAGGCGCTCTGCGAGGCGCTCGAGGCCAAGGGGCTCGGCGCGCGGCGGCTCGACCTGCTGTTTCATCGTGTCGACAACCGCATCGAAGCCATTCGCGCCGGCACCGCGGTCCCGGTGCGGGACATCAAGCGACTGACCCGGCTCCTCACCGACCGGATCGAGACCGTCGATCCCGGCTTCGGCATCGAGTTGATGACGCTGACCGCGACCCTCGCCGAGCCCTTCGGAGCCAGGCAGATCATCTCGTCGCTGGTCGAGGAGCCGGAGCCCGACATCACCGACCTTATCGACACGCTCGCCAACCGCATCGGCGAGCAGCGTCTCTATCGATTCGCCCCGGTCGAGAGCGATGTCCCCGAACGCTCCGTCCGTCGTGTCGCGCCGACGGCGCCCGATGACGGGACGAGTTGGCCGGGCGAGTGGCCCCGCCCGCCGCGCTTACTTACGCACCCCGAGCCGATCGAGACGATGGCGCTGCTGCCCGACCATCCTCCGGTCTGGTTCAGTTGGCGCGGCACCCGCCGCCGCGTCGCGCGCGCCGATGGTCCCGAACGGGTTTATGGCGAATGGTGGCAGCGCGATGCCGAACTGATCGCGGTGCGCGACTATTTCCAGGTCGAGGACGAGTCAGGCGATCGGTTCTGGATCTATCGCGCCGGCGATGGCGAGGATCCCGAGACCGGTTCCCACAAATGGTTCCTGCATGGGGTCTTCGCATGAGCGTGACGCCTTATGCCGAATTGCAGGTGACCAGCCATTTTTCGTTTCTGCGCGGCGCCAGCTCTTGCGACGACCTGTTCGCGCAAGCGGCCGCACTCGGCATCGAGGCCCTGGCGGTGGTCGACCGCAATTCGCTGGCCGGCATCGTCCGCGCCCATCAGGCCGCCAAGGATACCCGCGTTCGGCTCATCGTCGGCTGCCGCCTCGATCTGGTCGATGGCGTATCCGTGCTGGTCTATCCGACCGACCGTGCCGCCTATTCCCGGCTCTGCCGGCTGCTGACCGTGGGAAAGAAGCGCCGCGGCAAGGCGAAATGCCACCTCGAGTGGCATGATCTGGCAGACTATGCCGAGGGCCTGATCGCGGTCCTCGTTCCCGACCGCGCCGACGACGCCTGCGCCCTGCAGCTACGCCGGCTGCGGGAGACCTTCGGCGACCGCGCCTACCTGGCGCTGACCCTGCGTCGCCGGCCCAACGACCAGTTCCGCCTGCATGAACTCTCCAACCTCGCCATCCAAATGCGCGTGCCGACGGTGATAACGAACGACGTCCTATTTCACGACCCCGGCCGGCGCGTCCTGCAGGATGTGGTGACGGCCATCCGCCACAACATCACCATCGACGAACTGGGATTCCGGCGCGAGCGCCATGCCGACCGCTTCCTCAAGCCACCCGGGGAAATGGCGCGTCTCTTCTCGCGCTATCCCGAAGCCCTTGCGCGTACCGTCGAGATCGCGCGGCAATGCCGCTTTTCCCTCGACGAGCTGGCCTATCAGTATCCGGAAGAAAAGATGCTGCCTGGGCTGACGGCGCAACAGGCACTCGAGCAGCTCACCTGGGAAGGTGCGGGCCGAAGATATCCTGAAGGCGTTCCCGACAAGGTCGTGGGACTGCTCAAGCACGAGCTCGGCCTGATCGAAGCCCTGCAATATGCGCCCTATTTCCTGACCGTGAATGCCATCGTGCAGTTCGCGCGCAGCAAGGACATCCTGTGCCAGGGCAGAGGCTCGGCCGCCAATTCCGCCGTCTGCTACGTCCTGGGCATCACCAGCATCGATCCCGAGCGCAACAATCTCCTGTTCGAGCGCTTTGTCTCCCAGGAGCGCAACGAGCCCCCGGACATCGATGTCGACTTCGAGCATGAGCGGCGCGAGATCGTCATGCAGTGGGTCTACGAGACCTATGGCCGCGACCACAGCGCGCTGTGCTCGACCGTGGTGCGCTATCACACCAAGGGCGCCGTCCGCGACATCGGCAAGGCTTTGGGCCTGCCCGAGGACATGACCAAGCTGCTCTCGTCTCAGGTCTGGGGGCATGGCGAGGGTATCGACGAGACCCGCGCCCGCGAACTCAATCTCAACGTCGCCGATCGCCGGCTGCGGCTGACGCTTGAACTCGCGCAACAACTCGAGGGGACCCCGCGGCATCTGTCGCAGCATCCAGGCGGTTTCGTTCTGACCAATGACCGGCTCGACGATCTGGCGCCGATCGAGCCGGCGCGCATGGCCGATCGCCAGGTGATCGAGTGGGACAAGGACGATATCGATATCCTGAAATTCATGAAGGTCGACGTCCTGGCGCTCGGGATGCTCACCTGCATGAAGCGCAGCTTCGACCTGCTGGCCGAGCACAAGGGAATGACCCTCGACCTGGCCACTATCCCGGCCGAGGATCCGGCGACCTACGCCATGATCCGCAAGGCGGATACGATCGGGGTCTTCCAGATCGAGAGTCGTGCGCAGATGAGCATGCTCCCGAGGATCAAGCCGCGGACGTTCTACGATCTCGTCGTCGAAGTCGCCATCGTGCGGCCCGGTCCGATTCAGGGTGACATGGTCCACCCCTATCTTCGCCGCAGGGAGGGCAAGGAGCCTGTCGAGTTCCCAACCCCCGAACTCGAGCGTGTGCTCGGCAAGACATTGGGTGTTCCCCTGTTCCAGGAGCAGGCCATGCAGGTGGCCATGGTCTGCGCCGGCTTTTCCGCCGGCGAGGCAGATCAGTTGCGCCGTGCTATGGCGACCTTCAAGCACACGGGCGGCATCAGCAAGTTTCGCGACAAGCTGATCGGCGGCATGATCACCAACGGCTACACACCCGAATTCGCCGCGACCACCTTCAAGCAGCTCGAAGGGTTCGGCAGCTATGGGTTCCCCGAGAGCCACGCGGCCTCGTTTGCGCTGATCGCCTATGCCTCGAGCTGGATGAAATGCCACCACCCCGATGTGTTCTGCGCCGCGCTGCTCAACAGCCAGCCAATGGGCTTCTACCTGCCGGCTCAGATCGTGCGGGACGCAATCAGTCACGGCGTCGAGATCCGTCCGGTTTGCGTCAATGCCAGCCGCTGGGATTGCACGCTCGAGCCCGCGGTCGAGGAGGGGCGCTTCGCGGTGCGCCTCGGCATGCGCTTGGTGAAGGGGCTGGCCAATGACGATGCCGCCGCGATCGTGGCGGCTCGCGCCGACCAACCCTTCGCTTCAGCCGACGATCTCTGGCATCGCGCCGGCGTGCCGGCCGCCTCACTGGTGCAGCTCGCCGAGGCCGACGCCTTTCGCCCTTCGCTCGGGCTGGCGCGCCGCGAAGCGCTTTGGTCCCTCAAGGGCCTCCATGATGATCCGCTGCCGCTGTTTGCCGCCGCTTCGCAGCGCGAGCGGCGCACCATTGTCGAGCGCATCGAACCTGCCATGACGTTGCACCCCATGGTGGCCGGCCGCGAGGTCGTCGAGGACTATGGTCATGTGGGCCTGACGCTGCGCGACCATCCGCTGAGCTTTTTGCGCGCCGGTCTCAGCCGGCGTCGCATCGTGACCTGCGCCGAGGCCATGCAGGCGGGCGACGGCCGCTGGCTCGAGGCCGCAGGCCTGGTCCTCGTTCGGCAGCGGCCTGGTTCGGCCAAGGGCGTGATGTTCGTCACCATGGAGGATGAAACCGGCGCCGCCAACATCGTGGTGTGGGTCAAGGTGTTCGAGAAGTTCCGGCGCACGATGCTCTCGGCGTCGATGCTCTCGGTGCGCGGCCGCATCCAGCGGGAGGGCGACGTCGTTCACCTGGTCGCCAATACCGTCACCGATCTTTCGGCCGAACTTGCCGGCATCGGCAATCGCGACGTCGCCTTCCCGCTGCCGCACGGGCGGGGGGACGAAGCCCATCATGGTGGCCCCGGGATCGATCCGCGCAGTTTGCCCAAGGGTTTCAAGCCACGCGATATGGTAGATCCCACGCTGCAGGTGGAGCCGATCAGAGTGAAGACGCGGGATTTCCGCTGAAGTCACGACCTCGCCAGCCGCCGGACTCGGTGCGGCTACTGACGCAGAATCTTCTCCATCGCCTTCCCCTTGGCGAGTTCATCGATCAGTTTGTCCAGATATCGAAGTTCCTTCATGAGTGGCTCCTCGATATTTTCGACCCGGATGCCACAGACGACGCCTGTGATTAGGGAGCGCGAGGGGTTCAACCGGGGCGCCTGAGCGAAGAAGTCCTCAAAACTCGTTTTCTTTTCGAGCTCTGCGTCTAGCCCCTCCTGCGTGTGACCGGTCAGCCAGCGGATGATCTCGTCAACCTCCGCTTTCGTGCGGCCCTTCTTCTCCGCCTTCGCCACATACATCGGATAGACGCTCGCCACGCTGATCTTATAGATGCGATGGTTGCTGCTGTTCACGTGTCTTCCCCCGCGTCAAAGCTGTCCGTTCTGGCCTTATGCGGCCGGCATCTCAAGGCATTCAACGACCTCTACGCCGGTCCCGTCTTCAACTTCCGCTTGGACGGACGCTGGAGAAGACTACTCCACACCCTTGCGCACGACCTCGACGCTGAGCGCACCCCCGCCAAGCGGCCGCAGCAACTCACCCTCCGACTTGGTGAGCCAGAGCCAGGCGCCCCAGTCTTCCGGCCGCAGCACCACGACCTGACGATCATGGTACGGCTTGATGTCGGGACCGGGTTCCGTGGTCAGCATGGCGAACGAGGCGGCGTGATTGCCCTGCGCCTCACGCCAGATTCCCGCGACGCCCATGAACGGGGCGCCGTTGAGCGTGAAGCGGTGTTTTGCCTTCGGGTATTTCGTGCCGGTGAACTCGAAGAAGCCCGAAGCCGGAATGAGGCAGCGTTTGCTGTTGGCAAACTTGCGCCCGTCCGAGCGGAAGTTGAAGACCGGCGCGCGCTTGGGCTGGTCGGAGGGCAGGCCGAAATTCATCGGCGTCAGTTCGACCTCATTGTCATAGGCCGCCGCCCGCATCACCGGCCCCATGTCGTTGATGCGGACATCGTCGGACTGCGGCAGGTCGAGCTCGGTCTGCTGCGTCGGGATGCCGAGCTCAAGCTCCTGCATCATCTTCACATACTCGACCCATTTCACATGCTGTTCGTAGGCATTGCACATGTCCGATAGTCTAGCGCGGAACCCGATCAGATTCGAGGTAGAGGGGTACAAGACCTGATCGTCGGATCCCTGAGGCGCTGTGTGCAAAGCCGCGTCGGCGCAATTCCGGAAAGCCGGGTTTCCGATTGTGTGCTTTTGGGGGAAGGCCTTCCCCCTGGTCGGCACTGCGTTGCCGACACACCCCCTTCTGCGGGGTGTCCCCCGCAACGCCCCCTAGAGTGAGAGTGCGGACCGGTTTGTCGTGACGGGTTGAGGGCTGGAGGAGAGGCCTCCGGCGCCCGTCGCGGAGAACCGCGATGTCCAGATATCACCGCAATGCACGCGCCGGCGCCGACCGGGCGAGCCTTTATGACGACATCACCGACAAGATCATCGCCGAGCTGGAGGCAGGCCGGGTGCCCTGGGTCCAGCCCTGGGGAACCTCGGCGGCCAAGGCGCCGCTCGCGATGCCGGCCAATGCCGCGACCGGTCGGCGCTATTCCGGCATCAACGTGCTGATCCTGTGGGGCGCCGTCACCCAGCATGGCTTTCCCACCCAGCACTGGCTGACCTTTCGCCAGGCGCTCGGGCTGGGCGGCAATGTCCGCAAGGGCGAACACGGCACCACCGTCGTCTATGCCGATCGCTTCATTCCCGAAGACGAAAGGCAGCACGCCCGCGACACGGGCGAGGCCGCCGCAGCCATCCCCTTCCTCAAGCGCTTCACGGTCTTCAATGCCGCGCAATGCGAGGGCCTGCCAGAGGGCATCGCCGTCGATGCACCGCCGCCTCCACCCGGCCAGATCGAGCCGCAGGTCGAGGCGCTGATCAAGGCGACCGGCATCGACTTCCGCATCGGTGGCGACCGCGCCTTCTACGTGCCGGCGCTCGACTATATCCAGGTGCCGCCGCCCGCCGCCTATTTCGAGCCGATCAACTGGCACCGGACGGCGCTGCACGAACTGGGCCACGCCAGCGGCCACGACTCACGGCTCGGCCGCGATCTCGGCGGTTCCTTCGGCAGCAAGAAGTACGCCTTCGAGGAACTGGTCGCCGAGATGAATGCGGCCTTCTGCTGCGCCTCCCTCGGCATCGTGCCGACGGTGCGCCACGCCGACTATTTGGCTTCCTGGCTCGAAGTGCTGCGCGAGGACAATCGTGCCATCGTGCGCGCCGCCTCCCAGGCCAGCAAGGCGGCCGACTGGCTGCTCGCCTTCGTCCCTGGAGCCGAGAGCGGCATCGATACCGACCAGACTGAGGTTGAGAAGCCCGAGATGGACAGGAGGGCGGCATGATCCTCCTGACCGATGAGTTGCGCGAGCGCCTGCTCGCCAATGGCCGCAATGCCGGTAGCGATCACGTGCCGGTGGTGAAGTTCTTCAATCCGCTGGGCGACGGCGTCTGGCTGGCCACGGAACTGGAGGCCGATGGCGACACCCTGTTCGGCCTCGCCGATCTCGGCGATCCGGAACTCGGCAGCTTCTCGCTTCTCGAGATGACGTCGGTCTGCCTGCCGTTCGGTATGGGCATCGAGCGCGACATCCTGTTCGCCACCGACATGCAATTGTCGGTCTGGGCCGAGGCCGCGCATCAGGCCGGCAGCATCCGTGCGGCGGAGCGCATCGTCGCGTCCGTTGCCCGTTCCCGGCGCGAGGGATCGGCATCATGAGCCGCCCTCTGATCTCGCTCTACACAACCATGCGGGAGTTCGAGGGGCTGCACGAGCGGCACGATCGCACCCGCAGCACGAGCAAGACGGTCACGGTCGACCGCGACGCGCTGATCCATCTCCTGATGGACCATTCCCGCATGGTCGAAGCGCTGCGACAGGCCGGACAGGTCCAGATCTCGGACGGCGCCTGACCTCAAATCCGCAATACCGCAGATGCGCAATGTCGCTTCTCCGGTTCTGTGCGTCTCCGGATTTCCGGTGCGCGGCGCCGTCCTCAGAGTGAGAGGGCGGCGCCGCTCTTCGTGACGGGTTTGGAGGTCGAGAGAGTCTCGGCCGCCCGTCGCGGAGTAATCACCATGGCGACCGCCAAGCAGAAGATCACCCTCAACGCCTCGCGCGACATCCCCTTCAACAAGCTGATGCTGAGCCAGTCCAATGTCCGGCGCATCAAGCGCGGGGAAACCATCGAGGACCTCGCAGCCTCGATCGGCCGGCGCGGCCTGCTCCAGAGCCTCAATGTCCGGCCGGTGCTGGATGGCGAGGGCAACGAGACCGGCATGTTCGAGGTGCCCGCCGGCGGACGCCGCTATCGCGCCCTGGAACTCCTGGTCAAGCAGAAGCGCATGGCCAAGACCGAACCCGTGCCCTGCGTCGTCACCGATGCCAACAGCGTGGTGCCGATCGAGGAAGACTCGCTGGCCGAGAACTTCCAGCGCGAGGATCTGCATCCGCTCGACATGTTCCGCGCCTTCCAGACCCTCGTCGACCAGGGCGCCAGCCACGAGGAGATCGGGGCACGCTTCTTCGTGTCCGCCACTTTCGTCCAGCAGCGCCTGCGCCTCGCCAAGGTCTCACCCAGGCTGCACGATGTGTACGAGCAGGACGGCATGACGCTCGAGCAACTCATGGCCTTCACGGTGACCGAGGATCACGCGCGCCAGGGACAGGTCTGGGAGGCGCTCGGAAACTCCTGGTCCAAGGAGCCGCAGCAGATCCGGCGCATGCTCACCGAAACCACCGTTCGGGCCGGTGATCGTCGGGCACTGTTCGTCGGCATCGACGCCTATGTCGCCGCCGACGGCGTCGTGTTGCGCGACCTGTTCGAGGCCGACAACGGCGGCTGGCTGCAGGACCCGGCGCTGCTCGACCGTCTGGTCGGCGACAAGCTCAAGGCGGCCGCCGATGACATCGCGGCTGAGGGTTGGAAGTGGATCGTCGTCGATATCGATCTGCCCTACGGCCACACGCACGGCTTGCGGGCACTCGCCGGCACGCCTGCCGATCTGAGCGAGGACGAGCGGGCCGAACGAGAGGCCCTGCGTGCGGAATACGATCGGCTGGAAACCGAGTATGGCGAAGCCGACGAACTGCCCGATGCGGTCGATCAGCGCCTGGGCGAAATCGAAACCGCGCTCGAGGCCTTCGAGAGCCGGCCGATGAGCTACGATCCCGCCGAGATCGCCCGCGCCGGCGCCTTCCTCAGCATCGACCGCGATGGCGATCTCGTCATCGATCGCGGCTATGTCCGCCCCGAGGACGAGGCCCCGGAGGTGGTTGAAGGCGACGGCGCTGAAGCCGACGGCGAGACGGGCAGTGATGACGCCGATGGCGAGCCCGCGGTTCGTCGCACCACCATCACCATCGGAGCCCAGCCGACCGATACCGAGGAAGATGAAGGGGACGGCATCAAGCCGTTGCCAGAACGCCTGGTGATCGAACTCACAGCGCATCGCACGCTGGCGCTACGCAATGCCGTGGGCGAAAACCCGCATGTGGCCATCACGGCGCTGCTGCACCGGCTGGTGCTCGACACCTTCGGCCAGCGCTCCGCGACCGGCTGCATCGAGGCCTCGGTCCGGCATGTCCATCTGCCGGTCCAGGACGCCGGCCTCAAGGACAGCCCCGCGGCCAAGGCCGTCGACGCGCGCCACGAGGCATGGAAGAGCGACATTCCGCTCGGCGACGACGCCGCGCTGTGGTTGTGGCTCGACGATCTCGATGACGCCAGCCGCCAGGCGTTGCTGGCGCACTGCATCAGCTATGGCGTCAACGCCCTGTTCGAGCGGCCTAATCCCTATGGCAGCGGCATCAGCCAGCATGGGCTCGATCAGCGTCTGCGCGAAGCCGATCGGCTCTCCCATGCCACCGGCCTCGACATGGTGGACGCCGGCTGGCGCCCGACGGTCGACAACTATCTCGGCCGCGTCACCAAGGCCCGCATTCTCGAAGCGGTGCGCGAGGGGGCCGGCGAGCAGGCGGCTCAGCTCATCGACCATCTCAAGAAGGGCGACATGGCCAAGGAGGGCGAGCGTCTGCTGGCCGACAGCGGCTGGCTGCCCGAACCGCTGCGCCTGATCGGGGATGACGCGGCCGCCGACCAGCCGGTTGAAGAGGACGCGGCACTGCCGGAATTCCTCGCCGGTGATGACGCGGACAGCCCGGCCGCTTCCGATGACGAAACCGCCCACGCGGTCGCCGCCGAATAATCCCATCGGCGGGGCGGCTTCGGTCGCCCCGTCCAACCCTCACCTCACGGCCCGGCGTCCTGCCGGGCCTTTTCGTTTCAGGAGACCACCATGACCGCCCATATCGTCTATGACACCGCGCCGCTGGGCGCGTTGATCCGCTATTCGGACGGCACGCCGAAACCCCCGTCGCGCTTCGCCAAGAAACTTGCCGCCTGGGAACGGCGCAACGGCCTCGGCCGTCTCGTCCGCAAGGAGCCGCCGCGTGACCGGCCGGCCTATTGCGCGCCGGCGTCGATCATTCTCAACGAAGGCAACTTCGCCGCCGGCAGCGTCATCCTCGTCACCGTCATGCGCGAGCACAGCCTCGACAGCGATCTCCGCTTCGAGATCGTCGAGCGGCCCACCATCGGCATGGTCCGCGTGTTGCTGCCGGTCGCCGACAATCTCGAGCTCCTCCATCTCGCCGACAGTCGCGACACGGCCGAACTGTGGCTGGCCAAGCACCGGCACGGCCAGGCGCGGATCGAGGACGTGACGGCCGACGAGATCGGCGCCGATGTCGTCGAGGGCCGCGCGGCGGCGTGAGCAGCGCACCCGCACGGCGGCGCGCATAGACCATCAATCCAACACCAAGGCCCGGGCTCCCACAGGAGCGCCGGGCCGCTTGCTTTTGAGGAGCAGCACAATGGCCGACTTCACCATCGAAACCACCTACCGACTGCCGGTGTTCCGGCAGGTCAGTTATGCCGCCGACACGCCCGAAGCGGCCTGCCGCCTGGCCATCGCGGACACCGACTGGTCCGGTCAGCGGGAGGACTACGAATCCTCCGGCGAAACCTACGTCACCGGCATCTGCGACGGCGCCGAGGCGGCCTATCGCGGGCCAGCCATTCCGGTCCCACCGCATTTCGGGGAGGCGGTCCAGCGCCAGGCCGCGCATTTCGAACTCATGCTAGGCCTGCTCAAGATCATGGTCAGCGACGCGAAGGCCCGCCGCACGACCGCTCCGGAATGGTTCGCCAAGTCCGAATGGGCGATCGCCCTGGGCGAGGCCATTCTCGATGGCGCGCGCGGTCCCGACCGGCCGGCCGACCTGCCGCGGTCGCGCCATGTGCTCGCCGAATTGCAGGAGGACCGGGTGCGCGACGGCATCCCGGAAATCCTCGCGTCGGACGAGCGCTTCGCCGGCCTTACGCCGGATTCAGTAACCGACGCCGACATCCACGCTGCCTGCCTCGCCGTCGCCGCTTCCATCAACCTCTCCGAGGAGATCGGCGCCGCCGAATTCAGCGCCGCTCTCATCGCGTTGCGGCGCGCAAGCGGTGGGGGTGCGTGATGTCCGGCGCCCAGAGTGAGAGGGCCGGCCGGCAGGGACGAGCCGATGCTGCCCCGAGAGGGTGGCCGGCCTCCCGCTCGCATCGCACGGCGATGCGTCGGCGCTGCCCGTCAGCGTCGTGACCAACCCTGAAATCGCAACCGCAGGCCCCGGCCTGCTCAACCGCCAGGAGGTTCTCATGGCCGATCGTGTTTCCGCGTCGATCGTATTGGGTGGAACGATCACCGCATCAGACTATGCCGAGCTTTCGGAAATCATCGCAGATGAGCGTCTGTCGACCGAGTGGGACGGCCCGACCTACGCGCCGGATCACCGAGTCGTCGGCGAGCCGCTCAGTCTCTACGCCCACGAGGTCGCGTGGGGGAGCTTCGACACGCTGGAGGCGTGTTGCGTCGAAAAGAAGATACCCTTCACCAGATGGTCAGGTGCCTATGCCGGCCAATGGGGCGCTGAACGCGTTGTGTTCACCGGCGAGGGAGCACCCACGTCCTACGCTGTCGACGAAGAGGACTATGTCGTCATCGACAGGGGCACGGTTCAGCAGCTCGGCTCGATAGACGCGATCCTCGCCCATTTCGACGCGGCCGACGCCAGCATCCCGCCGCTACTCGTCGAAGGAGATCCCCAGCAATCGTCGAGCGGCGCGGCCGGGGGCGGTGCATGATGTATCTCCACTATCGCTACCTCAACGTCCATGTCTGGGACAGCGACCGGGCCGTCATCCGCGCGGCCCGGCGCAAGATCGCCGCGCACGACCGGCGCGATCCGGCCAAGCGCGACGCTCGCAAGCGCTTCTATCGCGAGATGCTCCGCCATCACGCCAGTGACCAGAACCTGGTCGCGGAATTCCGGCTGTAACGCCGCTCCACCTCTCTTCCCTTCAACTCCAGCCCGGCCATCGCGCCGGGCTTTACCTTTTCATGAGGTTCCCATGGCCGACTACTTCACCCACTTCTCGTGCCTCTTCGACGTCGGCACGGCCGCGAACGCGGCACGCGCAATCGAGATCTACGAGACGGCCGTTCTCGACGGTGATCCCGATCATCCCCTGTCCGACGGTTTCTCGGCGTCGATCGACGACGAGGCCGGCGGCACCACGCTGTGGATCTCCGGCTACGCCTCCGGCGATCCCGAATGCGTCATCGCCTTCGTGCTGCTCTGTGCCGAGGCCTTCGACCTCAAGGGGCTTTGGGGATTCGAATATGCCAATACCTGCTCGCGGCCACGTCTCGACGCCTATGGCGGCGGTGCGCACGCCATCGATCTGGGCGCCCGCAAATCCATCGGCTGGGTCTGCTCCTACGAATGGCTGACCACTGTGCTTGCCGGAGGTGATCCCGATGCCTGAGATCATCGAAACCACGGTCTATCGCCTCGACGAACTGCCCGAGGCAGCACGAGACAAAGCACGCGCCTGGTATCGCGAGGGCGCCTTCGACCACGACTGGTACGAATTCGTCTATGACGACTTCGAGCGCATCTGCGCCATCCTCGGCGTCGAGCTCAGCACCACTCGCGTGCCGCTCTACGGTGGCGGCACCCGCCAGAAACCCTGCATCTGGTTCTCGGGCTTCTGGAGCCAGGGCGACGGCGCCTGCTTCGAGGGCCGCTACCGCCACGCCAAGGGAGCGCCACGCCACATCCGCGACCACGCGCCCGAGGATGGCGAGTTGCACAGGATTGCCGACTCGTTGCAGGCGATCCAGCGCCGCAACTTCTACCAGCTTCATGCCGGCATCTGTCATCGCGACCGCTACTACCACGAATACACCATGGTCGTTGCGGTCGAGCGTGACAGTCCGGTCTGGCAGAACATGACCGCCGAGGCGGAGGAAGCCGTCACGGAGACGCTGCGCGACCTCGCCCGCTGGCTCTATCGCCAGCTCGAGCGCGAATACGAGTACCTGACTTCCGACGCGGTGGTCGACGAGGCGATCCTCGCCAACGCATACACTTTCACCGCGAGCGGCCGCCGTTTCGGCTAGGTGCCGCCACGCCCGCGTGGTTGGTGCCAGCGTCTTCCCCGGGCCATGCTGGTCTCCCCGATCCATTGCGTCCGCAGGTCTGGACGCGGTGGCCCCGCTGTCAACGGGCAAGCCGTTTCCCCATCGCCGGCAATGGGTGACAGCGGGGCCTCGGCCGCATCCGACCACGCGCCATCGCAACGGATCGGGAGTCGATGGCCATGTGCAGGGTTCTCAACAAGCATCGCGCGGGCGTGCCGGCGGGCGCCGTCTATATCGGCCGCGGCTCGAAATGGGGCAATCCGTTCCGGATCGGCCCCGACGGCGACCGCGCCACCGTCATCGCGAAATACGAGCGCTGGCTCGCTGATCGGCACGATCTGCTGCGCGCGCTCCACGAGCTGCGCGGCCGCGATCTCGTCTGCTTCTGCGCGCCGCTGCCATGCCACGGCGACCTGCTGCGCCGGCTCGCCAATGCGACGCGCGACGAACGCATCGCGTGGTGGCGCGCGGTGAAGGCCGCGGCGTGACGAGAGGGAGAGGCAGGCCGGGACGGGTTTGAGCCGGCGCGGTCCAGAGAGAGCGCCGCGCGGCTCGATCCTGTCCCGCTCTCCGAGGTTCCTGCCATGACCATGATCTCGCCCGCTGCGGCGGCAGCCGCCGCGCCGTTCCCGCTCGCCGAAATTGATGCCGCCAGCGCCATCTTCGCCGCCGCCGGCCTGTTGTTGCCCCACCTCGAACGCGGCGAACGCATCGACGCGCCAAAGCTACGCGCGGCGATGGAAGCCGCCTTCGGCGCTTCCGATGCCACCGGCGCCTGGGACTGGAAGCAGGCCTATGAGGCCTGCGAGGTGGCCACGGTGCTCTTCCTCCGCAAATACGGAAAGGCGCTGTTCCGCAAAGCCGCCTCGGCGGATGCACGGCTTGCCGCCGTCTCGAAGATCGCCGGCCTGATGCCGACGCATACGCGGCGCTCCGAGGAGGCCCAGACCTTCCAGCAATTCTCGACGCCGATCCCGCTCGGCCTCGTCGCCGCGACAGCCGCCGCCATCACGCCGGCCGATCATGTGCTGGAGCCCTCGGCCGGGACCGGGCTGCTCGCCATCCTGGCCGAGATCGCCGGTGCCTCGCTCGTCCTCAACGAGTTGGCCGACACCCGCGCGGCACTTCTCTCCTCCCTCTTTCCGGCCATTCCCGTCACCCGCTTCGACGCCGCCCAGATCGACGACCATCTCGATGCCAGCGCTCTGCCCAGCGTGGTGCTGATGAACCCGCCCTTCTCGGTCATGGCCAATGTCGAGGGCCGTGTCGCCGACGCCGCGTGGCGACACATTGCCTCGGCGCTCGCCCGGCTGGCACCCGGCGGGCGGCTGGTGACCATCACCGGCGCCAACTTCGCCCCGGATAGTCCCGACTGGACCGCCGCCTTCGCCCGCCTGCAGGAGCGCGGCCGCGTGGTCTTTTCCGCCGCCATCGATGGCGCCGTCTATGCCAAGCATGGCACGACCTTTTCGACACGCCTCACCGTCTTCGACCGCATGCCGGCGGACGATCCCACCGTCTTCCCGGCGGCTCTCGGCGTCGCGCCGGACGCTGCGACACTGCTCGACTGGGTCGCCGCGCTCGTGCCGGCACGGCTGCCGGTCGCCCTGCCCGCAGGAGCGATCCCCACATCCGCTTCGGCCGCACCACGCACCGTGCGGGGTCATCTTGCCCGCGCAGCGGGGACGACACCGCGCGCCGCGATCGTGGATCCCGAGGCCGTCGAACTCGCCTATAAGGCGGTCGACTGGCATCCCGCCGAAGGCGGCCGCATCAGCGATGCGATCTATGAGGACTACGGACTTCAGGCGATCCGTATTTCCGGCTCTCAGGCGCACCCGACCCAACTCGTGCAATCGGCTGCGATGGCCTCGGTCGCGCCGCCCAAGCCCAGCTACCGGCCGCGCCTGCCCAGGAATGTTCTCGACCTGCTCTCGGACGCACAGCTCGAAACCGTGATCTATGCCGGCGAGGCCCATGCCGAATATCTCGCCGGCGCCTGGACCGTCGACGACACCTTCGATGTAGTGACTGCCGCACGCGATGACGCCGCCGGCGCCATTCGCTTCCGGCAAGGCTTTTTCATCGGCGACGGCACCGGCGTCGGCAAGGGTCGGGAATCCGCTTCCATCATTCTCGACAACTGGATGCTGGGTCGCCGCAAGGCGGTCTGGATTTCGAAGTCCGACAAGCTGATCGAGGACGCGCAGCGCGACTGGTCGGCGCTTTGCATGGAGCGGTTGCTGGTCACGCCCCTGTCGCGCTTCCCGCAGGGCAAGCCGGTCGTGCTGCCCGAAGGCATCCTGTTCACCACCTATGCCACGCTGCGCTCCGACGACCGCGGCGAAAAGGTTTCGCGGGTCAAGCAGATCGTCGAATGGTTGGGCTCCGATTTCGATGGAGTGATCATCTTCGACGAGGCTCACGCCATGCAGAATGCCGTCGGCGGCAAGGGCGAGCGGGGCGATGCCGCGCCCTCGCAGCAGGGCCGCGCGGGCCTGCGGCTCCAGCATGCCCTGCCGCAGGCTCGCATTGTCTATGTCTCCGCCACGGGCGCCACCACGGTTCACAATCTCGCCTATGCCCAGCGGCTCGGCCTCTGGGGTGGCGAGTTGTTCCCGTTCTCGACGCGGGCCGAATTCGTCGAGGCGATCGAGGCCGGCGGCGTCGCGGCCATGGAAGTGCTGGCGCGCGACCTCAGGGCGCTCGGCCTCTACACCGCGCGCTCCCTCTCCTTCACCGGCGTCGAGTACGAGTTGCTGGAGCATGAGCTGACCTCCGAGCAGGTCCGCATCTACGATGCCTATGCCGGCGCCTTCGGCATCATTCACAATCATCTCGATGCGACCATGCAGGCCGCCAACATCACCGGCAGCACCGGCACGCTGAACGCCCAGGCCAAGTCGGCCGCCCGCAGCGCCTTTGAAAGCGCAAAGCAGCGCTTCTTCGGCCACCTGCTGACCAGCATGAAGACGCCGACGCTGATCCGCTCGATCACCCGCGATCTGCAGGACGGCCATGCGGCTGTCATCCAGATCGTCTCGACCGGCGAAGCGCTGATGGAACGCCGGCTGGCCGAATTGCCGACCGAGGAATGGAACGACGTTCGCGTCGACATCACGCCGCGAGAATACGTGCTCGACTACCTCGCCCATTCCTTCCCGGTGCAGCTCTATGAACCCTTCACCGACAGCGAGGGCAATCTGTCGTCACGGCCGGTCTATCGCGACGGTCAGCCCGTCGAGAGCCGCGAAGCGGTCGCCCGGCGCGACGAACTGATCGCGCAACTCGCCAGCCTGCCCCCGGTCCCCGGCGCCCTCGACCAGATCGTGCAACACTTTGGCACTGACACAGTGGCCGAAGTCACCGGCCGCTCGCGCCGCATCGTGCGCAAGCCGGGTGCCGGCGCCACGGCCGATCGTCTGATCGTCGAGAACCGCGCCGGCTCGGCCAATCTCGCCGAGACGCAGGCCTTCATGGACGACCAGAAGCGCATTCTGGTTTTCAGTGACGCCGGAGGCACGGGTCGCAGCTATCATGCCGAACTCTCGGCCCGGAACACGCGGCTGCGCGTCCACTATCTGCTGGAGGCGGGCTGGAAGGCCGACACCGCCATCCAAGGGCTAGGCCGCACCCATCGCACCAACCAGGCGCAGCCGCCGCTGTTCCGGCCGATCTCGACCAATGTGAAGGCGGAAAAGCGCTTCCTGTCCACCATCGCCCGGCGTCTCGACACGCTGGGCGCGATCACGCGCGGCCAGCGCCAGACCGGTGGCCAGGGCTTGTTCCGCCCCGAGGACAATCTCGAGAGTCACTATGCCCGCGACGCGCTGCGCCAGCTCTATCTGCTGATCGTCCGCGGCAAGGTCGAGGGCTGCACCCTCGAGCGCTTCGAGGCGGCGACGGGCCTCAAGCTCATGGATGCCAACGGCATCAAGGATGAACTGCCGCCGATCACCACATTCTTGAACCGCCTCCTCGCTCTGACCATCGAACTGCAGGGCGTCCTGTTCGGCGCCTTCGAGCAATTGCTCGCCGCGCGTATCGAGGGCGCCATCGCCTCCGGCACATATGACGCAGGGCTCGAGACGCTCCGCGCCGAGAGCTTCGTCGTTACCGACCGGCAGGCCATCTACACCCACCCGCGCACCGGCGCCGAAACCCGGCTGCTGACCATCACCGAGCGCCGGCGCAACCGGCCGGTCACGCTCGATGCGGCCTTCGATCATCTCCATGATCGGCGCGCCGTGCTGCTCATCAACGAGCAGTCGGGACGCGCGGCGGTGCAGATCCCGACCACAGCGTCATGCTGGACGATGGCGAAATCGAACGCCGAGTCAGGCTGATCCGGCCGATGGAAAGCCAGAACATGCCGCTCAAGGCCATGGGCGAAACCCGGTGGGTCGAGGCCGACCGGGAAGCCTTTGCCCGAGCCTGGACGGCGGAACTTGCCGAGGTGCCGGAGTTCACCGACGCGGTGCTGCATATGGTCACTGGCCTGTTGTTGCCCATCTGGCGGCGGCTGCCGACCGAGTCGACGCGCGTCTATCGGCTCCAGACCGACGCGGGCGAGCGCATCATCGGCCGCCGCGTTTCGCCAGCTTGGGCCGCCAACGCCACGACGACGGGCGTCCCATCGCTGTCGCCGCAGCAGGCTTTCGCGGCGTTGTTGGAAGGCCGGACGATCCTCGATCTCAGCGATGGCATCCAGCTTCGCCGCTGCCGCGTCATGGGCGCCTGGCGCATCGAACTGTCGGGATTCACCGACACGATGCGCGCGCGGCTGAGCGCCTATGGCCTCTTTCACGAGATCATTTCGTGGAAGCTCAGGATGTTCGTGCCCACCGACGGCAACGGCCTCGCCGTGCTTGAACGCGTGCTCGACCGCTTCGCGATCGAGCGCGTCAGCGAACGGGAGGCTGCATGATGCCAGGTCACGATGCCGCCGATCTCGCGCATCGTCTCGGCGAGCATGCCGAGGCGGTGTGCCGCCACTACCTCTCCAACGGCCGTCGATCCGGCAACTATTGGACTGTCGGCGATGTGCGCAACGCATCGGGCCGCTCCATGTTCGTCCGGCTCAAGGACTCCCCGAAGGGGCCACCCGGCAAATGGACCGACGCCGCCACGGGCGAGCATGGCGACCTGCTCGATGTGATCCGTGAATCTCTCGGTCTGGTCGACTTCCGCGACATCGCCGAGGAGGCACGCGCCTTTCTCGCCGTCCCCGACATCGTGACGGAATCCCGGCGGGAGCGAACGCGGCGTGACCCGGCGCCAACCGGATCGACCGAAGCGTCGCGGCGACTTGTCGCCATGTCGAAGCCCATCACAGGCACGCTCGTGGAAACGTATCTGCGCGGGCGCGCCATTGCGACTTTGCACGGAACCGGATCGCTTCGGTTCCATCCACGCTGCTACTATCGGCCGGACGAGCATGGACCGACCGAGACCTGGCCGGCCATGATCGCTTCCGTCACCGACCTCCACGGCTGTCTGACCGGTGTGCACCGCACCTGGCTCGCTCCGGACGGCACGGGCAAGGCGCCGGTCGACACGCCGAGACGGGCCATGGGTGACCTCCTCGGACACGCCGTCCGCTTTGGTCTGCCCGGTAGTGTCATGGCTGCGGGCGAAGGCATCGAAACGACGCTCTCGCTCCGATGCGCCATGCCCGACATGGCGATGGCAGCAGCTCTTTCGGCAGCCCATCTCGCCGCCATCCTGTTCCCGCCGACGCTGGAACGGCTCTATGTAATCCGCGACAACGATCCGGCCGGTGACGGTGCCCGCGACACTCTTATCCAGCGCGCCACCGATGCCGGGATCGAGGCGATCGTGCTGTCGCCGGCGATGGAGGACTTCAACGACGATCTCCGCCATCTCGGTCTCACCGCTCTCCGCGCCACGATCGTGGACCAGCTCATGCGCAGGGATCGCTTCCGCTATCTGAAGCACGCGGCGTGAGCCGGTAGGGGAGGCCCGACGCACGGACCCGTCGGTCTCGCATGGATGGTGACCCGCCAGTAGAGAGCCGCGACCCGGCCTTCGAGAGGGCGATCGGGCCCACAAGCGGTCCGGCCAGGCAATGGCGGCGGCCGACTATTTTCCGGCGGCGGGCGATTGCTGGCGAAAGCCAGCGACGAGGCGCCGCGCCTTTCCATCGCGAGCCAAAATAGCCGGCCGCCGCCATCCTCCGCTGCCGCTCCGGCCCTCCGCTTTGCTGCGGGTGCCGGGCCGTCCCGCCCGTGGGCTTTCGTCGCCATGAAGGCCGCGAGGGTCGCGGTCCAGCCGACGGGAGCATCCCATGAGCGAGCACGACGACACCGAACCGCACCACGCCGCATCCCCGACCGATCACGTCCTCACCGAACTCCAGCTCTATGGCTGGCGCCCCTTTGCCGACGAGCCCGATCCGCGACCACTCCCCGATGGCGATCATGTCGCCGGAGCCGTGGCCGACATCTTCGACGCCCTCATCGCCACCCTGGCGGATACGCGCCTCGAACCCGACCTCGACGACCTGCTCTGGTCGGTCAGCAACGTCTTCCACCGCGCCGTGATGCGGATCGAACGCCAACTGGACGACAACGAGCAAGCCCAGCGCCGCCTGCAGCGGGAACAGGACGGCACCGAGATCAAGGCAGTCGAACTCGAGACCCTCACCGCCCAGGGCCAGACCATGATCGAACGGCGCGACGCCTTCGAGTTGATGCGCGACCAGGCGGCTGATCACTATGAGCAGCACACCGGATCGGCCTGGCGACCGCGCACCGGATCGATGGTCACCCATCGGCCCCTGACATCGGCAATGATCGACAGCCGCGACTTCCTCGCCGCCCGCCGCAAGGCCGACACCGAGGTGATGTTGCCCGCCGGCCCGAAGATCGCTCTCACCGGCGGCCTCGACTTCAACGATCACCAGCTCATCTGGGACGTGCTCGACAAGGTCCACGCCAAGCACCCCGACATGGTGCTGATCCACGGCAAGTCCCCGAAGGGCGCCGAACTGATCGCCGCCAAGTGGGCCGACAATCGCAAGGTCCCGCAGGTCGGCTTCGCCCCGAACTGGGACAAGCACGGTCGGGCTGCACCCTTCAAGCGCAACGACGCCATGCTGGATCTGCTGCCCATCGGCATCATCGTCCTGCCGGGCACCGGCATCCAGGACAACTTCGCCGACAAGGCGAAGAAGCTCGGCATCAATGCCTACGACTTCCGCAAACGGGCTGGCGCGTGAGTGCCGCCCTCACCATCACACCCGGAGCGAGTGAGATTTGCACCTCGCTCCGGCCCGGCTATACTCACACTTGCGTCCTGGAGGTGGTGGTGGCGGACGCGACCGTCCGACATCGTTCACGGAGATCACCACCATGATCATTATCGCCATCATCATATCGCTCGCCGCCATCGTCGCGCTGTGCTGGCTGCTCTTCAATCTCGCGGTGTTCGCCCTGCCGTTCTTCGCCGGCATTGCCGTCGGCTCCTGGGCGCATGAGACCGGCGCCGGCATCCCTGGCGGCATCATCGTCGGCGCCGTCGCGGCGGCACTGACCTTTGGCCTGTTCCAGCTGCTGCTCCTCGTCGCGCGACCGGCCTGGATCAAGCTGCTCATCGTGCTCGCTTTCGTCGCACCGGCGGCCGTTGCCGGCTATCACGCCACGCTTGGTATCGTGAAGCTCACCATGCCCTCCGACACCTGGCAGTTCGCCTTCGCCATCGTGGGAGCGGTTGCGGTCGGCATCACCGCGTTCATGCGCCTGACCATGATGGCCCCGCCCGGACCAGCCGGACAGGGCGTCGCGGGGACCTCGTAACCTTCCGGCGTTGGCAGACGACCAGATCAGGCTGAAACCCTTCCGTTCCTTGTCGCGGACAGTGCGTTACAATGCAGGATCGGGGTGAGCGCCAAGCACGAGCATGTGGTCGGCAGCAGCGCACCCCGAACGCCCGCCATCTATGCAGCGGCGCCCCCCGTGCCAGCCGACCGAGGCAGCCCGTCATCGGGACTGTCCTGCACTGCCGGGGTGGCTCACGAAACTGACATTCAGGCTGACCCGGGAGGGAGAGCCGGAGCGCGCCGAGCGTGTGGCCGGGTCCCTGTGGGGTGCGCGCGCCAGCCACGTTCTCCTTGTCTTGTTCTGTGTAAGTGACCGCTCCAATACGCTCTCTCATATGGCTTGATCTGGCCGAAGACCGGCTTCGCCTCGATCGCCTAAGGCGCAACAGCGCCGTCAAACTATCTTCCCCTCCCGGCTACGCCGGGTTCCTCGCGAAACAAGATAGTTCTCCTTTGCCGTCTGGGCCCCTTCGGGGTGCGCCGTCGATCGCCTTCGGCCGGCCGATCGCCATCGAGACCGCAATGGTGCGGGCTCGAACCAGAAACCAAGGAGAACTACCATGGCTACCATCGGCACCTTCAAGAAGTCCGCCACCAACGAGTTCGTCGGCGAGATCGTCACCCTCTCCCTCCAGGCCAAGAACGTCCGCATCGCTCCCGATACCCGCGCCAGCGGCGAGAATGCCCCCAGCCACCGCGTCTTCGTCGGCCGGGTCGAGATCGGCGCAGCCTGGAGCAAGCAGTCCAACGAGGGCCGCGCCTACCTGGGCCTCAAGCTCGACGATCCGAGCTTCACCGCTCCGATCTACGCCAACCTCTTCGATGACGAGGAAGGCGAAGGCTTCAGCCTGATCTGGTCCCGCCCGACCCGCCGCAACGGCGATTGAGGCTCCCCCCAATACCCCGCCCGGCTGGTCCGGGCGGGGTTTCACGTGACTCCGCCACGGGCCGAAGAACCGCGCCTTTTCGCGCTGGGGCCAGGCCGTTTCAGCAGGTCGGACGCTTCTACGCCGAGCACTTTGGCGAGGCTGTCGACGACGTCGATTCCTGCGGCATAGACGCTGCGCTCGAGCGAACTGATATAGGTTCGATCGATGCCGGCACGATGGGCGAGCTCCTCTTGCGACAGCCCTCGCGCACGGCGTTGCGTCTTCAGATTGTGTGCCAGTATCTCTCGTATCTCCATGTAGCCGAGGACACGGCCTTGTAGAGAATTCTGCCACGGAGTATTCTCTACAACACGATGCTCGTGCCTTTCGACCTAAGCGCCGCAGGCTGCTATTCTCGCGGGCGCTTGAGCAGCACCGCAGGGTCTACGCCGAGGGCCTCGGCGATCCGGCCAAGAATAGTGACGCTGGCCGACTTGTTCGCCCGCTCGATCGCGCCGATGTACCGCGCGCTCAAGCCGGCGCGATGCGCCAGCTCCTCCTGCGTCAATTGCCTGTCATGACGGATCCGACGCACATTGACCGCCATGACCTCCTTGAGGTCCATGGCGGTACGAGAACCAGTGTAGGAACGATCGTTCTAGGAACGATAGTTCCGATTCGTCTCCATGCGTGATACCGATTCTGCCTGGCCGCCGCGATGATCATGGTTAACAAGCCCGGTGCAGACCGATATATCTTCACTAGAATGGGGGAAAAGTACGTAGATGGCGTCATCGGATTTTCTCGACGCACCGCCGGACAGCACGGAACTGACGGACTATGACCGCTCGCATATGAAGGTCTACATGCGCGTGCTCGACGCTTCGGCTGACGGCGCAGATTGGCGCGAGGCCGTTGCGGTCATCTTCGGAATCGATCCGGACGCAGAGCCCGATCGCGCCAGGCGCGTTCACGACAGTCATCTCGACCGCGCGCGCTGGATGACCGAACACGGCTACAGGCTGCTGCTGCGCGAGGGTGGCCAATAGGCGGCAATGCATCCAAGGCATAACCCGGCGTCTCCGCAAGGCCTTCCCAAGCTCCAGAATCTCGAAGACCCTGCCACCCCCACGTTGCGGCAACGAGGAACACGATGACGCCCGACACCTCGCGTTGGCGGTCTTCGGAAACATATGACTTTCTGGATGCCCTCGACTCTCCCGATCTCGCCTGGGAATGGCTCAGGCGCAATGCGGAATACCAGCAGGACTATGCGCGAGCCGACAGTCCTTCCTTGAAGCGTCAGCTCCACGAGAGATGGGGCCTGCAGTTTTTTTGTCCCGCCGTCGTTGAATGCTGGCGAGGGTCCGGTGTTCTGGTCGGCCGAGTTCGACACAAGCACCGTGCTGCTCACGCACGCGCCAACCATCGTCCCGGCGGCCGGGAACCTCTCTGTCGAGTTGCGCGAAACTTCGGCCCGCTCGGACGAGCAAGGCGTGCACTTTCTTCTCCAGGCCGGCGGCCAGACCATTCGGCTGCTCCGCCTTGCCAGTGTCACGGCCGATGGCCCACTCGCCGCGCTCGTGCCGCTTGACGCGGACGGACCCGACAGGATCGAGGCACTCGACCGCCTGCTGCGCGCCCTGGAGGGGCGCGCTGTTCCCGACGATCGCCGCCTGACGCCACAGCAGAAACGGCGCCACCGCTTCATGCTCCAGGCGACGGACGGCCACACGAATGGCGCCTCCTATCGCCAGATCGCTGATGTCATCTATGGCGTCGAGCGCATCCGCGGCGAGCATTGGAAGACCTCCGCCCTTCGCGACAGCGTCATTGGCCTCATTGAAGGCGGGCTCGCCATGATAGCCGGCGGCTATCGTCAATTGCTGCGTCATCGCCGGCAAAGGTAGCCGAACGCCAGCCCGATGGGGGTGGGGATTTCAGCCACCCTGAATTCCCCATCCCCTCTCGGTCCCAGTCTTCGCCACCGTGGTCTTCATCCGCCGCCAGCATCCGGCGGCCTCAATGAAGCCCCGGAGGCCCGACAATGACTTCCAATACCACCGGCTTGCCGCCGCGCTACCTCAGAACCCCCGAGGCCGCGCGCTTTCTGAGCCTCTCAGACCGCACGCTTGAAAAACATCGGACCTACGGCACCGGACCGGCCTATCGAAAGCTCGGTGGCCGCGTCGTCTATGCGCTCGAGGATTTGCAGGCCTGGGCCGATCGTGGCACCAAGACCTCGACCTCTGATCCCGGCCACGGCACCGTCCATCCTGCCCGTCGTCTCGATGCGCGTTGAGCGGTGATCCGATGACGGTATCTCCACGGCAGCGCAGCGAACGCGCCCAACTCGATCCCTTCGAGGCGCTGAGCGGCGACGTGCCGCCGCGCGATCAGCGCGATCTCATGGCGCACCCGTTCTTCTCCCTCTCGAAGTCGCGCCGGGTCGCGCCGATCCACTACAAGGCCGGCGACGTCGAGTTGCAGGTCTATGCCGTCGCCGAGCACGGCATGGCGACGATCTGGGACGCCGACGTGCTGATCTGGGCGGCCAGCCAGATTCTCGCGGCGCAGGACCGGGGTCTCCCGACCTCACGCTTCTTTCGCTTCACGCCCTACCAACTGCTCAACGCCATCGGCCGAACGACCGGCGCGCGCAGCTACTTCCTCATCAAGGGCGCGCTGACGCGCCTCCAGTCGACCGTCATCCGCACCAATATCCGCCACGGCGAGCATTGGCGGCGCCAGCAGTTCTCCTGGATCAACGAATGGGAAGAACTCGCAACGCGCAGCGGCCGCGTCGAGGGCATGGAGTTCGTGCTGCCCGAGTGGCTCTACCAGGGCATCGTCGACCGCCGTCTGGTCCTTGCCATCGATCCGGATTATTTCGCGCTCACCGGCGGCATCGAGCGCTGGCTCTATCGCGTCGCGCGCAAGCATGCCGGCCGGCAATCCGATGGCTGGTGGTTCGAGCTGCGCCATCTGCATGCCAAAAGCGGTTCGCTGGCGCGCTACTCCGACTTCGCCATCGATGTCCGCGCCATTGCCAAACGGCAGCCATTCCCCGGCTATCGCATCGCGATAGAATGCGGTTCGGATGCCGAGGAACTTGTCCACATCCGGCCTGTGGAAAAGCTGTGCGTAACTTCGCCAGATATCCGTACATCGGGCGCAACCGGTATCCGTACATCAGGCGCAAACCTATCTGTACATCAGGCGCACGAACCTCAGTTAAGCCTTTGGCCCGGCGAGCGGAATCGCGCCCGTAAAGACTCTAAAGAAGAGTCTAAATCTTCTTATTATTTGGAAACGCCCTCCGGGGATAACTGCCCTCCTTCCGGCTCCTCTCGTCGCAGGAGCAGCCGATGATCGTCGCTTTCCTCAACCAGAAGGGCGGCGTCGGCAAGACCACGCTGGCGCTGCATCTCGCCGGTGAATGGGCGCGACGCGGAAAGCGCGTCACGCTGATCGACGCCGACCCCCAGGGCTCGGCCCTCGACTGGTCGCAGCAGCGCAGCCGCGGCGGCGCGCCGCGCCTGTTCGGCGTCGTCGGCCTTGCTCGAGACACGCTGCATCGCGAAGCGCCCGAACTCGCCCGCGATGCCGATCATGTCGTCATCGACGGCCCGCCACGTGTCGCCGGTCTGATGCGCTCGGCGCTGCTCGCCGCCGACCTCGTGCTGATCCCGGTGCAGCCGTCGCCATTCGATGGCTGGGCCTCGGCCGAGATGCTGGAACTGCTCGCCGAAGCGCGCATCTACCGCCCGCACCTTGCCGCGCGCTTCGCGCTCAACCGTTGCGGCGCCCGCACCGTCATCGCCCGCGAGACGGCCGAAACGCTGGCCGACCATGATCCGCCTGTCCTCGCATCGACCATCGGCCAGCGCGTCGTCTTCGCCCAGGCCGCGCAGTCCGGGCAACTCGCCGCCGAACTGGATGAGACCAGTCCGGCCGCGCGGGAGATCGCCGCGCTGCTGGCCGAAATCGAACGCCTGCGCGTCGGAGCGGTGGCGCCATGACCAAGGGCACGGCCAGAAACGGCTTCGCCTCCCGCCCCGGTGACCCGGACCGCTGGATCACCGCCGCCGACGGATCGAAGCCTCGTGCTGCCGCACTCGGCTACACGGCACGGCTCACCATCGACGTCACGCCGGCGCTGCGCGGTCGCATCAAGGTCGCCGCGTTCCAGCGCGGCAAGACCGTCGCGGACATGTTGCGCGATCTCCTGGCGCGCGAGTTCCCCGCCGACGAAGGAGGCACTCCATGAGCCACAGTTCCGTCCTACCACTGAGCATGCGGCCTACGGTCCAGGGACCGCCGCCGTTCACCACGCTGGTCGAACTGACCTGGCGGGAGAAGCGCGTCGAATACTGGATACGCTTCGGCCGGCAGACCTATGAGCAGGTGCTCGATCGCCATCGCCGCGTCGTCGGCTTCGCGCCGGGCAGTGTCTTCGCCTTCATCCGCTGGGCCGCCAATGACTACGGCACGGTGCTGTCGCGCATCGACATCGTGCGCACCATCGAGCGTGGAGAGCCGTTCCAGACGCTGCCCTTCGTGCGCCCCGGCGGCGACATCCTGCTCAAGCTCGAGAGCTGGCCGAAGGTCGCGCGCGTGCTCGAAATCATCGACGCCATCGAGGCGCTCGGCATCGATGCTTGCGACGTCGTTCCCGATCATTGGCGACACGTCCATCACCGCATCGCCGCCGGCCTCGAGCCGCATCTCTACACGACGGATCGCCATGCCGCATGGCTCAAGCGGCGGAGCGTCGAACCATGAGTCGCACTGCAATCCTCCTGACCATGCTCACCGCCGGCGCGCTTGTCGCCGAGCCCGCATGGCGAAGCGGCGGACCGAGCTTCATCTGGAATGCTTCCGCCAGCGTGCCGATCGGGCTCTACCAACTCGCGCCCGTGGGACACGTCGCGGTGCCTGATCTCGCCGTCGTCATGCCACCCGAGCCACTCGCCGGCTTCCTCGCAGAACGCGGCTATCTCCCGCGCGGCGTGCCGCTTCTCAAGCGCGTCCTTGCCGTCGCAGGCGACACGGTCTGTCGACGCGGCGCGACGATCTTCGCCTTCGACCATGCCTATGGCGAGACTCGCGAGCGCGACAGTCTCGGCCGCCCACTGCCCTCCTGGCAGGGCTGTCGAACGCTCGCCGAGGGCGAGGTCTTCCTCATGAACTGGGACGCTGCCGACAGCTTCGACGGCCGCTATTTCGGGCCGCTCCCCGTCAGTTCCACCGTCGCTCGCGCGCTTCCGGTCTGGACCGACGCGGAAGGCGACGGCCACTTCCACTGGCATGTCGGCGACCCCGCCGTCGCGCCCTGATGCCTTCCCAACCGCCAGAACAGGAGTCTTCCCATGGCACAGATCGGTCAGTTCACTCGCACCCAGTCGGGCTATTCGGGGCGCGTCCGCACGCTCTCTCTCGACCTCGCCATTGTCTTCGTTCCGGCCGACAATGCAGATGTCGAGAACGCGCCGGACTACCGCATCCGTCTCGGCGACGAAGAGGGCATCGAGATCGGCGCCGGCTGGCTGCAGACCGGCGACCGTGCCGGCACCTACATTTCCGTCATCCTCGACGATCCCTCGTTGGCGCAGCCGATCCGCGCCCGCCTGTTCCAGTCGGACGAGAGCGGCCGCGACTGGGGGCTGCACTGGACCCGGCAGAAAAAGCGCGACGAGCCGGACAAGGCGCAGGACTGATCCATGCAGCGAGACCGCATCGCGCGCGCCATCCAGCGACACGGCATCTGTTGCCGTGTCGCCTTCCTTCTCCTTTCCGGTCTGCCGGTCTTCCCACCGGCGCCGGCCGTGCTGGCGCAGGATGTGCCGGTCGCTCAGCCTGCGACCGCGCACCTTTTCGACACCCATGTTGCCGAGGCATCGCAGCGCTTCCGCATCCCCGAAGCATGGATACACGCGGTTCTCGATGCCGAGAGCGCGCACGACATTGGCGCGGTCTCCGACGCCGGTGCGATGGGGCTGATGCAGATCATGCCCGACACCTGGGCCGAGTTGCGCGTCCGATATTCGTTCGGCGACGACCCATTCGATCCGCGTGACAACATCCTCGCCGGCACCGCCTATCTGCGCGAAATGCTCGATCGCTACGGCAATGTCGCCGCGATGCTCGCAGCCTACAATGCGGGCCTGGGACGCTACGATGAGTATCTCTCGACCGGTCGCCCGCTGCCCGCCGAGACGCGCGCCTATGTCGCCAAGCTCGCGCCGATCCTCGGCGGCGAAGCGCTGCCCGGTGGCGCGTCGACAACGCCGTCACCTCCGACCGATTGGCGTGAGGCGCCGCTATTCGTCGCCCCCGCCTTGGGCGGCTCTCCTGCCGGTTCGCCGCAGCCCGGCGGTCAATCGGATGCCGATCCCACGCACGACGACGACGCCACCTCATTTCCAGCAGCGGGCATCTTTGTCGCCAGATCTGAGGGGAATTCCTCCCCATGAGCGGCGTTTCATCTCATCGCATCATGGCGAACCGCAGCGGAGCATGGAGGGCAGGCAGGAGAGAACCCGGAGCAACAACCGGAAGATGGCGAGATAAAATTGGGCGAGGTGCGCCCCGGTCGGTTGGTTGTTTTTCAAGGGGTTACGAGACGCGCGCGCGATGTGCGGCGTTTGCACCTACATCGCGCTGCGCGATTTCTCTCCCTCATCTCAGTGCCTTGGCGCGATGTGCGGTCTCACGGCCATGAGCGACGAGCCCCCTTTTCGCGTCCGATCTGGGCGCATCCGATCGAGCAAGGCGCAGCGGGCCCGGCCCTTCATCGCCCAGGCGCTCGCCGCGGCCCAGCGCGCCGGCGGCAGGCTCTCCTATTCAGGCAACATCAGACCCGGCAATCGCTCCCGCTTCGGGCGCGGAAAGCGCGCGACCGTTCAAGCCAATCGACTGCTCACCGGCCGCTCGCGCATTGCGGTGATCAAGACCCGCGTCGTCCGCCACTCGCAGCGCTCGGCGCCGATGGGCGCGCATCTCAGCTATTTACGCCGCGAGGGTGTAACCCGGGACGGAGAGAAGGCACGCCTGTTCGGGCCGGGCGGCGACGATCTGGATGCGAAAGAGTTCGGCGAGCGCTGCGAGGACGACCGGCATCATTTCCGATTCATCGTCTCGCCAGAGGACGCTGCCGAAATGGTGGACCTCAAGGCATTCACCCGCGAGTTGATGAGTCAGATGGAAAGGGACCTCGGCACGAAGCTGGACTGGGTGGCGATCGATCACTGGAATACCGACAATCCGCATGTCCACGTCATCCTGCGCGGCCGAACCGACGACGGCCAGGACCTCGTCATCTCACGCGACTACGTCAAGGAAGGCATGCGCGCGCGAGCGCAGGACCTGGTCACCATGGAGCTCGGTCCGCGCAGCGACCATGAGATCGATAGGAACCTCGCCCGTCAGGTCGAGGCCGAGCGGTGGACCAACCTCGACCGCCAGCTCATGCGCGACGCTCACAAGAGCGGCATCATCGACCTGGCGCCACCCGGCGATCATCAGCCGGACGAATACCACACGCTCAAGGTCGGGCGACTGCGCGTCCTCGAATCTCTTGGCCTCGCTCACCAGATCGGCGCTGGCCAGTGGTACATCACCGATGAGGCGGAACCCACACTGCGCGAACTCGGTGAACGTGGCGACGTCATCAAGCGCATGCACCGAGCCCTGACCGAACGAGGGATCGAGCGAGGCGCCGCCAGCTTCGTGCTCGCGGGGGAAAGCCTCGGCGACCCCGTTATTGGCCGTCTTGTCGATCGTGGGCTCGATGATGAACTCAAAGGCACCGCCTATGCGGTGATCGACGGCGTCGACGGCCGGGCCCACCATATCAGGCTCCCTGACCTGGACGCCGCAGGGGACAGTGCGCCCGGCTCGATCGTCGAGCTGCGCAGCTTCACCGATACGCACGGGCGGCAGCGGGTGGCTATTGCGGTGCGTTCCGACCTTCCCATCGAGCGGCAGGTGACGGCGAGCGGGGCGACCTGGCTCGACCGGCAGGCCATCTCTCGCGATCCGATCGCGCTGAGCGATGGCGGGTTCGGCCGCGAGGTGCAGGACGCGCTGGAACACCGGGCCGAGCATCTGGTCGAGGAAGGTCTGGCGCAGCGCCAGGGCGGCAGGATGGTTTTCGCACGGCGGCTGCTCGACACGCTGCGCCGCCGCGAGGTTGAAGCTCTCGGCGAGAAGCTGGCGACAGATCTCAGCCGGCCGTTCAACAAGGCGGGAGCGGGCGACTACGTCGCCGGCACCTACAGCCAGCGCATCACGCTGGCGTCGGGCCGTTTCGCCATGATCGATGACGGGCTCGGATTCCAGCTCGTGCCGTGGACGCCGTCTCTCGACAGGAAGCTCGGGCAACACATCTCCGGCATCGCGCGCGGCGATGCCGGTGTCGATTGGAGTTTCAGCCGGAAACGGGGGATCGGCCTATGACGGCCCGGATCAGACCTCAGTTGTTGAGGCTATCCTTGAGGGCCTTGGCCGGGGCGAAAGTCAGCTTGTTGGCGGCGGCGATCTTGATGGTGGCGCCGGTGGAAGGATTGCGACCTTCGCGCGCCGGTATCGCCTTCACCTTGAACTTCCCGAAACCCGGTAGGGAAATCTCTTCGCCAGCAGCGGCGGCTTCGGCGATTGCCTTGAACACACCGTCGACCAGCGCCTTGCCCTGGGTCTTGGTCAGGCTGTGCTCGGCGGCCAGCTTATCGGCGATCTCGTTTGCAGTGGTCATGAAATAGATCCTCGCTCAACTATGACGCCGCCCTATGCCATGACGATCGAGATTTGTCATTCACGCGATGCCTTAGCTGTGAGCCATCAAATCTCCACTACCTTTGGGCGTTTCCAGTATTTGCGCGATTGCACCCGCCACGCTGCGATCAAAGGCAACATGGTCTTGAAGTCTGCGACGGCTTGGCCCGACCTCTTCTCCAAAGGAGATCATGATGTCGGGAACAAAAATCCTCTGGGGCCAGATGATCGTCGTTGGGTTGATCGTCCTGACGGCGGTCTGGTGCGCAACACAATGGACCGCCTGGCGGCTCGGTTTCCAGCCGCAACTCGGCGCGCCCTGGTTCCATCTCACCGGCTGGCCGATCTACTACCCGCCCGCTTTTTTCTGGTGGTGGTTTTCCTACGACGCCTATGCGCGCTCGATCTTCCAAGAGGGTGGCATCATCGCGGCATCCGGCGGCTTTTTATCCATCGCCGCCGCCATCCTCATGTCGATCCTGCGCGCCCGCGAGGCCGACAATATCGAAACCTATGGTTCGGCCCGCTGGGCGACGCCCGCTGAGGTCATGACTGCCGGCCTGCTTGGAGCGGATGGCGTCGTACTCGGTCGCCTCGAGCGCGACTACCTCCGGCATGACGGTCCGGAGCATGTGCTGTGCTTCGCACCGACCCGATCGGGCAAGGGCGTCGGCCTGGTCATTCCAACGCTGCTCACCTGGCCGGGCTCGGCCATCGTTCACGACATCAAGGGTGAGAACTGGCAACTCACCGCCGGCTTCCGCGCGAAGCACGGCCGCGTGCTGCTGTTCGATCCGACCAATGCGGACTCTTCGGCCTACAATCCGCTGCTCGAGGTTCGTCGTGGCGAATGGGAGGTCAGGGACGTCCAGAACATCGCCGATATCCTGGTCGATCCCGAGGGCTCGCTGGAGCGGCGCAATCACTGGGAGAAGACCTCGCATGCGCTGCTGGTCGGCGCCATCCTCCACGTTCTCTATGCCGAGAAAGACAAGACGCTCGCCGGCGTCGCCAACTTCCTCTCCGATCCGGCGCGCTCGATCGAGGCGACGCTGGCGGCGATGATGAAGACGCCGCACCTCGGCCAGCCCGGTCCGCATCCCGTGGTTGCTTCGGCCGCACGCGAACTGCTCAACAAATCGGACAATGAACGTTCCGGCGTGCTGAGTACGGCGATGAGCTTCCTCGGCCTCTATCGCGATCCGGTCGTGGCGAAGGTCACCGCCCGCTGCGACTGGCGGATCGCCGATATCGTCGGCGGCGCAAGACCATCCACGCTCTACCTCGTCGTGCCGCCGTCGGACATCAACCGGACCAAGCCGCTGATCCGTCTGCTGCTCAACCAGATCGGACGCCGGCTGACCGAAGACCTCAAGGCCAAGGCAGACCGCCACCGTCTGCTGCTGATGCTCGACGAGTTCCCGGCATTGGGGAGATTGGACTTCTTCGAGTCGGCCCTGGCCTTCATGGCGGGCTACGGCCTGAAGGCGTTCCTGATCGCCCAATCGCTCAACCAGATCGAAAAGGCCTACGGTCCGAACAACTCCATCCTCGACAACTGCCACGTCAGGGTGAGCTTCGCCACCAATGACGAGCGCACGGCCAAACGCGTGTCCGACGCGCTCGGCACGGCCACCGAGATGCGGGCGATGAAGAACTATGCCGGCCATCGCCTCTCGCCGTGGTTGGGGCATCTCATGGTCTCGCGCCAGGAGACCGCCCGGCCGCTGCTCACGCCCGGCGAGGTCATGCAACTGCCGCCCAGCGACGAGATCGTGATGGTCGCCGGCATTCATCCCATCCGCGCCCGTAAGGCACGCTACTACGAAGACCCCCGCTTCACCGAGCGCATCCTTCAGCCGCCACATCTCCGGCATGTCGCGAAAGCGCCGAACGACGACTGGAGCGCTCGCGCGATGCGGGGGCCGCCGGTCCGCGGCGCACGGGATCTGCCGAGCGTTCTGGCGGGCGATGACGACGACCCGACCGAATCCGAGAAGCGCCGCCAGCCCGAGTTGAGCAGCAAGACCATCGTGGACACCCAGCCGGTGGTCGAGGACGAGTTCGATACCGATCGCGATGCGGACGAGGACCCGGCCGTCCTGGCCCGTAATCTCAACCGCACAATGCAAAGGGTCGCACGACAGGCCGACCTCGATCCCGGCGACGGCATGTTGTGAGGCCGACGGTGATCAAGCCCGGCAAGAAACAGCGGCTCTCGATCTATCTCGACCCGCCGGTCATGAAGGCGCTCGTCGAGCATGCCGCCCGGCGCGACCTCTCCCGCTCACTCGTTGCCGAGGCGGCGATCGCCTCATTCCTGTCACCGGATGCCGCCGAGCGGCAGGAAGCCGCAATGACCAAGCGCCTCGACCAAATCGACCGGCGCCTCAACCGCATGGAACGCGATCTCGGCATCTCGGTCGAAACGCTGGCCGTCTTCGTGCGCTTCTGGCTGACCACGACACCACAACTCCCGGAGCCGGCGCAGGCGGCAGCACGTGCCCAGTCCGGCAAGCGTTACGACGCGTTCGTCGCCGCGCTCGGACGCCGACTCGCGCAGGGCCCGAAACTGCGCAGCGAGATACCGGAGGACGTCCATTCGGCCGACGATTCGGCTCCTGGCTATCAGCGATAGGTTCATCGCGACAGGGCCGTTCCGCCGTTTCCCTGTCATTCCGCGCCAGGGTACGATGACCCCTTGAGGCTTGTTGCGGTTCGCCCGTTCCTGCCTCTTCTACTTGTCCCCGATCCAGGGCCGCTCGTCGTGCGGGCCCGCAGCGAAGTGGGGACAACGTGGTGGTTACTTCCCGGCAATCGGCGGCGGTCGAACGCGGAACGCGCATGCTGCGCACCGCGCTCGGTCCGGCCGTGGCCCGGTTCCTGGAAGACCCCGCGATCGTCGAGGTGATGCTCAACCCCGACGGGCGGCTCTGGGTCGACAGGCTCACCGAGGGCCTCGCCGATACCGGCGAGCATCTGACGCCCAGCGATGGCGAGCGGATCATTCGCCTTGTCGCGCATCATGTCGGCGCAGAGGTCCACGCCGGTTCACCCCGGGTCTCGGCGGAGCTGCCCGGAACGGGGGAGCGCTTCGAGGGCCTGTTGCCGCCTGTGGTGGCGGCCCCGGCCTTCGCGATCAGAAAGCCCGCCGTCGCTGTCTTCACCTTGGACGACTATGTGGCGGCCGACGTCATGTCCGCGCCGCAAGCAAACGCGCTCCGCCAGGCTGTTGCCGAGCGGAAGAACCTCTTGATCGCTGGCGGAACTTCTACCGGCAAGACCACGCTGACGAACGCCCTTCTCGCTGAGGTCGTGAGGACCGGCGATCGCGTGGTGCTGATCGAAGATACCCGCGAACTCCAATGCGCCGCGCCCAACCTCGTGGCACTCCGGACCAAGGACGGCGTGGTCTCACTCGCCGACCTCGTGCGCTCCTCCCTACGGCTGCGTCCGGACCGGATTCCCATTGGCGAGGTGCGCGGCGCCGAGGCCCTTGACCTTCTCAAAGCCTGGTCGACCGGCCATCCCGGCGGCATCGGCACCATCCATGCCGGCACCGCCGTCGGCGCCCTTCGTCGCCTCGAGCAACTCATCCAGGAAGCGGTCGTGACGGTCCCGCGCGCGCTCATTGCGGAGACCATCGACATCATCGCCGTGCTTTCCGGCCGCGGGTCCGCTCGCCGTCTCATCGAGCTCGCCCAAGTCACCGGGCTCGGCGCGACCGGCGACTACGACGTTGTTCCAATCATCACGTCCCTCGAACACACCGGAGCCTCCTCATGATCTTGAAGACCCTTCGCGCCCGTCCACGGATCGCCGCGACCGCGCTCGCTACCTCGATCAGCTTCACCCTGACCCAGGCAACCTATGCCGCCGGATCGTCGATGCCCTGGGAAGAGCCGCTGCAGCAGGTTCTCGAATCCATCGAGGGGCCTGTCGCCAAGATCATCGCGGTGATCATCATCATCGTCACCGGCCTCACCCTCGCCTTCGGCGACACCTCGGGCGGTTTCCGCCGGCTGATTCAGATTGTCTTCGGTCTCAGCATCGCCTTCGCCGCGTCCAGCTTCTTCCTCTCCTTCTTCAGCTTCGGCGGCGGAGCGTTGATCTGATGGACGAGCCCGTTCCCGGCTTCATGGCGCCCGTTCATCGCGCGCTCACCGAACCGATCCTCCTGGGCGGCGCCCCGCGTTCGGTCGCCATCCTCAACGGCACCCTGGCGGCCGCGCTCGGTCTCGGCTTGCGCCTTTGGCTGGTCGGCGTCCTGCTCGGGGCGATCGGACACCTGGTTGCCGTCTGGGCGGCGCGGCGCGACCCGCTCTTCGTCGAAGTTGTGCGCCGGCATCTGCGCATTCCTGCCCATCTCAGCGTTTGAGGCACCGCGATGATGAACCTCGTAGAATATCGCCGCAGCGGCGCCCGGCTCGCCGACTATCTTCCGTGGGCCGCCCTGGTTGGTGAAGGCGTCGTCCTCAACAAGGATGGCAGTTTCCAGCGCACGGCAAAGTTCCGCGGCCCCGATCTCGACAGCGCCGTGGCGGCCGAACTGGTCGGCGTCGCCAACCGCCTGAATAATGCCTTCCGCCGCCTCGGCTCAGGCTGGAGCATCTTTGTCGAAGCGCAGCGCCATGAGGCGGGCACCTATCCGCAGAGCAGTTTTCCAGAAGCGGCCTCGGCCCTGATCGATGCAGAGCGCAAGGCCGACTTCGAGGAAGCCAGAACGCATTTTGAGTCGAGCTACTTCCTTACCGTCGCCTATCTCCCGCCCGCCGAGGACACGGCCCGCGCCGAGAGCTGGCTCTACGAAGGTCGCGAGCAAACCGGCATCAACCCGTGGGAGATCCTGCGCGGCTTTGTCGATCGCACCGACCGTGTGCTGGCGCTGCTTGACGGCTTCATGCCCGAATGCCGCTGGCTCGATGACGCCGAGACCCTGACCTATCTGCACTCTACCGTTTCGACCAAGCGCCATCGCGTCGGCGTTCCCGAGACGCCGATCTATCTCGACGCGTTGCTCGCCGATCAGCCACTCGCTGGAGGACTGCAGCCGCGCCTCGGCGAGACGCATTTGCGCATCCTCACCATTGTCGGGTTCCCGGCGGCAACCACGCCCGGCATCCTCGACGAACTGAACCGGCTCGCCTTTCCCTATCGCTGGTCGACACGCGCGATCCTGCTCGACAAGACCGACGCCACAAAGCTCCTGACCAGGATTCGGCGCCAGTGGTTCGCTAAGCGCAAGAGCGTCGCGGCGATCCTCAAAGAGGTGATGACTAACGAAGCCTCTGCCCTGGTCGACACTGACGCCGCCAACAAGGCGGCCGACGCGGACCTCGCCCTGCAGGAACTCGGTGCCGACTACGCCGGCGAGGCCTATGTCACGGCGACCATCACGGTGTGGGACGCGGACGCCCGCATTGCCGATGAGAAGCTGCGGCTGGTCGAGAAGATCGTCCAGGGTCGCGACTTCACCGGCATGGTGGAAACGATCAATGCGGTCGATGCCTGGCTCGGCACGTTGCCCGGACACATCTACGCCAATGTCCGGCAGCCGCCGATCAGCACGCTGAATCTCGCCCACATGATCCCGCTATCGGCGGTGTGGGCGGGGCCGGAACGGGATGAGCATTTCCAGGCACCCCCACTGCTGCATGGCAGGACGGAAGGCTCGACCCCGTTCCGGTTATCTCTCCATGTCGGCGACGTCGGCCACACGATGGTTGTCGGACCGACCGGCGCCGGCAAGTCGGTGCTGCTCGCCCTCATGGCGTTGCAGTTTCGCCGCTACGAGGAAAGCCAGATCTTCGCCTTCGATTTCGGTGGTTCGATCCGCGTGGCGAGTCTCACGATGGGAGGCGACTGGCACGATCTCGGCGGCGAGCTCACTGAGGGGGCCGATACCAGTGTCGCCCTGCAGCCGTTCGCCGCCATCCACGATACCCCGGCACGCGCCTGGGCAGCCGACTGGGTCGTCGCCATCATGACGCGCGAGGGCGTGACCATCACGCCCGAGGTCAAGGAGCACATCTGGACCGGGCTGACCTCGCTCGCCTCAGCGCCGGTCGAGGAACGCACCATTACCGGCCTCACGGTGCTGCTGCAGTCCAATGACCTCAAGCGCGCGCTGCAACCCTATTGCGTCGGCGGACCCTATGGACGGCTGCTCGATGCAGAGCGCGAGACCATCGGCGATGCTTCGATGCTTGCCTTCGAGACAGAGGGCCTGCTCGGCACGGGTGCCGCGCCCGCCACACTCGCCTACCTCTTCCATCGCATCGCCGGACGCCTCGACGGGCGGCCGACCCTTGTCATCGTCGACGAGGGCTGGCTGGCGCTGAGCGATCCCGGCTTCTCCAGGCAGCTTGCCGAATGGCTGGTCACGCTGCGCAAGAAGAACGCCAGCGTCGTCTTCGCCACCCAGTCGCTGGCCCAGCTCGAGAAGAGCACGATCGCCGCGGAGATCATCGACTCCTGCCACACGCGCATCCTGTTGCCGAACGACAGAGCGATCGAGCCGCAGATCACAGCCATCTACCGGCGCTTCGGCCTCAATGACCGCCAGATCGAGATCCTCGCGCGGGCAACGCCGAAGCGTGACTACTACTGCCAGTCCCGCAGCGGCAACCGCCTGTTCGAACTGGGTCTCGGCGAGCTTGCCCTGTCCATCTGTGCCGCTTCCGCCAAGGAAGACCATGCGCTGATCGATCACGTCCTGGCCGAACACGGCCGCGACGGATTCCTCGAGACCTGGTTGCGCATCCACAACCTCGACTGGGCCGCCGAGCTCATCCCCAACCTCACCAATATTGCCGCCCCGACGGCCGCGATCGACGACCTCATCAAGGAGATGTCCCCATGACCCTTCGCTCGCGCCGACGCGCCATTCTTCTCGCCACCACCATGCTCTCGGTGCCCTTGGCAGTGTCCCCAGTCGCGGTAACGCCCGCCTATGCCCTGTTCGGCTTCGGTGACATCGTCTTTGACCCGTCGAACTATGCCGAGAACATCCTTCAAGCGGCGCGGGCTCTGGAGCAGATCAACAACCAGATCACCTCGCTTCAGAACGAAGCCCAGATGCTGATCAATCAAGCGCGGAACCTGGCGAGCCTGCCGTACTCCTCGCTCCAGCAGATCCAGCAGTCAGTCCAGCGCACCCAGCAGCTCCTTGGGCAAGCCCAGCGGATCGCCTTCGATGTGCAGCAGATCGACCAGATCTTCTCGCAGCAATATTCCAACATGGATCTCAACGCATCCGACCAGCAGTTGGTCGAGCTGGCGCGCGAGCGCTGGGGCAACACAGTCGGTGCCCTGCAGGACGCCATGCGTGTGCAGGCCGGCGTCGTCGGCAATATCGAAACCCAGCGTGCCGAACTCTCCAATCTAGTCGGAGAAAGCCAGGGCGCGACCGGCGCGCTCCAGGCGACCCAGGCCGGCAACCAGATTCTCGCGCTGCAGGCCCAGCAGCTCGCCGACCTCACTGCACTGCTCGCCGCCAACGGCCGGGCCGACGCGCTGTCGGCTGCGGAACAGGCCGCCGCGGCCGAACAGGGCCGCGAGCAGCGCCGCCGCTTCCTTGAGCCTGGTACCGGCTACCAGCCCGGCGACGCCCAGATGTTCCCCGGCAGCAACTGACACTGACAGAAGGGGGTGATCGTGGACGGGAAAGTGCTCGCGCGGCTCGCCGCCGTTATCATCGTCGCCGTGGCCATCACGGCGGCGGCGATCCATCTCGCGCGTGAGGATGCGCCCGCGCCATTGAGTCCGCCCCCCTCGGTCACCACTGAGGCGCCACGCACCGATCCATTGCGCGCGACGATGCAACGCTGCCGCGAATTGGGCGAAGCCGCGACCCGCGACACCGACTGCCTGGCCGCATGGGATGAAAACCGCCGCCGCTTCCTGTCGCCCGCAGGGGGGAACTAGACGATGGAAGGCTCCGGCGTCATCGACCGCTTCCTCGAGGTCTTCACCTCCTACATCGACAGCGGTTTCGGCCTACTGGGCAGCGAGGTGGCCTTCATTGCCTCGACGCTGATCGTCATCGACATCACACTCGCCGCTCTGTTCTGGGCCTGGGGCGCAGATGAGGACATCATTGCGAGACTGGTGAAGAAGACGATCTTCGTCGGCGTTTTTGCCTACCTCATCTCCAACTGGAACGCTCTCGCCCGCATCGTCTTCGACAGCTTTGCGGGACTGGGCCTGATGGCGTCGGGAACCGGCTTTTCGGTCGCCGACCTCATGCGCCCCGGCCGCGTGGCCCAGACCGGGTTCGATGCCGGTCGGCCGCTGCTCCAGGCGATTTCCGACATGTCGGGGTACTGGGCCTTCTTCGAGAACTTCCTGCAGATCATCTGCTTGCTGATCGCCTGGGTTCTCGTGCTGCTCGCCTTCTTCATCCTGGCCGTCCAGCTCTTCGTCACGCTGATCGAGTTCAAGCTGACCACGTTGGCCGGCTTCGTGCTGATCCCCTTCGGCCTCTTCAGCCAGTCGGCCTTCATGGCCGAACGTGTGCTCGGAAACGTGATCTCGTCGGGCATCAAGATACTGGTGCTGGCCGTCATCATCGGCATCGGCTCCACCCTGTTCGGGGAGTTCACAGCCGGCTTCGGGGGCGAGCAGCCGACGATCGACGACGCCATGGCCATCGTCCTGGCGGCGCTTTCGCTCCTCGGCCTCGGCATTTTCGGCCCGGGCATCGCCAATGGCATCGTTGCTGGCGGACCGCAGCTCGGCGCCGGGGCCGCCGTGGGAACCGGTCTGGCTGTGGGCGGTGCGGCCGTCGCCGCCGGTGGCGCCGCGGCACTTGGCATCCGGGGCGGACGGGCTGCGGTGTCGGTGGGAGCTGCCGGTGTCCGTGGTGGCGCGTCCCTCGCCGGTGGTGCCTCAACCGCCTATTCCCTCGCCTCCACTGGGGAATCTGGTCCTGCCGCCGTGGCCGCAGGCCTCGGCGGTGTCGCCCGTGCCGCCGGCGGGGCCGCAGCCTCGCCGCTCAAACGGGCGGCATCGCGCGTCTCCGAGAGCCTCGGCGCCTCCTTCGACACCGGCGGCCGCACGGCCTTCGCGGCGACTGGCGGTTCGTCCTCGATGGGCACCGTCGGCGGCAACACTACCGAGCCGCCTGCATCACCCAATTCCACCGAAGGCCCGCCAGCCTGGGCTCGCCGCATGCGGCACAGCCAGGCCATGAGCCACGGCGTCACGGCCGCCGCGCATGCCGTCCGGTCCGGCGACAGCCACGGTGGCGGCGCTTCCATTAGCCTTTCTGAAAGAGACCGCACATGAGCTTTTTCAAACGACCGGCCGCCCATTACGGCAAGACGCCGGAACCCGAGACGCCCTACCAGCGTGCTGCCCAGGTCTGGGACGAACGCATCGGCTCCGCCCGCGTGCAGGCCCGGAATTGGCGACTGATGGCCTTTGGCTGCCTCATCCTGTCGGGCGGTTTCGCGAGTGCCCTGGTCTGGCAGTCCGCACGCGGGACCGTGGTCCCCTGGGTGGTCGAAGTGGATGGCACAGGCGAAGCACGCGCCGTCGAGCCGGCCGTCGCCGACTATCGGCCGACGGACCCACAGATCGCATTCCACCTAGCGCGCTTCATCGAGCAAGTCCGTTCGATTTCTGCCGATCCGATCATCGTTCGCCAGAATTGGCTTCGTGCCTACGAGTTCACCACCGACCGCGGTTCGGTGGCTCTCAACGACTATGCGCGCTCCAACGACCCGTTTGCGCGCGTCGGAAAACAGCAGGTGGCCGTCGAGGTCTCGAGCGTGATCCGCGCATCGCCGGATTCGTTCCGCGTTGCCTGGACCGAACGCCGTTACGAAAACGGCCAGATCGCCGGCACCGAGCGCTGGACCGCCATTCTCACCGTGGTCATCCAGCCGCCTCGCGATGCCGAGCGACTGCGCCGCAATCCGCTCGGTGTCTTCGTCAATGCCATCAACTGGTCCAAGGAGCTGGGGCAATGAGCCAGCCAACGATCCGACACGTCGCAAATCCGGCTTTCCGTAAATCCGCTTCCACGATTGGCGTGCTGTTGCTGTCGACCGTCACACTCGCGGCCTGCGCGACGACGAGACCGCCGCAGATCAGCTACGACGCCAATGTCCCGCCGCTGCCGGCGGTCGCGGTCAGCACGGTCGACGGGGCGCCACGGCCCATCCTTGTGCCGCCGGCCTGGACTCCGGCGAAGGGCGGCGATCCGGCGACCACGCCGACCGGCCGCGTCGAGAACTCCAATATCGCCGCACGCGTCGAACCGCGGAAGGACGGCTACTTCAATGCCATCCAGATCTATCCCTGGAGCGAGGGCGCGCTCTATCAGGTCTATGCCGCGCCCGGGCAGATCACTGACATCGCACTCGAGCCCGGCGAAAGCCTGACCGGGGCCGGCCCGATCGCTGCCGGGGACACGGCGCGCTGGATCATCGGCGATACCGAGAGCGGCAGCGGCGCTACAAGGCGCGTCCATGTGCTGGTCAAACCGTCGCGCACCGACATCACCACCAACCTGGTCATCACCACCGACCGGCGCACCTACATGCTCGAGCTGCGGTCGGGCGAGAAGCCCTACATGCCGGCCGTCGCCTGGGCCTATCCGCAGATCTCGCCGCAGCGGTCCAACGTGCCCACGACTCCGACAATTCCAGCCGTCGTCGCGCGCAATTATCGCTACGGCCTCACCGGTGACACACCGTCCTGGCGGCCGGTATCTGTCTATGACGACGGGCGGCGGGTGTATGTCGAATTCCCGCGCGGCATCGTGCAGGGTGAGATGCCACCCATCTTCGTCATTGGTTCCGACGGTCAGCCCGAGATCGTCAACAGCCGCATCTACCAGAACATCCTCATCGTCGACCGCCTGTTCGGTGCGGCCGAGCTGCGGCTCGGCAGTGGCAACCGGCAACAGAAGGTCAGGATCGTGCGCACCGACGGGAGGCCATCGTCATGAGCGAGACATCTGTTACACCGGACAACGGCGGCGGGCCCCGCGCACCCGAAGTTACGGGAACCATGCGGCTCCGCCCCGAGGCACCCCGGGTTACCCGCATCTCGCGCCGGGTGCTTGCTGGTCTCGGTGTCGTCGCCGGCATCGGCATCGGCGGGGCGCTGATCTATGCGCTCCAGACCGGCGACCGGCAGCCGAACCGGGAGGAGCTGTTCACCACGGATCGCCGGCAGACCGCTGACGGGCTCGAAGGATTACCGTCAGACTATAGCGGCGTTCCCCAGCTCGGTCCGCCGCTCCCGGGCGACCTGGGCGGTCCGATCGTGCGTGCCCGGGAAGACGGGCGCCCGATCCCGGCCGAGATCATGCCTGTGCCGCAACCCGATCCGGAGGAGCAGAGACGCCTGGCCGAGATGGAAGCTGCTCGCACGAGTGAGGTCTTCTTCCCGACCCGGTCCTCGGCAGCATCTGGACTTCCGTCCTTCCAGCCGGTTCTCGGCGGAACGGCCCCCGGGCTTGTCGGAACCGGACCGGAGGACCGGCAGCTCGCCTTCCTCAATGCCGAGGTCGATCGCCGTACCGTCGCGGCCGATCGCGTCGCCGCCCCGGCCTCGCCATTTACCCTGCAGGCCGGATCGGTCATCCCCGCTGCGCTCATCACCGGCATCCGTTCCGACCTGCCGGGCCAGATCACCGCCCAGGTCACCCAGCACATCTATGACAGCCCGACCGGCAGTATCCTCCTCGTTCCGCAGGGCACCAGGATCATCGGCGAATATGACAATGGCGTCGCCTTCGGTCAGCGCCGCATCCTCTTGGTCTGGAACCGGCTGATCTTCCCCAACGGCCGCTCCATCGTCCTCGAGCGGCAGCCCGGCGCCGATACCCAGGGCTATGCCGGGCTCGAGGATGGCGTCGACTATCACTGGTGGGATCTGATGAAGGCCGCCGGCCTTTCGACGCTGCTAGCGGTTGGGGCCGAACTGACCATGGACGACGACGACCGCCTCATCCAGGCCATCCGCAGCGGTGCCCAGGACACGATCAATGACGCCGGCCAGCAGATCGTCCAGCGCCAGTTGCAGGTTGCGCCGACGCTCACGATCCGGCCAGGATTCCCGGTCCGCGTGATCGTCGCCCGAGACCTCGTGCTCGAACCTTATGGAGCAGGGCAATGACGAAACTCAAGCTCAGCGTCATTCCTGACGACAAGCCGGTCAAGGTCACGGTGGAGTTGCCTGCCGCGTTGCACCGCGATCTCGTGTCCTATGCCGAGGTGCTTTCAAAGGAAACGGGACGGCCAGTCGGGGACGCGGGTCGATTGATTGTTCCGATGCTGCAGCGCTTTATTGCTACCGATCGTGGTTTCGCGCGCGCCCGCAAAACGGGTGGTCCCACCTAGACCTCGGCACCGCTAGGCTGTCGTATCGAACGAACCAGATCTTCGGATGATTTTCAGAAGACCTTCAAGCGCAGGATTGGGATTTGACTCCATCCAAAATGCATGGAGTGGCATGATGTTCTTCCCGACAAGAGGAATCAGTGCGACCCCGGGTGGCGCCGAATAAGGAAGTGGCCCAACGACGATAGTTGCACCGTATCCACGGGCCACCATGTCGACGAGATCGCATGGGCCAACCTGCTGTCGTTGAATGTTCGGCGTAACACTCCATTTCGCCATCCGGCGCACAAGATACCCTTCGATGTCGGGTCCCAAACCGCCTACGCCGAGGATGAAGACCTCATCTTGAAGTTCTTCAAGGCGCAGCCTGCGTGCAGATGCAAACGGGTGTGACTTGGGGACGGCGACGACCATGCGCTCGTCTCTAAGGTGCAGGGATCGAGGTGCTCCGTGCCTGTGGCTCTTCGTGGCAAATGCGACATCCACTTTCCGCTGCTGGACCTGAGCCCAGCTCGCGCTGGAGGTGCCCTCCGTAATCTCCAACGAAATGCCGCCGTACTCTTCGCGGAACCGCTCGAATACGTTGCCCAGCCACATCAGTGGCACGCTGACACTTACGGTAAGCACCCCGTTCTCAGCGCGCTGCAAAGCACCGGCACGCCGAACAGCTCGTTCGAGGTGTTCAAAACCTAAGGCCGCCTCTTCCAGAAAGCGCTGCCCAGCAGCCGTCGGTCGTATTCCAGCATGACCCCGTTCAAAGAGGTCCGCGCCGACGCGATACTCAAGACTCCGGACACCCCTGCTCACCGTTGATTGCTGAAGATTTAGGCTGGCGGCGGCGCGCCGAAAGCTGCCTTGCTCAGCCGACGTCAGGGCGTATCGGAACAGCCGTAGATCAAGGATGCGTTTCAGCATTGGGAGCGAGTTCGCTGCGAGTCCCTCTGTCTCACCCAGTGATGGACTGCCCCGTGGCCTTCCAATCCTTGACGAACACCTCCAGACCCGACCTTGTCAGCGGGTGATCGGCAAGCTTGAAGATCACTGCCGCTGGGATAGTGGCGACATCGGCCCCGGCCAGTGCGGCCTCTGTGATATGATTTGCCGTGCGGATCGACGCAGCAAGGATTTCTGTCGAGAAGGCGTAGTTGTCGTAGATCCGACGGATGTCGCAGATCAACTGCATGCCGTTGATATTGATGTCATCAAGCCGACCGATGAAGGGCGAGACATAGGTCGCCCCAACCTTGGCCGCGAGCAATGCTTGACTCGGCGAGAAGCACAGAGTGACATTCGTCTTGATACCCTCGGCGGAAAAGGTCTTGGTCGCTTTGAGCCCGTCAACGGTCAGCGGCACCTTGACGACGACGTTTGCGGCGACCTTGGCCAGCACACGCCCCTCTGCGATCATTTCATCGTATTCGGTGGCAGCGACTTCGGCCGATACCGGGCCAGGAATGATTGAGCAAATTTCCCCGATGACTTCCTTGAAGTCGCGGCCGGATTTGGCAATCAGCGATGGGTTAGTGGTTACGCCATCAAGGAGGCCGGTGTCGTACAGGCTCTCGATCTCGCGAACCTCGGCCGTATCTGCAAAGAATTTCATTGGATGATGCTTCCTAAGCCTCGAGCTGCGCGCCAGTACTAATCCGGTCGAAGAGCTGTCGCGTGATGATGTGATGGTAGACGACGTGCAGATCCTCGATCTGCTCCATCATGGTGAGCGGCGCCCTGATGAGGACGTCGGTCAAAGGCTCGATGTTGGCGGCCTTTGGCTGGGCACCGGTGAAGGCGATGCAGAAGGCGCCTGACGCCCGCGCATAGCGCAGAGCTTTCAGGACGTTCGGCGACCCGCCGGACCCACTGATGCCGATGACGACGTCGCCAGCGACCAGTTGGTTCTTCAACTGCTCGAGGAAAACGTCCTCATAGGCAAGGTCATTACCAATGGCCGTCAACCACGCGCTGTTGTCGCACAGCGACGCGATACGAAGGCGCTTGACGGTCCGTGGCACAGGGCCAGTCCCGAAATCGAGGGAGGTGAGCTTTCCCATATCGGTGGCCATGTGGCTCGCCAATGCGGCCGAGGCGCCGTTGCCGAAGGTGAAGATGGTATGCTCCGAAGCAAACGCCTCGTAGAGCCGGTCGACCACCTTAACGAGTTCTACAATTTGGGTTTCATCAAGCGCGCCTCTAATATCATCGAGGTAAGTCTGAGCGTTCACCTGAACCTCCATTTTCAAGAAATCTCACGGCTGCGCCAAGCAGCGCCGCATTCTGTCCGAGTGCCGTTCGCGATACCTTGGGTACCCGTTCGGGAGGCAGGAGGATGCGCTCGGTGACCCTGGCCCGCACGTCATCCAAATCGAGCACGAGTCCGATTGCTCCGCCGAGAACGACTAGAGGGACGTCGAGCAGGTTTGTCGCGAAAGCGATGGCCCGTGCAATTGCCGTTGTTGCCTGGGAGACAATCTCAGCCGCCTCTAGATTGCCCGCGGCGGCCAGCTCAAACACTTCCTTGGCCGTTGAGACTTCCAGCCCCTGATCCTGCGCAATGCGGCCAAGAGCTAACCCCCCTGCGGTAGCTTCGAGGCAACCGCGATGACCGCAGCCGCAAACCCGCCCGCCTTCTTCGACAACGACGTGGCCGATCTCGCCGGCAGCCCCTTGACCTTCGAAAAGCTCGCCGTTCAGAACGAGCGCGCCACCGATCCCGGTTGAAACGGTCACCCACAACATGTCCTCGCCGCTGGCCGCACATCCAAAGCGTCTCTCGGCAAGCGCGCAGGCGTTGACGTCATTCTCTATTGCGGATGGTAGGGAGAGAGCTTCTTCGAGCATCTCGGCGAAGCGCACGTCACGCCAACCATGTGCGGGCGCAAACTCGAGCACACGCTTTTGCCGATCGACGTATCCGGGAACCGTGGCGCCGAGACCGGCGACTACCGGCATGCAAAGGCCGTGGCGATCAAGCATCACCTTCAGTTCGGCGGACGTCCAGGTCACCACCTCCTCGGGGGAGCGGCCATCTCGCATCGCGACCGTCGTGTCGATGACCCGACCGCTCCGATCAACCAGCCCCAGCGCAAGCTTGGTGCCGCCAAAGTCCAGCGCGGCGACAAGCGGTGCCGTATCTCCAGCCAGCGGGGGGCCACCGTCCGCACTAGACATTTGCCAGCCTCAGAAGGACACCGGCGCTGCCTGCTGGACTGGCCTGAGCCTCGCAGCCCGTTTCCATCGCTGTTGCCGCAGCGTCGAGCGCAAATTGGATAACGGCAGCGCGTCGGAAATCGGGCTGCTGTGAGCACCCCGTCCTTACCGCCTCGACGAAGCGGGCGTAGGTCGTCGGCACAGGGGAACAGACAACGGGACGCCATTCCTCGTTTTCGAGGTCGGCGCCGGAACACATCGTCAGTTCCGTTCCACGCATCGTGTGCCGGAACTGGAGCGCGCCGCGATCGCCATGGACTTGCAGGTCGAGCGTGTTGATATGCCCGGTCGCCCAACGCGTTGTGTGCAGTACGCCAAGCGCCCCATTCTCGAAGCGGGCCGTGAGGGCCACGCTGTCGTTAGCATCGAGTTCGTACTCGCCGATGCGTCCATCGGTTCCCTTGGCAAATGCCCCCGCCATGCCGGTTACCGCGGCGATGGACTGGCCCGAACCGAAGGTGGCGAAATCGAATAGGTGCACCCCCAGGTCGCCCAGGACGCCGTTCGACCCATGGCGGCGCGACAGCTTCCAGAGTAGGCCGTGCGTTGTTCTCCAGTCGCCCCATGTCTGGGTCACCAGCCAGCTCTGCAGGTAAGAGGCATGGACATGCCTGACCTCGCCGATGGCACCAGACTCAACGAGGCAGCGTGCTTGCTGAAGTTCCGGTAGGTTGCGATAGGAAAGATTGACCATACCGACCAGACCAGCGGCTTCGATGGCATCCGCCATTTCTGCGGCAGACCGGTAGTCGGTCGAGAGCGGCTTCTCACAGAACACATGCTTGCCGGCCCGAATGGCCGTCATCGTGGTGGGGTAGTGGACCGCGTCTGGCGTAACATTGGCCACCGCGTCGAAGTTGCCCCAGGCCAGCGCGTCGTCGAGCGAGGTGAATGACCGGCCGATCGAGTGTGTTTCACAGAACGCGGAGACGCGCTCATGCGCAACATCGACGGCTGCGACAACCTCGACATCGTCGATATCTCGGAAGTGCCTGACGTGATTTGCGGCCATATGGCCGGAGCCCAGGATGAGGATGCGCATGGCCGGTCAGCGGTAGCCGCGCTCGCCAGGCGCATGCACCTTCGGACCTCGATCCGAAATCGGCTCCAGAGCCTTCTCGATTGGTACGTTGGGGCCCTCAAGGACGTCCTTGAGGGGCGGCGTGGACGAGTGCGCCCACCTCGCTGCGTTTCGCAACACCTGGCCCACAATCGGATCGTGATACGTCGGATACGTTTCGTGACCCGGCCGGAAGTAAAAGATGTTTCCTCCGCCGCGTCGATAGGTGACGCCTGACCGGAAGACTTCGCCCCCCTGAAACCACGATATGAAGATTGTCTCCAGTGGCTCGGGAACGGCAAACGGCTCGCCATACATCTCCTCGTTCTCGAGGACGAAGTGCGGCGGCAGGCCCTCCGCTATGGGGTGCCCCCGATTCACGACCCAAATGCGCTCACGTTCGCCCGCCTCGCGCCATTGCAGGCTGCAGGGCGTTCCCATCAGTCGTTTGAAAATCTTTGAAAAGTGTCCCGAATGAAGGACGATCAGCCCCATACCTTCCCAGACACGCACGGCGATGCGCTCGACCGTGCCGTCCTCAACTTCCTCGTGGGCGACGTGGCCCCACCAAACGAGCACATCGGTTTGCGCGAGGCGCGGTGCTGAAAGGCCATTCTCGGGCTCTTGCAATGTCGCCGTCGTCACCGACAGATCCGAGTCAGACACAAGCAGGCGCGCGATCTGCGCATGCATGCCCTCAGGATAAATGTCCGCGACCGCTGGATTGCGACGCTCGTGAACATTCTCGCCCCACACCACTATTCGGATCGTCAATTTAGTATTCCTCAGCCAAAATGTTAAGCGCTTATCATTCTTAGCTGGCGGCTCGCACGGCGTCAACGCCAAGACGAGTGTGAATCTGAAATGAACTTGCCAACATCGCCCTGAGAAGGGCTTAGCAGAAACCGGTCTTGCGCGTAGGATGAGTTGCCCGCATAACCGTGTCTAGATGTACTGAAGACGGGGAACTATGAACCTCAAAGAGTTCGCTGCCCGGATTGACCTGTCAGTGGCGACAGTAAGCCGCGCTCTAAACGGCCACCCCATAGTTAAGCCGGAGACGCGCGACTTCATAGTCGCCGAAGCCGCTCGGCTTAACTACACGCCGAGTTCTGCCGCACGGCGCCTCGCAACTGGCAAGAGCGGAGCGTTCGCGCTGTTCCTTGAGTTGGAGAACAACCTGATGCGCGAGGCATTGTTCCGCGAGTTCTTGGTCGGTCTGTTTGACGAACTTTCGCGCTCGCAGAGCGACCTGATCATCAAGCCCACGCGCGCGGGCGACTTGGCCGACTACGTCTCTTTCTTCCACGCAGGGCGGGTGGATGGTTTCGTCCTCCCTAAGCCCGCCGTGCATGACGCGCGCATCGAGCATTTGGAGAAGAATAGCATCCCATTTGTAGTCTACGGCCCGGCGCCGGCCGGGGCAACGTATAGCTATCTGACCGTCGACAATGGCGCGGCGATCAGGGATTTGGCGTCTCTGCTGCTCGACCTTGGACATCGGAGGATCGCGTTCCTGAACGACGATCCAAGCTATGCGTTTGCTTCGGAGCGTGCGACGAGTTTCGAGAACACCCTCAGAGCTCGCGACCTCAGCGTTGGATCGGGCTACCTCACGTCAACCCGAATGGACGAACGCAACGGCTATCAGATCGTTCGTTCTCTCCTGGAGCGATCAGACGGGCCTACGGCCGTCATATGCGGCAACGTCCTGCTGGCCGAAGGGGCATACCGCGCGATCGAAGATCTCGGGCTTAAAGTCGGCAGAGACGTGTCTGTCGTCGCCCATGACGACGTCGATGCCGATGTGCCCGCAGATCGCTTTCGGCCAGGGCTAACTGCCACCGAGGCATCACTTGCCATAACAGGCGTGAAGGTAGCCGACTTTCTCGTTCGTTTGAGCGCCGGCGAGAAACCGCAGAACCTTCAAGAAATTATTGCGCCGCGTCTCATCTACCGTGCGTCCGCTGCGCCTCCCCCGCAATAGCTCAACTCAACTCGCGACAAACTGCGGTTGGAACTACTTTTTCGCGGTCGAACAGCGCAATCGACGCCTCACGCAAAAGCCTTTTGTCGGGGGCGACTTCTGCTCGGTGGATTCCGTTTGCCACGAACAGGGTGTCGATGCCGGCCCCGGCGGCACCTACCATATCGGTTGCCATTGAATCACCGATAGCTAGAAAATGGGCGCGATCAAGATCATGTCCGGCAATGCCGGCAGCGAGTGTGCGCGCTGCGTCGTATGCACAGATGTCAGGTTTGCCGGCGAGATCAACGGTTCCTCCAAGGCCCGCATACAGCTTGGCCAATGCTCCCGGACATGGGACCATTCGGCCGCCCACTTCTACAACGACATCGGGGTTTGCGCAGATCATGGGAAGTCCGCGCTTGTATACGTCCCTAAGCAAGGGGATGTACGTTTCCGGGGCCACGATTTCGTCGCCGAAGAAACCGGAGCAAACGACGACCTCGGCCGCGTCAAGGTCGACGCGGACACTCCCTGCCGCCACCATGATGGCGGCGTGCCGATCTGGGCCGATGTGGAAGACCTTGCGCAACCCCCGTCTTAGAAGCGCTTCGGCGGCCAGTTCCCCCGAAGTGATGACGGCATCATAGCATTCGTCGGATATGCCTGATCGGGCCAACATGGCGACCGTCTCGTCGCCGAGCCTCGCGGCATTAGATATCAAGATGACGATGCATCCTCGTTGCCGCGCCTCCTTGACGAATTTGGCGGCCGCGGGGTAGGCCGATGCGCCGTCATACAAGACCCCCCAAACGTCGCAGAGCAGGACGCGATAGCGATCGACAAAGTCGCTGCAATGATCAAGAAACAGCACTTCATCTTTGGCACGCAAGGCGCGCGTTTCCCGAGATCGGGTGTTTGTCATTTCACCGATCCGGCGAGCAGTCCGCGGACGAAATAGCGCTGCAGAGCAAAGAAAACCGTCAGCGGTACCACGATGGTGACGAACGCGCCCGCCGTTAGTACCTCCCAATTATTGCCTCTCGTGCCGAGCAAACTCGCCAGCTTGCCCGTCAGCACAAGCTTTGTCTCCTGGTTGCCGAGGAATACCATCGCCACGAGCAGGTCGTTCCACACCCAGAGAAATTGGAAAATGAGGAAGCTTGCCAGGGCCGGAAAAGATAAGGGCAGCACAATCTTGGTGAATATCTGGAAATGAGATGCGCCGTCGATGCGCGCGGCCTCCATGATCTCGCGAGGCAACCCCAGCATATAGTTTCGCAGAAGGTAGATGGCGAGCGGCAGACCGAAAGCGGTGTGCGCGAGCCACACGCCCAAGTAGGTCTTGCCATCGGCGGCCCCGAAGGCATGAGCGATATCGTTGTAAAGTGACAAGAGTGGGATCAAGCTCATTTGCAAAGGCACCACCAGGAGCCCAATGACCGTGACAACAATTAGGTTGCGGAAGGGGAAACGCATCCACGCCAAGGCGTAGGCCGCGAATGCCGCAACCAAAATAGGTATGAATGTCGCCGGTATCGTCACCGCGAACGAATTGATAAAACTTCGGCCCAAACCCGAGGTCGTGAGGACCTCGATGTAGTTGTCGATCGTGAAGCGCGGCGACCTCTCAACTACATAGAATAGGCGAGGGCCCCGTGTATGAGTGAAAGGTCGATCCGCCGACCACTCGAAGGAACCGTCAGCCTCGACTGTGATCGAGCCGCCGTCCTGCATCGAAAGGGACTCGCCGGGTGCAGCGGCCGTGAGATCGCGTGCATTGAGACCATAACTTCGGATCTTCGTTCCCATATCGGTGCCAGGCAACCTGCCACGGATGACAAAGAGACCAGTCTCCGCAATGGAGGAATCGGCCGTTGGCAGGCGGGTACCTTCCTGGGTCACCGCCACCGCAAGCGCGGTCCACCAGCCCGATACCGCAAGTTGGTCTTTGCTGCGGAACGAAGATATCAGCAGCCCGGCTGTCGGCGCAGTCCAAATTAGAACCAGGATAAGGAGTGACAGGTGCGTCAGAAGCTGCCCGGGCTTGGCTTTGGTACGCCATCCAGTGCGAACTCTAGCCACTGTCGTGCCGACTTGTTGTACGACGGCAGTCATCACTGCATTTCCCCTTCGGTTTTGGCACGGCGAACGTTCCAAACCATGATGGGCAACACGGCCAGCATGATGATCACCGCAATGGCGGAGCCTCTTCCGTAGTCAACGTTCACGAACATCCATTTGAACATGAGATTGGCGAGCACCTCGGTGTCCCACTGTCCGTTGGTCATCGCGAAAATGATGTCGAAGACCTTCAGTACGACGATGGTGATAGTGGTCCATACGACGGCAATAGTGCCTTTAATCTGCGGCACCATGATCAGGTAGAACATCTGCCAGCCGTTGGCCCCGTCGATACGAGCCGCCTCGAGCGTCTCTTGGGGTATTCCACGGAGCGCCGCCGAAAGGATCACCATTGCAAATCCGGTTTGAATCCAAACGAGGATCACCATGAGGAGGATTGAGTTCCAGACCGGTATGCTGATCCAAGTCTGGGGAGGTAGACCGAAGGCTGTAACGATGGCATTGAGCAGTCCTATTTGCTGCTCACCGGCGCCGCGGTAGTCGTAAACGAACCGCCAGATCACGGACGCGCCGACGAAGCTGATGGCCATCGGCATGAAGATGAGCGACTTCGCAAGATCCCCCCACCACACGCGGTCGGCCAGCACGGCAATTATCAGCCCAAACGCAGTCGATAGCGTTGGGACTATGATGAGCCAGAGGAGATTGTTGATGATCGAGGCACGGAAATCTCCGTCTGCGAGAAGCCAGGTGTAGTTCGCCAGTCCCACAAAGCCACTTCCCGAACGATCAAAGAAACTGAGCCGCAGAGTCTCGATTGCCGGATAAACTAGATAGGTCGATAAAAAGAGAAGGGCCGGCAGCAGAAACAGCCATGGCCTGATCTGCTCTCCGAGCCTGTCGCGGCGGGCTGTTTCAGCGTCGGCGTTGGCGCGACGTCCAGCCAGCATGGTTTCGAGCAGCCAGTTTGTTCCCCAAAAATATCCCAGGCACCCGACGATGGCTAAGATGACCGCAACAATCGCTCCAGCGAATTGCTCAAGCATGGCTCCCCCCAGATTCTCAATTGCATAATACTCGGGGCGAGACATCGTGCCTCGCCCCGGTACCGCTCCGGACGACGTTGGGATCGTCAGAACTACGGCAACGCTTTCCAACTCTCTTCGATTGAGGTCGCAACCTCCTCGGCCGACCTTCCGCTCGCGAAGTCGACCATGCCTGTCCAGAAGCTGCCGGCGCCCACCGCTCCAGGCATCAGGTCAGACCCGTCAAACCGAAACGTGGTTGCGTTGAGCAATATCTGGCCCTGCTCACGCAGGGTGTCATTTGGGTAGGCATCGAGCGACGCACCCTTGTGCGGCGTCAGAAAACCGCCGAGCGCCATCCAGATTTCATGGGCCTGCGGTGTCTTCAGATAGTCGATGAGCGCCCGTGCCCCGGGGCTGTCGTTGGTGATGGCGAACAGCGTCCCCGCTCCCAGCACAGGCTTGCCGAGTTCTTTGCCGGCATAGGATGGGAAGTAGAAGAAGTCGGCATCCTCACCCAGGACCACGTTCTCGGGGAAGAATGAGGATATGAAGGAAGCTTGATGGTGCAGGTAGCACTGCGGGGGTACGGTGAAAAGACCTTGTGGACTGAGGCTGAAGTCCGTTGTGCCCACCGCGTTAGTGCCGCCGGCCACCTTCGCGTTGTCCTTGGCAAACCATCCAAACAGCTCAATGGCCGCGACAATTCGTGGATCGTTGAACGGTATCTTGTGGGAGACCCATTGGTCATAGACATCCGGGGATTCAAGGCGCAGCAGAAGGTCCTCCACCCAATCGGTGGCCGGCCAGCCCGTCGCGGCGCCTGATCCGATGCCGATACACCAAGGCGTTCCGCCGTCCGCGACGATCTTTTCGGTCAGCGCCTGAAGATCCTCGAACGTTTCTGGCACCGCGTAGCCCGCATCCGCGAATTCGTCGGGCACGTACCAGACCAAGGATTTGAGATCGGTCTTGTAGGTAAATCCGTAGAGCCGGCGAACATGATCTGGCCCTTCATAGGAACCAAGATCGACCCACGACTGCCCGGCGGCATAGTTGTCGCGCAGCCAGGTCTCGGTCTCGTCACCAAGCGGTGCCAGCTTGCCTTCCCCGGCGAGTGTCGCCGCAAGCCCCGGCAACGGGAAGATCGCAACGTTGGGTGCCGAACCAGATGACGTGTCGATTACGATCTGCTGAGAAAATTGCTGGGAACCGGCATAGTCGACAACTGCGCCCGTCGCTTCCGCGAATGGAGCGAGCACCGCCCGAAAATGCTCCTCGTCGGGGCCAATATATGGGCCGGCGATTGTAATCGTCTGACCGCTCAAGTCGGGCCACTCGGCTCCAAGGCACGGGCCGCTCATAAGAGATACGGCGGCAAGCAGCGAAAGGCGTAGCATTCTTATCCTCCCTAGTTTGTTAGCGCACACGAAAATAGCAAGCGCTTATCAATACTAGTTGGACCTAATCCCCTCGTCAATTCCACGCCTGATACGTCTAGCTTGGAGTCCTGAGGCCCATCAACGATAAGCGCTACGCAAATCGTGATTAAGGCGGTCGACTACGTTCCAGGCAGGCGAAACCTCCTTAAGGATGCCGGTGACAGGAGAGCGTGATCTACGGCTTGCTCAAACGAGCGCCGGACCCAACACGGCGGAAAAACCAATGCGGCAATCCACAGTGATCCAAGAAACACAGGCAAAGCGGCTAGCTTTTTGCCGTAGGGCAAATTGGGGAGAGTCCGACTAGGCGGTGAAGTTGGCGCACCCGCCGCGATTCGAACGCGGGGCCTTCGCCTTCGGAGGGCGACGCTCTATCCAGCTGAGCTACGGGTGCATCCTGCTTACGCAGTGCTTACGCGGAATTTCCGCGACTGTGAGGGACCGGATACCCCTCGCGTAAGTTATTGATCTTCTAACGTCTTTCTCTCTCCATCTCGCCACCTACCGACTTGACATAAGCCTTCGGAGGGCAGCGCTCTATCCAGCTGAGCTACGGGTGCAGCGGGACTAGGCAATAGGCGATTGGTGCGACGAGCGCAAGACGGTCGGCTCCGAGCGAGCCGACCGGTGGGGGAAAGCTCAGGCGGCGCGGTGCCAGAGGCGGTCGAGTTCGCCCAGGAGGCGGAAGGTGACCACGTCGGCGGCTTCGAGGTCGCCGCTCGGTTCGGCCGGCGCCGCATCGTCGCGGGCGGCGTGCAGCGCGGCGAACACCGAAGCGATGCCGTCTTCGAGATCGCCATCGAGCAGCGGCGCCTCGTCATCGCTCGCGTCCGCGGCAGGATCGAGGTCGACGATGGTGTCGGCATAGGCAGCCGGCATGGTCTCGAACGAGGTGGCGTCATGCGGCGCCTCGCTCAGCAAGGCGGCCTCGATGGCGTCGGCAATGTCGGCGGTTTCGACCGTTTCGGTCGCGCCCTCGTCGCCGTCGGCAGGCTGGTGCGGCTCGGCTTCGGGCGGGCGCAGCGCTGCCGCTTCGGCGGCCGGCATGGGCTCGGCGTCGAGCGCAGCGGCCGGCTCGTCAAAGCCCTCCACCGCCGCGGCGGCCCAGTTGTCGTCTGCCTGGGCGGCGACGATCGGGTGGATTGCGGAAGCGGCGTCCTGCCGATCCTTGATCTCGCTCATCGTTCTCTCCGAGCTCGGGTTGAGACGGTGGCGACGCTAGAAGGCGGAAATGGCCCGTTTCGGGCCTCAATCCGGCGCTCCAATGACGATTTCGTGACAGCCGGGCCGGCCGCGCCGGCTCAGAAGGGCGCCGGAACGCGGAAATTCACCCAGTGCCCCCCCGGGTGGTTGAAGCCCAGTTCCTCGGCGTGGAGCTGCAGCCGGTCGGCCGCGGCGAAGGCGTCGCCGGTCGCGTAGAACGGGTCGCCGAGGATTGGATGGCCGAGCTCGAGCATATGGACGCGAAGCTGGTGGGTGCGGCCGGTGAGCGGGTACAGCCGCACCCGGGTGATGCCGCCTTCGCGCTGTTCCACCTGCCAATCGGTGACGCTGGGGCGGCCGCGTTCGTAGTCGACGCGCTGGCGCGGCTTGTTCTCCCAATCGGTGGCGAGCGGCAGGTCGACGCGCCCCCCGTCGGCTTCGATATCGCCCCAGACCCTTGCCACATATGACTTTTTGGCGCGGCGCTGCTCGAATTCCTGACCGACATGGCCGAGCGCCTTCTTGTTGAGACACATCACCAGGACTCCTGAAGTGTCCTTGTCGAGCCGGTGCGCCATGGCCGCCGTCGGCCAGCGCTGCTTGACCCGCGCCTCGAGGCAATCGGCGAGCGCCGGATCCTTGCCGGCCACCGAGAGCAGGCCGGAGGGCTTGTCGAGCACGACGATATCGTCGTCGGCATGCACCACGGTGAGCCACGGCTCGGTCGGCGGGCGATAGTCGAAACTGGTGGGGACGGGATTGAGCATCGCGCCGCTCATAGCAGGATCGGATGGCACAGAGAAATGCTGCGTTACGTACCTCACGCCCACTGGAAATCAGCGCCAATTGCGGCGATGGTGGTTTGAAGATCGGAGCGGCGGGCCCGACCGGGCCTTACGCCGATGACCGACAGGGACGGAGACACAAGACTATGGACGGCAAGCGTCGGGTTGGCGTGGGCATTATCGGGTGCGGCAATATCTCGAGCCAGTACCTCAAGGCGATGCGGGATTTTCCGGTGCTGGAGGTGATCGCCATCGCCGACATGAAGCCGGAGGTGGCCGAGAAGAAAGCCGCCGAGTTCGGGCTGACCGCGGTGTCGGTCGATGCGCTGCTGGCCGACCCCCGGGTCGAGATCATCGTCAACCTCACCATCCCCCGGGCACATGTCGAAGTGGGGCTGCGCGCCATCGCGGCGGGCAAGCATGTCTATGGCGAGAAGCCGCTCGGCATCACCTATGCCGAAGGCAAAACCCTCGCGGCGGCGGCGGCGAAAGCCGGGCTCAGGGTCGGCTCGGCGCCGGATACTTTCCTCGGCGGCGCGCATCAGCAGGCGCGGGCGCTGCTCGACAGCGGCGCGGCAGGCGACATCGTCGGCGGCACGGCGTTCTTCGCCTGCCCGGGACACGAGCGCTGGCACCCCGATCCGGCCTTCTACTACGATGTCGGCGGCGGCCCGGTGCTCGACATGGGCCCCTATTACATCACCGACCTGGTGAACCTGCTGGGCCCCGTGAAAAGCGTGCAGGCGATGAGCGCGACGCCGCAAAAGGAACGGCCGATCTATTCGGAACCCAAGAAGGGCCAGTTGATGCCGGTAAAGGTGTCGACGCATGTCGCGGGACTGCTGCAGTTCCACTCGGGCGCCATCATCCAGGTGACGCTGAGCTTCGACGTGCCCGGCCATGCGCACCTGCCGTTCGAACTCTATGGCACCAGGCAGAGCGTCCTGGTGCCCGATCCGAACATGTTCGGCGGCGAGGTGAAGACGCGGGCGGCGGGCGAGAAGGAATGGACTTTGGTGCCCTACACCCTGCCCTATGCCGATGCGAACTACCGCTCGCTCGGGGTCGCCGACATGGCGCACGCCATCCTCGAAGGCAGGCCGCACCGCGCCTCGGGCGACCTGGCGCTGCACGTGCTCGAAGTCATGGAAGCATTCGAGACGGCGAGCCGGGAACGGCGTGCCGTGGAGATCACCACTCCGGTCGAGCGGCCGGCGCCGCTGCTGGAGTCGGCGATCGGCTGAGGACACGACCGACAGGCCGGTGCGGACAAGAACACCGCCCACCCTGTCCCGGACAGGGTGGGCGGTGCGTTTCCCGCATCGGCTCGTCAGCCGCTCTCGTGCCGGCAGACTGCCCACAATCCCGCCAGAATCGCCCCGGGTTCCCCAGCGCAAAAGCTTCTGTTAAGAGAGGGCCTATGTTCAGGGCTCCTGTTGTCACGCGCACCGTGCGCCTCGCGCTTGCCGTTCCGGTTCTTGCCGGGCTGGTTGCGGGCTGTTCGATGGCCGGGCTGCCGGGCTTCAAGCCGGCGTCACCGGCGGCTGTCGCGGCAATCGCGCCGGTGCCGGCCACCCGTTCCGGAGCGGAAGACGAGGCGTTCGTGCCGATGGCTTTCGCCGAAGCGCCGGCCCGCACCTCCTCGGCCGGGGTCGACGGGCTGATCGCCAAATATGCCGTCGTCTACGAGGTGCCGGAGTCGCTGGTGCGGCGCGTGGTGCAACGCGAGAGCGGCTTCAACCCGGGGGCGCGCAACGGCCCCTATTACGGGCTGATGCAGATCCGGCACGATACGGCGCGCTCGATGGGCTACAGGGGCAGCGCCTCCGGCCTGCTCGATGCCGAGACCAACCTCAAATACGCGGTGAAGTACCTGCGCGGCGCCTATATCACGGCGGGCTACAACTCCGATGGCGCGGTGCGCTACTACGCCCGCGGCTATTACTACGACGCCAAGCGCCTGGGCCTGCTCGAGGAAGCCGGCCTGCGCTGAGGCGCCCGCTCGCCGCCGTTCAGGCGCAGCGGGCCAAGCCTCCCCCTCCCCCACAAATACCGGCTGGCGGCACCGCGCCGAACTGGCATAGTCGGTTCAGGGCAACAATGAGGACCTGGTGATGGCTGACGCGACGGCGGTGCCTTTCGGCGCGCGATGGAAACTGCGCATCTCGGCCGTCTTGTGGTTCCTGCTGCTGGCAGGCTTCCTGCTCGGGCTGCCCGTGCTGCTCGATGTGAGCTGGCTGGTCGTCGCCGGGCTGCTGGTGGTGGCGCTGGTGCTGGGGCTGCTCATCGCCTGGCTGGTCCGGCTGGTGTTCCGCGGACAGCGCCGGCAGCCGTTCCTGATGAGCTATCTCAAGGCAGTGCTCGGCACCCTGTTCGGGCTCGGCATCGTCGTCGCCCTGCCGATCTACTACGCGGCGGTGCTCACCGACCTCAAGCCGCTGACCGTGCCGCAGGCAACGCTGTCGAACGGCAAGCAGACGGTGGTGTTCCAGGGCATGATGCATGTCGGCTCGGAGCCGTTCTACAAGGGCGTGGTCTACGACCTCGAGAAGGCGCTGACCGAGGGCTACGTGATCTACTACGAGGGCGTGCGGGGCTCGCCCGAAGGCGACAAGTGGTTCAACGACACGCTGGCGGGAGGCGGCGACCTGTCGGCCAACTACCAGACGCTGTCCGACGTCTGCGGGCTGAAGTTCCAGCTCGACTATTTCCAGTTGCTGCGCGCCGACATGACCGCGCACCCCGAGCGGCATGTCGCTGCCGATGTCAGCACCGCGGACATGATGCACGAGTATGAGCGGCTGGTTGCCGCCGACCCCGGCTTTGCGGCGCGGGTGCAACCGGCCAAGGCGGATGCGGCCGCGGCGACGAACTCCTCCGAGGGTTTGTCCGGCCTCATCGGCCTGCTCGATGGGGGAACGGCCGAGCAGAAGCGGCTCGCCGGCTATGCCTGCCGGGGCTTCCTGACCTGGACGCTGGGCCGGCCGGATGCGCCGTCGCCGCTCGATCCGGTGATCCTCGACTACCGCAACCGGGCGCTGGCCGACCGCATCAGCAAGGATGCGCATCCCCTGATCTACATCACCTATGGCGCCGGTCATCTGCCCGGCCTGTTGCAGGACCTCAAGGCGATCGACCCGGCCTGGGAGATCCAGTCGGTGAAATGGCAACGCGTGGTGGAAGCCCCCGACGACGTGAGCGGCCGGCTGACCAGCTGAGGCGCCCGGGGAAAACGGAACCACCGGCGTCATTCCGCAGAGGCATCACATCCGTTCGGGAGCCATCGCGAACGAAACATGCTGCCTCGGGGCAGGAATGACCCGGTGGGGCCGGGGCAGCGCGGGGGCGGCGCTGCGGGCACTCCCCGCGTCCTGCGGGGAGCATTTCTCGTGGGCATCGTGCGCCGATGCCGGTTGTCGCTCGTCTGCCGCTCAGCTTTCGATGGCGAGGCGGACCAGTTCGGCGGTATTGCGGGCGCCGATCTTTTCCATGATATGGCGGCGATGCACCTCGACCGTGCGGTAGGACAGGCCGAGATCGACGGCAATTTCCTTGTTGGTGCGGCCATCGACGACATATTGCAGGATCTGCCGCTCGCGATAGGTGAGCGTGCCGAAGCCTTTCACCGTGACGGTCGACGGGCCGTCCTTGGATTGCTCGACATGGATGTCGCCGCGGAAGATTTCCTGCGCCGCAACGGCCAGCTCGACCGGCGCGTAAGGCGGCGAGAACACCGAGCTCGCGCCGTGCTTCATGGCGGCCACCACCATTTCGGCCCGGACATCCGGAGGCGCCAGCAGGAAGGCGTGAATGCCCAGGTGCTGGCCGCGGATAGCGCTGAGCGCCTCGAGCGCTTCGCCCATGTCGCGCTCTTCGCCGCAGAGCGGCATGAGCACAAGATCCGGACGGCGCAACGCCATCAGGCGGGTGAGGCCGAGTACATCAGGGACCATCGAGACCTGGAAGCCTTGCGCGATGAACTCGTCGCACAGCCCCTTCGAGATCTTCGGATCGGGATGGGTCAGATAGATCAGCCGATCTCGGTTGAGATAAGGCCGGTAAGGTATCGAGTCCGCAAGTCTATCCACTTTGCCACCTGGGGTTGCAGGCCAAAGCTGTTGCCGGTCCATGCCGACACCAGTAGGTAACGGAGCTCATCCCCGTACCCTCGAATCGCGTCCACATAAGTATTAGAGCACGACTGACAGAAGCCTGACAATGCACAGTAACCGCGTCGTTACCTACCACCCTAGTGTATGAGCACAGCTTGCTACGGTGATAACGATAGTCAGAGATGTCTTATTTAAATCAAATCGGAAAACCCAATGGAAAAGGCATGGAAAATCTGATGCCGTGCGGCCGAATTTGTAGCGCGGCTAAAAATCCAAGCAACCATCCGCAGTTCCAATGATCTGCGGCATCGTCGTAGGTGCGCGGATAGCGCCTAAGTTACCGGGGAGGCGCCGCACTCCGGCAGCAGCACAACAGCGGTGCAAAACTTGACGCCTGCGATTCACGGCTGCGGCGAGGACGCCTAACAGTAGCGAGGTGGGAACTCTCTATTAAGGGCTAGCGTCATGTTCAGGAAATTATCGGCCGAAGCATTCGGCACATTCTGGTTGGTATTCGGCGGCTGCGGCAGCGCCATTCTTGCTGCCGGCTTCCCGGATGTCGGCATCGGCTTTGTCGGCGTGGCACTGGCCTTCGGCCTCACCGTGCTCACCATGGCCTATGCGGTCGGCGGCATCTCGGGCGGCCACTTCAATCCGGCCGTATCGCTCGGCCTCGCGATCGCCGGCCGCTTTGCCTACAAGGACCTGGTACCCTATTGGGTGGCACAGCTGATCGGCGGCATTGCCGGCGCGGCGGTGCTGTTCATCATCGCCTCGGGCGTCACCGGCTACACGCCGGGCGGCTTCGCTTCGAACGGCTATGATACTTTGTCGCCGGGCGGCTATGGCCTCACCGCGGTGCTGGTGGCCGAAGTGGTGCTGACGGCTTTCTTCCTGATCGTCATCCTCGGCTCGACCAGCAAGGCGGCGCCGGCTGGTTTCGCCCCGATCGCCATCGGGCTCAGCCTGACGCTGATCCACCTGATCTCGATCCCGGTATCGAATACTTCGGTGAACCCGGCCCGCTCGATCGCCGCGGCGATCTTTGCGCAGAACGGGGCGCTGGGCCAGGTCTGGCTGTTCATCGTTGCGCCGCTGATCGGCGCCGCCATCGGCGCCGCGATCTGGAAATACGTGCTGTCGCCGGGCGAGAGCCCCGCCAATATCGGCCGGGTCGAGTAAGCGAACCTGCATCGAACGCGACAAAGGGCCGGGAGACCGGCCCTTTTCATTGGCGTGACGACAAATAGTGCCGGCCGCTGTCAGCCCCGATGTTCCGCGATCACCGTGTCGATGATCCGCTGCTCGGCCGCCAGCTTTTCGGGGTTGCGGTATTTGAGCCGCATCAGCAGCGCCTTCCACAACGCCCAGCCGCGCGCCCGTGCCCAGGTCCCGGCATCCATGGCGACGCCATCGACGAAGGCGGCGCGGCTGTCGCCGGAAAAGAAGGTCCAGGCCATCACCAGGTCGCAGGCCGGATCGCCGATGGCGCAGCAGCCAAAGTCGATGACGGCGCTGAGCCGGCCCTCCTGCAGCAACAGGTTGCCCGGCGCGATATCGCCATGCACCCAGACCGGCGGGCCATCCCAGCGGGCCGCCAGCGCCGCCTCCCAGACATCGCGGGCGCCGGCGCCATCGACCTGCCCCTCGAGCGCGATGAGGCATTGGCGGGTTTCGGCGTCATAGACAGCAAGATCGCCGCCGCGAAAGAAGTTGGGCCGGCCGGCCGGCGGGCCGTCCGTCGGATCGATCGCCTGCAGGGTGCGGAGAAACCCGGCAAGCTCGCGCGCCAGGCGGACCCGATCGGAGATCGGTGCAACGAACGCGGTCTCGCCGTCGAGCCAGCCATAGATCGACCAGCGCAGCGGAAAGCCTTCGGCGGGCTCTCCGATGGCCAGCGGCGCCGGGATCGGCACCGGCAGGTGCGGCGCGAGCCGCGGCAGCCAGGTCAGCTCCTTGTCGGCCTGCGAGGCATAGCCTGGGGCGTTGGGCAGGCGCACCTTCATGGCATCGCCGAGGTGGAAGGTGCTGTTGTCCCAGCCGTCGGCGGCCACCCGCCGGATCGGCAGATCGGCCCAGTGCGGGAACTGGCCGGCGACCAGACGGCGCACCAGCGCCTCGTCGATGGCGATGCGATCGTTCATTGCTCTTCCCCGATGCTGGTGGGAACACGCCGCTGCACGTGCAGCAGGTATTGTTTGCGGTTCAACGGATTATTGTCGGAACGGCGGCGCACCGGCGGTGCGCCGGTCACTGGGCGATAGCCGGCAAAGCTGGTTTCGAGCGCGCCCTCGCCATGCGTCAGCCCCGGCAGCACTTGCTGCAACTCGTGGACGCGCGCCGCGGCGATTTCGCCTTCGAGCCGGTAGCTCGCCCCCTCGGGCACCGGTTGGCCCGGCTGCGCATCGAGCCGCGCCAGCACCGACAGCGCCGGCGCCAGTGCGTCGGACGGCACCTCGATATGGAAGTGATGGACCGGCTCGCAGACGACGGTATCGGCCAGTCGCAGCGCCTCCATCAGCACCAGCGGCGTGAGGTTGCGGAAATCGCCCGCGGCACTCATCGGCGCCTTCTGGGCCGCGTCGGTGATGCTGACCACCGCATCCGTCACCTGCCAGCCCATCAGCCCCTGCCCGAGGGTCTCGTCGATCGCCGCTTCTATGGCCTCATAGAATGCCACCGGCATGGCGCCGAACATCGCTTCGAGCCGGATATCGAGGCCCGAACCGATCGGTCCTGGCTCGACCCGGATACCGACCGTGGCGAGGAACGGGTTGGGCGGCTTGAAGATCACCTCCACCGCGGCGCCGGTGCCCAGCGGGCGCTCGACGCAGATCATGGTGGTTTCACGGAACGCCACCGCGAGGCCGTACTCGGCGATGAGCGTCGCCTCGATCACCTCCTTCTGCACCTCGCCATAGAGCGAGACGAAGATCTCCTGCCGGGTGTCGTCCTTGCGCAGGTTGATCAGCGGGTCCTGTTCGCTGAGCTGGCCGAGCGCCGACCACAGGGCGCGACGATCGGCGGCCCGCACCGGCTGCACCAGCGTTTCGAGGGTGGGCGGGGCGAAATGCTGCGCGGCGCGGCGGCGTGCCGATGCTGTCGCCGATCCGCACGTCGAGCCCACGCAGCCGGGCGATCTCGCCCGCGACGACCCGATCTCGCCGCATCACCGCGCCGCGCTCGAACACTTCGACGCCGGTGACCTTGGCCTCGTCGCCCCCGAGCTGCAGGCGCTCGCGATTGTGGAGAGCACCGGAGAACATCCTGACATAGGCGAGCTTTTCGCCGCCCGGGCCGCGCTCGACCTTGAACACGGTGCCGCAGGGCGGACCTTCGACATCGCCGACCGTGGCAGGCAGCAGCTCGACGAGGGCCGCGAGCAACGCCTCGACGCCGGCCCCGGAGATGGCCGAGCCCATGAATACCGGGTGGACGAGGCCGGCGCGGCTCTGCCGCTGCAATGCGCCGTTCAAGCGGTCATGGGCCAGGCTGCGGTTGTCGACATAGGCGGCCAGCACGGTCTCGTCATGCTCGGCCAGCCGCTCGGCGAGCCGCTCGCGAAAGCCTCGATCGTCGGGACCGAAAGGGACGAAGGCGGCGGCAGCGGTGCCGAGCCCCTGCCCCATGCCCATCGGCACGATATCGGGCGTCAGCCGCCGGGCGATCGCCGCCAGCACCCGGTCGGGGTCGGCGCCGGCCCGATCGAGCTTGTTGATGAAGATCAGCGTGGGGATGCCGAGCCGCTGCAGCGCCCGCATCAGCACGCGGGTCTGCCCCTGCACGCCCTCGACCGCCGAGACCACCAGCACGGCGCCATCGAGCACGTTCAGCACGCGCTCGACCTCGGCGATGAAATCGGGGTGGCCGGGCGTATCGATCAGGTTGATGGTCACGTCATGGGCGACGAACGACACCACGGCGGCCTTGATGGTGATGCCGCGCTGGCGCTCCAGCGCCATCGTATCGGTCTGGGTATTGCCGCCATCGACGCTCCCGAGGCGGTCGATGACACCGGCTGCGTAAAGCAGCCGTTCAGTCAGAGATGTCTTACCGGCGTCGACATGCGCCAGAATCCCAAGGTTCAGTGTTCGCATTGCGCGTCACGTTCTCAAGTTGGGGAAGGGCTCCTTTCTCGATGAACATGACTCGGGGCATTGCGATCTCCATGGGTTCGCGAAGGCGGCGAATTGAGCACGCGACGGCATGGTGCACAATGGCGCCGCCGCAACACTCCGCCTAGTTCAGGTAGTCCTTGTAGACCCAGCCGGTGCGGCCCTGGTCGTCGGTGATCTTCAGCCAGCCGCGCTGGTTTTCGCCGACGGTGACCTTCTCGCCGCCCGCCAGGCCGAAGGCGCGGGCGTTCGACTTGCCCGGGCCGGAGCGGACATTGACGCCGGCGCCGACCACCGTCCGGACATCGCCGGCCACGGCCTCGGCTGCCGCCGCCTCAGGCTTGGCGGCTTCCGGCTTGGCCGGCTCGGCTTTCGCCGGTTCGGGCGGGGGGTCGGCGATCGGTGTGGGCTGGGATCTCGCGACTTCGGCCAGCTTGCGCTCGGCCTCGGCCTTGACGCTGGCCGAGGTCGTGGACGGCGTGTCGGCGAAAGCCGTTACGTCGAGCGGACTGGGCCGCTGCATCGGCATGACCGGGGATTCACCGGTGGCGACGGCGTCGGCGGCCTGGGCGGCGGTTTCACCGGTCTGGGCCGGCGGCCCGCTGCCATCGCCCTCGGCCACGGCGCTGGCGCTGGCCTCCGCCGCGGCGGTTGCGGCGGCACCGGCCAACCAGCCGGCATCGTCGGAAGCGAGCGTCACGAAGGTATTGCCGATCATCTGGTCGACGCGCCGCGCCCGCTGCACGCCTTCAGGCACCTGAGGCGTCTCAGTCATCGCCACCTCGGTGACCGGGGCGGCCGGCGCGGCGGAGGCAGGTGCGGCGGTTGCCACGACGGCAGCGGGTGCCGATACCGCCTGCGGTGTTGCCGGCTCGGCCTGGGGCGGCGCCGGCGTCGCGGGCGCCGGCGTCACGCTGGCGACGGTTGCCTGCCGGGCGCCGGCGAAGCACTTGTCCAGCCCGCCGCATTGCAGGCCGACCAGGATCGCGACGATAGCGCCGACCCCGACAATGGCCATGGCCGGCGCGCCGACGCGCACCAGCAACTGCCGAGTTGTCGCCCGCCGCCGCGAGTTGGCGAGCTGGGTGAGGGTATCGATTGCCCCGTTCATGCAGGGCATAATGCTTAACAAGCTTGGGGAAACTCTGTCCCGAAAGCGACTCAAATCGGGCAAAGTCTTGTCACACTGCCCGCTCAGGCCCGGCCAGCTGCAGCACGACGCTGCCGCGCTTGCGGCCCGTATCGACATGGCGATGCGCCTCAACCACCTGATCGAGCTGATAAATCCGGTCGATCACCGGGCGCAGCGCGCCTTGCTTGGCCAGCTCGATCTCGAAGGCGACGTCCTCAGCCTTGGGCTTGAAGTTGATCGGGAACACCCGTTTGCCGCTGCGGCGGCTGTTCCCGCCGGCACCGAGCATGCCCTTGAGATCGGCGATCACCAGCAGCAGCGCGCCGCCTGGTTTCAGCGCCGCCTCGACCCGCTCGAACGGCGCATTGCCGACGCACTCGAAGATCACGTCGTACTGCTTGCCGCCGGCCGCAAAATCCTCGGTCCTGTAGTCGATCACGTGATCGGCGCCGAGCCCTCGCACCAGCTCGGCATTGCCGGCGCTGGTCACTGCCGTCACCACGGCGCCGAAATGCCGCGCGACCTGTACCGCCGAGGTGCCGACGGCCCCGGAGGCGCCGTTCACCAGCACCTCGTCGCCCGGCTTGATCGGGCATTTCCGGATGCACTCGGCAACGGTGTGGCCGCCGAACACCAGTGCCACGGCATCCTCGAAGCTGAACCCCTCGGGCTTCAGCACCATCGCCTCGGTTTCGTTGAGCGTGATGTATTCGGCGTGGCCGCCGAATTTCATGCCGGTGAGCCCGACCACCGCATCGCCGGGCTTGAAACGCGTCACGCCCTCGCCGACGGCCTCGATGACGCCGGCGAAATCCATGCCGAGGATCTTCTTGCGCGGCGCGAAAATGCCGATGGTCAGCGGCCCGAAAAATTCGAGCCCCTTGGGCAGGTCGCGCGTGCGCATCCGGTGGTCACCGACGCTGACGGTCGCGGCATGCACCCGCACCAGCACCTCGCCGGCCTGCGGCGCGGGCTTGGGGAGTTCCTCCACCCGCACCACCTCGGGTGCTCCGAACGATCGATACACCGCTGCCCGCATTTGCCTTGCCCCTCAGCCCGACCTCTAGCCTAGACATGGTGCGCGTCAGGGCGATTACAATCAGGAGGCCCGCCTGGCCCGGTTCGCGAGGCGATGGTGCAGCCGTGCAATGGCGGCGAACGGGCTCGGGCGGCCTGCAAGTTCGAACACCAGGTAGCGCGCCGGCTCGGCGCTGGTGGCGCGGATGCCGTGGCTTTCGCCGGCCGGATGGTAGAACAGCGCCGGCGCCACGACATCGCGCCCGAGGGTTTCGACGCTGCCGGCGAGCAGCAGGATCGACACGTCATAGCTGTCGGCATGCGGTGCATAGCCCTCGCCCCGGGCCAGCACGCTGACATGCGCATGCAAGCGCCTGAGCCAGCGGCTGCGCACCTGCCACAGCGCAGCTCCGATACCCGGTGCTGCCGTGCGGACGATGTCGCCGGCCCTGACGAAGGCGAGCCGGGCGGCGCGCCGGTCATCGGGTTTGCCGTAGTTGGTCCATTTCAGCATGGTGTAGAGCAGCGGCGTCTCGCCGGCATTGCTGAGCGTATGGTGCTGATGTGCCGGATAGTAGGCGAAATCGCCCGGCCCCATGCGGACGCGTTCGGCATTGACGCTGCCCAGGGCATCGTCGGCGACGTGGAGTTCCGCAGTGCCCGAGACCACGACGAGGATTTCCTCCTCGAGGTGCTGGTGCAGCGCATGGGGGCTGCCCCCCGGCGCCAGAACCGAACTGTGACACTCGATATCGGTGAGCGCAGGGGTTGCCCCCCAGAAGTGCTGGAAGGACGCAAACGTTTCGCCGGGCTTCAGCCTTGCCGCGGGCAGCAGGTGCGCGCCATTGCCCAGCTGCCGCGATCGGCGCGGGGCCCGCACGATGCGATTGGCGGCACGCTGCCCCTCGCCGCTGACCACCACGACGGGAGGCTTGGGCGAGGTGCGAAACGCCAGTGGCCAGGTGTACCTGCGAGGGATGCGCACCGGGCGATCGGCGCGGGCATATTGCAGCAACAGGGCGGTGCGCACCGCCCTGGTCTTGTTGTGCGAGCCGTGCCAGATCCGACCATCGAACACCAGCGCCTCGCCGTCATGCACCTCGGGCTGGACGATCTCGGCGGCCGGATCGTGCCGGCGCGCCGCGTTGAGCGTGGTCTCGTCCGAACTCTGGTCTCGCCCGATGCCGGCGCGATGGTTGAGCTCCTGCACAGTGACGCCATAGCGATGCGAGCCGGGGACGAACTTGAGCCCGGACGAACGATCGGTGTTCTCGAGCCCGATCCACACGGTGACAAAGCCGCCTTCCGGCGCCATCGACTCGACATCGGTATGGAAGGGATGGATGTCGCTCTCGGCCTTGACGATCAGCGAAGTGCCCCACAGCACGATATCGCCGCCCAGCGCCGGGCGGACCAGATCCAGGATGCGCGGATCGCTGGCGACCCGGTGGAAGGCCGGACTGCCGGCGGCCCAGCCTTTCGGCCAGGTCGGCGGCGGGCCGGCCTCCGCGCGAACGCTCGACAGTATCCGCGCACATTCCTCGGCGTCGAATACACTAACCGGCCCGGCATACCCGTGATCATCCAGCGCTTGTTTGGTCACGACGACTCCCGAATAGTTCGGGCGGACCATGCCTGCGGGTTCCAGCCCGGCGCAAGCCCCGTGTCAGCGTTCGTCAGGGTTCATCCCCGACGGCTTCTCGGTTAAGGTCCGGCCCCGAACATCCGGAATCGTTTCATGCATCTCGTTCTCGTCGACGGCTCAGGCTTCATCTTCCGGGCCTTTCACGCCCTGCCGCAGCTTACCCGCAAGAGCGACAAGCTGCCGGTCGGCAGCGTGATCGGGTTCTGCAACATGATCTGGAAGCTCGGCGAAGACCTCGCGGGCGACGATGCGCCGACCCACATGGCGGTGGTGTTCGACTATTCGTCGAAGACCTTTCGCGACGAGATCTATGCCGAATACAAGCAGCACCGGCCGCCGGCGCCGGAAGAACTGGTGCCGCAGTTTCCGCTGACCCGCGCCGCGACCCGCGCCTATGGCCTGCCCTCGATCGAGATGGAGGGCTACGAGGCCGACGACATCATCGCCACCTATACGGCGCTCGCCAAAGATGTCGGCGGCAAGGTGACGATCGTTTCGTCCGACAAGGATCTGATGCAGCTGGTGGAGCCGGATGGCTCGGTGCGGCTACTCGACACCATCCCGCGCCCCGGCCAACCGCCCTTGCGCTGGATCGGCTCGGACGAGGTGTTCGCCAAGTTTGGCGTCGGGCCGGACAAGGTGATCGAGGTGCAGGCGCTTTGCGGCGACGCGGTCGACAATGTGCCGGGCGTTCCCGGGATCGGGGTGAAAACCGCGGCCGAGCTGATCAACACCTTTGGCGATATCGAAACGCTGCTGAGCCGCACCGCCGAGATCAAGCAGCCGAAGCGCCGCGAGGCGCTCGAAACCAATGCCGAGCTCGCGCGGATTTCGAAGCGGCTGGTGACGCTCAACCGCGAGACCCCGGTGGAGCTGCCGCTCGAGGAGCTGGTGCGCCAGCCGGTCGAGCCGGCCAAGCTCTTCCCGTTCCTCAAGGCGATGGAATTCTTCGCCATCTCGAAGCGCCTCGGCACGCTGCTCGATGCCGACCCCGAGGCGTGGCCGGCCGACCCCGAGCTGGCGGCAAAACCCGCCGAGCCGATCGGCTTTGACAACAATGCCCGGGCCGAAGCGCGCGCGGCGCGGCAATCGGCCGAGGGCCGGGCGGATTCCGCCCCGGTGCTGCATGCCAAGCTCGAGCACGAAAAGATCAAGGCGATCCCGCTCGACCATTCGAAATACGAGATCATCCGCGACGCGGCGCACCTCGCGCGCTGGATCGATGCGGCCTATGCCGAGGGGATCGTCGCCACCGATACCGAGACTACCGGGCTCGACAACCAGACCGCCGACCTGGTCGGCATCTCGTTCTCGACCGGACCGGGCAATGGCGCCTACCTGCCGCTCGGCCATACCGAGGGGCATGGCGACCTGCTGGGCGGCGGCATGGCGGAAGGGCAGATGGACCTGCGCGCGGCGCTCGACCAGCTGAAGCCGCTCTTCGCCGATCGCTCGATCCTCAAGATCTTTCACAACGTCAAATACGATCTCGGCATCCTCGCCCGCTACGGCATCGAGGTGCGCTCGTTCGACGACAACCTGCTGCTCAGCTATTCGCTCGACGGCCCGCAGTTCAACACCATGGGTGAGCTTTCCGACCACTGGCTGGGCCTCGCCGGAATGTCGATCAAGGAGCTGCTCGGCACCGGCAAGACGCAGAAGACCTTTGCGCAAGTGTCGATCGAGGACGCGGCGAAATATGCCGCCGAGGATGCCGACCTCACCTTCCGGCTATGGAAGGTGCTGAAGCCGCGGCTCGTCGCCGAGAACATGACCACGCTCTACGAGACGATCGAGCGGCCGCTGGCTCCCGTGCTGGCGCGCATGGAAGGCCGGGGCATCACCGTCGACCGGCAGATCCTCTCGCGGCTTTCCGGTGATTTCGCGCAAAGGGCCGCTGCCCTCGAGGCCGAGGCCTATGAGCTGGCCGGTGGGAACTTCAACCTCGGCTCGCCCAAGCAGCTGGGTGAAATCCTGTTCGACCGCATGGGCCTGCCCGGCGGCACCAAGACCAAGACCGGTGCCTGGTCGACCGGCGCCGACGTGCTGGAAGACCTCGCGACGCAGGGCATCCCGCTCGCCCGCACCATCGTCGACTGGCGCCAGCTGACGAAGCTCATGGGCACCTATACCGATGCGCTGCCGAGCTACATCAACCCGAGGACCGGCCGCGTCCACACCACGTACTCGCAGCACTCGGTGCTGACCGGGCGACTCTCCTCAAACGACCCGAACCTGCAAAACATTCCGGTGCGCACCGAGGACGGCCGGAAGATCCGCACCGCCTTCGTCGCGCCATCAGGCAAAACGCTGATCAGCGCCGACTATTCGCAGATCGAACTGCGCATTCTCGCCCATATCGCCGATATCCAGGCGCTGAAGGACGCGTTCGAGGAAGGGCTCGACATTCACGCCATGACGGCGTCGGAAATGTTCGGCGTGCCGGTCGAGGGCATGCCGTCGGAAGTGCGACGCCGCGCCAAGGCGATCAATTTCGGCATCATTTACGGCATCTCGGCATTCGGTCTCGCCAACCAGCTCGGCATCGAGCGCAGCGAAGCCGGCGAGTACATCAAGACCTATTTCGCCCGTTTCCCCGGCATCCAGGACTACATGGCCGAGCAGCGCCGCAAGGTGAAGGCCGACGGTTATGTCGAGACGATTTTCGGCCGCAAGGTGAACTTCCCCAACGCCAACAGCTCGCACCCGGCTGAACGCAGCTTCGTCGAACGCGCCTCGATCAACGCCCCGATCCAGGGCTCTGCCGCCGACATCATCCGCCGCGCCATGATCCGCATGGAGCCGGCACTGAAGGCTGCGGGCTCGGATGCGACGATGCTGCTGCAGGTGCACGACGAACTGATCTTCGAGGTGGACGAAGGCAAGGAAGACGGGGTGATCCCCGTGATCGTCAAGACGATGGAAAACGCGTCGGAACCGGCGGTGCGGCTGACCGTGCCGATCAAGGTGGATGCGCACGCGGCGCGGGATTGGGACGGGGCGCATTAAGGGGCTTTGACAGCAAATCGACCGCTATGTAGACCTGCCTACATGCAAATATTGGGGACGTTGCTGTGGATGACCTGCTTTTTGACGGTCGCTTTCTAGAGCGACATGCTGGGGCAATCATATCCGACCCGGCAGTGGCGATTGTTGAGTTGGTGGCGAATTGTTGGGACGCCTATGCCACGGAAGTCGAGATAGAGTGGCCAAACAAGGAAGCTGGTCGGCACTTTAGCATCGCCGATAACGGTCACGGCATGACCGCAGCAGATTTTTCCCGGCGCTGGAAGACAATTGACTACAATCGCTTGGTTGAGCAAGGGACACGCACTCAACATCCGAACGGACACTTGCCCGACAGAAGACCATATGGACGAAACGGCAGAGGTCGCTACGCAGCGTTCCGCTTTGGTGATCCGTATTTTGTGACCACTTGGAGGAATGGGACGGAAGCTACCTATGAGGTGTTCCGCGGCCCCGGACGACCGTTCGACGTTCGCCTTCTCAAGACCACCACAGGGGTCAACGGCCACGGGACCAGAGTATTTGTTCCGACGGCAACAGGCGTTGGGTTCGAAGCAGAGCGTGTCCGGGAAATACTTGGCACGAGATTCCTGGCGGACCCAAACTTCTCGGTCAGCGTAGACGGCGTGCGGGTAACGTTCGACGACGTTCCCACTAACCTAATCTCCGAAGCGCTCGTCGAGGTTCCGGAGCACGGTCTTGCTCGGATAGTGATGGTCGAGACCAATCGCACTGACCGTACGACCCTACAGCATGGTATTGCTTGGCGTGTGGGTAAGCGCCTTGTTGGCACCCCAAACTGGATCGGCCTGTCTGACAAGCGCATTCTAGACGGGCGATCCGCCGACGCGAAACGCTACACATTCATAGTATTCGCCGACTTCCTTGAAGAGGCAGTCTCGGCCGATTGGACTGGGTTTGATGCAAAGCCCGCCTGGGAAGCAGCGAGGCCGCTAATCCACGCGAAGATTCAGGAGATGCTCTCGCTACAAAGCGAAGAAAAACGCACTCAGGCCAAAGCGGATATCCGAGATACCTTGGGGCACGCAATCCTGCGCCTCCCTCCGCTTGGCCGCGAGCGCTGGGACAATTTCGTCGATCAGGTTATCGATAAGTGCCCGACCATTTCCCCCAGCGAGGTACAACAGGTGGCCGAAATCCTAGCCAACCTTGAGATATCCTCGTCGAAATACGGGCTGGTTTCCAAACTGCACACTTTGGTTCCCGGCGATCTGGACCAATTGGACGCCATTCTGTCGGACTGGAGCGTCGCAACAGCGAAGATAGCTCTCGACGAGATCCAGGCTCGACTGAAACTCCTGGCGGAACTGGACCAGAAGCTTCGCGACAAGAACTCGGACGAAGTTGGCGACTTGCAGCCGCTGTTCGAACGCTCTCTGTGGGTATTTGGACCAGAGTTTGAGAGCATCGAATTTACAAGCAATCGAGGTATGACCAAAGTCATCCAAGAGCTCTTTGGCAGCGATCAAACTGGTAGCCGACTAAGGCCAGACTTTGTGATTGTTCCCGATGGAAGCGTCGGCTTCTACTCACGAGACGCTTACGACGACGACCATGAGGTCATTGGAGTAGCGCGGCTTGTGGTGGCGGAACTCAAGAGAGCCGGGGTTCCCATTGGCAGCGATCAGAAGGGGCAGGCCTGGGAGTACGTTAAGGAACTCGTCAAGCGGGGGCTGGTGACGAAGGCAACCCGCGTTACTTGTTTCGTTCTTGGAGACAGCATCGACGATGGCGAGGCCGACGCACGAACGGAGATGGAAGGACGGGTCGTCATTCAGCCGGTGACATATGAGACGTTCATCCGCAGGGCTGAGAAGCGGATGCTTGGACTCCGGGAAAAACTCAAGAATGCCCCCTTCCTGTGGACGGCGGGCGTAGACCCCGACAAGTTCGTGAACCCAGAACAGCCAGCGCAGTCTGAGCTTGATGTGGACACGCCACAACCTGCCTAGCCCCGCATCCATCCCCGGCCCCATGCGTTCCCTCTGCTCCAGCAACCAAGGAGCAGTGTCATGTCGAACCTTTCGGGTATCCGCGAGCATATGGAAGTCATCGGCGCCGATGGGGTGCATGTGGGGATTGTGGATCGGGTTGAGGGTGGGCGGATCAAGCTCACCAAGGCCGAGGCGCCGGGCGGCAGCCATGAGGGGCATCACCATTATGTGCCGGGCATCCTCGTTGCCGCCGTCGAAGGCGACAAGGTGCGGCTGTCGGCCGATGCGGCCAATGCAGAGCTGTTCGAGGAAGAACAGGACGGCAAGACGCGGCACTGAGGTGGTGCGCCGGTCACCCTCCCCCTCGCGGGGAGGGTAGCGCAGCCGGGGAGCAACGCGACCTGGCGAAGCTTGGGTGGGGGGCGACGCACGCTGGATGAACGCGGTTGCACTTCGCAGCCGCGGTCGCGATGCAAGCGGCCCATGCACCAATCGAGCGCGCTTCACCCCCACCCTTGATCCCTCCCCGCGAGGGGGAGGGAGACGACTGCTGCGCCCGGCGCTTGGCTCCCCTCAGCCTGTACCGCCCGTTCCATTACGCTCCCGGCGAGCCCGACTGCCGCGCCGCTCCGCGACGTCGTGATGCCCACGTTATCAAGCCCTGGTGGAAGAGGAATTTCCCGTCGGCGGCGCTTCCGCTTCGAGCGCGGCTATGCCATTGCCAGTGCATACTGATTATTCTTTTGGGCGGGCTCCAATGAACAAACTCGTGCTTCTCCTCGCGGCAGGCGTCTCGGCGCTGGCCATCTCCTCGGCTTCGGCGGCCGATCTCATCGTCGACACCCCGGTCGAGGCCGGCGTTGTGCAGGCCAGCGGCAACTGGGACGGCGCCTTTGTCGGTGTCTTCGGCGGCTATGCCTGGGGTGAGCTCAGCATCGACGATGCGCCGCCGGGCGTGCCGTTCCCCGAGCCGGCCGGCTGGCTGCTCGGCGTCAACGCCGGCGCCAATTTCACGCTGGACAACGGCATCGTGCTGGGTGTCGTCGGCGACATCGCCTGGGCCGACATCACCGACACGCTGACCGAGCCGCTGTTGGCCAGCAGCATCACCACCACAATCGACTGGCAGGGTTCGCTGCGCGGCCGCATCGGCTTCGACGGCGGCGCGTTCCTGCCCTACCTGACGGCGGGCCTCGCCGTGGCGCACAACAATGTCGAATTCGTCGGCCTCGGCGCCGGCGAGGACGATGCCACCCATGTCGGCTGGACGGCCGGCGCCGGTGTCGAGTTCGCCGCCACCGAGAACCTCTCGGTCGACCTCGCCTATCGCTACAGCGACTACGGCAACGCCGAGTATACCAACAGCAGCGGCACCGGCGAACTCCACCTCAAGGCCCATCAGGTCACCGTCGGCCTCAACTGGGGCTTCTGACCCCGGGGTCGGCGTTTGCCGATCCCGCGGTCGGCACGGAAATTCAGCGGGCGGCTTCGGCCGCCCGCTGTCGTTTGAACTACCAGAGATTGCGACCGTCGATGACGTGCACCGGCAGCGACTGCATCAGCTCGTAGTCGTCGAGGATCTTGACGTTGATGGCCATTTTCTTCCGCTCGGGAACCGCGGTGTCCTCGAGCGAGTAGTCGGGGCTGACGCCGTAGGTGGTGCAGCCGCAGCGGGTGCAGAAGTGGTGCTCGTGCAGCGGGCTCACGGGAGAGTACACCGCACCAAAACTGTCGGAGACGATGCGCGGGACGCCGACATCGTAGTAGGCCCACAGGCCGCCCGATTTGGTGCACCAGGTGCAGGTGCACTGCGTCGCTTCGGTCGGCGCCTCGGGCAGCTCGATGCGGGTGCCGCCGCAGTAGCAGGTGGCGATGGTGCTCATCGGGGGTCTCCTTGTCTGATCACGACAGGGTTTGACCCGGGGCTGCTGACAAAGGCTGTCAGGAGTGATGGCATCGGGTGCGGGAGCCGAGGCTCTGCAAGTCCCCCAAACTCGGTGTCATCCCAGCGAAGGCTGGGATCCAACTATCAGCTGGCGCCGGCGGTGAGCTGGGTCCCCGCTTTCGCAGGGATGACGGCCGGTGGGTGGGGACGATCATAGCCTAGCGTATGATCTGCGCCTGCGTGACGCCGCGGCTTTGGACAACCGAGCAAACAATAGGGGCCGACGGTTTCCCGCCGGCCCCATCAATGATCTTGCCCTCGATTAGCCCGGGAAGCTCGGCTTGGCCGGCAGTTCCTGCTTCAGGAAGGCCGGGACCACGGCCTTCATGATCTCGATATTGGCCGGGTTGAAGAAGACGTTGATGTGGCTGGTGCCGGGGAGGACCAGCAGCTGGGTCTTGGGCAGGCCAAGCATGTCGCCGTTGACGATGCCGCCGGCGGCCTGGTGGTGCCTGGCGATATAGTCGAGCCCGACGATGTCGGCATCGCCGTAGATATAGAGCGAGGGCACGCTGATCTTGGCGAAATCGGCCGACCAATCGAAGGTGTTGAGGTCGAGCTGCTTCAGCTTTTCGACCAGCACCGGGAAATTTTCCGGATGCGGGTTCAGCCGCTTGTACTCGGTTTCGAACGGGGTGCCGGCGAACATCTCGGGGGTGATGGTGTCGATCATCTTCATGAAGTCCGGCCCCATGGTCTCCTCGTCGTACTTGTAGCCGGCCGAGGCGGCGACGATGCGGGTGACCTTTTCGGGATGGTCGATGGCGAAGCGGATGGCGACGCCGCCGCCCATCGAGAAGCCGAACAAAGCGGCCTTGTCGATCTTCAGTTCGTCGAGCAGCGCCGCCACGTCATCGGACATGCCCTCATAGGTGATCGGGGTGTCGCGATCGCTGGTGTGGCCGTGGCTCTGCAGCTCGACGGCGATCACCTGGTGATCCTTGGCCAGGGTGGGGATCAGCCCGGCCCAGTTGCTGTCGATCGACATATAGGCGCCGTGCAGCAGCACGATCGGGTCGCCTTCGCCATGCACCTCATAGTACATGTCGAGGCCGTTGATCTTTGCCGTTTCGGCGTGGGCGGCGCCGGCGAAGCCGAGGGCAAGGGCGGCGGCAAGAAGGGCGGTCTTCATCGTATCTCTCCTGTTGTCGTCGGCGCGTCCCTCGCGCCTTCTGACTTCACGACGAGCGGTGAAATCGGGAATCGACAGGGGTGACGAAAAAACTTCGGCGCGGTTTGAGAGTTCCCTTCGGCGGGTTAGGCTCGGCCATGTTCGAGCATTTCGTTGCCGCGCAGGAACCGGTCTATGCCCAGGTGCTGGCCGAGCTCGGCGCCGGGCGGAAACAGAGCCACTGGATGTGGTTCATCTTCCCGCAGCTCAAGGCGCTCGGCCGCAGCGCCACGGCGCTGCGCTTCGGCATTGCCGACCTGGCGGAGGCGCGGGCTTACCTCGCGCATCCGGTGCTGGGAGCACGGCTGGTCGAATGTGCGGAGATCGTCGGCGGGATTTCCGGACGAACGGCGCACGAAATCTTCGGCTTGCCCGATGACGTGAAGCTCAGGTCGTCGATGACGCTGTTCGCCCACGCGGCTGCGGACGCCGGGCCATTTCGGCGGGTGCTGGAGCGGTATTATGACGGGGTAGAGGATAGCCGGACCGTGACAGAGCTGGCCGATCCGGAACGCACTCTCGGCTGAGCGCCTTCTCCCACAAGGGGAGAAGGCAAGAGGTGGCTCCCGAAAGCCCCTAGCCCTACCCCTCGGCCTCCAGCGCGGCGATCAGCTCGATCTCGCTCTCGTAATTGCCGAGCTCGGCCAGCGCCGTTTCCAGCATGGCGACGCGGCGCTTGATGGTGCGGTGCTGCTCGGCCTTGGCAGCCACCTGGGCGTCGAGCCGCTCGGCGAAGATATTGCGGTCTTCGTCGGTGCGGCGGATGCGGGCGCGCAGCGTCTGCAGGGCGACGATCTCGGTGTCGGTGCGGGTCAGCGACAGGCGGGCATCGGCGAGGCCGGTCTCGACGGCGGCCGCCATCTGGGCGATGAAATCGACGTTCTCGAGCTTCAGCCGGGTGGCGATGGCGGTTTCGACCGCGGCATCGAACATGTCGGCGAGGATCGCCGCCACCTCGCGGCGATAGCTGGTCACCGCCTCGTCGTCGATGATGCCGGTCTCATCGAACAGCCGGCGCGAGTCGGGATCGGAGAGCAGCCCGAAGGCCCGCACCACCACGACAAAATGCTCAGGATCGCCGCCGCGGTCGGGATGGGCGACCTGCACTTTGCGGCGATAAGCCTGCTTGATGTCGGCCGGCCGCGCGGCCTTGCCGACGCCGAGCACATCATAAGGATCGAACACAGTCATCGCGCTGGCTCATAGCAGGTCGGCGGCAATGGTTGAAGCCAAGGGTAGCGGCGGCGAGGAAATCTGCCTATATCCCCCGCTATGTCCCCGACCGTTCCGACCGCTCCGCTCCGCCCGTTCTCCGCCATCGTGTTCGATATGGATGGCACGCTCCTCGATACCGAGATGGTGTTCAAGCAGATCGTCTGGGACGTGAGCACCGAGCTCGGCTTCGAGATGACCGAGGCCGTGCACCACGCGATGGTCGGCTCCAGCCACGAAACCACCAACCGCCTGCTGGTCGAGGCCTATGGCGTCAGCTTCCCCTACAGCATCTTCGACGACAAGTGCCGGGTGCTGATGAAGGCGAAGATGAGCGAAGCGGTGCCGGTGAAGACCGGTGTGCATGAGCTCCTCGCCGAGCTCAGCGCCAGGCGCATCCCCGCGGCCGTTGCCACCTCGTCGCGCTCGGCGCATGCGCTGGGGCATCTGGGTGGGGCGGGGATCCTCGAAAAGTTCGAGACGGTGGTGACGCGCGACGACGTGACCAACCCCAAGCCGCACCCCGAGCCCTACCTGATGGCGGCCCAGCGCCTGGGGATCGATCCGAGCCTCTGCATCGCGGTGGAAGACTCCCATACCGGGGTGCGCGCGGCGCACGCGGCGGGGCTGCAGACCATCATGGTGCCCGACATCGTCGCCCCTTCCGACGAGATCAGCGCGCTCTGCGTCGCCGTGATGCACAGTCTTCACGACCTGAGGACTGCGGCCTTCAGCAAGGCCTGAGCCACCTACAAGTCCAACTGGAATCGCCACGTTAATTTTCGCGCTCTTTCGGGCGCGAAAACCTGTGTCGTTCGGGCAACGATTCGGATCGATTAACTTTTATCGATTGCCGAAACGCCCGCTTACCCATCTCCAAAACTCAAGAAAATCAGGGCTTTCGTCCTGGTCGGAGAGCCGTTAACCTCAAATTAGGAACCTAACATTCATGGTTAAGTAACTGTAAATTCTGGGTTCCATCGTTCCCCAAGCTCGGCTAGGTTCCGGGCACGGGTAACTAGACAACTGGGGCTGCCTCGGGGGCGGCATCGGGGGAAGGTAGGCGGATTGCGAGCAGGGTCGATCGCACCAGCGATGCGTGTTTTCACGCATGCCTTGGCGTTCGCCGCAGCAGCACTGGTGCTGCTGGTGACGTTTGCTCCGTCCTCCGCTGAAGAACTCGCCAACGAGACCGTGGTTCCCGCCGCCATCACCCAGACCGTGGCGATGAAGCGCGAGCAGTTCCACGCCGGCGCCCAGCCGCAGCTGACCAATGCGCTGCTGCAGGCCTATGTGGATCGCCGCCAGCAACTCGACAGTTTCGCAGGCTTCGACGTTCCGGCCCCCAAGGCGGAACTGACCGAAGCGGTGCTGATGGGCTATATCGCCAAGCGGCAGAACCAGGCCCTCGACGCGATCGAGAGCGTCGACATTTCAGACAAGCCGGCGCTGACCACCGCAGTGCTCTCCAGCTACGCCAAGGCCGATTTCGTGCCGACCTTCAAGCGCGTGAAGCTGGCGGAAGGCGAAAAGCTCTGCCTCGCCCAGGCGATCTATCACGAAGCGCGCGGCGAAAGCCGCGAGGGCCAGCTGGCCGTCGCCAACGTCATCATCAACCGGGCGATGAGCAAGAAATATCCCTCGACCATTTGCGGCGTGGTGTTCCAGAACGCCGACAAGGGTCGCTACAAGTGCCAGTTCACCTTCGCCTGCGATGGCCGCTCGGATATGGGCCGTGAGCGCACGGCCTGGAACCGTTCGGTCAAGCTGGCCGAAGATGCGTTCTACGAATTCCAGCGCGGCGAGCGCCCGGGCGTGGTGCCGAACTCGGTGCTGTTCTATCACACCACGGCAGTGGCGCCGAAATGGTCCCACACCTTCAACCGCGTCGCCGCCATCGGCTCGCACGTCTTCTACTCGACGAACTGATCCTGACAGTCATTGGATGAATGGGCCCTGAACGGGGCCTTTTTCATTTCGGGGGGTCGATTGCCGCCGCATGGAGCCGTCACATGACTCGCATCTGGCTGTTGTCGGACCTGCACCAGGAATTCGTGCGCGACCCGGTCTATGGCGCGCATCCGCTGACCTCCTTCGATCCAGCCATCGCGGCCCCGCCTGACTTCGATGTCGTGGTTCTGGCAGGTGATATCGACGTACCGCTGGCGCGCTCCATCACCTGGGCTGCTGATCGTTTCGCAGGCGTCCCCATCGTCTACGTTCCCGGCAACCATGATTTCTATGTCGCGCCTGGCGATCCGCCCCAGACCATCGACGAGCTGCAGGCGGCCGGCCGGGAGGCGGCGGCCCGTACTGGCGTGCATCTGCTGATGGATGACGCGGTGGAGCTCGACGGCGTGCGGTTTGTCGGCGGAACCCTGTGGACGGACTTCAACCTCGGCGGCGGAGGGCGCGCGGCGCACATCGCCCAGGCGCGCGGACGTCACGGCATGAACGACTACAAGGCGATCAAACGGTGGTCGAGCAAGCAGCCGGGAAGCGCAAGCCCCTCCGCCCCGAGGACACTATCGCAGCGCACGTTGCCACCCGCCGCTTCATAACGGCCCAGCTCGAGCAGCCGCTGGCCCCGCCGACCGTCGTGGTCACCCACCACGCCCCCCTGGCGGAAAGCGCCGACCCGGAAAAGGGTCTCTCGTGGTGCTATGCCAGCCGCATGGAGTACCTGTTCGACGGCGATCACGGGCCGGCGCTGTGGGTGCATGGCCATATCCATGAGCCGGTCGACTACATGCGGGGACGGACGCGCGTACTCAGCAACCCTCGCGGCTACGCCTTTACCGACCGGCAGCGTCGCCGGGTGTTCGATCCCGCGCTGGTGGTGGAGGTTCCATCGGCGTAGGGGGACGGCGCTGCGCTGGTTATCCAGCCCGGGCTTCGGTCGACGCCGAGCAACGCCCCAAAACTCGGTGTCATCCCTGCGAAAGCAGGGACCCAGCTATCAGCCGGTGCAGGCAGTGAAATGGGTCCCTGCTTTCGCAGGGATGACAGCCGGTGGGTGGGGCACGACCATACCTTAGCGACCCACGTGCCTTCCCAAACAACAATCCCCGCTCTCGCGGGGACTGTTCACTTCCAGCAATCGCCAGCGCCCTACTCCGCCGCGGCCTGTACCGGCTCGAACTTCCGATAGTTCACCGCGAACAGATCCTGCAGCTTCGCGGCTGCCGCGTCGTAGGCGGCGACGTCGGCCCAGTTGGCGCGGGGGTCGAGGGCGCGTGGGGTGACGCCTTCGACGCGCAGCGGCACCTGCATGCCGAAGAGCGGCTCGGTGCGCAGTTCGGCGCGTTCGAGTTCGCCCGACAGCGCCGCATCGAGCAGCCGGCGGGTGGTGGCGATGTCGATGCGCTTGCCGACGCCGTAGCCGCCGCCGGTCCAGCCGGTGTTGAGCAGGTAGATGCGGGCGCCCGAGGCTTCGAGCCGCTGTTCCAGCAGCCGGCCATACACCGTGGGGTGGAGCGGCATGAACGGCGCGCCGAAGCAGGCCGAGAAGGTGGCGACCGGCTCGGTGACGCCGCGCTCGGTGCCGGCGACCTTGGCGGTGTAGCCCGAGAGGAAATGGAACACCGCCTGCTCGGGGGTGAGCTTCGAGATCGGCGGCAGCACGCCGAAGGCATCGGCGGTGAGAAACACCACGGTGCGGGGCTTGCCGCCGACGCCGCCGGCAGCGACGGCCGGCAGGGTTTCCAGCGGGTAGGCGGCGCGGGTGTTCTCGGTGAGCGAGATATCGTCGTAGAGCGGCACCAGCCTGTCGTCGAGCTTCAGGTTTTCCAGCACCGTGCCGAAGGCGCGCGTCGCGGCGTGGATCTGCGGCTCGGCGCTGGGGCTGAGCTTGACGGTCTTGGCATAGCAGCCGCCCTCGAGGTTGAACACGCCATCGGCGGTCCAGCCATGCTCGTCGTCGCCGATCAGGAGCCGCTCGGGATCGTTCGAGAGCGTGGTCTTGCCGGTGCCCGAGAGCCCGAAGAACAGCGCCACATCGCCGTCGCGGCCGATATTGGCCGAGCAGTGCATCGGCATGGTGCCGGTGAACGGGGCGTGGAAGTTGAACAGCGAGAACACCGACTTCTTGATCTCGCCGGCATAGGCGGTGCCGGCGATCAAGACGAGCTTGCGGCCCATGTCGAGCGCAATCACCGTGCCGGTGCGGCTGCCGTGACGGGCTGGATCGGCGGTGAAGCTCGGCAGATGGAGGATGGTGACGTCGGCCGGGCCGTCGACGGTTTCCGGCCGGATCAGCAGGTTGCGGATGAACAGCGCGTGCCAGGCCGTCTCGGTGATGACGCTGACCCGCATCTGGTGGCGCTCGTCGGCGCCGGCGACGAGGTGCTGGCCGTGGAGCGTGCGCTCGGCGGTGGCGGCGACCATGTCGGCGAGCAGGTTTTCGAACTGCTCGGGCGCCATCGGCTGATTGTTGTCCCACCAGACATGGTGCTCGGTCGCCGCGTCGCGGACGATGAACTTGTCCTTGACCGAGCGGCCGGTGAACACCCCGGTGGTGACGGCCAGGGCGCCGCCATCGGCCAGCCGCCCCTCGCCCTCGGCGAGCGCGGTTTCCACCAGCGTGGGAGGCAACTCGTCCCAGCGGACACGCGCCAGGGCGCCGATCCGGGTCATGAGTTCGGTGTGAATTTGATCTGCGATACGCTGCGCCACGGCCGTTACCCTCGGTCTGGAATGACCATGAGTTACGGCCGCCTGAGCCCGGTCGCCCATCCCGAAATCCGGCTTAAGACGGAAGTCCTGCGACTTCGGTTGAGTGCGGCATGCTGGCAATCATTGGCCGCACGCCTTATTTATGCGCAATTGTGGCAGTCAATGCTCGCCACAATTGAAGGCGCGATGTTGAATCGCCCCTTCGAGATCCGGATGAAAGGGAGCTCAATGCCCAAAATCGCACTGGTGGATGACGACCGTAATATTCTGACTTCGGTGTCCCTGACGCTCGAGGCCGAGGGCTATCAGGTCGCCACCTATACCGATGGGGCTTCGGGCCTGGAAGGACTGACCGCCGACCGGCCGGACCTTGCCATCCTCGATATCAAGATGCCCCGCATGGACGGCATGGAGCTGTTGCGGCGGCTGCGCCAGAAATCCGATGTGCCGGTGATCTTCCTCACCTCCAAAGACGAGGAAATCGACGAGCTGTTCGGGCTGAAGATGGGCGCCGACGATTTCATCACCAAGCCGTTCAGCCAGCGCCTCTTGGTCGAGCGGGTCAAATCGGTGCTGCGCCGCGCGGCGCCGCGCGACCCGGCGGCCGCCGGGGCAACGCCGGGCACCGAGGCGGCGCCGAGCAAGGCGCTGATCGAGCGCGGCTCGCTGGTGATGGACGAAGAGCGCCACACCTGCACCTGGAAGGGCCAGCGGGTGACGCTGACCGTCACCGAATTCCTGATCCTGCAGGCCCTGGCCTTGCGCCCCGGCGTGGTCAAGTCGCGCAACGCGTTGATGGACGCCGCCTATGACGACCAGGTCTATGTCGATGACCGCACCATCGACAGCCACATCAAGCGGCTGCGCAAGAAGTTCAAAGCCGTTGACGACGATTTCGAGATGATCGAAACCCTCTACGGTGTAGGCTACCGCTTCAAGGAGCAGTAAGAGGACAATTGGCCGTCACCGAAGAGGAGTTGCCGGGTTCCAAGCCCGCATCCGCGGAGGTCGGCATCATGCCGAAGCTCAACCGGATCGCCGGAGCCGTCGGTACGTTCGTGCTCGCAGCGATCAAGCAGATCCGGCGCCTGCTGGAACTGACGATCTTCTCCAGCCTTGCCCGCCGGATCATCGTGCTGAACCTGGCCGGCCTCGCCGTGCTGGTGATCGGCATCCTGTTCCTCAACCAGTGGCGCACCGGGCTGATCGAAGCGCGGGTGCAGAGCCTGCGCGTGCAGGGTGAGATCATCGCCGCGGCGATCGCCGGCGATGCGACGGTCGACAGCGACGTCATCACCGTCAATCCCGACCGGCTGATCGAGCTGCAGGGCAGCGAGGTGGTTTCGCCGCTGAGCTTTTTCGACCCGAGCCTCGAATTCCCGGTCAATCCGGAGCGGGTGGCGCCGCTGCTGCGCAACCTCGTGACTCCGACCCGCACCCGGGCGCGCATCTACGACCAGCAGGGCCTGTTGATCCTCGACAGCGCCAACCTCTATGCGCGGGGCGAAGTGCTGCGGCAAATCACCAAGCCGCAGGACAATGGCAGCTTCTTCCTGCTCGACTGGTGGAATGCCTTCGTCGACTGGTTGCCGGGCGACGATTATCCGCAGTACCAGGAATTCGGCGCCGACGAGGGGACGCGCTATCCCGAGGTCGCCGCAGCTTTGGGCGGCGCGCCGACGGCGATCGTGCGCATCGACCCCAAGCGGCAGCTGGTGGTGTCGGTGGCGGTGCCGATCCAGCGGGTGCGCGCCAATGTCGGCGTGCTGCTGCTCTCCACCCAGCCGGGCGACATCGACCAGATCGCCAGCGCCGAGCGCTGGGGCATCCTGAGGATCGCGCTGGTTGCCGCCACGGTGACGGTGATCCTGTCGCTGCTGCTCGCCGGCACCATTGCCGGGCCGCTGCGCCGGCTCGCCAGCGCCGCCGAGCGGGTGCATTCGACGGTCAACAGCCGTACCGAGATCCCCGACTTCTCCGACCGTACCGACGAGGTTGGGCACCTTTCCAAGGCGCTGCGCTCGATGACCTCGGCGCTCTACAACCGCATCGAAGCGATCGAGCGGTTCGCGGCCGACGTGGCGCATGAGCTGAAGAACCCGCTGACCTCGCTGCGCTCGGCAGTCGAAACGCTGCCGCGGGCGCGCCGGGCCGAGGATCGCGAGCGGCTCAACGCCATCATCCAGCATGACGTGCGCCGGCTCGACCGGCTGATCTCCGACATTTCGAATGCCAGCCGGCTCGACGCCGAGCTGGCCCGACAGAGCGCCGAGCGGGTCGACATCGCGCAGCTCGCCGATGCGATGGTCTCGATCCAGAAGGACGTGGCCGCCAATCGCAAGGTCGACGTGCAGCTGGAAAAGCATGTCAGCCGCTATGTGCCGATCGTGCTCGGCCATGACAGCCGGCTGGCGCAGGTGATCAACAACCTGATCGACAACGCCGTGTCGTTCTCGCCCGAGGGCGGCAAGGTGCTGGTGGTGGTCCGCACCAGCGAGGACGCGATCACCATCACGGTGACCGATGAAGGGCCGGGCATCCGCGGCGACATCACCCGGATCTTCCAGCGCTTCTACACCGACCGGCCGGATGGCGAGCATTTCGGCGATCATTCCGGACTCGGCCTCGCCATTTCCAAGCAGATTGTCGAGGCGCATGGCGGCAGTGTCACCGCCGAGAACCGCACCGACCGGACCGGCGCGCAGTTCACCGTGACGCTGAAACGGGCGGCGGCCGAGAAGCGCCGGTGAGCGCACCCCACAACATCCACGCCACCGGACTGGTGCTGGACGGCACCGGGCTGATCCTGCGCGGTCCGTCGGGCTCGGGCAAATCGCTGCTGGCGCTCGACCTGCTCGAGCAATGGCAGGCGCGGGGACGCGCCGCGGCCCTGGTGTCGGACGACCGGGTCGAGATCATCGCCGGTGACGGCTGGCTCAGCATGCAGCCCGCGCCCAATATCGGCGGGCTGATCGAACTGCGTGGCCGCGGCATCGTCAGGCGGCCGTTCGTCACCGAGGCGCCGCTGCATCTCGTCATCGACCTGGTCGACACGCTGGAGCGCATGCTCGAGGAAGACGCGCTGGTGACCGAGCTCTACGGCGTCGGCGTGGCGCGCGCCCCGGTGCCACGGGCGGGCGTGGTGGATAGCCGGCACCAGTTGCTGCTGATCGGCGAGGCGATCGCCGCCGTCAACGCCGCTGCGCCGGTGGCGCGACAAAAAACCACTTGAATCGAGGCGTCCCAAGGGCAAGACTCGGGTTTCCTACGGGAAACCCGTTGCCCGGCCGGAACCTGCGAGACTTTGGGGATACTGCATGATCGGCATGGTTCTGGTGACGCACGGAGCGCTCGCCGTAGAGTTCAAATCCGCCCTCGAACACGTCGTCGGCCCGCAGGACTATGTCGAGACCGTTGCCATCGGGCCGGATGACGACATGGAAGAGCGGCGCAACGACATCCTCACCTGCGTCGATGCCGCCGACCAGGGCCAGGGCGTGGTGATCCTCACCGACATGTTCGGCGGCACGCCGTCCAACCTCGCCATTTCGATCATGCAGCAGCGCGAAGTCGAAGTGATCGCCGGGGTCAACCTGCCCATGCTGGTGAAGCTCGCCCGGGTGCGCGCCGACCTCGAGATCAAGCAGGCGGTGAAGGAAGCCGCCGAAGCCGGTCGCAAATACATCAACGTCGCCAGCGAGACGCTTGGCGGGTAAGGCCCCGCAGCAGGCGAGATACTGAACGCGGCCGCGTGCACCTCCCTACGTCGGCGGAAGAGATGCTACCGCTGCAGCACCGCAACAATCGGCCCAGCGGCATGCCCTCCCCCCACGATCATGCCGCTGTCATCGGCGAGCTCCGACACGAAGCCGTCGAGGTACAGTGCGTCAGGGCATGACAGGGCATCCCTGAACAGCCGGGCGAAGCGGCCGAAGCTCACCGTTTCGAGCGAGATGGCGAACACCACCTCGCCGTCGGCGCGGACGCCAACAGCATTGCGCACGTAGCGCGACACGCCGTTATCGGCAAACGCAGGATGAAGGGCGCCACCGATCACCAGCATCGGCCCTGACTGCGTAGCATAGGCGATATCCGGCGCGGCCCTGAATGCCTCAGTCGTCACAACTGCTGCCCGGTGATCGAGCGTGATGAAGAAGACGCCGTTGGGCTTGAGATAGAAGTTCCCGTCCCCGTCTCCGGTGGCGAGCGGCGTGAGCGTCCTTCCCGCCTCGACATAGAGCCCCTGAGGCGCCAGGTCGGGGAGATACATGCCAGCATTCATCGCCAGAGCCACAGCCGGGCCACTGCTCACGAAACTCTCGAGCGACCCATAGGGTTGGCCATCGGGGCCGTTCAGAAACAACTGGATGTTGTGGAGCGAGGGATCGACGGTGCAGGCGATGAACTGGTCACCTTCAAAGGTGATCGGCTCACACAGGCCGGGCAGCGTCGCCGCGCCGGCTGGCGAGGCGATGGTCGCGAGCGGCAGCATCGCGAACCCGATGATCAGATCGACGAAGCGCATTGGCATCAAACCGGCTCCAAGTCTCCCCTTGCTTGTGCCATCTCCGATGCCACCCGTCATCCGTAACCAACCCCGTAGCGGCACGCCGCCAGGGCCGGGCGCCCAGGATGGAGACGGAATTCATCGGTAGAACCCGCGAGACGCTTGGCGGGAAAGTCGTTTTCCGGCATCCTAGCGGGATGGATACAGCAGCTGGTTCGGATCGGGCACTCGCGCAGCAATTGACCATCGTCAATCGCAAGGGGCTGCACGCCCGTGCGTCGGCGCGGTTCGTGCGCACCGCCGAATGCTTCGAGGCCGAGATCAAGGTGGTGCGCGACGGCCAGGCGGTGAACGGCAACTCCATCATGGGGCTGATGATGCTGGGCGCCGGGCCGGGCTCGACCATCCTGGTGCAGGCCACCGGCAAGCAGGCGCGCGAAGCGCTCGATGCCATTACCACGCTGGTCAATAACGGCTTCGACGAAGATTCCGACGGCGCCGCCTAGCCGGGCCGGGCTTTCGAACCGGACGCCCTGCAACTTTTCCTGAAGCGCGGGCGGCGGTTATCTCTCGCTCACCAACTGCTCCTATGTTCGGAACGGCAGCGACGATCTGCCGTTGCAACTGGGAACGGAGCACTCTGGATGCGCAGGACACTCGGTATCGTCGGCGGGCTGGCGCTCGGGCTCTGCCTCAGCCAGTTCCCCGAATATGCGCAGCAATATACCCAGCGGCTCGGCGGCGCGGTCGACGAGTTGCGCATCATCACCAACGAGTTCGAGCTTGCCGCCAAACAAGCCGGCCTGACGCTCGAGCAGGCGATCGACCGCTACTCCAAGACCGGCGACAGCTTCATCGCGGCGCGCGGCGAGTCGATGGCGCGGACGTTCTCGCGCTATCAGCAGCTGTCGGCGACCTTGGCCGAAGTGCGCGGCGCGACCGGCTGGGAGCGGTTCGCGCGGCTGCCGGAATATTTCGACACCGAGATCGGCCGGCGGACCCTCGACGATTACAAGCCGGCGGTGCCGGTGACGGCCGAGGGGCTGAGCTACGCGGCGGCTGGGTTCGGCGTGGGCTATGTGACGCTCTCGGCCATCGTCGGGGTGCTGATGCTGCCGTTCCGGCGCCGGCGGGTCCGCTATGCCGAACGCAGGTCGTAGGCGCCCTGCCGCGCAAGAGACATAAAGCTTTCTTTATATCCCCGGTTGATAGCGCCCGCGGCCTTCAGTATAAGGCCCCAACACCAGCGATATGACGGAGACAGGGCCGATGGCCAGCAACAACGACTACGTGGTCCGCGACATCGGGCTCGCCGAGTATGGCCGCAAGGAAATCGGCATGGCCGAGATCGAAATGCCGGGCCTGATGGCGATCCGCGAGGAATATGCGGCCAAGCAGCCCTTGAAGGGCGCCCGCATCGCCGGCTCGCTGCACATGACCATCCAGACCGCGGTGCTGATCGAGACGCTGAAAGCGCTCGGCGCCGAAGTGCGCTGGGTCAGCTGCAACATCTTCTCGACCCAGGATCATGCGGCCGCCGCCATCGCCGCCGCCGGCATCTCGGTGTTCGCCAAGAAGGGCGAGTCGCTGGAAGAGTACTGGGATTACACCGACCGCATGATGGAATGGCCGGGCGGCCAGACCCCCAACATGATCCTCGATGATGGCGGCGACGCCACCATGCTGGTGCTGACCGGCGCCAAGGCCGAGACCGACCCGTCGGTGCTCGACAACCCGCACTCCGAGGAAGAGGAAATCTTCTTCGCCCTGATCAAGAAGCGGCTGGCCCAGGATCCGAAATTCTACTCCAAGATCCGCGCCAACATCCGCGGCGTCTCCGAAGAGACCACCACGGGCGTGATGCGGCTCTACCAGCTGCAGCAGAAGGGCGAGCTGCCGTTCCCGGCGATCAACGTCAACGACAGCGTCACCAAGTCGAAGTTCGACAACAAGTACGGCACGCGTGAATCGCTGGTCGACGCCATCCGCCGCGGCACCGACGTGATGCTGGCCGGCAAGGTGGCGATCGTGTGCGGCTATGGCGATGTCGGCAAGGGTTCGGCCCAGTCGCTGCGCGGCGCCGGCGCCCGCGTGCTGGTCACCGAAGTCGATCCGATCTGCGCCCTGCAGGCGGCCATGGACGGCTATGAAGTGGTGACCCTCGAGGATGCGGCGCACCGCGCCGACATCGTCGTCACCGCCACCGGGAACAAGGACGTCGTCAGCCTCGACGACATCCGCAACCTCAAGGACATGGCGATCGTCTGCAACATCGGCCATTTCGACAACGAGATCCAGGTTGCGGAACTCCGCAACTTCAAGTGGACCAACGTCAAGCCGCAGGTCGATATCGTCGAGATGGCGCCGGGCAAGCGCATCGTGCTGCTGTCGGAAGGGCGCCTGGTCAACCTCGGCAACGCCACGGGCCACCCGAGCTTCGTGATGAGCGCCTCGTTCGCCAACCAGACGCTGGCGCAGATCGAGCTGTGGACCAATGGCGACACCCTCACCAAGGCCGTGCACGTGTTGCCCAAGCACCTCGACGAGAAGGTGGCCGAACTCCACCTCGCCAAGCTCGGCGCCAAGCTGACCAAGCTCAGCAAATCGCAGGCCGACTATATCGGCGTCAGCGAGACCGGCCCGTTCAAGTCCGAGCAGTACCGCTACTGATCGGCGGCAGCCGCGAATTCCGAAGGGCGCCCGGTGGGCGCCCTTTTTTATGTCCGGTGTCTGGGGCTCCACCCCACCCAGCTCCGCTAAGCCCGCTACGCGGGCAAGCTGCGCTGCCCTCCCCATCAAGGGGAGGGAGACCTCACTGCAAGGCTTCGGTTCTATCGTCTCCCTCCCCCTGGTGGGGAGCCGGACGAGGCCTGCGGCCCTCGCCGGGCGGTAGCGCAGCTAGGCAAAGCCGTAGCGAAGCTGGGTGGGGGTGGCCCCGCACGCCGCACCCGGCAAAATAATCCGCCCAAATCAGGGTCGCGTTAACGAAGCGTTCACTGTTCGGACCGGGGTCAACACCCATTCTCGGACCATTCCCCGCTGTTCACATACAATTAGACTCTTTTTGCGCGATTCCGCGCCCGGTAATGTCTGGTGATTCGGCGGTTACGGGTTTTGGCCAGCCGAAGGCGCGGCGAATCAATGGGGCTCGGCGCGGCGGCAGTGCGGAGTTCGTCGTCCGGGTCGGGCGGCGATGAGCAGCATAATCGGTTAGGGGCAGTATATGGCGCCGGATAGGGTCCGGAACGATTGGGGATTCGCAGGTCTGTCAGCGAGTCTGGTCACCCTTGTGAGTGCCTCACCCGCCCTGGCCCAGGGCATCACCGCCAATAATGTGATGGGCGCTGCGCCCGTCGCCATCGCGCTCGGCGCCGGCGCCTTCGCGCTGATCGCCATGGCGCTGGTGCGCCGCATGCTGCGCGACAACCGGCTGGCGCAGCAGCGCTCTTCCGATCAGATCGCCGGCCTCAGGGCGCGGGTCGATGAATACGAGGCGCTGCTGTCGGGCGGCCGCGAGATCATCGTCCTGTGGGCCAATGCCGGCGAAGGCCCGCGCTTTCTCGGCCAGGCTTCGGCCCTGCTGCCGCCCGGCCGGCGGGCCGAGGCCGTACTGGATTTCGCCTCGTGGCTCGGCGAGGTCGATGCCGACCGCATCGCTCGCGCCATCGAGAACCTCAGGGTCGGCGGCCGCGGCTTCGAGCTCACCCTCAAGGCCAGCGACGGCCGCACCGTGCGGGCCTCGGGCTCGCTGCTGGGCAATGGCGCGGCATTGCGGCTGCGGCCCGCGGCAGCGCAGCCGACCGCCGAGCTGCCCCCGGCCATCCCCGCGCCGGCGCAACCCGCCACCGACCACGCGACGGCCCGCACCGTGCTGGCCAGCCTCGGCAAACCGGCCTTCCTGCGCGACGGCGCCGGCCGCCTGATCTTTGCCAACGCCGCCTACCACGACCTGGCGCGAGCGCTGGGGCGCCGGACCAGCGAGAGCCAGCCTGCCGAACTGGTCGACCACGGCCTGCTGCAGCGCAACCGCGCCGTACTCGGCGACGCACGCAAGCCGCAGAGCACCATGGTGACGCTGGGCGAGGTCGGCGATTTCGAAGTCGTTGATTTCCCGGTCAATGGCGGCTCCGCCGGCTATCTGCATGCGCGGCAGGACGCGGCGCCGCGTGACCCCGGGCTGTCGCACCTGAGCGCCATCATCGACGCGCTGGCGACGCCGATCGCCATCTTCAATCCCAATCGCGAACTGGTGCAGTTCAACCGTGCCTATTGCGCGATGTGGGATATCGATCCGAACTGGCTGAAGCTCGGCATGGACGAGCGCGCCATCCTCGACAAGCTCAGGACCGACGGCAAGCTGCCGAACGAGCCCGACTATCAGGGCTGGCGCACCCGGCACCTCACCTCGTACCAGCTGCGCGTGCCCAAGGAACTCGAGCCCTGGCACCTGCCGGATGGCCGCACCGTGCAGGTGATCGCCGCGCCGGCCGGCCCCAAGGGCGGGGTGATCTACGTCTTCGAGGACATCACCGACCAGCTCAATCTGAAGAGCCAGCACAAGGTGGTGCTGGATGTGCAGCGCTCGACGCTGAACGCGCTGAGCGAAGCGGTGGCGGTGTTCGGCACCAATGGCCGGCTGACGCTCAGCAACCCAAAACTCTCGACGGTGTGGAAGCTGCCGGCGAACCTCTTCACCGAGACGCCGCATATCGACCAGATCGCCGAGGCCGCGGCACGGGCGCTGCCCGAGGACGGGGCAACGATCTGGCGCGATCTCAAGCGCTCGATCATCGACCTCAACCCGACCCGCTCCGACCGGCAGGGCCGCATCACCCGCGCCGACGGCAAGCTGATCGATTATGCCATCGTGCGGCTGCCCGACGGGCAGACCATGATGACCTTCCTCGATGTCACCGAGAGCGCCAACTACCAGCGGGTGCTGAAGGAGCGCAACGACGCGCTGATCACCGCCGACCGGCTGAAAGATGCGTTCGTGCAGAACGTCTCGTACGAACTGCGCTCGCCGCTCACCAACATCATCGGCTTCGCCGACCTGCTCGCTTCGGGCGCGGCGGGCGAGCTCAACGACAAGCAGCACAGCTATACCGACTTCATCCGTGCCTCGAGCGCGACGCTGGGCGTGCTGATCGACAACATCCTCGACCTCGCGACGGTGGATGCCGGAATCGCCGAACTGCAGCCCGAGCCGCAGGACATCGCTACGCTGGTCGACAAGGCCCGCGCCGGCCTCGCCGCCACCTTCCCCGATATCGACGGAGAGCCTTCGCTCAACCTCAAGGTGGTGATCGAGCCCGACCTGCCGCCCTTCATCGCCGACGGCACGCGCATCGTGAACGTGCTCTACAACCTGATGTCGAACGCCGCGCGCTTCTCCGAGCCGGGCGGCGAGGTGCGGCTGACGGTCAGCGGCCGCACCGGGCGCATCCAGTTCGTGGTCGAGGACGAAGGCGCACCGATGAGCGAGGAAATGCGCGTCGCGCTGCTCGATCGCAACGAGGCGCTGGCCGGCCCGGTCCGCCAGCGCGGCGCCGGCCTCGGCCTCTCGATCGTCCGCGCCTTCGTCAACATGCATGGCGGCACCATCGCAGTGGAGCGGCGCGAGCCGCGCGGCACCCGCGTGGTGGTCAGCCTCCCGAGCGACGCGGCAATGGCCGGCGCCGCCGAGTAGGGCTTTGCGTCCGCCGCCATCCTCGGCTATCCGAGATCGATGAGCGCCCAGACCCTGTTCCTTGCCGATGACGATGCGACCGCCGAGCTCGGCCGCCGCCTCGCAGCATTGCTGCGCCCCGGCGACCTGGTACTGCTGGAAGGCGACCTGGGCGCCGGCAAGACCGCGCTGGCCCGCAGCGTGATCCGCACGCTCTGCGGCGACGCCGCACTCGACGTGCCCTCCCCGAGCTTTGCCCTGGTGCAGCCCTACGAGGCCAATGGCCACCCGGTGCTGCATGCCGACCTCTATCGGATCGGCAGTCCGCGCGAGGTCGACGAACTCGGCCTGTTCGACCGCGCCGACGCCATCGTCCTCGTCGAATGGCCGGAGCGGTCGGACGAGGTGGTGCAGCAAGCGACGGTTCGCGTCTCACTCACGGTTCCGCCAGGTGGCGACGGGCGAGTGGTGACGGTTGAGTTCGTAGACGGACGCACCCTTTAGCCGCTATCCGACTTGGCCCGGATGCTCGCCCAACGACGGTGTCACCCCGGCGAAGGCCGGGGCCCATCCTGAGGTGCTTCGGCGGAGCACAGGATACACACAACGCCGCTCTCTTTGACCGCTCTCCAACGTCGACCGTCAGTTTTGCCGCGATATCTCGGCTCAGTTTCGGCATCCCAAGATGGGCCCCGGCCTTCGCCGGGGTGACACGGTGGGGAGGCAGGCTTGGGTGCCACCCGAGCCGATTTGGGCAACCCACGCCGCTGGACTTCCCGCGCCTCACCGAGTCAAATCGCCGACCATGCGCCGCGACTCGCTTTTCACCATCGCGCCCCACGCGCCTTTTCTCGCGACGCTCGCCGAGCGGGTGCTCGATGGCACGCTGCTGGGGGACTGGCGGCGCGAGGGGCCGTTCTGGGTGAGCGACGTCACCATCATCCTCCCTACCCGTCGCGCCCGGTTCGTCCTGGCCGAGGCATTTGCGGCGCGCCTCGGGGGCACGGCGCTGCTGCCTGATATCCGTACCTTCGGCGGCGAAGTGGCGGACGAGGAGCCGTTCCTGCCGCCGTTCGATGCGCCGGCGAGCAAACCCTCCGCCACGCTGCTCGAGCGGCGGCTGACGCTGTCGCATCTGGTGCGGCTGTTCGCCGAACGGGCCGAGAGCTTTGCGACGCCTCCCAACCCGGCCGAGATCTTCTGGCTCGCCGACTCGCTGGGCGAGGTGATCGACGATTTCACCATTGCCGGGATCGCCCCCGAAAAACTCAAGCAGCTGGTGCCCGAGGAGCTGGCGGAAAACTGGCAGAAGGTGCTGGAATTCCTCGACGTGGCGCTGACGGCCTGGCCGGCGATCCTTGCAGAACGCGGACGCATCGATGCCGCAACGGCCCGCAACGAGCGGTTGCTGCGACAGGCTGGCGCCGCCGGCTTCGTCTATGGCGAGCGCCCGGTCATCGCCGCAGGCTCCACCGGCTCGATCCCCGCCACCGCCGCTCTGCTCAAGGCGGTCGCGGCATTGCCGCGCGGCGTGGTGGTGCTGCCGGGGCTCGACACCTCGTTCACGTCAGACCGCCATGATCGGATGATCACTGGCGAGACCACCCAGGGCCATCCGCAATACGGCCTGATGAAGCTGTTGCGCAGCCTCGAGGCCGGCGTCGGCGAGGTGGTGGAACTGGGCGGCGAAACGCCCCGCACCGCGCTGGTGCAGGCCTCCCTGGCGCCGGCCAGCGAAACGCCGGCCTGGCCGATGCTGCGCGCCGATATTCCGGTGAGCCGGGCGCTCGAGGGCGTCAGCATCCTTGCCGCCCGCAATGCCGATGTCGAGGCGCGCGCGATCGCGCTCGCCGCCCGCGCCACCCTGGCCGAGGGCAAGACCGTCGGCATCGTGGCGCGCGACCAGACCCTGGCGCGGCGCATCTCGGCCGAACTCAACCGCCACGGCGTGGTGGTCGACGACGCGGCGGGAACGCCGCTGTTCCAGTCGGCCGCCGGGCGGTTGGCGCGGCAGGTGCTTGCCGTTGCCACCGACGATTACGCACCGGTCGACATCATCTCGCTGCTGCGCAACGCCGCCGTATCGCTGGGCCTCGATCGGTTCATCGTCCGCAAGCTCACCGATCACCTCGACCTGCGCTTTCGCTCGGAGCGGCCGGGCTCCGGCATTGCCGGGTTGCGCGGCCTCTCCGACCGCGAGGAACTGCCTCAGCTGCTCGACCGGCTCGAAGCAGCGATGGCACCGATCGTGGCGCTCAAGCCGCGCGAGCGGATCACCGCGCCCGAGCTGGCTTCGGCGCTGCTGATGACGCTCGAGGCGCTGATCGCCGAGGCCGACCTGCCGGGGATGACCGAGCTGCGCCGCTGGGCCACCGAACTGGTGGCGCTCGACCAGGGCGGTACGGCATTTGCGCCGTTCGATCTCGAGGCGGTGCTCGAGGCGCTGCTCACCGGTACGAAGACGCAGAACCCGGTGCCGGCGCGCGACGACATCCACATCTGGGGCGAGCTCGAGGCCCGCCTGATGAACCCCGACCTGATGATCCTCGCCGGCATGAACGAGGATATCTGGCCGCCGGTCGCCGACCCAGGCCCCTGGCTCAGCCGCGGCATGCGGATCGGCATCGGGCTCGAACCGCCGGAGCGCCGGCAGGGCCAGGCGGCGCACGACTTCGTCATGGCCGTGGGCAATGCCGAGGTGATCATCGCCTATGCCGAGCGCATCGGCACCTCGCCGGCGCTGCCCTCGCCGCTGCTGCAGCGGCTCTACGCCTTCATCGGCGAGGCCGAGGCCAAGGTGCTGCGAGCGCGAGGGGCACGCTGGCTGGCCCAGGCCGATGCCATCGACCATGCTGGTGTGCCGCGCCCGGCCGAGCGCCCGGCGCCCAATCCGCCGGCCGGCGATCGGCCGCGGCGCCTGTCGATCACCGAGATCGAGCCATTGATGCGCTCGCCCTACGATATCTACGCCCGGCATGTGCTGGGGCTGAAGCGGATCGAACCGCTCGGCACCGAACCCAGCGCCCGTGAACGCGGCACCATGATCCACGGCGTGTTCGAGCAGTTCGTCGAGGCCGGTCTCGATCTCGAACTGCCCGAAGCGCTGCCTGAGATGATGGAGATGGCGCGCGATGCCTTTGCCGGGCTCGACGCGATCAAGGAACGCCGCGACATCTGGCTCAAGCGCTTCGAACGCGCGGCGCGGCAGTTTCTCGATTATGAGCGGCGACGCGATGCCGAGATCCTCGAACGCCACGCCGAGACCAAGGGCGAGTGGCTGTTTCCGGAGCTCGACAACTTCATTCTGGTCGGCAAGGCCGACCGGCTCGACGTGAAGCGCGACGGCACGCTCGAGATCATCGACTTCAAGACCGGCGGCGTGCCGCAACCCAAGGACATGACGGCGTTCGACGCGCCGCAATTGCTGCTGGAAGCGGCGATGGCGCGCGCCGGGGTGTTCCCCGGCCTCGCGCCACGCGACAGCTCGGCGCTGACTTACATCAAGATCGGCCTCGGGCCGGCGGCGTTCCAGATCAAGCCGTTCAAGCTCTTGAAGGGCATGGGCCTGATGGACGCCGTGGATGAGATCGAGCGCCGCCTCCAGCGGCATGTCGATGCTTTCCTGCTGCATGATGACCTGCCGATGGCGGCGCGGATCCGGCCACGGGTGGAGACGGGCCGGAAATCCTACCCGGGTCCCTACGACCACCTGGCGCGCACCGACGAGTGGACGCTGACCGCCGGAGTGGATGACCCATGAGCCGCCGCCTTCTGAGCCCGATGCCGCAGCAGATCGTTGCGGCGCAGCGCGACGCCTCAGACCCCGAGCGGAGCGTCTGGGTGACGGCCAATGCCGGCTCGGGCAAAACCTATGTGCTGACCGCCCGGGTGCTGCGGCTGCTGCTCAGCGGCGCCAAGCCCGAGGAGATCCTCTGCCTCACCTATACCAAGGCGGCGGCCGCCGAGATGCGCGGGCGCGTGGCCGAGCGGCTGGGGCAATGGGCGCTCGAAAGCGAAGACGAACTAATCAAGGACCTGACCGCGCTGAGCGGCGTGCCGCCGACGCCGGCAATGCGGCTGCGGGCCCGCTCGCTGTTCGCGCGGGCGCTCGAAGCACCGGGCGGCCTGCGCATCCAGACCATCCACGCGTTTTGCGAGAGCGTGCTGCACCGCTTCCCGCGCGAGGCCGGGGTGCCGTTCGATTTCAGCGTACTCGAAGAACACCAGCGCGACAGCATGCTGCTGGAAGCGCGCGAGACGGTGCTCGCGGCCGGCCTGCGCGGCAGCGGCGAAGCGGCGGCGGTGGAAACGCTGTTCGGCCTGCTCAGCGATTTCCAGATCGAGACCGCCATCCTCGAGGCGCTCAACCAGCAGCGCACGCTGCGGCCGGTGCTGGCGCGGCGCCAGGCCGCCAAACGCGAACTGCTGAAGCTGGTGGGCAATGTCGGCAGCATCGACGAGGTGATGGCCGAGATCAGCTCGGGCTACGGCCTCAGCGCTGACGACCATGCACAGATCTTTGCACTGATCCCCCCCGATCCCTATGGCACCGACTTCGTCGATCGGCTCGGCCAGATCGACCCGGCGAGACCCGACCCCGACGACCTCCTCGACGCCTTCCTGACGCAAGCCGATCGCACGGCACGCAAGACGCTGATCAAGAAGGCGACGGCCGTGCTGATCCCCGAGGTCGCGGCGCGCCTCGTCGCCGAGGGGCAGCGGCTCGAGCAAGCGTACCAGAAGCTGGTGAGCGCCGAGCTGGTGGCGCGCAGCGAGGCGATGCTCGACGTGGTGGCGGCGATCTCGGCGTATTACGAGAAGCAGAAGCGGGCCCGCTCGCTGCTCGATTTCGACGACCTGATCGAAAAGCTGGCGGCGCTGCTGCGCGACGAAGAGCAGGGCAACTGGGTGCGCTACAAGCTCGATGCGGGGCTGAGCCATATCCTGGTCGACGAGGGGCAGGACACCAACCCGCTGCAATGGCAGGTGGTGGGGGCGCTGATCGACGACTTCTTCTTCGGTGACAGCGCCGCCGACCGACCGCGCACGCTGTTCGCGGTGGGCGACCAAAAGCAATCGATCTTCTCGTTCCAGGGGGCCGACCCGAAGGTGTTCGTCGAGGCCGGACGGCAATATGCCTTCAGCGCCCGCGCCGCGCATTTCGAGATCACCCCGGTGCCGCTGCGCTACAGTTTCCGCACGTTGCCCAACGTCCTCAACGCCGTCGACGAGGTATTCAAGCGCGCCGATCTCAGGGATGGGGCGCTCGAGGCGACGGGCGTCGCGCATTCGACCGCCCGCGCCGATGCCGGTGGGACCGTGACGCTGTGGCCGCCGATCAAGGACCAGGCGGAGGAGACGGACCCGACGAACTGGCCGACCGAGCCGCCCGAGATCCAGACGCAGAGCGCGCAGCGCCAGGTGGCGGAAAAGATCGCCCGGGAGATCAAGGGCTGGATCGACCTGAAGCGCCCGTTGGGGCCGCGCGGCAAGGCGGTGAGCGCCGACGACGTGCTGATCCTGGTGCAGGTGCGCAGCGTGCTGTTCCACGAGATCATCCGGGCGCTGATCCGCGCCGGGGTGCCGACGCCGGGCGCCGACCGCCTGGCGGTCACCACCCATATCGGCGTGCTCGACATGATGGCGCTGGGCGATGTGCTGAGTAATCCCGCCGACGACCTGCAACTGGCGGCGCTGCTGCGCTCGCCGCTGTTCGACGTCAGCGAGGACGAGCTTCTCGCCGTGGCGCAGCCGCGCGGCGACAAGCGGTTGTGGCGGGCCCTCCAGGGCTCCGACATCCCCCCCGTGAAGGCGGCATACGAGCAGCTCTATGGCTGGCGCAACCGGCTGGATTTCGAGCGGCCGTTCAACTTCTACGCCGATGTGCTCTATGCCGGCGGCGGCCTCAGGCAAATGCGCGGCCGCTTCGGCTCGGAGATCGACGATGTGATGGCCGAGTTTCTCGACCTGGCGCTGTCGCACGAGCAATCGCCGCAACCTTCGCTGCTGGGCTTTCTGGCGGAGCTTCGCTCGCGCGAGGTGACGATCAAGCGCGAGCTGGCCGAAGGCGGCGCCGGGGTGCGGGTGATGACGGTGCATGGCGCCAAGGGGCTCGAGGCGCCGATCGTCATCCTGGCCGACGCGGCCAGCACCGAGCGCGGCCGCGACCGGCGCAGCGTCTATCTCAGGGCCGAGCCGCCGCTGTTCGTGCATGCCTCCTCGGCGGCAACGCATGCTCCGGCCACCACCGGCTTCAAGGACGAAGCCGACGGCGACCAGCTCAGGGAATATTGGCGCAAGCTCTATGTGGCGATGACCCGGGCCGAAGACGAACTCTATGTCACCGGCTACCTGACCAAGCAGGGCAAGGTCGATGGCAGCTGGTACGAGGCGATCGAACAGGGACTCGGGCCGCTGAGCGAAAGCCTCACCGATGCCGACGGCAACACCGCCGCGCTGGTCTACCCTCGGGACCGACCCGCGCCGGCGCGACTGAAGCCGGTCGAAGTGCCGGCCGATTTCGGCGGCATGGCGCTCGACTTCAAGCCGCTGCCGGAACGCAAGCCGCGCAAGGTGCTCAGGCCATCGAGCGTCGAGGCGCCCTCCGATCCGGACCGGACCCTCGGAACGCGGCTCGAGCAAGGGCTCGACCCCGTGACGGCGCGGCTCGCCGGCACGGCGCTGCACGCGCTGCTGCAGCATCTGGCCAAGGTCGCCCCGGCCGAGCGGCCGGCAGTCGCGGCGCGCGCCCTGCCGCAATTGCTGCCCGAAGCGCCGGAGCAGCACCAGGTGCTGCAGACCAAAGCGCTGTCGATCCTGTCGCGCCCCGAGCTGGCGCCCCTGTTCGCCGAGGCCAGCCGGGCCGAAGTGCCGTTCCTCGCCACCGCCCTGCACAAGGGCGAGACGGTGACCATTGCCGGGCGGATCGACCGGATCGTCAGCACGCCCGAAGGCGTGCTGCTGGTCGACTTCAAGTCGGATGCCGACCCGGTGATGGAACCGGCACGGGTGAAACCCGGTTATCTCACCCAGCTCGGGCTCTATGCGCTTGTTGCAAAGCAGCTTTTCCCGGGACAGAGGATAGAAGCCGCGATCCTCTGGACTGGGTTGGAATCGCTGCTAAAATTGCCCGACGCTGCTTTGGCGGAAGCGGCGCGGGGGTTCACCATCCGGTGACGTTCGTTGAAGTCACACTGGACTCTACCTAGCTTTTGGATCACACAGACCGCCGCTTTCAACCCAAAAGGCAAAATCAATGACAACCCACGTTTCCGACGCCAATTTTGGCGAGGAAGTCCTGTCCTCGAAAGAGCCCGTGCTCGTAGATTTCTGGGCCGAGTGGTGTGGCCCGTGTCGCGCCATCTCGCCGGTCCTCGAAGAGCTCTCCGCTGAGCTCCAGGGCAAGGTGAAGATCGTCAAGCTCAACGTCGACGACAACCCGAACACCACCGTCAAGTACGGCGTCCGCTCGATCCCGACGATGATCCTGTTCAAGGGCGGCGAAGCCGCCGACATGAAGATCGGCGCGGGCACCCCGAAGGCCGGCCTCGCCAAGTGGCTCGAGAGCCACGCTGCCTGACAGGCGCGTCACTCGCTGCTTATAGAAAACGCCGCTGGGTCCACCCCGGCGGCGTTTCTCTTTTTGGGGGGACTGACGATGCGTCCACTTTTCGCCGCTGTCATCCCCGCGCGCTGAGTTATCGCAGTGTCCAACGGCTGGCTCGGTGGCCGCTACCCCTCACCCGTCTCGGCCTAACGGCCGATCCACCCTCTCCCCGACGGGGAGAGGAACAGGGTGGTCACCGCGCTATCCGGATTCTTCTCCCCGTCGGGGGAGAAGGTGGCGCGTAGCGCCGGATGAGGGGAAAGTCACGATCGCTGCGGCGCCGATACCGTGGTTGGGGGAGCTTCGAGGGCAACGTTCCCGCGATGCGTCACGCGACGCAAACCTATCCCTTTCCACTCCGCCCGACTCCCTGTAGCTTCCATCGTCAATCGACGATGGAGACGATCATGGGTACGCGCGTCAACGACCAGAACTTCGAAGCCGAAGTGCTGAACTCAAGCAAGCCCGTGCTGGTCGATTTCTGGGCCGAGTGGTGCCCGCCCTGCAAGGCGATGGACCCGATCCTCGATGACCTCGCGACCGAGCTCGCCGCCAAGGTGAAGATCGTCAAGCTCGACGTCGACGCCAACCCTTCGACGGTGGTGAAGTACAACGTGCGCGCCATGCCGACGCTGATCGTGTTCAAGGACGGCGAGCCGGTGGATTTCAAGGTCGGCGCCGGCCAATCGCGCGTGCAGCTGATCAAGTGGCTGGATCAGTTCGCAGCCTGATTTTGCTGACGATTTTCCGGTGCGATCGGGCATAGTCTCTGGTCTCGCACCGGAGGATTGCATGCGTTTCGACCACCTCGCCAAAGCCCCGTTCAATCTCGATGCCGAGGCGCTTGCCTGGGTGCGTGAGCGCTTTGCGGCACTGACGCCGGACGACAAGCTCCGCCAGCTGTTCACGCTGCTGTCGCGCGGCATGGATGCGGCCGAGATTGCGCGAATCCGCGCCTTCCGGCCGGGCGGCATTACCCGGCATGCCGGCCCCGATGTGGCTGCAGAACGTGCCCTGTTCGCCGATCTCAACGCTGCGGCGCCGGTGCCGATGCTGATCTCGGCTGACCTCGAAGGCAGCCGGATGAGTCTCGCGGCCGGGGCCGAGATGCCCAACCCGCTGGCGCTGGCGGCGATCGACGATGTCGCGGTCACCGCCGAAGTCAGCCGGATCATGGCCGAGGAGGCCCGGGCGATCGGGATCAACTGGAGCTTTACTCCGGTTCTCGACATCAACGCCGCGTTCCGCAGCGCCATCGTCGCGACCCGCGGTTTCGGCTCGGATGTCGCTACGGTCGAAAAGCACGCCATCACCCAGATGCGGGTGTTCCAGCAGCACGGCGTCGCCTCGGCGATCAAGCACTGGCCGGGCGAAGGTTTTGACGATCGCGACCAGCACCTCGTCACCACCATCAGCCCGCTGTCGATGGACGAGTGGGAGCAAAGTTTCGGCCGGCTGTATCGCGGCGCCATCGCCGCCGGGGCACTGTCGGTGATGTCGGCGCATATCGCGCTGCCGGCGTTCGTGCGTGCCCTCGATCCCGATGCCGGTCTCGAAGCGTTCCGGCCGGCTTCGGTCAGCCGCCTGCTGAACGAGGAACTGCTGCGCAACCGGCTCGGCTTCAACGGCCTGATCGTCTCGGATGCCACCCCGATGGCCGGGCTCGGCGCCTGGGGCAAGCGCAGCGACACACTGCCGGAACTGCTGAGCGCCGGCTGCGACGTGATCCTCTTTTCCGACGATTACGAGCAGGACCTCGCTTTTCTCGAAGCGGCGCTGGCGGACGGCCGCCTCAGCTGGCAGCGGATCGACGAGGCGGTGATCCGTCAGCTCGGCCTCAAGGCCGCTGTGGGCCTCCATAAGCCCGCCACCGGCGGCGCCATCGCCAACCCAGAGAACCGGGCCTATGCCGACGCTGTGGCGCGGCGGGCGCCGACGCTGGTCAAGGACACGCAGAACCTGCTGCCGCTCGACCCCAAAAAGCACAAACGGGTGCTGGTGATCTCGGGCGGCATCGTCTTCCCGTTCCTGCCGCATCCCCTGCCCTTCGCCCTGCCCGAGATGCTGCGCCAGCGCGGCTTCGAGGTGACCGTGCATGAGGCCGCGACCGAGGTGAGCCCCGCGAAATTCGACCTGGTGCTCTACCTGTTCGGCGACGAGACGCTGTTGACCCGCGGCCGGATCTTTCTCGACTGGCTGGGACTTACCGGCCACTTCGGCAAAGCCATGCAGCGCCACTGGCACGACATCCCGACGGCGATGATCTCGTTCGGCTACCCCTACATGCTCTACGACGCACCGCGGGTGCCGACCTATATCAACGCCTATTCGACCACCGAAACCATGCAGCGCGCCGTGCTCGAGGCGCTGCTCGGCAACGTGCCCTGGAACCTGAAGTCGCCGGTCGACCCGTTCTGCGGGTTGGAGGATGCGAAGTATTGAGAGGCACACGCAGTGCCTGTGAGGGCGCTCGCCGATAGAGACGACCCCCTCCCATCCTCCCCCGTAAAGGGGGAGGTGCCCCGCCGGTGCGTTTAGCACCATCGAAGACAGAGCCTCGACTCTTCACCTCCCCCTTTACGGGGGAGGCCGGGAGGGGGCCGTCTCTATCAGTCAGGCACGCTACCGCGCCAAAAGCTGGCCGCTATCACGTCGGCGGCGTGCCGTTCTGGTGCAGCACGTGCCCTGCGAGGTACAGCGAACCGGCAAACACCACCCGCGCCGGGTGCCCAAGCTTGGCGGCGTCGGCGAGGGCATTGAGGATCGAGCTCGATTCCACCGCGTCGAACCCGCCTTCGCGCGCCTGCTCCACGATGGTGGCGGCAGGGTGTGCATTGGGTTCGCCCGGAATGCTCAGCGCGAACACCTTTTCGATCATCCCGGCGAACGGCGCGAGGAAATCGGCGGGCTTGCGGGTGTTCATCAGCCCCATGATCAACACCAGCGGCAGCGGCCGCCGCGCCTGCATTTCACCGAGCGCCAATGCCAGCGCTGCGGCGCCATGCGCATTATGCCCACCATCGAGCCAGAGTTCGGAGCCGGGGGGCAAGAACTGCAGCAGGGTGCCGGTGACTGGCTGCAACCGCGCCGGCCAGTTCACCTCGCGCAGGCCTTTGGCGATGTCGGCTTCGCTCACCGGCAGGCCGAAATGCCGCGCCGCGGCGATCGCCAGCGCCGCATTGTCGAACTGGTGCGGGCCGGCCAATGCCGGCGGCGGCAGGTCGAGCAGGCCCTGCTCGTCCTGGTAGACCAGCCGGCCATCTTCGGCGCGACCATCGAAATCCTCGCCGGCGATCAACGGGGTCACCCCCAGCCGTGCCGCCTCGCGCACCAGCACGGCCCGGCCCTCATCGCGCTGCCGGCCGAACACCGCCTTGGCGCCGCGCTTCAGGATGCCGGCCTTCTCCCAGGCGATCTTGTCGAGGCTGTTGCCGAGGAAATTCTGGTGGTCGTAATCGACCGGGGTGATGACGGTGCCAAGCGGTTTTGCCACCACATTGGAGGCGTCGAAGCGCCCGCCCATGCCGGTTTCGAGCAGCAGGTAATCGGCCTTCACTTCGGAGAACAGCTTCAGCGCCGCCGCGGTGGTGATCTCGAAAAAGGTGATCGGCTCGCCGCCATTGGCCTGTTCGCAGAATTCCAGCGCCTGGTTCAGCTTACGTGACGAAACCAGCTTGCCCGCCAGCCGGATGCGCTCGTTGAAGCGCACCAGATGCGGCGAGGTCATCACGTGTACCTTCTTGCCCGAGGCTTCGAGGAAGGCGCGGAGATAGGCGAGCGTCGAGCCCTTGCCGTTGGTGCCGGCGACATGGATCACCGGCGGCAGGTGATCCTGCGGGTTGCCGATCCGCTCGAGCAGGCGCAACTCGCGATCGAGCTTAAGGTCGATAAGCTTCGGATGCAGCTTGAGCAGCCGCTTGAGGATAGCGTCGGTGCGGGACACGGGAACCAGATTCTCGAACAGGAGCATGGCGCGCTTCTAGAGTATTTCTCCGTTTCTTTGAATCGGCGAAATACTCCTGCCTTCTGATTTGGTCGCGCTTTCGAACCGGAAAAGTCTGCAACTTTTCCTGAAAGCGCTCTGGCACCCGGTTCTCACGTGATGCAGAGGAGCAGCCCTACTCGGCGTGCGCCGCCTCGGGCATACCCACCAGGTCATCGCCGGCATTGGCGGCGACGGGTGTCGCGAGCCGCGCCGGAGCGGTTTCGCTCAACTCTTCACGCTGCGGCGACTTGGTGAGGATGCCGACCAGCGAGCCGATGGTCTCGCGCAGGTTGTGCCGGTGCACCACCATGTCGATCATGCCGTGCTCGTAGAGATATTCCGAGCGCTGGAACCCCTTGGGCAGCTTCTCGCGGATGGTCTGCTCGATGACGCGTGGCCCGGCAAAGCCGATCAGCGCGCCAGGCTCGGCGAGATGCACGTCGCCCAGCATGGCGTAGGACGCGGTGACGCCGCCGGTGGTGGGGTTGGTGAACACCACGATGAACGGCAGCCCGGCTTCGCGCAGGCGCAGCACCGCCACGGTGGTGCGCGGCATCTGCATCAGCGACAGCACGCCTTCCTGCATGCGGGCGCCGCCCGACGAGACGAAGAGGATGAACGGCGTGTGCCGGCTCGCGGCCGTCTCGAGCCCGGTGACGATGGCGGAACCCGCGGCCATGCCGAGCGAGCCGCCCATGAAATCGAAATCCTGCACGCCCACCGTGACCGGCTGGCCGAACAGTTCGCCGGTGCCGACGGTGACGGCGTCCTCGGTGCCGGTTTTCAACCGGCTCTCCTTCAGGCGGTCGGCATAGCGCTTACTGTCGCGGAACTTCAGCGGATCATGCGGCACGGCGGGCAGCGGCACGGTGTCGTACTTGCCCTCGTCGAGGAAGGTCGAAAGCCGATCCGAGGCCTTGATCTTCATGTGGTAGCCGGAATTGGGCACCACCCACATGTTGGCTTCGAGGTCGCGGTAGAACACCATCTCGCCCGACTCCGGATCCTTGACCCAGAGGTTTTCCGATCCGGTATCCTTCGGCTTGAGGAAGGAGCGGATGCGGGGACGGACGACGTTGTTGATCCAGTTCATTGCCTAGCCTGTTCGCGGTCCAAGTGCGCGCCCAGCGGCGCTGCCATGGCCCTATATGGTGATTGTGGCAGATATTATCAGCTTCAGGGGGTGTGGTTAAGGGCCCGCAGGCGACGGTGCAACCAGATTTGACGCCGTCCGGACGGGGTTCAACACGATGCGCTTGACCGGTCAGGGTGGGCAGTGTGTGTTGCTGGCGGGGGGCCTTGAGGAGAAAAGCCGTGCAACGCACGACATTGTTTCAACGGGCCATTTTCGCCGCCTCGGCGGCTCTTGCGACGCTGATTGCCGGACCGGCGCTGGCCTGTTCCGACCTGCCGAATATCTGTTCGATGAACGCCCAGCACCATCAGAACATGGTGGATATGTCGGCGAGCTATGCCTATGGCGACTACTACGGTGAAGAGGACTATTACGGCGACGACTACTACGACAGCGGCTATTACAGCGGCGACATCGACTACTCCGCCTATGCAGAGGACCCGGGCCGGTCGCTGAGCAACGAGGCGGCGAGCTTTGCCAGCGCGGTGAGCGCACAACAGGCCGCGCTCGAGGAAAAGCTGAAGGACCCGGGATTCCGCAAGGCCTATGAGCGCTACAGCAATGGCGGGTGGGACTACTTCCAGGACAGTGCCGGAGCAGCTCCGGGCGAGTATTGCGCTGCCTTCTACTGGCGGGGCGACGGCATGGTGCGGCTTTCCGGACCGGGCGGCGAGTATCAGGGCGCGTTGATCACCTTCTGGGGCCCGAACATTCCGACGCCCAAGGACGTCAAGACCATCAGCGTGACGCTCGATCAGGCCGATGGCGCCCCGCAGAAGGTCAAGGCCTTCAACTACCACCTGGCCGGGGATGCCTGGGGCGCGATCGCCCTCGCCGTGCCGAGCATCGAAGCAGCGTTGCAGGGCATGGAAGACACGCAGAGCTTCAAGCTGTCCGTCGGCAACAAGCAGGTTGCCGAGGTCGAGTGGCGGGGTGGACTCAAGGCCAAGAGCAAGCTCGAAAGCTGCCTGCGCCGAGGCTGAAAGGGGCCGGGGCGGCGGCCGATCAGGCCGCTGCCTTCGCCCGCTTGACGCCACCGGCGAGGCCGGCAACGAGGGTGGTGACGGCGCCCACCGTGCCGGCTGTCGCCTTGCCCTGATCGAGCGAGCCGAGCACGGCGTTGCAGATGGCGGTGCCGACGGCGATGCCATCGGAATCGCGGCCGAAGGTGGCCGCATCGTCGGCGGTCTTGATGCCGAACCCCACCACCACCGGCAGGTCGGTGTGCCCCTTGATCCGCTGCACCGCGGTGCCGACCGCGGCGGGTGCCTTGATCGTGCCGCCGGTGATGCCGTTCATCGAGACGTAGTAGACGAAGCCCGAGGTGTTGTTGAGCACTGCCGGCAAGCGCGCATCGTCGGTTGTCGGGGTGGCGAGGCGGATGAAATTCAGGCCGGCCCTGAGCGCCGGAAGGCAGAGCTCTTCATCCTCTTCGGGCGGCAGGTCGACGACGATCAGCCCGTCGACCCCGGCTGCCTTGGCAGCGGCAAGAAAGGCGTCGACGCCGAAAATGTAGATCGGGTTGTAGTAGCCCATCAGCACGACGGGGGTCGCGTTGTCGAGCTTGCGGAAAGCTTCGACCATGCCCAGCGTCTTCTTCATCGTCTGGCCCGCCGCGAGGGCGCGCTGCCCGGCGGCCTGGACGCCCGGGCCATCGGCCATCGGGTCGGAGAACGGCATGCCGAGCTCGATGATATCGGCGCCGGCGGCCGGCAGAGCGTTGAGAATGGCCTGCGCGGTGGCAAGGTCGGGATCGCCCGCCATGGTGTAGGTGACGAGCGCCGGACGGCCCTCGGCGGCGCATTTCGCAAAACGGGCGGGGATGCGGGTGGTCATCAGCTGTTCATCCCCAGATAGCGGCCGACACTCTCGACATCCTTGTCGCCGCGGCCGGAGAGGCAGAGCACGATGGTTTCGTCCTTCTGCATGGTCGGGGCGACCTTCATGAGCTGCGCCAGACCATGGGCGCTTTCCAGCGCCGGGATGATGCCTTCGAGCTTGGTACAGAGCTGGAAGGCCTCGAGCGCTTCCTTGTCGGTGATCGGTGCGTAGGTGACGCGCCTGGTGTCGTGCAGGTAGGAATGCTCGGGACCGACGCCCGGATAGTCGAGGCCGGCCGAAATCGAGTGGCCTTCGAGGATCTGGCCGTCGGCATCCTGCAACAGGTAGGTGCGGTTGCCGTGCAGCACGCCGGGGCGGCCGCCGGTCATCGAGGCGGCGTGGCCGTTCTCGACCTCGATGCCATGGCCGCCGGCTTCGGCGCCGTAGAGCTTCACCGAGGGATCGTCGAGAAAGGCATGGAAGGTGCCGATGGCGTTGGAGCCGCCACCGACGCAAGCGACGACCGCGTCGGGCAGCCTGCCGGTCTCGGCCTGCATCTGCGCCTTGATCTCTTCGCCGATCACCGACTGGAAGTTGCGCACCATCTCCGGATAGGGATGCGGGCCTGCCGCCGTGCCGATCAGGTAATAGGTGGTCTCGACATTGGTGACCCAGTCGCGCAGCGCCTCGTTCATGGCATCCTTGAGGGTGCCGGCGCCGGCGGTGACCGGGCGAACCTCGGCGCCCAGCATCTTCATGCGGAGCACGTTGGGATATTGCCGCTCGACGTCGGTGGCGCCCATGAACACCACGCAGGGCAGATCGAACTTGGCGCAGACCGTCGCCGTCGCCACGCCATGCTGGCCGGCGCCGGTCTCGGCGATGATGCGGGTCTTGCCCATGCGCTTGGCCAGGAGGATCTGGCCCAGCGTGTTGTTGATCTTGTGCGAGCCGGTGTGGTTCAGCTCTTCGCGCTTGAAATAGACCCTGGCGCCGCCCAGTTGCTCGGTCAGCCGCTCGGCAAAATAGAGCGGCGACGGGCGGCCGACATAGTGGGTGGCGAGGTGCTTGATCTCAGCCTGGAACTCAGGGTCGGCCTGCGCCGCGCGATAGGCCTTCTCGAGATCGAGGATCAGCGGCATCAGCGTTTCGGCGACGAAACGGCCGCCATAGAGCCCAAAGCGACCCTGTTCGTCGGGGCCGTTGCGAAGGGAATTGGCCCCGGTCGCGGTCACTGCTGAACTCCTACCCGTGTGCGGCTCGCGCCTTGTCGATGAAAGCCCGGATCAGCGCCGCGTCCTTGACGCCGGGCGCGGTTTCGACGCCGGAGGAGACATCGACGGCCATCGGTCGAACGGCCCGGATTGCCTCGCCCACCGTCTCGGGCGTGAGGCCCCCGGAAAGCATGAATGGAAGGCTGGGGTCAAGCGCCTTGAGCAGGCTCCAGTCGAACGGCACGCCGTGTCCGCCGGTGCGGTCGGCTCCCTTGGGCGCCTTGGCGTCGAGCAGGATCCGGTCGGCGATGTCGACGAAGTCGGCGACATGCGCCACGTCCTCGGCGGTGCTGATGCCGATGGCTTTCATGATGGCGATGCCGGCCTCGTCGCGGATCGCCTCGACGCGATGCGGGGTTTCCGGGCCGTGCAGCTGGATCCAGTCGGGCGACAGGGCCGCGATTTCCATGACCGAGGAGTTGTCCGGATTGACCAGGACGACGCAGGTCTCGATGCGGCCACGCGCCGCCGAGATCAGCTCCTGCAGCGTTTCGAGATCGACATGCCGGGGGCTGCGCTCGAAATGCATGAAGCCGACCACATCGGCGCCGGCGTCGATGGCGGCATCAAGCAGTGCCGGGGTCCTGATGCCGCAGATCTTGACGATGAGGGGGTCGGACATGTGCCTTGGATCAGTTGGGAACGAAATCTTCGGCGCCCAGCGCCGGCGGCTCGGGCGAGCGGCGGGCAACCTCGAGCTCGCGGTGCAAGCGTTCGGTCTCGCGCTTGAAATGGCGCTCGTCGCGGCGGTGCGCTCCCTGGGCGAACCAGGTGGCGACGCCACCCAGCAGCACGCCGACCAGCAGCACAGCGAACAGCACGAGGAACAGCGGCACGCCGACGCCGGGTGAGCTCAGGGCTTCGACCGGGGCGAAGGGGTTGAAATTCACCACCACCAGCTGGCGGTTGGCCAGGGCGAACACGATCAGCACCGCGCAAAGCGGCACCAGCACGAACCAGCCGACAATGCGTCTAATCATCGGAAACGCCAGACATCATCCCGCGCGATTGATCCGCTCACGGATTTCCTTGCCGGCCTTGAACTGCGGCACGTACTTCTCGCCCACATCGACGGTTTCGCCGGTCCGGGGGTTGCGACCGACCCGCGCCGGCCGGTTCTTGACCGAGAAGGCGCCGAAGCCGCGCAATTCGACGCGGTCGCCACGGGCCATCGCATCGCCCACCTCATCGAGGATGGCGTTCACGATGTTCTCGATATCGCGCTGAAACAGATGCGGATTTTCGTCGGACAGTCGCTGCACGAGCTCGGACTTGATCATACCGCCCCCCGGCGCACTCCACGGGTCGATGGGGTTCACATCGATGGGTTAGCCTGCCAAAGCGAGACCAAACCGTCAAGGGACATCGCCCCACCAACGCTCGAGCGCATTACTTCGGCCGCGCTCTGGCCAAGCCAGCGGGTGACCCCGAACCAACCTTCGGCCGGCAACGGAAAGTAATCGACGACGGGCAGATCGGCGGCGATGGATTTGTCGCTCTCGAGCCAAGTAATGGCTTCAGCTTCGCCACCGATCGCATCGATCAGTTTGGTTTCGACGCCCTGGCGGCCGGTGATGATGCGACCATCCGCCAAAGCCAGGGTCTGGGGCCGCGGAATGCCGCGCCGCTCGGCGACGATATCGACGAACCACTCGAACGAATCGTTGACCAGCGCCTGAAGCGAGGCGCGCACTTCGCCCTGCATCGGCTCGTTGATGTCGGGCTCGGCCTTGAGCGGGCCGGTCTGCACCTTGTCGAAATTGACCCCGATGGTGTCCAGCAGCTTGCCGGCATCGACGTGCTGGTAGAGCACGCCGATCGAGCCGACGATCGACAGCCGGCGCGCGAAGATGCGATCGCTGGCGATGGCGGTCATGTAGGCGGCGGAGGCCCCCAGTTCGCTGATCACCGCGACCACCGGCTTTTTGGCGCGCAACGCCGCGAGCGCCTCGTAGAGCTCCTCACCGCCGGCGGTCGTGCCGCCCGGGGAATTGATGGCGACGATCACGGCCTTCACCGCATCGTCCTCGGCCAGCTTGTCGAGGATCTTGAGGCGGGCCGGGTCGGTCATGATGGTGCCGGTGATGCTGACGCGCGCGATGCGATCGCCCGGACCACCCTGCTCCATGGCAAAGCGACCGATAATGGCCAGCACGGCGGCAGCGAGCGCCAGGAAAAACAGCACCCGCCACAGCCGGCGCGAACGGCGCAGCCGGGCATTGGCGGGGATCAGGTGCGCGCTATCGCCGGAGCTGTCGGTCATCGGGGCCTCTTGCAGGATTGGGGGAGGTAACCCGCCGGTGGCGGCAAATGCAAGGCGGGGCTGGGTCGTTTCGCGACGATCGATGGCCTCGCTTGCAGGCGCCGCGCCGCCCGCTCGCCGTGTCAGACAGCCTACACCTTCAGCCGCTGCCGCTCGGTCTTGATGAAGCCGGCGAGGTGATCGGCTTCGAACAGGGTCAGGGCCCTGCCCTGCCGCAGCAGGCGATCACGCTCGGTGCGGCCCAATGCGGCCTCGAGGCTGGCGGAAAGCCGATTGCGCTGCATTTCCTCGGTGGCCTGGCGGCCATCGATCCAGCCTTCGAAGCTCTTGTCGGTGAAGCCGACGAGGAGCGCCGCCACGTCGAAGGCGCCCCGGGTGGTGAGGAGCTCGGCGGCATTCTGCAGCAGGCACCAGTGCCACTGGCCACCGTCGCGCGGCACGATCTCGGCCGCTTCGTAGAGCGGCGCCACGGCGCCATCGAAATCGCCCAGCGTCATGCGGTAGGCGGCGTTGTTGTTGAGATGAAAGCCGAGCTGCAGGCTGCGGCCGGCGGCACGGAGCTCCGGCATGATCTGATCGGAGAGCGACAGGGCGCGGACCGTGTCGCCGCCCTTGTGCAGCATTTCGGCGAGGTTCATCACCGAGCGGAAGCGGCCCTTGGGGTTGCCGACATCGAGATGCATGGCAAGACCGGCCTCGGCGCGGGCCAGCCCCGACCGGGTGTCGCCGCGGGTCCAGGCCTGGGTGCCGATGGCCACCAGCGCCCAGGATTTGACCTTGCTGGGCGGCATATCGGCGATCAGCGTTTCGAGTTCGGCGACCAGCGGCTCGGCATCGCCCTGATGATGAAAGAAGATAGTGATCCAGGCGGTCAGCACCAGCGCCTGGGTGTAGCGCAACCGGTCGTCGCTCTCCCGGAACCAGGCCAAAGCCGGCTCGAGCCCCTGATAGGCGCGGACATCCATGGCGTTGTAGCGGCCGATCTCGCCCAGGGCCAGCTGCAGCCGCGCTGCGGTTTCGGGCGGCACGGCACCGACCAGCGACATGCCGGCCTCGATGGTGGCGAGCCCTTCGGCGCCCAGTTGCTCCTCCATGAAATAGCGGTAGGAGCCGGCAGCGAGCTCGACATAGGTCGGCCAGTCGGCGCGGGTCTTGGTCCAGGCGAGGGCGGCGCGGAGGTTATCGCCGTCCGGGCGGTAAATCTGGTCCCAGCGCTCGTCGGGCAGCGCCTCCCAGCGCAGCACGCTGTCGGAGAAGAGATCACGGATATAGGCGGCGTGCCGATCGCGGGTGGTGACGTCCTCGCCGGCCTCGGCCAGCTTGTCGAGGGCGAAGTGGCGGGTGGAATCGAGCAGCCGGTAGCGGGCCCGGTCCTGCCCGTCACGCACGACGAGCGAACGGCGCACCAGTTCGGCGACTCGCGTTTCGGCCCCCTCGCCGGCCACGGCGTTGACGGCGGGGATGGAGAAGCTGCCCTGGAACACGCCGAGCGCCCGCAGGGTGCGCTGGTCGTCGGGCTCGAGCAGGTCGTAGCTCCAGGCGAGCGAGGCGGCGAGGGAGCGGTGGCGCGGCAGCGCCGGATCCCAGTCGGCCTCGAGGCTCGCCAGTCGCTGCTCGAGCTGCCGGTCGACGGTCTCGATGCCGACGGTGGCGGCGCGCGCCGCAGCCATCTTCAGCGCCAGCGCCACGCCGTCGAGGCGGCGGCAGAGCCGGGCGACGATCGGCAGCTCATCGGCGGAGAGCTTTTCCCCGAACGCTTCGTAGCAATAGGCGAGGAACTGCGCCGACGCGGCATCGGCCAGTTCGCCCTCGCCGGTGACGGCAAAGGGCAAGAGCTTGAAGACGTGCTCGTCGGGCAAAGCAAGCGGCACCTGCGAGGTGGCAAGGATGCGGATATCGGGCACTTCGGCGAGCAGGGTCCGGATGACCCGCGCCGCGGCACCGCGCACATGCTCGCAATTGTCGAAGATCAGCACCGCTGCGGTGGGCCGCAAATACTCGACGATCGACTCGAGCGAACGGCTGCCGGCCCGGAACGGCACGGCGAGGGTCTGGATCAGCACGCTCTCGATGAACTCGCCGCTGCCGAGCGAAGCGAGATCGACCATCCACACGCCGCCATCGACCGGGCCGAGCGTTTCGGCCACCGCGACGGCCAGCGTGGTCTTGCCGACACCGCCCGGGCCGAGGATGCTGACCAGCCGGTGCTGGTCGAGCAGGCGTGCCACCGCCTCGATCTCAGTTTCGCGCGCCACGCAGTCGCTGCGATAGCGCCCCAGATTGCCGTCGGCACCGGCGAGCGGCCGCAGCGGCTCCACGTCCTCAACCGGTTCGGGGCCGACATACCTGTAGCCGCGACCATGCACGGTGGCGATGAAGCCGGGACCGAGCGCCTTGCGCAGCGCCGACATGTGGACCTGCAGGGTGTTCTCCTCGACCACCACGCCGGGCCACACCGCATCGAACAGGGTGGATTTGTCGAGCAACTGGTTGGGCTCGGCCAGCAGTGCCTCGAGCAGGTCGAAGGAGCGCCCCGACAGCTCGATCGGCCCGTCGGGGCCGATGAGCTCGCGCTCGCGCAGCCGGATCCGGTAATCGCCAAAGCGTTTTTCCATTGCGCCACCATAGCTGATTCAGGCCGATCAGGACTGCTTCAGAACTCTTCAGGATTGCCCCAAGGACTGCCGCGCCGCTCGGAGCGATGATCAGTGCATCAGATCCGAGGAGACCGACAAATGCTGTACCAGCCCAAGCGCCGCAACCCCGCCGCAGCCCTCGCCCGGCACGTTCTCGTCGCCCTCGCCGGCGTATTCGGCGGTCTCGGCCGCAGTGCCGCCGACAGCGCCTATCTCGACGGCATGCGCGGCAGCGAACTCGAAGATCTGGGCCTCCGGCGGGTCGACGACGGCAGCTACCGGACGTTCAAGTAGCGGTCGCAAGCCAGCTCACTCGAGCTTGCGCACCATGTAGCGGGCGTCTTCTTCGTAGCTGAGCAGCTTGCCGTAGAGCTCGGGGACGTCGGTGATTTCAAAGCCATGGCGTTCCCAGAACGGGATCGAGCCGTTGACGGCAACCAGCGTCATGGTGGGATAACCCTCGACGCTGGCGTGCTTGACCAGCGCCTCGACGATCCTGGAAGCGGCCCCCACCCGACGGGTGACCGGCAAGAGGCAGAGATCGTGCAGATAATAGGTGTCCGGCTCGGCCGGCAGCGCTTTCAGCAACGTGTTGAGCGGCGGCAGTGTGCCGTAGAGCCAGGGATGGCTCAGCACATAGCCGGCCGGCTTGTCGCCGATCTCGAGCAGATAGCAGCCATTGCGGTAGAGCTTCAGGCGCTCGGCGAGCACCTCGGGGGTTTCGAAGAAATCGACATGCACGGTGTCGGCGATGCCCTGCACGGCCGGCAGGTCATAGCTGGTCATGGCGCGCCAGGCGACATCCTTCAGAAGCATAAGTTCCCCCAAACAAAGGGCCCGCACCTGTTGGTGCGAGCCCCTTAGATGCAGATCCGCGGGGTGCGAAACACCCCGCGGAAAAGCTTACTTCTCGTCGCGGCCCTTGAGGGCGGCGCCCAGGATGTCGCCGAGCGAAGCGCCCGAGTCCGACGAACCATAGGCGGCCACAGCTTCCTTCTCCTCGGCGATTTCAAGCGCCTTGATGGAGAGCTGGATGCGCTGGGTCTTGCGATCGTACTGGGTGACGCGCGCGTCGACCTTCTCGCCCTTGGAGAAACGCTCCGGACGCTGGTCGTTGCGGTCACGCGACAGATCGGCGCGACGGATGAAGGCGGTCATCTCGGTGTCGTTGATGCGCACTTCGATGCCGCCATCGTTGACCTCGGTCACCGTGCCGGTCACCACGGAACCCTTGCGGATGCCGTCGCCGCCGGCATCGGCCACTTCGCCGACCGCCAGCTGCTTGATGCCGAGCGAGATACGCTCCTTCTCGACGTCGACGTCGAGCACCTTGGCCTGGACGATGTCACCGCGGTTGTAGGCCTCGAGGGCCTGCTCACCCGGCTTCTGCCAGTCGAGGTCGGAGAGGTGGACCATGCCGTCGACATCGCCATCGAGACCAATGAACAGACCGAACTCGGTCTTGTTCTTGACCTCGCCCTCGACAACGGTACCCGAGGGGTACTTGTCGGCGAAGGTTTCCCAGGGGTTCGCAAGCGTCTGCTTGAGGCCCAGCGAGATACGGCGCTTCTCGGGATCGACCTCGAGCACCATCACTTCGACTTCCTGCGAGGTCGAAACGATCTTGCCCGGGTGGACGTTCTTCTTGGTCCAGCTCATCTCGGAGACGTGGATCAGGCCTTCGATGCCCGGCTCCAGCTCGACGAACGCACCGTAGTCGGTGATGTTGGTCACGCGGCCGGTGAACTTGGCGCCGACCGGATACTTGGCGGCAATGCCATCCCACGGATCGGCCTGCAGCTGCTTCATGCCCAGCGAGATACGGTGGCTCTCGTGGTTGATGCGGACGATCTGCACCTTGATGGTCTCGCCGATCGACAGCACTTCGGACGGGTGATTGACCCGGCGCCAGGCGATGTCGGTGACGTGCAGCAGACCATCGATACCGCCGAGGTCGACGAACGCACCGTAATCGGTGATGTTCTTGACCACGCCGTCGACGACCTGGCCTTCCTCGAGCTGCTGAACGATCTCGGAACGCTGCTCAGCGCGGCTCTCTTCGAGGATGGCACGACGCGACACGACGATATTGCCGCGGCGCTTGTCCATCTTCAGGATCTGGAACGGCTGCGGCACATTCATCAGCGGGCCGATGTCGCGGATCGGGCGGATGTCCACCTGCGAGCGCGGCAGGAAGGCAACGGCGCCTTCGAGGTCGACGGTGAAGCCGCCCTTGACCTGGTTGAAGATGATGCCTTCGACGCGCTGGTTGGCGTTGTACATCTCTTCGAGCTTGACCCAGCTCTCTTCGCGGCGAGCCTTCTCGCGCGACAGCACGGCCTCGCCGACGGCGTTCTCGACGCGGTCGACATAGACTTCGACGAGCGAACCCACCTTGATGGTGCCGTCACGGCCGGCGGCGCCGAACTCCTTGAGCGCGATGCGCCCTTCGGTCTTCAGGCCGACGTCGATGATGGCGAGATCCTTCTCGATCGCCACGACGGTGCCCTTGACCACGGTCCCTTCCAGCGGCTCGTTCTCGAGGAACGAGTCCAGCAGCAGGGATTCGAAATCTTCCTTGGTAACAGTTTGAACTGCCAAACGACTTCTCCAATGCGCCCGGTGGCTTGAGGTTGAAAGGCCCGGTTGCCAATCGCCATGAACAGGCGATCCGGTGCGCTGGCGCGCGAGCCATGTAGGGTCAGGATTGGTTTCCGCTGCCGGCTCTTGGAACATGCCGGGGGACGAAAGCCGCAAGGTTTGGTTTTGAAGCCTAGAGCTTCGCCTTGCGCGCCATGACCCCGTCGACAATGGCGACGGCTGCGCGGAGTGCGGCCTCTATATCCAAGAGCGTGGTGTCCAGCAAGTGGGCATCGGCTGCCGGATAGAAGCCGCCATTGGGGTTGGCCATGTCTCTGGCGTCCCGCTGCTCTATCTGGTGATAGAGGGCGTAACGATCAACCACCTGGCCGCGCGCCTCGAACTGGCGGGCCCGGCGCTCCATGCGCGCCTTGCTGTCCGCCTGGATGAACAGCTTCACATCGGCATCGGGCGCGATCTTGGTGCCGATGTCGCGGCCATCGAGCACGGCGCCACCGGGCTGGGTGGCGAACTGGCGCTGGAAATCGAACAGGGCGGCGCGCACCTCGGCGATCACCGCGACCTTGCTGGCGAGCGCGCCCGCTTCGGCCGAAGACAGCACCGCCGGGTCGAGATGGGCGGTGTCGACGGCGCGTGCGGCGGCGATGGCCCGCGCCTCGAACTCGGGCGCGTTTTCATGGGCGGCGACGGCGCGGCCGACGGCACGATAGAGCAGGCCGGTATCGAGGTGCGGCAAGCCATAATGCCGGGCCAGACCAGCCGCCAGCGTGCCCTTGCCGGATGCCGCCGGCCCATCCACCGCGATGATCATTGCCCCTCCGCTGCCCCACTCTGGCGGGCCCTCCGTATCATGGTGGCCGGGCGAGGTGCCAGCATGGCGCCACGCTACCCCCAGAGATCGCTCGAGGCGGGCTGCACTTTCGGTTTGACAGGGCGAAACTTTCACCCTAACCGGACGTTTCCCTGCGGGTGGCCCCGCCTTTCTACACGAGGAAGCAATTGGCCAACGACGAACGCGGTACGAAACGGGAAGACCCCGATACCGGCAAGAAGTTCTACGACCTGAATAAGGATCCGATCGTCTCGCCTTACACCGGCAAGTCCTATCCGCGCTCCTATTTCGAACAGAACGCCGTTGCAGCGGTGCGCGCCAAGGCCGCAGCCGAACGCGACGACGAGGATGACGAGGAAGAGATCGAGACCGAGGAAGCGGCCGAACCCGGCGCGCCCGAGATCGTCTCGCTCGAGGATGCCGACGCCGAAGAAGCCGGCGCCGATGACGGTGAAGAGATTCCCGATGTCGAGGACGTCGAAGACGTCGAAGATATCGGCGACGACGACAGCGACGTGTTCCTCGAAGAGGATGAAGACGAGGACGAAAACCTCGACTTCGACGTCGGCGGCGGCGGAGACGAGCGCTAAGCTCGGCCGCCTCGGCGCGGGCAAGAGGCACAAAAGTCCAGAACTTTTACCTCCCGCGCAGCCCCCACGAAATACCGCTTGCATGCGAGGGGTGACGTGGGTAGATAGCACCGCGCTTCGACGGGAAACCGCCGCGGCGCATACCCAAAGGCACGATATGATCGTGCCACCGGATGTGATCCACGGATCGTTGATGGGGCCATAGCTCAGTTGGGAGAGCGCTTGCATGGCATGCAAGAGGTCGTCGGTTCGATTCCGATTGGCTCCACCAAATCTCCTCCGCGCCTGCGGAGAGCCCGAGCCGAGCGCTCAGGGCAACTGTCGGGGCTGAATGCCCTATTCCTTACCGTACATCGCGCACTGCCTGGCACCGGCGGAAGCATCGACGCACTGCCGATCGACAGGCCGATTGCAGTTGCACCGGTCGCGGGGCAGCGATGCCGCATTATGCCGAACGGCCCCTCCCCGGGGCCGCACACCTGACATACCGATTTCCCTGATCACGGACGCAAAAAGGCGAGGAGCCGGGACGTGCTCCTCGCCTTACGGCCTGCGGCTGTCGGGAGGATCAGCTCGCGGCGATAGCGGTGGCCTGGTTGACCTTGCCGTTGAGGGTATAGGTGATCGCGACGTTCTCACCGGCCTTCAGCTTCGAGAAGTCGCACTTGGGCGCGAACTGGTAGACCGCCTTGTCGGCAAGCGTCACGGTACAGGCTTTGCTGTCCATGGACTGGATGGCGCCCTTGGCGGTGGACGGGGCGGCGAGCGCGACCGACGAGATACCGACGGAGGCAACCAGCATCAGGGGGATGAGAAACTTGCGCATTGACGATCTCCTTGTTCGTCCGGTTCACCGCGTCATCGTTTTGGAAGCGGCGGCCGGTGCGTGGTGCAGCGGCGAGAGGGAGGTTGGTCCCGGCTGCTTGCCTGCCCCTTTCCCGAAACTTACTTCTTCGTAAGCTCGACCGAATGCGCCGCGACGCGGCAGACAAAATAAGGACGAGGGGCCCCAGAGGGCCCCTCGCCGGACTGCCTGTCGACGGTGGGAGACGGATCAGGCGGCGGTAATGGCGGTGGCCTTCTTCAGCTTGCCGCTGAGGGTGTAGGTGATGGCGACCTTCTCGCCGGCCTTCAGCTTCGAAAAATCGCACTTGGGCGCGAACTGGTAGACCGCCTTGTCGCCGAGCGTCACGGTGCAGGCCTTGCTGTCCATGGACCGGATCGACCCGTGGGCAATGCTGGGTGCCGCGAGCGCTGCCGAGGATGCACCCACGGAAGCGACCAGCATCAAGGGAATGAGGAACTTGCGCATAACGATCTCCATGTCGTCAGATTAGCCACGTTGGCTGAGCAGGTGGCGGCCGGTGCGTGGTGCAGCGGCGCGGCGAAATCTGCTGTCGACCGATTGCCCCGCCCTTTCCTGAAGCTTACTTATTCGTAAGCCGACAGGAGCGTCGCGCCGGTGTAGGTTGGGCACAGGCGCCGGATCCTCCCCCAGGCATCGCGCCGTCGTCTCAAGAGGTTACACGGTGAAGGTCGTTGTCGCAGAAGACGACCGGACGTCGTCCGATTTCATCCGCAAGGGCCTGGCCCAGCAGGGGCACAGCGTCGAATCGGTATTCGATGGGCGCGATGCGCTGACCTTCTGCCTCTACAATAATTGCGATGTGCTGGTGCTCGATCGGATGATGCCGGGCATGGACGGGTTGTCGGTGGCCAAGGCGCTCCGCGCCTCGGGCCGCACCATGCCGATCCTGTTCCTCACCTCGATGGGCGACGTCGAAGACCGGGTCGAGGGGCTGATGGCGGGCGGCGACGACTACCTGGTCAAGCCGTTCCACTTCTCCGAACTGATGGCGCGGCTGACCGTCCTGGCGCGGCGGCCGCAGGCCGCGGAGGTGTCTACGCGGCTCAGCGTGCACGATCTCGAACTGGACCTGATGGCCCATACCGCGACGCGCGCCGGGACCCGCATCGAGCTGCAGGCCAAGGAGTTCGCGATCCTCGCGCTCCTGATGCGCAATGCCGGCCGGATCGTCACCAAGACGATGCTGCTCGAACAGGTGTGGGACTTCAATTTCGACCCGCAGACCACGGTGGTCGAAACCCATATGAGCCGGCTGAGGACCAAGGTGGACAAGCCGTTCGAGGTGGCGCTGATCCATACCACGCGCAATACCGGCTACTCGATACATGCACCGCGTCAGTAGCATCCTCGCGGGTGCCGCATTCCGTTCGGCGCTGATGTCGCTGCTGCTGTTCCTCGCGGTGTTCTTCGTCGCCGGCGTGGTGATCGTCAGCCAGACCCGCAGCGAGGCGGAAACCGAAATCCGCGCGCTGGTGAGCAACGAGTTCGAGCTGTTCCGCGACGCCGCAGGCAACGAGAGCGATCTCAAGCAGCTGGTGGACAGTTCGGCCGAGTCGGCCGGCCCGCGCTTTTTCGTGGTCGCGCTCTATAAGCCCGACGGCACGCTGCTGGCCGGCGATGATTTTCTGCGGCCGGCGAAACTGGGCTGGAGCACCGTCGAATCGGCGATCAACGCCACCACCCCGTCGGAACAATATCTGGCGCTGACCGAGGAGATCGGCGGCAATCGGGTGACCTTCGGACGGACGCTGTATTTCGTCGAGGTCGGTTCGGCCGCCCTGTGGCGAGCGCTGATGCTGGCCAGCATCGTGGTCGGGATCGGTGCCCTGGCCATCGGATATTTCGCGAGCCACGGCGTTTCGGCCAAGCTCGACCGCATGGCGGCGACCCTCGAGCGGGTGGCGCGCGGCGACAGTCGGATACGGCTGCCGGTCGGCCGCTCCAACGATCAGGTGGATCGGGTCTCAGCGCAGATGAATGCGCATCTCGACCGGCTGAGCGACCTGGTGGGCACCATGCGCAATACCGTGATCTCGATCGCCCACGACCTCAAGTCGCCACTCAGCCGGGCCTATATCCTGCTGCAGGAGGCCGAGGAGGCGCCAGACGAGATCGAGCGGGCCAAGCTGCTGGAAGAAGCGCAGGCGGAGATCGAGCGGCTCAACGGCATCTTCGATACGGTGCTGAGGATTTCGCGGATCGAATCCTCGGACGACCAGTCGGGCTTTGCCTCGTTCTCGGCGCAGGAACTGGTGAGCGAAACGCTGCAGACCTTCGAGCCGGTGGTGGAGGAGGCCAACCAGATCCTGGTGGCGGCGCCAACCAGCAGCGACGCCACCATCGTGGGCGACCGGCGGATGGTGGTGCAGTTGCTGGTGAACCTCATCACCAATGCCTCGCGCTACAGCCCGCCCGGCGCACGGATCGAACTGGGGACGGGCCTGGAGGATCGCCATCCGATCCTCGTGGTCGCCGATAACGGCCCGGGCATTCCCGCCGACCACCGCCAGGCGGTGTTCGAACCATTCCTGCGGCTCAACCCGGAGCGGGACGAAAAGGGTTCCGGCCTGGGGTTGGCGCTGGTGCAGGCCATCGCCACGCGGCATCGGGCGACGGTGCGGCTCGAGGATAATCAGCCCGGCTTGCGGGTGGTGGTCCGGTTTCCGGCCATTGAGCCCGCCGGCTGACGCCTCCGGTCCGGCCGGGCGCCGGCGACAGATCCAGCTTGAGAATTTGTAAGCTTGGCGACAAGGCGAGGCAAAGCCGGGCCGCCATAACCACCAGTGCCGATGCAAAGACGCACCGACCGCCGGCGCCCCCCTGCCGACGTGCATCTCACGCGGAGTATCCCAAAATGAACAAGCTCTCGAACCTCTCTGTCCTCGCGCTCGTCGCCATTGCTGCGGCCGGTCCGGCATTTGCCGCAACGCCGAAATTCACCAACGGCGCCCCCGGCACCGCAATGAGCGTCGATGATTTTGCCAGCCAGCTGGGCAGCTTCAACGCCAAGGACGTCACCGACCTGCTCGATGCCAAGAGCGTCACTGTCTACAACTACAACACCGCCTGGACCGACAAGGCCGGCAAGGCAGTGAACCTGTTGACCGACGATTCGCAGAGCATCGGGCTGCTGCGCGAAGCGCTCAACAAGAACCCCGCGGCGGTGAAGCTGCTGGCCGAGAACAAGATCAAGGTCGACCAGGTGGTCGACATCACCAATATCGGCGGCAACGTGCAGCTCTACATCCAGTAAATCGCCCTTGCGGGCGCCGCCCCGGCGGCGCCCGCAATCTTGGTACGTGCCGGCAGGCCCCTCATCCGCCGCCGGTACATCGCCCTCCCTGTCGCGAAAGCCGCTCGCGATCCCCCCGTTAATGCTTCCCAGAGTCGTTGCCGCTATCGTTTCCCTGACGATGCAGCGGAGCGGATCGGCAATTGACGGTACTGGCGCGGTTTGGGCTCGCGATCCTCCTCGTCGGGGCAGTGTTCGCCGCCGGACAGTTCGGCGCCTTCAAGTCACTCGATCGGCTGACGGAAGATATCCGGTTCCAGCTGACCAGCCGCCCGGCGAGCGGCCAGGTGGTGTTCGTCGACATCGACAGCGCCAGCCTGGCGCAGGTCGGCGTCTGGCCGTGGCCGCGCCAGGTCTACGCCGAACTGCTCGATCGGCTGATGGCGCTCGGCGCCGCGGATGTCGCCTTCGACATCGATTTCTCCGCCCGGTCGACCCCAGAGGGTGACGCGGCGCTGGCGGCGGCGCTCGAGGCGGCGGGCGGCTACGCCTATCTCGCGGCCTTCGAGCAGGTGGACGGCGCGACCGGCACGCGGCGGCTCAGCCTGCCGATCGACAGCTTCGCGGCGCATGCGACAGCGGTATCGGTCAATGTGCTCGCGGCGCGCGACGGCCTCGTCGATCGGTTTGCCGCCGCAACCAGCGGAGAGGTCAGCGTCCCGGCGCTGCCGGTAGCGCTCTACGGCAAGCCCGCCCCCGGCGGCGACATCCATATCGATTACGGCATCGATCTCAGGGGTATCGACCGCATCCCGGTAGCCGACCTGCTGGCCGGCACGGTGGCCGCGCCGCGCGTCGCCGATCGGCAGGTGGTGATCGGGGCGAGCGCCATCGAGTTGCGCGACATTTTCTCGGTGCCCCGCTACGGCATGCTGCCCGGACCGCTGGTGCAGATCGCCGGGCTCGAAACGCTGAAGGCCGGGCGGGTGCTGACCCCGCTGGAAGATTGGCCGGGACTGGTCGCCGCCGCCCTTCTCGCCCTCGTCCTCAGTGGAGGTCTGCGGGTCCGCACCGCCACCGGCATCGTCATTGCCGCCGTGATGTTCGCCGAGATCGCCGCGCTGCTGCTGCAGTGGCAATACGGCCTGGTGCTGCGCACGGCGGGCTTCGAGATCGCCGCGCTGCTGCTGCTGGGCCAGCGCATCGTGCTGGCGCTGATCGGCGAGTATGCCGAGCGGCGCCGGGCCGAGGCGCGACTGCTGTACCTGGCGCGCCATGATGCGGCGACCGATGCACTGTCGCGCGGCGGCCTCCTCGAGCATATGGCGGGCAAGCCGGTGCCCGCGGTGATGCTGGTGGGCATCCGGAGGATGGACCTAGTGCGCGGGGCGCTGGGGCAGCCGGTGGCCGAACTGGCACTCAGGGCCATCGCCAGGCGGTTGCAGGCGCTGGAGCTGGGGGGTGTCGGTCTGATCGATCGCGACGTGTTCGCCATCGCGCTCGACAAGGCGCCGACGGAAGCCCGTTTCAAGCGGCTCGACTGGGGCCTGCGCGCGGCGCTGCGGCCGGCGATCGTGGTCGAAGGGCACAAGGTGCATGTCGACGTGGCGCTGGCGGTCGACAGCGCTGCGGCAGGCGTTTCGCCGGCCCAGATGTTGCAACGCGCCGAACTGGCGCTGCGGGTCGGATCGCCAGACCTCGGCGTCAGCGCGTTCGACGCCGGCATGGAGACCGGGGTCGACCGGCGGCGCCGCATCGATGCGGAACTGCGCCAGGCGATCGAGCGCGGCGAGCTGACGGTGGTGTTCCAGCCGCAGACCAGCCTGGCGCATGGGGAACTGGTCGGGGTGGAGGCGCTGGTGCGCTGGCACAGTCCGGTGTTGGGGCCGGTGTCGCCGGCCGATTTCATCCCGCTGGCCGAGGAAACCGGGCTGATCGTGCCGCTTGGTGCGTTCGTGCTGGCAGAAGCCTGCAAGGCGGCGGCAGCATGGAGATGGAACGGCCGGCTGGCGGTCAATGTGTCGGCGGCGCAGATCCGGCTCGATGACATCGGCGAACGGGTTGCCGATGTCCTGGTGGAGACCGGCTTCGCGGCGAGCCGCCTCGACCTCGAGATCACCGAAAGCGTGCTGGTCGAAACGCCGGAGCGGCTCAGCCAGATGTTCGCCGATCTCAGGCAACTGGGTGTCGGCATCGCCATCGACGATTTCGGCACCGGCTATTCGTCGCTCAGCTATCTGAGCGGGCTCGAGTTCGACAAGCTGAAGATCGACCAGAGCTTCGTGCGCACGCTCGAGGCCGGCACGGCCAACGCCGCGATCGTCCAGACCATTGTCGATCTGGCGCGGCGGCTCGGCAAGACCACGGTGGCCGAGGGCATCGAAACCGAAACGCAGCGCCAGTTGCTCGCCGAGATGGGCTGCGACATTGGCCAGGGCTACCTGATCGGCCGACCGGCGCCGGCAGCCGAGATCGCCGCACGCATCGACGCGCAGCGTGCGGCGGTGGCGTGAGGCTCGCTCTCCCTCCTGGAAGGCAATCGCATGTGGCTTTGTGCACCATACTCTCGGTGCTCCTCCACCGTGAAACGGGGGAGGGGGACCGCCGAAGGCGGTGGAGGGGGCGGCGGGAAGCACCGGTTTGTGGGGCCGCCCCCTCCACCAGCTTCGCTGGTCCCCCTCCCCCGCTTCGCGGTGGAGGACCACCGCGAGGCCGGTGACTGTCCATATGCGATAGCCCTGCCCCCTTACCGAGGGAGGCGATCGCTTGGCTCGCGGCGTTATTGCCCGGTAAGTCTAGAGCAGCCCACCGAGGCCAAGGCTGACGCCCGCGCCGCCGACATTGACCGACACACCGCTGCCGCCGCCGATGCTGACGCCGACATTGGTGCCGCCGACATCCACGCCGACCGAGGCGCCGCCCCCGCCGACTTCGGCACCGACACCGACGCCAACCGGCGTGCTCACCCCGACAGTGACACCGCTCGTGCCGACCCCGACGCCGGCATTGGTACCGGCGACGCCGACGCCGACCGTAGCGTTGACACCGGCGGCCGGGCCGGAGATCACCTGGCCATCTGGGCCGACGATCTGAGCCGAACCGGCGCCGCGGCCGGTGACGGCGATCTCGCCGGCAGCCGTGACGGTAATCCGCTGTCCGGCGGGCACCAGCACATGCGCGCCGCTCCTGACGTCGCTCACTTCGACCTGGCCGCGGGTGACCTTCACCGACGCTTCGCTCTTGCCGGACTTGACGATGAAATGCGTGCCCTTGACCACGGCGGCGAGGAACGGCGTCTCGACGGCGAAGTGCTGGACATTGCGCACCTCGGCCTCGATCTCGACGGTGCCGAAGTGCTGCTTGACCGTGGTGAAGCGCTTGCCGGTCCGGTCCTTGATCTGGATCTGGGTATTGCCGCCGAGGCTGATCACCTCGGCGTCGCGCTTGAGGTCGACGCGACCATTGCCCAGGGTGCGAATGACCCGGTCATCGGGCACCACATCGCCGCGCTGCAGCTTGGCCCAGTCGCCTCCCACCAGCTGCAGCACCTGGCCGCGCAGTTTCACCGCGACCCAGTCATCGGCCAAGCTCGCCGAAGCGAGGGTGAAGCTCATCGCAACGACGAGCAGCAGCAGCGTCAACATCCTGTCAAGCATGGGGGCCTCCTGCCCGATCGCATCACATGCGAGCCATAGGGCGGGCGGCTGGTGGCCGATTCCTTAACGAGACCTCTGTTGTGATGCAGGTGACGCTCACACCTTGGGTAAGCGTAAACGCGTATATGCGGCGATCGCGATAATTGCGCGCATTCTGACTGCGCCACGCCCACGGAGGGATGCCGCCCCCTCGACAGGCCGCGCCATACCGCCTATATCGCGCGCCCCGCTGCCGGTTTACCCGGTGCAGCTTTCGGCACAGCTCTGGAGCATTGAATGGCGCGAACCCATTGCGGCATGGATTTCGGCACTTCCAACTCCACCCTGGCGGCGGCCGGTGGCAACCTGCCGCCGCGGCTGTTGCCGCTCGAGGACGGCAAGCCGACCATCCCCTCGGCGATCTTCTTTTCGTTCGAGGAGGACCGCACGTTTTTCGGCCGGCAGGCGGTGAGCGAATATGTCACCGGCGCCGATGGGCGACTGATGCGTTCGATCAAGAGCGTGCTGGGCACGTCGCTGTTCAACGACACCACGCGGGTGAAGCGCGAGGCGCTGAAGTTCTCCGAGATTCTCGGCCGCTTCATCGCCGAACTGAAGCGTCGTTCGGAAGCCTCGCTCGGCCACGAGATCGAAGACATCGTCTGCGGGCGCCCGGTGCGTTTCGTCGATGACGACGACAAGGCCGATGCCGAGGCGCAGCGCCAGCTCGAAGGCGCCGTGCAGGCGCAGGGGTTCCGGCATATCGAGTTCCAGTTCGAGCCGATCGCGGCGGCGCTCGACTACGAACAGCAGGTCAAAGGCGAAGAACTGGGGCTGGTCGCCGATATCGGCGGCGGCACCTCGGACTTCACTGTCATCCGGCTGTCGCCGGAGCGGGCGCGGCGGGCCGACCGCAAGTCCGATATTCTCGCAACGGCGGGCGTCCACATCGGCGGCACCGATTTCGACCGCCTGCTGTCGCTGAAGAAGGTGATGCCGCTGATGGGCTATGGCACCGAGACGGCGGACGGCAAGCGCCCGCTGCCCTCGGCGCCCTATTACGATCTCGCCACCTGGCACCGGATCAACCGGCTCTACAATCAGAAGACGCTGCTCGAACTGCATTCGACCTGCCAGGAAGCGCGCTTCCCCAATCTCGTCGCCATGCTGATCGCGCTGGTGGAGGACCGCCAGGGGCATCGGCTGGCCGGCCGGGTCGAAGAGGCCAAGATCGCGCTCAGCGAGGCGCCGCAGACCGCGTTTCGCTTCATGACGCGTGACGTGAAGCTGGAAGCGCCGATCAGCGTCGAGGAACTCGATGCGGCGCTCGACAACGCCACCGCATCGATCGCCGCGGCGATCGGCAGGACCCTGACCGCCGGCGGCGTGCCGGGCAGCCGCATCGACACGCTGATCCTCACCGGCGGTTCGACCCGCGTGCCGGCAGTCGGCAACATGCTCAGAGCCCTGTTCCCAGCGGCCAGGGCGGTCGAGACCGATGCCTTCGGCAGCGTCGGGCTCGGCCTCGCCCTCGATGCGGTTCGCCGGTTCAGCTAGCCTTCAGCTTCCCCTCGCTACCCCTTGGCGTGCGACTTGTTCGACGCGAGATCGAACCGGAAAAGTTTCAGAACTTTTCCTGATCTCGCTCTGCACCCGAGGGGGATTTTCGATGCTGCTGCCGATCCGTTCGCTGCTGACGGGGCTGTTTGCCCTGCTGCTGTTCGCAACGCCGCTCCTGGCCGCCGAAAAGGCGATCATCATTCTCGACGGCTCCGGCTCGATGTGGGCGCAGATCGAAGGCAAGGCCCGCATCGAAATCGCCCGCGAGACGCTGAGCAAGGTGCTGGCGGGGGTACCCGACGAGCTCGAGCTCGGCTTCATGAGCTATGGCCACCGCGAGAAGGGCTCGTGCGACGACATCGAACTGCTGGTGCCGCCGGGTGCTGGAACCGTCGCGGCGATCAGCAAGGCTGCGGCGGGGATTACGCCCAAGGGCAAGACGCCGATCTCGGCTGCGGTGAAGCTCGCCGCCGAAGAACTGAAATATACCGAGGACAAGGCGACGGTGATCCTGATCACCGACGGGCTCGAGACCTGTGAGGCCGATCCCTGCGCGCTCGCCTCGACGCTCGAGAGCCAGGGGGTCGATTTCACCACCCATGTGGTCGGCTTCGGGCTCACCGACGAGGAGGGCAAGCAAGTCGCCTGCCTCGCCGAGAATACCGGCGGCAAGTACATCGCGGCGGGCGACGAGACAGCGCTGACCGAAGCGCTGAAGACCACCGTGGCAGAGGTAGCCGCACCGGCGGCCCCGGAGCCGGCGCCGGAACCCACCCCCGCAGCAGCGGAGTTCAATCTCGTTCCGCAGGTGGTGATTGCCGAAGGCGACACAACGATCGCTTCCGACGCCGATATCGTCTGGGAAATTCACAAGGCCAATGCCGATGGCAGCCAGGGCGAGTACGTCGCCACCGAGTATGGCCCCAACTACAAGGGCAAGCTCGAGCCGGGCGACTATCTGGTGCGATCCAGCATCGGCTATGCCCATGTCGAGATGCCGGTGACGATCGAGGCGGGCAAGGTGGCCGAGCCGTATTTCGTGCTCAATGCCGGCGAGCTGACGATCCGGCCGCTGCCGAGCCCCGGCGTCGATCCCGACAGCAATGCCGCGGTGTTCACCGAATTCCCCAATGGCGAGAGCACCACCAGCTATGGCGAGACCAGGATCTGGGTGCCGGCGGGTGAAACCAAGGTGCAGGTGACGATCGGCACCGGCGTGGCCAACCAGGCTATCGCGGTGAAAGCCGGCGAGCTGTTAGCCCGGGACATCGTCGTCGGGGTCGGCGTCGCGGCGGTCAACGCCTTCTATGTCGAGGGCATGAAGGTCGAGGACAGCAACCTGTTCGAGGAAATCCTCGAGGCCAAGAAAGACATCCAGGGCAAGCGCAAGTCGCTCACCTACAATTACGGTCCGGACCACAATTTCGAGCTGCCGCCGGGGGACTATGTGCTGGTTTCGACGGTGGGCGGCGCGACGCTGGAAACGCCGTTCAGCATTGTGGCGGGCGAGCGGACCGAGGTCAGCGCCATCCTTGGGGCCGGCGTCGTGGCGATCACGGCGCCCGGGACCGACAAGGTCGAGGTGTTCGGCGCCAAGGCGGACATCCAGGGCAACCGCAAATCGTTCAGCTACGGCTTCGGCGGGGCACTGCAAACCACGCTGACGGCCGGTGACTACGTGGTCGTCGCGTCGCCCGCCGAGGGCGAACCCAGAGAAACCAGCATCAGCGTGGTGGCCGGCGAACGGCTGGAGGTCACGGTCGAGTAGGCGCGGCGGCCGGTCGGCTCAGTTTACCGGCAGCCGTTACCTAAAACACAACGATCGCCGCCTATGCTTCCGCCAAGGCACGATTGGCGGAAGCGGTTTCTTGGACGACTTCTGGCATGCATTGGTGGCGAATTTCGCCGTGGTCGGCACGGTGTTCGCCCTGTGGACGCTGGCGCAGGAATGGCTGCACCGGCACCGCCGGCCGGTGCGGCAGTTCGCGCTGGGCACCTTCATGGGCCTCAGCGCCATGGCGACGATCGTGTTCGCGGTGGAGGGCCAACCCGGCGTACTGCTCGACCTGCGCTCGGCGCCGCTGGCGATTGCCGGGCTATTCGGCGGCCCGCTGGCGGCAGTCATCGCCGCAGTGCTCACCGGCAGCTACCGCATCGCGGTGGGCGGCGCCGGCATGGTGCATGGGCTGATCTCGATCGGCATCGTCGCGCTCATCGGGGTGATCGTCCACCTGGTGCTCAACGGGCGCACGCCGAGGGCGGTGCACATCATCGGCGTCGCGGCGGCGATCGCGCTGGTGTCGCTGCTGACCACCCTGACGGTGCCGGCGCTCACCGAGGCGCTCAAGGCCATGGCGGCGCCGGCCGCCGCCCTGATCTTCGTTGCGACACTGCTTGCCGGCTTCGTGGTGACGCGCGGCGAAGCGCGCTCGGCGGAACGCGACCTGATGAGCGCGGCGCTGACCCGGTCGCCCGAATATTTCTACATCAAGGACCGCTCCAGCCGGTTCGTCGCGGCCAACCTGCACGTGGCACAGAACGCCGGTTACGACCGGCCAGAACAGCTGCTCGGCAAGACCGACTTCGACCTCACCGACAAGGCGCGGGCCGAGCAGTTGCTGCAGGAGGAGCAGGAGATCATGCGCACCGGGCGGCCCATGCTCGCCCGCAAGGAGCGCTTGGTCGATGCCGGTGGTCGCGAACGCTGGTACCTCACCTCCAAGGTGGCGTTGCACAATGCCGATGGTGAGCCGATCGGCATTGCCGGTACGACGCGCGACATCACCGAACAGCAGCGGCTCGAGGCGGCGCTGACCGACAGCCGGAACCTGCTGAGCTATGCCGTGCACGAGATGTCGGACGGCCTCGCGATGTTCGATCGCAACGGCTACCTGGTTTACTGCAACGAGCGCTACCGCAGCCTGTTTCCGCTCACCGGCACTGTCCGGAAGCCCGGCGCGCACATTCGCGACATCCTGGTGCGGGTGGTCGAGACGGGCGAGCAACTGAACCTGGGCGACCCGGAAGTCTGGCTGCAGGTGGTCGCCGGCTCGCTCAGCAAGCATTCCGAGGAGCAGGTCAACCTGTTCGACGGCCGCTGGCTGCTGATCAAGACGCGCCCGACCGACGAGGGCGCGGCGATGGTGGTGATTTCGGACATCACCACGGTCAAGCAGGCCGAGGGCGAGCTGCGCAGCCTCACCACCGAATTGAAGCTGCTGGCCGAGACGGACGGGCTGACCGGGCTGATGAACCGGCGCTCGTTCGATGTGCGCCTCGCCGAGGAGCTCGAGCGCAGCCAGGTGGAGAGACGGGCGTTCAGCCTGGTGATGTTCGACGTCGACTGGTTCAAATCCTACAACGACACGCTCGGCCACCCGGCCGGCGACGAGTGCCTCAGGGTGGTCGGCCGTTGCCTGAGGATGGCGCTCCTGCGCCACGGCGATCTTGCCGCCCGCTATGGCGGGGAAGAGTTCGTCGCCATCCTGCCCAATACCGACGAGGACAGTGCGTTCGTCGTCGCCGACCGGGTGCGGGCGGCGCTTGCCGAGCTGGGCCTGCCGCACCCGGCGACGCTCAACCGCATCGTCACACTGAGCGCCGGCGTCGCCAGTTATGCGGCCGACGAGGCGCGGCGCAGCGCCGGGCAGTTGCTGTCGCGGGCCGACGAGGCGCTCTACGACGCAAAGGCGGGCGGGCGAAACCGGGTGATCGGGTGGACACCGCGCGACAAGGCGCGTGTCTCGCCCTGAAGCGGCTTCAGGGCGGAAGTGTGCGACCTTGGCGCGCGGCCTCAGGCGGCGCGCTCGCGCGAGAATTCCGAGGCCGTGACGTAGATATCGACCAGCTTGCGGGCCCGATCCATGGCAATGCCGCGTCCCTCGCGCAGCAACGCTGTCGCCTTGGTTGGAAGCACTGCGCCGGTCCCCGGCTCGAGCAGAATGGCATGCCATTGGGCAGCACGCGTCACGCGGATCGTGTAGCCGCGATAGCTATCGTCCAATGCGTAGTCCCCCGCGTAGTTGTACGACGTGCTAATGCGACGCTGCACCCGGGGTTCCCGTGGCTCAACGGTGCCGCGATCACAACTGCCGCGCGGTGTGGATTGTGTGGAGAACGGGAATCGTGATCGGCGTCGCCACGATTAGGAAGAAATCCTGATCGCCGGGCCGCGAGCCGGCAGCACGGCGATGACTGCCCGGTTCATCGCGGCTTCAGCGGCGCCGGCGCAGTCTCCCACTGACCATTGAGGGAGAACGCCAATGTTCAGATCATTCATGCTCGGCGCCGCGCTGGCGGCTGGATTGGCGCTGCCTGCGGCGGCCGCAGAAGTCGAGCTCGAGGCCGCCGAAAGCGGGCAGATCGAGTTCGTCATGCCCTCGGGCAATATCGGCTGCATCGTCACCCCGGAAGGGGGTACCGACGTCTATGAGCCGGAGGACGGCGGTCCCGAGATCATGTGCGACCGGGTCGAGCCGGACTATGTCCGCGTGGTGCTCGGCACCGATACGGCCGAAGAACTCGACGAGGTCGGCGACTCCAGTTGCTGCGGGGCCGAACAGGTGCTGCATTATGGCGAGTGGGCGTCGGTCGAAGGCTTCGTCTGCTACTCCAAAAGAACCGGCCTCACCTGCACGACCGAGGACGAGGCGCACGGCTTCCAGATGGCGCGTTCCGGTATCGAAACCTGGTGAAGCGCCCTACAGAAAATCGTCGCGGCGCGGCGTGAAGCTGTCGATCAGCTTGCCGGCTTCGAGCGCCTTGACCCCGTGCACCAGCCCTGACGGCACGATATAGGCGCCACCCTTGCCGATGGTCTGGGTGACGCCGTCGATGGTCACCTCGAACACCCCCTCGGCGACGTAGCTGGTCTGCAGATGCGGGTGCGAGTGGAGCGCGCCGATGCCGCCCGCCTCGAAGGTGAACTCGACCAGCATCAGTTCGGGCAGGTCGAGGATGACGCGGCGGGACGAGCCATCCAGCTCGGTATGCTTGCCGTCGCCGGGTTGCGCAAAGAGGGGGGACATTCTGTCTCTCACAGTTTGTAGGCTTGCTTGACCAGGTTGTAGGCCAGATCTTTGGCCACTTCGTGGGCTTCATCCTCGTCGAGCCGGTGCTCGGTGACGAGGCGGGCGAGGAAAGCGCAATCGACGCGACGGGCGACGTCGTGGCGCGCCGGGATCGAGGGAAAGGCCCGGGTGTCGTCGTTGAAGCCGACCGTGTTGTAAAAGCCCGCCGTTTCGGTGGCCGTCTCGCGGAAACGCCGCATCCCCTCCGGGCTGTCGTGGAACCACCAGGGCGGGCCGAGCTTCAGCGACGGATAGACGCCGGCCAGCGGCGCCAGCTCGCGGGCATAGACGCTCTCGTCGAGGGTGAACAGGATGATCGAGAGCCTGGGGTCGGTGCCCACGGCATCGAGCAGCGGCTTCAGCGCGCCGACATAGTCGGTGCGGGTCGGGATATCGAAACCCTTGTCGCGACCAAACTTCTGCAGCATCGCAGGCGAATGGTTGCGCCAGGCGCCGGGGTGGATCTGCAGCACCAGCCCGTCGTCGATCGACATGCGGGCCATCTCGGTCAGCATCTGGGCACGGAACAAGGCGTGCTCCCGGGGCTCGGCCTTGCCGGTCCGCACCCTGTCGTAGAGCTGGCCGGCTTCCTTGGGCAGGAGATTGGCCGTCTCGGCAGTCGGGTGGCCGTGGTCGGACGAGGTGGCGCCGAACGCCTTGAAATAGGCACGGCGCTTGCGGTGCGCCTCGAGGTAGCCGTTCCAGTGGCCGGTATCCTCGCCGGTGATCTCACCCAGCTTGTCGAGATTGGCGGCAAAGCCGGCGAAATCCGGATCGACCACCGAATCGGGCCGATAGGCCGGGACCACCCGCCCCTTCCAGCCGCTATCACGGATCATCCGGTGCCATTTGAGATCATCGAGCGCCGCGTCGGTGGTCGAGATCACCTCGAGGTTGAAGCGCTCGAACAGGGCGCGTGGACGGTAGTCGTCGCGCCCGAGCCGCTCGGCGATCTGATCGTAGATGGCGTCGGCATTCGCCTCGCCCAGCCGCTCAGTGACCCCGAACAGGGTGGCGAAGGTATGGTCCAGCCAGGACCGGGTCGGGGTGCCGCGGAACAGGTAATAGTTCTTGGCGAACAGCCGCCAGATCTTCCGGCCGTCGGTCTCGACCGCCGAGCCATCGGTGGTCGGGACGCCCAGGTCCTCGAGGCGGATGCCGCGCGAAAACAGCATGCGGAAAACGTAGTGATCGGGGACGATCAGCAGTTGCGCCGGATCGGGGAATTTTTCGTTCTCGGCGTACCAGCGCGGCTCGGTGTGGCCGTGCGGCGAGACCAAAGGCAGATCCTTGATCCCGGCATAGAGCGCCTGCGCCAGGCCACGCGCCTTGGGCTCGGCAGTGAACAGCCGGTTGTCATCGAGCAAAGTCATGGTCAGCAGGTCCTCCGAACCACTTGGTTACTTAGCGCGAGCGCCGATGTCAAAGCCGCGGGCTTGATCCGTTTGGCCCGGGCTGCGATGGGTCGCTTGGGAGGACCAGCAATGAGCGGGATTATCGAACGGATCGAGCGTGAGAGCGGCGTCGAGGGGCTGGCGGAGATTCTCGCCGACCGGCTCAATCCATCGGACCTGCAGTCGCTGCTGATCGAGGTCACCCGCCGCCGCGCCGGCAAGCGCAACCCAGCCGAACTGCTGAAGGATTTTGCCACCAGCCGCTTCTTCGGCGTGGCGCGGCCGGACCGGGCAGCGCTGCTGGCCTGGGAGCAGCTGGCGCTGAGCTTGGGCGAGGCACGGTTCGAGCCGGTCGAATTGTCGCCGGTGACGCCGCTCGGCGCCTGCTCGGTGGTGGCGAGCGTGGACCAGGACTGGTCGATCGGCACGACGCGGCGAGGCGAGGTGGTGTCCGACCCGACCAATGTCCTGGCGCTCGAGGCGGCCCGGCTGCGCCAGGCCGGCAGCGGCGACGTACACCTGATGACCAGCCACCGGGTGGTGCGGCCGCAGAACTATGGCGACGGCAAGATGCTGGCGCATTTCCGGCTCTTCGCCCTGGTCAGCAGCGGTCGCGACCGCGGCGGCTATGGCTTCGAGGCCGAGGCACTGGGACGACAGGTCGGGTTGCTGCTCGAAGCGTTCGGGCAGTTTCTGCCGCAAGGCACGGCGCTGCGGCTCGGCTACACGCGGACGACGGCGCCCAATGCAGATGCGCGGCTCGAGGCGCTGCGCAGTGTCGCGCAGGCGAACGGCGCGGAGCTGTTCGAGGAGGTCGGCCGCGCGGCGGCCGGCAGCTACTATGCCGGCTTCTGCTTCCACATCTTTGCCGGTGACCTCCAACTCGCCGATGGCGGCGTGGTCGACTGGGGCGCCAGGCTCACCGGCAACGGCAAGGAGCGCATGGTGATCGCGGGCTGTGGCGTGGAGCGGTTGCTGGCGCTCAGGGCGTGAGGCGCAATCGAACTGAACTGCCCCTCACCCCGGCCCTCTCCCCGGCGGGGAGAGGGGGCGTTGTGGCACCGCCCGTTCAACTCGCGTCCCCTCTCCCCGCTGGGGAGAGGGTTAGGGTGAGGGGCAGGGATGCATCGGTGGCGTAGCTCCCCTAAGCCGCCCGCGCCACCGCCTGGCCGCGCAGGTCGCGCAGCCAGAGCTGGCCGCAGGCGGCGTCGATGCGGTTGCCCTGGGTGTCGCGCACCACCACCGGGATACCGGCGCGTTCGAGCCCGGCACGGAACTGCATCAGCCTCAGATCGGAGATTCGGCCGAAGCCGAGCCCATCGACTTCATTCCAGCGCATCAGGTTGAGCCGTGCCGGTTCGTTGCGGAACATGCCGGTGAGCCGCCGAAGATCGGCGTCGCTGTCATTGATGCCGGGGAGCAGCAGGTAGACGAAGGTGGCGACGCGGTTGTGCCGGCGGGCCCAACTCAGCGCGCCGCCGACCACATCGGCGATGGCGTGCTTGCGGGCGCCGGGGATCAGCCGGCTACGCGTCTCGTCGGTGGTGGCGTGGAGCGAAATGGTGAGGTTGAGCCCCAGGTGCTCCTCGCGAAGCGCCTTCAGCCCCTTGGGGATGCCGATGGTCGAGACGGTGATGCCGGTGGTGGGCCAATCCAGCCCGCGCCGATCGCGGAGGATACGGATCGCCGCCAGCACGTTGTCGTAATTGTTGAGCGGTTCGCCAATGCCCATGAAGACGATGCGGTTCACCTTTGACCCGAGCCGCACCACCTGCTCGACGATCTCGCCCGGCGAGAGGTTACGCTTCAACCCGGCCTGCCCCGAGGCGCAGAACTGACAGGCAAAGGCGCAGCCGACCTGCGACGAGATGCAGGCGGTGAAGCCGTCGCGCCGGCGGATCAGCACGGATTCGACGGCATAGCCGTCACGCAGGCCAAACAGGTGCTTTTCGGAGCTGCCGCCTAGTTGCCGATCGCGCCGGGTCAGGGCGCGCGGGGCGATGTCGTGCGCGGCAGCCCAGCGGCGGAGCGGTTTGGGCAGGTCTTCGTGCGGCGAAAACAGCTCGCGATAGCTCAGGCGCGGACCGGCCACGGCGCTGTTGAGCGCATCGAAGGCGGCGAAGCTGAGGTCGAGGGCGAATGGCGCGGGCTGCATGCGACATTTATAACTTACACGTTGGTTATAAATCAAGATGACGTATTGATAGAGACGGCCCCCTCCCGGCCTCCCCCATGAAGGGGGAGGTGAAGAGTCGAGGCTCTTGCTTCGATAGTGCCCAATGAACCGGTGGGCACCTCCCCCTTTATGGGGGAGGCCGGGAGGGGGCCGTCTCTATCAGTCGGCGCCCTGCTCCAGCCGCTCGCCCGGATAGAGCCGCGCGATCAGCTTCCGCGTCTCGTCTTCGGTGTAGCCGGCGAGCGTCCCCTGCGGCTCGACCAGCCACAGCATGCAGGCGCCCTGGATCACCATCTGGATCAGCGCCGCCGACTCTGCCCGGTCAGGCGTTTCCGGGAGGCGCTCAAAGATGGCGCCCCGCACCAGCTGGTTGCGTTCACGGGCCAGCGCGTTCAGCCCGGGGTCGTTGACGTCGCCCCAGGCGAGCAGCAGGTAGCCGGCAAAGCCTTCGCCCGACCCCATGCCGCTGATCAGGTCACGCAGCATGGCCCAGAGCGGGATCAGCCCCTGCTCCCGCGGCGCGGCCGCGAAATAGTCGCGCACCTCCTGGGTCGAGCGTTCCAGGGTCTTGAGATGCAATGTGCGCTTGTCGGTGAAGCGCTGGATCAGCGCGGCGCGACTCAGCCCCACCGCTTCGGCGACATCGGAAAGCGTGAAGCGCTCGGGCCCGAGCCGCAGCATGACGGCATGGGTGGCATCGAGGACCTGATCGTCGGAAACGAGTTTGGGGCGTGGCATGGCCCATTGATAACCGCCGCGGCGGTTATCAGGAAGTGATCCCGTAGCGCCGCGCCATCTTGCTGATATTGGTGACCACCCGACTCCTGAGCTCGGGCGGGCCCAGCACCTCGACATCGTCGCCGATCTTGGTGAACTCGTGGCTGGCCCAGCCGACCTCTTCGATCGGCACCTCGAGCTCGCACCAGCCATCGGCATCGGGGGTGATGCTCAGGGCTTCGACGGCACGGCGCACCGTGTCGCTCAGGTCCTTGAGCTTGCGCAGCCCGGTGGCGGTGGCGCGCACATGGGCGGTGCCGACATAGATCTCGCGCTCGAACTGCTTGGTGGCTTCCTGCCAGTACGAGGGCAGGTCGAAATCCTTGGGCCGGGTAAACGTCTGGCCGGTGGGGCCGAGCGCCTGGATCTGCGACAGCCGATAGGTGCGGCTATGGCCATCGCGCTGTGCCACCACGTACCAGACGCCGCCCTTCAAGACGAGGCCGAGCGGTTCGATCACCCGATCCTTCACGTCTTTCCAGCTCTCGTAACGGATGGCGATGCGGGTTTCGCTCCACACCGCCTCGGCAACGAGCTTCAGGAATTCCGGCTTGTGGCCGGGCTGGAACCAGCCGCGCGGATCGAGATGAAAGCGCGAACTCATCCGCCGGGCCTCGACCTGCCAATCGGATGGCAGCGCCGCAAGCAGCTTCAGCTCGGCCTGCGCCGCCTCCTCGCCGAGGCCCAGTTCGCCGGCGGGACCGGGCAGGCCGGAAAAGAACAGCGCCCGGGCTTCCGGCGCGGTGAGCCCGTTGAGGCGGGTCTTCCAGCCATCGAGCAGGGCGAAGCCGCCATTGCGGCCGGTTTCGGCATAGACGGGCACGCCCGCCGCGCTCAACTGGTCGATGTCGCGATAGACGGTGCGGACCGAGACCTCGAGCTCCTCGGCCAGCGACTCGGCACTGGTCCGCCCCCGGGTCTGGAGGATCATCAGAATGGTGAGGAGGCGACTGGCACGCATAAATCTTCTCTACACCAGCAACCCTGACAGCGGGTGTCAGTCTTAGCGGCATAGAGTCGTTTCTTGAAGATGTGAGGGAGACGCGAAATGGCTTTCGAGCAGGTAAAGAGCGAACAGGCCCGCGACGCGGCGGAGCTGCGGCAGGCAGTGGCCAACATCAACGTATGGCGCGCCGACCTGCCGGCGCGCGGCTTTGGCGCATGGTTCCGCACGCTGGTGCTCAGGCGCTATGCCAACGCCATGCTGAAGCGCACCCTCAGCCGCCCCCGCCGCACCCATCTCGACCAGCTGTCGCCGCATCTGCTGAGGGATATCGGGCTGCCGCCGGATGTGCGGTAGAGGGGTGGGTATCGAGGTATGGTCGGCATCGAGTTTCCAAGATACCCCCTCCCCTGTCCCCTCCCCGCAAGGGGGAGGGAGACGCCGACACCACGATCAGAGCGGGACGACGACTAGCGAACGCAGGTCACCCCCCCCTTGCGGGGGAGGGACAGGGTGGGGGGTCTCTTCCCGCGCCGGCCTTTAGGCTAGACCTTGGAGTTACGCCGTCTGCCGGTCGAACTGGCCGTTCTTCATGAAGCGCCAGAGGTAGCTCGGCAGGATCGCGTCCATGGCGGTCGGTGCGATGTCGAAGGCAGCGAGGGTGCGCTTTTCGTGCTTGGCGGCGTCCGACACCACATTGTCGGCCTGCAGCTGGTCGACCTGATCGCTGGTGAGCAGCGGCGAAGGCAAGAGCGACAGCGGCAATGCGAGGAGCTTTGCCGGCCCGGCGGGCAGCGGCAGCAGCAGGTTGGTGCGGGCGGTGTCAGTCAGCACCCGCGCCACCAGCTCCTTGTGGGTCGCAACCTCGGGGCCGCCGATTTCATAGATCTTGCCCCCCTTCACCTGACCTTCGGCGGCGCGGCAGATCGCCTCGGCGACGTCGCCGACATAGATCGGCTGCAGGCGCGACTTCGCGCCGATCACCGGCAGCACCGGCAGCATGCGGGCGAGCATGCCATAGCGGTTGAAGAAGCCGTCACCGGGCCCGAAGACGATCGAGGGGCGGATCACCACCGCAGACGGGAAGGCGGCGAGCACTTCGGTCTCGCCCAGCGCCTTGGAGCGGGCGTAGCCGCTCGGCGCCTGCGTGTCGGCGCCCAGCGCCGAGACATGCACCAGTGCGTTGGCGCCGAGCGCCTTGGCCGCCTCGGCGACGTTCCTGGCGCCCATCGCATGGACGGCGCGGAAACGCTGCTTGCCGCTCTCGTGGCCGATGCCGACGAGGTTGATGACGATGGAGGACCCGCGGATGGCGCGCTCGACCGATTCGCGGTTGCGGATATTGGCCTGGATCGGCATCACCTGCCCGACCGCGCCGAGCGGGCGGACGTGGCCGGCGAGATCGGGGCGGCGCACCGCGACGCGGATGCGATAGCCGCGACGGGCCAGGAGCTGCACCACCTGGGTCCCGATGAAACCGGCGCCGCCGAAAATGGTGACCAGGTTCGAGGTGGATTCCATGGCGCAAGCGGCTCCTGGCAAGGCAATCGGACTAGGGTTTCGCCGCTTCTAGCCTGCACGCCCCGACGTGTCGAGTGGAGCAACTGTGGTCGGGCAAGAAAGCGAGTTGACAGCCCCCTCCCAGTCACCTAGTGAACGGCGCCCATCGGATTGCCCTGGTGGCGGAATTGGTAGACGCGCACGGTTCAGGTCCGTGTGTCGAAAGACGTGGAAGTTCGAGTCTTCTCCAGGGCACCAATGGTTACGCAAAGGCCTCCCCACCGGGGAGGCCTTTTGTTTTCTGGTTGGTGATGATCGACGCGGTGCAGGCCTTGAGCATCGAATGCCCGCCATAAGGTCATCTCGAGGCGCACAAACGTCCACGGCCCCTCTCAATCTTCTGACCGTGGGGTGCCAAGCGTCGGCACCGCTCGTGAGCCTATGCCCTGGGAGCACTACTCGACCTGCCTCGGATTCCCTCGTAACTCGGCTACAAAATCTAGGCCTGAGATCGGAGAGAGCCAATCACAGTCTCGCTGCAGGGCGTCGTGACGTGGCCATAATGGAGACATCGGCCGTCAACGAGTGACCGGTTTCGCGATCATAACGGTCGGTCGCCAGCTACAGGTACGTAGATAGCGCCGCCTACGTCGCCAAAGCGGTAGGAAAGTGATTGTACGAATGAAAACGCGTCGCACAACGACCACGATCGAAGCGAATGGCACATCGATACGTTCAACGAAATTCATCAAGCGAACAAGCCAACACGAACAAAGCGAAACGAACAAAACACGTTTATCGCATATCGATCTACTAAACAGGAATGGTTGACAACACCACGATACGTGCGCATAACGTCAGGCGCAGCACATTGCAGCATATTGCAGCAAAGTGCGGCACATCGCAGTAAGGTGCATCAAAAGCGCTTTGTGCGAGTTCAGTGAGTGGACGAGCGAAAAACTCAGTCGCACAACCTGAAAAAGAAACAGACCGAAATGGCTTGGAATCCACTCGGTCTGAATCTTGGTCAGGGTTAGTTCCGGCCCTTTTGGAAGGGGCGTCGGGATCGGGCTTCAGGGCAAGCTGCTGCTTCGATCCGACATCGTTACTATCCGATTACACCGGCATAGCCAAGCCCCCGCGTGGGGGGGCGTTGCCGCTTTCCCTCCAGTTCGCAATTAATGCCGAGCCTTAAACATCGGGCAGCTCGCGGCCGCAACAAGCAGCGCTGAACCCTAGGGGTATCGAGTGACGCACGTGCACACCCGTTACCCCGGCTTCAGCTGCTGCATCTATCGCGGCTCGACCGGTCGCCGCCTTACCGATGAACACATCCTTTCGTATGGGCTTTGCCGGCAGCACGTCATCGAGAATGCGAGCTGAGACGACTGCTTGAGGGATCACCAGCGACTCGATCGAGCGTCGCCTAGGCGACCGCGCCCTCTAATTTTCGGTCGCCACAACGAAGACCCCGACCCTTCAGCAGCGGTACCTACGGGCACCGCCGGCGGCCGGAGCTCTACCCCCGCTGCGCCTCGGCCTGCGCCACAATATCGAGCCCAACCAGGTCGCTCCATGCCCCGAGCAACTGCCTGGTCACCGGCCCTACCTGCCCGTCGCCAACCGGCAAGCCGTTGAACTTCGTCGCCGGCATGATGCAGTACGGCGTCGAGGTGAAGAACATCTCGTCGGCCGTCGCGAGGTCGTAGGGCAGCAGCGAGGTTTCCTCGGTCGGGATGCCCAGGCCCTGCGCCAGCTCCAGCGCCGTGGCGCGGCTGACGCCGGCGAGGCAGTTAACGGTCGAGGGGGTGCGGAGCACGCCTTTGGTGACGCAGAAGATGTTGCCGCCCTTGTTCTCGGCGACGTGGCCATCGAGGTCGAGGATGACGCTCTGGGCCTGGGGGTCGACGAGTTTGGCTTCCATCTCGGCGAGCGTATAAGCGAGGCGGCTGCGGTTCTTGATGCGGGGGTCGAGCGACTGGCTCGGCACCATGCGGCTCATCGGCGTGACGCCGTGGCAGCCCTTCGAGTAGAAATCGACCCAAGGCAAGAGGTTCATCGGCTGGGTGAAGATCATCACCGTGGCGGCGCCCAGTTGCTTGGTCGGATCGGCGCCGGCGACCGACAGGCCGCGCGAGATGTTGTGGACGATCCAGGCGTCTTCGTGCGGGGCGTAGTTGGGGCGGTTGGCCTCGAACACCTCGAGCGTTACCCGCTTCATCTCGGCGGGGCTCATCTGCGGATCGATCCGCGTCAGCTTCAGCGACTGGTAGAGCCGCTCGATATGCTCGTCGAGTTTGAACGGCACGTGGCGAAAGGTGCGGGTCGATTCCGTCATCGTATCGCCCAGCATGATGGCGCTGTCGAAGATGGAGATCCGCGCTTCGTGCTCGGGCACCAGCTCGCCCGAGATGTAGACCAGTCGCGTCATGACGTGCCTCACACGCTGAGAACGATGGGAGCCGGGAGTTCGAAGACGATGCCGTCGGCCGCCGGGCCGGCAGCGGAGCGCCACATCATCATCCCCACTTCGGCCGGTCGATCGAGCACGGTGAGGCCGGCATGCCAGACATTGCGATGGATGCACACGGCATCTTCAGGGCCGGCGAGGAAGGCGCGGATATTGGCGAGGTCGGGCGTCCCGTCACTGAGTGTCGGGGCAAACAGCACGATCCAGCGGCCGACCGTTAACGGCACGAAGGTCTGGGTCGAGTGCGGATGGCGCTCGAGGAAAGTGATGCTGATCGCCTGAGGATCGACCGGCTGCGGGCAGAGCACGGCGAAAGCGTGCTGGCCGGGCACATCGCCCGGCTCCAGCACCTCGGGGATGGTGGTGAACTTGCCGCCCTCGGCACGGACCAGTGTGGCGAAGGGAGCGAGATCGGCGGCGGCGAGCGGCGGAAGGGACATGCGAAGATCTCAGTTGAGCCGGGTGAAACCGCTATGGGCGACGGGGCCCTTGAGCAATGCCTTGACGTCGCGGCCATCCTCGCATTCGCGGATGGTGCTGAAGATCGGCTCGAGCGCCGCGAAATAGCCGTCGACGATCTCAGGAGTGTGCTCGGTGCAGGTGTAGACGCTGGTGGCGGCAAGGTAGCCGGCCGCCAGCATTTCCTGGGTGACCAGAGTCTTGTAGGCGAGCCCGTTGGCCGATTTGATGCTGAAGCCGGTGAGCGCCGGAACGCCCGCGGTGGCAAGCGGCAGCCCGTATTTCTGGCCCAGCGCCTGCCAGCGCGCGGTGATGGCGCGGCCGGTCTCGGTGATCTTCTGCCAGGACTGCTCCTTCTCCATGACGTCGAGGGTGGCGAGCGCCGCCACCGAACCGATGCGCTCGGTCCAGAAGGTCGAGGAAATGAAGGTGTTCTGCGCCGCTTCCATGATGTCGCGCTTGCCGATGACGCCGGTGACGGCATAGCCGTTGCCAAGCGCCTTGCCGAACACCGCCATATCGGGGTCGACGCCATAGACCTTGTGCAACCCGCCGAAAGCCTGGCGGAAACCTGAGGTGCACTCGTCGAAGATCAGGATGATGTTGTGCTGGTCGGCGAGCTTCCTGACGCTGACGAGGAAGCCCGGGTCGGGGTCGTAGTTGCGCGACACTTCCATCTTGATGACGCCGATCTCTTCCCTGCGGATCAGCGCCTCGAGCTCGTCGAGCTTGTTGTAGTTGAAGGTGAACACCGAGCCGCGCAGCGACTTGGGCACGCCATTGGGGCTGAGCCCCGGCAACAGGTGCCCGGCGAGCTTGCTCTCGTCGCCCAGGTTCGAGGCGAGATACCAGTCGTGCCAGCCGTGATAGCCGCAGAGCGCCACGCCATCCTTGCCCGAAGCGGCGCGGGCGATGCGGATGGCGATGGCGTTGGCCTCGCCACCCGAGCGGGCGAAACGCGCCATGTCGGCCCAGGGGTGCAGGTCGATCAGGCGCTGTGCGAGCTCGACTTCCTCGGGGGCATTGAGCGTCGCCATGTTGCCAAGATCAACGGTTCGCTTGACGGCGTCATCGACTTCCGGCCGGCCATAGCCGAGCGTGTTGCAACCGATGCCCATGATCGACATGTCGATATATTCGCGCCCGTCGAGATCCCAGACGCGACAGCCGGCGGCCTTGGAAAAATAGGCCGGCCATTGTTCGGGGAGGAACATTTCGGGGCGCTTCGACAGCAACATGTTGCCGCCAGGTATGACGGTCTTCGCCGTCTTCCAGAGGTCCTGCCCCTTGCCCATTCCGTCTCCCCCCTTGGCATGCAAACGCAAGCATTGACGCAATGCTATATTGTTATGAGAATAACCTAGTAGCCGTCAAGGAAGAGCCTGATACGCCATGCAGAAAATCTGGCGCAAGGAAGCCGGGGCGCGGATCGAGGGCAGCCGCGATCTCGATCATTCCAAGGTCCAGGCGCCGTGCATCGTCAAGGCGCCGGCAGGCGGCTATCGGCTGTTCTACACGGCGGTCGGACCAGGCAAGCCGTTCGCCGATTGCCAGGGCTATATCCTCAGCGCGGTATCGCGAGACGGGCTGCGGTTCGAACCGGAGCCAGGCATCCGCGTGGCGCCCGATCCGGCGCTGCCGCACATGGCGCTGCGGGTGCTGGCGCCGAGCCTGACGCAGCTGCCGGATGGTCGCTGGCGGATGTATTTCGAGGGACGCGGCCGGGCGGACCGGCTGACGGTGATCGGCAGCGCCATCTCGGACGATCAGGTCAGTTGGACGGTGGAGCCGGGGATTCGGCTCGATGGCGGCTTCGGCGCGCCGCGCTTCCTGCCGCTCGGCGGCGGCGTCGGACGGCTATACGTGTTTCGGGCAGAATACGCCGATGGCAAACGGGTCGGCACGCCGGTGGTGAGCGCGATCACCTCAAACGGGCTGAGCTTCGAGATGGAGCCTGGATACCGGCTGCGCGACCGGACCGATGGGCTCGACAGCGCCGGGATCACCGCGGCCGAGGTGATCGCGCCGCACGCATCGGGGGCGCCGTGGACGATGCTCTACTCGGCCTGGCAGGATCTGCCACCGGGCGCCGTGGCGCCGGTGCATCCGAGCCTCGATGCTGACGCGGTGGCGAACGGGATGAGCGCCGATTTCGCCGCGGCCTCGATCGCTGCCGACATGTCGGGCTATCGCTCGCGCATTCTCGTGGCGGAGTCAGGGGATGGGCTCAACTGGCACCGCAGCGGCATTGCGGTTGAGGGCGATGGCTATGGCGGGGGCGATATCGACGCGGTGCATGCCGAGGACATGTCGCTGATCGACCTCGGCGACGGGCGGTACCGGATGTACTACGCCTGCTGCGATGCGCATGGGGTGTGGCGCGTGGCGAGCGCGGTGAGTGGGTAGGGGGAATATCCAGAGGCAATCTGAACTTCCCCTCACCCCGCCCCTCTCCCCGGCGGGGAGAGGGGACGATAGGAGCACCGCCTGCGCCACAACGCCCCCTCTCCCCGCTGGGGAGAGGGGCGGGGTGAGGGGCAGTGCCATCACGGGAACTAGCCCGGCAACCACTCCGGGAACTCCGCCGCCAGTCGCTTCCGATAGGCCTCGAACACCGCATCTCCCACGGTCTCGTACGGCGGCAGCAATCGCAGCGGGAAATCCGGTTCGCTGAGTTTCAGGATGGTCTTGTCATAGGCGCCGTCGACAAAACTGCCGCCGGCGCTGTCGAGCAGGGCGTGCAGCACGCCGCAGAGTTCGCGGTAGAGCGCCGCAAAGCGCGGCCAGTCGCTGTCAGCGCCGGCATTGAGATATTCGAAAGCCCGCGCCGGGTTGCTCGACGAGATCGAGGTCAGGAGCCCGCATTCCCCCAGGGGCGCGCCGATATAGTAGCCCTGCTCGGTGAGGAAGTGGAGCAGTTGCGGCGCGTGCTGCATCAGGCCGGAGATCATGAACGGATCGCCGCCGCCATATTTGGTGGCGACGAGATTGGGGTGGGCTTCGGCGAGTTCGGCATAGAGCCGCGGCGAGACCAGCCGGCCCGAGCGCATCAGGTTGTAGTGGAGGAATTTCGCCTCGGGGAAACCACCGCAGAGCTCGGCGAAGACTCGGCGCAGCTCGGTGTCTGACACCACCGACCAGTTGGGCAGCGAAATCTGAAAGGTGTCGATGCCGAGCGTCCGGCAATGCTCGATGCGCTCGAGCATGGTGGCGAGCGACTGGCTGACGATGCCGACCATCGGCGCGGCGCCGCCGGCCTCGCGCATGGTCTCGGCAAAGATCGCCGCGACGCGGCGGAACATGCCGTCGGTGACGGCATAGCCCTCCCCGGCGGTACCGAAGATGTAGAGATCGGGCAGCCCCGCGGCGACCAGGTTACGGATGGTGCGGCGGAACAGCGGCTCATCGAGCGCACCATCATCGCGCCAGGGCAGGCAGACCGTGCCGAGCACGGTGCGTGGGTAGCGGCTCATTTGGCGAAGTCGATCTGCACGCGATCGACCTCGACATAGCCCTGGGCAATGCTGGAGGGCCAGATCGGGTAGTCGCGCCCTGCCCGCAGCCGGTGCGGATCGCCGCCGATCTCGCCCATCGGCCTCGGCTTAACCGGGAACATGATGATGTGGATGTTGACGTTCACGTTGGCGAGGATGTCGAGCAGCGGTTTCTCGCCATAGGTGTCGATGCGATCGTGGCGCGAGCCGATGCTGGTCCACTGGCTCGGGTCCGGCACGGCGGTGACGGTGGTCTCGGTCCAGTCAGCGCTCACCGCAAAGGTCTGGCCGGTCAGCACCCAGCCCGAGGTGAGACCGTCCTTCGAGCCCTGGATCAGCAGCGACAATTTGGTGCCGGCCGCTTCGAGCTCGCCGCGGGTGCGCATGGTGATTTTCGCGTTGGTGAAGTCGGTGGGAAACTTGCCGCCGGTGAAGCGGTTGGGGCCCGAGACCTCGCGCACCGACTCGCCGGAGGGGCCGTGGGTGACCATGCACATCAGCAACTGCAGGTAACCGCCGCCGGGCGGCGCGTGGTTGTAGTCAACCCACCAGGGGCCCTGGCAGCGGACGGCGCCGTTCCGGATCGGCAGCGCGGCAGGCGGGGCGAAATTGTCGACCACGCGCATCCAACCGCCCGGCCCGTCATCGAAATCCTCGACATACGACGTCATGGCAACCCGCCCCTTGCTCACAATATTATCTTATCATTATAACATCTGGAGCGATGTCAAGGGAACGATCGGGGGGATCGAGTTGGCGACCAAGCATGCGATCATTGTCGGCGCGGGAGTTACCGGTCTTTCGACCGCCTACCACCTGAAACGGATGGGCTATGACGCCGTCACCGTGCTGGAAAAGGACAGCGTCGGCGCCGGCTCGAGCAGTCGCGCCGCCGGCATCTCCACCGGGCTCCTCTGGTCCAGGACTGGGGTGCTGGCCCGCAAGACGGCGCTCAGGTTCTTCCGGCAGTTCAGCTCGGAATTCGACGGCTACACCTTCCACAACGAGCATGGGTGCCTGGGGCTGTTCAGCCCCGAGCTGTGGCCGGCGCGCGAGGCGCTGCTGCCGCTCTATGACGAATATGACGTGCCCTATCAGATCCTTTCGCCCAAGGAGATGCGGCGGCGCTGGCCGCAGCTCAACCCCAGGGCCGATCAGATCGGGCTGCTCGACCCCTTGGGCGGCTACAGCGAGCCGGACGCCTATCTGCCGGCGCTGACCGCCCGGGTGAAGGCGCTCGGCGTCAGGCTGATCGAGAACTGCACGGTCGAGGAGCTGCTGACCGCGGGCGACCGGGTGACCGGAGTGCGGACCGCCACCGAGGTGCTCGAGGCCGATGCGGTGGTGGTCACCAACTATGCGTGGATCCTGCCGCTGCTGGCCACGGCTGGTATCGCCATTCCGGCCAAGACCTTCGTCCACCAGCGCTATGTGTCGAAGCCGCTCGGTGCGCAGCTCCAGATCCCGCCAGTCAATGCCGACCCCTATCTCGGCTATGTTCGTCCGGCGGACGGCAACCGCGTGCTGATCGGAGCGGAGACGCCGGATCGCGACGACTGGAAGGTGCGCGATTTCGGCTTCCAGCTCACCGCCATCGAAGACGACCCGCAGGTACTGCCCGATGTGCTCGCGCGGTTCGGCGATTTCGTTCCGGCATTGGCGGATGCCGAATGGGAAACCCGCAAGGTGGGGCTTCTGTCATTCTCGATGGACGGCGAACCGATCGTCGGGCCGTTTGGCGGGGTCGAGAACCTCTATGCCGGCGTGTGCTTCCATTCGGGCGGCTTCAGCTACAACCCGGCGTCAGGCTTCTACCTCGCCGAGTTCGTGGCCAGGGGCAAAACCTCGATCGATCTCACCGCCTTCTCGCCCGACCGGTTCTCGGCGGCGGATACGGCCGACTACCTCGCTTCCACCGTGCCGCAGCGCAACGCTGCCCGCCGGCGCCACTAGAGAGTGTGATGATGCGCGATCTCGACCCGACCGACCTCGACCGGCAGATCTGGGAGGACGAGCTTGCCGATTTCGTCCCTCAGAAAGTGTTCGACGTCCATACCCATATCTATCGCTGGGCCTTCGATCTCGACCCGAACCGGCTGACCGGCCCCTTCGCCGACAGCATCGGCGCCTATTTCCCGGAGGTGACCTGGGAACTGGCCGACGAGGTGGATGCGACGCTGTTCCCGGGGCGGCAGATCGAGCGGCTGTCCTTCCCGTTCCCCTTCCCCAACCCGTGCGACTTCGAGGGCTCCAACACCTATGTCGCCGCCGAGGTGGCGAAGGGTGGCGGCAGTTCGCGTGGGCTGATGCTGGTGCATCCAGGGATGAGCGCGGCGGCGGTTGAGGCCGAGATCCGGCGCACCGGGCTGATCGGGCTCAAGCCTTATCGCTTCTACGCCGCCGACCCGGTGCAATGCCGCATCACCGACATGCTGCCGGAGCACCAGATCGCGGTGGCCGACCGGCTGGGGCTGATCATCATGATGCACCTGGGCAAACGCGACGCCATCGCCGACCCGGAGAACATCGACGACATGGTGCGGCTCAGCGAAAAGTATCCCGGCGCCAAATGGGTGCTGGCGCATTGCGCCCGCAGCTACTCGGCCTGGGCGATCGAGAAGGCGGCGGCCCGGCTCAGGGGGTTGCCGAATGTCTGGTACGACACCTCGACGGTGTGCGATTCCGATGCGCTCGACGCGCTCTATGCCGGCGTCGGGGTGGAGCGGGTGATGTATGGCTCGGACGACATGATCGGGCCGATGCGCGGCAAATACATCACCTATGGCCGGGCCTGGGCGTACCTGTCGCCGACCAACCATTCGATGGGGTTGAGCCATTGCGACGGGCGGATGACCTATATCCGCTACGAGCAGTTGCGCGCCATGAAGCGCGGAGCGCGGCAGATCGGGCTGAGCCCGGCGCAGCGGGACGCGCTGTTCTATGGCACGGCGCGGGGGTTGGTGGATTCGGTGCGGCTGTAAAGGCGAGCTCTCCTGATCCTCCCCCGCGGGGCGGGGGAGGGGAACCGCCCGAAGGGTGGTGGAGGGGAACCGCCCGAAGGGTGGTGGAGGGGGCGGCAAGAGTCGCCGTGAGTCTAGCTCCCCCCTCCACCAGCTTCGCTGGTCCCCCTCCCCCGCCACGCGGGGGAGGATGGCCGCGCCGCCGGCGCCCCTACTTCACCAGATCATTCGACTCGATATTGTGTGCCCCCAGCTGCGTCACGTCGGTCTCGCCCATCAGTCCCAGCGCGCTGTCGGCCTCCGCCCTGATGATGTCGATCACGCGGGTGACGCCGGCTTCACCGGCGACGCCGAGGCCGTAGAGGGTGGGGCGGCCGATGAACACGGCGCGGGCGCCGAGCGCCACGGCTTTCAGCATGTCGTGGCCGGAGCGGACGCCGCTATCGAGGTAGATTTCGCATTGCCCGCCGACCGCATCGACGATGCGCGGCAGCACGCGGATGGTCGAGGGGGCGCCGTCGAGCTGGCGGCCGCCATGGTTGGAGACGATGATGGCATCGGCGCCATGGGCCACTGCGGCGCGGGCATCGTCGGCGTGCAGAATCCCCTTCACCACCAGCGGGCCGCCGAAGCGGCGCTTGATCCAGATGAGATCCTGCCAGTTGAGCGTCAGGTCGTCCTGCTGCGACATCCACTGCGCCAGCTCGGCGACACTGTTGGCGCCGGGGACATGGCCGGCGAAGTTGCCGAAACTGCGCCGTGGCGTGCCGAGCATGGCCAATGACCAGGCCGGCTTCAGCGCCAGTTCGGCGACGAATTTCGGGGTGAATTTCAGGGGCACGGTGAGGCCGTTCCGCACATCCTTGTGACGCTGGCCGTAGTGCTGGCAATCCATGGTGACGACGAGGGCGGCGCAGTTGGCGGCGCGCGCCCGGTCGATCAGCCGCTCGGTGAAGGCCCGATCCTTGCGCACATAGAGCTGGAACCAGAATGGGCGATCGGTGGCCGCGGCAACGTCCTCGATCGAGCAGATCGAGACGGTGGAGAGGGTGAACGGGATACCGGCCTCAGCGGCGGCGCGGGCCGCCTTGATCTCGCCGTCCGCCACCTGCATGCCGGCGGCGCCGGTTGGGGCGAGGCCGAGCGGCAGCGATACCGGCTGGCCGAGCATGGTGGTCGAAAGGCTGCGGCTGGAGATATCGCGGCCGACGCGCTGCTCGAGGCGAATGTGGGTGAAATCGGAACTGTTCTCCCGGTAGCTCTGCTCGGTGTAGGCGCCCGAGTCGGCATACTGGAAGAACATTTTCGGGACGCGGCGCTCGGCCACGCGCTTGAAGTCGTCGACGGTCAGCAACCGATCGAGACGCATGTCGTGTTACTCTCCCGAGACGAACCAGCGCATGTCGTAGCGATGGGTGCTGCGATCGAAGGCGAGGGTGTGCGGATCGCAGCGCCAGCGCTCGACCTGGCCATCGGTGCGCGCCACCAGCCAGCAGAAATCCCAGCCGCCACTCTCATAACGCAACGGGATGGCCGGCTTGATGCGCACGGCCGGATGGGTACCGGTGATGAAGAGCTTCTGCTCGGTGTAGTAGTAGCAGGAGCCGCAGTGGATGAAGGCTTCGTGCTCCGGCGCGGTCTCGCCCGGTGGCACCAGCCCGACGCCGAACTTGCTGATTGCTACCTTGACCGGCGCGCCGCGCAGGAACGCTTCGTTCAGCGCCTCGACCGAGCCGGAGATCGGCCGCCCCGTGTGATCGTGCGACAGCACCTCGCGCCAGCGGTCGTTGACCATGAAGCGGTAGCTGTCGAAATCGTAGACGAAGTTGCTCGAGGGCGCGTTGGTGCCGGCGTCGAAACTGTCGAACTGGTGGTAGCGCGGCATGTCGGACATGTCGTCGAGCGGCGAAGCCCCGCGTGTTCCGGTCGGCGGCTGGCCGTCGAGATAGGGGCGGGCGATCGCCTGGGTGCCGTCCTGGTTGTAGAGAAAGAACGACATCGAGGGACGCGGGCCGAAACCCTCGGGCAGTTCCACCGGCATGCGCAGCGTCATGATGCCGGCGGCCCAGCGATCATCGAGCAGCCAGGTCTGGCGGAACTCGGCGACCTCCTCGATCAGCTCGTTGCTCGAAGATTTGGTGTCGATGTGTTCGTTGTGGCGGAACGCCGTGCCGATGCGGAGATCGGCACCGCGCCGAATGGCGTCCACCAGGTCGGTAGTGCTGCCGCTTCGGACCGAGCGGTCACTATTCAGCGTCAGCACCGTACGAAGCGTTCCCCCCATCGCTTCGCTCCCTCTCAGAGCGCGTCGAGGAAGGCGACGCCCTTGAGCTTGCGCTCGTCGCGCAGCCCGCGGAACTCGGCCTTCAGCTTGTCGTCGGCCGCCTGGTCGATGAAGCCGCCCAGCGGTTTGCGGACATAGCCGGCGTCGCACCCCATCCAGGCCATGGCGCGCTTGATCGAGGGTATGCCGCCGCGACCGAGCGAGAAGAAGATCACGGCATTGCCGATCTCCTGCAGGCGCTTGGCCTCCTTGAGGTCGCCGGCCGCGACCGCATCGCGCAGCGCCATCCAGATCTCGGGCATCGAGTTGTAGAACGAGCCGATAATGCCGTCGGCGCCGAAGCTCAGGCCCGACATGGCCATCTCGTCGGCGCCGGAATAGACGATGAAATCCTGCCCGATCTCTTCCTTGATCCGGATGATGTCGTGATGGGTGGTGGCGGTGTACTTGACCCCGGCGACGCCATCGATACTCGAGAGCCGCTTGATCATGTCGAAGCCGAGCGCCGCCATCGGCACGTTATAGGCAATCATCGGCAGCTTGGTCGATCTGGTGATGTCGGCGTAGTAGCCGTGGATCTGGTCGGCGGAAAACCCCCAGTAGATCGGCGGCACCGAGGAGATGGCGTCGACGCCGGTTCGCTCGGCATGCTGGGCCAGGTCGATCGAGTGGAAGGTGCTGATGGCACCGATATGGGCGATCACCGGGACGCGGCCACGGTTCTCCTGCATGGTCACTTCGACGACGCGCTTGCGCTCCTCGGGCGACATCAGGAAGGACTCGCCGGTCGAGCCGGTGATGTAGAGCCCCTCGACCTTGCGCTCGATGAGGAAGTTGACGACGGCGCGCAAGCGCTTCTCGTCGAGCTTCTCGTCTTCGTCGAACGGGGTCACCATCGCCGGAAGAACGCCGGTGATGGATTTGATGTCGAAGGCGGGCATTTGGGGCTCCGTTGGGGGCTGGCGCCGGGCGATCAGGCCGCGGCTTCTTGAGCGTCGATGAGGTGGCAGGCGGCGTAGTGATCGTCGCGACCGTCGATGGAATAGCGCTTGAGGGTCGGGACCGTGGTCTTGCAGACATCCTGGCGGAAGCGGCAGCGCGGGTGGAACGGACAGCCGGACGGCGGATTGACCGGGCTCGGCACATCGCCCTCGAGCACGACGCGATTGCTCTTCCGATCGAGGTCGGCGACCGGAATGGCCGAGAGCAGCGCCTGCGTGTAGGGGTGGAGCTTGCGCTCGAACAGATCCTCGGAGCGGCAGAGCTCGACGATCCGGCCCAGATACATCACCGCGACGCGGTCGCAGATGAACTCGGTGACGCTGAGATCGTGGGTGATGAACACGTAGGTGAGGTTGCGCTCGCGCTTCAGCCGCATCAGCAGCTCCAGCACCTGGGCGCGGATCGACACATCGAGCGCGCTCACCGCCTCGTCGCAGACGATCAGCTCCGGGTTGACGCTCAGTGCTCGGGCGATGCCGATGCGCTGGCGCTGGCCGCCCGAGAACTCGTGCGGGTAGCGGTCCATGTACTCGCGGCGCATGTTCACCGCCTCGAGCAGGTCGCCGATGATCTTGCGGCGCTCCTCGCGGGTCTTCACCCCGTATTTGGTGAGCGGATCTTCGAGCGAGCCGAAGATGGTGAAAGCCGGGTTGAGCGAGGAATGCGGATCCTGGAAGACGATCTGCAGGCGCTTGCGATAGGCGTGCAGTTCCTTGTCGCTGAGCTTGGTGAGGTCCGCGGTATCTTCAGCGCCCGTATAGGTGATCTCGCCTTCGGTGGCGCGCACCAGCTGCAGGATGGTCTTGCCGAGCGTGGTCTTGCCGCAGCCGCTCTCGCCGACGAGGCCGAGCACTTCGCCGCGATAGATGTCGAGATCGACGCCATCGACTGCCTTCACCTGCGCCACGGTGCGGCGCAGCACCCCGGCCTTGACCGGGAAATGCGCCTTGACGCCCTTGAGGCTCAGGATGACGTCATCAGGTTCCCGCTGCGCTTCAGTTGCGGACGCCATTGGCGAACTCCTCGTGGCGCACGCACCTGACGCGATGCGTGGGGGACAGGTGGGTTTCGGCCGGCAGGGCAAGCTCGCAGGCATCGAGCTTGTAGACGCAGCGATCGGCAAACTGGCAGCCCGTTGGCCGGTTGAACGGATCAGGGGTCGACCCCGGAATGGCGCGGATATCCTGGTTCTTGCCGCGGCCCAGCACCGGCACGGAATCGAGCAGCGCCCAGGTATAGGGGTGGCTGGGCCGGCGCAGCACCTCGTCGACGGTGCCGGCCTCGACGATGTTGCCCATGTACATGACGGCAACATCGTCGGCGAGTTCGGCCACCACGCCCATGTCGTGGGTAATCAGCATGATGGCGGTGCCGTGGTCGCGCTTCAGCGTCGCCATCAGCTCGAAGATCTGCGCCTGGATGGTGACGTCGAGCGCCGTGGTCGGCTCGTCGGCAATCAGGATTTTCGGGTTGCAGGCCATGGCCATGGCGATCATGGCGCGCTGGCGCATGCCGCCCGAGAACTGGTGCGGGAACTGCTCGACCCGCCGCTCGGGCGCCGGAATGCCCATCGAGCGCAGCAGGTCGATGGCTTTGTCCATGAGCTGCCGGCCGCGCATCGCGGTGTGGTAGCGGAGGTTCTCGACGATCTGGAAGCCGATGGTGAAGACCGGGTTCAGCGCCGTCATCGGATCCTGGAAGATCATGGCGATCTCGGAGCCACGGATCGAGCGCATGGCCCTGCCGTTGCGCGCGAGCGTATCGAGCCGGATGTCGCCGCGTTCCGAGTGATAGACGATCTCGCCTTCCTCGATGCGCGACAGCGTCGGCAGCAACTGCATGATCGCCGAGGCGGTCACGGATTTGCCGCAGCCGCTCTCGCCGACGATGCAGAGGGTCTTGCCCTTCCGGATCTCGAACGAGACGCCGTTCACCGCCTTGTTGCAGCGCTTGTTGGTGTAAAAGAAGGTCTTCAGGTCACGCACGCTGAGCGCGACGTCATCGACCGGCAGCTGAGTGGTAGTGGTCATCTGGGTCAGCCCTGCTGCGTCGGGTCGGTGGCGTCGCGGAGGCCGTCGCCGATGAAATTGACGCTGAGGACGAAGAGCGAAATCGTCGTGCCCACCGGCAGCCAGATCCACCAGTTGTTCTGCAGCACGCCGAGGTCCTGCGCGACATTGAGGATGTTGCCCCAGGTGGCGATGTTCATCGGCACGCCGAGGCCGAGGAAGCTGAGACCCGCTTCGGCGAGGATGAAGGCGGCGGTCGACAGCGTGATGTTGACCATGATGGGCCCAAGCGCATTGGGCAGGATGTGCTTGAAGCAGATCAGCGGCACGGAGAGCCCGAAGCTCCGCAGCGCCTGCACATACTCCTCCTCGCGCAGCGACAGCATGCTGGCGCGGGCCAGGCGATAGATGCCGCACCAGCCGCCGAGGATGAAGATGATCATGATGTTGCTGAGCGACTGGCCGAGGATCGAGACCAGCATCAGCACCAGGATCAGCTCGGGGAAGGCCATGATGATTTCGGAGATGCGCATGCAGACGGCATCGAACCAGCCGCCGACATAGCCGGCGTAGCAGCCGATGATCACTCCGATAATGGCCGAGACCACGGCGCTGCCGAGCCCGACGAGAATGGAGATGCGGCCGCCATAGAGCACGCGGGCAAACACGTCGCGCCCGGTCTTGTCGGTGCCGAACCAATGCTCCCAGGAGGGTGGCTGCAGCATGGCGCGCAGGTTGATCTTGGTCGGGTCCCACGGCGTCAGCAGCGGCGCGAAGATCGCGGCGAGGAGGATGATGGAAAACACCACCAGCCCGATCACCGCCAGTCGGTTGCTCATGAACTTGCGGACCAGCCGGCTGCCGGTCGGATGCTTCAGGCGGCCGGCTTCCTCGAGGGCGCGGATACGATCGAAGCGACGGTCGAAACGGGTGCGGCGGCGCGGGATATCGGCAAGGGCCATGGCTAGTTCCCCAACCGGACGCGTGGATCGATGATGGCGGTGAGCACGTCGATGACCACGCTGACCACCAGCACCGTGACCACCGAGATCAGCGCGATGGCCATCACCACCGGATAATCCTGGTTGCGCACCGAGAGGACGAACAGGCTGCCGACGCCGGGCCACTGGAACACCTGCTCGACGATCACCGAGCCGCCGATCAGCGCCGGCAGGCGGAAGCCGATCAGCACGACCACGGGAGTGAGCGCGACGCGAAAGCCGTGCAGCAGGTTGACCCGCCATTCGGGCAGGCCCTTGGAGCGGGCGGTCTTGATGAAATCCTTGTTCAGCGCGTCGAGCATGGCGGCGCGCGCATAGCGCATGACACCCGCCGTCATCATGATCGACAGCACCAGCGCCGGCATCACCAGGTGCGGCAGCCGATCCCAGAAGGTGACGTATTGCGGCATCGAGCGGCCGCCGACCGGGAGCCAGCCGAGGTTCAGCGCGAACACGGTGATGGCGACGAGGCCGAAGAAGAATTCAGGGATGGAAACACCGACCATGCCGACCACGGTCAACGTGTTGTCGGTGGCGGTGCCGCGGCGGAGCGCGCTGATGATGCCGAGGATCGAGCCGAAAACGGTCGAGAGCACCAGCGCCACGGCAGCGAGTTCCAGCGTCGCGGGCAGGCGCCGCGCCAACAGGTCGGAGATCGGCACGCCACCGGTGAGGGTGTAGCCGAAATTGCCCTGCAACAGCCCCCCGAGCCAGATGAAATAGCGAACGAACAGCGGCTGGTTGAGGCCGAGCGCCTCGCGCAACTCTTCGAGACGTTCGGGATTGGCGCCCGACATCTGCTCGGGGCTCAGCATGAAGGACACGGCGTCGCCGGGGGTCGCGTCGAGACCGACATAGACCAGGAAACTGATGGCGACGGCCATCGGGATCATGATCAGAACGCGCCTGATGACGTAGGCTAGCACGCGGCTGTTTCCTTAACTCGGCTGGGAAGTGAAAGAGGGAGGATGCCGCGACCAGGTCGCGGCATCCGGAGCTGACGGATCACGCCTTACTTGTCGTAAGTGTTGATCCACATCATGCGGGTGTAGGGGATATCCATCGGCGTCAGCTTCATGTGCGGCATCTCTTCGAGCGCCTTCACGTCGCTGGTCACCTTGGTGATGGCGAAGTCGATGCGGTTGGCCGCAGCGTTCTTGACCATGTTGACGTCGCCGTCGGCGCTGGCGAAGGCCACCACCTGGTCGATCTTGGGCTTGCCGAGGAAGTAATCGTCGAACGGCAGCAGCGAGGCGTAGTCACCGAAGGCGACGGTATCGACCTTGAACGGGCCGGAACCGACCGGCTTCTGCCAGAAGGCATTCTGCTGCAGCACGGTCGGATCGGTGCCCTCGAAGTACTTCTTGGGCAGCGGCGCGAACTGGCTGAGCGAGATCAGGACGTTCGGGTCGAGCGTCGCGAACTTCAGTGTGATGGTGTTGCCTTCGGTCGAAATGCCCGAGATGTGCTCGGCTTTCTTGGCCACATAGTCGGCCGCGCCTTCCAGCGAGTTGAGGGTCTTGCCCACCACGCCGTGCAGGTTCGGCACGAACAGCGCCGCCTCGAAGCTCCAGGTGACGTCGTCGACGGTGATCGGCTCGCCATCGTGCCATTTGATGTTGTCGCGCAGCGTCAGCGTCACGGTCTTGCCGTCATCGCTGATGGTGTAGGTCTCGGCGAGGTCGCCGCCGGCAACGCCGGTCATGGTCGGGTTGGCGAACAGCAGGCGATCGAAGACGAAGCGGTTGCCGACCCACAGGCCCAGATTGGCCCACGGATGCTCGAAGTAATCGACCGGCGCGCCGTTGGTGTAGAACACGTGCTTGCCGGATGCGTCAGCTTCGACCGTCCAGTTCTGGATGTCCCAGTTGTAGTTGAACTGCTCGTTGCCATAGGGGGCGCCGTTGCGGTTCAGCCGGTCGCTCTCCACCGTGTAGAGCTTCTGGTAGTAGAGCGGGATGGTGTAGACGTTGTCGTTCATCAGCTTTTCGATGGCGAAGAAGGCTTCCTTCTGCTTCTGCGGATCGGTGCTGGCATTGGTCGCGGCGATCGCAGCATCCATCTCGGGGGTGCCCGGGAACTGGTCGGAGCTGGCTTTGCCGGTGGCGTAGTCGTTGTAGTATTCCTGCATGACGATGGCAGCGCGGGCGCCATAGCCGAGATCCCAGGAGACCAGCGACTTGTCGGTCGGGTTGGGCGGGATGGCGCCGAGCGTCTTGGCGACGTCGCCGGTCAAGAGGCGGGCATTCATGTTGACGCCGACATCGGCGAAATAGGCCTGCAGCGCCTGCATCAGGTTGGCGGTGATCTGGTCGTCATAATAGTAGACCATCTCGAGCGTACGGTTGGAATCCCAGCCGGCTTCCTTCAGCAGTTCGCGGGCCTTGTCCGGGTCGTAGTCGTAGGGGTTCAGGTCCGGGTTCTTGAACGGGCCGTTGGGGAGCATGCCGACCGCCTTGATGGCGTTGCCATCGAAGATGGTGTCGATGATGGTCTGCATGTCGATGGCATAGGCCAGGGCCTGGCGGACGCGCACGTCCGAAAGCGGATTGTTGTTGGTGGCCTGCGCGGCAGCGGTGCCGATCGCCGAGGTCGACATGAGCAGCGCCATGCCAAGTGCCAGCAATTTCTTCATGTGAATGGGTTCCCTGTTTAACTCACGGATAGTGATCCACGATCTCTCGTGGACCCCGACGGCGCCGGCCTTCCTTCTCATCCCTCCGAGTTGGAAACGGCCGCACGTGGTTCAGTGCCGACAAGCGCTTCGGTGCCGATAAGGGCTTCAGTGCCGGTAAGGGCCTGGCGCATGTAGGTGGCGTAGTTGCGCGACAGGTGGACGGTCAGCACCCTGACCGCCTCCTGCTCGTCGCGGGCGACAAGCGCGGTGACGATGGCGCGGTGCTCGTCATTGCTGCGCCGATTATGGGTGGCGACATCGACCGGCGCCTCGCGGCGGCGCATCAGGCGATCGACGAACGCATCGTGCAGGGCGACGAAAATCGGGTTGCCCGGCACCTCGGCAATGGTGCGATGGAAACGCAGGTCCGCCTCGCGGAACTGCGGGTAGCTGCCGATGGCGCGCTCGCAGGCCTCGATGGCGGCCAGCATCTTGCCCAGCTGCGCCTGCGTGGCGAACTGCGCGGCATAGCGCACGAGGCTCATTTCGAGAAAGAAGCGGGCCTGCTCCAGATGCGCATTGCCCTCGCTGCCGCGAAAGAAGAACCGGGCCGCCTCGGCCGCGCCGGCCATGGCCTGGGCCAGCGTCGGAGTGACCACACGGGGACGGAAGCCTTTGCGCTGCTCGATCAGCTTCATGCCCTCGAGCATGGTGATGGCCTCGCGCACCACGGTACGCCCGACAGCGAAGCGCTCACACAGGTCGCGCTCAGACGGGATCATCTCGCCGGAGCGGATCGCACCGGAATGAATCTGCTCGGCCAGCGCCTGCGCGATCTCCGCAGCTTCGGTCGCCATGTCTGTGGTTCCCCTGCCCCTCATCACTTTAGGGAACCATAGCCCGTCATATGGTGTCAAACTTTTATGTTTTGGTCGACCAAACTGGGCCTGACGCTGTGAGCAACGGGGCGGAAACGGGCGATGCGGGCGATCGACGCAAGTGCGGAACGAGGCGCAGCGAGCGCGCACACGATCGACGGTATCGTCCCGCTGAGTCACCAATTTCCCCCTGGTGGCCTGCATATGTCATTAACATAACAACATATCAGTTTGGGGTGGTCAAGCGACGGGCGCGACTCGGGCGAATAGGTCCGTCAGGCGGAACGCGGGGCGGATTTGCGGGGGTTTTTGGGTGAGGTGAATCGCTGGGAGCGAGCGGCGCGGTTGATACGCTGACGCGCCTATGCACCGGCCGTCATCCCGACGAAAGTCGGGACCCAGTGCACTGGCGGTTGCCCAAATGCGATCGCGCCGACCCTGCTGTGATGGTCGGCGCGGCCATTGCTTACCCGCACTCCGAGCAGTGGGTCCCGACTTTCGTCGGGATGACGGCCGGTGGGGTTAGCGAGTGTCAGGGCTGAAGGGCAGACATCAGCGCCTAAACGCTCAGCTTGCTGATGTCGTACTTGTCGGCCGAGCCGGTGGGGCGCCAGCCGATGACCTGTTTGGCGTGCGAGGTGTCGCGCCAGCGCCGCTGGTTCTCGGAGATGGCGTCGAAGATGTCGAAGCGGACGCTCTCGGGCGCATCGAGGCACTTGTCGACCATCTGCACAGCATCCGCCTGCGACAGGTAGCCGGGGTAATGACGGATCAGCTCGGGCTGGTCGCTCGGCAGCACGGCGCCGAGCCGGATGCAGATTACCGACATGCCGTAGCGATCGGAGAACAGCCGGCCGGTATTCTCGCCGAACAGCTTGCCGACGCCATAGAAGCTGTCAGGGCGCGGCGGATCCCTGTAATCGAGCAGTTTTTCCCCTGGCGGCAGGGCCTGCAGCTGGTTGGCGGCAAGCTTGCCGTAGGGCGAGCCCTCATACCATTCGTAGCCGCACATGGTGCTGCCGGTGCTCATGAACACCACGCGCTTCACCCCCGCCTCCTGGGCGGCGCGGAACATGTTCAGCGTGCCGCCGATGGTGTTCTGCATCACTTTGTCCCAGTCGTCGTACTCGTGCGTCTCGGCTGCCAGGTGCAGCACCATATCCATGCCCTGGGAGGCCTTGCGGATGGCCGAGGGGTCGGCGATTTCGGCCTGGGTGTGAACGATGCCGGGTACGACGCGCCGGCTCAACCCACTGAACTCGTACTTGTCGGAGAGGTCGCGGATGACGAGGCCGCCAATCAGACCGCTGGCGCCGGTCACGAGGACCTTTGGTTTTGTAGCCATTCGAATGCATCCCCCTGCATTGATCGTTAAATATACCGTTAGCATGATAACATGCTTTTCTTGGAGTCAAGCCAGTAGAACAATGCGTTCAACTGCGGTTCGTCTGGCGAAACTGCCACATCGCGGATCATGATGCGGGCTCAACGGCTTTCGACTTTTTGCGCAGCCGATCACGCGCGGCTCCGATTGACAGCACCAAATATGCCGTTAGCATAACAACATACTTGGTTATCGCGTGAGGGGGCGTCGTCGGGTGAAGCGAGTGCTTATCGTGGGGAGCGGCGGCATCGGCCGGCGTCACCTCAAGGGCTACAGCCTGACCGGGCGTGCCCAGCTCGCCATCGTCGAACCGGATGCGGGGCGCCGCGACGAAGCCAAGCAGCTGTTCGGCATCACCGAGACCTATAGCGATATCGGCGAAGCCGACCTCAGGAGTTTCGACCTGGCGGTGATCTGCGCGCCGGCTAATTTCCATGTCGCGCTGATGCGGCGCTGCGCCGAGGCCGGGCTCAACTTCCTCGTCGAAAAGCCGCTCTCGGTGACGATGAACGAAGTCGACGAAACGCTGGCGCTGGTCAACTCGAAGAACCTCGTGGCGCGCGTGGGTTATGTGCGCCGCGTCGCCGACGAAGTGGTGACGCTGCGCCGAGAGATCCTCGAAGGCAGGATCGGCACGCTGCGGCTCGCCTATCTCAACTCTTCACAGGAATTCCCGAAATACCGGCCGGATTTCCAGCGCACCTATTACGCCCGGCCCGAAATGGGCGGCGGGGCCATCCTCGACGCGGCGAGCCACCTGTTCGATATGCTGATCTGGCTGATGGGCAAGCCCACCGATGTCAGCTGCCTGTTCGATCGGCTGGTGCTCGTGGGCACCAACACCGAGGACACCTGCCTCGTTTCCATCCGTTTCGAAAGCGGAGCGATGGCGAACGTCACCATCAACCAGTTCCAGAAGCCCAATATCGCGCGCTTCGAGTTCATCGGCACCAGGGGCAACCTGATGCTCGAGCATTCGACGCTGAAATTCGCCGATGACGACAGCGGCAAGTGGCAGAACGAGCGCGACTTCATGGATGGGCTGGTGCCGACCGAGGCGCACCAGGCGCGCTTCCGCATGCAGGCCGACGCGATGCTCGATGCGATCGAAGGGAAGCCCTGCTGGCTGGCGACGCTCGACGACGCGCGCGACAACCTGCGGGTGGCGCTCGCCGCCAAGCAATCCTGGCTCGAAAAGCGGATCGTGAGTCTCTGATGCCTGGTTTTGACGGCAAGACCATCCTGATGGCAGGCGGCGCGGGTTACCTGGCGCTGCCGGTGAGCAAGCTGCTGGCACAACAAGGTGCCAATGTGGTGCTGGCCGACATCAATCCGGAACGGCTGGCGGCCGGCGCGGCCGAACTCAAGGCGCTCGGCGGCGGCGTGCTGGCGCTGCCGCTCGATATCGGCGACGAGGACTCGATCCTTGCCGCGGTGCGCGGCGCGGCACAGGAATTCGGCAAGCTCGATGGGGTGGTGAACGCCACCTTCGGCTCGACCGGCAAGCGCTTCGAGGACCTGACGGCAGCGGATTTCGACCGCACCAACCGGCTGAACCTCACGGGCAGCTTCCTCCTCGCCCGCGAGGCGGCCAAGCATATGGGGCCCGGCGCCTCGATGGTGCTCTATGCCTCGATGTATGGCGTGGTGGCGCCGAACCCGGCGAACTACCCGGGCGACATGGCGCCAAACCCGATCGAGTACGGGGCCGGCAAGGCCGGAACGATCCAGATGGTGCGCTACATGGCCGGCCATTTCGGCCCGGCCGGCATCCGGGTCAACGCTGTGGCGCCCGGCCCCTATCCGCATCAGGCGACGCAGGACAATGCCGAGTTCATGGAGAACCTGTCGCGCCAGACCATGCTCGGCCGGATCGGTCGGCAGGACGAGATGGCCGGGCCGACGGCGTTCCTGCTGAGCGATGCGGCCAGCTACATCACCGGACACTGCCTCAATGTCGATGGCGGCTGGACCGCCTGGTAGGGATATCTGAATGAGCGTTCTGCCGATCACCCGGGATGAAATCCGCCTCGCCATGCTGGGCATGGTGGAGGGCAACGGGCACCCCTATTCCTGGAGCATCATCATCAATGGCAGCTACGACGCCAAGGCGCTCGCGGCCTGCCCCTACCCGGTGATCAAGGACTATATCGCCAAGCAACCTCCAGGCTCGCTCGGCATCCCCGGCGCCAAGGTCACGCATGTGTGGACCGACGACCCCGCCGATGCCGTGCAGGTGGCCGCCGTCGCCCATATCCCCAATATTGCGGCGCGCGCCGAAGATGTGATCGGCGAGGTCGACGCGGTGCTGGTCGCCACCGACAAGGGTTTTGAGCATGTCGAGCGGGCGCGGCCGTTCATCGAGGCGGGCATCCCGGTGTTCATCGACAAGCCGCTTTGCGACAACCGACTGGACCTCGCGACGTTCTCGAAATGGGTGGCCGAGGGCAAGCCGCTGATCAGCTCGTCGGCGATGCGCTTCGCCAAGGAATATGCGCCCTACCACCGCGCCACGCACGCGCTCGGGCAGTTGCGCCATGTCAGCGCCACCATGGCGAAGTCGTGGGAAGCCTATGGCATCCATGCGCTGGAAACGGTCTACCCGATCACCGGGCCGGGCTATGTCTCGGTGCAGAATATCGGCGACGCCAATTCCAACATCGTCCACCTGCGCCACCGCGACGGCATCGACGTGCTGTTGCAGGTGACCAAGGACATGGGCGGCGGTTTCGGCATGGTGACGCTGGCCGGCACTGCCGCCGGGCTGCAGCTCAAGTTCACCGACACTTATCACGCGTTCCGCACCCAGCTCGTCGGCTTCGTCGATTACCTCCGCACCGGCAAGCCGCCGGTGCCATGGGAGGAGACGCGCGAACTGATGCAGCTGGTGATCGCTGGCATCGAAAGCCGCGAACAGGGCGGACGCCGGGTTTTCCTCAGCGAGATGGACTGAACATGCAGGTACTGGAAAGCTTCTCGCTAACGGGCAAGGTCGCCGTGGTCACCGGCGGCGCCGGGCTCTACGGCCGGCAGATCGTCGCGGCCCTGGCCGAGGCCGGGGCGCAGACCTTCATCGCGGCGCGCGACGTCAGCAAGCTCGAAGCGGTGGCGGCGGAAGAGCGGGCGCGGGGCTACGACGTCACGGCGCTGCCGCTCGACCTGTCGTCGGACGAGTCCATCGAGGCGCTGCACCGCGAGGTGATCGCCCGGGGCGGCCGCTGCGACGTTTTGGTCAACAATGCGGTGACCCGTTCGGCGCTCGACGGCTGGGCCCACGATCTCGACGCGTTCGACAAGAGCCTCCGCGTCAACGCCTCGGCGCTGTTCAAGATCACCGAGCTGTTCGGCCGCAACATGCGGGCGCAGAAATCCGGCTCGATCATCAATATCGGCTCGATGATGGGCATGGTCGGGGTCGAGATGGCCAACTACGAGGGCACCGACATGACGCCCAACCCGTCGCCGATCTACCACTACGAGAAGGGCGGCATGCTCAACTTCACCCGCTGGGCGGCGAGCATCCTCGGCGCCGACAATGTGCGCGTGAACTGCCTGTCGCCGGGCGGCTTCTTCAACAACCAGCCGGCGCCGTTCGTCAAAGCCTACAGCGCCCGTACGCAGCTGGGCCGCATGGCCAACGATACCGATTTGAAGGGCGTCATCGTGTTTCTGGCGTCGGACGCCTCGGCCTATGTCACCGGCACCAACATCCCCATCGATGGCGGCTACACCGCCAAATAACCCCTCCGGAGGAACTCATCTTGTCCCAGACGCAGCCCTACGCCGCGACGCCCCCGACGCGCTTCCGCATGCGGCCGAGCCGCGTGCTGCGCACCATCCGCGAGGGCAAGGTGGCCCGCGTATTGAAGCTCAACATCGCCGACGCCAAGATCGCCGAGATTTTCGCGGCGGCGCAGCCCGATGCGCTGTGGCTGTGCATGGAGCACACCTCGGCGACCTGGGAGCAGGTGGAGCACCAGATCCGCGCTGCCAAGCTCTATGACGTCGACACGTTGCTGCGCGTGTCGCGTGGCAGCTACAGCGACTATATCCGCGGCTATGAGATGGATGCGACCGGCCTGATCGTGCCGCACGTCATGAACGCCGACGACGCCCGCAAGGTGCGCGACATCACCAAGTTCGCGCCGCTCGGCAAGCGCGCCGTCGATGGCGGCAATAACGATGCCCAGTTCACCCGCGTCGGCTTCCTCGATTACCTCAAGACCGCCAATGAGGAGCGCTTCGCCTGCTACCAGATCGAGGATCCCGAGGCGATGGAGCACCTCGAGGCAATCGCCGAGATGGACGGCGTCGACTGCCTGTTCTTCGGCCCGGGCGACTATTCGGTGGCAAGCGGCATTCCTGGCCAGATCCAGCACGACGAGATCAAGGCGGTGCGCAAGCGCATTGCGCAGGTGGCGCGCAAATACGGCAAGATCGCCGCCACGGTGACCAATCGCGACCTGATCGGCGAGTATGTCGACATGGGGTACAATTTGCTGTCCGTCGGCGCCGACGTGATCGCGCTGGCGAACTATGCCGATGAGTCGATGGTGGCGTTTGACAAGGCGCTGGGCTGAGACTCACCGGCGACCACCACCTTACCTTCTCCCCTTGCGGGATAAGGTGGCGCGTAGCGCCGGATGAGGGGTACGCGCAACGAAGTGTAGCGCGCTCCGAGCGAAGCGAGGAGCGATCCAGTACGCGGAGAGATACCCCTCATCCGCCCTTCGGGCACCTTCTCCCTCAAGGGGAGAAGGCACTGACTGAGAAATCAGCGCTTACTTACGGATGAAACGTCGCCGGCATGCTCATGACCTGCTTGCCCGGCTTCCGGTCTTCGAGATTGGCGTAGATATCGGCCAGCACCTGCTGCATCCAGGCGGCGGAATCGACATTGAAGCTCGGGCCGTCATTGTCGAGCGAGTAGCGATAGGCGCGGGTGGGCTTGGTGGCCTTGGCGGCGATGACCGGCACCCAGCTGTGATGCATGTAGCCGCAGACGATGTCTGGCTTGTAGCTCTTCAATACCGCTTCGAGCTCGGCCGTGTCGCTCTGGCCGGTCTCCTGGTTCACCGAGATGATGCGCAGTTCCTGCTCGGTCCTGGTCGAGGCATGGGCACGCTTGATGCTGGCGAGGCGGGAGGCCTGCTCGCTCGAAGTGATGGTGGTGTTGAGGTAGAGATACTTCAGCTTCTTGCCATCGTTGACCCGGAACATCTCCATGAAGGCCGGCTCGAAATCGATGCGGTAGGCGTGGTAGGGCAGATCCTCGATGACGAGGTCCATGATCGCCACCTGCGCCGAAGTCTCGGGCAACTTGTCGATCTCGGTTTCCGGCGTAATGCCGGCGAGCACCACCACATCGAGCGCGTCCCACACGTGGGTCGGCATCGACTTGTGGGTGAAGCTGCCCAGGATGAATTCGTGGCCATCGGAGACCACGGCCTTTTCCAGCGCCACCACCAGCTTGGTGTAGAACTCGTTGTTGAAGATGCCGCCGCCGACGATGTCGCGGTTGTAGAAGAAGCCGATACGGTGATGCGCCTCGGTCCACGGCGTCTCGACAAGGAAGGAGCCCTTGCCGACCTGGCGACGGATGATCCCCTCGGCCTCGAGGTCCTTCAGCGTCTTGATCACGGTGATCAGCGAGAATTCGCAGAACTTCACGATCTCGTTCTGCGACTCTATCTTGTCTCCGGCCTTCAGCCCGTTGGTTTTCCAGCGCCGGAACAGCATATCCCTGAGCTGCAAGTGGCGTGGCGACAGATCGATACTCAAGCCAGGACTTCCCGTGACAGGTGATTGCCGAAGATTGCTTCGGCGACATATAGCACCACGCCCGCCCTGCCGATCACAGAGGCGCGCCGCGGCGTCATGTTTCCCCTTGAATTCGCATGTTAGGTGGTTATCATGACAATATACTACGAGCATGGATTCTGCAAGTGAAGCAAAGATGGCGTAACGCCACGCTGGTGACCCCGGGCGGAGAAATCGGGCAGGATCTGTTGATCGAGAACGGCCGGTTCACCGGCATCATAGGCCGAGACGACGCCACCGGCGCCAACTGGCAGGATGTCGACGCCAGCGGCAAGCTGCTGTTCCCCGGCATTATCGACCTCTTGCAGCACGGCATGGACGTCTACCTCTACAACGACACCGTGCCCGGCTGCGTGTCCGACAACTCGACGCTGCTGCTGTCGCGCGGCGTCACCGGGTTCCTGCCGTCGATCAGTTGCCTGCCGCCCGAGAACATGGAACCGACGCTCACGCGCCTCGCCGCCGAGATCGAGAAAGCCGCCGGGGCGCGCGCCATCGGCATCCACAGCGAGGGCCCGGTCTTCGCCTCGCCCGGTGCGCACAACCCGCGCAATTTGCAAAAGCCGAGCGTCGAGCTCGCCGAACGCATGCTGGCCGCCAGCAACGGCCGGCTGAAGGCGGTGACGCTGGCACCGGAACTGCCGGGCGCCGAAGCCTTCATCAAGCGGCTGAAGGCCGACGGGGTCAGCATCCATCTCGGCCATAGCCAGGCGGTACCGGACGACGTGGCGCGTTACGCCTCGTGGGGCATCGATGCGGTGACCCATATGTACAACGTGATGCGCCAACCCGAGCCGGGCAATATGGGGCTCCACATCCTGTCGCTCACCGATGCGCTGATGGCCGAAGCGGGCCTCGCCCTGGGGTTGATCTGCGACGGCATCCATGTCTCGCCCAAGCTGATGAAAATCCTGGCGCAACTGCCGGTCGAGCGGGTGTTCCTCGAGACCGACGCCAACAAATATGCCGGCGCCGAGGAGATGGAATTCGAGTTCTATCCCGGGCAATGGGTGCGCAGCGCGCGCGGCAAGGCCGTGGTCGATCGCAATGGCGGGCTCTGCGGCTCGTCGCTGACGCCGGACGAGGCAATGCGGAACTACGTGCAGCTGGTCGGCGCCGACCTTACCCGTACCGCCCATGCCACCAGCCTCGTGCCGGCTCGGGTGCTGGGGATGGAAAAAGACATCGGCTCGATCGAAGTGGGCAAGCTCGCCGACTTCGCGGTGCTCGAGCCGACAACGCTCGAGGTCGAGGCGACGGTGGTGGGCGGCGAGACGCTGTTCAGGCGCGCCGCCTGACCGAATTGGCGCAGCGGCTCAGGGGGGATGGCCAATGCAAATCATCGCATCAGGACTCCTGGGCAAGGCGGAGCCGGGGACGGCACGCGCCAACCTGACCTTTCCATCGGTCACCGCGCTGGCGGACGGCTCGCTGCTGGCAACGCTCAGGGCCGGCGACGAGAAGGATTCGCCCAAGGAGCGGATCGCCTTCTACCGCTCCGCTGATAACGGGCTCACCTGGTCGGCGCCGACATACCCGTTCGAGCCGCCCGCGGTGCGCGGCACCGGGGGCACGCTGAAGCTCTGCTACATCACCGAGCTCGCGCCCAACCGACTGCTGGCCGCGGCGATGTGGGTCGATCGCACGACGTATCCCGGCAAGCCTCTTTTCAACGCCGAGACCGAGGGCTGCCTGCCCATGGTGATCCTCCTCGCCGACTCCGATGACAACGGCGCGAGCTGGAGCGGCTGGCGCGAGGTGCCGATGCCCGAAGAGATTGGTCCCGCCAGCCTCACCAGCCCGCTGATGCGGCTCCGCGATGGACGGCTGGCGATGAGCATCGAGACCAACAAGAGCTATCTCGATGCTTCGAAATGGCTGCAGCGGGCCGTGTTCTTTCACTCGGCCGACGAGGGCCGGAGCTGGAGCGCACCGGTGACGGTGGCCGAGGACCCGACAGGCCAGATCTTCAATTGGGACCTCCGCTGCGCCGTGGCGCCGGATGGCCGGGTCGGCTCGTTCGCCTGGACCTACGACACGGCGACCGCGAGCTATCTCAACATCCACCGCCGGATCAGCGCCGATGGTGGGGCGAGCTGGAGCGCGCCCCAGGATCTCGGCTTCGCCGACCAGGCGGCGCGGCCGGCCGTGCTGGCCGATGGCCGGGTGGTGCTGGCCTGGGTCGACCGCTTCGGGTCGCAATCGATCCGTGCCCGGCTGGCACAGAGCATCGACGCGCCGTTCACGGCCGCGAGCGAAGTCGAAGTCTATGCGCACGCCAAGGCGCAGGCGGCGAGCAGCGATACCGGCGACATGCTGGCCAGCATGGATGTGTGGAGCTTTGGCCTGCCCTCGGCGACGGCACTGCCCGATGGGGACGTGCTGGTAGTGTATTATGCGGGGGAGCCCGCGGCGCTGGATGTGCGGTGGGCGAAGCTCAGAGTTTAGGCCGCGATCCTTCCGCACCCTCGATCGCAGAGCAATCGCATCTGGCGTGAGGATAGCTTGGTGCGGAAAGGGTACCCCCCACCCTGTCCCTCCCCCGCAAGGGGGGAGGAGACGCCAACACTGATGCCGGTGTTTTGGTCTCCCTCCCCCTTGCGGGGAGGGGACAGGGGTGGGGGTGCTCTTCCCGCACCGGCCCGTCGGCCGCGTTGGAGCCCCTACCCCGCCAGCACCGGCCGCATGGCCAGCGCCAGCAGAATCAGCAGCGCGCGGTGCGGCTGTTCGATGTCCCGCGTACCATCCATCAGCTTGAGCACGATGCCGGCTTCGGGGTGACCGCTGCGTTCGATATAGGGGCGGAGGTCCTGCAGCGCGCGGAAGGCAGTGCCGGTGCTGCCCGAGCTCAGTGCCGCGGCGGCCTGCAGCAACAGGCGCGAGTGCTCCGCATTGGAGCGCTTGCGGAGGTCATCGCTCAACCGGCCGAACAGGCCGGGAAGCCGATAGCCCAGCACCTTTTCCTCATGCCGCCACTCGCGCGAAAAGCTCTCTTCCCAGTCGAGGATCTTGGCCAGCGCCAGCAGCACCACCTTGCTGCGCGGCTCACCCACCATGCTCTGGGCATCGCCGGCCAGTTCGCGGTAGACCTGCAGCAGGCCGTCGACGCTCTGGCTGTCGCGGAACTTGCCGAGCGCCGAGACCGCCGCCAGCCGGGCGTCGATCTCGGGATCCTCAGCCAGCATCTTTCGAATGCGCGGCAGTTGCTTCAGGTCCCGGATATCGCCGAGCGTGCGGGCGGCACGCGCCCGGAGCAGCGGGTTGGGGCTGTCGAGGAAACGGGCGATAACCTCGCCGCTTTGCGTCGCCTTGATGCGACCGAGCGAGTTGAGCGCTGCATATTGCAGCTCCACCAGCCCATCATAGGCGAGCATCGATTCGAGCGCCCGCACCACTGCGGGGCTCGGCGGCAGGTGGCCGAGCGACTGGATGGCTTCGTGCCGAACGTCGAAGCTCGGATCGCTCAATGCAGCGATCAGCTCTTCCTTCACCAGCGCGCTGCGGGTCTTGCCGAAACCATAGGCGAGGTCGCGGCGACGCTCCTCGGAGGTGAGCGCGCCGTAGCGGTGGATGCCCCAGAGCGCGCTGAGCGGCCGCCCGCGACCGAACTGGCCGAGGAAATCGCGCACCCCGGTCGCCCCCTCCTCTTTCAGCAGCGCGAAGGTGATGGCGGAGACCACCACCATCACGGCGCTGAGCGCAAACAGGGTCTCGAAATTGCCGAGCGTCACGCCGGAGACGACGATTGTGTTGCTGGCGAGCAGTTCGAGCAGCCAGCCGGCGAGGAAGGCAGCACCGCCGCCGATCAGGCCATCGGTCATGTAGGCGAGCGTCATGTAGCTCTCCTTCTTGGCCGGCGGCACGTAGTTCAGCATGTAGATGCCCCCCACCGAGATGGCGCTCTGGAACAGCATGCCGAAGACGAAGAAGATCGCCCCGACGATGAAGATGGTGCCGGGCGTATCCCTGGTGACGAACATCAGAGCGATCAGCATCGCCACCTGCAGCGCCTGCAACGTGATGCGGATGGCGCGGGTGCCATAGCGATCGACGAACCAGCCCGCGGCAACGCTGCCCAATGCGGCACCGACCGGAATGAACGCCGCCATCAGGACGATCTGGCCCGAGGAGATGCCGAGCCGCTCGCGGAAGAACAACAGGATGAACAGGTTGATGACGGTGTAGACGAGAAACTGCGTGCCAGACGAGACGAGGTAGAGCAGAAAGTTGCCGTCGCGCAGCGGCACCCGCATGGCGCGGATGGCGTCGAAGCCGCGCGCCGAGCCGGGTCGCGGCTTGCCGCCGCCGAGCCCGAACAGCGTCGACGCCGCGATGACGCCCAGCAGCAACCCGATGGCGAAGACCGGAAAGAAGCGCTCGATGCCGTGCTGGCCATCGAGCCAGAGCTGCACCAGGACCGAGCCGACCAAAGCCACCGGCAGGTAGGCGACGGCGATGCCGCCGGTCAGCCGGCCGCGGATGAAGCTCGGCATATATTCCTGCGACCAGGGCCAGATCGCCGTCTCCGCCAGGGTGCGGAAGATCGAAAAACCGAGCATGGCCGCGAACAGCACCCAGAACACCATGTCCGGATTGCCCTGGAACAGCGGCGCCACCAGGATCAGCGACAGGCAGAGATAGCGGGTGAGCGAGGCGTAACCGGCCACCCGGCGATGGCCGAAGGCCATGACGATGGGCAGGAACACCACGGCGATCACCTGCACGAACGGCATGATGCCGCCGATCAGCCCGATGCGATCCTTGGGCACGCCGAGCTCGGCGGCGAACAGCGCCAATGGCGAGGTGACGGTGCAGAGCAGCGCCGCGGCGGTGATGATGTTGAAGGCGTAGAGATAGGGGATGCGTCGGATCTTGTCGAAATCCGACTGTTCCTCGAACTCGGCCGTAGCCGCGCCCATGCCTTCTACCCGCGACACGATACGATCCCCCTCGCCCGACTTGCACTCGGATCAGGCTGGCGCTTCGTTGAACGCCATCCGATCCAGTTCCTTGTTTGGTCGCACTCTCGAACCGGAAAAGTCTGCAACCTTTCCTGATCACGCTCCAGTCAGAGCGCGATCCGATAGCCCTTGATCACATACTGGCCCTGCTCGAAACTCCAGCAGGCAGCGTAGATTTCCCCGTTCTGCAGACGCAGCAGCGAGGGCTGGCCGAACTTCAGGCTGCCGAACTGCTTCTTGATGTCGGCGGAGTCGCTGCCCATCGCGGCATCGGCGAAGAGGTTCAGATCCTCCTCGACCTTCATGCCGCTGCCGCCCAGGTCGATGCGACGGACGATCAGCCCGACCGGCGCCTCGCGGTGCGAATGGATGGTGAGCACCTTGCCGCCGCCCAGCGACAAGAGGTTCGAGGCCTGGCCCTTGATGCCGGTATTGATGGCCGGCCCGAAACTCTCGCCACCATCGTGCGAGATGGCGATGTGGTTGGCGAGGTTGGCGCCGGCGGCATTGTCATAGGCCCAGAAGATCACTGCGACGCGGCCGTCGCCGAGATCGGCGATGCGGCTTTCCCAGGTCGAAACGTTGCCCAGAGGGGAACGATAGAACTCGGAGAGCTTGCGCCAGCTCTTGCCGTTGTCGTCGCTGGCGATGATCCAGCCGGCATGGCCGTCCTTGCCGAGATGGAACGGCGCGGTGGCGGCGATGATGCGACCCGAGGCGAGCTGGATGGCCGGACCGGACAGCTCGAGCGGCTGGCCCTCGATGTCGAAATACTCGGGAACGCTCCAGCTGCGACCGCCGTCGGTGGAGGTGCTGGTCTTGTTGCGGAGGGTCAGCAACTTGAAGGTATCGGGGTCGACCACCGGGGTGAGCGGGGTCGGGCGGACGAAGACATAGCCGGTGGCAAGCAGCGAACCATCGCTGAGCAGCAGCGGCTTGAAGCTCTCGGACTCCTCCGGCCGCACCTCATGGTCGCTAAGGCGGACCGGGGCGGACCAGGTCCGGCCATTGTCGGCGCTGCGGCTCACATGGGCGCGAGCGTCGGCAGCATCGAAGGCCTGGCCGATGGTGAAGATGGCGCAGAGCTCGCCATCTGCCAGCTGCACGATGCCCGGGAAAGTCGCCTGACGGCTGACCAGCAGCGGGTCAGGGTTGGCGTAGATGGTGATTTCTTCAAGACGCTGCATCAAAAACTCCGGTCAGGCGAAAGGATTGGACCAGTGGCGGTACTGGCCGGGGGTCTTGCCGCGCCGTTTGCGAAAGGCGGCGGCGAGGGTAGCGGCGTGGCCGTAGCCGACTTCTGCGGCGATGGTCGCCAGCGACTTGTCGGTCGAAACCAGCAGCTCTTCGCTGCGCGTCAGGCGCAGTTCCCGCAGATGCTCGCCAGCCGAGGTGTGCCGGGCCTTCCTGTGCATGGCGCGCAGCGCGCTCTCGGAGATACCCAGCAGAGCCGCGACGTCGGCCAGAGTGCGCATGCGATGGAGGTTCTGCCCGGCCTGGGTCCAGGCGATGGTCAACCGGTCCTCGTCGGCAGTCGTTGCTGCCGGCGCGCTGCCGCGCTCGAAGCCATCGAGCAGCGACAGCAGCAGGCGCTTGCGCCGCGGCAGCTCGTCGGGACGATCGCGACGGGCGAGATGCATGGCAAGGCGGATGAGGTTCTGCAGGTGCAGCGCCTCGTCGGGGTTGGGCAGTGCGTAGCCGGGGCCCGTGGGCTCTCCCGTCATGGTGAAGTGGCAGATCGAGGCGGTCGCGAACGCGCCGAGCGTCATACCCCGAAACTGGGTGTCCGGCAGGATCAGCACGCCCGCCGGCGCCATCAGCTCGAGCTTCGCTCCGAGCTCGGGAAAGTCGATGGCGACACGCCCCTCGTGCACCCAGAACAGATCGTGGAAGGGCCATTGCACGGGTCCGATCGGCATGCGGCGGTTGATCCGACCGAAGCGGTGGTCGCGCAGCTCGAGCTGATCGGTGTCACAGGACATGACGCCCCACCAGTGCCGCCGGACCGCGGCAATCGGATTTCCTAACGGCGTGCCGATCCTCGCCAATGACGGCGAGGCGGCGTTGGCCTTTCATCTGACAAGGCCCTACCGGCCCTGAGGAGAGGAACGCCCGATGAGTGCTGCAATGAGCATTCCGCATAGCCAGCTGAAACGAGATTTCGACCGCGACGGCTTCATCGCTTTCCGGCCGCTGTTCGATGCCGCACGCATGGCCGAGATCAACCGCGAACTGGACCGGTTCCTGATCGAGTGCGTGCCGAAAATGAGTGAGACCGAGGTCTATTACGAGGACAAGGCGAACCGCTCGACGGTCAAGCAGATGATGTACCTCGAAAAATATGACAGCTACTTCAAGACGCTGCTTTCGGACGGGGTGATCAAGGAGCTGGCCGAGACGGTGCTTGGCGAAGACGCAGTCGCCCAGAACATGGAGTATTTCAACAAGCCCCCCGGCATCGGCAAGCAGACCCCGCCGCACCAGGACGGCTATTATTTCAAGATCGCGCCGCCCAAGGCGATCACCGGCTGGCTGGCGCTGGAGCCGGTCGACGATGAGAACGGGTGCCTGCAATATGTGCGCGGCTCGCACGCCTTCGAAGGCTGGCGTCCGCATGGGCGCTCCGAGATCCTCGGCTTCTCGCAGGGGATCACCGATTTCGGGACCGAGCACGACGTCGCCAACACGGTGGCGCAGCCGGGCCCGGCCGGCATGCTGCTGATGCACGACTGCAAGACGGTGCACTGGGCGAGCCCGAACCGCTCGCCGACCCGCTCGCGCCGCGCTTTGGGCTTTGTGTATTTCGGGGTAAGCGCCAGGGCGGACGAGGAAATGAAGCGAGCGTACCAGGCCAAGCTCGACGCCGACCTCAAGGCCGCCAACAAGATCTGACGGTTCGACCGGGTGGTGCGGCCTGTGCCGTGCCATCCGCTCCGTCCTCCCGGCGCGCTCCTCGATCCCCAACGCTTGCCCGGTCGCGCCTTACGCCCGACCGCCCCTCGGCGCCGCATTGGCGCAGAGTATGTTACTATAATAACATGGTTAGACGGTCAAACGGCGCTGGATCGGTTCATGGATGAGCTCCGCATGCGAGCGTCGAACTGACCCACGATGATTACTCACTCACCGGCTGTCATCCCTGCGAAAGCAGGGACCCATTCATCCACCTGCGCGGGCTGTGAGTTGGGTCCCTGCTTTCGCAGGGATGACACCGAGTTTGGGTGTGGCGCGGTGGCAATGTCGCCGATGGCCTCAAAGCGCTAGCTAGATATCGAAGCCCGGCGCGAACCTGAGCTCGCCCCGCGGCGGCGGACCGGACAGCACCAGCCGCTGGACCAGGCGGCGATCGAGATCGCCATAGGCCAGCAGGCCATCGCTCTCGAAGCCGCTGCGGCCGTAGATTTCAGGGTTGCCGATCAGCGCCACGCCGGCACCGCCCTGTTGGCGCAGCAGTTCCAGCCCTCGAGCGATCAGCGCCTTGCCGATGCCCTGGCGCTGCCGATCGGCGCGGACCGAGATCGGACCGAGCCCGAACCAGCCGGCATGCACGCCATCGATGGTGACCGGCGAGAAGGCGATGTGCCCGACAATGACGCCATCGTCCTCGGCAACCAGCGACAGCGTCAGGTCGCCGGAGGCGCGCAGCGCCCGGATGATCGGTGCTTCGGTGCCGCTGCTGAACGGCATCGGCTCGAACGCCACGCGGGTCAGCTCATGGATCGCCAGATCGTCCGCAGGCCGTTCGCCTCTGATCTTCACGCACGCCTCGAGAGGTTGGGGAGACCGATATTTCCCGCTGCGCGCTAATCACGCAATCCCCATCCGTTCGGACGGGGTCCCTCCCCCACTCAGCTATGTTACGGATATCGGTCCACCGGTTCGCCCGGGGGGTCATTGCTTGAAAGGACAATAAGTGAAGCTCGAATCCATCGCGCTCCATCATGGCTACAAGGCGGAGGAAACCACCAAGGCGGCGGCGGTCCCGATCTACCAGACCACGTCGTACACGTTCGACAACACCCAGCACGGCGCGGACCTGTTCAACCTCGCGGTCCCCGGCAATATCTATACCCGCATCATGAACCCGACGACGGCGGTGCTGGAGCAGCGCGTCGCCGAGATGGAGGGCGGCATCGCGGGCCTCTGCGTCGCGTCGGGCATGGCGGCCATCACCTATTCGATCCAGGCGATCGCCGGCGTCGGCGACAACATCGTGTCGATCAGCCAGCTCTATGGCGGCACCTACAACCTGTTCATGCACTCGTTCCCGCGCCAGGGCATCGAGGTGCGGATGGCCGACCAGGGCGATTTCGAAGGACTGGAAAAGCTCATCGACAAGAACACCAAGGCGGTGTTCTGCGAGTCGATCGGCAACCCGGCCGGCAATGTCGTCGACATCCAGCGGCTGGCGGAAATCGCGCATCGGCACGGCGTGCCGGTGATCGTCGACAACACGGTGGCGACGCCGTACCTGTGCAAGCCGTTCGAGTTCGGCGCCGACATCGTGGTGCACGCGCTCACCAAATATATCGGCGGGCACGGCAATTCGATCGGCGGCATCATCGTCGATTCCGGCAAGTTCGACTGGAAGGCCAACAAGGAGCGCTTCCCGATCCTCAACGAGCCCGATCCGTCCTATCACGGCGTGGTCTATACCGAGGCGCTGGGGCCGGCCGCCTATATCGGGCGCTGCCGCGTGGTGCCGCTGCGCAATACCGGCGCGGCCTTGTCGCCGCACAACGCCTTCCTGTTCCTCACAGGGCTCGAGACGCTCGGGCTGAGGATGGAGCGCCATTGCGAGAACGCTGAGAAACTCGCGGCCTGGCTGAAAAAGCACCCCAAGATCAACTGGGTGAACTATGCCCAGCTGCCGGACAGCAAGTACAACGCCACGGCAAAGAAGATCACCAAGGGCAAGGCTTCGGGCATCATCAGCTTCGGCATCAAGGGCGGCGCCGTTGCCGGCTCGCAGTTCATCGATGCGCTGCAGATGATCCTCCGGCTCGTCAATATCGGTGACGCCAAGTCGCTGGCCTGCCACCCGGCCTCGACCACCCACCGCCAGCTCGGGCCCGAGGAACTGGCCAAGGCCGGCGTCTCGGAAGACCTGGTGCGCATCTCGGTGGGCATCGAGCACATTGACGACATCATCGCCGATGTCGAGCAGGCGCTCGCAAAGGTCGCCTGAGCACACCATATCTCCGCCGGCGCATCGATGCGCCGGCGGCTCCGAAAGGCCATGACGTGACCGTTCCCGAAGGCCCGCGCCTCCACCCTACCGGCCGGTTGATCCCCGCCGACCTCGATGACGCCATGGTGACCGCAGTGGTCGAGGCGTTCTACGGTAAGGCGCGGCGGGACGAGGTGATCGGACCGGTATTCAACCGGGTGATCCCGGAAGCCGAGTGGCCGGCGCACTTGAAGACCATCGCCGATTTCTGGAGCTCGATGCTGCTCGGCAGCGGCCGCTACTATGGCCGCCCGATGCCCAAGCACATCGCCATCCCGGAACTCTCGGACCGGCACTTCGCGCGCTGGCTGAAGCTGTTCCGCGAGACGGCGGAGGAACTCTGCCCACCCGATGTCGCGGCGCTGTTCGTCGAACGGGCCGAGCGCATCGGCTATAATTTCCGGCTGCGCATCGCGCAGTTCCGCGGCGAGAACCTCGAAGCGGTGAAGCCGATCCGGGCCGGCGACGAGGCACCCGAGCGGGCGTGATGCCTACGAGCTCGCAGCAAACTCCACCAGCCATGCTGAGGCACCGCCCGGCCGAGGCGATAAAGACAAAAACGCCCCGCGCTTTCGGCGCGGGGCTCAATCTCAACAGTCTGCTCCGCCTCAAGCGCCAAAAAAGGTGGAAGGCAGGATGCCAATCAGGGTGCTGAACGAGCGTACCAGCTCGAGCGGTACGTTGGTTCCGGTGAGGCTGCCGGAGGCCTCGACCTTCATTGGCGTGGTGATCTTCTCGCCGTCGACGGTGACAGTGACGTTGTTGGAGTTCTTCATGATGATGCTGCCGGTGATGCCGTCGACCGAAGCGAACAGATCGGCGTTCTCGTCGGTGGTGGCGAACAGTGCATCGTCGCCCACCAGTTCGGTGGAGGGCAGCGTCAGGGTCAGGTCGTATTGGGTCTGGCCCTCGACGCCGGGCGTGTCGGTGAACGGCATATTGCCCTTCAGCTCGTAGACCTTACCGTTGCAGTCGGCGGACAGCGACATGAACCAGGAATAGGTCTGATAGGCGAAGACCATGTTCCCCGACCAGGTGCAGCCCTTGTCGGAGGGCAGGCCAGCCGAAGGGATGAACAGCCGGTTGAGATCGACGGTGTCGACGGCACTGTTGATCGGGCCGGAGTTGTCGCCGGTGATCTTCTTCAGCACCGACTGGGTGAGACCGGCGGCACCGCTCGAGGAGAGCTCGGGCTTCAGGTTCAGCGAACCGCCGAACTGCTTGGTATCGGGCGCCACCTTGCCGACGGCGAGGTAGTTGATCGAAAGCGTCCGCGCGTCGGTGCTGCCATCGGCGGTGACGGTATACTGGCCCAGGTACTGGGTACGCGGCAGCGCCTGCTTGTTGGACGGATTGATGATCGAGCCGTTGCCGCCGATGGCGCAGGCCTTGTCGTTGCGCACGATCAACAGCTCGGTGCGGCCGGCGGTGCAGTCGACGGTGATGTTGGTCACCACCTGGGCGTCGGAAAGCGTAACGGCGAAATGATCCTGCTTGGCGGTATCTTTCAGCGTCGGCATGTCGGCAATGGTGGCAAAATTGACCACCGCAGGGGGCGGCGTCTGCGCCGTAGCGCTGGCGAGCAGGCCAAGTGTTGCAAAGCCGGCAAGTGCAATTCGTTTCATGGCAATTCTCCCTACGATCTCACAGGGGGCTTGGAGCCGAACGCGAGGCCGGCGGAGCCCCAAGCCCGCCGCGGCGTCTGATCATCAACAAGTGATCAATAACACTTGAATGCCCGATGAATAGTGCCGTCAGCTGCTTCCGGCTCGCGCTCAGAAGAACGGCAACGGACCGACGCCCGGGTCGACCGGAATGTAGTGGGTGAGCATTCCCGCCTCCTGCCGCCAATGGTGCAGCAGCAGGGCGGGCGGCTCGACATGGGAGGCGGGCTCAGCTCCGGACGCCAGACGGAGCGCGATGGCGGTGGTGGTACTCGGCGCGATGTGCAGCAGACTGCCGCCGAAGCGCAACGAGACGTGACGATGGACGTGCCCGCACAGCACACGCTCCACCGCCGGGTAGCGGGCGACGATGCCGGCCAGCCGATCGCCGTTGAAGCAGCGATAGGCGTCGATGAAGCCGATGCCGGTTTCCACCGGCGGCTGGTGCAGCATGATGAGCGTCGGCCGATGCGGATCGGCGGCAAGGGTGGCCTCCAGCCAAGCGACCGTCGCCTCATCGACATCACCATGGTGGTGGCCGGGCACGCTGATGTCGAGGCCGATGACTCGCAGCGGGCCCCGGGTGCGGGCAAAGTGCAGCGGGCCCGTCGCCGGCAGGTAGCCAAAGTCGGCAAAAGCGGCGCGAAAGGCCTCGCGCTCGTCGTGATTGCCGGGGATGGCGAGCAGCGGTTGTCTGATGCCGGCCAGCAGATGGCGCGCCAGCCGATACTCGTCAGGCGTGGCGTGCTCGGTAACGTCGCCGGTCAGCAAGACCAGGTCGGGGGCCGGATCGAGCGCAGCGAGGCGCCCAAGGGCGGCCTCGAACATGGCGTTGGAATCGACCAGCCCCTGATAGAGCGTACCGGGCGCGCACAGGTGCGGATCGGAGAGCTGGGCGATCAGCACCGATCGCTCAGCCCTTGACGAAATCGAACAGCACCCGGCGCAGCTCCGGCACGTCTTCGGCTTCGAGCGCCGCGGTAAGAGCGGCGAGCGCGGCCGTGAGGTCCGGGGCCTGCCGCCCGCTGCGCGGCGCGCGGAGGATCTTCGGCTGGTCGGTGCGGACGGCGTTGGCCGGGTCGAAGAACAGCTCTTCGGTCAGCTTCTCGCCGGGACGGGCGCCGGTTTCGAGGATGGCGATATCCCCGGAGGGGTTCTCGGCCGACTTCACCGACAGTCCGGCCAGGCGGATCATGTTCTCGGCGAGATCGCGGATGCGGACCGGCTGCCCCATTTCGAGCAGGAAGATATCGCCGCCCTCGGCCATGGCGCCGGCCTGGACGATCAGTTCGGCGGCTTCGTGGATCGACATGAAATAGCGCGTCATGCGGCTGTCGGTGAGGGTCACCGGACCGCCGGCGGCAATCTGCTCGCGAAACAGCGGTACCACCGAGCCATTGGAGCCGAGCACGTTGCCGAAGCGCACCGAGCAATAGCGCAGGCCGCTGCCCTTGCCGTAATGGCGGACGATCAGCTCGGCCCAGCGCTTGGTGGCGCCCATGACGCTGGAGGGGCGCACCGCCTTGTCGGAGGAGATCAGCACGAAGCGGGTAACGCCGGCGGCGACTGCCGCCTCCACCAGCACGCGGGTGCCGACGACGTTGTTGCGCACGCCCTCGAGCGGATTGGCCTCGACCAGTGGCACGTGCTTGTGCGCCGCGGCGTGAAAGACCACCTCGATACCCTGCTCGCTGAGGGTGCGACGCACCAGCGCCGCATCGGCGACCGAGCCGAGAACCGGAACGATCTCCACGTCGGCCCGGGTCCGCAGGTGGCGGTCGATCTCATAGAGAGCGAACTCGTTGGCCTCGAGCAAAACCAGCTTGCGGGGGGCGCGCTCGACGATGAGGCGGGTGAGTTCCGAGCCGATGGAGCCGCCGGCGCCGGTGACGAGGATCGCCCGGTCGGCGAGGATTTCGCGCATCAGCCCGGGGTCCGCCGGCACGGCCGAGCGGCCCAGCAGGTCGTCGATATCGATCTCGCGCAGCTGGCTGATCAGGTACTTGCCCGAGACCAGGTCGGTGATCGCCGGCAGCGCCCGGATCTTGATCGGGTGGTGGCTGAGTTCGGCGACGATCTGGGCGCGGCGGGTCGCATCGGCGGAGGGAATCGAGAGGATCACCTCGCTGACGCCGCGATTACGGATCAGTTCGCCCAGCTTGCCCGGCGGATCGACGCGGATGCCGGCGACATCGCGGCCCCACAGGTTCCGGTCGTCATCGAGAAAGGCGACGACGTAGCTGGCGCGGTGGGCTCGCAGCGCTTCGGCCAGCTGCGTGCCGGCCGAGCCGGCGCCATAGATCACCACGCCGCCGCCGCGGCCGACCTGACGCTCGGGCAGCCAGAGCAGCGCCTTGGCGAGAAAGCGCGAGCCGGCCACCACCACGGTGCCGAAGATGAAATAGAACAGCGGCACGGTGCGCGGGAAGATCGCCAGCCGAGTGGCCTCGGCGAGGAACAGCGCGAACACCCAGAGCAGCGTGGCCAGCATCATCGCCTGGATGATGGTCCACAGCGCGCGCTCCGGCAGGTAGCGGATCACGGCGCGATAGAGCCCGAGGCGGACGAACACCGGAACGGCGAGAAGCGGCGCCAGGAGCATCAGCAGCAGATGCGCGTCGGTGGGCGTGAAGGTGCCGCCGAGGCGGATGGTGAAGCTGAGCCACAGCACGCCGAGCAGCGCGAGAGTATCGAAGCCGATCAGGATGGCCTGCTTCCAGCGGCGCGGCAAACCGCTCAGCCCGTCGCGGAGCTTACTCAACGTCATCGATAGAAAACCCAACCGCAGCGAGCCGCGTGGCCTGCCGCCCCGACGTTTTGTAACGATGCCAGCCGGTCTTTCCAACGCCTTTATGCTATGGCATCACAGCGCAAATCGCCGAACCAGGATTTCGAGATGACGATCAGACTGCACCGGGGCGACCTGCCCGACCTCTCGCGTTATGGCCGGGAGGTGGCGATCGACACCGAAACCATGGGGCTCGATCCGCGCCGCGACCGGCTCTGCGTGGTGCAGCTCTCGCCCGGCGACGGCAGCGCCGACGTGGTGCAGATCCCGCAGGATCTGAAGGAAGCGCCGAACCTCACCAAGCTGTTGAGCGACCCCGCGGTCACCAAGATCTTCCACTATGCGCGCTTCGACATGGCGGTGCTGAAGCACCGCTTCGGCATCGTCACCGGCCCGGTCTACTGCACCAAGATCGCTTCGAAGCTGGTGCGCACCTATACCGACCGGCACGGCCTCAAGGACCTGGCGCGCGAACTGCTCAACATCGACATGTCCAAGCAGCAGCAGAGCTCGGACTGGGGCGCCGAGAAGATTTCCGAAGCGCAGCTCGACTATGCCGCGTCGGACGTTCTCTACCTGCACGACCTGAAGCGTCACCTCGACCGGATGCTGCGCCGCGAAGGGCGAACCGAACTGGCCCAGGCCTGCTTCGAGTTCCTCAAGCACCGGATCGATCTCGACCTGATGGGCTGGGACGAGACCGACATCTTCGCCCATAGCTGATGGTGTCGCTGGCCGCCCCGCTGGACGATCGCGCCGCGCTGTACCGGCGACTGATGCGGCGCAACCGGCTGGTCGGGCTGTTGCGCTGGCTGGTGCCGGCGGCGGGCGTCCTGCTGTTCGCCGGGCTGCTGGTGATGATCGTGGTCGACAATCTCGGCCAGCGCTTCGGCTATTCCAACATCCGCATCGATCGCGACAATCTGGTGGTGGAAACGCCGCGGCTCACTTCGACCGGCGATGACGGCACGCTCTACGCGCTGTCGGCCCGCGCCGCCAAGGTGGCGCCGACGCAGACCGACGTGATCGACATGGAAGACGCCATCTTCACCATGACGCCGACAACCGGGGCGGCGATGCAGGCAGAGGCGGCGGCCGCGCAATTCCAGACCAACGACCAGTTGCTGAACGTGCCGGGCGTGGCCCGCGTCACCAGCACCGAAGGGCTCGACGGCACGCTCGAGGGTGTGTTCGCCGACCTGATGAACTGGCGGCTGGTGGCGAGCGGCAATGTCGACATCACCATGCCGGGCGGCTCGCACATCGTCTCCGACGGCATGACCTATGATCGCGGGACCGGCATCTACACCTTCAAGAACGCCAGGGTGACACTGGGCGCGACCCCGGGGGAAACGGAATGAAGCAGCTTATCGCCGTCATCGTGGCCATGATGGCGCTGTCCTTATCGGCGCAGGCGGCCGAGCCGGTGAACGTATCGGCAGACGACTTCACCATCGACCAGGGCAACAACAACGCCACCTTCACCGGCAACGTGGTGATCACCCGCACCGGGCTGCAGCTATGGGCCGACAAGGTGGTGGTGATCTATGGGAGCGGCGGGCAGAGCGATATAGACAGCCTCACCGCCACCGGCCATGTGCGGATCAAGACCGACAGCCAGGACGCCACCGGTGCCCAGGCGACGTTCGATCCCGACACGCTGATCCTCAAGCTCAGCGGCAATGTCACGGTGGTCAATGCGCAGGGCAAGCTCAACGGGCCGGAGCTCACCATCAACCTCAAGACCAACAACTCGGTGTTCAAGGGCAATAAAGGGGGCCGGGTCACCGGCGTCTTCACCCCGCAATGAGCGAGGCGGAGACAACGACGGCCAGGACCCCGGTCGACCAGACCGGCTGGCTGGTGGCGCACGGGCTCAACAAGAGCTTCGGCAAGCGTACGGTGGTCGAGAATGTCAGCCTGGCGGTGCGGCGCGGCGAAGCGGTAGGCCTGCTCGGCCCGAACGGCGCCGGCAAGACCACGGTCTTCACCATGATCATGGGGCTGGTGAAACCGGACAAGGGCAAGATCCTGGTCGATGGGCGGCCGATCACCAACCTGCCGTTGTTCCAGCGCGGCCGGCTCGGCATCGGCTACCTGCCGCAGGAGAGCTCGATCTTTCGCGGCCTCAGCGTCGAAGGCAATATCCTCGCTGTGCTCGAGGGACATGTGCCTCGCAAGGCCGACCGGATGGCACGCCTCAACGAATTGCTGGCCGAGTTCGGCATCGCCCATATCGCCAAGTCCAATGCCCTGGCGCTGTCAGGGGGCGAACGGCGGCGGGTCGAGATCGCCCGGGCGGTCGCCACTGACCCGCTGTTCATGCTGCTCGACGAACCGTTCGCCGGTGTCGACCCGATCGCGGTGAGCGAGGTGAAGATGCTGGTCAAGCACCTGACGCGCCGCGGCATCGGCGTCTTGATCACCGACCATTCGGTGCGCGAGACCCTGTCGCTGGTCGATCGTGCCTATGTCATCCATGAAGGCCACGTGATGATCCAGGGCAAGCCGGACGTCATCGCCGCCGACCCCGAGGCGCGACGCGTGTACCTGGGCGACACGTTCGAGGTTTAGTAACGTCGCGACGAAGCGTCGCCACGCTTAACCATTCTTGGCACGGTTCTTGCCCTTGCGGCGCCAATCATGCATGGATGGCGCCGGAAGCCTCACTTTGTTTGCCGCGCTTTCGGACCGGGAAGGTCTAGGACTTTCCTGAAAGCGCGCCAGTGCCTCGGGGAAACGCGCCTATGGCCCTGTCGCCACGGCTTGAGGTTCGTCAGAGCCAGGGCCTGACGCTCACGCCGCAACTGATGCAGTCGATCCGGCTGCTGCAGCTCAGCCACCTCGAGCTCAACAGCTTCGTCGAGGCGGAGCTGCTGCGCAACCCGCTGCTCGAGCGCGAGGACGGCGCCGAGCCGGCCGACGAGCCCACCGAGGCGCCCGAACGTCCAGCCGAGCTCAACGCCGCCGAGGATACGGTCGACTATTCCGAACGCATCCAGTCGGCCGACTCGATTGCCAATGGCTACGACACCGAGGTCGAGAACGTCTTTCCGGACCAATCCGCACCGGAGCGGCAGACCGACTCGACGCAGTGGAACGAGCGCAGTGGCGGTGGCGACGGCGAGGCGGCCGATATCGACCAGTTCGTTGCGGCCCGTCCGACGCTGGCCGATCACCTCGCGGCGCAGGCCGGCCTGATCATCAACGACCCCGGCGAGCGGCTGATCGCACAGTTCCTGATCGACAGCGTGAACGAGGCAGGCTACCTGGCGGTTGAGCTCGAAACCGTGGCAGAGCAGCTCGGCGCCCCCGTCGGGACGATCGAGGCGGTGCTCGGGAAACTGCAGGGGTGCGATCCGGTCGGCGTGTTCGCCCGCGATGTGCGCGAGTGCCTGGCGCTGCAACTGCGCGAGAACGATCGGCTCGACCCGCTGATGCTGCGCCTGCTCGACAACCTCGAGCTGATCGCCCAGCACGACCTCAATGCCCTGGCGCGGGTCGTGGGAGCCGATCGCGAGGATCTGCTCGACATGCTGGCCGAGCTGCGCCAGCTCGACCCCAGGCCCGGCCGTGCCTTCGAGGCGGGCCCGGTGGAATCGGTGGTGCCAGACGTGTTCGTGCGGCCCGGCCCGGGCGGCGAGTGGCAGATCGAGCTCAATGCCGATGTGCTGCCGCGCGTGCTGGTCAACCGCACCTATTATGCCTCGGTGACCAAGAAGACCCGCGACACGGCGGAGAAGAGTTTTCTCACCGATTGCCTCGCCACGGCCAACTGGCTGGCCAAGAGCCTCGACCAGCGCGCCCAGACCATTCTGAAGGTCACCGCCGAGATCGTGAAGCAGCAGGACGGGTTCCTCGTACACGGCATCACCCACCTCAAGCCGATGACCCTCAAGGCGGTCGCCGACGCCATCGAGATGCACGAGTCGACAGTGAGCCGCGTCACCTCGAACAAGTACGTGTCGACGCCGCGCGGACTGTTCGAGATGAAGTACTTCTTCACCACGGCGCTCGGCTCCTCGACCGGCGAAGGCGACCACTCGGCCGAAGCCGTGCGTCACCGCATCCGGCAGATCATCGATGCCGAGCAGCCGTCGGACATCCTGTCGGACGACACCATCGCCGAGATGCTGCAGAAGGAGCGGGGGATCGAAGTGGCGCGCCGCACCGTGGCAAAATATCGCGAGGGGATGAACATCCCGTCCTCGGTGATCCGGCGGCGCCAGAAGCGCGCCGTCGCGGCGGCGGCACGATAGCCCCTCGGCGCAGCGGCTGTCGACACCTCGCATTTGAACCCAATGCCGATCCGCGCATTGCCCCTCGGATAGGGGCGGTCTAGACTCCCCCTACCGGGGTGACCACATCTCTTGGTGGCGGCCGCTCCGGCCCGACCAGACCAAAGAGAAAGAGGACCTCCATGACACTGCGCGTCTCAGGAAAGAACATGGATGTCGGCGATGCGCTGCGTATCAAGGCGCAGGGCCATTTCGACACGGTGGTGAAGAAGTATTTCGACGGCAACTATACCGGCCACCTTACCCTTGAACCCGAGGGCTCGGGCTTCAACGCCCAGTGCCTCGTGCACCTCGACTCGGGCGCCGTGCTGCAGTCGAGCTCATATGGCGGGGACGCCCTGTCGGCCTACCAGGGCATGGCGGACACCATCGAAAAGCGGCTGCGCCGCTATAACCGCAAGCTCAAGGCGCACCGCCGCGGCAATGGCAGCGCCGAGGAAGCGCCGTCCTATGTGCTCGCCGCGCCGGGCGATGACGATGAATTGATGGAGGACTACTCACCCCCGGTGATCGCCGAGGCGACCTCCAGCCTGAGGCAGATGTCTGTGGGCGAAGCGGTGATGCAGCTTGATCTGACCCAGGCGGAAGTGGTCGTATTCCGGCATGCTGGACATGGTGGCCTAAATGTGGTCTACCGCCGCGCCGACGGCAATATTGGCTGGATCGATCCAGCCCTCAGGCCGAACTAGGGCTCCGGAAAAGCTTGGTCTTTCCGCATCCACGATGGGAACTTCTTGATGGAATTGGCTGACATCCTCTCGGAGGACTCGGTGATTGTTTGCTCAGGGATCAAGACCAAACTGGACGTGCTGCAGCGGCTGTCCGAGCGGGCAGCCAAGATCTCGGGCCAGGATACGGCGACCATCTTCGAAGCCGTCAACGATCGCGAACAGCTGGGCTCGACCGGGCTCGGCAACGGCATCGCCATCCCGCACGGCAAGTTTGCCGGCCTCGGCGCGGTGACGGCGGTGTTCGCCAAGCTGGAAGCCCCGGTGGAGTTCGAAGCGGTGGACGATCAGCCGGTCGACCTGGTGATGCTGCTGCTCGCTCCCATGGGCGCGGGCGCCGACCATCTCAAGGCACTGGCCCGGGTGGCGCGGATACTGCGCACCGAAGCCGTGGTGGCGCGGCTGCGCCGCTCGGAGGATGCGAGCGAACTCTACGGCATCCTGACCCAGCCGCTCGAAAACACCCGAGCCGCCTGAGTTCAGATCACTGTCATCGCGAGGGCCTTCTCCCAACCGGGAGGAGGCCCTTGTCGTTCGCGACCTGACCCGGCCTCAGTGCAGCGTCACGATGCCGAACGACTTGTCGCTCAGCCACTCCTCGACGGCTTCCTCGCTGTCGCCGACCATCAACGGCGAGCCGTCGGCCGAGACCACGATGTGGAAGTCGGAGTCTTCGCTGAATTCGCTGTCGGGCAGGATCGGCCCCATATCCGCGCCCTTGACATGCTTGACATAAACCACCGCGTTGCCGCCGAGCGCCATGAACTGGGCCGGGGTCAGATTCCGCAGGGGATTGTCGATGGGGTGTTCTCTGTTCTCTTGCACTTCATGTTCCCCTTTCTAGGCAGAACGGATCTCGATACGGCGGGCGATCTTTTCGGCTCTCGGACGGACAACTGTGATGATCAGCATGCCGTTCCGTAGCATCGCGTCTTTGACCACCATGCCATCGGCGAGGAGGAAGTTTCGCTGGAACTGCCGCGCGGCAATGCCGCGATGCAGATATTCCCGGTTGGCGTCGTCCCGCTGCCGGCCTCTCACCAGCAACTGGTTGTCCTCCACTGAGACCTCGAGGTCGGGCTGGCCGAACCCCGCGACAGCAATGGAGATCACAAAGGTCTCCGCGCCCTCTTGATCGAGCGAACGCTCGATATTGTAGGGCGGGTAGCCATCGGCGGCTTTGCTCAACCGATCGATGCGTTCCTCGAACGCGTCGAAGCCGAGCAGGAAGGGCGCCGAAAACATGGAGACGCGCGACATCCGATCGTCCTTGTTCCAAGCAACGGTGTGGAGCGGCCCGAGTTTCAGTGGCGCCGTTCCATGCCCGTGATATGGGTTTGGGCCCCTTCCCAATCAAGACCGCCGCCCGGCGTGGAGCAGCACTTTGACCGACAGAACGGTGGCGGTGGTGATCCCCGCTTACAAGGCCGAAAGCTTTATCGAAGAGGCGGTCCGCAGCGTGCTCGAGCAGACCCACGCCGACTGGCAAGCCTGGGTCATCACCGATGACGGCGAGGACTACGAGGAGGTGCTGGGGCGCGCCGGCCTGGTCGACCAGCGCTTCCGTTTCCTCAGCTCCGGCCGGGTCGGCGCCGGCGCGTCGCGGGCCCGCAACTTGGCGCTCGACCGCATCGAGACGCCGTATGTGGCGATCCTCGATGCCGACGACCGGATGAAGCCGCGAAAACTCGAGCTGGCGGTGGCAGCGCTGGTCGAGCAGCCGATCGTCGCCTCCGCCCTCGATGTGATGAACGACCACTACAAGCGGCTGCGCCTCGTGGGAAACGGCCCGGACCGGGTGCTGACGCCGGGCGCCTACAAGTTCGTCAACCTGTCGATGGACTCGATGATCGTCTGGGATCGGCGGCGCTGTGACGCCCGCTACGATCTGGAACTCAGCAACATGACGGACCTCGAGCTGCTGATGCAGCTGTGGCGCACCGCCGGCAGCGTCCATCAGCTCGGCACGCCGCAGCACGACTACGTCAAGGTTTCGACTTCGATGAGCAACGGCGCCGGCTTTACCGAGAAGATGATCGCCTCGAAAAAGGCCCTGCTGCGACGCCTGGAGACCGGCCATTACCGCTTCGCGGCACCCGGCACGGCAGAAGGCCTGATCGCCTTTCTCGGCCTGTCGCTAGCCGCCGAGGCCGCCTATCCCATGGCGCTTGAAGAAACGCCCGGCCTGCTGTTCGAGGATCACCTCGAACCAATGCTCAGGGCATACGAGGCGCAGGTGAAGCTGGACTGAGCCGCTTCACCGACGGGCCGCGCCGACGGCGCGTCGCCACAGTGTTTCCAGCCGCGCCAGGTTGAGGCCGATATAGGCGGCGAGGATGAGGCGGCGCGGCAAGTCCAGGGTACTGTTCCACACCTCGCGTATGCCGGCGCGCCGCAGGGCGCGCCACTGAGCGCGACTGAATGCCCAGTTCCGGCTGAGGCTGGTCTTCTGGAAGTACTTGCGGCAGAGCGTTTCGGGCACCCGGACAAAGGGGCCGAGCAGCGAAAGGTGCAGCAGCCACGTCCAGTCGGCGGAAAATTCGCCCTGTGCATTCGGCTTTATCCCACCAACGCGCTGGAATGCCCATGAGCGAAACAGCCCGCGATTGGGGATCCACCAGTCGGTCGCCTGCCCCCCCATCACCAAGCCGCGCGACAACGCTCCCCGGCTATTGGACAAGGCTTCGAACGTTTTGGTTTCCTGCCGCCCGTCAGGGTGGAACAAGACCATATCCGTGTAGGCCAGAACCGCATCGGGGGTATCTCGAAGCGCTTCGACCAACTTCTCTATGTAGGTCGGCTCGATGGCATCGTCGTGGAACGCAAAGAACATCAACTCGCCGGAGGCGTTGGCCATCAGATCATTGCAATTGCGCAGCCATCCAAGATTGGTGTCGCGACGCAGGATCCGCACGTCAGTACGACGAGCAGCGAAGGCCGAGACGATACTCAGCGTGTCATCGGTGGAGCAGTCCTCCCCGATCAGAATCTCGAGATTCGGCCAGGTCTGCGCGGCGAGGCTCTCAAGGGTGCGATCGATGAAAGCCGCCGAGTTGTAGCAGGGAATGAGCGCCGTGACCTTGGGAAACCAGAGCTCATCCGTGGTGATTGAAGCCCCCTGCACGCTGCTAGTCTCCAGAGATTTCTGCGGCCAGTTGCTCGGCCATCCACGGCGCTGTCGAATACTTGCCTGTATCGACGGAGTAATAGTTACCTTCCCGTTGCACACCGAAGCGATCACGTCGGTGAATGCTTGCCGCGGGATCGTCGACTGATCCCTTGGCCTGGGCGAAGACGAAGCCGCCCCTTACCTTGATATCTTCGGCCGCCTCGAACACTGCGTCGATACCGGGCAGCAAACTGCCCAGCTGAGCTCGTACCGCCCCGACGAACTGTGCCGTGGCCGCTGCGTCCAACGGCTCGGGTCGCTCGAGGGTGATGCCACCGCCTTGCCTCACCATGCCGACGGGGTACCAGGACATGTAGAAGTCGCGTCCATTGTAGTTCTTGACGTCGCCGAAGCCTCCGACGGTGATCAGAGCACTGCGCAGGGCCACAGGCCGTGTCGTCCGCATGAAGAGGCAATAGCGAAAGCGGTGGGACCACCCAGGCGCAGGCGTGATGCCTGCCGTCAGGTCCACGGCAAGGCGACCTTCCCACAGCGCATTGACGACCACATCAAACGGCTCGCAGGTGCCATCGCCGGCAACCACATGCCATCTCCCATAAGGGTCGGCCGCCGGCTTTGCGTCGGTGACCATCGTCTCCAGCCGCAAGGTGACGCGGGCCTGGCTGCGCAGCGCGGCGGCCAGGCTGTCGGCGACCCACTGCGTGTTGATCGACCGTTCGGGAACTTCGAGCGCGGCGACCACCTCATCGGCGCCGCTGATCTCGCGGCATTCGCTCGGCGAGAGCCTCCGCGTCCGGGCGGCGGAAACGTCGACCAGGTACTCTCGCGCCAAGGGATGTTCGCGCAGCAATTCGTCGATGCGGCTGAATGTCCGCTCCAGCGTGACGGGATCGACCACGGAGTTGCGATGGACGAGGTAGATGTCATCGCCGGAGGTGGTGTGCGGCCTGAGGTCGGCGCCCAGCAGCTCGGAAAGCACGCGCCCGAAGCTCAAGCTGCCGGGCAGGATATGTCGGGCCGTCCTGAGGCTATCGTCTGCCCCGTAGAGGTACCCCAGATGGATCTTGCCCTCGTTCCAGCGGCTGGCGCAGGCGACGGGCTCGCTCTCCTTGTCGAACACGGTCACGTCGTGACCGCGCCGGGCAAGCAGCAGCGCCAGGCACGAGCCAAGTATGCCGGCGCCGAGTACGGCGATGCGTTTGACGGTCACTAGGCGGGATCCTTGGAGTAGTCGTCAACGTCGTAAGTGGTGTCGCACAGAACCAGCAGACTCGCCCGATCGCCACGATAGGTCTGACTGGCCCAGACCGGGGGCTCGACAAGAATAGCACGCAGCCCATCATCGAGGGTCAGCCGTTCGATGCTTCCGTGATAGCGAAGCTCGATGTCGATACTACCGGACAACCGCACCAGCAGTTGGCGGCCTCGGAGGTGGCCATGACCGCCGCGCCGGGCACCATCCGGCGCCTCGACGATGAAGCACCGGACGGCAGCAAAGCCGTGCCGGTCGAACGCCATCGTGGTGAGAACGCCGCGTTCGTCGGCATGCGAGCCTGGGGGCAGCTCAACAACCTTACCCCCAAACCAGGCCCGCTCCATGTGGCTTACTTCAGCGCCGCTTCGACATCGCGCAGATAGGGCACGGCGGGTTGGGCGCCCGGCTTCAGGACTGCCAGGCTGGCCGCCAGTGCCGCTCGCCGCATGGCGGCTTCCAGGTCCAGCCCGCGATCGAGGCCGGCGGCGAGATAGCCGCAGAAGGTATCGCCGGCGCCGACGGTATCGACCGGATCGACCTTCATGGCGGGAACCTTGAGGCTGCCGGTCGGCGTGGCGGCGCGGGCGCCGTCGGGGCCGAGAGTGACGATCACCGTCTGGTTCTGCGATCTGGCCCAGTCGGTCATCGCCGCATCGAGCTTGTCGATGCCGGCGCCGGTCAGGAGCTCGAACTCGGTTTCGTTGGCGATGACGATCGAAGCCTGTTCCGCCACCGCCCTGGTGGTCTTCAGGAACGGTGCGGTGTTGAGGATCGAGACGACGCCCTGGGCCTTGGCCAGTTCGAGCGCCCGCTCGGTCGACGCCTGCGGGATCTCCTGCTGCAGCATCAGCACCGAGCCGATACCGAGTCCCTTGAGCGCCGCGTCGGCGTCGGCCGGGCCCATGGTGCCGTTGGCGCCGGGGAGGATGGCGATGACGTTCTCGCCCGCCTCGTCGACGAAGATCATGGCGATGCCGGTGGCGCCTTCGACGATGCGCACCTGGCTGAGATCCACACCGTCGGCACGCAGCAGCTTCAGCGCCTCATCGGCGAAACTGTCGGTGCCGGCGGCGGCGAACATCCGGACCTCGGCCCCGGCGCGGCGGGCCGCCAGCGCCTGGTTGGCGCCCTTGCCGCCGGCGGCCATCGAGAACTGGTCCCCGGGCACGGTCTCGCCGGGCTTGGGGATGCGGCTGACGGTGCCGATCAGATCGAGATTGGTGGAGCCGAGGACAGTGATCAATTGAGGACCTTGGGAATGGTGTTCCAGTTGCGCATGGTAGCGACTGCGCCCTTCTCCAACTGCCGGTCGAACTTGTCCAGCCCCGGACCGTGCCGGCCGTCAGGCTGACGGTACCCGACGAGGTAGATTTCGCGCTCGGTGACCCGCACGACATCGTAGTTGTCGGCAATGCCGGTATAGCGCGCGCCCTCAGGCAAGGGCTTGTCGAACAGCATGACGTAGCGGTGGAAATTGCCCTCGTCGGGGTAAGCCGCGAAGGGTCTTGCCGCCAGCATGGCCTCGATCTCGGGCCCCGAACGCATCACCGCCTCCGAGAACCAGCCCCAGCGCTTCTCGATCGCCGCTTCCAGTTCCGCCTTGGGATCGTGCGGACACTCGAAACGCACATTGCCGCTGGCGAGAACGGTCTTGATGCCGGAATAGCCGAGCTCCTCGCAGAGCGCCTTGAGCTCGGCCATCTTCATCTGGCGCTTGCCGACATTGACGGCGCGCAGGAACGCCACCCAGACGCTCACTTCTGCTTACCCTGGGGATAGATGGTCTCGCCGCGCTTCAGCATGTCGACGAAGCTCTCGATCTTCTTTTTGCGACCGGCCTCGGTTTTCATGTTGTGGGTACGGAAGGCGATGGCGAAGCGGTTCTGCTCGCTGAGCCGGCCGAGCATGTCGAGGGCCGCCGGCTCGGCCTCGATCGCCGCCATGAGGTCGTCGGGAATCTTCATGTCCTTGCCGGCGCCATAGGCCCTGTCCCAGCGACCATCGGCCTTGGCGGCCTCGACATGCTTCATGCCGTGCTCGGTCATCCTGCCGGACTTGATCAGCCGCGCGACGTTGTCGACGTTGATCTTGCTCCAGATGCTCTTTCTGCCGCGGCGGGTGTAGCGCTGCAGGAAGCTCTTGTCGTCGAAGCCCTTGCGAACCGCGTCGATCCAGCCCCAGCAGAGGATCACGTCGATCGCCTCCTTGGCGGTGATCGATGGCAGGCCGGAGCCGACCTTGTGGATCTTGATCCACACCTCGTCCCACGCGTCGCTGTCGTGGTGCTCCGCCAGCCAATCGTAGAAGGACTGCTCGTCCTTGAACTCGAGCACCTTGTCGGGGTCGACGTAAACCGGCGCCATCAATCGGGCTCGCGTTCGATGATCTTCAGCAATGCCGGCTCGAGCCGCTCGTCATTGGGCAGTTGCAGGCCGAAGGTGCCGGCCAGCAACTCGCGCAGCTCGGCGACCGAACCGATCAACCGCCCCTCGCTGGGTGCGCCGATGGTGTGGATGTTCAGCTTGCGGTTGAACAGCGCGACGCGGCGGGTCTTCTCGACCCGGGCGACCAGGAGGTTCTGGGTAAAGAACGGCGAGGACGCCGCGGCTTCATTCAGCGCCAGCAGTTCGTCCATGCTGCGTTCGGTACGCTCGAAGCTGTAGAGCGCCCGCCACTCGCCCTCGATCTCGATATCGACCTGCCAGGTGCCATCGGCTTCGAGCAGCCGAAAGGTATCGAGCGGCGTGGCCTGCGGCACGTCGGCACGCAGGCGCAGCGGCGCCGTGGCAGTCTGCCCGCCGAACCCGACATCGGCGAGATAGGTGACGCCGGCGACCTCGACGGTCAGCACCAGGTGGCGCAGCGGCGGCTCCTCGCCCTCGGCCAGCCCCCACAGCACGCGGGCGCCATGCATCTTCACCTCGAAATCGAGCTCCTCCAGCATCGCCTTGAACAGCAGGTTGTGTTCGAAGCAATAGCCGCCGCGCCGATCGAACAGCAGCTTCTGCTGCAGGTTGGCGAGGTCGAGCCGGACCGGCGCGCCCATCAGCGGATCGAGGTTTTCGTAAGGGATCGCCGCCGGGTGCAGCTGATGCAACTGGTTCAGTGTCTCCAGCGAGGGAGCGATCGAACCGGCAAAGCCGATGCGCTCGAACCAGGCATCGATATTGGCCTTTGATGCCACGGACATCCCCACCGCTGATTCCGGGAGGGTCATAATGATGAGCCGAACGGGATTTGTCACCCTGTCCTGGAAGCACCTGCCCCGATGGGGAGGTGGGGCAGTGCAGGTGCCCTGCTCACGGGGTCATCCGTAGGCAGTCGTCCGCTGGCGGCGCCGGCCTGCCTTCTCCCGCGAGTGGAGAAGGCACCTCGCTACAACGCCAGCGTCGGGGGAGACAGAGAGCTCAGCCGGTGACGATCACCCGGGTGCCGGTGGGCACGCGGCTGTAGAGGTCGATGATGTCCTGGTTGATCAGGCGGATGCAGCCCGACGACACCGACTGGCCGATGGTGTAGGGCTCGAGCGTGCCGTGCAGGCGGAAATGCGTGTCCTTGCCGTTGCGGTAAAGATAAAGGGCGCGCGGGCCGAGCGGGTTCTTCAGCCCGCCTTCCATGCCGGCAGCCACCGGACCGTAGCGCTCGGGCTGGGTCTTGATCATGTTGGCGGTGGGGGTCCAGCGCGGCCATTCGGCCTTGCGGGCGATCACCGCGCTGCCGCGGAAATTGAGCCCCTCTTCGCGCCCGACGCCGACGCCGTAACGGATGGCGCGGCCACCCGGCTGCACCAGGTAGAGGAAGCGCTCGGTGGTGTTGACGACGATGGTGCCGGGCTTCTCGCCGCCGGCATAATCGACATCCTGGCGCCAGAACTGCTGCGGGATCTTGCGGATATCGATGCCGGGGACCGGGAACGGCTCATCGGTCTTCATCGAATAGTAGCTGGCCCATGGCTCATCGACCTGGATCACGTTGGTCCGCGCATTGAGGTCGCGCTTGCCGGTGGAGGAACAGGCACTGAGCGCCAGGGCGGCGCTTCCGATCAGGAACAGGCGGCGGGTGGTCAAAACAGGTCTCGCAACAAGAGTGGCAATATCGAGGTGTCTACCAGCAAAAAGCCACGGCACTTGTCGAGTGCATTGCGGTCACACTTGCCAGCCAATGCCGATCACGGCGGCGTGTGCGCGACTTCGGACCGGTCCAAGCGACGCCGGATAGGTCGCAGAGGCTGCTTGACTTTGCCGAACTGTCACATAATGTGAAACCGGTTTCACTCGGCGGGAGGGCACGTGCGGCTCGATCTCACCATTCTCATCCCGCATCTCGGCTTTCTGGCCGAGGGAGCGCTATTGACGCTCGAAGCCTGCGCCCTGGCGCTGCTGGGCAGCGTCATCCTGGGGATGCTGGTCGCCATCGCGCGCACCTCGTCGAACAAGTGGATCGGCCGGCTGGCCTTCCTCTATGTCGATTTGTTCCGCAACATCCCGTTCATCGTGCAGCTGTTCTTCTTCTATTACGGCCTGCCCGAGATCGGCATCTATATCGACGCTTTCACCACTGGCGTGGTGGCGCTGTCGATCGCCGGCGGCGCCTACGCGTCCGATGCGATCCGCGCCGGCATCCTCGCCATCGATAACGGCATCCTCGAAGCCGCCGAGGTCAGCGGACTGTCGAAGCGCGTGACCTTTACCCGCATCGTGTTGCCGATCGCGCTGCGCACGTCGGTGCGACCGCTCGGCTCGGTGCTGATCAACATGATCCTCACCTCGTCGATCCTTTCCACCATCACGCTCAACGAGCTGACCGGGCAGGCCAAGATCGTCGCCTCCGACACGTTCCGGCCGTTCGAGGTTTATGTGGTGCTGCTGGTGGTCTATGCGGCGCTGACTTACCTGGTCTCGCTCGGGATCACCCTGCTGCACCGCCGCCTCAACCGCGACCTTCAGGAACAGGTGAGCTGATGCGTTACGCCGAGTTCACCCCCTTCGACATCGTATTGCTGCTGCAGGGCCTCGGGGTCACCGTCGGGCTGTTCCTCGTCACCTCGCTGATCGGGGTGTTCATCGGCGTGCTGTGGGGCATCGTGCGGTTCTACCGCGTGCCGGTGCTGATGCAGGTCATCACCTTCGTCGCCGAGATCCTCAAGAACTCGCCGGTGCTGGTGCAGCTGTTCCTGGTGTTCTTCGGCTTTCCGGCGTTCTTCCACGTCAACGTGACGCCGGTGCAGGCGGCGATCGTGACGCTCTCGGCCAATACGGCAGCGTTCGTCTACGTCATCGCGGTGTCGTCGATCGAATCCATTGGCCGCGACCAGATCGAAGCCGCCCGGGTGTTCGGGCTCAGCCGCTGGCAGGTGCTGCGCCATGTGATCGCGCCGCAGGCCGCCGCCTTCTCGATCGGACCGCTGACGGCGCTGCTGGTCAACCAGCTGCAGGTCACCTCGCTGATCTCGGTGATCGGCGTGCTCGACCTCGCCAAGATCGGCGCGACGCTCAACCTGAGGACGCTGAAGCCGTTCATCGTGTGGACGGCGGTCGGCATTCTCTACTACCTCGCCGCCAAGGCGGTCGCCTCGCTGGGCGCCTGGGCCGAAAAACGTCTGCGGGCGCACAGCGCCTTCCGGGGCCTTTAGAGCATGCTGAAAGTCGAAAACGTCAAAAAGGCCTTTGGCCCGGTCACCGTCCTCGATGGCGTGAACCTCACGGTGAACCCTGGCGAAGTGGTGTCGATCCTCGGCTCCTCGGGCTCGGGTAAATCGACGCTGATCCGCTGCATCAACGGGCTCGAAAAGCTCAATGCCGGCAAGATCACAGTCGACGATTTCGATGTGTCGAAGCCCAGGGAACTGGCCGAGGCGCGCAAGCGCAGCGGCACGGTGTTCCAGCTGTTCAACCTCTACCCGCACATGACGGCGCTGCAGAACATCACGCTGGCGCCGATCGAGGTGCTGAAGCGGCCCAGGGCGGAAGCTGAAGCCGAGGGTCGGGCCCTGCTCGCCCAGGTAGGCCTCGGCGATCGCGCCGACGCCTACCCGGCGCAGCTGTCGGGCGGGCAGCGGCAGCGTGTCGGCATCTGCCGGGCGCTGGCGATGAAGCCGCGCTACCTGCTGCTCGACGAAGTGACCAGCGCGCTCGACCCCGAGATGACGGCCGAAGTGCTCGATATCCTCGCCAGGCTCGCCAAGGACGGCACCACCATGGTGTTCGTGACGCATGAGATCGAGTTCGCGCGGCAGATCTCCAACCGCATCGTCTTTCTCGAAAAGGGCGTGCTGCTGGTCGACCTGCCGACCGAAAAATTCTTCGCCGACGATGGCGGCCTCGCGCAGCCGCGCGTCGCGCAGTTTCTCTCCAAGATGCGGAAAGACTGACCACCATGTTGTTCATCGCCAATGCGGAAGGCTGGCCCGGCATCCCGACGACCGTCGAGATGCTGCGTGCGGGCAGCGACGGCCTGACGGCCATGGTTGCCGGCATCTCGAAGGTCGAGGCCGAGACCAAGGTACGCAGCGTCGGCCATGGCGGCTGGCCCAACATGCTGGGGGTGATGGAGTGCGATGCTGCAGTGATGGACGGCACGACGCGCGCAGTCGGCAGCGTCGGCGCGGTCCCCGATACCATTCCGGTGGCCCGCCTCGCCCATGAGGTGATGAAGCGGCTGCCGCATGTCATGCTGACCGGCGCAGGGGCGCGCCGCTTTGCCACTGAAACCGGTTTCTCGGTTGACGACGTGCTGCTCGAGGATTCGAAGCGGGTCTGGTGGGAACGGCTCGAAAAGGAAATGACGCCGGAACAGAAGGCGGCCTTCCCAGACACCCCGCTGGCGCCGCTGCTCAAGACCATCACCGACCCCGAGCGGGTGCGCGACACCACGGTCTATCTCAGCGCCGACGCAACCCGCGGCATCCATGCCGCGACCTCGACCTCGGGCTGGGCCTGGAAATATCCGGGCCGGCTCGGCGACAGCCCGATCCCCGGCGCCGGCTTTTACGCCGACAGCCGCTATGGCGCCGCCGCGTGCACCCATACCGGCGAGATGACGATGCGCTGCGCCACCAGCCGCACCATCGTGCTCGCGATGAAGCTCGGCTATTCGCTGAGCGATGCGGTCAAGCTCGCGGTCGACGAGCTCAACGAACTCACCGAGGGGTTCCTTGGCGGGGTGGTGATCCACGCCGTCGACGCCAAGGGGAACCACGAGGTGGTGAACTTCAGGTGCCAGGGCGAGATTCGCTACTGGCTCTGGGACGACTCGATGCCGGAAGCAGAACTCCGCGCAGCGAAGACTATCTGACAAGGAGAGGAACCAACCCATGAAGCGTATTCTGACTGCTGTTGCCGCGCTGGCGCTCGTCGCCACCACGGCCGTCCCAGCCTTTGCCGGCATGCTCGACGACATCCGCGGCCGCAACGTGGTGCGCATCGGCGTATCGCTCGGCGGTGAGCCGATCGGCTTCCGCGACGAGCAGAACAACCCGGTGGGCTACGACGTCGACGTCGCCAACATGATCGCCCAGAAGCTCGGCGTGCCGGTGGAATTCACCGACGTGTCGGGTGACGCCCGCATCTCGATGCTGGTCTCGGGCCAGCTCGACATCGTGGTCGCCAACACCTCGGCGACGCTCGAGCGCGCCAAGTCGGTGAACTTCACCATTCCGTACAACCGCGCGGGCCTGCGCATCATCGTCCAGGCCGACTCGGGCATCACCGACCTCGCCGGCCTTGCCGGCAAGAAGATCGTGGTCGGTCGCGGCACCACCGGCGAGACGTTCATCAAGACCGCCGTGCCGACCGCCGAGCTGGTCTATGTCGACCAGTTCGCGCCTGATGGCGTGCTGCAGCTGCAGCAGAAGCGCGTCGACGCGGCGATCGAAGATTCGTCGCTGCTCGACTACCTCGCCACCAAGAACCCGAGCCTCGTGACCATCCCGGGCCTCTACTCGAACGATCCGATCGGCATTGCCGTCGCCAAGGGCGATCCGGAATTCGTGCGCTGGCTCGACATGTTCGTGTCCGATTACATCCAGTCGGGCGCCTACTCCGCCAACTACAAGAAGTGGTGGGGCGAGACCGCCAACCCGCCGGCGCTGAACGCGCTCTGGTAAGAAACTGGCCAGGGCGGCGTTCTCCCTTTGCCACCGCCCCGCGCCGACTGCCGGGCCGTCCCCCAAGGCGGCCCGGAACCTTTTGTGGGGGGTGGTGGCTTCGATATCGCCCGCCCGCCCGCCGGCTCCTAGCTGGTCTTCCTCGGCACAAACCGCGTCGGGATGGTCACCGGCGCCTGGCCGGGGGTGAAGGCGGTGGGATCGGCGAGAAAGCGCACCATCTGGCGCACGTAGTCGGCCTTGTCGTAGCCGATGGACGAGATCGGGTAGGCATCGAAATCGGTCAGCGACAGGTTGTCGAAGCCATAGAGCCGGAAGCGGGTCGGACGATTGCCCGGGAAATCCTCACGACAGACATCGAGAATGCCCATCGCCATGGCGTCGGAGGTGCAGAACACCGCGTCGGGGCAATCGAAGCCAACCACCGCCGGCGCCGCCGCATGCCCGCTCTGATAGGAATAATCGCCTTGCACGGTCTGCACGAGCTCGATGCCATGCCTGTCGAATGCGGCGATGTAGGAAGCGATGCGCGCCTCTTCGACCAGCGAGGAGGCGCGGCCGGTGACCAGCGCCGCGGTCTTCACGCCATGCTGCGCCGCGTCGGCAACCGCCTGGCCGATGCCCATCGCCTCGTCCGGGATCACCGTCGGCGACAGCTCGTCGTGCCGGCCATTGAGCATCACCACGAGGTCGGAGCGGAACATCCGGCGCACCGTCTCGGCATCGGCAAAGTCGGAAAACACCAGGGCCGCGTCGACGTGATAGGCGACGCCCTGGCGCAGGAACTCCTCCACCTTGCCGACCGAGCCGACGCGGATGAGGATTACCTGCTTGCCGATCGCCTGGGTCTCGGCGAGCAACTGGTCGAACAGGTCGAGGTCGCTCAGGTCGTGGATGTGGTTGACCACCACCGCGATCAGGTTGACCGTCTTGGTGGTGAGGCTCTGCGCCAGGAGGTTGACGCGATAGCCGAGTTCGGCGGCCGCCTGCAGCACCCGCTCGCGCTTTTCCGCCGAGACCGGCCGCTTTTCCGACGACAGCGCCCGCGACGCGACGGCGCGGGAGACGCCGGCGAGCGCCGCGACATCGTCGATCGTGGGGGTCGCCTGTTGCCGGGCCTGTTCAACCATTATCCGTCATCGCACCTTTCGCGCGGGCCGAGTCGGCGGCGCGCACCGAAGGTAGATGCCCGCTCCTTAGAAAGCACTCAACAGCGATGATTATCTGCATCGATATTGGCGGTTCCGGGATCAAGGCGGCGCTGGCGTCCAGCCCGTCCGCGCTCACGCCGCTGGGCCGGGTGCCAACGCCGCTCGACGCGTTCGGCGCCTTCGTTGCCGCCATCCGTGACATCGCCGGCACGGCCGACGCTCCGGCCGATACACCGATCGCCATCTCGATCACCGGCGTGGTCGATCCGGCCGACGGCAGCATCACCTGCGCCAATATCCCCTGCATCGATGGCCGACGGCTCTCGGCCGACCTTGTGGCAGAGCTCGGCCGCCCGGTGTTCGTCGCCAATGATGCAGACTGTTTCGCGCTGGCCGAAGCCAGCGAGGGAGCCGGTCGCGGCCACCGTATCGTCTTCGGCGCCATCCTCGGCACCGGGGTCGGCGGCGGCATCGTCATCGACGGCCGCATCGTCACCGGCGCCGGCGGCTTTGCCGGCGAATGGGGGCATGGGCCGGTGGCCGCCACCTCGGCGGGCGACCCGCCCGTCGCCATTCCGCGCTTTGCCTGCGGCTGCGGCCAGGCGGGCTGCGTCGACACGGTGGGCGCGGCGCGCGGCATGGAGCGGCTGCACAAGCACCTCCACGGCGTCGAACTGCCCAGCACCGCCATCGTCGACGCCTGGCGCGCCGGCGATGCCAGGGCGGCGCGCACCATCGAGGTGCAGATCGACCTGCTCGCCGGGCCTCTGGCCCTGGTGGTCAATGTCCTCGGCGCCAGCATCGTGCCGGTGGGCGGGGGGCTCGGCAAAGTGCCGGAATTCATCGCGCTGCTCGATGCGGCGGTGCGGCAGCGGATCCTGCGCCGGCTCGCCACGCCGCTGGTGGTGCCCGCGCGACTCACGCTAGAGCCCGGCCTCGTCGGGGCCGCCATCCTCGGTTTTGTGGAGAACGCCGCGTGACCAACCGCCTGCTCGAAGTCTGCGTCGCTGATCCGCAGAGCCTCGTTGCCGCCATTGCCGGCGGCGGCGACCGGATCGAACTCTGCTCGGGGCTCGAACTGGGCGGGCTGACGCCCTCGGCTGGCCTGATGCGACTTGCCGCGGCCGCGCCGGTTCCGGTCTACGCCATCGTCCGGCCGCGCAGCGGCGACTTCGTCTGCGACGACGCCGATGTGGACGCCATGCTCGGCGATATCGACGCCATCCGCGCCGCCGGTCTCGCCGGCGTGGTGCTGGGCGCCTCGCGTCCAAACGGCGAACTCGACCTCAAGGTACTGGCCCGGCTGCGCGACCAGGCCGAGGGACTTGGTTCGACCCTCCACCGCGCCATCGACCTGGTGCCGGATTTCGCCGAGGCGACGGAGGCGGCTATCGCGCTGCAGTTCGAGCGCATCCTCACCTCGGGCGGCGTGCATGTGGCGCTCGACGGGATCGACAATATCGCCACGGCGGTGAGCACCGCCCGCGGCCGGATCAAGATCATGGCCGGCTCGGGGCTTACGCCCGCCAATGTCGGCGCGCTGCTCGCCGCAGTGCCGGTCGACGAAGTGCACAGTTCCTGCGCGTCAGCGGGGCCCGCAGGCAGCGCCCCGGCGGTGCGGCTGGGTTTTGCGGCAGAGACCCGGCGGCGGACGGACGCTGCCGTGGTGCGGGCGTTCAAGGCGGCGATGGCGGGTTAGGTTCGCCCACCGCCAGGCGGCTTTGGAAGCGCTGGTTGGCTATCAGCCTCAGCCGAACAGCAAAATCCCCCACAGCCCGATCGCGCCGACGAAGATGCGCCAGTAGGCGAATACGGCGAAGCCGTTCTTCGAAATGAAATCGAGCAGGTAACGCACGACGAAGAACGCGGTGACGAAGGCGGCGGCAAAACCGATGATCACCGCGGCGCCGAGTTCGGCGGTGATGAAATCGCGGCTCTTGTAGAGATCGTAGGCGAACGCCCCGCCCATGATCGGCATGGCGATGAAGAAGGTGAACTCTGCCGCCGAGCGCTTGTCGGTGCCGAGCAGCAGCGCACCGACGATGGTCGAGCCCGAGCGCGACACCCCGGGGATCAGCGCCAGCACCTGGAACAGCCCGATATAGAGGCAGAGCAGCGGCGGATAGTTGTAGATATCGGTGTATTTCGGGGTGAGCTTCAGCTGGTCGACATAGAGCAGGATGATGCCGCCGACGATCAGCGAGACGCAGAACACCACCGGCGTCTCATAGATCACTGTCTTGATGAAATCATGCAGCAGCACGCCGGCGATTGCCGCCGGAAACGAGGCCAGCACGACACCGAGGATGAAGCGCAGAGCTCCCGGTTTCCGGGCGATTGCGTCCCTGGCGATGCCGAGCAGGCGCTGGAAATACACCACGACGATGGCGAGGATGGCGCCGAGCTGGATCAGCACCTCGAACACCCGGCCGGGGCTGTTGAAGCCGAGGAAGTGCCCGGCGAGCAGGATATGGGCGGTCGAGGAGACCGGTAGGAATTCGGTAATCCCCTCGATAATCCCCAGGATCAGCGGCACAAAAAGACCTTGATCGGCGTTCATCTGATCCCCTAACTCATCCCACCAGAAGGGCGGCATGCGAGGCATCTAGCGCGATTTGCCCGCCCCCGCCAAGGATCGGCAAGGATCGTTCTCCGGTATGCCAAGGTTGCTGCAGCACAGGCTCGACCCCTCCTCCCGCCTCGCCAGGCTGATGTTCGCCGAATACGGCGTGAGCATCGATCTCGAGGACATCAAACCGTGGACGCGTGATCCCCGGCTGCTCGAGATCAACCCGGCGGGCACGGTGCCCATCCTCGTCGAGAACGGCGAACCGCCGGTGGTCGGCACGCTGGCGGTGATCCACGCGATCGAGGATCGCTACGTGCCCGCGGCAGTCGACGGCTTGTTTCCCGCACATGCGGCGCTGCGCAACGAAATGTGGCGGCTGCTCGAATGGGTGCTGGTCAAGCTCAACGACGAAGTGACGCGCTACATCCTCGAAGAAAAGATCGTCAAACGCGACCAGCGCGGCATGACGCCGGAGCCGGGAGTGCTGCGGGTCGCCAAGGCGAACCTTGCCGAGCACCTGCACTATTTCAACTGGCTGTTCGCCACCCGGCACTGGATGGCCGGCGATGACATGACGCTGGCCGATTTCGCGCTCGCGGCGCACCTTTCGAGCCTCGACTACCTGGGCGATGTGCAATGGGGCAGTTCGGACGAAACCCGGCAGTGGTACGCCCGGATCAAATCCCGCCCAGCCTTCCGCACCCTGCTCAACGATCGCGTCGTCGGCATGCCGGCCGCCGCGGGATATGCCGATCTCGATTTCTGACCTCGCCGCCGGACGTGCTACACCGCGCGGCGTGACAGAGACAAAGCTCCTCGCCGAACTCAGGCAACGCGCCAAGGCCCTCGGCTTCGAGGCGTTCGGCGTGGCGCGCGCCGATGCACGACCGGACCTGCCCGAGAAACTCGATACCGCCCTGGCGCGGGACTGGCACGGCGAGATGGCCTGGATGGCGGAGACGGCGCAGCGGCGCGGCGCGCCCGAGGCGCTGTGGCCGGAAGCCCGCTCGGTGATCATGGTGGGGATGAATTACGGGCCGGAGACCGACCCGATGGCCGACCTGCAGCACCGCTCGGCGGGCAATATCTCGGTCTATGCCCGCAACCGCGACTATCACGACATCATCAAGGGCAAGCTCAAGGAGCTGGCCGGACTGCTGAACCGGCGCACCGGGGCTGAGGTGAAGGTGTTCGTCGACACCGCCCCGGTGATGGAAAAGCCGCTGGGCGAGGCCGCCGGCATTGGCTGGCAGGGCAAGCACACGGTGCTGGTCAGCCGCGAGCATGGCTCGTGGCTGTTCCTCGGCGCCATCTTCACCTCAGCCGAGCTGCCGGCCAGCGCGCCGCATGCCGAAAGCTGCGGCAGCTGCAGGCGCTGCCTCGATATCTGCCCCACCAACGCCTTCCCCGCGCCGTTCCAGCTCGATGCGCGACGCTGCCTCAGCTACCTCAACATCGAGCATCCCGGACCGATCCCGCTGGAGTTCCGCGCGCCGATGGGCAACCGCATCTATGGCTGCGACGATTGCCTCGCGGTCTGCCCGTGGAACAAGTTCGCCTCCGAGACGCACGAGCTGAAACTGAGGGCCCGCGACGAGCTCAAGTCCCCAGCGCTCGCCGATCTGGTGCAGCTCGACGATTCCGGCTTCCGCACGCTGTTCGCCGGCTCGCCGATCAAGCGGATCGGCCACGCCCGGTTCCTGCGGAACGTCCTCATCGCTATCGGCAATTCGGCCGACGAAACGCTGGTTCCACTGGCCGAGGCCCGCCTGCGCGACGCCGAGCCGTTGATCCGCGGTGCGGCGATATGGGCGGTGCGCCGGCTTGTGACGAAAGCGCGCGCGGATGCACTGGCGCTTGCGTTTTTGCCCGATGAAGGCGACATCAGCGTCCAGGCAGAGTGGAGCGCGGTCGTCCAGCCGGCGCGCGCAAACTAGAGTTCTATCTGAGATGCGCCTGTTCTTCTTCGGCATGGGTTATTCCTCGCGCGCCACCGCCCGCGCCCTGCACTTGCTGGCCGACCCGCAAATTCCGGTGGCCGGTACCACCCGCAGCGCCGAAGCCGCCGAGTCGGAGGCCGACTCGGCCTACCGCATCCACGTCTTCGATGGTGAAGCGCCGGGCACGACGCTCAGCGAAGACCTGCGGGCGGCGACCCATGTGATCCTCTCGATCCCGCCGGACGAACGCGGCGACGCAGCGCTGAACCTGCATCGCGCCGATCTCGATGCGGCGCCGAACCTCGAGTGGATCGGCTACTTCTCCACCGTCGGCGTGTATGGCGATTTCGGCGGCGAGTGGATCGACGAGGAAGCGCCGACACGGCCGCTGAACGTGCGCTCGAAGCAGCGGGTCGAGGCCGAGCAGGCGTGGCGCGACTACGCCAGACAACGTGGCGTGCCGCTGTTCATCGTGCGGCTGGCCGGCATTTACGGGCCCGGCCGCTCGGCCTTCGACAAGCTGCGCGAGGGCACCGCCCGCCGCATCGTCAAGCCGAACCAGGTGTTCAACCGCATCCACGTCGCCGATATCGGCCGCATCACGGCGCGCGCCGCGCTCAGCGATCTCGAGGGCACCTACAACCTCGCCGATACCGAGCCGGCGCCGCCGCAGGATCTCGTCACCTATGCCGCCCATGTCATGGGAATCGAGCCGCCGGCCGAGGTGCCGTTCGAGACCGCCGAGATGACGCCGATGGCGCGCAGCTTTTATTCCGACAACAAGCGCGTCTCATCCAAGAAGGTGCTGGCGGCGCTCGGCGCCGACCTGCTCTATCCGACGTACCGCGAAGGTCTCGACGCCATCTGGAAAGGCCGGCAATGAGCACTCCCCAGCCCGCGACGCCGCCGCAACGCGTGGTGCTCGACGGCCATTACGTGCGGCTCGTACCGCTGAGCATGGCGCATGCGGCGGACCTGTACGAGGCCTCGAACGTCCCCGACGGCGATGTCCGGTTCGCCTATCTCGGCGACTATGCGCCCAAGTCACAGGCCGATACCGAGGCGTTTATCCAGAGCGTGCTCGGCAAGGCCGACCCGATGCTCTTCGCCGTCATCGACAAATCGACCGGCAAGGCCGGCGGCCGGCAGGCACTGATGCGCATTGTGCCGGAGCATGGGGTGATCGAGATTGGCTCGATCTACTGGGGGCCGGCGATCGCCCGCACCCCGCGTGCCACCGAAGCGCTGTATCTGTTCGCCCGCCACATCTTCGAAACGCTCGGCTATCGTCGCTTCGAATGGAAATGCAACGACCGGAACGAACCGAGCAAGCGCGCTGCGAAGCGCTTCGGCTTCACTTACGAGGGCCTGTTCCGGCAGCACATGATCGCCAAGGGCGAGAATCGCGACACCGCCTGGTTCTCGATGCTCGACAGCGAGTGGCCGGAGCGGAAAGCGACGTTCGAGCGCTGGCTCGAGCCCTCGAACTTCGACGCAAGCGGGCAGCAGAAAACACCGCTGCGGTTCGACTGACTGTGAAACACGGCGACCGCCACCGGCGTCATTCCCGAGCAGGCGGGAACCCAGTGGGATGGTCGAGCTATCTCGAGTGCTGAGAGATCCCCTGAGTCCCCGCCTGCGCGGGGATGACATCGTGGAGGGGGACAATATCGGCTAGCCCGGCAGACTATCCCCCGGAAAGCTACGGCCGGCATAGACTTCGAAGGTCAGCCAGCCGGCCGCGATGGCAGGGTCGCCAAGCATCAGGGCGCGGGTGTCATCGAGGCTGGTGGTGAACAGGCCCAATCCAGCCATTTCCGTGTCGCTTGCCAGCGGCACCACCACGGCGAGCTGGCCGGCGGCGCGCAACGCGAAATTGCGGCGGCCGTGCTCCCAGATGACGCTGCGGTCACCATCGGCGCGGTAGTTCGGCCCCTTCTTCAGGACGACGACGCTGTAGGGACGCGACTTGCCCAGCATCTCGCGCATGAAGTCGTCGGTGATCTCGGTCATGGCTCGGGCTCCCTCGCTGCCCCGGGGAGATTGCCGCGCCGAGCTTCAGAGCGCCAGTGTCAGCTGCTCGGGCGGCACGGTGATCTCGCGCTCCACCGCCGCCTTCAGCAAGTCGAGATCCTCGGGCCGGCTGAGGCGATGGTCGCCATCGGGGATGAGGGTGAAGGTCACCGGGTCGGTGAGCAGATGCTGCACCAGCCGCATGGCGTGCTCGCGCGGCACGTCGGGATCCTTGCCGCCCTGCAGGATGGTCACCGGCGCACCCACATCGATGCCGCGGCCGAACATCAGATGATGCTGGTTGCCATCCTCGATCAGTCTCGCCGTATAGGGATAGGGCGCATCGGAATATTTCGACGGCCGCTGCACGACGCCGTCGCGCTTCAGGGCGGCCTGCTCGGCCTTGGTCATGCGCTTGGTCATCAGCTCGGCGGTCGCATCCCCCGCGGGGGCGATCAGCACCAGGGCCTTGACCCGGGTGCCCTCGCCGCGCCGCCGCAGCTCGCGGGCCAGCAGCAGCGCCAGCCAGCCGCCGAGCGAAGAGCCGACGATCACCTGCGGCCCCGAGGTGGTCGCAAACACCGCGAGCGATTCCTCGAGCCAGCGGCTCACCGTGCCATCGAGGAAATCGCCGCCCGACAGGCCATTGCCGGAGTGATCGAAGCGGGTGACGGCGAGACCTTTTTCCGCGCCGAACGCATCGAGCGCCGTCGCCTTGGTCCCCCCCATGTCGGAGCGGTAGCCGTTGAGCCAGAAAATGCCCGGAGATCGCCCTGGCCGGCGCAGCATGGCGATGCGCCGCGCGGCATCGCCCTCGCCCACGTCCAGGTACTCAAGCGCGGCTTCCACGTTCACCGACTCCATCCGTTATGTCCGGCCTTTTGCCTTGCGTTAGCCTTCGCGGCAACAGTTTGTCATCAAACCGCAAGTGGCTGCTGTTTCTTGTCTGTTCCGGTGTTGACTTATGGCCGACGCAGCACGATTTTAGCCGCGATCTCCTGCCGCTCCGGTAACAATTGAAGGATCGCCTCCCATTCGTCGTCCCATGAGACCCGTCGCGCCCCAGAAAGATGGGCCGCAATCTAACGAAGATATCTCCTCCCCCGATGTCCAGCTGATCGATGGCGAAGGCGCCAACCGTGGCGTCGTACGGACGCGCGAGGCATTGGCCGAGGCGCAGGAGCAGGGACTCGATCTCGTCATCATCTCCCCGAACTCGGTCCCGCCCGTCGCCAAGATGCTCGATCTCGGCCGCTTCAAATATGCTGCCCAGAAGAAGGCAGCCGAAGCGCGCAAGAAGCAGAAGGTGATCGAGGTCAAGGAAATCCAGCTGCGTCCGAATATCGACACGCACGATTACGAGACCAAGATGAAGGCGGTGCACCGCTTCCTCGAGGACGGGGACCGGGTGAAGGTCACCATGCGCTTCCGCGGCCGCGAAATGGCGCACCAGGAGCTGGGTATGCAGCTGCTGGTCAAGGTGCAGGCCGAGCTCGAGGACAAGGCGAAGGTCGAATCCTCGCCGCGCTCCGAAGGCCGCCAGATGGTGATGGTGCTGGCGCCGAAATAAGGCGACGGCAGATGTGAGTTGAACAAGGGCGGCCCGCGGGTCGCCCTTTGTTTTTGGGGATTGAGCCGAAACAGACGGCCCCCTCCCGGCCTCCCCCATGAAGGGGAGGTGAAGAGTCGAGGCTCGGTCTTCGATCGCGCCTGACGCGCCGGCCGGCACCTCCCCCTTCATGGGGGAGGATGGGAGGGGGGCCGTCTCTATCAGTCAGCGCCCCGCCGCCCCACCAGCCCAGCCAGCGCCACCAGCAGCCAGCCGACGATCAGACCGCCGCCGCCGAGCGGCGCGGCCAGGGGAAACAGCGCGCCACCGAGCAACGAGCGGGCCGCGAGATCGCCGGCAAACAGCACCAACCCGAGCAGCAGCACCATGCCGGCGGCGATCGCCAGCCGGCTCGCCGCCATGAGGCTCAGCCCGATCAGCACCGGCGCATGCAGCAACAGGAAGTTGGCGGCGATACCGAGATTGTCGTCGCCGGCATGGCTGGCGCGCGCTGCCGCAGCAACGCCGAGCGCCCCGCAGAGGCCGGCGGCGGCCAGCAGCAGGCGCGGCGCGAGAGTGGGGTTCGGCATCAGATGCTCCAGACAGATCACGGACGTTTCGGCTTAGCGCGCCGAATGGCGGCGATGCTAGAGGACGACGGCAGGAGCGCAAACGACAAAGGGACGCCCGAAGGCGTCCCTTGCTTGCGATGTCGATCGCTTTGAGCGGAGGCTTACGCCGCCAGCTTCAGCCAGGTCGGGGCGATGGCGGTGCCCTGCCCGAGGCCATAGCCGAAGCGGATGTTCAGCATGCCGACCGGCTCGACCAGACGGGCCCCGTCGAGGCCGCCGACCTTTTCGACCGCAAAGCCCGAGGCCTTGACCAGTTCGGCGACCGCATCGACGGCGGCAGCGTCGTTACCGGCGAGGAACACCGGGACGTTCTGGGTAGCGCTGGCCGGGGTGTCGAACAAGCTGGCGAAGATGGTGTTGTAACCCTTGACGAACTTGGCCGACGGCGCCGCCGCCTGCAGTTCCTCAGCCGCCGAGGTGGTGTGGCCGATGGCGAGGCCCGAGAAATCCGCCTTCACCGGATTGGAGATATCGACGACGATCTTGCCGCTCAGCGGCAGCTTGCCGGCGAGCTCCAGCGCCGCGCCATAGGGCAGCGCCAGGATGACGATGTCGGCGGCCAGCACAGCGCCCTGGTAGTCGGTGACATCGGCGCCGACGGAGCCGGCGAATTCCTTGGCGGCGGCCGGGTTGGAGGCGCCGAGCACCAGCTGGGTCTTGCCGGCGAGACGCTTGGCGAGGCCCTTGCCCATGTTGCCGAGACCGAGAATTGCGGTGGTGGTCATTTGGAGAAACTCCCTGCTGCGATTGCGATGACGCTTATCTACGCCCTGCCTTCGAGGTATAGAATTGCCGCCAACTGCGCTTCACTGTTGCGCTGGAGTATCGAATGGCCGAACTCACCAACCTCGAAACCTTTGTGGCGGCGGTGAAGGCCGGCAGCTTTGCCGGCGCGGCGCGACTGCTCGGCATCTCACCCGCCATGGTCGGGCGGCGCATCCAGGCGCTGGAAGAGGACCATGGCGCCCGGCTGATCGAGCGCACCACGCGGGCGCAGCGACTGACCGAACTGGGCGAGAGTTTCTTTGCCCAGGCCGAGACCGTGCTCGAGGCGGTGGCCGAGCTGGACGATCTCACCCGGACCGAACCGGGAAAGCTCTCGGGGCGCATCCGGGCCACCGGCCCGGCGACGCTGGGCATCCACCGGCTCGCCGGCGTGGTGGCGCGGTTCTGCGAGGACAATCCCGCCGTGACGGTGGAACTCAGCCTCAACGACCGCCGCGCCGACCTGATCGCCGAGGGTTTCGACGTCGCCATCCGGGTGGGCGAATTACAGGCGTCGACGATGATTGCGCGGCGGATCGGCACCTACCGCTTCCGCTGCGTCGCTGCGCCCGCCTATGCCGCCCAGTTCGGACTGCCGGCGACGCCGGACGAGTTGCGACAGCACCGCTGCATCCTCAATCTCAACATGAGCCCGCGCAATCGCTGGCCTTTCATCGGCCCGGGCGGCGCCTCGGTGATCGCCGAGGTCGAGGGCGGGCTGCAGATCGATAATGGCGAGGCGCAGCTGGCGGCAGCGCTGGAGGGCGCCGGCATCGTCTACCTGCCGGTCGACCTGGTCACCGAACCGCTGCGGGCCGGCCGGCTGGTCGAGGTGCTACCGCACTGGCAGCGCATGACGCTGCCGATCCACCTGGTCTATCCGTCACGCCGGCTGGTGCCGCGCCGGCTGAGCGCCTTCATGGAGGCGATCGCCACCGGCCTCAAGGACACCACGTCCTGACAATTACTGTTCTCGCCGCGCGATTAACTGCAATTGGTAACCACAAGAGCACACCAGCCGTCGCAATACTGGCTGGGCGCAGCGCATTATCGTAAAATGCCATCATGAGTGTGGCAACCAGTACCGTATCGGCGTCCGACTACCTGCGCGATATTCTCGCCCGCGAGACGGTGCGGCCCGAAGCGATGGGCGCTGCGGCGCGCATCGACGGCAAGATCGCCGCGCTGTGCCATGCCTGGGGCAGCCGCGATATCGTCGATGTCACGCCCGGCGGCGGCTTCGAGAAGTCGATGGCCAATCGCAGCGGTGTCAGCCTCGATTACGTGGTGTGGATCCACGCCCGGGCCGACCGCCGCATTCCCGAACTCTACGAGTCGATGTTCTCGGCATTCCAGCGGCTCGGCCTCGCGCCCGTCCGGCGCAACGTGACGCTGGCGCTCAACCTGGGGACCATGGTCGTCGACCTGCTGCCGGCCAAACGGCTGTCGATGATCTCCGACATCCACGAGATCTATTCCACCCGCCGCGGCATTGCCCTCACCACGAACCTCCATCAGCACGTGCTCGACAGCCACGATGCGGGCTGGCAGGAGGAAGTGCGGGTGCTGAAGCTCTGGCGCGACCAGAACGGGCTGGACTTCCCCTCCTACTACCTCGAACTCGCCACTCAGGCTGCGCTGCGACGCCGCCCTGCCGGGGCACTTGCCGACAATGTCTGGGCGGCGCTCGGCTTTTTCGAGCGCCTGCTGGTGCCGCGCGCCATGCTCGACCCGGCGAACGCCGCCAATGTCGTGTCGGACGAGCTGACCGCGGCGCAGAAGCGTTCGATCGCGCTGGCCGCCGCGGCGGCGCGCAGCGGCCGGCCGTGGTCGGAGATCGTGCGGTAACATCGCCCGCCGCGGGCGCAGCAACGCTGCCTTAAGTCACAACACGCTATGATCACCGCTCACCTCCCGGGGAGGGGACCCGTGTTCGACCACAAGGAAACGCTGTTCCACGTCGCCAGCCAGCTGACCCGCCGGCTCGCCAACCAGCTGCGCGAGACGCTGGAGCCGTTCGGGCTGCATCCGGCGCAGTTCACCGCGCTCAGCGAGATTGCCGAGCGCGAGGGGCTGACGCAGGCGGAGCTCGTCGGCCGCCTCGACCTCGAGCAGCCGGGCGTGGCCCGCACGCTTGGCGGCCTCGAGGCGGACGGCTGGATCGAGAAGGCCTCGATCGGCAAGGGCCGGGCTCAGGGGCTCTATCTGAGCGCCAAGGCCAAGGCGGTACTGCCCGATGCCGCCGCCGCCGCCGCCCGCGCCGATCGCCAGGCGCTGGCAAGCCTGTCGAAGACCGAGGCGGCGCATCTGATCGACGGGCTCAGCGAGCTCGCCGCCGCCAACCGGAGCTAGCGGTCCGCAGCGATCGGCGCCACCGGCTCGGCCTCGGCGAACGGCTTGGGCAGCAATACGAATGCCGCCAGCGCCAGCAGCCAGATGGCGCCGCGCAACTGGGCCTTGCTGATCCTGGGCAGTGGGCGGTGCGCCGGCCGGGGCGCAAACAGATCGGTCATCTCACGCTCCCGGAGCTGCGCCTGCAGCCAGGCACTTGCAGCCGATCACTGCAGAGCGATATTACGCGCCGATGACAGCGGCACCGACTCCCCTTGCGTCATCCCCGCTTTCCCCCTATACACCCGCCTTCTCGACGGGCCGCCCGGCCAAAAGGCATGCCGTGGCGATCCCGAATGCAGGCTCTCGAGCCGCCTCTAACCAGGACAGCAAAATGCCAAAGATGAAGACCAAATCGGGCGCCAAGAAGCGCTTCAAGATGACCGCGACCGGCCGCGTCAAGGCTGGCGTCGCGGGCAAACGGCACCGGCTGATGAGCCACGACGCCGACTACATCCGCTCGCATCGGGGGACCAAGATCCTCAAGAAGGGCGATGAAAGTCTGGTCAAGTGGTACATGCCGTATAACCGTTAAGGAGCGCCGATAGATGTCACGCGTTAAAAGAGGCGTTACCGCCCACGCCCGCCACAAGAAGGTTCTTAAGGCCGCTTCCGGTTTTTACGGTCGCCGCAAGAACACCATCCGCACCGCGAAGGCCGCCGTCGACAAGGCCGGCCAGTACGCGTACCGCGATCGCCGGGTCAAGAAGCGCAACTTCCGCGCCCTGTGGATCCAGCGCATCAACGCCGCCGTGCGCGACCACGGCCTGACCTACGGTCGATTTATCGACGGCCTCAGCAAGGCTGAGATCGCCGTCGACCGCAAGGTGCTCTCCGATCTCGCGATCACCGAGCCCGCAGCGTTCGCCGTGCTGGTTGAGCAGGCCAAGAAGGCTCTGGGGTATCTCGGCAAGATCGAGACGACCACCCACGAGCGCATCAGCGCCTAACCAGCCCTCGCCTTTTCTGAGGCCCTAAGCTAAGCCTTGCGCCGCCCCGTAACCGGGGATGGCGCGGGGCTTTTGTTTTTGGTCCCGACGCCGCCCACAACACGGTGTCACCCCGGCGAAGGCCGGGGCCCATCCTGAGATCTCAAGATGGATACCGGCCTTCGCCGGTATGACAGCGATGTGAGCGGCAACGAAGCGAACGATAAATGGAACACCACATGTCTCTCGACGCTCAGATCGCCACCCTCCGCGCCGAAATCGGCGCCGCCGTCGCGGCCGCCAGCGATGCAGGCGCCATCGAAGCCGTCCGCGTCGCGGCGCTCGGCAAGAAGGGTTCGGTCTCGGCCCTGCTCGCGACGCTTGGCGGCATCGCGCCGGACGAGCGCAAGTCCGCCGGCGCCGCCATCAACGGGCTGAAGACCGAAGTCACGGCGCTGATCGAAGCCCGCGCCGCTGAACTCGGCGAAGCCGCGCTCGATGCCCGCCTCGCCGCCGAGCGGGTCGACGTAACCCTGCCGGTCCGGCCCTCGCCCACCGCCGAGGGCCGCATCCATCCGGTCAGCCAGGTGATCGACGAGATCACCGCGATCTTTTCCGACATGGGGTTCTCGATCGCCGAAGGGCCAGATATCGAGACCGACTGGTACAATTTCACCGCGCTCAACTTCCCCGAGGGGCACCCGGCGCGCGAGATGCACGACACCTTCTTCATGGCGCCGTCGCCGGATGGGGTAAAGCGGGTGCTCCGCACCCACACCTCGCCGGTGCAGATCCGCACCATGCTGAAGGGCAACGAGAAGCCGGCGGCGCCCTACCTGACGCCGGCGATCGATCCGCCGATCCGCGTGGTGATGCCGGGGCGGACCTATCGGCACGATTCCGACCAGACGCATACGCCGATGTTCCACCAGGTCGAGGGCCTCGTCATCGACAAGTCCAGCCATATCGGCCAGTTGCGCTGGGTGCTGGAGGAGTTCCTCAAGGCCTTCTTCGAGGTCGACAACGTGACGCTCCGCTTCCGGCCGAGCTTCTTCCCATTCACCGAGCCGTCGATGGAAGTCGACGTCCAGTGCGACCGCTCGGGCGCCGAGGTGAAGATCGGCGAAGGCAAGGATTGGCTGGAGATTCTCGGCTGCGGCATGGTGCACCCGAACGTCTTGCGCAATTGCGGGCTCGATCCCGATGTCTACCAGGGCTTTGCCTGGGGCATGGGCATCGATCGCATCGCCATGCTCAAATACGGCATGAATGACCTGCGCGCCTTCTTCGACGCCGACAAGCGCTGGCTCGATCACTACGGCTTCCGGCCGCTCGACCTGCCGACGCTGTTCGGGGGGCTCAGCAGCTGATGGCTGCCCTCCCGCCGCGATACACCGATGCCGTTTGCTTCTCGTTCGGCGACAGCCCGGAGCTGGCCGACGAGTTGCTGGCGCTGGTGCTTGCCGGCGCCAAGACGGCAACCTGCGGCGCGGTTCGCGACTACGGCCCGGGCAAGGAAGCCATGCCGGAGGTCGGACGCCGCGACGTGGTGCTCGACGGCGCCGGCAAACCCGCTGCCGTGATCGAGACGGTCTCGCTCGATATCCGTCGGTTTGCCGACGTGCCCGAAGCCTTCGCGCTGGCCGAAGGCGAGGGTGACTTCGCCGCCTGGCGTGCCGGCCATGTCGCCTATTTCGGGCGCAATGGCGGCTGGTCGGAGGATCTCGAACTGGTGTGCGAGCGGTTCAAGCTGATTGAGGAACTGCCCCGATGAGCCTCCAGCCACCCATCGCACCGGGGCAATCCGAGCTCTGCACGTTCGTCGTCACCGACATCGAGTCCGACGGGCACAATCCGCTCGAAAGCTCGATGCTGAGCTTTGCCTCGGTGGCGGTCGATATCTCGGGCCAGGTGCTCGACGAGTTCGAAGCGGTGCTGACGCCGCGCACTGACCGGCAGCCCGACCCCAACACCATGGCGTGGTGGGAGACGCAGCCGGACGCCTGGAAGCACGCGACCGAGAACCCGGAGGATCCGGCATCGGTGATGCCGCGCTATGCCGACTGGGTGGAAACGCTGCCCGGCTTTCGCGTCTTCGCCGCGGCGCCGATGATCTTCGATGGGTTGTGGATGGACCACTACCTCTCGGTGTTCGCCGGCACGCGCGTGATGGGCGGGCCATACAAGAGCCGGCAGATTTTCCGCGGCGGCGGCGTCTGCCTCTACACCATGGCCGGCACGCTGCGCGGCGCCGAGTACACCAAGTGGGGCATGCAGCGCGTGCCGCCGGCCTGGTACGGCCATATCGAACACACCCACCGCGCCATCGACGACGCGCGCGGTTTTGCCAATGTCCTCGCCAAACTCTTCGAGATCAGCGGGCAACTGCCCCGGATCGAAGCGACCGAAAGCATCTACAAATGAAGTTCACTCTCGACTGGCTGAAAGAACATCTCGACACCGCCGCCTCGGCCGAGGAGATCGGCAAGGCGCTGACCATGGTCGGGCTCGAGGTGGAAGAAATCGTCGATCCCGCCGAGAAGCTCAGGCCGTTCGTGGTCGCCCATGTGGTGGAAGCCAAGCCCCATCCCAATTCGGATCACCTCAACCTCTGCAAGGTCGATGCCGGAACCGGCACGCTGATCGACGTGGTGTGCGGCGCGCCCAACGCACGCACCGGTATGAAGTCGGTGTTCGCCTTCCCCGACACCTACATCCCGGGCAAGGATTTCACCCTGAAGGCGGGTGTGGTGATCCGCGGCGCACCATCGAACGGCATGCTCTGCTCGGCCGCCGAGCTCGAACTGTCGAACGACCATGACGGCATCATCGAGCTGCCGCAGGACGCACCGATCGGCATGGCATATGTCGACTACGCCAAGCTCGGCAACACGGTGATCGACATCTCGATCACTCCCAATCGCGGTGATGCCACCGGCGTCTATGGCGTGGCGCGCGACCTTGCGGCCTTCGGCACGGGCACCCTCAAGGCCACCGACATGTCGCCGGTGCCCTCCAAGGGACCGAGCCCGATCCCGCCGCTGCCGCATCAGTTCGCCGCCGGCGAGCCCAAGGCGATCCGCAAGTTCGCCGGCCGCTATTTCAAGGGCATCAAGAACGGCCCGTCGCCCGATTGGCTGCAGCAGCGGCTGCGCGCCGTCGGGCTTCGCCCGATCAATGCCGTGGTCGATATCACCAACCTGGTGTCGCTCGGCTGGGGCCGGCCGCTGCATGCCTATGACGCCGACAAGATCGTCGGCCAGGCGGTGCTGCGCAATGCCAGGGCGGGTGAAGCATTCGACGCGCTCGACAACAAGCTTTACGCGCTCGACGCGACCATGACGGTGATCGCCGACGACCAGGGGCCGCTCTGCCTCGGCGGCGTGATGGGCGGCATCCGCTCGGGCACCACCGAAGCGACGGTGAACGTGCTGATGGAATGCGCCAGCTGGGACCCTGACCTGATCGCGCAGACCGGCCGCAAGACCGGCATCGTCTCGGATGCCCGCTACCGGCTGGAGCGCTCGGTCGATCCGGCGCTGACCGAACCCGGCCTAGAGCTCGCCACCCGGCTGATGCTGGAATTGGTGGGCGGCGAAGCGATGGAGCCGGTGATCTCGGGCGAGGACGTGTTCCCCAATACGGTGGTCGAGTTCCCGCTGAGCGAAGTCGAGCGCCTCACCGGCCTCGAGACGTCGGCGACGGAAATCGAAGCCATCCTGGGGCGGCTCGGCTTCAAGCTCGAAGGGGCCGGGCTGACCCGCAAGGTGCACGTGCCGTCCTGGCGCCCCGATATCACCATGAAGGCTGACCTCGCCGAGGAAGTGATGCGCATGGTGGGCGTCGACAACGTTCCGGTCGATCCGCTGCCGCGGCTCAATCACGTAGCGCCGCGCATGCTCACCACACTGCAGAACCGCCGCCGCCTCGCCCGCCGGACGTTGGCGGCGCGTGGGCTCGATGAAGCGGTGACCTGGTCGTTCATTCCGGCAGCGGAAGCGCAGCGCTTCGGCGGCGGCGCGGCCGAGCTGAAGCTCGCCAACCCGATCGCCTCCGAGCTCACCGACATGCGGCCCTCACTGCTGCCGGGACTGCTCGGCGCAGCCCAGCGCAACACCAACCGTGGCTTGAGCGAACTGAAACTGTTCGAAGTCGGCCAGGTGTTCCACTCGGTGCAGCCCGAGGGCCAGCGCACCTATGCCTCGGGCATCCGGCTAGGCGGCTCGCGCCACTGGCAGGCCGGCGCCGGCAAGGTGTCGGTGTTCGATGCCAAAGCCGATATCGCGGCGCTGCTCGACGCTATGGGGCACGACATCGACAAGCTGCAGCTGGTGGCGGAGCCAGCTTCGTGGAGCCATCCGGGTCGCGGCGGGCGCATCCAGCTCGGCCCCAAGCTGACGATCGGCTGGTTCGGCGAGATCCATCCGAACGAACTCGAGGCCTTCGACCTGAGCGGCCCGGTGGCGGCGTTCGAGCTCGACCTCGACGCGATCCCCGAACCGCGGAAGAAGCCGACCCGCTCGAAGCCGGCGCTCAAGCTCAGCGACCTGATGCCGTTGAGCCGCGACTTCGCCTTCGTCGTCGACCGCTCGGTGCCGGCGGCGACGATCCTGCGCGCGGCCAAGAACGCCGACAAAACGCTGATCACGGAAGTGTCGGTGTTCGACGTGTTCGAGGGCAAGGGTATCGCCGAAGACAAGAAGTCGGTCGGCATCGCCGTGACGCTGCAGCCCAGCGACAAGACGCTGACCGACGAAGAGATCGAGGCGGTCGCGGCGAGCGTCGTCGCGGCGGTGAGCAAGGCGACGGGCGGCGTGCTCAGGACCTGAGGCGGGCCATGACGGCTGAGGGCAAACGCGAGACGCTCGGCGAAACGGCCCCCGAAGGGGTGCCGGTCGCCGACTTGCCGCTGGCCCCGCTCAGCCCTGCCGCCGCCAGCGAGGCGTTGCTGCGTCGCGCCATGCTGGTGGTGGCGATCGGCCTCAGCTGCATCCTCGGCTATCTCACCACCTACGCGCTGCTGGCGCTGTCGCTGGCGGTGTTTGCTTTCTTCGCGGTGCGGCGCTCGACCGTGAAGATCGGCTTCGACCTGCCGGCGAAACTGTTCCTCGGCGGCTTCACGCTGTTGTTCATCAGCGCCGTGGTGACGATGCGGCAGCCATCCGACCTGCTGCTGACGCTCAACTTCTCGGCCATGCTGCTCTATGCGCCGCTGGCGCTGCTGTTCCGGCGCGCCGCAGCGCCGGTCAACAGCCGCAAGCTCGCCGATTTCGCGCTGTTCGGCACGGCGGCTGGGCTGCTGATGGCGCTCTACTTCAACTATGTCGAGGGGATGCAGCGGGCCGGGCTCGGCTCACCGATCACCGATCCGATCCGGCTTTCCAACACCGCCCTGCTGCTCGGCTTCTTCGCCATGATCGGCGCCGCCGCGGCCACCGGCCGGCAGCGCTTCATTTACCTGCTCGGCCCGCTGATGGCGCTGGCAGTGATCTTCGCCTCGGGTTCGCGCGCCGCCCTCGTGGCGTTCCCGGTACTGCTGTTCGTCGCGGCGCTGCTGCTCGTGCGGCACAAGCTGCTGGCCGTGGCGGTGAGCGTCGCCGTGCTCGCCGCGTTCGGCATCGTCGCCTATGTCGCCGACCTCGCCGGCGCCCGCTCGTCGTCGATGTTCGATATTCTCAGTCGGCTGGCCGGCGGCGACAACCCGGCGGACCTGGGCACCACCATCCGCTTCATCCTCTACCGCGCCGGCGCCGAGGCGTTCGCCGATGCGCCGCTGTTCGGGCATGGCTGGGGGCAGCTGATGACGGCGATCATCCCCTACCTGGCGGTCTACGAACTGGTGCATGCCCAGCTGCCGCATCTGCACAATGACGCGCTGAACTTCGCCGTCGCCTCGGGCCTGTTCGGGCTCGCGGTCTACCTGCTGCTGCTGGCGCTGCCGGTGATCAGCTGCGTGTTCAGCCCGCGCGACAGCCAGTACCGCACCCGGCTCTACGGCTGCAGCCTGCTCTCGGTCAGCTACCTGGTGCTGGGGCTGCCCGACACCATGCTGAGCTTTCCGCTGCACAACACGCTGTACGTGGTGCTGACGGCGGTGCTGCTGAACTATTGCCGGGATGAGCGGGCTTAGGGCCCCGGCAGCGATCGCATAAGTGGATAGCTCGGTGCGGGAAGATACCCCCCACCCTGTCCCTCCCCCGCCTAGCGGACGCGGTAGCGCCGCAAGGGGGAGGAGACCAAAACACTGACGCTTGTGTGAGCGTCTCCTCCCCCTTGCGGGGAGGGGACAGGGGTGGGGGTGCTCTGTCCGCACCGGCCCATCGTATGCGATTGCCCTGGACTTACCGCCCCGGGCGGCTGTCGATCAGGCCGCCCTTGGCGGCAACGTCGATGGCCGCGATCTCCTCGGCCGAGAGCTCGAGATTGTCGAGCACGCCGAGGCAATCCTTGAGCTGTTCGAGATTGCGGATGCCGATCAGCGCCGAGGTCACCTCTTTCCTGCGCAGCACCCAGGCCAGCGCCAGCTGCACCATGGTCTGCTTGCGGGCCCGGGCGATCTCGCCGAGCTTGTCCACCGCCTCGAGAATGCGCGGCTCCAGCCGGTTGGCCGAGAGCGAATAGTTCTCCGAGGCGCGGGTACCGCTCAGGTCGCCCTTCAGCGTGTTGTACTTGCCCGAAAGGATGCCCTGCTGCAGCGGCGAGAAGGCGATGATGCCGACGCCCAGTTCGTCGCAGGCGGCCATGGTGCCGTCTTCCTCGATCCAGCGATTGAGGATCGAGTAGTTCGGCTGGTGGATCAGGCAGGGCACGCCCATGTCCTTGAGGATACGCACTGCCTCGCGCGTCTGCTTTTCCGGGTACATCGAAATGCCGACATAGAGCGCCTTGCCCTGGCGGTGCAGCTGCGCCAGCGCGCCCATGGTCTCCTCGAGCGGGGTCTCGGGGTCGTAGCGGTGCGAATAGAAGATGTCGAAATACTCGAGCCCCATGCGTTTGAGGCTCTGGTCGGCCGAGGCGATGATGTACTTGCGCGAGCCGCGATCGCCGTAGGGTCCTTCCCACATGGTCCAGCCGGCCTTGGACGAGATGATCATCTCATCGCGATAGGGGCGGAAATCGCGCGCCATCACGTCACCGAACAGTTCCTCGGCGGCGCCCGGCGGGGGGCCGTAATTGTTGGCGAGGTCGAAATGGGTGACGCCCTTGTCGAAGGCGTAGCTCAGCATCTCGAAGGCGCTGGGATAGTCGCGGGTGCCGCCGAAATTCTGCCACAGCCCCAGGCTGATCACCGGCAGCTTCAGCCCGGAACGCCCGGTGTAGCGATACTGCATGCCGCCGCCATAGCGAGCGTCGCTGGCCCGATAGGTCATTTCATCCTCCAAGATGCTGTAATTGCCCGTCACGGTTCGCGGATGCTACACCCGCCCGCAATGATCGAGCCTCAAGAAACCACCGCCAATCTGTCCGAACGCCTGAACCGTTTCAAGGTGCTGGCGCTCTACAAGTTTGCCGATTTCAAAGATTGTGCGGCGCTGCAGCCGGAGCTGGCGCTGTTCTGCTGCGCCCGCGGCATCCGTGGCACCTTCATCCTGGCGCCTGAGGGGATCAACGGCACGGTCGCCGGCGCGCCCGAGGCGATCGACGAGCTGATGGCCTGGTTCGAGACGGCGCCGCTGTGGGCCGGCCGGCTTGCCGGCGCCGAAGCGAAATTCTCGTCCGCCGCCGAGATGCCGTTCCTCAGGATGAAGGTCCGGCTGAAGCCCGAGATCGTGACGCTCCGCGCCCCCGAAGCCGACCCGAGCAAGCTCAGCGGCACCTATGTCGAGGCCGGCGACTGGAACCGGCTGATCAGCCGCAACGACGTGACGCTGATCGATACCCGCAACGACTACGAGGTGAAGCTCGGCACGTTCAGCAATGCCCGCGATCCCAAGACGCAGAGCTTTACCGAGTTCAAGGATTACGTGGCGAGGCTCGATCCGGCCCAGCATCCGAAGGTCGCGATGTTCTGCACCGGCGGCATTCGCTGCGAGAAGGCCTCGGCCTATATGCTCCAGCAGGGGTTCAAGGAGGTGTTCCACCTCAAGGGCGGCATCCTCAAATATCTCGAAACGGTCCCCGAAGCCGAGAGCCGCTTCAACGGCGAGTGCTTCGTGTTCGATGAGCGCGTCTCGGTGGTGCATGGCTTGGCGGAGGGTGAGGCCGTGCTGTGCCGCGGCTGCCGCAACCCGATGCGCCCCGACGAGGCGGTCGGTTCGCTTTGCCGGGAGTGCGCCGAAGCGGCGCCAGCCGGGGCCAGCGAGCGCGAACGGCAGATGGAACTGGCCCGGGCGCGGGGCGAGGCGCACCTGGGCGACGACGCGGCAGCGGCGGCGGCCCGCAACAAGGCAGCGAAGCTGGCGCGGCGGCAGGCATCTCAGAAGGCCCCCTCACCCGGACCGCTACGCGGTCCGACCTCTCCCCCCAGGGAGAGGTGACACAGACAGCGAGATTGTACCCCTTTCACCTCTCCCTTGGGGGAGAGGTCGGCGCGCAGCGCCGGGTGAGGGGGCCTTATGCCCGTCCATATTGGTCAGTCTTGCTGACATATTTGTGTTGACATTCGTCGATCGCCGTTATCAGCATGTCCAATGCAAGATGCCTCGTCCGAGGCCTCACGGTGCAATTTCGATAAGCGTCGCCTATCATGGACCTCGACCAGATCAGAACCTTCGACCGGATCGCGCAGGACCTGAGCTTCACCAAAGCGGCGGCCAAGCTCAACGTCACGCAGGCGACGGTGTCGATGCGGATGCGGGCGCTCGAGGACCTGCTGGGCGTGCCGCTGTTCCATCGCGGCCGCAACATCGCGCTCACCGACCAGGGCATGACCTTCCTGCCCTATGCGCGCCGTATCCTGCAGGCCGCGCAGGAGGCCAAGGAGGCGCTGCGCCGGGTGGAGCGCGGTCGCGTCTCGATCGGTTCGCTGCGCAGCCTCGTCTCGCCGCTGGTCACCGAGTCGCTGCTGCGCTTCCAGGCCAAATATCCCTCCGTCGATGTGGTGATCCACGAGGGTCGGCAGAGCCAGATCGCCGCCATGCTGCGCGAACGCGATATCGAGCTGGGGATCCTGTGCTGGCCCAATCTTGATCCGCTGGTCACCGACCTCGTGCCGCTCCTCGTGCTGCGCGAGCGGGTGCCGATGGTGACGACGCCGCAGATCGCGGCAGAACTCGGGCTCGAACCCAGGATCGAGGATGTGCTGAAGCGCGTGCCGCGGCTGATCTCGATCAACTGGTGGCAGGTCTACCCCGACGCGGCGCTGGCGCTGTTCCGCCGCGCCCCGGTCTCGGTGGAGCTGCCCACCGGCCCGGCGCGGCGGATCGCCATCCGGGGCGAAGGCGTCGGCTTCTTCGTCTATTCGGCCGTGGCCGACGATATCGCCGCCGGCCGCCTTACCGAGATCACCCCGGTCGACGTCGATCCGGTGCATCGCGACATCGCCATGGTGGTGCGCAATGCGGCAGTGCTCGATCGCGAAATGCTCAGGGATTTCGCCACCGAGATCGCCGAGGAGTGCCGGAAGAACGGCACCATCCTCGAAACCACCTTGTTGCCGCCGACCGCGGCAAACGCCGCTTAGGGCTGCTGCGTCAGCTGAACCCTGCCTCGCGCACCGCCTCGATATAGCTGCGGCTGACCGGCAGGCGGCGGCCGTCGGTGAGTTCGAGCATCGGCTTGCCCTCGAGGCGGACGAGGCGCCGGATGGCGCTGAGCGCCACCCAGTGCGTGCGGTGAATCTGCAGGCCCGGCACGCCGGTGGTTTCGCCGATGGCATCGCCGAGCCGGATCAGCACCAGCCCCTTGCCGCGTTCGGTGACCACTTCGACATAGTGATCGGCCACCGACAGCGAGACCAGCCTGCCACGCTGCGGCGGCGGCAGGCGTTCGACGATCGCTGGCGGCCCCGGCGGGGTTGCAGCCGGCAGCGGCTGGGCGGCGGCCTGCCGGAGCGAGGCGTCGACGATTTCGAGCATCGCCATTACGCAGAGGCCGATCAGCGTGCATTGCAGGTAGAGCACGGGCAGCTCGTTGGGCAGCCGGCCCAAAGCCACCAGATCGACGGCGCAAACGGCGATGGTCACCGGCGCCCCGGCAATGGCCCCGAAGACCAGCACGCGGGCCCAACTCGACCTGATCCGTTGGCCGAGGCCGAAACTGCGCGAGACCAGCCGAGCGACGGCATAGGCCAGGCCATAGGAGCAGACGACGATCGCCGCCCAGTAGGCGAGGCGCTGCACCAGGCTCATGCTGTCCAGGGTGCCGAACGGACCGACCAGGCCCAGCAGCAGCACGACCACCAGCATCGCCCCGAGCACGCGCCGGTCGGTCAGGTGCGCCCGTATTTCACGAAGCGCGAAATGCAGCGGCTGGCGTTCCACGAATTTCCCGGACGTTCGGCGCAGTCGAGATTGCGGCCTAGAGCTAAGCGGATGATCTCGGCCTGGCAAGTCACCGCACCCCGCCGTGACCCACCCCTTACGAGGTTCACATGTCCCCTCTCAGCATCCTCACCCACACGCCGCTCTGGGTCTGGCCGGTCCTGGCGCTGATCATCGGCATCGGCCTGAAGCGCACCCAGGATCGTACCGTCAGCGCACCGCGACTGGTGCTGATGCCGCTCATCATCCTCGGCCTCGCCGGCTGGAACCTCGCGGCACTCGGCGGATCACTGACGGCGATGGCCGGGCTCGGTATCGGCATCGTCGTGGGCACCAGCGCCGGCCTCACCCTCGAAAGCCGCGCCGGCACCACGCAGGTGAGCCGCGGCGTCGTCCACCTCAAGGGCGACTGGATCTCGCTGCTGGTGCTGCTGGCGATCTTTGCGATGCGCTACGCCACCACGGTGGTGTCGATAACGGCGCCGGCGATCGGTACGAGCGACGCCTGCCACTTCGTCACCGCGCTGCTCTCGGGCTTCTTCGCCTTCCTCACGCTCAGCCGCACCGGCCTCCGCCTGCGTGTCGCCTATGCGTGAGCGGCGAATCTGTCCGTCTTGCCCGCGCCGCGCCGCTCGGCTTTAGTCCCCCGCATGGGCGAACAGCGCGACTTGCAGCACGAATTCTACGACATGCTGATGGAGAGCCAGTATTGGCTCCCCGAGACCATGGTGGCGTATCAGCGCAGCCAACTGGCCCAGCTGCTGCGGCACGCCCGCGCCAATGTGCCGTTCTACGAGCGACGACTGGACCCGGTGTTCACGCCATCGGGGGATATCGATTGGGACCGATGGGAGGAAATCCCGATCGTCACCCGGCACGATATGAGTGCCCACCGCGCCGCCATGCTGGCGGTGGCCGTGCCGCGAGGACATGGCCAGGCCAGCACCGTCGCGAGTTCGGGTTCGACAGGCGAGCCGGTGCAGATCACCAGCAACCGGCTCACCTTCCTCACCAGCAACGCCAATCGCTGGCGGGCGCAGCGCTGGCACGATCTGGATTGGTCGGCCGCGTATACCGCGCGCATTGGCTCCGACCCCCGCTCGGTTTACCCGCAAGGGTTCCTGCGCGGGCGTTGGGGGCCATCGTGGGACGCGGCCGCCCAGCGCGGGCAGGCGTTCGAACTGCACAGCGATGCCACGATGCAGGAGAACCTGGAGTTCATCGGACGCACCGGCTCGCGCTACTACTCCACCGGCCCCAAGACCTTGCACGTGCTGGCGCTTGAAGCGGAGCGGCTCGGCATCGATCTGCAGCTTCACTATGTGCTGGCCCAGGGCGGCCACATGGATGACGAGGACAAGGCTGTGTGCCGGCGGGTGTTCGGAGCCCGGTCGCTCGAACTCTACAGCTCCAAGGAGGGCGGTCCACTCGCCTATCCCTGCGCCCACGGCACCGGCATGCATATCAACGCCGAAAGCGTGCTGGTGGAAATCGTCGATGACGCCGGCCGCGCGGTGGCCCCGGGCGTCAGCGGCCGCGTCATCGTCACCCCGTTCGTCAGCACGGCCCAGCCGCTCATCCGCTACGAGCAGGGCGACATTGCCCGCTTCGGCCCGCCCTGTTCATGCGGACGCCACCTGCCGGTGCTGGCAGCAATCGAGGGGCGATCCATCGCCATCTTCAGCCATCCCGATGGCCGGCAGGTGGCGACCATGCTGGGGAGCGGCGCGCGCACGGCGCTCAATTGCAGCTTCTGGCAGATCGCCCAGGTCGGGCCGCTGCAGTTCGAAGTCCGCTATGTGCCGCGCGACGGGTCGGTCGCAGCCGACGAGGCCACCGCCAGGGCGGAATTCCACGCCGCCTTCTTTGCGGATGCTGAGGTCCGCTTCGTGCCGATGCACGAGATCCCGCTGACCGCAGCGGGCAAGTATGTCGAATACATAAACGAATGGGCGCGGTCAGCGCCGCGCCCATAAGACAACCTCTCAGAAGTGCCGGCCGATCAGGTGACGTCGGGAACGCACATCCACTCGCCATCGACGAACTGCCAGGACTCGTTCTCGGAGGGGCACGCCTCGTCCGGCGGGCCGCCGGGACCGACCTGCTCGGTGAGCAGATCCCCCGCAGCGCTGAACAGGTCCAGTGCACGGTTCGGCGGATCGTCCTGGCGGTGGCGATCGATGAGGCTCTTGCCCGAGTCGCCGAGGTAGCCCTTGATGCCGACGCGGAAGCTGTAGGCGCCGGTGTCGTAAGCGCGCACCTCGCCGACGCCCGAGAGCGGGAAGCCGAGGCCGCTGAACTGATACTCGGTGGCAAGCTTCAGCGATTCACGCCCGAGGATCGACGCGCCGCCCAGGCTGATGCGCCAATCGTCGGTCGGGTACCAGGCGACATCGCCGATGGCGAAGAAGCCGTTCTCGTTGGGCGTCAGGACGTCGTCATAGTCGATCGCGGCCCAGCCGGCCCAGCCCTCGAGGCTGATGCGGTCGAGATAGAGTTCGGCCTCGGGACCGACGGCGGCGAGGCGGGCACCATCGGCGACGACCACGCCGGCGGTGACGCCGAGCAGATAGGAAGACGGGTCGCGGGTGAAGGCGTGCACCGCACCACCGAACGCCCAGTTGCCATCGATACTGCCGATCGAGACGTCGCCCTGAACGCCGAAGCGCTCGCCGATCGGCACCGACAGCGAGCCGGCGGCCCGGAAGGTGGCGCTATCGGGATCGGTAATGCCGCCGAAATCAATTTCCAGCTTGCCGTTGATGCCCGAAACCGCGGGCAGCACCAGGTCGACATACTGCTCGGCGATCGGCTCCGGCGACAGGATCAGGTCGGCGGCCGTCGCGGCGTAGCCGAAAGAAATGGAAAACACGCTGGCCAGCAGCGCTGCTTTGGTCACACGCAATATTGACATGGCCCGCCCTCAACAACTGGGCGAAAGACTTGCACTGCGGCAGAACTCTGGCAAGCCGAGGGCAACTTCTACCGGGAGATTTGAACCGCTGCGTTGCCGAATTGCTGCACGAGCGCAAGCGCATAGCGGCCTATCCAAGGCCCCGGCGGACAGCTAAAACGGGCGCGTTGCAAGGGATTGTACATGGCCGAACGGAGCTTCGATTTCATCATCTGCGGCGGCGGCTCGGCGGCGTCGGTGGCGGCGATGCGGCTGGTCCGGGAGTTCGGCTATTCGGTGCTGATCATCGAGCGCGGACCGCGCTCGACCAACCGGATCATGGCGATGCCGGCCGGCTACATGAAGTACCTGGCCGAGGACACGTTCCTCGAAATGCACAAGACGGTGCCGCAGCCGCAACTGGGCGGGCGAGCGCCGATCGTGCCGGTGGCGAAGGCCTTGGGCGGCGGCAGTGCCGTCAACGCCATGGTCTATATGCGTGGCCAGAAGGAAGACTATGACGGCTGGGCGGCCGGGCTCGGCAACACCGAAGAGTGGAGTTATGCGGATATGCTCAAGCATTTCCGCGGGCTCGAGCGCAACACGCGGTTCAACGACCAGTATCACGGCATATCGGGCAATCTCAGGGTCTCCGACCCCGGCCACATCTCCGACACCACCGAGGACTTTCTGCTCGCGGCGCAGGGACTGGGGCATCGCTACAACCCCGATTTCAACGGCGAGCGGCAGAGCGGGGTGGGCATCATGCAGCACACCTATGGCCAGTGGGGCCGCTACAAGGAACGCTCGGACGGCAAGAAGGCCTTTCTCGATCCGCTGCGGCGTGACCGGCGGCTGACCATCGTCACCGGGGCCCGGGTCGACCGCATCATCATCGAGAACGGGCGGGCCGTCGGCGTCGCCTATAGCCGCGACGGCGATCCGCACGAGGCGCGGGCCGGGCGCGAGGTGCTGGTGGCGGCAGGCACCTATAACTCGGCCAAGCTGATGATGCTGAGCGGCATCGGGCCGGCCGACCATCTCGACGATTTCCAGATTCCGGTGCTGGCCGACCTGCCCGGCGTCGGCTCGAACCTCATGGACCATCACGAGGTCCCGGTGATCGCCACCACCAAGGGCAGATCGGGCTATTTCGGCCAGGACAAGGGCTGGCCGATGCTCCGCAATGGCCTGCAATACCTGCTGTTCAACTCGGGCCCGGTCACCACTACCGGCATCGAGGCCTGCCTGTTCTACGATCCCGATGGCGGCGAGCGGCCGACCATCCAGCTTTACTGCGCCCCGATCGTCTACCAGGATCGCGACGTATCGAAAGCCAAGCCGACCTGGGGTGTCACCTTCACCTCGTGCCTGCTCAGGCCAAAGGCGCGCGGCACGGTGCGGCTGCGCTCGGCCGATCCGGCGGCGCAACCGGTGGTGGACTGCAATTTCTTCGGCGACCCGGAAGACCTGCGGCTCACCCTCGCCTCGATGCGCCACGCGCGCCGGCTGCTCGAGACCGAGCCGTTCCTATCGAAGATCAAGGAAGAAATCCTGCCGGGCAAGGACGTGACCGATCTCGCCGGCATGACGCGTTTTGCGCAGGAGACAGTCAAGACCAACTATCACCCCTCGGGCTCGTTGAAGATGGGGCGCGAAGACGATCCGATGGCGGTGGTCGATGCGCGGCTCAGGGTGCGCGGCATCGAGGGCCTGCGGGTCATCGACTGCTCCATCATTCCGGCCATTCCGTCGGCCAATACCAATGCCGCCGCCATGGCCATCGGTTCGAAGGCAGCGACGCTGATCGCCGAGGACCATCGATGATCGAGACGATCGACCTGCCCGAGATGATCGCCATCGGCGTTCTGGTCGAGGCGCCCTGGAACGAGCTGCCCAGGGCCGTGCCTGCCGCCTGGACCCGGCTGTTCGAGACCGATACCGGCGCCACTTCGTTTCTCGAAGTGTCGCTGTCGCGCGAGGGCGGGGTCTATCGCGAACTGGTCGGCTATCTCGCCGCAAAAAAGACCGAGGTGCCCGACGGCATGACCCGGATCGTCATCCCGGCGCAGCGCTACCTCCGGCTGCACCATGACGGCCCGCTGGCCGATATCGCCGGCGGGTTCGAAAAGCTCTACGCACATGCCGCGGTGGCGGGGTTGAAAGCCACCGATTACAAGCTCGATTTCGGCTATGCGCCCGGCCTCGCGGCGGGACGGCACGAGCTCCACGTAGCGCTCGAGCCCGAGCCGCTGCGCATCGGCTGAACCACACCAGCTTCCTAGGGGCCCGCTCCATGTACCAGCCACCAGCCTTTCGCGAGACCGACCTCGAAACGCAGCAGGCGTTTATCGCCGCGCATCCGCTCGGGCTGCTGATCTCGGCCGGCGACGGGCTGCTGGCCAACCCGATTCCGTTCCTGCTCTACCGCGACGCAGGACCGCTAGGGACGCTGCGCTGCCACATGTCGCGGGCCAACCCGCAATGGAAAGCGCTGGGCTGGAGCCCTGACGCGCTGGTGGTGTTCCAGGGGACCGAGCACTACATCACGCCCAGCTGGTACCCGCAGAAGGCGGTCGACGGCAAAGTGGTGCCGACCTGGAACTATGCGATCGTCCAGGTGCGGGGGACGGCCCGGATCATCGACGATGCGGCGTGGCTGCATGCCAATGTCTCGGCGCTGACCGACCGGCACGAGGGCAGCCGGCAGAAGCCGTGGGCGGTTTCCGATGCGCCCGACGCCTTCATCGCCAGCCAGCTCAAGGGCATTGTCGGCATCGAGATCGAAATCGCCGCCATCGACGCCAAGTTCAAGGCGAGCCAGAACCGCCCGGAGCTCGACCGGGTGGGCGTTGCGCACGGGCTGGCGTCGGAAACCGACGCCGAAGCGGCGGCGATGCGCGAGCTGGTGAAGGCGCGCGGCGGCATCTAGCCGCGCTTGTGGATCGCTGCCGGCACCTCCATCTACGGCCGTTCGCAACGTGAGCCCCACCCGATGAGCCTTCCCGCGCGCCGCCGGGCGCTGATGCTGGTCAATCCCAATGCGCGGCGCGGCACCGAAAGCCTCGATCCGATCGTCGCCCGGCTGGATGCCGGCGGCATCGACGTGGTGATCGAGCGGTTCAGCTCGCCGGGAGAAGTGGCGGCCGACATCGTCAGGCGCCGGCACGAGGCCGATCTCGCCATCGTCTGCGGCGGCGACGGCACCATCAACGCGGCCGCCAATGGCGTGGTCGCAGCGGGGCTGCCGATGGGCATCCTGCCGATGGGCACCGCCAACGACCTTGCCCGCACCCTCGAAATCCCGACGCAGCTCGACCTCGCCGCCGACATCATCGTCGCCGGCAACCAGCGCCGGGTCGACCTCGGCGACGTCAACGGCCACCCGTTCTTCAATGTCGCGACCATCGGGCTGGGCGCCGATCTCGCCATGGGACTGACGGCCGAGACCAAGCGGCGCTGGGGCCGGCTCGGCTATGCCATCGGCGCGCTCAAGGTGCTGCTGCAGGCCCGGCCGTTCAGCGCCACGATCATCAACCGCGAGGGGACCTCGCACGTCAAAACCTACCAGATCGCGGTGGGTAACGGCCGGCACTATGGCGGCGGCACGGTGATCGAGCAGGATGCCAGCATCGAGGACGGCACGCTCGACCTCTACAGCCTCGAGATCGACAATGTCTGGAAGCTGGCGCTGATGCTGCGCGCCTTCCGTTCCGGCACGCACGGCGCCTGGGAAGAAGTGCGCACGGCCCGGGCGGTCGAGTTCGACATCCGCACGCGCAAGCCGCGCCCGGTCAATCTCGATGGCGACATCGTCACCCAGACCCCGGCGCATTTCCGCATTCGCCCCGGGGCCATCACCGTGTTCGCACCACCGGCGGCGTAACAGGAGCAGTTGATCCTCGCCGAGCGGGCGCCCAGGCGGGAGCAGTTCCGCCGCCCGGCGGACGGTGCTATCATGGCCCTGCCGGCGCGCGACTGGCGCCGGCGTTCATGACCGGAGGCTGCCTATGCAGGGTATCCGCCACGAAAACGTCGATCACGGCCTCGAAACCCAGCACGAACTGCATCTGTTGCCATGGCCATTCCTGGTCGGGCTGTTCGCCGTCCTGGTGCTGGTGGTGTTCTTCGTCGTCGCCAACTGAACGGCGGTCATAACCGGCGGCCCGGGATGAGAGGCTGCCGCAGGATCATGAACGCTTCGATCGAAGCGTGTGTGTTTTTGAGCATTGTCGACAGCCAAAAGGCCCCCTCACCCGGTCCTTCGGACCGACCTCTCCCCCAGGGAGAGGTGCGCTGTGGCGAGATCGTGCCCATGCACCACCTCTCCCTGGGGGGAGAGGTCGCCGCGAGGCGGCGGGTGAGGGGGCCTTTCTCGGCGCTCTAGGCGCTGCCGATGATGATCCCCGCGGCAAACACCAGCGCTCCGCCCAGCACCACCTGCAAGGCGGCGCGCCAGAACGGGGTCTGCATGTAGCGGTTCTGGATGAAGGCGATGGCCCAGAGCTCGATCACCACCACGGCAGCGGCGACGCCGGTCGCGGTCCAGAAATGCGGGATCAGATAGGGCAGCGCGTGCCCGAGGCCGCCCAGCGCCGTCATCGCGCCGGTGACCACGCCGCGGATCAGCGGCGAGCCGCGGCCGGTGAGCTTGCCGTCATCGGCCGCGGCTTCGGTAAAGCCCATCGAGATGCCGGCGCCCACCGCGGCGGCGAGGCCGACGAGGAAGGTCGACCAGGTATTGCCGGTGGCGAAGGCGGCGGCAAAGACCGGCGCCAGGGTCGACACCGAGCCGTCCATCAGCCCGGCGAGACCGGGCTGCACATAGGTCAAAAGAAACTGCCGGTGCTCCTCGCTCTTTTCGGCGGCCCGCTCCTCGGCGCCGAGCACCTGCTCTTCGAGCTTGCCGGCGAGATTGGCATGCTCGCGCTCTTCCACGGCGAGATCGCCGAGCAGCTTTCGCACCTCGACATCGGTGGCCCGCCCCGCCGCCTCGGTATAGAAACGCGACGCCGCCGCCTCCATCTCGAAGGCCATCTGGCGCACCGCCTCCAGACTCATGGTCTCCATCAGCCAGACGGGCTTGCGCTCGAGGAAGCCGCGCACATGCTCGCGCCGGATCGGCACGAGGCGCGAGCCGAACTTTTCGACATAGAGGTCGAGCAGCCGGCGGCGATGCCCGTCTTCCTCGACCGCCATCCCCTCGAACACTTTTGCGGTGGCCGGGTAGCGCGAAGCGAAGCGCTCGGCGATCTCGGCATAGATGGCGCCATCTTCCTCTTCGGCGGCGACCGCCAGGGACAGGATCTCGCGCTCGTCGAGAGACCGGAAATCCCGCCGGTGCGGGTGAAGAAGACGTGCAAACATAGCGCTCTAGCCATTCAGTTTAGAATTATTCTAAACATTGGCGAGGGGTTCGACAACCCCCGGTCATGCCTTTCGCTGATGTCGAGCAAAGGCCGAACCTTGTTCGAGGTTCGCTAGGCTCGCGCCGCCGGAACGCCAGCGGCGGAAGCCGGCCAAAATCCATAATCGGAGGAAGACCATGTTTTTGCGATTGAGCCTCGCCCTCGGCCTCGTTGCGGCCGGCACCCTCGGCGCTTCGGCGCAGACCGCCACTGAAAGCTGGCGCCTGGGTGGGCTGAAAATGCCGGAATCGGTGATCTTCGACAAAGCCAACGACCGGCTGATCGTCGGCAACATGGCAACGTTCGGGCCTGATGGCGGCGCCGATGGCTACCTGTCGATCGTCTCGCCCGACGGCAAGCTGGTCACCGAGCAGTGGACCAGCGGCCTCACCGACCCCAAGGGCATGGCGATCGTCGGCGACAGCCTGTTCGTTGCCGACAGCAACGGGTTGGTCGAGATCAAGCTGGCGGACGGCTCGATCGTCACCACCCACGCGCTCGAGGGCGCGATGTTCCCCAATGACGTCACCAGCGATGGCGCCGATGTCTATGTCAGCGACCTCATGGGCTCGGCGATCTACAAGCTCTCGGGCGGCGCAGTGGAGAAGTGGCTCGCGGACGAGAAACTCGCCACCCCCAATGGCCTGTTCATCGACGGCAAGACCCTGATCGTCGGCTCGATGGGCACCGGCATGAAACCCGACTTCAGCTTCGACAGCAAAGGCGGGCTGCAGGCAGTGGACCTGGGCACCAAGGCCATCACCCCGCTCAGCGGCGCCATGGGCGTCGCCCTCACCGACGGCGTCGCCCGGCTCGGCGACAGCCTGGTGTTCGACGACAATCCGGCCGGCACCATTCTCACCTATGCCGACGACAAGGTGACGACGCTCACGACACTGGCGCCGGGCGCGGCGGACCTGTGGGTCGAGGGCAAGGTGGTGTATGTGCCGCTGACGCAGACCGGGGAACTGGTGGCGCTGACGGTGGAGTGAGGCTGACCTCGCTGATGGGCTGGTGCGGGAAACGCACCCCCCACCCTGTCCCTCCCCCGCAAGGGGGGAGGAGACCGAAACACTGGCGCTGGTGATGGCGTCTCCCTCCCCCTTGCGGGGAGGGGACAGGGGTGGGGGTGCTCTTTCCGCACCAGCCTATCCGCCGTCTCGGCGCCCCTTACCCCTCGCCCCTACCTCTCCCTCCGCTTCACCTGCGCCACGTAGCCCTCGGCCGAATCCGGCACTTCGGCGCGCAGCCATTCGCGGAACAGCCGGACCTTTTTCGCTTCGCGGCGGCCTTCGACGACGATCAGCCAATAGCCGAGTTCGCTTTCCACCGAGGTGGCGAAGGGGCGGACCAGGCGGCCGTCGCTGACCGCGTCGGCCGACATCATATCCACCGCCATCAGCACGCCCTGCTCCGAGATTGCCGCATCGAAGGCCAGGGCCGGATCGTCATAGCGGGGACCGGTGAGCTCGAACGGCTGGCTCCCGGTCGCGGCAAACCAGGGCTCCCAGGGCAGCATCGAGGCGGTGTCGCGGATCAGCGGCACATGCGCGAGGTCGGCGGGGCTCTCCAGCAGCCGCGCCAGCGGCGGCGCCGCGACCGGGCTGTAGCGGGCGCCGCCGATCAGCTCGGCCTTCAGCCCCGGCCAGTTGCCGCGGCCGAAGCGGATGCCGAAATCGATGTCGGAATGGACGAGGTCGATCATGGTGCCTGTCACCACCAGCCGCACCTCGATTTCGGGGTGCAGCTTGTTGAACTTGGCGATGCGCCAGATCAGCCAGCGCGAGGCGAAAACGCTGCCGACGGTGAGGGTCAACACGTTCTCGTTGCCGGGCCTGAGGCCACTCACCGCCTCGGCGAGGGCGGCAAAGCCACCGCTCAGCTGTGGCAGGATCTGGCGCAGCACCGCGGTTGGCCGCAACCCCTGTGGGGTGCGTTCGAACAGTTCGAGCCCCAGCCGCTCCTCAGCCCGCCTGAGATGCTGGCTGACCGCCCCCGGCGTTACGCCAAGCTCCTCGGCGGCCGGGGCGAGGGCGCCGCGTCGCGCCACGATCTCGATGGCGCGGATGGCGTTGAGCGGAATGGGAAACGGGCTCGGCATATAGATTTTCTATACCCGCATGAAACTCTTGTCGATTGGCGCGAGCAGCCCGACCGCCCATATTGGGGCATACACCAGACCCAAGGAGGGCTTCAAAATGTACAAACTGTTCAACGAATTGCGCCTCTGGCTGGCGCGGCTGTTCGAAATCGACGGCGATGAGACGAGCCATGATCCGCTCAGCAACATGAGCGCGCGCGAGCTGGCGGACCTGCCGGTACATCATCCGCAGTTCGATCGCTGCATCGGGGCCTGAGCCTGGTTCAAGCAACCGGCCGTGCCACCCCGCCCCCTCGCCCCTTTGGGGAGAGGGCGGCGAAGAGGCCGAAGGCCTCATCATGGGGTGAGGGGCGCCAAGCGCGCCGAGGTCGATATCTGCTTCTCGCACGCACTGCCGGTGTGCTTGGCTACCCCTCACCCTAGCCCTCTCCCCAAAGGGCGAGGGGACGCTAGGGGCACCGTCGTGCGATCTTACGGCAAAACACCCGTGCGATAGAGCGTCACCCGCAGCCCGCCATGCAGCACCGGCGCGCCGTTGGGCAGGAATGGCAGGGCCGTGGCGCGGGCGAGGCCGATTTCGGTGGTGAGCAGCCCGACGCGCCAGCCTGAAAAACGTTCGCGCAGCACGCTGCCGAGGCTGCGATAGAGCGGCCCGAGCGAGGCGCCTTCGCCGATGCGCGCACCGAAGGGCGGGTTGACGATGACGAGGCCCGGCGGCCCTGCCGGGCGTTCGAGCTCACCTACCGGCAGTTGCCGGAACTCGGTGAGTTCGGTAACGCCGGCGCGCTCGGCATTGGCTTTGCTCATCGCGATGGCCCCGGCATCGCGATCGCTGCCATAGAACCGCACCGTCGGCTGGCGGCGGGCGACGGAGCGCAGCGCTTCCCAGCCGGCACGATCGAACGTCGCCAGCTGCTCGAAGGCGAAGCTGCGCGAGCGGCCGGCCTGCAGGCCGGCGGCGATCTCGGCCGCCTCGATGACAAAGGTGCCCGAGCCGCACATCGGGTCGAGCACCGGCTCGTCGCCGGTAAAGCCACACTGGCTGAGGAACAGCGCCGCCATGGTCTCGCGCATCGGGGCGCGGTTCACTGCTTCCTTGTGGCCGCGCTTGTGCAGCAGCTCGCCCGAGGTATCGACGCTGATGGTGACCAGGTCGTCCTCGATCCGCGCCATGACGGTCAGCGGCGCCTTGTCGGCGATGGGAGCGCCCAGGGCCTCGCGGATGGCGGTGGCGACGCGCTGGGCGGCGGCGCCGGCGTGATAGATTTTCGATTTGCGACAAGTGGCTTCTACCGACACCGCCACATCGGGCCGGAGGATCGCCGCCCAGGGGAGTTTTCGCGCCCGCTTGTCGAGCTGCGCCAGGTGCATGGCGCGAAAGCTGGCAAAGCGGGCCAGCACCCGGCTGGCGCCGCGCAGCTCGAGATTGGCGCGCCAGACATCGAGCCAGTGGCCGGTGATGGTGACCCCGCCCTCCACCTGCCTGACGTTGGAAAATCCCAGTGCTGCCGCTTCGGCCCGCAGGGCGGCCTCGAGCCCGGGGGTGGCGACGAGGAAGATCTCGAACGGCGCGGCCGGATCGAAGGCAGGCGGCTGGGCATCGGGGAGGTGCGACATGCGGCTGCTCTAGAGCATTTCCAGCACACAGGCCAGTTCACGGGCGCGCTCGACCGCAGCGCCTGACGCTATTCGCAGATGCGCGCCGTACAGGTCTTGCCGTGGCAGCCGAGGTCGACATGCAGGTGGTCGCGGTGCAGCGCGTTGGCCTCGGGGCCGAGCACGGTGGTGAAATGCGCGCAGGCCGCATCATGGGCGAAGCGCAGCAGCCGCCCCTCCGATGACAGCGCATCGCTCCAGCCCTGCTCCACGGTGACGAACCGGCCGTCCTCGAGCTTGAAGCCGACCACGTCGAGGGCATCAGCAAAGGCGTGGAAGCTGAGGTTGCCGTCGCTGCCATTGTTGACGTTGCGGCACATATAGGAGGTGCCGACCACCACTTCGGCGATTTCGGTATTGTCGCGGGCCTTGAGGTAGCTATCGACGGATTCGATCCAGGCCGGCAGCGCCGAGGCGACGCCGCAATCGGTTTCGACGCCGCCGGAAATCGGCACCATGCGGCCATTGGCCAGCACCCCGGTGACCGATAGCGGCGATTGGGTGCCGCAGAACTTTTCCTCGATCGGCGGCAGCGCCTTGGCTTCCACCTTGCCGAGCAGCACGGCGGGACAGGCGGTCTGGTAGATGCGCGGTGGCGCAGTCGGCTCCGTCGGCTCGGCGGTGTGTTCGTCCGGCGGCAGCGGCGGGCCGATCGGATCGGACGGGGCGGGTGCTTCGGCCGGTGTGTCGGGCGTCTCGACCGGTTGCGGCGCCGGTGGCGCCGGCCGATGGCGGGGCAGCTGCACGGCCGGCGCGGAGGACAGCTCGGCCGGCCGCGGCTTGGGCAGCGGCACGGTCGCGTCGCCGCTTTCCTGCGCCAGGGCGGCAAAGCTCATGGTCGCGAAAAGGCAGGCAAGGATGAAACGCATGCCTCCCGAACGCGGCGACCCCGCCTCAGGTTGCGCGGTCGATGCGGAGGGTGAAGCAGTTATTGGTGGCCGAGCGCATGTGCACATAGGCGACGTCGGGGCGTTCGAGGATCGCCGCCGCGGCAGCCTCGATGCCGTCATTGCCCACCACGATGCCGGTGCCGTAGACGATCCGGTCGTCGGCGCCGTAGCCGCGGAGAATGCGGCCGCTGCGACCGCGCTGCTCGCGCTCGGGCAGGCCGGCGGCGGGCGCATAGGCCGGGCAGGTCTCGGCATGGAGGAAGATCGGCCCGAGCTCGGCATATGGCTGCGGCGCCGGGAACGGGCGATAGGCGAGAACGAGGTAGGGCTCGCCCGCCGCGACATTTTCGAGGCAGTGCCGGCACGGCACGCCATCGCCATCGGAGGTGCGCCGCTCCGGTCGCTGGCCGTTGGCATCAGGCGCCCCGGCGCGATAGGCGGCGGCGAGTTCGGAGGGCATTCCGGAGTAGAGCAGAGTCATGGGGGGTCTCCTGTGTTGGGGAGACATTGCCGAGGCTGGCCGGGGGAAGCGACCCGGTTTTAGCGGGGGAGGGCGAAGCCATTGTGCCCTCCAGGGCCCCCTCTCTTGCAAAATCTAAGGCTTAGCCAGACGGCTAGCGGAGACTTCCATTCGCTAGATCGTTTCACCAATGACCGGAGCCACACTCGGTGTCATCCCTGCGAAAGCAGGGACCCATTTCACCGCCCGTGCCAGCCGATAGTTGGGTCCCTGCTTTCGCAGGGATGACAGCCGGTGGGTGGGTCCAAGGCCTAGCCATACCGACGCAGCTCAATCGTGAAATGCTCCAGTCGGGACTCTCCCCCTTGGCGGGGGAGAAAACGAAAACTTGGGCTTAGCGCAGCTAAGTCCTTAGTTTTCGCAAGAGAGGGGGTCTTGGGAGCCACCGGGGCTTTGTAGCTGAGCCCCCTCACCCACCCGGCTTCTGCCACTCCATCAGCACGAAATACGGCACGCGCCGGTGCCGTTCGATAGCGGCTGGGGCGGCGTCTGCGGTGGGCATCGGTTCGAGGAAGCTCCGCAGCTGCAGCCCTGCGCCGAGAAACAGCGACATGTAGCGGCTCAGCGGCCGGTGCCAGTTATGGATGCGGATGCTGCGCCACTCTACCCAATCGGCCCGCTCGGTCATGTAGTGGTCGATGCTGAACTGCGGCCGGCCATCGGCGCCGTCGTGCCAGCCGAGCGGCTGGCCGGCGGTGTTGAAGCTGGTGAGGTTGGCGACCAGCAAGGTGCCGCCCGGCTTCAGCACCCGCACCATTTCGGGGATGGCGGCGTCGATATCGGGGATGTCGATCAGCGTCAGGTAGCTGACCACCAGGTCGAACGATGCATCGGGAAATTCCAGCGCTTCGGCGCGGCCGTGCCGATAGTCGCCCTCGGGATCGCGCTGCCGCGCCACCGCGAGCAGCGCCGCGGTCGGATCGATCCCCACGGTCGCAATGCCGCGCGCCCGCAGCATGCGGCAGAACCGGCCCTCGCCGCAGCCGACATCGAGCGCGGTGGCAAAGCCGCGGCCGGTGACGCGCTCCAGCATGGGCGGATCGAGCACGAACCGGCGGCCGAAATCGCCCTCATCGCCCTGGTCGGTGATCCAGGCCGCCGCCGACTCGTCCCAACCGTTGCCCATCCTGCTGCCTCCCCGCGCCACGGGCCCGGGGGTAGTACAGGCGCGGCCGACAGGCAATGCCGGGGCGCTTCAAGTCGGCCGGCGGAACTCCATGATCCAGTTGGTTTCCCAGCTCACCCCGCCATCGTAGGAGAAGGCCTGGCTCCAGCGTGGCGTTTCGGTGTCGGTACCGCTCCAGTCGAACAGCACCTTGACCGGGCGGTCGCCATCCATGTCGTCGCCGGCAAAGCTGCCGCGGCCGCCCTCGAAGCGGCCGAACACCGGCGGCTCCAGCACGCCCTTGGCCGAATTGATCCAGTAGATCGCCCACTGGTCGCGCTCGGGATTGTAGATCCTGAGCGTCATGCCCTTGAACCCCTTGGTGGGGAAGTCGCTCTCGTCCACCGACACCATGCCGCCCAGCATCAGCTGCGCCGTCTCGTAGGACGTGAACACGTCCCACTCGGTCGCTCCGACGCCGCGCGCCTTGAGCCGCCGGTTGGTGACCACCCAATCGCCATGGTTGAACGCAAAGCCGCGCCGTGTCTCGCTATCCATCTGAGCCTCCCGACGCTATGAGGCGTCGCGGCAGTGATAGCGCACTCCCCTGTCATCTGATGTCAGGCTTTGTCGGGTCGCGGCGACGATCGCCGCAATGGCTACGCATCTGCTGCTGTTAACCGCAGATAAACCATCTTTGCCGGGCCACCCGGCTCTGGTATCAGCGGCCCATGTCCGTACCGCTCGACCATATTCGCAACTTCTCCATCGTCGCCCATATCGACCATGGCAAATCGACGCTCGCCGATCGGCTGATCCAGCTCACGGGCGGCCTCGAGCTGCGCGAGATGAAGGAGCAGGTGCTCGACTCGATGGATATCGAGCGCGAGCGCGGCATCACCATCAAGGCGCAGACCGTCCGGTTGAGCTACAAGCACACCGATGGCGAGACCTATATCCTCAACCTGATCGACACGCCCGGCCATGTCGACTTCGCCTATGAAGTCAGCCGCTCGCTGGCCGCCGTCGAGGGTTCGCTCCTGGTGGTCGATGCCAGCCAGGGCGTCGAGGCGCAGACCCTCGCCAATGTCTATCACGCCATGGATGCCAACCATGAGCTGGTGACGGTGCTCAACAAGATCGACCTGCCCGCAGCGGACATTCCGCGCGTCAAACAGCAGATCGAGGACGTGATCGGCATCGATGCCTCGGACGCGGTGGAGATTTCCGCCAAGTCTGGCCTCAACATCGACAAGGTGCTGGAAGCCATCGTCGAGCGCCTGCCGGCACCGAAGGGCGACATCAACGCGCCGCTGAAGGCGCTGCTGGTCGACAGCTGGTACGACACCTATCTGGGCGTCGTGGTCCTCATCCGCGTCATCGACGGCACGGTGAAGAAGGGCCAGAAGATCCGGATGATGAACGCCAACGCGGCGTACGAGCTCGACCGCGTCGGCGTGTTCACCCCGAAGCTGGTCGATATCGGCGAACTCGGCCCCGGCGAGATCGGCTTTTTCACCGCCTCGATCAAGGAAGTGGCCGATACCAATGTCGGCGACACCATCACCGACGATCGCCGCCCGACGGCCACCGCGTTCCCCGGCTTCCGCCCGGCGCAGCCGGTGGTGTTCTGCGGCCTGTTCCCGGTCGACGCCTCGGATTTCGAGGAGCTGCGCGCCGCCATGGGCAAGCTGCGGCTCAACGATGCGAGCTTCAGCTACGAAATGGAAACCTCGGCCGCGCTCGGCTTCGGCTTCCGCTGCGGCTTCCTCGGGCTGTTGCACCTCGAAATCATCCAGGAACGGCTGAGCCGCGAGTTCAACCTCGACCTGATCGCCACCGCGCCGAGCGTGGTCTACGAAGTGCACCTCACCAATGGCGAGACGCTGCAGTTGCACAACCCGGCCGACCTGCCGGACGTGGTGCGCATCGACCACATCAGCGAGCCGTGGATCAAGGCCACCATCCTCACCCCCGACGAGTATCTCGGCTCGATCCTGAAACTCTGCCAGGATCGGCGCGGCATCCAGCGCAACATGACCTATGTCGGCAACCGCGCCATGGTCGAGTACGACCTGCCGCTCAACGAGGTGGTGTTCGATTTCTACGATCGGCTGAAGTCGATCTCGAAGGGCTATGCCAGCTTCGACTATACGCTCGCCGATTACCGCGAGGGCGACCTGGTGAAGCTGTCGATCCTGGTCAATGCCGAGCCGGTCGACGCGCTCAGTATGCTGGTGCACCGCAACGTCGCCGAAACGCGTGGCCGCATCATGTGCGAAAAGCTCAAGGACCTGATCCCGCCGCACCTGTTCGTGATCCCGATCCAGGCCGCCATCGGCGGCAAGATCATCGCCCGCGAAACCGTGCGCGCCATGCGCAAGGACGTGACGGCGAAGTGCTATGGCGGCGACGCCACGCGTAAGCGCAAGCTGCTCGAGAAGCAGAAGGCGGGCAAGAAAAAGATGCGCCAGTTCGGGAGTGTGGAGATTCCGCAGGAGGCGTTTATCAAGGCGCTGAAGATGGGGGATGAGTGAGGGGGCATTGGGACCAAAGCCAGCGCGGTACCGAATACCGTCGTTGTAGCCGCCGATTGGCCGGATTGGGCCGGCACGAAGCAAATACTGCTACCTGTGCAAATCTGAAATAGTCTGGGAATCATTCCACTCTGTCCTCGTCTACAATCAATTGCCGCGCTAGCTTCGCTCAACGATTGAGACCGGCAAGGTGACCGGCGCAACTTCGATGGATACGCCCGTCCCCAATGCAACCCTTCAATGGCCTCGCTGTTGTGCACGGAGGAAGTCTCAATAGCCAGATCGTCGCTCGTCTAGCTGGACGCCATCTCAGTAGCGGGCAACGCTCTGATGCGTGACTACTTTCTCCATCACCTGACTGACCGCGAGTTCGAACAGCTCGTGGCTTTGATTTGCACTCGATGGTTTGGTGAAGGACTTACGCCATTTGCCGAAGGCGTTGACGGCGGACGCGACGCGCGTTTCTTCGGCACTGCCCGCACCTATCCCAGCACAACGGCCCCATGGCATGGTCATATCGTCGTGCAGGCGAAGCACACCGCGACGCCCTCGGCTTCCTGCTCGGACAGCGACTTCAAGGCCTACTTTGACGAGGGCAAAAAGAGCGAGGTCCCAAAGGTCGAGCGCCTGATCAAGGAAGGTATCCTCGACTGCTACATCGTGTTTGCGAACCGCAAGCTCACGGCGGGGGCAGATGAGAAGATCTTGAAGAAGCTGCGTAGCCTTCCAATAGGGGATTGCGCCATCGTTGGCCTCGAGAGAATCAATCAGTTCCTACGAGAGAATCCCGATGTTGCACGCACCCTTCCTACTCGCGAGTTCCTACGGCCGTTCGAATTCGAGCCCGACGACATGGTGGAGGTCATCACCGCTGTCCACGGTGCGATCCAAATGGACGGCTCCCGCTTTTCCAGCGCGAGCGACTTCGAGTCGGTCAACAAGAAGAAGGTCAAGAACGGCGTCAATCGGATGTCAGATGCCTTTTACAAGGACGTGATCGTCAACACCTACATGCCGCTCTTCGGAAAGCTTAAGGCCTTTCTTGAGAACGAGCGCAACCGTGCCTATCGGGACATCTATCACGATGTGGCTGATGAACTGCGGCAGAAGATCATCCTGTTTCGCGATCGCTTTGACCGATTTGAAGAGGTAATCACGTTCCTGTACGAGGAAGTGAGGACCAAAAGGCCAGAACTGAAGGGCAAGCGCCGCTATGTCACCTTTCTGCTCTGCTACATGTATGACGACTGTGACATCGGCGAGCGGGAGAACATGCCATGATTACCCCGCAGAAGCATATGAATCTCGACGTGTCCGTTCTCCGGGTGTCTTCCCTCGCTCTTCGTGAGGTGCGACGTCGTCGGGTCATGGAATTTCAGTCCCTTCGGTCGAAGATTGTTCGGCTCGTCGGGTCTGACGCCGACCTTGTGTTCTTGCCGGCCCTAAGCTTGCTCTACTTGCTCGGGAGGCTGGAATACCATCCTAAGAACGACTCCCTGGAATATCGGGAGCATTAGAATGCAGATCAGCCGCATCTATTCGAACCGCATCGATCAGTTCTCGCCGATAGATTTCAACGCGCGTGATCAGGCCGACATCCTGAACGTGGTCTACGGCGCCGTCACCGACCTTAAGGATGACAAGAAGGATTCCCACAATCTGGGGAAAACCACGCTGGTTCATCTAATCGACTTCATGTTTTTGAAGGACATCTCGGGAACAAAGCACTTCCTTGAGACCCACGCCGATCGCTTCCTGCGCTTCACGTTCTTCATCGAAATCGCGTTGAACTCAGGTGACTACCTAACAATCCGGCGGTCTGTAGAGAACAACACACAGATCTCCCTTACGAGGCATGGAGACAAGGGGCAGAACCTGGAGAATTTGCCCAAGGAGGCCTGGGACCATCCAGATGTCAACCTTACTGCCGCGCGAGAACTGGTGGACGGCATCCTAAACCTGACGGTCATTAAGCCATACACTTACCGGATGGCACTGTCGTACTTCCTCCGGACGCAGGACGACTACAACGACGTGCTGCAGCTCCAGAAATTCTCGATCGGTTCGCATGTTAGCTGGAAGCCGTTTGTGATGACGCTTCTAGGTTTTGACGAGAGACCAATTAAGAGAAAATACGACCTCGACGCAAAGATCGAGAAGATGGAGGACGAAAGGACAAAGAAGCAGGGAGAGCTACAGGTCGAGGAGAGTGATCTTCTTCGCTTGGACGCAGAGATACAGAATTTGAATGCGCAGCTCGTCGAAACTGAGGCGCAACTTGATCGCTTTGAGTTCAGCGCCGAAGAACGACGCCTGATGCACGAGCTGGTCGATGTGATTGAGGCACGGATCTCGGAGATCAACGAGCAGCTTTACAACATACGTATCGACCTCAGAAATATCGATGCGTCCCTGGCGTCCAAAATGGATTTTGATCTCGCGCAAGTTCAGGAGATTTTCGCCGAGAGTGAAATCCACTTCCAAGGACAGCTCAAGAAATCCTACGAAGACCTCGTCGCGTTCAACCGCGAGATAACGGTCGAGAGAAATCGAACCTTGCGATCGCGGCGTAAGGAATTGGAAGCCGATCAGGAGCAACTGCGCTCAGAGCGCGCCATAGAGGACGCGAAGCGCCAAGAATATCAGAGCATCTTGCGGGGGTCGGTCACCTTAGAAAAGTTCAAGGCACTCCAGAGAAACCTCGCCGACCAACGCGCCGAGTTGACCTACTTGGAAGGTCAGCGAGATCGGTTGAGCGCGATCGCCGACCTAGAGAGCGAGATCAGCGCCCTAAAGCGCGACCGTAGCCTGGTCGTCGATGAGATCAAGGCTATCGTGTCGCGAGGTACAGCTGCCCGACAGAAGATTGCCGAAAACTTCAACGCGTTCTGTAGGCGCGTCCTCGACCATGAGGGACTCTTTTATGTCCGACAGAATGCAACAGGGAATGTTGAATTCCCCGTCGAACTCAAGGAACGAGGCTCAGCAAAGGCGTCCCGCCAGTCGGAGGGCAAGAGCTACAAGCAACTACTTTGCGCCCTCTTCGATCTTTCGATCCTGAAGGCTTACGAGGACGCTGCGTTCTACCATTTTGTCTATCACGATGGCATCCTAGAGGGTTTGGACGATCGTAAGAAGCGCCTCTTCTTGGAGGTAGTCCACGACGTTATTCGCACAGGAAAGACCCAGTACATACTCTCGGTGATTGACGCGGATGTGCCCCGAGACGCCGACGGCAAGCGCATAGAATTCTCATCTGATGAGATTGTCTTGCGCCTCAACGACAGTGGGGATGACGGTCGGTTGTTCAAGATGGCCGAGTTCTGACGTCTACAACGGGGCAAGCGACGATCGTCAGAGCGCCAGTATCTTAGCTACTCGCTTCTGCCTGTTGCCGTGCCTCGACCTCCGGTTGGGAGGCGCCTATACACAAGCTGCCAGCACCCTCTCCGCGCCCGAAGCAGGCACACCCCTACCCCCGCACCGCCGCAGTATCGTTCTGCGCCGCCCAGCTACTCACATCCCGCTGGCTCAGGGCCGTTGCCATCAGCTCGGGAACAGATCTGGCGTGCAGGCAAACACCGGCGCCCCAAGCGCGGCGAAGTGTTGGGCGATGGTGGGGTCGTAGCCTGGGCGGCCAGCGTCGTTGAGGGCCAGCAGGACGATCAGGTTGACGCCGCTATCCACCACCTGCGCCGCGCGAGCCAGTAGTTGCTCTTTGTCGCCGCCCTCGTAGTGGTCGGTGACCAGGATCAGTTGGGTCTTGCCGGGTCGGCGGATCTGCCCCTGGCAGTGGGTGGGGGCGCGCGGTTGATGTCGGTGCCCAACTGCACGCCGAACAGCGCATCGACCCGATCGCGGAACTGCCAGGTCATCGGCCACCACGGTGTCTAACACCGCTAGCTTGGTCGCTATCCGTCTCCGACGATCTCGCGATGCACGATGCATGCCGGACGAGGAACACGTCGCTCCCCTCCGTCAGGTAGCGGGAGGCGCCAAAAATCTTCGTCACTATGTTAAAGATACTAGACATAACGTACAGAATACTCGATATGACACCCAGCAAACTGTGCATGGAGCGCGTCACATGGCCTTCCGCGAGAAGACTGCCTGGATCGCCGTCGTCACCACGCTGGTGGTGTGGGGCTACTATTTTTCCGAGGTCTGGCGCGGCGTTGGGGCGCGGGCGCTCGATGGGCAGGCGCTGTGGACGCTGTTCCTCATCTGCATGGGCATCACGGTGGTGCTGCTGCTTGGGCTGAACCTCTTCGCCTCGCGGCGGCGGCTCAAGGATTTTGGCGCCGGCCCGGACGAGCTGGAAAAGCAGCTGGAGGGCAGCGCGGCCCGGATCGCCAAGCCGCTGTTCGAGTGGGCAGTGCTCGGGATCTCGGCGGCGGCGCTGCTCTGGGGCCGGGAGTTTGCGGCGGGTTTTCCGGCCGACCCGGTCGGGAGCTTTGCCATCGTCATGGCCAACGCGCTGTTGCTGGCCGCCGTCGCCACCAATGTGCTGGCCGAGATCATCGTCATCATCCGCTTCCGGGTGCTGGGCTGATGGCCGCGCCGCCGATTTCCAACACTATCCGCCGGCTGCGTTTCGACCATGACGAGATGACGCAGCAGGAACTGGCCGATCGCATCGGCATGACCCGGCAGACCATCGCCGCCATCGAGCAGAACAAATACTCGCCGTCGCTGGAGGCGGCGTTCCGCATCGCCGAAGTGTTCGGCGTGCCGATCGGCGAGGTCTTCCAGTGGAAGGCCCAGCCGCCCAAGGGCTGACGGCCGAGCCTGAACCAACCCTCGAGACTGCCCCCCCGCGCCCCTTGAAGGAGGATGCCATGAGAGCTGCTGTCTACAAGAAATACGGCCCCCCCGACGTCGTTTCGATCGTGGAGGTGCCCAAGCCCGTGCCGGGCGAGCGCGACCTGCTCGTCCGGATGGTGGCAAGTTCGGTCACCTCGGGCGATGCGCGGATGCGGGCCTTCAATCTGCCAAAGCCGTTCGCGATCCCCGGGCGGCTGGTGCTCGGCATCTTCGGGCCGCGCAAGCAGGTGCTGGGCGTCGAGTTCGCCGGGACGGTCGAGGCGGTCGGCAGGGCAGTGACCAGGTCCAAGCCGGGCGACCGGGTGTTCGGCATCGACGTCTTTGGCTGCCACGCCGAGTACAAGCTGGTGCGCGAGGACGAGTGCGTCGCGCTGATGCCGGCGGACCTCGCCTTCGAGGAGGCGGCAGGCGTGCCATTCGGCGGCGTCACGGCGCTGGACTTTTTCAACCGCGCCGGGATCCGGCCGGGGCAGAAGGTGCTGGTCAACGGGGCCTCGGGCTGCGTCGGCGCCTACGCCGTGCAACTGGCCAGGTACTTCGGCGCCGAGGTCACCGGGGTCTGCAGCGCGGGCAATGCCGGGCTGGTGCGCGCGCTCGGGGCTGACCGGGTGATCGACTATGCAACGACGGATTTCGCGAGCGAGCACGCGGTCTACGACCTGGTGATGGATACGGTCGGGAACGCCCCCTTCGCCCGATGCGAACCGGTCCTCGCGCCGACCGGGGCGCTGCTGGCGGTGCTGGCCGCGCCCGAAGACATGTTCCGTCGGCCCAAAGGCGGCCGGCGCATTATCGGCGGCACATCGGCGGAGCGGCCCGAGGACCTGCAACTGCTGGCCGACCTGCTGGCAGCCGGGACGATCAAGCCGGTGATCGACCGCGTCTATCGGTTCGAAGAAATCCGGGAGGCCTATGGCTATGTCGACAGCGGCCGCAAGCGCGGTGCCGTGGTGCTGGCAATCCAGCACCTCGCCGCGCAATAGGGCTGCCTATGGAGGCCAATGGCGGAAGTTTCGGCCGCGCCGGCGCCGGCCTCCGCTGCCCCGTCAGTGCCCCGGATGCATCGCGTCGCTGAGGTACATGCAGGTCAGCATGGTGAACACATAGGCCTGGATCACCGCCATCAGCAGCTCCAGCGCCGTCAGCCCGACGGTCATTGCCAGCGGCGCGATGGTGGCTGCCATGCCGAGCGGGCCGAGGCTCGAGAGGTCGACGATGAAGCCGGCGAAGACTTTCAGCGTGATGTGTCCGGCCAGCATCACCGCGAACAGGCGGACCGAGTGGCTCACCGGGCGGGAGAGGTAAGAGATGATTTCGATCGGCACGATCAGCGGCGCGAGATAGACCGGCACGCCGCTCGGCATGAAGATCTTGAGGAACCGGACGCCATTGCGCCAGAGGCCGTAGACGGTGACCACGGCGAAGACCAGGAGGCCCAGTGCGCCAGTGACGACGATCTGCGCGGTGACCGTGAAGGCGAACGGGAACATGCCGATCATGTTGGCGACGAGGATGAAACTGAACAGCGAGAACACCAGCGGGAAGAACCGCATGCCCTCGCGGCCGATGGCGCCCACCACCAGGTTCTCGATCGCCTGATAGAGCAGCTCGGCGACGAGCTGCATCCGCCCCGGCACCAGCTGTCGCCGGCGACCCGCAAAGATCATGAAGCCGGCGCCCATCGCCCCCGTCAGCAGCATATAGGCGGCGGCGTTGGTGAGGCTCAGATCCACTGCGCCGAGCGGCGGCAGCGGGAAGATCGGTTCGACGACGAACTGGTGGACGGGATCGGCCATGGTGGTCCTTGCTGGTTGTGAGATCAGGTGTCGAAATGCCGGCCCACCAGCCAGGCGGCGAGGCCGCTGGCGGAGGGCAGGACGGCGGTGAGGAGCGCTGCTGCCTGTGCATCGAGCGGCCCAAGGGCGGCGACGAGACAGGCGAGCACATAGCCGGCGAGGCAGCCGAGCAGCGCGCAGAGGTTGGGAAGCGTGGTGGGCATGAGCGCCCTCCTGGTCAGGAGGGGTCGTCCCCGGTGGCCCGATGCTCCGGCAGGTCGTCCTGCCGGCGGGCGGGTTGAATCAGGTGACGAAGAGCAGCACGCCGAACACGGCGAACAGCGTCAGGTGGAGGGTGCCCTGGAGGGCCGAGGCGCGCTGGCCGAGGAAGGTCAGCGTGGTGAGCCCGACGGTCAGCAGCAGCAGCACCGTTTCGCTCGGCGTCACCCCCATCACCACTCGCTTGCCGGTCAGCAGCCCGACGATCAGCACCGCCGGCACGGTGAGCCCCACGGTCGAAACGAACGCCCCGAGGCAGAGGTTGATCGAGCGCTGCAGCTGGTTATCGAGCGCCGCCTTGATGGCGGTGATCGATTCCGGGGTGAAGAAGATGATGGCGATCAGCACGCCACCCAGCGCCAGCGGCGCCCCGACCGCCGCGATGCCGAAATCGATGACCAGCGCCAGGTCGTGCGCGAGCAGCACGATGGGCAGCATCAGCGCCACCAGCAGCACCGAGTGAATGACAACGCCACGCCGATCGACCGGCGCGCGTTCGGTCGGCGTGCCGCCATTGTCGAGCGGAATGGTCAGCGAACCGAGATCGGGCTGGATGAAGTAGCGCCGATAGGCGCGCGTCTGCATCAGGAGGAACGCCGCGTAGAGCACGATGGTGAGAAGCGCGAAGGCCACCGCCTGCGCCGGCAGGAACGTGCCATCGCCGCTGCTGAGCGTGTTGGGGAGGATCAGTCCGATGCCACCGAGCAGCAGGGTCATCGAGATATAGGCGAGCGCGCCCTGCGAATTGTATTCCTGCTCGCCGAAGCGCCGGCCGCCGAGCAGCAGGCAGATGCCCATCACCAGGTTGAGGATGATCATCATCACCGCAAAGATCGAGTCGCGGCCGATGGTGGGGTTCTCGCCGGGCCCGAGCAGCACCGCGGCGATCAGGATCACCTCGATCGAGACGATCGAGAGCGTCAGGATCAGCGTGCCATAGGGCTCGCCCAGCCGATGCGCCAGGTAATCGGCTTCGTGCACCACGCCGAAGGCGGCAACGAGGATGGTGGCAAAGATCACGACGAAGCAGATGACGGCGACCACCGCGTCGATCGGCGCATGCAGCCAGGTGGGGCCGCCGAGCATGAACACCACCACCACGCCCCAGGCGATGGCGAGGGTGATCAGCGTTCGCGGCGGCAGATGACGGCTGAGGGGAGCTTTGGCATTCGTGGACGGAGACATGGGTCGATACCTCCGGGGCCGTCCCCGATCGATAAACCCGCGCATCAAGGCCGTCCAGGATGCGTCACCGCGCGATGCGGCATGGGGCTATGTAGCGCAGGGGGGCATGTGATGCAATTGGGGTGCAAGGAGACGCCGCGCCCCTCCCTCCCCCTTGCGGGGCAGCTTGCGCATATGGCGGCAACACGCACCTCTTGCCTTCTCCCCTTGTGGGAGAAGGCAATCCAACTACTGTCAGTGCTCCATATGCGATTGCCCTGCCCGCCAGGGGGAGGAGACTGGACCACAAGCGTCAGTGAGGGCGTCTCCCTCCCCCTTGCGGGGAGGGGACAGGGGTGGGGGTACTCTTCCCGCACCGGTTGGTCGGTCGCGCTGCAGCCATACGCGATGCCCAACGCTAGATCAGCCCGTTGCGGTAGCGGAAGCGGTAGAGGCCGCGCAACCGCACCGGCCGGCCGCGGTTGGCGAGCAGGCGCACTACGGCCTGGGCCGTCGCAGGCGGCAGGTCGTCGAGGATGCGCAGGCACTGGTGCTCGAGATAGACGCCGCGGCCCAAGAGATCCTTCTTGACGATCGGCGCCTTCAATACGCGGTAGAACAGCCCGAAGCCGTAATGCGCCTGGTTGCTGTTCATGAAGCTCGCCATCAGCTGGTCGATGAGGCTGTCGCGCAGGCCCGGCGAGTCCGGCCCGCCGACCGCTTCCCGGCCTCGGATGCGCGAGGGGAGGTAGCGCCAGAGCCCCGCCAGCTCGCTTGCCGGCAGCTGCTGCAGCGCGCTCGCCAGCCGCTGCGCCGAGTAGACGACGTCGAGCCGGTGCCCGCGGCTCTTGATCAGCGTCGTCAGCCGGATCTCGCCCCGCAGGATCGCATGCGGCCGCAAGCTGTAGGCGCGGTAGCGCCGCCAGAACCGGCGCACCGCGGGGTCCGCCAGCACATCGGCCGAGTGGGCGAAGGTGAAGGCCCCCAGATGGTGCCGTGTCTCGTGGTTCTCGAACGCCCCCAGCATGCCGGCCGTCGACATCAGCAGCGCCGCGATCAGCCGGTCGAGCTCGGGACCATCGAGATAGATCACGCTGTCGTTGAAGTAGAGCAGCCGGTCGGGAACGAGCCCCTCGCGCTCGAGCAGCAGTGTCGCGGCTCGGTAGGCGCCGAAATCGCGGCCGATATTGCGGCGCACCAGCACGCGATGGGCATCGGCCCGCAGCCGCTCGAGCTGCTCGGGCCGCGGTTGCCCGTTGCAGACGAGGATGACGTTCACCCCCTGCCGCGCCAGCGCCGCAACGAGCTCGGCGACGCCATCGTCCAATCCGAACTTGGCGTATTTCACCACGATTGCGTAGGTGTCGCCGCGGGCCGGCGCGACGATCTCGTCGACGACAAATCGGGGGCGCTCATCGGCGAGAAGGCCGGGCCACTCCCACAGTTTCACCACCCACACATAGACCGTCAGCACGATCCGGTTGGCGACAAGGGCAATGAGCCGCGCAATCCTCACAGTCGTCACCATATCGAATCAGCGTTTGTCCGGGGGAGCCGGCGCGAGCCTAGCCCGGCGACCACCGGAGGCGAGGCGCAGCAGCGCCTCGATCGGCAATTTCAGAAAATCTTCAGATTCCGGGGCTGATGGATCGGCCGTTGCGAAACCCGATCCGCGCCCGACGGCCGGGACGCGTCGGGGTGTCCGGCGCCGCTCAAGCGTCCCCCGCGACTTTCACCCCGGGTTCACCTAAGCTTTGCCAGTTTGCCGCCCCAAACCGCCGGAGCCTGCCGATGTCCACGCTCGCTGCCCTCGCCGTGTCCCTGCCGCTCGAAACGCTGAAACCGGGTGACCGGCTCACCACCGAAGGCAGCTATTCGGGGCGGCTCTACCTGCTCGAAGCGGGCCGGCTCGCCGTGTCGCGCGATGGCGTGGCGATCGCCACCATCGACGAACCGTGGGCGATCGTCGGCGAGATGGCGGTGCTGCTCGGCACGCCGCACAGCGCCACGGTCACAGCGGAGACGGAAGCGCGGGTACGGGTGATCGACGAAGCGCTCGACGTGCTGCAGCAAACCCCCGATTTCGCTCTCCACATCGCCACCCTCGCCTGCGCCCGCCTCAACGCCACCTCGGCCCTGCTGGTCGACCTCCGCCACGCCGCCACCGGCAAGAAGCAGGAACAGGCCCTGATGAGCCGAATCCTTACGGCGATGCTGGCGACACCGAAGGTGACGGGACGGGCGGGGAAGTGGGCGGATCACGAGTAGGGTTTGTCGTGCGCCGGTGGGCCCACTCACGGTTGAAGGCTAACCATCGGTGCGTCGCATGTCCGTCAGTTTAGCGGCGCCGCGGCTTCCATGACCGCGCGCTGGTATAGCGCCAGCATATCGCCAGATTCCCAGCGACCTTCCTGTATGCGGTCAACGATCACGTTAGCCTGTCGGAGGGTGTTGCGGAATGTTCTGTTGGGAGCAGTAACTACCATATGGCCATAATCGACAATTCTTCTGGAAACCAAATATTGCTGCCATTGCCAGCCTTGCTGAGCTATCAGCACGCTGGCCATGTGCAGCCCAACATCCCAACTCATCGAGACCAGCTCATTCGTTGATATCGATTCAACATGCGCCGAACTTCCGACGGCCCGCATCAGCCAGTCGGACACGACTTCCAGCGATTCAACTGTCGCCGCGCCGGTCCATCCTCCGAAGCCGGGCGTATTCGAAACTGCTGCGTTGAGCAGTTTCATCCTGTCCGGCATCACCCCAGTGAACCACTCGCGGTAGATGATGAGTTCATTCGCAGGGAGTTCGTTAATGGGCCCGGTGAACGGCAGGCGCCAGACTTCATAGTTCACTTTCGATGACCTCGGGGCCACGCCGTTTCGCCTGGTATCCGTCGATCTGCTGTTTGATCCGCATTCGGCTCTCGATCTCTTGTTGCACAGGGCGGCCGGGACGACGATGACATTAGCGAAATGCCATGCGGGCGTGAGCCGACAATCGACCGAGGCTCCTGTTCCTCAGTGCGATCATTTTCGTCACAATCGACCTACGATTGCCATGGACGGAGTGAGGCAGATGCCCGGCGCGTTAGCAATTCTGATCAGCGACACCGGCGGCGTCGTGGTTGGGCCCGCCGAGTATGTGCACCACGGTTGCATTGGCAGCAGTGGCGCCTTCGTCGTCCGCGCGACCGCGGACTTTGGCCCGTTGCGAAGCGGACGCCTCTATATCTTCTCCTACGCGGGCGCGGAAGAAACCGACAATGCGATAGCTGAGCGGCTGCCGGTGACCTACCTGTATCTCGAGGGAGGTGGTGCCCGATGCAAGCAACCCCATGGGGTTCGCTCAAGTCGGCGAGCCCCTTGAGAGTCCGGACCGAGAGATCGTCGCAACGCTGTACGCTACCAAGCAAGCGGCGGTCCGCGACGCCGAGGTGCTATCACGCAGAGCAGGGTTACCTTGGAAAGAAGTGCGATAGCGATCACGCGGTGGTGTCGGCCACCATTGTCGGAAGGGCCGTCAACGAGCGTCACGCGTAACCTGCGCTTATAGATACCGCCTGATGATCTGCCGTGTCCGTTGATTTGCCCACCTCGCGCTGCACGCCTCCTGCATAAGTGGCACCAACTCCGCTCGCTCCGGCTCCGTCAGGAATGGGAGCCAAGCCGCGGCCTTCTCGGACCAGTAAGCCGATTGTGCGGTCAAGGCAGAAGCAACGAGCTTCCCGTAAGGAAACCTGGCGGCCGCGCTTGAACCAGAGATCCGCGAAAGGTCGCGCGATACGTCCTCGAATGTCCGTTCGAGCAGCAACCACACCCGGAAGAAATCCGCGACGACATCCAGGTGATACGAGTTCAACCCGTGGCTGACGGTCCAGTGCCCTGCAGCGTCGACGCCGACGAAGACGCCGGAGGGTAGCAGCAACTGCGGTTGTCCGTGCTCTCTCGTCGCCATGCCGGGTCAGCCGGACACCAGGGCATTGCTTCGTGCGCCTCGGCTATGAAATCCTGATCTTAGTCGTTGCGTGCCCAAACGCCATGCCGCCTTCCATTGTCATACACATGCACCACGCTAAGTTCGGGCCAACAAAGTAGTGGTGCTGCGGAATATCAAATATCACAGCAAGGATCTTCTGGAAGGCGTCAACGGACCCTTCGATGGCGCCGTCTGTTGCGCTGTCGCCAACATATGTCACGCTACCGCTCAGGCCAAACCGCAAGCACATACCATCAAAGAAGGCTGAAAACCGAAACGAATGAAGATCTGGGTTGGGTTCGTACTCTTCGATTGATCCGGGCACGCCACTCCAATCAATCTTTGATCCTGAATATGGGTATGTCTTCATCACTGATAGAAATATCTGCCTAGATGATTCAGCGAATGGAAACTGCTCATCATCCCGCTGGACGTCAGGGCCAATCGGAGTTCATCGTCAATGTTGTTCATGGCCACTCCTTTGAAACCGCCCTGTCGGGCTGGCCCAGCATCGCCTTATCCCCTTTTTGAAGGCGAGCGCAGCCTTCTCGTTTTTGCAAAGGGCGCCATGTCTCTCGTCGAACTCGCCCCAAGCCAACCTTCCCGTCGGCCGATTTCATTTCCGACCGGCTTGAGCCCTTGGGGGCGCACTGGTGTTTTCGCGGGTGCGTTAGTCATGCCGCAGAACAGTCACGAAAAACGGCTGAGACCGCTGGCGGGCCGAAGCCGATGAAACGGAGAACTACACCTACGCTATAGCCCTCTAAAATCGAAGCGCGAGCAAATGTCCGAAGTTGGTGAATTGCAGGTTGTCTGCTTGTCGTCGGGGCCTTCTGAACGCACCAAGCTTGTCGCCGGCGACGTTCCCGGCGCTCTGTTTCCGAGCTTGACCTTCAACATGACTTCAAGGTTAGGTTTCGGTTCTCAGTCATGCCGGAACCGTCCCCATGCCCAAGCGCATCATTCATGTGGTCACCAATATCGCACACTACGACGACCCTGATGAGCCAACCGGCCTGTGGCTGTCTGAACTGACCCACGCCTGGGACCATTTCGAGGCGCAGGGCTACGAGCAGGTCATCGTCAGTCCGAAGGGGGGCCTCTCACCGCTTGAACCACGCGCCCTCAAATGGCCACTGCTCGACGCTTCGGCCAAGGCGTGGCTGAACGATCCTCAGCGTATGGCCTTGCTTGCCCAGACCAAGCGGTGCGACGAGATCGAGCCGAGCGAGTTCGACGCGATCTACTTCACAGGTGGCCATGCCGTGATGTGGGATTTTCCCGATGACCCGGGTTTGCAGGCGCTGACCCGCACTATCTGGGAGCAGGGCGGCGTCGTCGCCTCGGTGTGCCATGGCTATTGCGGCCTTCTCAACGTCACCTTGTCGGACGGCACAAGGCTGGTGGCCGGGAAAGATGTTACCGGCTTTGCTTGGTCTGAGGAAGTAGTAGCCGGTGTCTCGCGCAAGGTGCCCTACAATGCCGAAGCGGAAATGAAAGAGCGCGGTGCACACTACAGGAAAGCGCTGCTGCCCTTCCTGCCCTATGCCCGTGTCGACGGGCGGCTGATCACCGGCCAGAATCCGTTCTCGGCCAAGCTGACAGCGGAAAAGATCGTCGCCGCACTCGAAGCTAAGCCTTCTGCTCGCTGATCTAGGGAAGGTCGGGCACTTCATCGGCATCCTGTGACCCGAGCAGCATGCGTGACAGCACCCTCCGGGCATTGTCGGCGCAGGTCATGTCGTCCGGCTTGCTCTCGATATCGCTGAGCAACGCCTGCAATTGCGCCTTGCTCTCTGCCAACCGCGCCTGCAGGGCGGCAATATCGGCCAGCTTGCGGCGCAGAGTAGTCACCAGCGCGGCGTGGTCCCATTTTTCGAGATTGGCTGGCAACAAGGTGCGGATTTCATCGAGACTGAACCCGGCTTGTTGCGCGGTGTCGATCAGCTCCAACACCAGTTGCGCGTCCTTGGGATAGTGCCGGTAGCCGTTAGGCATCCGGTCCACCATCGGCAAAAGCCCGAGGCTCTCATAAAACCGGATACGCGATGCCGTCAGTCCTGTGCGCCGTGCCAGTTCGCCGATCTTCATGTCTCTGCCTCGAAGCGTCTTGACCTTCAACTTAACTTAAAGGTTATTGATCATCCGTTCAATGGCGCCGGGCCCTGGTTCGGACCAACTGGAGCAGTGCAAATGCAGACAATTCTCGGCGCTTCCGGGCAGATCGGGCAGGAATTGGCCCGCGCGCTCAAGCGCGACTTTGCCAACGACATCCGCCTCGTCAGCCGAAACCCCCGCAAGGTGAACGACACCGATCATCTGCAGCAGGCGAATTTGCTCGATCCGGCTCAGACCATGAGCGCGGTCGAAGGTTCCGACATCGTCTACCTCACCGCTGGCCTTCCGATGGACACAAAGCTCTGGGTCGAGCAATGGCCGGTCATGATGCGCAATGTCATCGACGCCTGCGCCGCGCATGGCGCGAAGCTCGTCTTTTTCGACAACACCTACATGTATCCCCAGACCGCCGAGCCGCAGACCGAAAGCATGCGCTTCGAGCCCAATGGCGAAAAGGGCCGCGTCCGTGCCGCCATCGCCAACGACCTGCTGGGGGCCATGGCGCAAGGCCGTGTCACCGCCATGATCTCCCGGGCGCCGGAATTCTACGGTCCGGGCAAGACGCAGAGCATCACCAACAGCGCCATTCTGGAGCCTTTGCGCGACGGCAAGGCCGCCCGCGTCTTCCTGCGCGACGACACGCTGCGCAGCCTCATCTTCACGCCGGACGCCAGCCGCGCCATGGCCCTCTTGGGCAACACACAAGATGCTTATGGCCAGACCTGGCATCTTCCATGCGACGACAATCGTCTGACCTATCGCGGCTTCATCACCCTAGCGGCGCGAACCTTCGGAACAAAGCCGCGTTACACGGTTCTCAAGCGCTGGCAGTTGCGGTTGGCAGGTCTTTTCAGCGCGGCCGCTAGGGATGCTGCTGAACTCCTCCCGCGGTATGCGCAGGACAACATCTTCGTGTCCGACAAGTTCAAGATGCGGTTTCCGGACTTTCGGGTAACGTCGTTCGACGAGGGGCTGGCACAACTCAAGAACGCGTAATGCCGCACGGCAGCTTTCAAGCACTACTCATCCAAAGCTGAACGCCTGCAAAAGGGCCGCTCGCTGCCGTCGCTAATCTTCAAGATATATCGGGCTGTAGCGTAGAATCGGCGGTCTTCTATACCGCTCGGTGGGTGTGCGGTGATCGGCGGCAATATCGCACTACAGAGGGCAATCGGCGGTGTTTGGCGGAGAGAAAGGGATTCGAACCCTTGAGACGGTTCCCCGCCTACACACTTTCCAGGCGTGCGCCTTCGACCACTCGGCCATCTCTCCGCATGCAGCGGGCCGGGCGGGCCCGGGTCTGCGTGTCCGGGGCCAGAGCCTGCCGGAGCGGGCGCAATATACTCATCGACGTCGTGTCCGCAAGGCACATAACGCGGGCCGGACGATCTCATCGTCCGGATTGATCGGGGGTGCGGCCCAGACTCGTCTTGTCTCTGGCGCAAACCGCGTGGCAAAAGGGACGAAGCAGCCGGCGGAGCACTCGGGACCCGTCGGCGCATCCCGGACGCGACGGACCTCGATGCGGCTTTTTCTCAGGCTTTTGGGCACCTGGCTCCTCGGCGTGGCGCTGATCCTGCTGATCATCGACGGCACCCGCTCGCTCGGCGCCAACCAGCTGCTCTTCACCTCGCTGAGCGACAACTGGACCTGGCTCAATGCCGAGAGCCTCGCAGTGGTGCGCGCGTTCCTCGCCGGGCGGTTCTTCGGCATGGTGCTGGAGCCGGTGTCGGAAGCGATCCTCGCCATGCCGGGCTGGGCCGTGCTGGCCGTGCCGGGGGTGTTGCTCGCCTGGGCCGGGCGCTCACGCAAGACGCGGCTGTTCGTCCGGCACGACCAGATCTGAAGAGGCGCCGCGCTTGACCCTCCATAACCGTGACGGCTTTACCGGTTTCGTCACCACGCTGCCGGCGGTGACGCTGCACGAACAATGGGAAGCGCTGGTCGCCAAGGTCGGCGGCAAGGTGTTCTGCCTCCTCGGCGACAGCTCCGGTGACCTGGTGTTCAAGGTCGGCGAGATCGCCTTTGACGGGCTGACCGAGCTCGACGGCATCACGCAGGCCGCCTATTTCGCCAAACGGCAATGGGTGCGGGTGGCGCCCGGGGCGCTCGAAGCGGCGCTCACCGAGGGCTATATCCGCGAGGCGCACCGGCTGATCGCCGACAAGCTGACGCGCAAGCTCAGGGCTGAACTGGGGCTCTGAAGCGCCTCGCGATCGGTCCGGCCCCTACACGTTGACGAAGCCGTTCAGGCCTTCTTAACTATGGCGACAAGCCATGAGGGGGCGAGGATGGTTGCGGGACTGCTTTATGTCGTCGGGCTGATTGCGGTGCTGGTGACGCTGGTGGTGGCCGGCGTGCATGCGCCGGCTCAGATCGACATGATCAACGCCGCGCTCGATGCGCCCGGCGGCGACCTGCTCGGCGCGCTGATCGAGGCGGCGCGGCTGATGCAGTGGGCGGTTATGCCGTTCGTCGGCGGGCTGGTGCTGATGGGGCTGGGGCGCATCGTCATGCTGCTGGGCGCCATCAACCGGGCGCTGCGCGGCGCCGCCTGAAACGAAAACGGGCGGCCCCGAGGGACCGCCCGATCGAACAGCATAAAGGCGGATCAGGCGCGCGGCTGCGGCACGATGCGCAGGTACGGCTTCAGCGTCTTCCAGCCTTCTGGGTATTTTTCGCGCGCTGCTTCGTCGGAAACGGCGGGCACGATGATCACGTCTTCGCCCGACTTCCAGTTCACCGGCGTCGCCACCTGGTGCTTGGCGGTGAGCTGCAGGCTGTCGATGACGCGCAGGATCTCATCGAAATTGCGGCCGGTGGAGGCCGGATACTCGATCTTGAGCTTCACCTTCTTGTCCGGCCCGATGACGAGTACCGAACGCACGGTCAGCGAGTTGTCGGCGTTGGGGTGGATCATGTCGTACTTGCGCGCGACCTCCCCCTCGACATCGGAGATCAGCGGGAAGTTGAGCGTCGCGCCCTGCGTCTCGGCAATATCGGCAGCCCAGCCGGCATGGTTCTCGAGCTTGTCGACGCTGAGGCCCAGCACCTTGACGCCGCGCTTGTCGAACTCGGGCTTCAGCTTGGCGGTGTAGCCGAGCTCGGTGGTGCAGACCGGGGTGAAATTCTTGGGATGCGAGAACAGCACGGCCCAGCTGCCGTCGATGTAATCGTGGAAGCGGATGCGACCTTCGGTGGTCTCCGCCTCGAAATCGGGGGCGGTATCGCCGATGAGAATTGCCATGATGAACTCCTTGATGCGGGGTCGTTGCCACTTCTGGCGTGTACCGCGCGCAAATATCGAACGCGGGCCAGTCGATTGCGACTGCGCGGCATGAAATCTTTTTGTGTTTTGCCGTCAAGGCGGAACAACCGCTTCCGCGCCGACGCGGCTCGGCAGCAAATCGGCATCGGGAGCGCCGCGATGAAAGCTGCACGGCCCTGAGGCGCGCGAACTCCGACCGACGAGGCCGGCAGTGCTGCAGGTGGGGCGAACCCCCGCGTAGGTTCAGATGAGGCCGCTGGCGGCGGCGCGTTCGAGCGCCACGACGAGGGCCATTGGCGGGGTCAGCGCCAGGGCGAGGGCGAGCGGCTGGCTGAGCCTCGCGACCCGGGCGATGAGGAAGATCACGACGATGAACAGCAGCGATGCGGCAATGATCGCCGTGCCCTGCTGCAATGGTGGCAACCAGCCGAACATGATCGCGCCTCCCGAACCCGCTTCACGGGGCATCGCGGGAGCCTGCGCGCCCAGAGCTTGCCCGCGCGTTGCCTCGATTGATCGGGCTTGAATCGAGTTTGAACGATGTAGGTGGCCTGAACAGCCCCTCGCCCGCCCCTCAGAGAAGGGACGCACCGGCGGTGCGGCATCGCCTCCCTCCCCTCGAGGGGGAGGGAGGCGGGGGCCGCGCGCTAGATGCCGCCGGCGGCGGTGCCGGCGGCCGGTGCCGGTGCCGCGGCGGCAGCCGAGCCCTTGGGCGGGCCGTTGGTCCAGGTGACGTCGAGGCCGGCCAACGGCACCACAGACAGCGACATCTTGCCCGAGCCCTGCTGCAGTTCGCGCGAGTGCGCGAGATAGACCAGCGAGTTGTTCTCGGCGTCGTAGATGCGCGAGACGCGCAGGCTCTTCCAGATCAGCGAGCGGGCCTGCTGGAAAATCTCCTCGCCGCCCTTGTTGGTGTTGATGTTGCCGATGGTGATCGGGCCGGCGGCGGTGCAATCCACCGCGGAATAGGACGGATCCTCGAACCAGTTGCCCTGCTGCAGGCGATCGATCAGCGACCGGTTGAAATAGGCGACATGGCAGATGACGCCCTTCACCTCCGGATCGGCGACCGCCTCGACATTTATGTCGTTGCCGGTCCAGTCGACCCCGACACTGCCCACATTGGTGCCGTTATTGTTGCCGCAGGCGGCGAGCGCGCCGGTGAGGACGAGGGCGAAGCCGAGTGAAGCGAGGCGCTTGAGCATGCTCATGGGTCCAGGGGTTCGGGTTACGGACGGCCGTGATGTGGGGACCTTGCCGCCTCCACGCAACGGCCCGGCGCTGCAATAGTTGCGGAGGGCCCTTGCAGCTCAGGAGTGTCCGTGCTTCGCGGCCGGGCCATGCGGACGATCGATGTGACCGAGATCGCGGTCCGGATCGATCCGGTCGCGCACCAGTTGCTTCAACTGCTTGGCATCGGGGAAGCCGCCGTCGCGCTTGCGCTCCCAGATCAGCACACCATCGAGGTGGATCTCGAAAATGCCGCCCGTGCCCGGCAACAGCGAAACCTCGCCCATTTCGAGGCCGAAGGTGGAAAGCACCTCCTGCGCCATCCAGGCGGCCCGCAGCAGCCAGTTGCACTGGGTGCAATAGGTGATGGCGAGCCTGGGCTTTTCGGTCATATCTGCGGATCCCCCCAGGAGGAAAAGACGTTGGTCGGCAACACCAGGACATCGTCCTGCTCGACCTCGCGGCTCTTCAACGCCACCAGTTGCGCCGTCGTGGTGTTGACGCGCTGCGCCAGCAGCCTGGCGATCTGCAGCAGCCAGGACGGATGCGCTTCCAGCACGGTCAGCGCGTTCTCGATGACGTAGAGCTGCACATCGGTGATGGTGCGCACGGTCGCCGAGTGCGGCCGTTCGAGCAGCACGCTCATCTCGCCGAAAATGGCGCCGGGCTGCTTGATGGTGGAGACGTACTTGCCGTCGCGCAGCACTTCCACTTCGCCTTCCTTGAGCACCATTATGCTGCCGCGGGCCTCGCCGCCCTGCACGATCAGGTCGGTCCCGGCCGGGAAGAAATCGAACTTCAGCCAGCTCTCCGTCGCTTCAGCCGCCACCTGCGTCTCTCCCGCTATTCGAGCAGTGCAAAGATCTTGTCGAACATATCCTGGTCCTCGCGGACCTTGGCCTGCCGCCGCATATCGACCAGCAACGCCGTGGTCTTGTGCAGCCGGGCGGCCAGCAGTCTGGCGATGTGCCGCGCCGCAGCCGGATGGGCGGCGAGAAACGCGTCGGCATCGTCGGCCACGTGCACCTCGGCGCCGTTGCGGGTGCGCACGGTCGCCGAGTGCGGCAGGTCGAGCAGCGCCGACATGTCGCCGATCACCGAACCGGGATCGCCGATCGCCGCCACCGTGCTGCCGTCGCGCACCACTTCGAGGTCGCCGGACTTGAGGATGTAGAGCTTGCCGGTCCGCGCCCCTTCGCTCACCAGCACCGAGCGCGGCCCCAGCACATGTACCGGCAGCGTCGCCGCCGCCACGAGGATCTGCTCCATCACTTCGCCTTGCAACCCGAACCGCACCTCTGCATGGGCCGGATGGTAGCCGAGCTTTGCGAGGATGCGAAGTCACTCGGCGCGCGCCGATGCGATTGTGCCGGCAGCGCCCGGGGCGTATGGAGGCCGTCGCGCCGGCCACCGCCGGCAGCGATCCGCACCTCCCGTCCCCGGCCACCGCCGGGCCCGACCCTCGGAGAAACATTATGACGACTTCCGTACTCGGCCGCCCGGCCGAGATGCCGCTCGAGCCGGCCAGCGCCGTGCTCGACCGGGTGCCGAACCCCCATCCCGATATCGACTACCTGATCCGCTTCACCGTGCCCGAATTCACTGCGCTCTGCCCGATCACCGGGCAGCCCGATTTCGCGCATCTGGTCATCGACTATGTCGCCGACCAGTGGATGATCGAGAGCAAGTCGCTGAAGCTGTTCATGTTCTCGTATCGCAACCACGGCGCCTTCCACGAGGCGACGACGGTGGAGATCGGCAAGCGCCTCATCGAGGCACTGGCGCCGCGCTGGCTCAGGATCGGCGGCTACTGGTACCCGCGCGGCGGCATACCGATCGACGTGTTCTGGCAGACCGGCGCGGCGCCGGCGAACCTGTGGCTGCCCGACCAGGGCGTTTCCGCCTATCGCGGGCGGGGCTGAGGTACACCGGCGCTGCAGCTCTCCTCCCCCTTGAGGGGAGGGGCTGGGGGTGGGGGGTGGTGAGGGACGCTCGCTGCTGACTGCACCACGCCCACCCTCAATCCCTCCCCTCAAGGGGGAGGGAAGCGACGACTGGACCATGCGGGGGCCGTTGTAGCCTTGAGCGCCGGGCGAGCGTTCCACTATGGTCGGCCCAGACGAGCGGGAGTCGGAACAGGTGAGTCGTGACATGAGCAGCGGGCGGCGGCCCCGCTACCAGCTGCTCGATCTCCTGCGCGGCCTGGCGATCATCGCCATGGTGGTCTTCCACATCGCCTGGGACCTCTATTATTTCGGCTACTCGGATGTCGACGTCACCACGGTGCTCGGCTGGGTGGTGTTCCAGAAATCGATCCTCTCGAGCTTCCTGCTGCTGGTGGGCGCCGGGCTGGTGCTGGCGCATGGCAGGGGCATCCGCTGGAACATGTTCTGGCGGCGCTTCGGCATCCTGGTGGGGTGCGCGCTGCTGGTGACGGCCGGCACCTACTGGATGTTCCCGGACTTCTTCGTGTTCTTCGGCGTGCTGCATGCCATCGCGCTGTTCTCGCTCATGGGATTGGCCTTTCTCAGGTTGCCGCCCTGGCTGCTCGTGGTCATCGGCGTCGCGGTGATCGCCGCCAACTTCCTCTACAACGACCCGATGTTCTCGAGCCGCGAGCTGGGCTGGATCGGCTTCTGGCCGAGCTCGCCGCCGACCAGCGACGTGGTGCCGATCTTCCCGTGGTTCGGAGTGGTGCTGCTGGGGATGGCCGCCATGCGGCTGATCCTCAACTCGCCGCTGGGCGAAGATCTCGGACAGTTCCGCAGCGAAGAGCCGCTGGCCCGCGGCCTCGCCTGGATGGGGCGCTGGAGCCTGCCGATCTATGTGCTGCACCAGCCGCTGATCATCGGCGTGCTGTGGGGCCTGACGCAGCTGCAGGCTCCGGTGCTCAGCCCGGCAGTGCTCAGCCAGTCGCAGGATTTCGTCAAGAGCTGCACCACGGCCTGCCTCGGCACCGGCTCGGACCTCGCCCGCTGCGACCGCTATTGCGGCTGCGCGGTCGAGCAGGTCGAAACCGGCAACCTCTGGGAAGCCGTGGCCGCGACCAACCCGACGCTGGAGCAGAACACGCAGCTCAGGGCCATCGCCCAGCTCTGTACGGCGATGGCGGACAATCCCGACGCCGGTGCCGAGCCGACCCCCGCCCCTGTTCCCTCCCCCTGAAGCGGGGGGCAATCGCATATGGACAGTCACCGGCCTCTCGGTGGTCCTCCACCGCATAGCGGGGGAGGAGCAACGAGAGTACGGTGCACAAAGCCATATGCGATTGCCCTGACCTGAAGCGGGAGGCAGACCCTCCGGGAGCCCACAGCTCCCGGACGATCGGTCAGCCCTGCTCCTTGTGCCCGCCGAAGCCGAGCCGCATGGCGGAGAGCAGTTTTTCGGCGAAGTTGTGCTCCTGGCGGGAGCGGAAGCGGGTGAACAAGGCGGCGGTCAGCACCTCGGCCGGCACCGCCTCCTCGATCGCCGCCTCCACCGTCCAGCGGCCTTCGCCGGAATCGGCGACGTGACCCGAAAACGCCTCGAGCCTCGGATCCTTGGCGAGGGCGATGGCCGAGAGGTCGAGCAGCCAGGAGGTCACCACCGAGCCGCGGCGCCACACTTCGGCGATGTCGGCAACGTTGAGCTCGAAGCGCTCGCCCGGCGGCAGCACCTCGGCATTCTTGCTTTCGAGGATGTTGAAGCCCTCGGCATAGGCCTGCATCATGCCGTACTCGATGCCGTTATGGACCATCTTGACGAAGTGGCCGGCGCCGGCCGGCCCGGCATGGATGTAGCCCTGTTCGGCGCGCGGATCGAGACCGGCGCGCCCCGGCGTCTCCTCGATCTCGCCCTTGCCGGGGGCAAGCGCGGCAAAGATCGGATCGAGATGGTCGACCGCGGCCTTGTCGCCGCCGATCATCAGGCAATAGCCGCGCTCGAGGCCCCAGACCCCGCCAGAGGTGCCGACATCGACATAACGGATGCCGGTCTTCAGCAGGTCGGCGGCGCGGCGGATATCGTCCTTGTAGTAGGTATTGCCGCCATCGATCAGGATGTCATTGGGCGCAACGCAGGAGGCCAGATGCGCGATGGTGCCCTCGGTGATCTTGCCGGCCGGCAGCATCACCCAGATGGCGCGCGGGCTTTCGGTCAAGGCGGCGACCAGAGCCTCGAGCGTTTCGGCCGGCCGGGCGCCTTCGGCGCCGAGCGCCGCGCGGGCATTGGCGTCGATATCGTACACGGCGACATCGTGGCCGGCCCGCATCAGCCGTTTGGCGATATTGCCCCCCATGCGGCCTAACCCGACAATACCGATCTGCATGATGCACACTCCACTGTAGCGACAGACGCGGGGGGTGTTATACGCGACATCGAGACAACGGGGGCAGCCCTGGATGAGGAGGAACAACTATGCGGGTAGTGATTACCGGGGGCGCCGGAAACCTGGGCAGCAAGCTGAGGGAGCACCTGGAGACGGCCGACTGGGTGGAGGAGATCGTCGCCATCGACGTCGCCTCGTTCAGCGCCGGCAAGAAGACGCGGGTGGTGGTTGCCGACCTCGCAGATCCCTATGACGAGCGCTGGCGCAAGGAAGCGCAGGCCGCCGACGGCATCGTCCACTACGCCTCGGCCAACCCGGCGCCCAATTCGAGCTGGGCCGAATCGGCGGCGTCATTCGACATGACCGCCAACCTGCTCGAGCAGGCGGGCGGCGGCACAAAACCCTGCCGGTTCATCTTCGCCTCGTCCAACCACGCCATGGGTGGCTACAAGGACGCACCGCTGCCGGCCGACGGCAAGCTGAGGATGTCGACGCCGCAGATCAGCGGCACCCGCTACTATGACGACGGCTACAAGTGGGGCTCGGCCTATGGCGCCACCAAGGCGCTGGGCGAGCGCGTCTGCGCCGCCCGGGCGGCGGCCACCAATGGCCGGATCACCGCCATCTCGACCCGCATCGGCTGGTGCCAGCGCGGCGAGAACCTGGCGCGCACCATTGCCGGCAGCGGCGGTGGCGACCGCGGCGAGACCGACGAGGCGGTGATCAAGCGCAATGCGCTGTGGTACCGCAACATGTGGCTGTCGAACGGCGACCATAACCGGCTGATGGTGGCGGCGCTGCGCGCCGATGCCAGCAAATGGCCCGGGCCGGCAATCGTCGTCTCCGGTATGTCGAACAATACCGGCATGGCCTGGGACCTCGAAGAGGCGCGCCAGTGGATCGGCTATGTGCCGCAGGACAACCTGTGGGCCGACCTCAAGGCGGCGGGTCTCGAGTAAGGCCCCCAATTGCGCCTCCGCTTCGGTCGGCCGGCCATCATTCGCACCATCGACACGCCGTGGGTGCCACGGCGTGCGCTGGGCGAAGTGCCGGAAGCAGCACTGGAGGCGCTGACGCTGGCGATCGAGGCGCTTGAAGAGGCCGGTGCGCGCCCCTGGGTGACGTATGGCACGCTGCTGGGGATGGTGCCGGAAGGCCGGCTGCTGCCCCATGACGACGACATCGACCTGGCGGTGAGCAGCGGCGCCGACGCCGCCGGCATCGCCACCGCAATGACGGCGCGCGGCTTTGTGGCCAACAGCGAAGAGCGCGACGCCCGGGGTGTCACCAAGCAGAAGTTCGAGCGGGGGGCGATCCTCGTCGAACTGTTCTTCGTCCGGCAGGCCGGCAGATGGTGGACCGATCTGTCCCGCGCCGGCGATTACTCGGTGCTGTACTCGACCCACCCGCCGGTCGAAATCGTCCGCCGGCGCCATGGCGGGCTGGAGCTGCCGGTTCCGGCGGCGACCGAGGCCTACCTGGCGCATTGCTATGGCCCCGACTGGCGACGGCCGGTCACCGTGTGGAGCTGGTTCCTGTCGCCGCCCAATGTCGAGCTCTGGCTGCACTGGCGCGACGTCTACTGGTTCTATCGGCAGCGGCGCCGCTTCCTGAAACGGCTGGCCAAAGCCTGAGCCGGCGTGCCGCGGCCGCACTCCGGCGTTGCGTTCCGTGCCGGGGGCAAGTAATGCGGCTGGTATGGTGGCGCGCCCGGCGTGTCGCTCCGATATTCAGAGGGACAGCATGAACTTTGCCGATATCTATGCCCGCGTGGTTGCCTGGGTCGGGGCCGGGGCGATCCTGGCGCGCAGCTTCAACGAGCCGAAGCGCAATCCGATCTACGGCAGCACTCCCGACATCCCCGAGGCGCGGCCGCAGGCCATTCCGACGCTGAAGATGCCGACGGCGCGCGGCTGGTCCGGCGATCACAAGCCGACCGCGGCAGCGGGTCTCAAGGTGAACGCCTTTGCCAGGGGCCTCAAGCACCCGCGCTGGATGCACGTGCTGCCCAATGGCGACGTGCTGGTGGCCGAGGCGCTGAGCACGCCGGGCGGCATCAAGACACCGTTCGACTATGCGATCTTCACCACCATGCGGCGCGCCGCCGCCGTCGGCCAGAGCCCCAACCGCATCACGCTGCTGCGCGATGCCGATGGCGACGGCGTCGCCGAGCAGCAGCACACGCTGCTCGAGGGGCTCAACCAGCCATTCGGCATGCAGCTGATCGGCGAGACGCTTTATGTCGGCAACACCGATGGGGTCTATGCCTACCCGTTCAAGGTCGGCGAGACGCGGATCACCGCGAGCGGCAAGAAGCTGATGTCGACCAAGCCGGGCGGCCACTGGACGCGGAGCCTGATCGCCAGCAAGGACCAGAGCAAGCTCTATGTCGGGGTCGGCTCGCTCAGCAATATCGGCGATTCCGGCATGGCGGCCGAAGAGGGACGCGCCTGCATTTTCGAGCTCGATCTCGCGACCGGCAAGAGCCGCATCTTCGCCGGCGGGTTGCGCAACCCGGTGGGCCTGGCGTTCGAACCTACCACAGGAGAGCTCTACACCGTGGTCAACGAGCGCGACGGGATCGGCGACGAGACGCCGCCCGATTACCTCACCTCGGTCAAGGATGGCGGCTTTTACGGCTGGCCCTATTCGTATTGGGGCAAGATCGTCGACGACCGGGTGCCGCAGGATCCGGCCAAGGTCGCGACCGCCATTGCACCGGATTTCGCGTTGGGCGGCCACACCGCATCGCTGGGGCTCTGCTGGCTGCCGGAGGGGACCCTCCCCGGCTTCGGCGACGGCATGGCCATCGGCCAGCACGGCTCGTGGAACCGCTCGACGCTGTCGGGCTACAAGCTCGCCTTCGTCTCGTTCGCCAACGGCAAGCCCGAAGGGCTGCCGCGCGAAATCCTCACCGGGTTCCTGTCGCCCGACGAGAAGGACTCCTATGGCCGCCCGGTCGGCGTGGTGATCGCGAGGGATGGCGCAGTGCTGATGGCCGACGACGTCGGCGACGTGATCTGGCGGGTTACCGGGGCTTGAGACTCTCGGCCGATCCCAAGCGCACCGGCCTGTAGCCCCACCCCCTAGCCTCCTCGATCAAGAGGGAGGTGTCGGGCCGGTGGATTGGCCAGGTCGTGGCGCAAAAACTGAACGGCACCTCCCCCCTTGTGGGGGAGGTTGGGAGGGGGGCGGCTATAGGCACAAACCTCCGAACTCCTCACCGGAGTCATGATCTCTGCCCATCCCCCACGCATGACGCCCACATCACGCAGTTACCCGTAGTTTGGCCTGGCGCGAACTGATGGGGGCCACACCATGCGAATTTCTGCGCTGCTTCTCCTCGCCGTTGCGAGCCTCGCAGGCGGGGCTGCGACCGCAGCCGACCTGATCGTCGATGATCCCGAAGCGATCGCCGCGGCGGCCGATTATGACTGGTCCGGCGCCTATGCCGGCCTGTTCGGCGGCGGCGGCAACAGCGAGGTCACGCTGAGCGAACCCAGCGGCCTCGCCGATCCGCTCGACCTGGCCGCCGACGGCTGGCTCGCCGGCGTGCGGGCCGGCTTCAACGCCCAGGCAGGGGTGCTGGTGTTCGGCGCCGAGGCGGACCTCGCCAAGACCTGGATCGGCGGCAACGGTTCGGCCAGCGACGGCCTCAACAGCCTCGACTACAGCTACGACGTCGATTGGCTGGGCACCGTCACCGGCCGCGTCGGCTATGCCGCCGATACGCTGCTGCTCTATGCCAAGGGCGGGCTCGCCGCCGGCGGAGTGCGCTCGACCCTCACCCCCACGGCGCCATTGCCGGCGCCGCCGCCGAGTTCCGCCGATGCTGTCGCCACCGGGTGGACGGTGGGGCTGGGCACCGAATTCGCCTTCAGCGAGAACGCCACGGCCGGGATCGAATACGACTTCGTCGCGCTCGGTTCCGAACTCGACTATGCCGGCGGCAGCCTCGAGGCGAAGCAGGACCTGCACATCGTCAGGCTCGGGGTCAATTACGGGTTCTGAGCGGCGGCCTGGTATGCCGCATCGAGCTCGGCCAGCACCGAGCGCCGCGGCGGCGAGGCGCCGAGATGCAGATGGCGAAGCTCGGCCATGAAGGCCTCCCACATCTCAGGCCCACCCTCGGCCAGCGCCCTGGCGCGCGCTGAAAGCTGCGGGGTGGCTGGCAGAAACCGGGCGCCCCAGGCCCCCAGTTGCGCCATCACCGGCACGAGGGCGATCGCCATTTCGGTCAGGTTGTAGATGGTGCGCTGCTTGTGCGCCGGGTCGGCCGCGGCGGTCACCAGCCCCTCCTCCATCAGCCGCTTCAGCCGGCTGGCGAGGATGTTGGTGGCGATGCCCTCGAGCGAGTTGCCGTGCAGCTCGCCATAGGTGCGGAAATTGCCGAACATGATGTCGCGCAACACCACGAGGCTCCAGCGATCACCGAGCACTTCGACCGACAGGTTGATGGGGCATCCGGATCGGCGATCCACTGGCAGGGCTCCTGAAACTGAGCTGATGTTCTGCTTGCAGTTTACAAGCAGTTTGGAGCTGGGTATACAACTTGCAACTTGCAAGTGGTATGGCGATGGTGTCGCAGCGGGTATTTTTGCGTCGCGCTGTCGAATGTCGCCGTCACCGCTCGTCTAGAAGGCAGGACATCCGAGGGACGGAACATGAGTAAGCACTATGGTTGGGTCGTGGTCGCCGCCGGGGCGCTGATCACCTGTGTGGCGATGGGCGCCATGTTCGCCCTGCCGGTCTACCTGCAGCCGATGGCGGAAGAGACCGGCTGGTCGCGCGCCGGCATCTCGGCGGCCATGACCGTGGGCTTCATCGTCATGGGCATTGCCGGCTTCGCCTGGGGCACGCTCAGCGACCGCATCGGAGCGCGGCCGGTGGTGCTGATCGCCTCGGTGCTGCTCGGCGCCGGCCTGATCCTCGGCAGCCAGGCCAGCGACATCCTGATGTTCCAGTTTGCCTATGGCGGGCTGGTGGGCGCGGCCGGCGGCGCGTTCTTCGCACCGATCATTTCGGCGACGCTGGGCTGGTTCGACAAGAACCGCAGCCTCGCGGTGTCGCTGGTGTCAATCGGTGGCGGCATCGCGCCGATGGTGATCACGCCGTTCGCCAGCCTGCTGATCCAGACCTATGGCTGGCGCAGCGCCATGCTGAGCATCGCCATCGGCGCGCTGGTGGTGATCATTCCGGCGGCGCTGCTGATCCGGCGCGCACCCACGGTGGTCGAGGCGGCGCCGGCCGCGGCAAGCCAAGCCACGCCACGCCAGGCGTCGTCCGGCTGGTCGGCGCTGCGCACGCCGCAGTTCATCGTCTTGGCGACGGTGTTCTTCCTGTGCTGCGCTGCCCATTCCGGCCCGATCTTCCACACCGTGAGCTACGCCATGATCTGCGGCGCCTCGGCGCTGGCGGCGGCGAGCATCTACAGCGTCGAAGGCCTTGCCGGGCTGTTCGGCCGGGTGATCTTCGGCGTCCTCGCCGACCGGCTCGGGGTCAGGCGGGTGATCGTCGCCGGGCTGGCCCTGCAGGCGGTGGGCATCTACGTCTACATCTACGTCAGCGAACTGCCGCAGTTCTACCTGCTGGCAGCAGTGCTCGGGCTCGCCTATGGCGGGGTGATGCCGCTCTACTCGGTGCTGGCGCGAGACTATTTCAGCCCCAGGGTGATGGGCACGGTGCTGGGCGGCATGGCGATGACCTCGAGCATCGGCATGGCCTTCGGCCCGGTCGGCGGCGGCTGGCTCTACGATACGTTCGGCACCTATCACTGGCTCTACATCGCTTCGGCCGGCATCGGCCTTGCCGCGGCGGCCCTCGCCCTCGCTTTCCCGGCGGCGAAGAAGGATGTCGACGAAGACCAGGCACCGGGGCAGCCGGTGGCCGCCTGAGGTCTCTGCGCCCCTCCCCCTCAAGGGGCGGGGCGCGAGCACCGGCATCACGGCGACAAGGCTGCAGCCCTTTAGGGCTCGCGCAGGAACCCGGCGGAGCGCCGCGACAGCACCCCGAAAATGGTGGCCGCACCGATCAGGCCGGTGATGACGATGGCGCCCAGATCGACCGCGGCCAGCGTCGAGGCATCGAGCGCGAACTCGACATCGAGCAGCACCATGGTCAGGATCCACGCCAGGCCGATGCCGAGCGGCGTCGCCAGCACGGCGGCAAACCCGGCCAGCAGCACGTAGTGCAGCACCGAGACCGACAGCACGTCGAAACGCTTGGCCCCCAGCACCTTGTTGATCACCGCATCGGCCTGGCGCTGCCGGCGGCCGGTGGCGAGGCTGCCGATCAGCACCAGGAGGCCGTTGCCGACCGCAAGCCCGCCGACCAGCGAGGCAGCCAGCGACAATTGGCTCAGCGCCTGGGTGATCTGCTCGAGCGTTGCACCGATGGCGATGAAGCGCACGTCGGGCAGCGCGGTGGCGAGGTCGCGCTCCACCGCCTCTTCGCGCCCGGCGGCGGCGGTGACCGCACCGAGCAGCGTGGAAGGATAGGACTCGAGCACGCCGGGCGAGAAGGTGGCGAGGAAATCGATGCCGCCCTGCCAGGAATAATCGCGGAAATTGGCGACCTCGGCGGTGATGCTGTCGCCGAAAATGACGAAGGACAGCTTGTCGCCGATATTGATGCCGAGCCCCGACCTGAGGCTCTGGTGCAGGGATACCAGTGGCGGGCCCTGATAGTCGGCGGGCCACCACTGGCCGGCGACGAGCTTGGAGGTGGCCGGCAGCAGCAGCCGGTAGGTCAGCGGGATTTCGCCGGAGAGAAAGAACGATGCTTCGGGTCCGCGCGGCTGTAGCTGCTCGACCGGAGTGCTGTTGAGCGCGCTGATGGCGCCGCGCAGCATGGGCGTCGCGGCAAAGGCCGTCACGTCGCCGCCCTGATCCTTCATCGCCTGGAGCGAGGCCACCTCGTCGGGAAACAGGTCGGAGGCGACCAGCGTCGGGGCGTCGAATACCGAAGCGCCCAGATACTCGTTGCGCAGGTTGACCTGCAGCACCAGCACCACCACCAGCATGGCGAGCGCCAACCCGACGGAAACCACGACCGAAGCGGCGTTGGAGCCGGGGCTGGAAATGTTGCGCAGCGCATAGCGCAGCACGCGGTTGCCGGGCTCGGGGGCGCGCCTGAGGGCGCGGCGGGCGAGGAAGATGCCGAACTGGAACAGCACCACCGACAGCACGCTGACGATGGAGAACGCCGCCACCAGCATGGTGTCGCCGGTCATGATGACGGCGAGCCACAGGAACAGCGCCGCCGCCAGCACCAGCGGCACGATGCGCGACGAAAACAGCAGCGCGCCCCAGTCGATCGGCGGCGCGGCGAGCCCCTTGGAGCGGAACAGCGTCACCGGGCTGATGGTCTGGGCCTGCTGCAGCGGCAGGTAGGAGAAAGCGAAGGCGATGAGGAAGCCGACGCCGGCGGCGACCAGCAGCGGCTGCACATGCAGCATCGGCGCCAGCTCGACCCCCACTGCCCGGCCGATGACCGGCAGCGCCAGCAGCGCGGTGCCGGCGCCGATGACCAGCCCGATACCGACGCCGATCGTCGCCAGCGCCGCGATCTGCGAGAAGAAGTGCACGAAGATGCGGGCCCGGCCGGCGCCCATGCTGCGCAGCACGGCGATGACATTGGCGCGCTCGGCCACATAGGCCGAGATGCTGGTCCAGACACTGACCCCGCCGATCAACAGCGAAGCGAGCCCGACGATCACCAGGAAGCGCATGAACAGGTCGTAGTAGCGCACCATCGGCCCCAGCCCTTCGCGCGCCGAGCGCACGGTCCAGCTGGGGTCGGCCAGCGCGGCCTCGAGCGCCGCCTTGCCGGTGTCGGCATCGCCCTCGGCCAGCACCACCTTGTAGCGAAAGAAGGTGCCGAGGCCGGGGAGCGGCGACGTGCGGTCGGACAAAACGGCGAGCGCTTCAGTGGTGATCACCGCCGGCAGGCCAAGGCGGAAGCCCCTGACGGCGGCGTCGGGCAGGCTGGTGAGCGCACCGCGCGCCTCGAACTCGGTGCCGGCGATCTCGAGCGTATCGCCGACCTTGATGCCGAGCTGATCGAGCATCAGCGGGTTGACCAGCGCGCCGAACCGGCCGTCGCGATATGACAGGAAGCCGAAGGGGGTCTCGCCCGCCGGCAACTGCGGACTGCCGACCGCACCGAGCAGCGGGTAGGTATCGCCCACCGAGATCAGGTCGACAAAGGCGCTGTTGGCGCCCACCTCGGCCCGCACATTGGTGTCGACGACATAGGAGACGCGGCCAAAGCGCGAGATCAGCGCCAGCTCCTCGGCGGTCGCCTGCCGGTCGGCGCGCGACAGTTCGACATCGCCTCCCATCAGCACGGCGGCGTTGTCCTGGACGGCCTGGCGAATACTGGCGCCCACCGAGCTGACGCCGGAGATCAGCGCGGTGCCGACGGCGAGGCAGATGATGAGCAAGCCGAAGCGGCGAAGATCGCCGCGCATGTCGAGCAAGCCGATGCGGATCGCCGCAAGCACGGCACGCATCAGGCCGTCACCGAACGGGTTTCGACCAGTTCGCCCGATGTCATGGTGAACACGCGGTCGGCTCGCGCCGCCAGCGACGGGTCGTGGGTGATCAGCACCACTGCGGTGCCCTGCTTGCGGGCCAGCTCGAACATCAGCTCGACCACCACCGCGCCGGTCTCCTGATCGAGGTTGCCGGTCGGCTCATCGGCCAGCAGCAGCCTGGGCTTGGCGATCATGGCACGCGCCAGGCCGACGCGCTGCTGTTCGCCACCCGACAGGGCGGCCGGGCGATGGTCCAGCCGGCTGCCCAGCCCGACGGCTTCGAGCGCCGCGGCGGCGGCCTCGCGCGTCTGCGCCAGCGACAGGTCGGGCGAGGCGATCTCGAGCGCCAGGCCGACATTGTCGAGCGCCGTCAGCGAGGGGATCAGGTGAAAGCTCTGGAACACGATGCCGAGGTTGTGGCGGCGGAACACCGCGAGGTCATCCTCGCTCAGCCCCGACAGGTCCTGTCCGGCAACGATGACGGTGCCGGAGGTCGCGCGCTCCAGCCCGGCGAGCAGCATCAGCAACGAGGTCTTGCCGCTGCCGGACGGGCCGACGATCGCCGCCACCTCCGACGCTTCGACCCGCAATGACACGTTCCTGAGGATGTGAAGAGGCTGTGAAGCGACCTCAAGAGTGTAGGTAACGCCTGTGGCGTCGACCACCGGCTGTGTTGCCGGATTGCGCATGCCAGGGGCTTGGTCTTGACTGAGGGCCATTTGAGACTTGCGATGAACCACGAACCAAAAGAATGTGCGGGCCGAGCTTGCTTTTTTTGCTCTGCGGCATGATCTCTGGCATCGCCGGGCGGGCAAGTCAAAATGGAACCGGGCGGTATACCCGCTCGATTACCGATTTCTGCGTTGATGAACGCGTGGCGCCGCTGGAGGGCGTTGGAGACATGAGACAGCACTTGCAGGCCGCTATGGCCGTAGCCGCCATGACGCTGTCGGGACTGGCGACGCCGGCTTTTGCCGACCCCGTCAGTGTCCTGAACTCGTATGTCGGTGACTGGAAAGGGTCGGGCTCACTGGTGGGGGGGCAGAAGCCGGAGCCGTTCCGCTGCCGGCTCGGGATCTCGAAAGGGAACCTCAACAAGATCAATTACGCCGGTCGCTGCACCCTGATCGACATGAACCTGTCGGTCAGCGGCACCATCGCCTACGACGACAAAGCGCAGCGCTATCAGGCGGCAATGAGCTCAAATGCCGGCTTTACCGGCGTGGCGGTCGGTCAGATCAAGGGCGACACGATCAATTTCGACCTGCGCGAGAAGCAGAAGGACCGCGGTGGCAACGACGTGCGGATCGGTTCGCGCATTCTGTTGCAGAACAACGCCATCACCGTCGATTTCGAGGTCGAGTTCAACAATTCGGGCCAGGTGCTGACCGCCTCGGTGCCGTTCGCGCGCTAGGCTGCCGCCCACGCCACACTCGTCTCGGCCAAACCACTGAAAACGCGACGCTTTTGATCTGGATCAAAGCGTCGCGTGTTGTCTCGTGGTGCTCTCGCTGCCGTCAAAGCAGAGAGCACCGACATGCCCCCAGAAGCCGTCATCGTCGTCACCGCCGTGGTCATCGCCTTTTGTGTGCTGATGGGCACGCTGGCCTGGGTGCTGTGGTACACGCGGGATACGCCGCGCCCCGCCCCCCGGGACTGAATGCCGCGTGCGACAAACCTCACCATGCACCACCGCGCCAGAGCGTGTATGGCTCTTGGGCGATGGGCGAGCGTCTGGACATCCACAACTCCGAGACCCCCGTGCTGTGCCGCAGCTGCGAGGCGCGCCACCGAGGCATGTGCGGCGTTCTCAAGCCCGATGAGCTGGTCGAGCTGGCGCGCCACACCCACAAGGTGCGCCACGAGCATGGCGACGAGCTGATCGGCGACAGCACCGAAATCCGCTCCTACGCCAATGTGATGCGCGGCGTGGTCAAGCTCAGCAAGGTGCTCGAAGACGGCCGCCAGCAACTGGTCGGGCTGCAGTTCGCGCCGGATTTCCTCGGCCGGCTGTTCGGGCGCGAAAGCGTGCTGACCGCCGAGGCCGCCTCCACGGTGGACCTGTGCGTGATCCCGGTGCCGGCGCTCGAACGGATGATCGCCACCACGCCGGCGCTCGAACACCGCCTGATGCAGCAGACGCTGCGCGAGCTGGATGAGGCGCGCGAGTGGATGGTGACGCTGGGCCGGAAGACGGCGCAGGAAAAGGTCGCGAGCTTTCTCTTTCTCATCGCCATGCATGCCGACCCTGCCGCCGAGGTGAACGGCCATATCGGCTTCGAGCTGCCGCTCAGCCGCTCCGACATCGCCGATTTTCTCGGGCTGACCATCGAAACGGTGTCGCGGCAGCTGACCAAGCTGCGCCAATCGGGCACCATCAGCATCACCAATAACCGCAGCGTAGAGGTCCCCGACCTCGACGCCCTGCAGGCGCTCTGCGGCTGACCCTGGTCGGCTACGACCGCTCCCCGCGGCGCCCCTCTGCCGTCAGCTCGAACAACGGCACCAGCAGCTGGCGCTCGAACGCCACGTGCCGGCGCAGGCTTTCGAAAAAGCCCCGCAGCATGAAGCCGGCGGCGTCGGGCGCGAGGTTCGGCCGGCTCTCGCCGTAGGAGCGCAGCATGTCCTCGACATCTTCGGCGTAGCAGCCATCGACCTGGTGCTCGAGGCGCAGCCGGTCGATGGTTTCGACGATATCGGGCAGCACGGCGCCCCAGCCGAGCAGCGCCGGAAACAGCACCTGTTCCTCGTGCTGGCGGATGCGATGCAGCATTGGCGCCAGGGCGCGCCCGAGGATCAGGCACTCGGCGCGATCGAGGTCATGCGGCAAACGATCGGCGACGCTTTCCAGCAGGTCGCAGAGCAGCAGCAGCGCCTGATGATCGAGGGCGACCTGATGGACGGTGGCCGGATCAGGCCGGGGCATGGGCGCGCTCGGCAATGCGGCCGGCCCGGAGCTCGAGCACCCGGTCGAAGCTCGCCGGGACGACCGCGTGGGTGATGACGATGGCGGTCCGGCCGTGGGTCAGGGCCGGCAGTTCGGCGAGGAGAGCCGACTCGGCGTCGAAGTCGAGGCCGCTGGTCGGCTCGTCGAAAACGATCAAGTCCGCCTGGGACAAAAGGGTACGCGCGAGGCAGATGCGCCGCGCCTGCCCGGCCGAGAGGGTGCGTCCGGCCTCGCCGACGACGGCATCGAGCTGCCCCGGCAGCGCTTTGACGAAGTCGGCCAGTTGCACGGCCTCGAGCACCTGCCACAGGGCGGCGTCGTCGGCGCCGTCGCGGCCGATGCGCAGATTGGCGCGCACGGTGTCGAGAAACACCGGCGCATCCTGGGTCATCAGGGCGATCCGGCGGCGCAACTCGGCGCCGACCACATGGCGCAGATCGGCGCCGTTGAGCCGCACCACACCGGCATCGGGGTCGACGAGCCGCAGCAGCAACTGCGCGATGGTCGACTTGCCGGCGCCGCTCGGCCCGGTGATGGCCACGCACTCGCCGCTGCGGATGGCGAGGCTCAGCGCATCGATGACCGGGTGCGCCGGATCGTAGCCGAAGCGCACGGCCTCGAGGCGGATCTCGCCACCCGGAGGGACCGGCAGCGCCGCGGCCGGCTCGGCGATGCCGGGGGCGCTGGTCGCGATGGCCTGCAACCGGTCGGCGGCGGCGGCGGCGCCGGCAAGCCGGGTGGCGCTCCGCACCAGCATGGCCGAGGCCTCGAAGCTGGCAATGATGGCCAGCAGCAGCCCGGCCAGCAGCGGTCCGTCGATCTGCTGCGCCTCCAGCGCCACGAAACCCACCAGCAGCGCGCCGACCAGCGCCCCGCCTGCCAGTATCTGCACCATGGCGCCCGCCAATGCGGCATTGCGACCGAGGCGCCGGCGGGCTGCCGACAGGCGCCGTGCGGCGGTATCGGAGCTGGCGACGGCGGCGTCGCGGGCGCCGAACAGCACCAGATCCTGATGTCCGTCGATACCGTCGAGCACCGCCTGCCGCAGCGCCGCACCGGCCGCGACCACCTCGGCCCCGGCGCGACGCGACGCCAGCACCAACCCCACCGGCACCAGCAGCACCGCAGAAAAGAACAGCACCGCGTAGATCACCGCCGCACCGGGCAGCAGCAGCGCCAGCACCACGGTCATCGCCGCGCCGGCCAGCACCGCGGTGCTGATCGGCCCGAGCGCCACGAGGAACAGCGTGTCGAGCGCTTCGACATCGGCGAGCAGCCGGCTCACCAGGTCGCCACGACCGAAGCGGCGCGCCAGCGGCACCAGCGGGAACAGCCGGGCGAACAGCCAGGCCCTGAGATCGGAAAGCAGCCGCAACGTCATGTCGTGGCCGCTCAGCTTTTCGCCATAGCGAGCCAGGATGCGGATGAAGGACAGGCCGCGCACCCCAGCCGACGGCGCGAAGATGTTGAAGACCGAACCGAGCGTGCTGAGCGCCGCGGCGGTGAGGAACCAACCGGACAGCCCGAGCAGCCCGATGCCGGCCGCCAGCGTCACCAGCGAGAGCAGCAGGGTCAGCAGCATGGCGCCCTTCAATCGGGCAAACAGCGGGGCAAAGGCGAGAATGGCTTTCATGCGGCCCCCACGTTCCGAACCAGCGCCGGCTTGGGCGCGGGCAGCAGCTTGCCGCCGGCGATGCGGAACACCTTGCCCATGCGGGCGGCCACGGCATGCGAATGGGTGGCGACAAGCAGCGTACGCCCCCTCGCGAACTCGGCGAGGCCGTCGAGCACCAGCGCTTCGGTGGCGCTGTCGAGATGTGCAGTCGGCTCGTCCAGCACCACCAGGCCGGGGTTGCGCAGATAGATGCGGGCCAGCGCGATGCGCTGGATCTCTCCCCCCGAGAGGCCGAGCCCATCCTCTCCCAATGGCGTCGCGAGGCCCTGCGGCAGTGCGTCGGCGAAATCGACGACGCGGGCCTGCTGGGCCGCGCGCCGCACGGCGGCATGGTCGGCATCGCGACGGCCGAGCCGGATGTTGTCGGCGATGCTGCCGGCAAATAGTCGCGGCCGCTGCCCCAGCATGGCGAGGCGTTCACGCAGATCGGGTTCGGCGATTTCACCCAGCAGGCGGCCATCGAGGCGGATTTCGCCGGCAAATGTCCGCAGTCCCGCGATCGCCTCCAGCAAGGTCGACTTGCCGATGCCGCTGGCGCCCAGGATGGCCAGCTGCGCACCGGGCTCGAGCAGCAGATCGAGGGCATCGACGACCGGGCGCCCGGCCGGGTCGTGGAGCGCCACGCCGCGCAGTTCGACGAGAGCCGGTCCCGCTGCGACGGTCGCGCCGGCCGGCCGGGTCGATGGCGTCGCGGCCATCGGCAAGGCGTCGAGTTCCTGCTCGATCGCGGCCACTGCCGCCTTGGCCGAGGCGCGATCGTGATAATGCGCGGCAAGCAGGCGCAGCGGCTGGTAGACCTCCGGCGCCATCAGCAGGCAGAACATGCCGGCGGCCAGCGTCAGTTCGGTGCCACGGACATTGACCAGATCGAGGAAGGTGAGGCCGACATAGAGCGCCACGCCGGCGACGCCGAGCGCGGCGAAGAACTCGAGCACGGCCGAACTGAGAAAGGCGATGCGCATCACCCGCATGGTGCGGACCCGCAGCTCTTCCGAGGCGAGCCGGACGCGCGCCGTCTCGGCTTCGTCCTGGCCGAACAGTTTCAGCGTCACGAGGCCGCGCAAGCGATCGGCAAAGCGGCCGCTGAGACGGTTCAGCGCGGCGGCCTGCGAGCGGCTTGCCGCCTCGGCACCCCAGCCGACCAGCGCCATGAACACCGGAATCAGCGGCGCCGAGATCAGGAACAGCAGCCCCACGATCCAGTCGACCGAAAAGGCGATCGCGGCGAAGGCGATGGGCAGGATGGCGGCCTGCACCATGGCGGGCAGGTAACGGGTGAAGTAGCCATCCATCGCCTCGACCTGCTCGAGCACCGTGCTCGACAGGCCGCCCGAGCTTTTCGAGGCCGTCCATACCGGTGGACGCCCCAGCAGTTCGCCGACCAGCGTGGCGCGCAGCCGCCGCTTGATCGCCTCGCCGAACCCGACGGCCGCCACTTCGCCGAACGCGCCGAGCCCGATGCGAATCAGCAGGATGGCGGCGAGCAGCAGCACATCGGGCCACAGTGCCGCGACGGCGGCGCCTTCGACGATGGCCCGGTGCAGCAACGAGGCCAGCACCAGCGCCTGCGTCACCAGCAGGGCGCCGGCCAGCAAGGGCAGGCCCAGTACCGCGGCAAGCAACGGCCGATCGGCCATGGCCAGCCGGTTCAGCCAGCGCCCCTGTGCAGCGATTTTTGCCTTGTCGTCCATCGGCCTGCCATGTGGAGAAGGTCTGCCAACTTGGCTTATAGTCATGCGGCATTGCCTTGATCTGGATCAAGGCGAGGCGACGCGAATGCAGCTACTGCGGCAAGCATGCCGGCTGGTCATTGCGGATCTTGGCCGGACAACACGAGGCATCCCCATGGTCGATCCCATCGTCGTCGATCTGTCGCGCATCCAGTTCGCCGCGACAGCGATGTACCACTTCCTGTTCGTGCCCCTGACGCTGGGCCTGTCCTTCGTGATGGCCATCATGGAGAGCGTCTACGTGATGACCGGACGGGTCGTCTGGCGCAAGGCGACGCTGTTCTGGGGCGTGCTGTTCGGCATCAACTTCGCCATGGGCGTCGCCACCGGCGTGGTGATGGAATTCCAGTTCGGCATGAACTGGAGCTATTACAGCCACTATGTCGGCGACGTGTTCGGGGCGCCGCTGGCGATGGAAGGGCTGATGGCCTTCTTCCTCGAGGCGACGCTGGTCGGATTGTTCTTCTTCGGCTGGGACCGGCTGAAGCCGGTGGCGCACCTGGCGGTCACCTGGCTGGTGGCGCTGGGCGCCAATTTCTCGGCGCTGTGGATCCTCATCGCCAATGGCTGGATGCAGAACCCGGTCGGGGCGGCGTTCAACCCCGACACCATGCGCATGGAAGTCACCGACTTCATGGCGGTGCTGTTCAACCCGGTGGCGCAGGCGAAGTTCGTCCACACCGTATCGGCCGGCTATGTCTGCGGCGCCATCTTCGTTCTGGCGGTGAGCGCGATCTTCCTGCTCAGCGGCAAGCATGTGGAGCTGGCGAAGCGCTCGATCGTGGTTGCAGCCAGTTTCGGCCTCGCTTCGGCGCTCAGCGTGGTCGTGCTGGGCGACGAGTCGGGCTATGTGGCGACCGAGCACCAGAAGATGAAGATCGCCGCGATGGAGGCGATGTACCACACCGAGCCGGCGCCCGCCGCGCTCACCCTGTTCGCCATTCCGGGCAGCGACGGGCGGCCGGCCTTCGAGGTGAAGTTCCCCTGGGTGCTGGGCCTCATCACCACGCGCTCGCTCGATCGCGACCTGCCGGGGATCACCGAACTCACCGAGCACGCCGCGCTGCGCATCACCAACGGCGTCGAGGCCTACAAGGCGCTCAACGCGCTGCAGGCAAACCGCGACGATGCGGTGGCGCGGGTGGCGTTCGAGGCCGCCAAGGCCGACCTCGGCTATGCGCTGCTGCTCAAGAAGTACCGGCCGGATGTCGAAAACGCCACCGGCGAGGAGATCGCCCAGGCGGCGCTCGATACGGTGCCCGACGTGTGGCCGCTGTTCTGGAGCTTCCGCGTCATGGTCGGTGCCGGCTTCTTCTTCATCGGCTTCTTCGCGCTGTGGTTCTGGAAAGCCTCGACGCACCGGATCGAGAAGCCACGCTGGCTGCTCTGGGTCGCGGTGGCCGCCCTGCCGCTGCCGTGGATCGCCATCGAAGCGGGGTGGTTCATCGCCGAGTACGGCCGGCAACCCTGGGTGGTGGAGGGCGTGTTGCCCACCTTCTACGCCGCCTCGGGGCTCAACTTCTGGGACCTGGTGATCTCGCTGACATTCTTCATGGTGCTCTACACGGCGCTGCTCATCGTCATGGTCTGGCTGATGGTCCGCACCATCAAGCATGGCCCATCCGACAAGCTGAACTTCGATCAGTCGGTCGAGCCGGTTGAAGCCGCCGCGATCGCCCCCGCCAAGTAAGGAACAGCCCGATGAGCACCATTCCTCTCGACTATGAAACGCTGCGCATCCTGTGGTGGGCCCTGCTCGGCATCCTCCTGATCGGTTTTGCCGTCATGGGCGGACGCGACCTCGGCGTCGGCACGCTGCTGCCCTTCGTCGCCAAGACCGACGAAGAGCGGCGCGTGCTGATCAACCTCGTCGGCCCGACTTGGGAGGGCAACCAGGTGTGGCTGATCCTGGGCGGCGGTGCCATCTTTGCCGCCTGGCCGCAGCTCTATGCGGTCAGCTTCTCGGGCTTTTACATCGCGATGATCGCCATCCTGCTGGCGCTGATCATCCGGCCGGTGGGGTTCAAGTTCCGCGGCAAGGTGAACAACCCACGCTGGCGCGCCACCTGGGATGCGGCGCTGTTCATCGGCGGCTTCCTGCCGTCGCTGATCTTCGGCGTCGCAGTCGGCAATGTCTTTCTCGGCGCGCCGTTCCAGCTCGATGTGACCCAGCGCGTCAGCTATAGCGGCAATTTCTTCGGTCTCCTGACGCCGTTCGCCCTGCTTGCCGGGCTGGTCAGCCTGTCGATGATCGTGACGCAGGGTGCGACGGTGATCGCCGGCCGCACCGATGGCGCCATCGCCGAGCGGGCGCGCAAATATGGCCGCTGGTCGGCTCTGGCCACCATCGTACTGTTCGTCCTGGGCGGAGCGCTGACGCTCTACGTGCTGGAGGGCTACCAACTGGTCGGCCCGGCCCAGACCATCGCCCCATCGAATCCGCTGGGCAAACAAGTGGTGCGCGCAGTCGGCGCCTGGGGCGGCAACTACGGCGCGATGCCGTGGACCATGGCGCTGCCGATCCTTGCGGTATTCGGCAGCCTGGTCGCGTGGTGGGCGCTGGGCGCCCGGGTCCGGCTGGTGGCGCTGCTCGGCTCGAGCCTCGCCATCTTCGGCATCATCGCCACGGCTGGGCTGGCGCTGTTCCCGTTCCTGTTGCCCTCGTCGGTCGACCCGCAGTCGAGCCTCACGGTGTGGGACGCCTCGTCGAGCCAGCTGACGCTGTTCGTGATGCTGTGCGCGGCGATCGTCTTCCTGCCGATCATCCTGGTCTACACCGCCTGGGTATTCCGCGTGATGCGCGGCCCGGTGACGACCGAGAGCCTGAGCAAGAACCCCAACGCATACTGACCCGGGAGACTCTCCGATGTGGTATTTTTCATGGATCCTCGGCGTCGGCCTCGCCTGCAGCTTCGGCATCCTCAACGCCATGTGGTTCGAGTTCCGCGAGGACGCGCTGAAGTCGAAGGCCCAGCCCGACGACAATCGTCCGGCCACCTGACAGGGCGTCCCGCTCTGTGGCATTGTCGCCTCGCAGCAGCAGGGCGGGGGCACGGTGGGCGCGGACCGGGACGACAGACTGGCGGCGTCGACGATCAGCCGGCGCATGGTGCTCGGCGGCCTCGCGGCGCTGCCGATCGCTGCCTGTACGTCGATCAGCCCGCAGGCGCTCAACAGCCTCGGCAGCAAGGTCGATAAGGCGAAGGTCGATTTCCCGCTGCTGCATCAGCAGGCGCGTCGCGCCGACGACGCGCGCGGCACCGAGGCAGAAATCCGCGCCAAGTGGCCGAACACCACCAAGGTGGGGCAGATCCCGGCGGTCGGGGTGCGGTATTTCATCGAGCAGGATCACGGGCGGAAGACCCAGTACCTGTCGATGCCGGGCTCGCTCAACCTCACCGACTGGCTCGAAGATTTCGACATCTTCCTCAAGCCGGAGGCGCGACACGGTATCCCGCTGCACCGCGGCTTCGAGGACGCGGCGCTGGCGGTCCGTGCCGAAGTCGGGCCGGAGCTCGACAAGAGTTACCGGACCTACCTGAGCGGGCACTCGATGGGCGGCGGCGTGGCCGCGGTGTTGGCGCTCTATCTCAGGGACGACGGCTACAACCTCATCCGCGCCACCACCTTCGGGCAACCGCGCGTGACCAATGCGGTCGGCGCGCAACAACTCGCCGGCCTGCCGATCACCCGCGTCGTCAATGCCGACGACTTCGTCTCGATGGTGCCGACCTTCCCATTCGAGCAGTTCGGCGAGGAGGTGATCCTCCATCCGGGTAGGGATTTCGTCTACCTGACGCACCAGGATGCCAATGCCATCTCGATCGGCGAGATCTGGCGCGAGAGCCACGGGCTGAGCATCGCCAACCACGCGTCGGAACTCTACGTGGCGCGGCTGGCGCAGAAGCTGAAGGGCGCGCAGGCCGTGCCGTATCTGGCGCGGCTGACATAGGCTCGCCGAGCGAGCACCACTTAAGGCGTCGGCGCATCCATCTGCAGCAGACCGTCATGCTTCAGCTCGGCCCACAGGTCCGCTGGAATCTCCACCCGCATGCTCTCGACGTTGCGGCGCGGGTGATCAGGGTGGAAGGCGCCGGGGATCACCGAGGCGACCAGCGGGTGATGCAGGGTGAACTGCAGCGCTGCAGCGGCGAGCGGCACGCCGTGCCGTTCGCACACCGCCTTCATGCGGCCGATCCGCTCCAACTGCTCGGCATTGGCGATCTGGTAGTTGTAGCGGGCGCCGGGCACCGGCCCGGTGGCGAGAATGCCCGAGGCGAAGACGCCGCCGATGATCACCCCGACCCCGCGCGCCGCGCAGAGCGGGAACTCGACATCGAGCACCGGCTGCTCGGCCAGGGTGTAGGGCAACGCGACGAGGAAGAAATCGAGCTCGAAGCGCTCGAGAAAGCGCGGGATGGTGCCCATGCGGTTGACGCCGGCGCCGATGGCCTTGATCAGCCCGGCCGCCTTCAATTCCTCCAGCGCCCGCATGCCGCCGCCGGCATCGAGTTCGTCGAGATGCCGGCTGACCAGTTCCTCGCTGCCGAGATTGGCGAGGTCGAGATCGTGGATCACCAGCACGTCGACGCGGTTGCGCCTGAGCCGCTGCAGGCTGTCCTCGTAGCTGCGCAGCACCCCGGCATAGCTGTAGTCGTGCCGGTGCTGGAACTGCAGCCCGTTGGGCCAGCTGCGTTCGCTCGCCGCGAAGGCGGCGACGTCAGCGGGCGCGAACAGCACCCGGCCGACCTTGGTCGAAACAATCGCCTCGCCGGGCGGTCGAAGGAACAAGCCGCGCCCGATACGGTGTTCGCTGAGCCCCCGGCCGTACCAGGGCGAGGTGTCGTAGAAGCGCACCCCGGCATCCCACGCCGCATCGAGCGTGGCGTCGGCCTGGCTCTCGGCGATGACGTCGAAGATGTTGCCCAGCGACGCGCCGCCCAACCCGAGCCGGGGCAGCTCGAGGCTGGTCCGGCCGAGCCGCCTGAGCGCGAACGGATCCATCTCAGGCGCCGAAGGCGACCGGCGTCGGAACGATCGTCGCCAGGAGCTCGTCGATCTCGCGCTGGGTGATGGGATCGACCGCCGTGGTCGGGGAACGGACCAGGGCATGGCGGATGACGCCGCGCCGCACCAGCAGCTGCTTGTGGATGGCGTAGAAGATGTCGCCGCCCTGGTTGCCCAGCCGGTTCACCGCCATGATCGTCGCATCGAAGCGCTGGCGCGCCGCCGCTGCATCGCCGCGCTGGAAGGCATCCCACACCGCAACGAAATCGGCGGGCTGGCTGCAGAACGGCATGGTGCCGTGCGCGCCGCGCCGCAGCTCTTCGATGAAGTAGCTGCCGCCGGCGCCGCCGAAGATGGTCAACCGGTCGCCGACCGCATCGGCCATGGCCTGAACCTTGCCGGTCACCGGCTGGGTTTCGACCTTGATGTATCTGACGTTCGGGCAGGCGTCGGCGATGCGCAGCGCCAGAGCCGGCGAGATCGGCCCCTGCGGCACATCCTGCAGGATGATCGGGATGCCGACCGCCGCATCGATGGCGCGGTAATAATCGAAAATCTCTTCAGAGCTCACCGGCATGAAGGAGGGCGGGATCACCATCAACGCATCGGCGCCGGCCGCCTCGGCTGCCTTCGAATAGAACACCGCAAGGTCGGTGCCGGCAGCGCCGGAATTGATGATCACCGGCACGCGGCCGTTCACCGCCGCGACCGTGACGCGCGTGATCTGGGCGCGCTCGGCCTCGTTGAACTTGAACACCTCGCTGCCCAGCGCCACGCCGAGGCCATGCACGCCCGCTGCGACGTTGAACTCGATCAGGCGCGCGAGGCTCTCCTCATCGATGCTGCCGTCGCCGTGAAACGGCGTGACGAGGATGGGCACGACGCCCCTGATAGCGGCCGAATTCATGGGCAATAGCTCTCTTTAGCGATTTTCGAAGTTGAACATTTCCTCGACCGGGCGCTGCACCGGCGAGTAGTCGGAATTGGTTTCCATGTAGGGCGCCATCATCTCCCACCAGCGCCAGGTCAGCTCGCTGATCGGCGTATCGGGATCGGGCGCGGTATCGCGCTCCATGTAGGCGAAGAGATTGAGCCCGTTGCGGTAGATCGAGAAGCTGCGCACACCATCGCGCTTCATGGCCTCGAGCATCTCCGGCCAGATCTCGTCGTGCTTCAGCTTGTAGATCGCCTCGTTGCCGGGCTTCAGCTTCATCATCCAGGCGATACGGACCATCAGTTGGGCACTCCAATAGAGACTGGCGAGGGTGGCAAAGGCCCCCTCACCCGGATCGCGGTGCGATCCGACCTCTCCCCCCAGGGAGAGGTGGTGCTGCGGCGAGATCGTGCCCCCACGTCACCTCTCCCTGGGGGGAGAGGTCGGCGCGCAGCGCCGGGTGAGGGGGCCTTTGCCATCTTCGCGACCATCACCCCGCCAGCCGTTCTGCCTTGGACGCCGCGGCCGGCGGCCATTCGCCGGCATAGCCGAGCCGCCGGCTCACATGTTCGCAGGCGTCCCACAGCAGGGCGACGACGGGCATGACGTTGTCGCCGCCGGGCTTTTTCACCGACGGGCCGGTGACGCTCATGGCGCCGACCGAATGGCCGGAGCGATCGAGCAGCGGCACCGCCACGCAATAGACGCCCATCACCACTTCCTGATCGTCGATCGAATAGAAGCGGTCGCGGATGCGGTCGATCTCCTCGCGCAGTTTGACTGCGTCGGTGATGGTGTGGCTGGTGAGCGCCGGCAGCGGATGGGTGTAGACCTCTTCGCGCCGTGCCTCGGGCATATAGGACAGCATGGCCTTGCCGGCGCCGCCGCAGTTGAGCGGGCCGCGCGAGCCGATGCGCATATCGAGCTGCATGCCTTCGTTGCCGCGCACCTTGTCGATACAGACGCCGAACATGCCGCTCAGCGCATTGATGTTGACCGTCTCGCGGGTCGCCTCGGCGATCTGCTCGGCGAACGGCCGGCAGAGCCGCGGCAGGTCGATGCGTTCGAGCTGCAGGCCGGTGATCTCGAGCAGGCGGAAGCTCAACTCCCATTCGCCGGAAGGGGTGCGATCGACCACCCCTTCCTCGGCGAGGTCGAGCAGCATCCGGTGCACCGAGCCGAGCGGCAGCTGCAATTGCTGCGCGACGGCGCGGACGCCCAGCGGACCCTTGCGGGCCAGCAGATCCATGGCCTGGACGGACCGGGTGATGCTCGACATCTAGGTGGTCAGCTCCTCGATACGGCGCAAACACGCCGGCTTCGCAGTCAGATCTCCCTCCCCCTTGCGGGGAGGGAACAGGGGGTGGGGGCGACAAGCCCGGTGGCCTTCGGCTGGCCCGCCGCAGACATGATCACCAGTGCGTCTTCTTGGTCGTCGCGTTCGGCTCGATCAGGTTGTCGTCGATATAGTCCCACTCGATTTCGTAGCCCATGCCGGGCCCCTTGGGCATGTGCACGTAGCCCTCGGAATCGATCTTATCGACAGTGTTCTTGAGGTAGGGGTGCGGCGCGTCGTAATCGACGCCCGGTGCAAGCAGGCCCTTCTCGTAATACTCGGAGGTATCCTCGGAGGTGGCGCCGATCACCTGCAGGTTGCCCCAGCCGGCCATGTGCATCTCGCAGCGCAAGCCATAGGCTTCAGCAACGATTGCGGTCTTGCGGGCGCCGGTAATGCCGCCGCGCACCACGTCGATGCGGCTCATGTCGCCGGCGCCGCGCAGGATCCACTCGGCCCGGGAGAACACGCCACCGGCAATGATCTCGGGCGACAGGATCGGAATCTGCAGTTCCCGGCTCAGCCGCACATAGCTCTCGGTGCGGTATTCCGGCATCGGGTGCTCGTACCAGTAGAAGTTGAGCTTTTCGAGCTCGCGGCCGACCTGGATCGCCTCCTCCATGGTCATGTAGGTGCCCCAGGGGTCGAACATCAGCACGTAGTCCGGCCCCACCGCCTCGCGCACCAGGTGGCAGGTCTCGATATCGGCCTTGATGTTGGACGGACGGCCGGGGGTCGGCTGGCCGGTCTCGGGGTTCCAGAAATAGTGCGGGTGGATCTTGTAGGCGATGTAGCCCTCATTCTTGCAGGCCAGCGCATGCTCGGCATAGACGTGCGGCTTGCCGATATTGGGATAGGTCGAGGCATAGGCCTTCACCTTCTCGCGGCCGGCGCCGCCCATCAGCTTATAGACCGGCAGGTTGGCGAAGCGGCCGGCGAGGTCCCACAGCGCATTGTCGATCACCGAAGCGACGTTCTCCTGGACGTTGGCGACCCACATCCACTTCCAGATCATTTCGCGGTCCATCGGGTCCTGGCCGACGAGCAGGTCCTTGATGCGCCACAAGATCTGCTGCTGGTCGACGACGTTGAGACCCTCGTTGTCGCCATGCGAGCCGCCGCCGAAATAATGCCCGACCACCCCCTCATCGGTGTGGATGGTCAGCACCGTCTGCATCATCTGCGTGTTGGGCAGAGGCAGCGCGTGCCCGACATCCCAGCGGTCGGCATAGGTGCGGAACGTCTTGATGGTGATGTCCGAGATCTTCACGGCGAACTATCCTTGGGTCGATGATTTCTGGGATCAGGTGATAACTGGTTATTATTCGTAGGCGTCGCCGCCGCGCAGGCGGTCGAGCAAGACTGCGGCAAGCAGCAGCAGGCCGACAATGATGTTTACGTAGTAGGGGCTGATGGCCTTGAGATCGAGAATGTTGGAAACCCCGGCGACGGCCAGGAGACCGAGCGCGCCGCCGATCGGATTGCCGACACCGCCACGCAGGATCGAGTAGCCGCCGATCATCAGCGCCGCGTAGACCTGGAACTCGAGGCCGACGCCGGTGGCGCGCGCCGCACTGCCGAGCTGCGCCGCATAGACGATGCCGCCGAGCCCGGCGCCGAAGGACGAGAGCAGCAGCGCGGCGACGCGCACCTTCCTGACCGAGATGCCGGCGCGCGCCGCCGCCTTGTCGTCGCCGCCCACCGCCTGCACGTGCCGGCCGATACGGGTCTTGGTGACGATCAGCGCGGCAATGGCGGTCAAAAGGATGGCGAGGAGGAAGAACAGCGGCAGGCCGAACAGCGTGGTGCTGACCAGGTTGAAGATGTCGATATTGAAGGCAAAGATGGCGCCCTGCGAGCCGAGCAGCACCCAGGCGATGCCACGCAGGGCCACCAGCATGCCGAGCGTCGCTGCGATCGGCTCGGCGCCGAAGCCAACAATGGCGATGGCGTTGATGCTGCCGAAGCAGAGGCAGGCGACGAGCGTCACCGCCGCGGCGCTCGCCGGATCCCAGCCGAGCGAGATCAGCAGCGCGAACAGTGCCGAAGAGAAACCGACCATCGAGCCGATCGACAGGTCGACGACCCCCGACAGCAGCGCCATGCCGGAGAAGGCGCCGACGATCAGCGGCACGATCAGGAAGGTGCCCATGATCGAGATGTTGCCGAACGAGAGGAATTTCGGCCCGACCCAGAACCAGCCCACCGCTACCACGGCAATGAAGGTGAAGCTGATCGAGGCGACCGAACCGGTCAGCAGCTCGCGCCAGGGGTGATGCGGCGCCGGCGGCAGGGTGGACGCGGCGGTATCGGTCATGGCGTTCCCTTTCTCGCGCGGAAGCCGTCGATGGCGACCGCGATGACGAGGATCAGGCCCTGGAAGATCGACTGGGTGTCGGAGCTGAGCCCGAAGAACACCAGCGAAGTGGGGATGGTCGAAAGGAAGCCGACGCTCAGCAGCAGCATCCAGAAATTGCCGCGTCCGCCGGCCAGCGAAATGCCGGCGAGGATCACCGCGGCGATGATGTTGAGCTGCATGGTATTGCCGGAGCCGGGGTTGAACGGCCCGGCAGTCGCCGCAAACAGCACGGCGGCAAAACCGACAAAGCCGCCGGCGGCGATGAAGATGGCGAAGCGGGTCGCCTTAAGTGAAATGCCGCGCGCCTTGGCGGCGGCGCGATTGCCGCCGACGGCGGTGGCGCGGCGGCCATAGCGGGTGCGCGGCAACAGGAACCCGACCACCAGCACCAGCGCCAGCATCGGCCAGAAAATCGCCGGCAGGCCGAGGAAACTGGCGCGCCCGAACTGGTAGATGTCGGAGTTGAGCGGCACTTCGGCGAGCTGGAAGACGAGGAACAAAGCGGCGAGGCCGATGAAATTGGTGGCCAGCGTCACGATGACCGGGTTGAGCCGCGCAAAGACGATGATCGCGGCATTGCAGGCGCCCCAGGCCATGCCGGTGAGGATGGCACCGACGATCACCACTGCGAGCGGCATGCCGGCTTCCGACAGGCGCACCGCCACGAGGCTGGCGCTGATCATGCCCGCCGGCTGGCTCAGGTCGATGAAGCCGCCCGAGATGGCGACCAGCCCCTGCCCGATCGCCAGCACGCCGACGATCGACATGGTGAAGGCAATGGCGAGCACCGTCTGCTGCGACAGGAAATCGGGACGATAAAGGCCGGTGGCGGCGATCAGCAGCAGCCAGACGGCAAGCAGCATGATGCCGGTGCCCCAGCCACCGAAACGAGCCCGAAGCGGGATGGCCGGCGGCGCGGTCTCGATGGCTTGGTTGAGGGACATCGGCGGTGGTTCCGAGGGTGTTGCAGTTCAGACGACATGGGGAGCAGTGGCGCGTATCGCCCCACCCCACCCAGTTTCGCTAGGCCCTCGCGGCCGCGAGAGCCAAGCTTCACTACCCTCCCCATCCAGGGGAGGGAGACCATGAGCGAGGACTGTGCCGCCGCCTCTCCCTCCCCCTTGTGGGGAGGGTAGCGTCGCTAAGGGCCAACGGCCCTGTAGCAAAGCTAGGGTGGGGGTGAGGCAGCGCGCACCGTCCTGCCAGGGTTCAACTCACTTGTTCGGGCAGAACAGCTCGTACTCGGTGGTCCCAGCCGGGGCGGCGAGCAGTTGGGCGACGCGCTCCGGCATGTCGGGCACGGACTTGGCCTGCTCGGCCGACACCGGGCACGGCTGCACCTTCGATGCCGGATCGCCCGCATCGGCCTTGAGCGGCGGCACGTTGCCGGCGGCGATCGGGCCGATCACGTCCTTGATGGCGTAAACGGCATAGCCCTCGAGGAAGTAGAACACCGAGCCGGCGAGATGCGGGTTGACGTTGTCGCCGGTGATGAAGGCGCCATCCTGGCCCCAGCCCACCACTTCGTCGGCGCGGCCGAGCTGTTCGGCGGCATTGATCAGCGACAGCACGCCGCCATCGTTGAGGCCGACGACGGCCATCTTCTTGGCATCGGGATGCGCGGCGAGCAGGTCGCGGGCCGCCGGCAGGCCGACCGCGGCGTCGCCCTGGCTCTCAAAGCTGACCCACTTGGCCTCGGGGATGTCGGGGCAGATATTCTTGAGGCCGGTGCGCATGCCGCCGGTGCGCCACTCGTTGACGATGCCCGCCGCCGCGCCCTCCGCCGAGATCACCAGATCCGGCTCGCAGTTCCACTTTTCCTTGATCAGCTTGCCCAGCTGCTCGCCACCGGCGATGCCGGCACCGAGATTGTCGATGCCGACGAAGTACATGCCGGGATCGGCGATATCGTAGGTGACGATCGGGATGTTGGCCTGCTTCATCACGGCCGAAATGGCCGGGTTGGACGAGGGCTGGCCGTTGAACTGGATGACCGCGTCGACACCTTCCTGGACGAAGATCTGCGCGTTCTTCAGCGCCGTCGCCGGGTCGTTGTTGTTGGAAAGCTCGACGTAATCCCAGCCGTTCTTTTCGGCGAGCGCCCGGGCGACATCGCCCTGCGCCTTCATCCACTCGCAGCAGGTGTTGCCACCCACGGCCATGCCGAGCTTGAACTTGTCCTGGGCTTCCGCGACACCGGCAATGCCGATGAGCGCGGGAACCGAAAGCGCCATGGCGGCGAAGGCACGTACTGAGTTGCGCAAGATAGGTCTCCTCCCTTTGCGAAAATAGTCTCGCGTGCTCCGAGGCTTTGCCTCAGGCCGCTGCCTGGGCGGCGCGCGCTTCGGGCGAGTCGCCCGGAATGGCGCCGGTGATCAAACCGACGATCTCGTTGACCTCGGTCTCCTTGACGGTGCGGGTGGCGATCGAGCGGCCCAGCCGCATCACGGTGATACGGTCGGCAACGCTCATCAGCTGCTGCATGTTGTGGCTGACGATGATCACCGAGACATCGTGCTGGCGCAGGTCGCGGATCACCTCGAGCACCTGGCCGGTCTCGCGCACCCCGAGCGCCGCGGTCGGCTCGTCGAGAATGACGATGCGGCGGCCCCAGAGCAGCGCCCGGGCGATGGCGAGGCACTGGCGCTGGCCGCCCGACATGCCCTTCACCGAAACGTTGATCGAGGGGATCTTCACCTTGAGCATGTCGAGCACCTCGCGGGCCCGCTCACGCATCCGGCGGTCGTCGACGAGGTTGAACAGCCGAGCCAGCGGGTGCTTCGAAAGCTCTTCGCGACCGAGATAGACGTTCTGGTAGGCCGACATGGTGTCGACCAGCGCCAGGTCCTGGTAGACCGTCTCGATCCCGGCATCCATGGCGTCCTGGGCGCGCTTCAGCGCCACGGGCCTGCCATCGATGACGATGTCGCCGCCGGACGGTGTGACGATGCCCGAGAGGATCTTCAGCAGCGTCGACTTGCCGGCCCCGTTGTCGCCGACCAGCCCCACCACTTCGCGCGGCCTCAGGCTCAAAGACGCATCGGCGAGCGCCACCACGGCACCGAAATGGCGCGAGATGTTGCGTGCCTCAAGGACAGGCGAGAGCGCCTCGTCACTCATGAGCTTCCTCCCGATCGCCCGTCGTGCGTTCCGCATCTGGAACGAGCGTTTCATATTAGGGACAGCTAAGCGCCGCGCCCGGTTGTTGTCAACGGGGCGTCGCGTTCGACTTCAGAATGAGAAATCAGTCGCGCAGGGTCCGATCCAGCTGGCGCAGCAGCGCTCCGACGCCGCCTCCGCCGGCGGGCGCCGCCGGGTAGCGGGCAAGCAAAGCGCGAACCGTCGGCGTCGCCAACTGCCGCATGGTCGTGAGGTGGCGCGCCACGGCGGCGGGATCGCCAGGCGCAGCCAGCTCGACCGCGCGGGTCGCATGTGCTGCCGCCCCAAGGATGTGCCTGACCTGTGTCGCCTTGGCCAGGGGATGAAGATAGGCGGCCCCTGCTGCCGCCGACGCCGCCCGGGCCGCGTCGGCCGCCGCCGCTGAGCCGGCCTCTCGCGCAGCCCGCAATGCGCCCCACGCGGTGTCGCGCAGCAGCTTGCCGCGCGCGCCGCCGGCCGCGAACGCCTCGGCTGCAGCAAGCGCCGCTTGCGGTCTGGTGTCCTCGGGATGCAGGGCTACGAAGATCTGCAGCACGGTTTGCGCACATTGTCCGGCATAGGCGACGACCGCTCGGAGCTCGCCCATGTCCAGCGTAATCGGGTCGGTCATTCCGGCGGCCGAGGTCAGGTGGTGAGCACGCGGTGCAGGACGCCCTGCAGGTGCCGATCGAGCCCATCGCAGGCGGCATCGACATCACCGGCCTTCAGGGCATCGACAATGACCAGATGCTCCTCCATCGAGGTCACGGTGTTGGCCGGGCCCACGGCATTGAGGTTGTGCAGCCGCAGCAGATACATCTTCTGGGTCAGGCGCGCATAGTTGACGGTGATCTGGTCGTTCTCGAACGCCGCAACGAAGGTATCGTGGAATTTCCGCTCGAGCAGCTTCACCGGCACGCGGTAGCGCTCCATGTCGTTGGTCTGGCGGACGAAATCGATGATCCCGACATGTTCGGCGCGCATCGCGTCGATCCAGGCCGGGGTGACGGTCTGGGCGAACTTGCGCAACCCCTCGCGCTCGAGCAGGCCGCGGAACTGAAAGCAGTTCCCGACGAATTTCACATCCGGATAGAAGATGGTGATGCCGACCTTGCGGCGAACGGTGATCAACCCTTCGGCCTCGAGCAAGGTGGTCGTTTCGCGCATCGGCGACAGCGACAGGCCGAGAACCTTGCACAGTTCATCCTGCGTCAGGGTCTGGCCCAGCTTCAGCTTGCCGACGATGAGAGCGTCAAAGAACGCGGCGTAGCCGGCATTCTCGATTTCACCCCTCATCCTTTTCTCCTAGCCAATGGCAGATTGACAGTGGTTCGAGCCACATTATACGCTCTTAATAGCGCTAATAAATATATTTAAAAGCCGGCGCTGCGAGAAAACTGTGAGCGGCCGGGCCGTTGGGCCCTCCTGCTCCGACTCAATCGGGACCCCGCGGGGAGGCGGCCTGACCCACCGAACGCTGATCGCCTTGGCGGTCAGTCCGGCATCGTCCGCATCGCCAAGCCGCAAACGAGCTCATCTTGGAGGAGAGCCCATGACCAAGACATCCGATACCCAGAAGCCGACCGGCTGGTCGCGCCGCCGCGTGCTGACGACTGCCGCCAGCGGCCTGGCGCTCGCCGCCGCCAGCAGCTTTCCGATGCCCGCCATCGCACAGGGCAAGAAGCTTACCTACTGGGGCGGCCTGATCTTCTCGGACGACGCCAACAAGCTGCTCAGCGACACCATCACCGCCTGGGGCGCCGCCAACGGCATCGCCACCGAAGTGGTGATGATCAACCAGAACGAGACCACCCAGAAGGTCTCGGCGGCGGTGTCGTCCAACACCATGCCGGATGCCCTCGACATGGGCCTCGGCCTCGCCCGGCTGCTGGCCCGGCAGAGCCAGTTCTCCGACCTCGGGGATCTCTACAAGAAGATCGGCGAGGCGCAGGGCGGCTGGTTCCCTGGCCCCGACACGGCGACGGACCTGACGGCCGATGGCGGCATTGCCCGCGTCGGCATCCCGTTCGGGGTCAATGGCAACCTGCTGCTCCGGCGCAAGGACCTGCTCGAGCCGGCTGGCTTCACCGAAGCGCCCAAGACCTGGGACGAACTGGTGACGCAGGCGGAAGCCATCAACAAGGCGCCGGTCTCCGGCCTCGGCCTCGCCCTCTCCAATGTCGGCGATGCCAACCTGCAGGTCGCGGTGCTGCAGTCGTTCGGCGGCCGCATCGCCGACGATGCCGGCAAGAAGGTGACGCTCGACACGCCCGAGACGCGGCTGTGGCTCACCTGGCTGAAAAACGCCTGGGACAAGAAGCTGTTCTCGCCCGGCAACACCACCTGGGACGGCGCCGGCGACAACCAGGCGTATCTGTCGGGCCAGGCCGGCTTCATCGCCAATACCGGGTCGGTCGGTATCGCCGCCAAGAAGGACGACCCGGAGCTGTTCGAAGCGAGCGCCTTCTCGCCGCTGCCGGGCGGCCCCAAGGGCATCATCTCGCCGATCGACGTGCAGGTCCGGGCCATCACCAAGGCGAGCCCGGTGCAGGACGAGGCCAAGGCTCTGCTCGAACACCTGTCCTCGCCGGAGTTCATGAACGCCTATTTCAACGTGGCGATCTACGGCCCGGTGCTGGCCAACCAGGAAAAGCTGCAGGCGTTCGATGGCACCAATACCATCCTCGTCGGCCTGCTCGGCCTCGCCAAGAACGGCACGGCGCCGGCTTACCCGGATGTCAACAACGCCGCCTTCGCCGATTTCGGGTCCAACTTCCTGATCCCCAAGCTGGCCCAACGCGTGGTGGTGGATGGCTGGGACTTCGACAAAGCGATCGCCGAAGCGCAGACCCAGGGCCAGGCGATCTACGACAAGTACTGATCACCAGTTCCTCCCTGCCGCGGATGGTTCCTCCCTGGGAGCCATCCGCGGGTGTTTTTTGGAAGCGTGACGCCTTGAATGACCTGAGTGCCTGGCTGGCCCAAGAGCTTCGACCATGACTGTATCAACGCAAGACCCTCCGCGCCGCCGGTTCGGCAGCGGGTTCAAGCTGAAGCTGTTCGCCTATGCGCTGGTGGCGCCGGTGGTGCTGCTGATCCTGGGGCTGGTCGCCTACCCGTTCCTGTTCGCCATCTGGGTGTCGTTCACCGACATGGTGATCGGCAGCGCCGGCAACTTCGTCGGCTTCAAGAACTTCGAGTATCTCGCAGGGACCGCAACCTTCTGGAGCGCCATCC